>OBBW01000004.1_pt1 | contig 443428 bp, 396 predicted proteins | sample 1480981 | NCBI WGS metagenome assembly OBBW01 (sample SAMN05301507, study PRJEB22388) | human gut metagenome | isolation source: Infant 2 DOL 28 gut | host: Homo sapiens | place: USA: Pittsburgh, Magee-Womens Hospital of UPMC | collected 2013/2014 | reverse complement strand
AGCGCCGATGGTACTGCACGAGGGATCGTGTGGGAGAGTAGGACGCCGCCGGAATTTATTTTTCAATAGCTCCGGGCGGAACATTTTCGAGTGTTCCGCCCGGAGCTTTTCTGTATTCCTACACAACCGCCAACCTATGCCGAGCGTGCTGGCTTCCCGTATTCGGGCGTCATTGTTCAGCGTTGTTCCTCGTCATGTCTGATGGCGAAGAAAACCAAAAACGATGACCGCGCCGGCATGTTGACGCGGTCATGGGGACGAATTCGAATTCATCGACTCGGGCGCCGTCAGCGCTGAGCTTTGGCCAGAAAAAGTGGGAACTCCTTGATTTGTCCGTCGCGTTCGCGCTTGATGGTCAACGGCACTGACCACGTCATCTCGCTGAACCCTGCATGTGAACACAGTCGGTTCATTGTTTCTTCGGTGAAGCCGTCGTGGTAATAGCGTGGGTCGTCGTCACCATCGGAGTGATGGACGTGAAATGCCCGTCCCTCCTTCTCGGTGAGGTCGATGGCGATGAAGGTTCCGTTCGGTTTCAACATCTTGTGCACGGATGAAAACAATGTCGCCAGGTCCTTGACGTGGTGCAGGACCATCTGGGCGATGACGAGGTCATAGTTGCCGTCGTCCAGCTTCGTCGAAGGACATGAGTAGTCCCGATCGAGGACCTTCCATCCCCGGTCCGAGGTCCGTTCGGTGGCAACCCTGCGCATTCCCTCACTGGTGTCGGTCAAGGTGAACGTCCAGGTGGCCGGCATCACCAAATCGGCAATCTCGATGGCAAGCTGGCCCGTTCCCGCTCCGATTTCCAAGACGTCGAGGTCGGGGATTCTGTGATTGTCGCCCGGACACATCGTCTCGACGATTGCGCGGGCGACGCGCTTTGCCTGCTTGTGCCTGTGAGGATTGGTCTCCCAGTCCTTGGCGCGGTTGTCGAATTGGCTCACGTCAGTTGATCCTAGATGGCTGGTGTGCGATCTGTGAGCGCTCATCGCCGACGGTGGCGATCATGGGGTCGCTGGCTGGCCGTCAAGCACATGGTGAACCGACTTCGATTTCGGTTCGCCATGATGGCCGGGTGTGCGGGACAATAGGAGACATGGCAGATTCTTCCTCCCCCAACAACGGTCGATCCGGCGGAGACCGACGAGGTCAGGGCCGCAATGGATGGTCCGGCAAGTCGGGCGGACGCAGCGGTTGGAACTCGAAGTCGAATGGTCGTGGTGGTGACCGCCGTGACCGTCGATCCTGGTCCGATGACGGAGGTCGTCGCGGGGATCGCTGGCAAGGACGCGGGGGAGATGGAGATCGTCGTTGGAATGACGATCACAAGTCTCGTCGCGACGGTGGACGTCGTTGGGATGACGATCGTAAGCCCCGTCGTGAGGGCGACTCGGATCGTCCTTGGCGAGACGACCGTGGGGCACGGCGTGGCGGTCAAGGACGCGATGGTCGCTGGAATGACCGCGACGACCGTCGGCGCGGTGACCGTCGCTGGGAAGATCATCGCGATGACCGTCGTGACGACGACCGCCGCCGCGAGGGCGACAACCGGCGTCGTGACGGCCAGGCACGTGGCGATCGTCGCTGGGACAAGGACCGTCAGGACGGCCGCAGGGAATTCCGCAAGTCGGATCGCAAGAACTTCCGGAGCGGCCCGCGGGATGACCGTCGCAATGAACACCGTGATGACCGTCGCAACGGTCGTCCTACTGGCGATGGCACTCTTGAGGAGAAGGTGACCCAGGCCACCGACGAGCCAATGGCACCGCTGGACTTCGATGAGAAGGCTCTGCCCGCCTCGGTGCGTGCCGAGCTTCGTGGTGTTCCTGCCGACACCGCCCACATCATCGAGGGGCACCTCGTCGCGGCTGCCGAACTCCTCGATGAGGATCCTGCCCAGGCCAACGCCCATGCCCAGGCGGCGCGAAGGCGTGCTCCGCGTCTGCCCGTGCTGCGTGAGGTGGCTGCCGAAGCCGCTTACCAGGCCGGCGAGTATGCCTCGGCACTCAACGACTACCGCGCCCTGCGGCGCATGACCGGTAATGACAACTTCCTTCCCGTGATGGCCGACTGCGAGCGCGCGCTGGGGCGTCCCCAGGCTGCCCTTCGCCTCATTCGTGAGGGGCAGGAAGCCGATCTCACCCCGGCTCAGCAGGTTGAGCTGGTGCTCGTCCAGGCCGGTGCCCGTCGAGACCTCGACCAGAAGGCCGAGGCCGTCCGCCTGCTGCGCGAGGCCGTCAAGAACCTCAAGGCACCAACCGAGGCCACAGCCCGTCTGCACTACGCCTACGCCGAGACCTTGCTCGAGGAAGGCGACACCGCCGGTGCGCGGAAGTGGTTCGTGTCGGCCCAGAGTCACGATCCGGCCAATTTCCTGGACTGCCAGGACCGCATCGACATCATTGATGGCAAGGAGCCGAGCGAGGACCTTGACGACGCGGACGACATGGTTTTCATCGAGATGGACGACGACGAGGAGACGAATCAGTGAGTGACGCCCTCATTGACGGTCATGACGCGGCCCTGTTCGACCTGGACGGAGTCGTCTACCTGGGGCCCCATCCAGTACCTGCTGCCCCGGACACGATTGCGGAACTGCGTCGCCGAGGGGTCAAGGTCGGGTTCGTCACCAACAATGCGGCCCGGTCCGCGGAGGTAGTTGCCCAGCATTTGACCGACATCGGTATCCCCACGGAGGCCAGTGACGTCGTCACCTCAGCTCAGGCCATCACCGATCTTGCCGCCGAACAGCTATCTGCAGGGGCCAAGGTGCTCATCATCGGTACCGAGTCGCTGCGTGTGGAGGCGCGATCTCGCGGGCTCGTGACAGTGGAATCGGCGCAGGATGATCCGGTGGCGGTCATCCAGGGCTACGACCCCCACATTGACTGGGCGTTGCTGGAGGAAGCCGGGTTCGCCCTGCAGGCCGGAGCCAAATGGTACGCGGCCAACCCGGACATCACCCGCCCCACCGATCAGGGCATCGTACCCGGCATCGGCGCCCAGCTCCAGGTCGTCGCGACGACGTGTGACGCCAAGCCGGTCATCGCTGGCAAGCCCTACCGTCCGCTGCTGGAGGCCACCGTTTCGCGTCTCGGGTGCAAGGCACCGATCTTCGTGGGGGACCGGCTGGACACCGACATTCGTGGTGCCAACGCCATGACGATGGACTCCTTGTTCGTCTTCACCGGGGCTCACGGCGTCGCTGATCTGCTGGTTGCAACACCTGAGGACCGACCGCAGAACATCGCTGTTGACCTGTCGGGTCTGCTGGAGCCTGCGCGGACGGTTGAGATGTCGGACGCCCACGCTCGTTGTGGTGAGGCGGAGGTCTCACTGACGACTGACCGCGAGATCCGCGCTGACATGGTTCCCGGCGACGTCTCCGGACAGCTCGATGCCGTGACCGCCATGATGACTCTCGTCCACGAGTCCGGTGCGACAGTTCCCGAAAAGCCTGCGGAGTCTTTCGACAAGCTCCACTGAACAGTGTTCAATTGGTTGTGACGGTCGCCCATCTCGTGCGGCCGCACGATCTCTTCATGGGAGGAACCCAATGTCATCACGCATAGGATTCCAGGCCACCGACCTGGCACTCGTCGCCGTCTTCGCTGCCCTCATCGCGGTGCTCGCGGTCATTCCGCCGATCTTCATGGTGGGGGCAGTGCCCTTTGCCCTGCAGATGATTGCCGTCATGCTGACGCCGATGGTGCTTGGCAGCGTCCGCGGCGGATGTGCCATTGGTCTGTACATCATCGTCGGCGCCTTGGGACTTCCGGTGTTCAGTGGTGGGGCCAGTGGACTTGGCGTACTCGTCGGCCCGACGGGTGGTTTCCTGTGGGGCTGGCTGCTGGGAGCCTTCGTGGCTGGGGCCATGGCGACGGCCGTGCTGCGGCGACGCCCGCGTAAGTCGATGCTGCCGGTCTGGCTTTTCCCCGTCGCACTGGTCGACCTGGTGTGCGTGTACCTTGGCGGCATCCTTGGTCTGATGGCCTTCGCGAAGCTCAGCCTGAACGCAGCATTGGCTGCCAATATCGCCTTCGTCGGACTCGACCTGGTCAAGGGGATCTTGGCCTGTCTCATCGCGACGGCGGTGCTGACGGCCTTCCCGCGTCTCATGCCGTGATTGAGTTCAAGGATGTCGGCGTCGACGTCGACGAGTATGACGTCGAGGGCCATCACCGACGGGTGACCATCCTCAGCGGGGTCAATGTCACCGTGCCTGAGCGTCGGGTGGCGGTGGTCGGGCCCAACGGAGCGGGCAAGTCAACCCTGCTCAAGCTCGTCAACGGGCTCATGGAAGCCACCAGCGGCACCGTCACCGTCGACGGGATCGATCCCAAGATCGACGGCAAGGCGGCGAGACGGCGGGTGGGGTACATCTTCACCAACCCCATGAGCCAGCTCGTCATGTCGACCCCCGTCGCTGACGTCGAGCTGTCCTTGCGCCAGCGCATCCGCAATCGCACGGAGCGTCACGACGCTGCCTTGAAGATCCTTGCCGACCAGGGACTGGAGGCCATCGCTGGCCGTAGCGTCCACGCCCTGTCCGGGGGAGAGCGTCAGTTGGTCTCCCTGGCGAGCGTCCTCGCCGTGGAGCCGTCGGTCATCCTCGCCGACGAGCCGACGACCCTGCTCGACCTGCGTAACCGAGAAATGGTCCGGCACGCCTTTGAACGCCTGGATCAGCAGATCCTGTGTTGCACCCACGACCTGGAGCTGGCGGCCTCCTTCGATCGGGTGTTGGCCGTCGAGGACGGCAGGGTCGTCGATGACGGGGACCCTGCCAAAGTCATTGCCGGGTACCGCCGACGGATGATGACCGAGGAACTGTCCCGATGAAGGCCGACATCTCGGCCTTCCTCGGGGGTTACCGTCCTGGTCACAGCCTGGCCCACCGGATGCCGGTGTGGTCGAAGTACCTGCTCGTGCTGGTCGTAGGCGTCTCCCCGTTCTTCGTCAAGCAGTGGTGGTTCTCCCTCGGTTGCCTGGTCGTGGCCGTCATCATTGACCTGGTCGTGGCCAGGATGCCCGTCCGCACTGCGCTGTCCATCGGAGTGCCACTGTGGATCGCGAACGCCCTCATCCTGGCCTATCACTGCTTCTTCACCACCTGGCAGCGAGGAGTGATCTATGTGGCAGGCCTGCTTGCCTGCCTCTACATCGCTCGGCTCGTCACGTGCACCACGGATCCTGGCGCTCTCATGGACGCCATCGTCGCGATGGTGGGTCCGTTGCGCCCGCTGGGAGCCAAACCTGAGAAGTTCGCCCTCACCTTGGCCCTGATGTGGACCACAATTCCGTATCTCATCGGATCAGTCGGACAGGTGAGGGAAGCCGCCAGGGCCAGAGGACTGAGACACTCCAGCTGGAGGTCCCTCATCCCGATGTTCGTGGGCGCAGTGGGCCATGCCCTGGAGATGGGAGAGGCTCTCAAGGCCCGTGGGCTCGGCGACGAGTGACCTCTTCAGCACGTCGCATGCTCAGGTTGTGAAACGAAAAGCTCACAAATTGGGAACAATCTGCTGAAACCGTGGGAGACTGCACATCCCTGATGCATAAGTGCGTCAATCATTCGGCCAGCAGTAGCCATTCGTCGCCTGTGAGAGCCCCAGCGACGACGCCTGCTGTATCACCCCTGGTGCGCCAGGTCACCGAGAGGTGGCAGGCTGTCCCCGTGAGACTCGACCAAGCCCTCGTCGACGCCGAACTGGCGCGTTCACGCACCCTGGCCACCCGGCTGGTGCGCGAAGGACGGGTGACTGTCAACGGAGTGGTCGTCACCAAGCCCGCGGCGAAGATTGGCCCCTCGGACGACCTGGTGGCAGAGGAAGAGGTGTGGGTCTCCCGGGCGTCCCACAAACTCATCGGGGCACTGGACATTCTCGATGTCGAGGTGCCCGCTCGGGTGCTTGACGCCGGAGCATCCACCGGTGGGTTCACCCAGGTGGTCCTCTCGCGAGGAGCCGAGCTCGTCCATGCCGTCGACGTCGGGCACGACCAGCTCTCCCCGGTGCTGCGCGAAGACCCGAGGGTCGTCGTCCACGAGAGACTCAACCTGCGCGATCTCACCCCGGATGACCTGGCCACTGACGATCACTTCGAGCCGGTCGACCTGGTGGTCGGCGACGTTTCCTTCATCTCCTTGACGATGATCCTGGAACCGATCTCGGCCGTCCTGAGCCCAGAAGGCCTCATGTTGTTACTGGTCAAGCCACAATTCGAGGTTGGGCGCAAGGCCCTTGGTGCCCACGGGGTCGTCACCGACCCGCAGCTGCGCGCTCAAGCCGTCGCGACAGTCATCGCCAAGGCTGAAGAACTGGGTTGGTCAGTGCGCGACGAGTGCGACAGCCCCTTGCCCGGACAGGACGGAAACGTTGAGCACTTCGTCCTGCTGGAACGGTCTGGTCGGTGAAAGCGGGCCGGACAGGTCACACCGGGCCGCTACTGTGGTGACGTGAACGACACGAGCCCTTCCAGATACGTTGTCGTCGTCACCCATGCCACTCGTGACGACGCCTTTGACGCGGCCGCCGAGTTCATCGCCGAGATGGATAGCAGGAACATTGGCTGCGCCGTTCCCGACGATCAGGTGGAACCGATGACGGAGAAGCTGCCCGGAATTCGGGTCCAGGCTCTCGGAGAGTTCACCCACGAGGCTGAGGTCGTCGTCGTCTTCGGCGGTGACGGTACGATCCTGAGGGCGGCGGAGTGGTCCCTCCCTCGGCACGTCCCCATGATCGGCGTCAACCTGGGACATGTCGGATTCCTGGCCGAATTGGAACGCTCCGACATGGCTGACCTGGTCAACAAGGTCTGTTCGCGCGAATACACCGTTGAGGACCGGCTGGTCCTCAAGATCGCCGTCACCGAGCATTCCGGTCAGCATCGCTGGAATTCGTTTGCCGTCAATGAGTTGTCCTTGGAGAAAGCAGCCCGACGCCGCATGCTCGACGTGTTGGCATCCGTCGACGAATTGCCCGTGCAGCGCTGGAGTTGTGATGGGATCCTCGTCTCCACTCCGACCGGCTCCACCGCCTATGCCTTCTCCGCCGGCGGCCCGGTCATGTGGCCCGATCTTGATGCCATGCTCATGGTGCCGCTCAGTGCCCATGCCCTCTTCGCTCGTCCCCTTGTCATGAGTCCAGCAGCTCGCGTCGACCTCGACATCCAGCCAGATGGTTCGGAATCCGCGGTGCTGTGGTGCGACGGACGCCGCTCCTGCACAGTGCGACCGGGGGAGAGGATCACCGTCGTGCGTCACCCCGATCGTTTGCGCATTGCCCGCCTGGCCGCACAACCCTTCACCTCCCGTCTGGTCAAGAAATTTGAGCTTCCGGTCAGTGGGTGGCGCCAGGGGCGCGGACGTAATCATCCGGGGGAGAGCTCGTGATTCTCAGTGTCCGGATTTGCGGGCTGGGTGTCATTGACGAGACTGTCTTCGAGCCTTCTTCCGCGTTGACAGCGGTGACCGGCGAGACGGGCGCCGGCAAGACGATGGTGGTCACCGGCATCGGCCTGCTGCTGGGGGACAAGGCCGACACCGGACTGGTTCGCCATGGTCGCGACCGAGCCGTCGTCGAGGCCGTTCTCGATGTTCCTGACGCTGATCGCATCAATGACCTGGGCGGAACCGTCGAGGACGGTGAGGTCATCTGCGCCCGACACATCACGACGCGTCGTTCCCGGGCTCTGCTGGGAGGGGCCCAGGTCGCCGCGAACCAGTTGGCGGAGGTCGTCGGGGAGCAGGTGACGATCCACGGACAGTCCGAGCAGGTTCGCCTCGTGGATGCATCGCGTCAGCTCGACGTCGTGGACCGTGCCGCTGGTAAGGAACTAGCCGCGCAGTTGGAGCGTCACTCCCAGTTATGGACGCAATTTCGCACCGCTTCCCAGCGTCTTCACCGCCTCAATGAGGATCGCGCCGGGGCCGAGATGGAGCGCGAGGTGCTGTCCCGACGGGTGGGAGAGGTCGACGCCGTCGATCCACAGCCCCATGAGGACGACGACCTCATCGCGGAGATGGCGGGGCTCCAAGCAGCTCAGTCGATTCGAGAATCGCTGCGCAGGGCCGATGTCCTCCTCAACGGTCTGGAGACGTCCACCGGGCCTCAACCGGGAACGCTGGCCCTCCTGGAACAGGCAGTTCACGAGCTCGACGGCACCGGGGACGTCGATCCGGAAGCTGCCGAACTGGCTGAGCGCGCTCGCCAGATGTCGTACGACCTGACCGACCTGGCCGCATCAGTGGCCGGCCATGCCGCCCGCGCCGAGTCCGATCCGCAGCGTCTCGAAGAACTGGGGGGACGGCTGGCGGCGATTCAGCGCTTGTTGAGGGCCCGCACGACGACCCTTGACGATCTGCTGGAGACCACCGCCGCGGATCGACAGCGTCTTGCCGAACTCGATCCCGCTGCCAATGATCTCGATGCCCTGGGACGTGAGGTGGAGAAGTTGCGCTCCCAGCTGCGGGAATCGGCCGACCGCATCAGTGCTGTGCGACGCCGGACCGCCGTCCGGTTGGCTGCCGAGGTGAAGCCGGAGTTGGCGGCCCTGGCCATGCCACACGCTCGGCTGGAGTTTCGCGTCGACCCTGCTCCCATGGGGCCGCGAGGTGCCGATGCCGTGACGATCATGCTGGCGTCCAACCCAGGTGCGGATCCGGCGCCGCTGTCCAAGGCGGCCTCAGGTGGTGAGTTGTCGCGAGTGAGGCTGGCCCTCGAGGTCGTCGCGGCACAGACCCAGTCCCCACAGACCTTCGTCTTCGACGAGATCGACTCCGGTGTCGGAGGTGCGGTCGGCATCGAGATTGGGCGGCGACTGCGTCAACTGGCACGTCGTCACCAAGTCGTCGTCGTCACCCACCTGGCCCAGGTCGCCGCCTTCGCCGACACCCATGTCGTCATCACGAAGGCTTCCGACGGAGCCGTCACCAGCTCTGGTCTGAGAGAGGTCGGCGGGTCCGAGCGCGAGATCGAGTTGTCCCGGATGATGAGCGGCATGGTCGACTCGGAGTCTGGTCTGGAGCACGCTCATGACCTGCTGCACGAGGTTGCGGGACAGGACTGACAAGGCCGTCGCCGACTGTCCGCCAGCCGGGCCGCTTTGGCCGAGACCTTGGGCCATCCGTTAGGCTGGAGGTCCGTGGGCACCGACAATCACTCCAGCAAGCACGTTTTCGTCACCGGAGGAGTCGTCTCCTCCTTGGGAAAGGGGCTCACGGCCTCCTCCCTCGGGTCTCTTCTCAAGGCTCGTGGCCTCAAGGTCACGATGCAGAAGCTGGACCCCTACCTCAACGTCGATCCGGGAACGATGAACCCGTTCCAGCATGGTGAGGTCTTCGTCACCGAGGACGGTGCCGAGACCGACCTGGACATCGGCCACTACGAGCGATTCCTCAATGAGAACCTGTCTGGCCAGGCCAACGTCACCACCGGCAAGGTCTACTCCGCCGTGATCGCCAAGGAACGTCGTGGTGACTACTTGGGCGACACGGTTCAGGTCATTCCTCACATCACCAACGAGATCAAGGAACGCATGTTGGCGATGGAGGAGGGTAACCCCGACGTCGTCATCCATGAGATCGGCGGCACCGTGGGTGACATCGAGTCTCTGCCCTTCCTCGAGGCTGCCCGTCAGGTTCGGCACGAGATCGGCCGGGAGAACGTCTTTTTCCTGCACGTCTCCCTGGTTCCCTACATCAAGCCGTCCGGTGAGATGAAGACCAAGCCCACCCAGCACTCCGTGGCAGCCCTGCGGGAGGTTGGTATCCAGCCCGACGCCATCGTCTGCCGTTCCGAGCGCCCGCTGGGCAAGGGCATCAAGTCGAAGATCGCCCTCATGTGTGACGTCGAGGGCCCGGCCGTCGTGTCCTGTCCGGATGCCCCGTCGATCTACCTCATCCCCAAGGTCCTGCACCGCGAGGGCTTGGACGCCTACGTCGTGCAGAAACTCAGCCTGTTCTTCCGCGACGTCGACTGGACGACTTGGGAAGACCTGCTCGACCGAGTCCGCAAGCCGCGCAACGAGGTGACGGTGGCCCTGGTCGGCAAGTACATCGACCTGCCGGACGCCTACCTGTCGGTGACGGAGGCCCTGCGTGCCGGAGGATTTGCCAACAAGGCCAAGGCCAACGTGGTGTGGGTGGCCTCGGACTCCTGCGTGACCCCTGAGGGCGCTGCACAGCAGCTCAAGGACGCTGACGCCATCTGTGTCCCGGGCGGATTCGGCATCCGTGGGGTCGAGGGCAAGATCGGTGCCATTCGCTACGCCCGCGAGCACAAGGTGCCCTTCCTGGGCCTGTGCCTGGGCATGCAATGCGCGGTTATCGAGGTCGCCCGGGACCTGGCCGGTATCGAGAACGCTGCCTCCAGTGAGTTTGACCCACAGACCACCGACCCGGTCATCGCGACGATGGCCGAGCAGGTCGACGCCGTCTCCGGCAAGGGAGATCTGGGCGGCACTATGCGCCTGGGGGCCTACCCCGCCAAGCTCGCCAAGGATTCCCTGGTGGCCGAGCTCTATGGCACGACGACGGTCTCCGAGCGTCACCGGCACCGCTACGAGGTCAACAACGCTTACCGAGATTGCCTCGAGCAGGTAGGTCTGAGGATCAGCGGCACCTCTCCTGACGGCGGTCTGGCGGAGTTCGTGGAACTCGACCGCGAGGCTCATCCGTACTTCGTCGCCACCCAGGCCCATCCGGAGCTCAAGTCGCGCCCGACGCACGCCCACCCGCTGTTCCGTGGGCTCGTCGCCGCTGCTGTCGAGCATGCCAAGGCTACTGCCAAGGAAGCCCCCAAGGAGACAGCCAAGGACGTAGCCAAAAAGGAGGCCGACAAGTGAGCCAGGAGCGCTGGGACCGCGACGGGTGCTGGCAGGTCGTTGACCACCAGGTGAAGGCCACCGGTCGGGTGTGCAACTTCGTCGATGACGCTGTCGTCACCCCGTCCGGGGAGCACATCAATCGTCAGTACATGAGCCATCCCGGCGCGGTGGGCATCATCGCCCTCGATGACCAGGACCGCGTCGCGGTGGTGAGGCAGTACCGTCATCCGGTGCGCATGGTTCTCGTCGAGCCGCCTGCCGGTCTGCTCGACGTCGACGGCGAGGACTTCCTGGTGGCAGCTCAGCGGGAGCTGGCCGAGGAGGCCATGCTCGCTGCCGATGACTGGCGCATCCTCGTCGACATCGTCACCACCCCGGGCGGATGCCAGGAATCCTTGCGGATCTACCTGGCTCGTGGGCTTCACGAGGCGCCTCGTCCCGAAGGTTTCGTGTTGGAGGGTGAGGAAGTGTCGATGAAAGCTGGCTGGGAGCCGCTGGACGACCTCGTCGAGGCGATCTACGCCGGACAGTGCCAGTCACCGACCCTGGTGACCGGGGTCATGGCCCTTGAACTGGCTCGTCGCACTGGCCGGATCGACCAGCTGCGTCCTGCCGATTCGCCGTGGCCAATTCGTGAGCGCCCCGGTGGCATCAACGGAGCCCTTGCCGAGTGAGGTCGACCGTCGGTGAGCAGGTCGAGGACTACCTGCGTCACCTCGTCGTGGAGCGAGGGTTGTCCGACAACACGGTCCAGGCTTACCGACGCGACCTCGCGCGCTATCAGGACTTCCTCGACTCGCGCGGGATCCGATCCCTCCCGGAGGTCACCCGCGTCGACGTCGAGGAATTCCGCCGCCATCTCGACGACCTGGGACTGGCCCCGGCATCGGTCACCCGATCTGTGGTTGCGGTGCGCAATCTCCATCGGTTTGCCGCAGGTGCCGGGCAGACTCCGACAGATGTGACGGCTGGCATCTCTCCGGGAACTCGCTCTCGTCGACTTCCCAAGGCCCTGTCCATGGATCAGGTCGAGGCGCTACTGGCGGCACCTGACACGGAGACCGTGGAAGGCCTGCGCGATGTGGCGTTACTGGAATTGCTCTACGGCACAGGTGCGCGTGTCTCGGAGATCTGCGCCCTTGACGTCGACGACATTCGTCCCGTCCTGGACGATCCAGAACTCGGCTTGAGGCTTGTCGGCAAAGGAGACAAGGAACGCATCGTCCCGCTGGGGAACTATGCGGCGAAGGCGGTGAACGCATGGCTGGTGCGAGGACGTCCCTCCTGGGCCGGGGCCGGACATGGCGACCACGCCCTGCTCCTCAACACTCGTGGGCGGAGGTTGTCCCGGCAGTCAGCGTGGGCCGTCATTCGTCGCGCAGGCCAAGCCGCGGGTCTGGGTGTCGAGCACCTGTCACCGCACAGCTTGCGTCACTCCTACGCCACCCACCTGCTCGACGGTGGAGCCGATGTCCGAGTGGTGCAGGAACTCCTGGGGCATTCCTCGGTGACGACGACACAGATCTACACCCTGGTGACGGCCGACCATCTCAGGGAGGTGTACCGGTCCTCTCACCCCCGAGCCCTCTGAGGCCAGTCTCGAGGATGGGGTGAGGTTGTCAGGTTCGCCCACTATCGTTGGTGCGAGCATGGATTGTTGTCGTGACGTCGAGAGGAAGGCCACCACGTGTCCGAGACTGACCCCGAACCGCTGTTCCGTGTCCCCGGGCCGGGCCGAGAGGCCCAGGAGGCTGCCGAGAACTCCGTTGGTCCGACCGGACGCCCGCTTCCCGACCTTCCCGAGCCGACGCCGGTTCCCGACGGTCCGAAGCACGCCACCGTCATCTCGATGTGCAACCAGAAGGGTGGAGTCGGCAAGACGACGACAACCATCAACCTGGGTGCTGGACTGGCCGAATATGGCCGCAAGGTGTTGCTCGTCGACTTCGATCCGCAGGGATCCCTGTCGGTGGGGCTGGGAGTCAATCCACACACCCTGGAGAAATCGATCTACACCCTCCTGATGTCCCGGCGCGACGACGTTCATGACGTCATCCAGCCCACCGAGACCGAGGGTATGGATCTGCTACCGGCCAACATCGACCTTTCGGCGGCGGAGGTGCAGCTCGTCAGCGAGGTGGCCCGTGAGCAGACCCTCAAGCGGGTCATCGATCGTGTCCGTGGCGAGTACGACATGATCCTCATCGACTGCGCCCCGTCGCTGGGTCTGCTCACCATCAACGCCTTGACGGCTTCTGACTACGTCATCATGCCGCTGGAATGTGAGTTCTTCGCCCTGCGTGGTATCGCTCTGCTCACCGACACCATCGAGAAGGTGCAGGATCGCCTCAACCCGGATCTGGAAATCCTCGGCATCCTCGGCACGATGTTCGACCCGCGTACCCTGCATGCTCGGGAAGTCATGGAGCGCGTCGTCCAGGCCTTTGGCGAGGTCGTCTTCCACACCGTCATCAAGCGCACCATCAAGTTCCCCGAGACAACGGTGGCGGGGGAGCCGATCACCAGCTATGCCTCCTCGTCACCGGGCGCTCAGGCTTATCGTGATCTGGCCAAGGAGGTTCTGGCCCGATGCCGCGTCGAGTGAGCCTGCCGGGAGCCAACGAGCTCTTCCGGCCCACCGTCGGCAACCACGAACCGGAACGTGCGAAGGCCTCTAAGAACACGGAGACGAAAACTGCCAAGGCGTCCCCGCCGAGCGCATCGGGAGGGAAACGAGCTGGTAGCGGACGGATCCGCCACGATGAGAAGATCACCGTCTATGTCTCCACCGAGGAACTCATTGCTCTGGAGACCGCCAGGTTGGCCCTGCGATCCCAGGGAATCAACGCCGATCGTGGCCGTATCGTGCGCGCATCGGTAGCCATGGCCTTGGCCGATCTGGAGGAGAACGGCCAGGAATCCCGACTAGCCCGTCTCCTCACCACTGACTGAACAACGCGAGGAAGAACATGAGCGACGAGCAAGGTATCCGGCTTCAGAAGGTGCTGGCCCAGGCGGGGCTGGCATCCCGCAGGGCTGCAGAAGAGATGATTGCGGCAGGACGAGTCGAGGTCAATGGTGAACTCATCATTGAGCAGGGACGACGTGTCGATCCGGAGCGCGACGAGATCCGCGTCGACGGGTCCCGTATACCTACTGCCCGACGTCACGTCTACTATGTGCTCAACAAGCCGCAGGGCGTCGTGTCCACGATGGACGATCCAGAAGGGCGCCCCTGTCTGTCAGACATCGAGGGAGTGCCACACGGCATTCGTCTGTTCCACGTCGGTCGTCTAGACACCGAGACCTCTGGACTCATACTGCTGACCAACGATGGTGAATTCTCCAACCGCATGACTCACCCGTCGTACAAGGTTCTCAAGACTTACCTGGCTGACGTCGAGGGTCGGGTCGATGACAAGGTCATTCGTCGCCTTACGAAAGGCATCACCCTGGAGGACGGTCCAGTCAAGCCCGATGCCGTGCGACTCGTGCAGGCCAACGATGAGCACTCCTTGGTCGAGGTGAGCCTTCACGAGGGCCGAAACCGCATCGTGCGCCGCATGATGGACTCGGTTGCCCACCCGGTGCGTCGGCTGTCCCGGACGGCGATCGGCCCGGTCAGACTAGGGCGTTTGGGACGTGGCGATATGCGCGAGCTCACGCGCGAGGAGCTGGGGCAGCTTCTCGACCTCGTCGAGTTGTGAGGCGCTTCAGTGGCAGGAATTGTGCTGAAGCATCCCTCGGGTAATCTCAGGCAGGTGAGTTCGAACAAGCATCGTCCGGTCAGCGCCGCGGCACTTGCCGCCGTACTGTGCGTGTCGTCACTGGCCCTCGCCTCCTGCAACAAGTCATCCTCCGACACCAAGCCGTCGCCGAGTGCCTCGGCAAGCGCCCCGGCCTCCGCCTCCGCGAGCGTGAAGGCCTCGGCTACTCCGACCAAGAAGCCGACCATGGTCACGAACCTTGATCGGATTAAGGTGTCCGGCGAGGACGGCAAGGCACCCAAGGTTGAGGGATCATGGCCGCTGGCCATCGCCAAGACCCAGTCCAAGGTGCTCAAGAAGGGCGACGGCGAGAAGGTCGACAAGAACGCCACTGTCAAGGTGAATTACCTTGGCGTCAACGGGCGTACCGGAAAGGTGTTCGACTCCTCCTACCAGCGTGGGTCAACCGTGGACTTCCCGCTGTCCCAGGTCGTCCCAGGATTTGCGAAGGGTCTCGCCGGCAAACATGAGGGCGATCGCGTCCTCATCATGATGCCGGGTTCTGACGCCTACGATTCCCAGGGTGGTGCCCCGCAGGCTGGCATCATGAAGGGTGATTCCCTCGTCTTCGTCGTCGACATCGTCGGTGTGCCGCTCACCAAGGCCAAGGGCGAGGCAGTGACCCCGGCGTCCGGCCTGCCAACCGTCAAGGAGGTTCATGGAGCCCCGGTCGTGACGATCGGCAACGCCAAGAAGCCGTCGAAGCTTGTCATCCAGCCCCTCACCAAGGGAGATGGCAAGAAGGTCACGGCCAAGGATGCGATTGACGTCAAGTACCGCACCTACGCCTGGTCCTCGAAGGAGCTCATCGAGGATGGGTTCTCCGGCGAGGCCGTCACCGGGTCCATGAACTCGGTCATCCCGGGGTGGAAGAAGGGCTTGGTGGGTCAGACGGTCGGTTCGCGCGTCATGCTCATCGTCCCGCCTGCCGATGCCTATCCGGAGGGCAACACCAATCCGCCCGTGAAGAAGGGCGAGACCTTGGTGTACGTCATCGATATTCTCTCGGCTCAGAAGGAGTCCTGAGACACTGATCTGAGGCACTGATTCGGCTGGTCCTGCCTGACAGGCCCGGCCGAATCAGTTGTCACAACTCGTCCACGGAGAGGACGGCGTCACTCCACCACCCCAACGGGCCATCGAGGGAAGCGGGATCCAGTGGGATGACCTCGGCCGGGGGTGAGGGCGGGGTCAGAGCCGCGGACCCGATGAGGTCATGCGGGTCGCTGACTTCTGGAAGCCCCAAGGACCGGCACAGCCACGCCATGATGCGGTCGCGGTCGATCCCCCCAGCCATGAGCCGGGTCAGTCCTGCTGCTCCCGCCGATTTGGAGAGACGCTCACCACCGGGGGCAGCGACGAGACCGGTGTGCGCATAGGTTGGGGCCTCGAAACCCAGCAGTGCGGCCAAGTGGGACTGACGCGGTGCCGATGACCACAGGTCCCGTGCCCGAACGACCTGGTCCACCCCCTGCAGTCCGTCGTCGACGACCACCGCGAGGTTGTATGCGGGGATGCCGTCGTTACGCACCAGAACGAGATCGTCGACTCGTCCTCGGCAATGTCCCCGAGCTAGGTCGGTGGCCTCGAAGGAGTCGACCTGGCTGGCCAGGCGGGTGGCGGGAGGACGTTTCGTCGCCCGTTCCTCGCGCTGTGGTGCAGTCACGGTTCGGCAGGTCCCCGGGTACGGACGCCAGTCGGCCTCGTTGGGGGCGGTGGCCGCTGCCGCGATCTCCTTGCGAGTGCAGAAACAGGGGTAGGTGTCCAAGCCCGCGACGGCGTCGGCGTAGAGATCATGACGCTCCGACTGTCGGACCACTGGTCCGTCCCAGTCGATGCCAAGGATCTCCAGATCCCGTAACTGGGCCGCGGCGATGTTTCCGGCGGCCGCCACCCGTGCCTGATCCAGATCCTCGATGCGCACCACGAATCGCCGTCCCGAGGATCGAGCCAGCAACCAGGCCGCCAACGCGGTGCGGAGGTTCCCCAGGTGGAGGGTCGAGGTGGGGGACGGAGCGAATCGCCCCGCTGCCGCGGATGGCTGCGGAGAGGAATGGGTCGCGGCAAAATCGGTCACGAGCGGCAGTGTAGGCAAAAATTGTTGTGACGGAATGGGCATGCCCGCCCACATGGGTAGGCTGTGACGCTGGAAGGGAGGGTGCCGATGGCTGCGCAGCGTTCGGAGAGGTTGGTCAACCTCGTCATCGCTCTCCTGGTCACTGACCGTCCTCTCACTCGTGCCCAGCTGCGCGACATGATCGAGGACTACCGCAGGGTCTCCGAGGTCGCTTTCCAGCGCTCCTTCGAGCGCGACAAGGAGGAGCTGCGTCGGATCGGCATCACCGTCGAGTCCGTGACCCTCGACACCTTCTTCGGCGACGAGGTCGGTTACCGCATCCCCCGTGCGGACGTCGAGCTACCTCCCGTGCAGTTCACCCAGGCCGAGGCCGACGCCCTGGCCACTGCGGCGAGGGTGTGGCGGGAGTCCGTTCTTGACGAGTCCTCCACCTCTGCGCTGGTGAAGCTGCGGGCTGCTGGTGTCGAGCCCGACACCGAGGCCGGTATTGCCACGCAGGTCGTCACGGGAGCTGACGCACCGTCCTTCTCTGATCTGTGGCGGGCCACCATCGACCGGTCCCGGGTGAGGTTCGGGTACCGAGGTGGCAAACAGCGCACCGTCGATCCATGGCGAATGGCTCTGCGCCGGGGACGTTGGTACCTCGTTGGACGTGACGTGGACCGCGACGAGCCGCGACTGTTCCGTCTCTCGCGCATCAGTTCTGCGGTGACGACCGTGGGGGAGCCCGGTACTGTCACCAGTCCCGAACCTGAGGTCATTGAGGCCCACCTCAATCGCCTCGAACCGCCGGAGCCCGAGGAGGTCGACGTCACCATGGCCGTCGCTCCCGGTGTGCGTCTGGGAGTCATGACGACTCGTGCGGAGTGGGATGGACCCGTTCCTGAGGGGTACGAGGTCGTCACCGGCGGGTTTGGCGGATATGACGAGGCCGCCACCGCGGTGCTGCGCGCTGGTGGACGGATCATTCTGCTCGCCCCGGAGAAGGCCCGCACGGTGCTCGCCGATCGTATTCAGGCCGTCCTGCGGTTGGAGGAGGATGCCTCATGACCGCCCGTACTGACACCGCCAGACTGCTCGCGCTCATCCCGTATCTGCGTTCCCATCCCGGAGTCGCCGTCACCGAGGTCGCTAGGGTCTTCGGAGTGACCACCGACCGGGTGATCGCGGATCTCAAGATCCTGTGGATGGTCGGACTGCCCGGCGGCATGCCGGACGATCTCATCGACATCGACATGGATGCCGTCGACTCCGACGGCACCATTACGATCACCAATGCCGATGCCCTGCCACGCCCCATGCGTCTGACACCTGACGAGGCGTGGTCCCTGCTGGCCGCTCTGCAGGTCATCGCCGATCTGGCCGACGACACCGTTCGGCCTGCCGTGGCGTCGGCGGTCGAGAAGTTGCGCCAGGTCTGCCCGCAGTCCGGTCCGGATCCGGTCGAAGCCAGCGTGGAGGCCGATTACGACCCGCGTTCGGAATGGTTCACCGGAGCCTGCGCCAACAAGTGGCGCATCGAGATCGTCCACAAGCGAGGCGATGACCCCACCCCGCACACCCAGGTCGTCGATCCTGTCCGGGTGGAGGTTCGTGACGGTCATCGTTACCTCGTAGGGTGGTCGATGGCCCGCAAACAGTGGCGAACCTGGCGTCTGGATCGCATCGTGACAGGCAAGAGGGTGGGTCACGCCACAAATCATGGCCGTCCGCCCAAGACTCTTGAGTGGTTTTCCGATGTCGTCGATGAAGTGACACTGACCCTGGCCCCGCGTGCCGGATGGGTCGCCGAATACCACCCGGTGCGTCACGTCGAGAAGGATGGGGACGTGTGGAAGGTGACGTTCGCAGTCGCCTCACCGACCTGGCTCGCCGAGCTCATGGTGGGTCTGAGCCCCGATGTCCTCGCTGTAGATCCGCCTCGTGCGGCTGCTCCAGCGATTCAGCTGGCACGCGCGGCCGCCATCGCCAACGGTATTGAGGTGCCACAGCGTGAGGCTGGGGGCGAGTCCTGATATGTGGTGGATGTGGGCCCTTGTCCTCGCATTCGTCCTGTTTGTCGTGGAGATCGTGGTCGGCACGATCTGGTTGTGGCACAAGGTCGTCGCACTGCTGAGCGACGTGGAACGGACGACCAGTCGGCTCGACGAGTTGGCTCACGTCCTGGAGGATCTCGACACCACTGCTGGCAAGGAGTCGATGAGGCCCGATGTACGGTGAGCGTCGTGGTAGCCTGAACGCCGATCGTCGAGCTGGCGGCCCCCCTGTGTGGTGCGGGAAGGGTGCCAGCCAAGTCTGGAAGGAGAGCCTCAATGGCTCCTCTGCTCATCGCGAATGACATGACCATCATCATCATCGTCGTCCTCGCGCTTGTTCTCTTCGGTGGTTCCCGCATCGCCGGTGTTGGCAAGGGTGCCGGTCGCGCCATCCGTGAGTTCAAGGAAGAGACTGCCGGTCTCGACAAGGGCAAGGACAAGGAGGCCGAGAAGGACATCGAGGCCGTCGAGGCTGACGTCGTCAAGGATCAGAGCAAGCCGACCGAGTGAGTCAACTCATGGCCACGGATACTCCGGTCGAGCAAGCTGAGGTGGGGCAGACCGTCGGTGAGGAGCACCGTCGGTTTGCCCGATTTCGTCCGCCCGAGGCCGGGGAGGGCGGCACGATGTCTCTCCTGGATCATGTCCGGGAGCTTCGCTACCGAATCATCGTGTCCTTCATCGCGGTTGTCATCACGAGCTCCGTGGCCTTCGTGTTCTACCGGCCGCTGGTCGAGATCGTCATGTATCCCTACCAGCAGGCCAGCGCCGCGATCAAGGAAAAGAATCCGACGGCCTCCTTGCAGGTCGTCAACAACGGTGTCGTCGCCCCGTTCGTGTTGAACATGAGGGTGGCCATCGTCGCCGGACTCATCGCAGCCTGTCCTGTCTGGTTGTACCAGATCTGGGCCTTCATCGTCCCTGGTCTTCTCGTCAACGAGAAGAAATGGGCGCTGCGATTCCTGGGATCGGCCATTCCGTTGTTCCTCATCGGCTCCGCGCTGGGATATTGGGTGCTGCCCAAGGGCATCGCCCTGATGTTGAACTTCACTCCCCACGGCATGGGCATCACCAACCTGCTGGACATGAATGCCTTCCTTGCGCTGGAGATTCGCGTCATCCTGCTGTTCGGGGTGAGCTTCCTGTTGCCGGTCGTGCTGGTCCTGCTCAACCTGGTTCACGTGTTGTCGTCTGCGCAGTTAAAGTCGGCGCGCAAGTGGTCCATCTTCGGCTTCTTCTGCCTAGGCGCCTTCGTCAATCCGTCCGGTGACCCGATCTCGATGTGTGCCCTCGCGGTACCACTGAGCGTGATGTACGTCATCGCCGAGTGGATCTGCCGCAGCAATGAGCGAAAGCGCAACACCGATGACCTGGGCATCGACAAATCCGAGTTCAACATTCAGATCGACTGATCCGTGCCCACCTCTGCGTCGCGGCAGGAGTGCGCCGCATGACAACCCGTCTGCTTGTCAATCCGGCCGCCGGTGGCGGCCGCGCTGATCGTCTCCAGCCCTGGGCGGCAGCACAGTTGCAGCGGGCCTTCGGTGACGTCGATGCCGTACACACCACCAGCTTCCAGAATGCCGACGAGGCATTGGCTGAGTTTGCGGCCACCGACGGTGAGGGGGACCGCGTCGTCGTCATGGGCGGAGACGGCATGGTCCACCTGGGACTCAACCATCTCGCAGGGACCAGGATCCGGCTCGCCATCGTGCCATCGGGGACCGGGAATGACTTTGCCTCGTCGGTGGGCCTGCCCTCCAGGGTTGACGATGCGATCAGGCACATCGTGGCTGATCAGCCCACTCGGATCGACCTCGCCGAGGTCACAGGTGCCGTGTACGGCGGGCATTGCTGGGTGGGATGCGTTGTCTCCACCGGGTACGACGCCATCGTCAACCGACGTACCAACCGCATGACGACGAAGTTCGGCCCGCTGAGTTACGGCTGGGTCGCGCTGTCAGCCCTGGCCGAGTTCACTCCCAGGCACTACCGGATCAGCATCGATGGGCAGGACCGAGAGCTCGACGCCATGCTCATCGCCGTCGGCAATGGCGGACACTTCGGTGGCGGGATGAGGGTCTGTCCGACGGCCAGCGTCGTCGACGGGTTGCTCGACATCACGATCATCCATGCCGTATCCCGCCGGACACTGCTCAGGTGCCTGCCCCTGCTGTACGCCGGCCGGTTCACCCATCTCGACTTCGTGGAGACCCTGCGCGCCCGACGCGTTGACATCGATGGAGATGACATGTTTGCGATGGCCGACGGAGAAGAGATCGGGGACGTTCCACTGACCGTCGTCGCTCGTTCATCCGCGGTCAACCTCGTCGGTCTGCCGTGACGGTCGTACCTGGCCGCTAGGTTGGAGGCATGAGCGAGACTCTTGACCGGTTCATCGCAGGGCTGTCCTTCGAACCTGACGACTACCAGGTGACGGCTTGTCAGGATCTCGACGACGGCGCCGGGGTCCTGGTCGCCGCGCCGACGGGGGCCGGTAAGACGGTGGTGGGCGAGTACGCCACTGACTTGGCTCTGGCCTCAGGTCTGAAGTGCTTCTACACCACCCCTATCAAGGCGCTGTCCAACCAGAAGTTCCATGATCTGGTGGCTCGTCACGGTGAGGACCAGGTGGGTCTGTTGACTGGTGACGTCACCATCAACTCGGAAGCTCCCGTTGTCGTCATGACGACTGAGGTGTTGCGGAATATGATCTACCGCAACTCCCACACCCTCGACACCCTGGGTTGGGTCGTGCTCGACGAGGTGCACTACCTGGCTGATCGTTTCCGTGGCCCGGTCTGGGAGGAAGTCATCCTCGGTCTGGACCCGCAGGTCAAGATCGTCGGACTCTCGGCGACCGTGTCCAACGCGGAGGAATTCGGGGAGTGGCTGGACGAGGTGCGCGAGGACGTTCGTGTAGTCGTCTCCGAGCGTCGCCCCGTCCCGTTGACCCAGCACGTGGCCGTTGGACGGCGACTCCATGATCTCTTTGGCGACAGGCGTCTCACCGACGTCAATCCGGAGCTGATCTCCATCGCCAAGGAGGAGTCCAGATTCCAGCGGGACGACTCTCGTCGTCCCCGAGGCCGCTCTGGCAAGGGGAAACGCAATGTCTCCTATGGCAGTGGCCGGTTCGGCGGAGCCTCCGCCCAGCGTCGAGGACGAGGCGGACGTGACAAGCCGCGCGGTCCTCGTAACCAACCCAGTCGCATTCAGGTCGTGCGGTCCCTCCAGAGGGCCAATCTGCTGCCCGCCATCATCTTCGTGTTCTCCCGGGCCGGATGTGACGCCGCCGTCAGCCAATTACTCAACACCGACCTGGTCCTCACGAGCCAGCGGGAGGCTCGCCAACTGCGCCGGATCGCTGAGCGTCACGGCGAGGGATTGACAGATGAGGAGCGTCGAGCGGTGGGCTGGAACCACTTCGTGGCGGCCTTCGAGCGCGGTATCGCCGCTCACCACGCAGGACTGCTGCCGGTGCTCAAGGCCATCGTCGAGGAAGGGTTTGTCGCAGGGCTCCTCAAGGTCGTCATCGCCACGGAGACGCTGGCTCTGGGTATCAACATGCCTGCTCGCACCGTCGTGCTGGAAAAGCTCGTCAAGTACAACGGACAGACCCATGCCGACATCACACCGGGAGAGTACACCCAGCTCACCGGTCGCGCCGGACGCCGCGGCATCGACACCCAGGGACATGCGGTGGTGTGCTGGCAAGCTGGGATGGATCCCCGTGCGGTGGCCGGTCTGGCGTCGCGACGGACGTATCCGCTCAACTCGGCCTTCGTCCCGACCTACAACATGGCCGTCAACCTCGTCGGATCGATGGGACGCGAGAAGGCCCGTGACTTGCTGGAACACTCCTTCGCCCAGTTCCAGACCGATCGCAGGCTGGGTGGTTCGGCAGTACGGAGCCGTAAGACCCAGTCCGAGATCGACGCCTACCTGAAAGCGGCCCACTGCGAGCACGGTGATTTCGCGGAGTACGCCCGCATGCGTGAGGAGATCGGCGAGCTGGAGCATGAGCAGGCTCGGCTGCGCAAGGGGGAACGGCCCAGCCAGGTCGCCGATTCCCTGTCCCGTCTCGACTCGGGTGACGTCATCGCGGTGCCGTCCGGCCCGTACGCCGGGTGGGTTGTCGTCGTCGACCCCGGTACTCACGGAAAACGGGGTAAGCGTCCGCATCCACTTGTCATGACCCCGGGCCGCACCGTGATTCGCCTAGGTCATGAGGACGTCGACGCCCCCGTCAAGCGGGTTGCCGGGGTCACGGTTCCGCGCCATTTTCACCCAGGAAATCAGGCCGATCGTCGATCCCTGGGTAAGGCCCTCGATCGAGTCCTTGACGGTCTGGGGCAGCCGGTCATCCAACCGAAACGTCCCGAGGTGGACGCGGAACTGGCCGAGCGCATCCGTGAGCTGAGGGCTCGGATGAGGCAGCATCCCTGCCATTCCTGCCCGGATCGGGAATCCCACGCTCGCTTTGCCGAGCGTGCCATGAGGCTGTCGCGTCGCAGCGAGCGAGAGTTGGCGAAAGCGCGGGCCAAAGCCACGTCGATCGCTACCCAGTTCGAGCGGATCGTGCTCGTCCTGGAGGCACTGGGATACCTCGGTGAAGGGGGCCAGGACGTCACCGACGCCGGCCGAATGTTGTCGGGGATCTACTCCGAACTCGACCTCGTGACGGCCGAGGCCATTCGGCGTGGTGTCTTCGACAAACTGGACTACCCCCAGCTGGCCGCGGTGTTGTCGACCATCGTCCACGAATCTCGTCCTGGTGATCGTGGCCACCTGCACCGCATGCCCGACCATGGCAGCGAGTCGGCGGAATCCCAGCTCCGAGCCGTGCGAGCCGAAATCGGCCTGCTGGAGCGCGATCACCGTATCGAGCGTCCTCGCGATCTCGACATCGGATTCGCGGAGATGGCCTATGCCTGGGCTGCTGGGGCCGGGTTGGAAACGGTGCTCGATGACATGAGTGCCGGTGACTTCGTGCGCCGGGTGCGCCAGGTCTGTGATCTGGCGGGCCAGATCGCTCATGCCGGAGTCTCTGAGGAGCTTGCCCACACCTGCCGTCAGGTGGTCGGTGCCATGCAGCGCGGGGTCGTCACCATGGACCGCGAGGAGGAGTGAGACCGCCGCTCACCCTCGACGGCACCTGCTCACCCCCTGGGCCAAGGGGCCACGCCCGGTAGCCTGTGGCCATGGCTGTGGCTGTGCGTGTCATCCCGTGTCTCGACGTCAAAGACGGACGAGTCGTCAAGGGCGTCAACTTCGTCGGTCTGCGCGACGCCGGTGATCCGGTGGAATTGGCGGCTGAGTACGGACGCCTGGGTGCTGACGAGGTGACCTTCCTTGACATCTCCGCCTCGAGCGAGGGACGAGCCACCACCCGCGAGGTGGTGACCCGCTGCGCCGAGACGGTTTTCGTGCCCCTCACGGTGGGCGGCGGGGTACGCGGGGTTGACGACGTCGACGTCCTGCTGCGCTCGGGTGCCGACAAGGTGGGGATCAACACCGGAGGCATCGCCAACCCGGGGATCATCGACGAGGTCGCCGACCGATTCGGCAACCAGGTCATCGTGCTGTCGGTCGACGCACGACGGGAACCAGACCAGCCCTCCGGATTCGGGGTGACCACCCACGGTGGAAGCCGTTCGGCCGGTCTTGATGCCGTTGAGTGGGCGCGTCAAGCCGTCGACCGAGGAGCCGGAGAGGTCCTGCTCAACTCCATGGACGCTGACGGCACCACGGATGGTTTCGACATCGAGATGATCGAGGCGGTACGCCGGGCAGTCGACGTCCCACTCATCGCCTCGGGCGGGGCCGGCAAGGTATCTGACTTCGTCGAGGCGGTGCGAGCCGGTGCCGACGCCGTCTTGGCTGCATCGGTGTTTCACTACCGCACCCTGACGATTGCCCAGGTCAAGGACGGCTTGCGCGAGGCCGGTTTCGAGGTCCGCTGAGCGAACATCGTCATCAGGGAGAGCTGTTGTGGTAGTCATGATTCATGGACTGCCTTTTCTGCTCAATTGCTGCGGGGGACATCCCTGCGACGATCGTTGATTCCGACGACACCTCGGTCGCATTCCTCGACATCGAGCCCTTCCAGGATGGTCACACTCTCGTCATTCCGCGGAAGCATGTCACGAGCGTTCTCGACGACGACGGGGAGTTGACTCGTATCAGCCCGATGGTGACGAAGGTGGCTCGGCGTCTCGTCGATTCGCTGGGAGCATCCGGGGTCAACATCGTCTCCAATGCCGGTGAAGTCGCTGGTCAGAGCGTCCATCATCTTCACGTCCATGTCGTTCCGCGGTATGACCGCGAGCCCGGGATCAATGCCATTCGTTCGACCATGCCGCGACGCCCGGTCGAGGAGGTTGCTGCCATGGTGACCGGAGAGCCGAACAGAAGATAGTCCACAATATGGGACGTTTGTCCGAATTGGTTGACGGCTGGCCGCTCATGCACGAAGCTCAAAGGCATGAACGGCCAGCTTCTTGTTATTGGTTAGCGTCCTCATCCTCGGATAGGACGCTCCCTCGTGTGCCACCTCGGCAGCGAGGGTTTTTTCTTGTCCAGGATCTTGGCAGCACCAATGAAGGGCACCGTTTCGCAACCACGGATGGAGGATGGCATGACCGAGAAATCCCGGCATCAACAGATGATGACTGGCGCACAGATCGTCATCGAGAGCCTCGAGAAGCTCGGTGCCGAGGTTGTCTTCGGACTTCCCGGTGGTGCGATCATGCCAACCTATGATCCGCTGATGGATTCCGCGAGGGTGCGGCACATCCTGGTGCGCCATGAACAGGGAGCTGGCCATGCCGCAGAGGGGTACGCAGTCGCCACCGGAAAGGTGGGTGTGTGCATGGCGACCTCGGGGCCAGGCGCGACCAACCTCGTCACCCCGCTCTACGACGCCTACCTGGATTCGGTGCCACTGGTGGCCATCACCGGTCAGGTCGGTACCACCCTCATCGGAACTGACGGTTTCCAGGAGGCCGACATCCGCGGCATCACGATGCCGATCACCAAGCACAACTTCCTCATCACCCGTGCCGAGGACATCCCGTTGGCGATGGCCGAGGCCTTCCACATCGCGTCGACCGGACGACCCGGCCCGGTCCTGATCGACATCACCAAGGACGCCCAGACCTCGGTCGTCCCGTTCACGTGGCCCAAGCAGTTCGACCTGCCTGGCTACAAGCCGACGACTCGTCCCCACAGCAGGCAGATTAAGGAGGCGACCGACCTCATCCGTGCCGCTCGTCGTCCGGTGCTCTACATCGGTGGCGGCGTCGCCAAGGCCGAGGGTGCGGGCGAACTGGCTCGGTTGGTCGACATGACGAGCATCCCGGTCGCAACCACCTTGATGGCCCGCGACGTCTTACCGGCCACACACCCGTTGGCCCTCGGCATGCCCGGCATGCACGGCTCGGTGGCTGCCGTCGGGGCGTTGCAGCGCGCTGACCTCCTCATCGCCGTTGGCACTCGGTTCGACGACCGTGTCACCGGGCGTCTCGACACCTTCGCTCCCGGCGCCAAGGTCATCCACGCCGACATCGATCCGGCTGAGATCGGCAAGAATCGTCATGCCGATGTCCCGATTGTCGGGGACGCAAGGCTGACCCTGTCGCGCTTGGCGGAGTCCCTGGAGGGCAAGGAACTGCCCGATATCTCCAACTGGGTGCGTCAGCTGCAGCGGATGAAGGAGATCTACGCGCCGTCGTGGGAAGAGGTGCCCGAGGGCGAGATTTCCCCGCAACAGGTCATCCAGCGCATCGGCGCCCTGGCACCCGAGGACAGCGTGTTCGTGACGGGTGTGGGCCAGCACCAGATGTGGGCCTCCCACTTCCTGCCGCACGACAAGCCACGCTCCTGGTTGACCTCCGGCGGCGCCGGAACGATGGGGTACTGCATCCCGGCAGCCTTGGGTGCCAAGGTCGGGCGTCCTGATGCCACCGTGTGGGGTATTGACGGTGATGGCTGCTTCCAGATGACCAACCAGGAGCTCGTCACGGCCGCCCTCAACGGTGCACCGGTCAAGATCGCCATCATCAACAACAACGTGCTCGGCATGGTGCGTCAGTGGCAGAACCTGTTCTTCGACTCCAGGTTCTCCCACACTGACCTGCACTCCGACCGTCTGCCGGACTTCGTCAAGCTCGCCGAGGCGATGGGCTGTGCGGCCTTCCGCGTGACCGATCCAGACAAGGTCGACGAGACGATCAAGACTGCCAATGAGATCAACGACCGTCCGGTGGTCGTGGAGTTCGTCGTCCACACTGACGCCATGGTGTGGCCGATGGTGGCCGCCGGGACCAGCAACGACGACATCAAGATCGCTCGCGACATGGCTCCCGACTGGGGAGATGCCGGGGATGAGATCGCACCCGTCGATGACGAGGACGATGCGGACGACAGCGGACGACAGAACCGAGGAGAACTGAGATGACCAGACACGTGCTGTCGGTGTTGGTGACGAACCGTCCGGGCGTGCTGACCCGGGTGTCGGGCCTGTTCGCCCGCCGGGGATACAACATCGAGTCCCTGACCGTTTCGCCGACCGATGATCCCAGCGAGTCCCGGATGACGATCGGGGTGAGCGTCGTCTCCGCCCAGGCCCTCGAGCAGATCGTCAAGCAGCTCAACAAACTCATCGAGGTTCACAAGATTGTCGAGTTGGATCCCGGTGCGGTCACCCGTGAGCTCATCCTCGTCAAGGTGCGCTCCAACGTCGAGAATCGCTCCAAGATCATCGACACCGTCGAACTGTTCCGGGGCAAGACCGTCGACGTCTCACTGGAGTCACTGACGATCGAGGCGACCGGGGGACGTGAGAAGCTGGACGCATTGCTGCAGATGCTGGAGCCGTTCGGAATCATCGAACTCGTTCAGTCCGGACAGGTGGCCCTCAACCGTGGTGCCGCCGCTCTCGGGGCAAAACGCTCTGGGTGACCAGGAATTCCTCGAACCGAAACACAAGAAGGCCGAAACACAACAAGGAGATAACACACCATGGCAAAGATCTACTACGACGACGACGCCGACCTGTCCATCATCCAGAACCGTCAGGTTGCCGTCATTGGTTACGGCTCCCAGGGACATGCCCACGCCCTCAACCTGCGTGACTCCGGCGTTGACGTGCGGGTTGGTCTGCGGGAGGGTTCCTCGTCGATCGCCAAGGCTGAGGCTCAGGGTCTGCGCGTGCTGCCCATCGAGGAAGCGTGTGAGGAGGCCGACGTGATCATGGTCCTGGCCCCCGATCAGAACCAGCGTCAGCTGTACGCCGAGCAGATCGCCCCGCACCTCAAGGACGGCGACGCCCTCTTCTTCGCCCATGGCTTCAACGTCCACTTCGGCTACGTCGAGGCCCCCGAGGGCGTCGATGTCTGCATGGTCGCCCCGAAGGGCCCCGGTCACATCGTGCGTCGTGAATACGCCGACGGCCGCGGTGTCCCGGTGCTTGTCTGTGTCGAGAAGGATGCTTCTGGCATGGCCTGGGCCCTGACCAAGTCCTACGCCAAGGCCCTCGGTGGTCTGCGCGCCGGCGGCATTGAGACCAGCTTCCGTGAGGAGACCGAGACCGACCTCTTCGGTGAGCAGGCCGTGTTGTGTGGTGGCCTGTCCCATCTCATCCAGGCTGGTTTCGAGACCCTCGTCAATGCCGGTTACCAGCCGGAGATGGCCTACTTCGAGGTCTGCCATGAGATGAAGATGATCGTCGACCTCATCATTGAGGGCGGCATCTCCAAGCAGCGTTGGTCGATCTCCGACACCGCTGAGTACGGCGACTACGTCTCTGGTCCGCGGGTCGTCGACGACCATGTCAAGGAGAACATGAAGGCCGTCCTGGATGACATCCAGACCGGCGCCTTCGCCAAGCGATTCATCGACGACCAGGACGCCGGTGCTCCGGAGTTCAGGAAGCTGCGTGAGGAGGAGGCCAAGCACCCGATCGAGGCCACCGGCAAGGAGCTTCGCAAGATGTACTCCTGGCTGGCCGCCACCGACGAGGGCTACACCGAGGGCAGCGCTGCTCGCTGAGCTCGAGGTTGCTGACAAATGCCGAGGGCCCGTGGACAACCACGGGCCCTCGGGCTGTGTGCAGGAGGTATGACGAGCGGTTGCTCAGCCGCGCGGGGACAGGCGGCAGGCGACGATGGCCGCCATGTCGGAGGCTAGCTGAATCTCGGTGGCATGGACCTTCGGGTGGGTGAGCCACGCCAGCCTGGTGGTGTCGACGATGCCATTGATGTCGCGCGGGGGGAATCCGTGGCTGGGGGGCATGTCGTCGATGACGACCAAACCGCCGACGGCGACAGCCTTGAGGATGTCGTCGACCTCACGTACCCGAGCCACTCGAATCGGGACGGAGAGAAGACCGAAGGGTCCGCGTTCCAACAGGTCGTCCCAGGTGCCCTCGATGATGTCAATGTCGAGGTCAGCCAAGACCTCGCGGGCACGGGCGCACACCGTCGGATCAGGCTCGTAGCTGATGACCTTGGTGCGCTTGCGGGCCCCCAGACGCAGCCAGGCAGCTCCGGCACCGGATCCTGTCTCGCATTCCCCGATGGAACCGTGCACTCCCGCAGCCAAGGTGGCCATGAAACGGCCGGTCTCATTACGGGTGGTGGTGAAATAGCCCATCTCCAGCGCATTGTGGAGGGCCTTCGTCACCGGTTCAGGAATCTCGGGAATGGATAGCACGGGGACATTGTGCCAGGAGGGCACATCCTTCTGGACGGTGGTGGCCGACAACTGGACACAGGGAGCCCCGGTCCTGTCGGGTCAGGGTTCTCGTTGCGGCTCAGAGACGCTCGGCGATGCCTCGCCCGATCTCGCTGGTGGTACGGGATGGCCCCGACGCCCTGGCAGCGATGTCGGCCGCAACAGCCTTGCGGATGCGTTCAGCGTCGTCGGCGTGATCGAGATGGTCCAGGAGCAAGGCCATCGAGAGAATCGCGGCGGTGGGATCAGCCTTACCGGTTCCAGTGATGTCAGGAGCCGAACCGTGCACCGGCTCGAACATCGACGGGTACTCACCAGAGGTGTTGATGTTTGCGCTGGGGGCCAGGCCGATGCCACCGGTCACCGCTCCTGCGAGGTCGGTGATGATGTCTCCGAAGAGGTTGTCGGTGACGATGACGTCGAAATGCTGGGGCTCCTTGACCAGAGCGATCGTCACGGCATCGACGTGCATGTAGTCGGTCGTCACCTGGGGGAACTCCACGGAGACCTCGTCGACAATTCGACGCCACAGCGAACCGGCGTTGACGAGGACATTGTGCTTGTGGACGAGGGTGAGGTGGCCACGACGGGCAGCTGCTCGCGAGAAGGCGTCGCGAACGACCCTCTCAACCCCGAAGGCAGTGTTGATGCTCACCTCGGTGGCAATCTCGTGGGAGGTTCCGGTCCGCACTGATCCGCCATTGCCACAGTAGAGACCTTCGGTACCTTCTCGGCAGACGATGAAGTCGATGGGTCCGGCATCGGTGATCTCGGGAGCCAACGGAGTGGCGGTGCCGGGGTACCAGGTCGAGGGCCGCAGATTGACACCATGGTCAAGCGCGAACCGAAGTTTGAGCAGCAGACCTCGTTCCAGGAGTCCTGAGGGGACCTCGGTCGAGCCGGGAGTGGCACCGACGGCTCCCAGCACGATGGCATCTGCCTTCGAGATCTCGACCAGGGTGGAGTCATTGAGGACCTCCCCGGTGGTCTTCCAGTGCTCGGCGCCGAGGTGGTACTCATGGGTGGTGAAGGTCTCGGTCCCGATCGTCCGCTCCAACACGTGGAGAGCCTGCTCGGTGACCTCGGGGCCGATTCCGTCGCCACCGATGACGGCGAGCTGCATCACGTCGTTCGTCATGGTCGAAACCCTACCTGGATGGTCCACGATGTGATCATGCGATTTCACGAATTGGAACAGAGGGTTCTCCCTCGGTGTAGCGTGTGGCCATGAGTTTGCGCTTTGCTTCTGCTGATGATCTGACGTGGTCCTCCGACGAGCGGATCGCGCTGGAACATGCCACTCCCCGATTTGGTGAGGTTTTCATCGACCACATGGCCCTTGCCACCTGGCAGGCCGGTGACGGCTGGGGAGACGACGCCGTGGTCAATTACCGTGGTCTGGACATCAATCCTGGTGGTGCTGTTCTCCATTACGCCCAGGAGATTTTCGAGGGCCTCAAGGCCTACCGTCACGCCGACGGGTCCGTATGGCTTTTCCGTCCCGACCAGAACGGTGAGCGTTTCGCCCTGTCGGCTGAGCGCCTTGCCCTGCCCAAGTTGCCGATTGATGACTTCGTCAACGCCTGTGTGCGGTTGGCCGAGGTCGACGCCCGCTGGGTTCCTGATCCCGGGGAGGACGGCGAGAAGTCCCTCTACCTGCGTCCGTTCATGATTGCCAACCAGGATTTCCTCGGCGTCGCTCCAGCGACGACGGTGCTGTTCTCCGTGATCGGCTCACCGGTGGGCGCCTACTTCGTCGGGGGAGTGAAGCCAGTGCGCATCCTCGTCGAGCGCCAGCAGGCCCGTACTGCTCCCGGCGGCACAGGCGAGGCGAAGTGCGGTGGCAACTACGCTGCCTCGCTGCGCTCCCAGATCGAGGCTCAGGCCCGCGGCTGCGCCCAGGTGCTCTTCGTCGACGCGGTCGAGCACCGCTGGATCGAGGAGCTCGGCGGCATGAACTTCATGGCCGTCAGCAAGGACGGCCAGCTCATCACCCCGGAGCTGACGGGCACGATCCTGCGCGGTATCACCCGTAGGTCCATCCTCGAGGTGGCCCCGGATCTCGGCCTGGAGCCGGTGGAGCGCAAGCTCGGCATCGACGAGATGCTTGACGGAGTGCGCTCGGGCGAGTTCCCGGAGGTCTTCGCCTGCGGTACCGCTGCGGTCGTCACCCCGATCGGATCCTTCCTCGACGGCGACGACGAGGTGACGGTCGCCGAGCCGACCGGAAAGACCACGATGGAGATTCGTCGTCGTCTCCTTGAGATCCAGTTCGGTCGTGCCGAGGACACTCATGGTTGGCTCAAGCGAGTCTGTTGACCGGCACAACGTCAAAACTGTCCTGACGACACCTGTCCTGACGGCACTGGGGCCGGTTCACCAGAAGTGGACCGGCCCCAGTCGTCGTCAGATGCCCTAGGTGCGATCCGCTCAGGCCGTAATGGTGTCGACGACGATGGTGCGGGGCTGGAAGGACTTCCCGACGGTGAAGGCGTCGATCAAGGCGTCCTCGGCGCGCGAGATGGTGTCGGCGGTATCGGTGAGCAGGGTTGCCAGCGGCTGGCCAGCGACGACCCGATCACCCGGGCGAACGCGCAACATGACGCCGGCGGCAGCCTGCACCGGATCCTCCTTGCGAGCTCGTCCCGCTCCCAGACGCCAGGCGGCCAGGCCGACGGACATCGCGTCGATTCCGGTGACGATGCCAGCTTCGGAGGCGATGACGTCCTGGGAATGGTGAGCCACCGGCAGCGGAGCATCGGGGTCACCGCCCTGGGCGCGGACCATGTCGCGCCAGACGTCCATGGCCTTGCCGCTGGCAAGGACGTCGGCCGGGTCAGTGCCATCCAGCCCAGCGGCCTTGACCATCTGGCGGGCCAGCGCGACGGTGAGGTCGACGACGTCGGCAGGTCCACCGCCGGACAGCACCTCGAGGGACTCGGCCACCTCGATGCCGTTACCGCAGGCATAACCCAGCGGGACGTCCATCCTGGTCAGCAGGGCGGTGGTGCGCACGCCGGCGGACTCGCCCAGGCCGACGAGACGACGTGCCAGCTCGCGGGCGTCCTCCTCAGTCTTCATGAAAGCTCCCGAGCCCGTCTTGACGTCGAGGACAAGGCTGTCGGTGCCCTCGGCGATCTTCTTGCTCATGATCGAGGAGGCGATGAGGGGGATCGACTCGACGGTGCCGGTGACGTCACGCAAGGCATAGAGCTTCTTGTCCGCGGGGGCAAGCCCGGGCCCGGCAGCGCAGATGACGGCGCCGACGGTGTCGAGCTGGGCAACCATCTCGTCGTGGGAGAGGTCGGCCCGCCAACCGGGAATTGCCTCCATCTTGTCGAGGGTGCCGCCGGTGTGGCCCAGGCCGCGGCCGGACAGCTGGGGAACGGCTGCACCGCAGGCAGCGACGAGGGGGGCCAAAGGCAGGGTGATCTTGTCACCGACACCACCGGTGGAGTGCTTGTCGACGGTGGGACGAGACAGCCCCTTGAAGCTCATTCGCTCGCCGGACTCGACCATCGCCGTTGTCCAGGTCGAGAGCTCCTCGTCGTCCAGACCCTGGAAGAACACCGCCATGGCCATGGCGGACATCTGTTCATCGGCGACGACACCATCGGTGTACGCGCGAATGAGCCAACGGATCTGATCGGAGTCGAGGGTCTGACCTCCGCGCTTGGCGCGGATGAGGTCGAGGACGGAGTAGGTGGTGGTCATGCCGGAAAGTATGGCAGGACCAGCGGGTTCCCGGTGCGTGGATGCCCCCGTTGTGTCGCGTGTCGCCATTACTCTTGGACCCATGCGTATTGCCCGGTTTGTCACAGCTGGTTCCGACCCCGCCTTCGGGATCGTTGAACTCGCCGCCGATCACGGAGACCATCCCGACACCATCGCCGGCATCACTGGAGATCCAGTGGCGGCTCCGGTTCAGTACACCGGTACTCGTCACGACCTCGCTGACGTCCGGTTGCTGTCTCCGGTGATTCCGCGCTCCAAGATCATCGGAATCGGCCGTAACTACACCGAACATGCCAGTGAGCTGGGTAATGAAGTCCCATCCCGGCCTCTGCTCTTCCTCAAGCCCAACACCTCGGTCATCGGGCCTGACGAGGCCATCGTCCGGCCGGCCGCATCCTCGAACCTGCACTACGAGGGGGAGCTGGCCATCGTCATCGGTCGCATCTGCAAGGACGTCCCCGAGGAAAGGGCCCAGGAAGTCATCTTCGGGTTCACCGCGGCCAACGACGTCACCGCTCGCGACATGCAGAACTCCGACGGCCACTGGGTGCGTGCCAAGGGGGCGGACACCTTCTGCCCACTCGGTCCATGGATGGTCACCCACTTCTCCATCGCCGAGGCCTCACACCGACAGATCGTCACTCGTCTGGACGGCGAGGAGGTCCAGCACGGCAACACCGGCCAGATGATCCACACCATTCCCAAACTCATCTCCTACGTCTCGTCCTTCATGACCCTGTTGCCCGGCGACGTCCTCCTCACCGGAACTCCTGCTGGAGTTGGGCCCATGGAACCCGGCCAGCACGTCGAGGTCGAGATCGAGGGGATCGGTACCCTGGCCAATACCGTCGTGGAGGCTTGATGGCGACTCGTGCCGTGTCCCGCCGCTCGACGGTGACCGACCCTGAGCCGCGAGCGGACTACACCCGGGTCCTCGTCGATTCCTCGGCTGGACCGGGCCCCGGTCTGCTCGGTCTCATTGGGCTTTTACTGGGGTACGCGATCATCGTCCCCGGGCTGCTGTACGCCTTCCTGGGGATCGGTTTCCTCTTCGAGCGCAACGACGGGGAAGGGTTCAGCGCCTACTACAAGCGAGCAGCTGGCTATCACACCGTCGGAGGCCTCATCGCCACCCATCTGGCGCTGGCAAGCCTCATCGTCGTGGTGTTGGTGCTGGCGCGGTATCTCAACCATCGCGCGCCTCGGTGGGTGGCATCAGTCCAACCAGGCATTCGATGGCGTTTCGGCCTGCTGGTGGCTCTGGTTGCCGTCGTCGTGCTCAACCTGACCCAGCTGCTGGTACGCGGGGGTGCAGACGCCCATTACACCGTTCCCCGGTACTGGTGGGTGTGGCTGTTGGCGATCATCATCACATCGCCCTTGCAGGCCCTTGCCGAGGAGATGTTCTTCCGGGGATATCTCATGAACGTCATCTCCGGACTGGCCTTGAACCTGCCTGAGAAAGCGGGTCGGTGGCTCTCGGTCGTCGGTTCCGCCCTCATCTTCGCCTCGATGCACGGCACCCAGAACGCCTGGCTCTTCGCCGACAGACTCGCCTTCGGATTACTCGCTGGATGGCTCGTCATCGTTACCGGTGGCTTGGAGGCCGGGGTTGCTGCCCACGTCGTCAACAACCTCTTTGCCTTCGGCTATGCGGTCTTCCTGGGAGGGGTGTCGCAGGCTCGCGGCATGACCTCGATGGGTTGGGTCGACGCGGCCTGGGACATCGGCGGATTCCTGGCCATTGCCTTGGCCGGGTGGTGGATCGCGAACCTCATGAGAGTCGCTCGAAGGACACCCCCACGGCAAGGCATTTCGTCCTGATTTGCAAAGTGGGAGGAGAGTTCGTTAAAGTTTCTCGTCGTTGCGCCACTGAGGTACACCGAGGTGGAACGACGATGGGGTATAGGGTAATTGGCAGCCCGACTGATTCTGGTTCAGTTAGTCCAGGTTCGAGTCCTGGTACCCCAGCTCGGAAGACTGAAACCATGAAGTTGCGAAAGCGACAGAATGATTGCTAAGGTTTTCCAGCCTGGTCCGGAAAGGATGCGGGAACAACAGAAAAAGTTATCAAGACCCGAATTTAACGAGTATTGATGTCCGATGGCCCCGTAGTGCAGCGGCCTAGCACGCGGCCCTCTCAAGGCTGAAACGGCGGTTCGAATCCGCTCGGGGCTACCATCAATCAATGGCCCGGATCCGTCAGGATCCGGGCCATTGATTTCACAGCGGGGAAATGCTGACGCTGCCATTTCCGAGAATCAAGAAGGGGTGGAAGGGAATTCCCCCGCATCCCAGGCGCACACCGGGACGACCGGCCTCACTTGGCAGAGCGCCGCAGCACCTCGGACAGACGCCCTCCGGCAGCGACGACCGCAGGAGCGTGAATACGTCCGGGTTGGCGGGTCAGACGCTCAATCGGTCCAGAGACGGAGACGGCCGCAATGACCTTGCCGGAGGGGGACCGCACCGGGGCAGAGACCGAGGCGACGCCGGCTTCGCGCTCGCCCACCGATTGGGACCAGCCGCGCTTGCGTACGGCAGCGAGGGTGACCTCGGAGAAGGCGGAGTTGCTCAATCCACGACGGATCTTGTCGCTGTCCTCCCACGCCAGCAGAATCTGAGCCGCTGATCCAGCGTCCATGGACAGGATGGATCCCACCGGGATGGTGTCCCGCAATCCGGTCGGACGCTCGGCGGTGGCTGCACAGACGCGGCTGCCAGCCTGACGACGGTAGAGCTGAGCGGATTCACCGGTGATGTCTCGAAGCCTGGCCAGGATCGGTCCAGATGCAGCCAGGAGACGATCCTCGCCGGCTGCCGCCGCGAGCTCTGAGAGCCTCGGGCCGAGAATGAAGCGGCCTTGCAGATCACGACTGACGAACCGATGGTGTTCCAGCGCGCGGGCCAGACGGTGGGCCGTCGGACGGGCCAATCCGGTCATCTGAACCAGTCCTGCCAAGGATGCCGGACCCGTCTCCAGGGCAGCCAACACGAGGGCGGCCTTGTCGAGTACGCCCACACCACTTGATTCGTCCATATGGCGATATTAGCGTTCCAAATCCTGATCGTCGAGTCAGAATGGATCTCGCCAACCGGTGGGGGCTGATGACATGCCACACAACATCGGTGACGAACGACCAGCGAAAGGGAAGACGCGATGGGGAGAACACTGAGCGAGAAGCTCTGGGACGCCCACGTTGTCAGGCACGGACAGGACGGGGAGCGCGACCTTCTCTACATCGACCTTCACCTTGTGCACGAGGTGACCAGTCCCCAGGCCTTCGACGGACTGCGGTTGGCGGGGCGCAAGGTTCGTCGTCCGGATCTGACGATTGCGACCGAGGACCACAACATCCCCACCCTCGACATTCTCCAGCCCATCGCCGACCCGATTTCGCGGGCACAGGTCGAGGCGTTGCGTGAGAACGCCCCTGAGTTCGGGGTGCCGCTGCATCCTCTGGGTGACGCGGACCAGGGAGTGGTACACATCATTGGCCCCCAGCTGGGGCTTACCCAGCCGGGTATGACGATCGTGTGTGGTGACTCCCACACCTCGACCCATGGCGCCTTGGGTGCTCTGGCCTTTGGCATCGGCACCAGCGAGGTCGAACACGTGTTGGCGACCCAGACCCTGCCGCAGGTCAAGCCCAGGACCATGGCGGTGACGGTTGACGGGAAGCTGCCGGAAGGCGTCACCCCGAAGGACCTCATCCTGGCCCTCATCTCCAAGACCGGCACCGGCGGTGGCCAGGGCCACATGGTCGAGTATCGCGGTGAGGCCATCGAGAAGATGTCGATGGAGGGCCGCATGACGATCTGCAACATGTCGATCGAGTGGGGAGCCCGCGCCGGCATGGTCGCCCCTGACGAGACCACCTTCGCCTACCTCAAGGACCGTCCGCATGCACCCAAAGGCGAGCAGTGGGACGAGGCCGTCGAGTACTGGCGCACCCTGCGTACTGACGACGACGCCACCTTTGACGCCGAGATCCACCTCGACGCATCCAAGCTCACCCCCTTCGTGACGTGGGGGACGAACCCCGGCCAGGGGGTCCCGCTGGGCGGGGTCGTCCCTGCCGCCGAGGATTTCGAGGATGAGGTCGCTCGTAGCGCCGCTGCTCGCGCCTTGGAGTACATGGCCCTCACGCCAGGTACCAAGATGCGCGACATCCCCATTGACACCGTCTTCCTGGGGTCGTGCACCAACGGTCGCATCGAGGATCTCCGGCTGGCCGCCGAGGTCATTAAGGGGCGTCACATCGCCGAAGGCACCCGGATGCTCGTCGTTCCCGGTTCGGCGCGGGTGCGACTGCAGGCCATGGAGGAGGGTCTGGACGAGGTCTTCATCAAGGCCGGAGCCGAGTGGCGCGGAGCCGGATGTTCCATGTGCCTGGGCATGAACCCTGACCAGCTGTCACCGGGGGAGCGCTCGGCGTCGACCTCGAACCGAAACTTCGAGGGGCGTCAGGGCAAGGGAGGACGAACCCACCTCGTCTCCCCGGCCGTCGTTGCCGCCACGGCCGTCACCGGACGGCTCTCCAGTCCCGCCGATCTGCCACCCGTTTCCCAGGAGGCCTGAGATGGATGCTTTCACTACGCACACCGGAGTTCCTGTCCCACTGCGACGGGCCAACGTCGACACCGACCAGATCATTCCTGCGAGCTACCTCAAGCGGATCACCCGAACCGGTTTCGAGGACGGTCTGTTCGCCTCCTGGCGCTCCGAGCCGGACTTCGTGCTCAACAAGGAGCCGTGGAGCACCGGCTCGATCCTCATCGTGGGGCCCGACTTCGGTATCGGATCCTCCCGTGAGCACGCGGTGTGGGCACTGCAGAACTACGGGTTCAAGGTCGTCATCGGATCGCGGTTCGCCGACATCTTCCGCAACAACTCCGGAAACAACGGACTGCTGCTCGCCCAGGTGGACCCCGAGGTCGTCGAGAAGCTGTGGGACTTCGCCGAGCACAACCCCGGTGAGAAGCTCACCGTCTCCCTCGAAGACAAGACCATCAGCCTACCCGACGGTACGTCCCACCCGTTCGTGATCGACGACGCCACCCGTCAGCGTCTGCTTGCAGGCCTGGATGCCATTGGCGAGACCCTCGAGTACGCCGACGACATCGCAGCTTACGAGGCTCGTCGGCCATCCTTCCTGCCGACGACGGCTTGACCCGTTGATCAACCCACTCATCGATCACCGATGACAGTATCAGTGAGCCGATAGGGTGGGTTGATCCACATCACTCAGGAGGGACACCGTGGCGCTGCCCGCCGTGACCAATCCAGCCGACACCCCTGGTCTCATCTTCCGGATGGGTGTGGGGACGCTGTACCCGCTGGCTCGTACCTTGACGCAGTTCGACCACCACGGTGGTGAGAATCTGCCTGGACCAGGGCCAGCCCTTGTCGTGAGCAACCACGTCTCCAACTACGATCCCATCGTGCTGGGGTCCTTCTTGGTGGCCAATGGTCGTTGGCCGCACTGGTTGGCCAAGAAGGAGCTGTTCTCGGTGCCGATCGTCGGATGGGTGGCCTCGGCCAGTGGTCAGATTTCGGTGGACCGGAAGGGTCCGAATCCGGCCAAGGTCCTCGACGACGCCAAGGCTGCCTTGGACAAGGGCATGACGGTGGTCATGTACCCGGAAGGCACGATCACCGCGGATCCCCTGCATTGGCCGATGACCGGACGAACAGGGGCCGCACGCCTGGCCCTGGAGACCGGTGTTCCCGTTATTCCCGTGGGGCAATGGGGACCCCAGGAGGTCATGGGATACAAGGAGATGACCTTCCCCAAACTGTGGCCGCGCAAGACCATGAAGCTGTACTGCGGGACCGAGGTCGAACTGTCGGACCTCCATGGCCATCACGACCGCGCGTCGGTCCGCGAGGCCACCAATCGCATCATGGATGCCATCGACGCCCAGGTCGCCCGTGCTCGCGGAGAGTTCCCGCCGTCGGACCGTTACGACATGCGCAAGGGGAGGCGGGTTCCCAAGTCGGTTGCTCCTGCGCGGCCAGTCGTCGACCCTCGGTGACGTGATGCCTCGGTAGGGTGGGGTGCCGTCATAGCGAAAGGACCTCACATGAATCGCACCCACGTTGCCGTCATCTTCGGTGGGATGAGTTCGGAGCATTCGATCTCCTGCCTGTCAGCGGCGAACGTGGTAGCTGCGATTGACCGTGAACGATTCGACGTCTCCGGTGTGGGCATCACCCCCGATGGTGTCTGGGTGCGATACGGGGTTGACGAGATCCTTGGCCTGCCCAGCACCGGCCAGCTTCCCGTCGTGGAGGTGGGGGATCGTTCCTTGGTGTCGGTCAAGCAGATGCCGGAGGGTACCTGCATCGTTGACACCGAGGGCAACGCCGATCTCGTCCAGGTGGTCTTCCCAGTACTTCATGGTCCTTTCGGCGAGGACGGAACCATCCAGGGTCTGCTGGAGATGGCCGGCGTGCGCTATGTCGGGTGCGGCGTCGCGGCAAGTGCCAACTGCATGGACAAGCACCTCACCAAGATGATCCTGGCCGAGGCCGGGGTTCTCGTGGGTCCCTATGTCGTCGTCCGTGACCATGAGTGGCGAGAGGACCGCAATGCCGTTCTCAAGGCCGCTTCCCGCTTGGAATATCCGTTGTTCGTCAAGCCAGCGCGGGGCGGATCGTCAATCGGCATCTCCAAGGTGATGAGCCCCGACAGGCTGGAAGCCGCCATCGAGGTGGCTCGCGAGCATGACAACAAGGTCCTCATCGAGCAGGGGATCCGAGGCCGCGAGATCGAGTGTTCCGTCCTCGACGGTCACCATGGTGCCGCCCCTCGAGCTTCCGTGCCTGGTGAGATCGTCGTCCATGACCCGGATGGTTTCTATGACTTCGAGGCCAAGTACCTCAGCGGGGAACAGAAGGCCTCCGTACAGGCCCGAGCCAAGCTCGATGACGAGATTCGCAATCGGGTCCAGAAGGTCGCGATCAAGGCGTTCCGGGTGCTTGGCTGTGAAGGACTCGCCCGCATTGACACCTTCGTGGCCCCTGACGGCACCGTCTACGTCAACGAGCCCAACACTATGCCGGGATTCACCCGCAGCTCGGGGTTCCCGCTGATGTGGCAGGCCAGTGGTATGACGTATGCCCAGATCGTCAGCGAACTCATCGAGCTTGCCCTGGAACGTCCTCTGGGACTGCGCTGATCTGAGCCCTCACTGGCAGGGCTGCACCACTGGCACCTTCTTGACGGTGGCCGACAGGTCGACCAAGGCATCGGCCTCCGGGGCGTACGTGGCAGGAACGGTCACCTCGACGTTGCCAGCCCTCCCGATGGTCGTGAAGCGCCAGCCGTCCTCGATCTGCTCGGCGAACCAGCCCACGTCGTTGATGACGTCACATCGCGACGTTGGTTCGAGTTTGGCGGGCTTGTCCACCCCACAGCGCAGCACGATGCGGGGGTCACCCCAGGTCGCCACCGTCCCGTCATGATCCTCGAGGTTCGCTCCGGCAACCGTCTGTGGCAGATCGGCCATCGCGGCCTGACATCCGGCAGCGGCTGAACCGCTGGGAGACGGATGGGTGATGGGTTCCTCGTTCGAGCACGCTGCTGTGCCGGCCAACAGACAGACAGCCAGCATGGTTGCGCACCGGGTTGCATGATGGATGGGCACGCACTCACGCTAGCGTGTTCTCGACCACCAGCCCGGTACCAAGGAGATCCAATGGCCACCACGACGACCATTTCCCAGGTGGGGGAGTTCCCGCTCATTTCCTGCATCGTCAGGGATCTGCCCATGAGCCAGGCCGTCACCCTGGGACCGGGGGACGACGGTGCCGTCTTCCAGGTTGACGGATCTGTCGTCGTCTCGACCGATGTCCTCGTCGAAGAGGTACATTTCCGTCGCAGATGGTCGACGGCTACCGATGTCGGTCGGAAAGCCGTCGCCGTCAATGTCTCCGACATCGAGGCGATGGGCGCTGTCCCGGTCGCCCTCGTCGTCGGATTCTCCGCGCCGGGAGATCTGCCGGCGTCCTGGGCCCGGGAGTTCATGGCAGGAATGGCTGCCGAGGCCGAGCAGGCTGGGGTGAGCGTCGTGGGAGGTGACACGACCGCTGGACCTGTCATCAGCATTGCGGTCACCGTGATAGGCCAGACAGCTGGGATGGCCCCGGTCCGGCGTGACGGCGCCGTGCCTGGAGACGAGGTGGCAGTCGTCGGTCAGCTTGGCCTGGCTGCTGCTGGACTCGTGCTGCTCGGTCGAGGATTCCGGTCACCGCGTGCAGCGGTCTCGGCCCAACGATGTCCTGAGGTCCCTTACGGGCAGGGACGGGTGGCGGCTCAGGCGGGCGCCCACGCGATGATTGACCTCTCGGACGGCCTGTTGGCCGATCTTGGCCACATCGCAGAGGAGTCTGGATTCGCCATCGACGTCAACACCTCGGTTCTCGACATCGAGGAATCAGTGCGGACCGTCGGCATGGCCACCGGGATGGACCCGCTCGACTGGGTGCTGGCCGGAGGGGAGGACCATGCCTTGGCGGCAACCTTTGCTCCCGGCACCGTTCCGGAGGGATGGACGGTCATCGGGCGGGTCCTTCCGCCCGACCAGGTCGCCGACCCCACGGTTCTCGTCGACGGCCAACCGTGGCAGCGTGAGCGAGGCTGGACCCACTTCCATTCCTGAGATGACCACGGCATTCACATCGCGTTCGAGCGATGACACTCGCTGATCAATCACCTGACTCTCCGCCTGGCCTGTCGGCTGCTGGTGGCCATGGTTGATAACGTCAATGACATGGCGACCCGTGCGTCTTCCCCAGCGCGGTCCCGAAATACGACGGCGAAGAAATCGTCACGTGGCTCGGGCACACGCTCGAACGGAAGCAACAAGAAAACGTCGACCAGCTCGAGGAGCAGGTCGACGCCACCGAGTGCACCCGCTTCCACGAATCCGGTGGCCCGAGCGCTGTCGGCAACTTGGTCGGGTATTGCTCGCGGACTGGGAACTATGGTCCGCGGTATCGGTGGACGTCCCGCGGAGCCTGAGGTGACCCACGACGGTACCGGGCTCATGCTGCTGTTGTTGTCGGCCCTGGTAGCCGCTGGATTCTGGTTCGATCTGCCCGGTGGCTTCGGCAACGGCTTGCGAATGGGGGTGGCGACGATCTTCGGGTCGCTGTCCTACGCCCTGCCGCTGCTCGGGCTAGCCATGATGTGGCACACCCTGCGTCACCCGGCGACCAACGGCACGGGTGGACGCCAGGTAATGGGCTGGGTGTGTTTCTTCCTCGGCCTACTTGGCGTCGTCAACATTGCCCACGGCCTTCCCCGCCCGGATCGTCCTGAGGCAGTCCGCGCCGCCGGCGGCATGCTTGGTTACATCTCCTCGAGTCTGCTGGCTGACCTGCTGACGAAGTGGGTCGCCTTGCCTCTGCTCATCCTCGTGACGGTCCTGGGCGTGCTCCTCATCGTGGGACGCCCCCTCGTTGACGGGGCCGCACGGGTGCGAAACGCCTCTCGTCGCGCGGTGGCCAAGCCTCGTGAGATCGAGTCTCGCCGGGCCTACGACACCCCTCTGGTGACAGACACCCTCGTTGACCACAATCCTGACGAGATCGCCACACAAGAGATGCCCTCTGTCAAGGGTCGTCGTTCCAGGAAGCGCAAGAGCAGCTCCGAGCGCACCGATGAGAGTCTTGACGCGATCTTTGACGCCGAAATCGTCGATGAGCACCCTTCCGACGTGGCCGGGGATTCCTTGCCGCTCGATCTTCCGACCGGGGACGACGAACCTGCCAAGGAACGCACGACTGCCGGGTTGCCGCAGGGATTCACCGTTCACGAGCATGCGGACCTCGAACCCCCGGCCCATGAACCGATGCCAGCTCGCGTCGAGCAATTGCAGCTCTCCGGTGACATCGCCTACACCCTGCCGGCCTCTGAGCTGCTCCATCCGGGATCGATTCCGCAGGCTCGCACGGAGGCCTCTGACGCTGTCGTCTCCAAATTGTCGTCGGTCTTCGACGAGTTCGGGATCGACGCCCAGGTGACTGGCTACTCCCGTGGCCCGACGGTGACCCGTTACGAGGTCGAGCTCGGAGCGGCCGTCAAGGTCGAGAAGGTCACCGCACTGAGCAAGAACATTGCCTATGCGGTGGCATCCCCGGACGTCCGCATTCTGTCGCCCATCCCCGGCAAGTCGGCCATCGGCATCGAGATCCCCAACCGCGACAAGGAAATCGTCTCCTTGGGCGACGTGCTGCGCTCCTCGAAGGCTCGCAATGACCACAACCCGTTGGTCGTCGGCTTGGGCAAGGACGTCGAGGGCGGGTTCGTCATCGCCAATGTCGCGAAGATGCCGCACCTCTTGGTGGCCGGTGCGACGGGTTCCGGTAAGTCAAGCTTCGTCAACTCCCTCATCACGTCTGTGATGATGCGAGCGACCCCCGACGAGGTCCGCATGATGCTCGTCGACCCCAAACGAGTGGAGTTGACCCAGTACGAGGGGATTCCTCACCTGGTCACCCCCATCATCACAAGTGCCAAGAAGGCTGCCGAGGCCTTGCAGTGGGTGGTCCGCGAGATGGACCAGCGTTACGACGACCTGGCCGCCTTCGGCTTCCGCCATGTCAAGGACTTCAACAAGGCTGTGCTGGCGGGAGAGGTCACTCTTCCGCCCGGTTCCGAGCGGGTGCTGGCCCCTTACCCATATCTGTTGGTCGTCGTCGATGAGTTGGCTGACCTCATGCTGGTGGCCCCGCGTGACGTCGAGGACTCCATCGTCCGCATCACCCAGCTGGCCCGAGCTGCCGGCATCCACCTGGTACTGGCCACCCAGCGGCCGTCGACCGACGTCTGCACCGGCCTCATCAAGGCAAACATACCGTCCCGGCTGGCCTTCGCGACCTCCTCGATGACGGATTCTCGAGTCATCCTTGACCAGCCGGGCGCCGAGAAGCTCGTCGGTCAGGGCGACGGACTCTTCCTACCGATGGGAGCCTCCAAACCCCTGCGTGTTCAGGGATCCTGGGTGTCGGACTCCGAGATCCACCAGGTCGCCGCTCACGTGAAGTCCCAGATGGAGGCCCATTACCGCGAGGACGTCGCCGCCCCTACCGCCGAGAAGAAGGTTGCCGAGGACATTGGTGACGACATGGAGCTCGTGCTCGAGGCGGCCAAGCTCGTCGTTGAGTTGCAGCTGGGATCGACGTCGATGTTGCAGCGCAAGCTGCGCGTGGGATTCGCCAAGGCCGGTCGTCTCATGGACATCTTGGAGACTCGCAATGTCGTCGGGCCGTCGGAGGGCTCCAAGCCTCGAGACGTGCTGGTGCGCCCTGACGATCTTGACGACGTCCTCGCGAATCTGCAAGCAGAAGCCTGAGGAACCCAAGAACTGAGGTACGCGAGAGGGGTCCGAACAATGTGTTCGGACCCTTTCTGATGTCTGGTGACTGAAGAGTTACTCGGTGACGGGCAGCGGCTCCTTGTCGTAGGACTGCCACGCATTCTCGTCGGAATCCTGGACGAGGTAGACCAGCACCCAGATCCAACCAATGACCGGGATGAGGGAGATGAGCAGCCACCAGCCGGTGTGGTTGGTGTCGTGCAGGCGGCGCACACCGATCGCGATTGAGGGGATGAGAGTACCCAAGAACCAGATGGTGCTCAGGACCGCGTAGAGCCTCGCCGGGTCGTTGGGGGTCCCGTCCATGGCGAAATTGATCGCATTGAGGATCATCTCGACCAGGATCGAGAAGAGGAAGATCCACCAGTACTCGGATCGGGATGCCCGCCCGTTGAAGACGGCGTAATTCTTGAAGAAGAGTTTGACGGCGCGGCCGAAATCGACGTGCGGCCTTCGGTGGTCCTCGCCAGACGGGTCACTGTGATTGGAGTAAGGATCTGGAGCCTGGTAGGGATGAGCGGTCACAGGCTGTCCGAACTGGTCGAAACCGCCTTGCGCGTGGCTCTCGCTGGGCCACTCTGGGCCGCCAAAATAGTCAGGTTGCTGTGGGTGGTTCGGCTGTGTCATGCGAACTCCTTATTCATCAATTGACGGCAGCAATATTCAGGATACCTGAATGGCACAGCACCGTCACAGCGTACACAACCAGACATGCAAAGGTGGTTCGTAGCCGCCAAAACGTAGTACCTGACCCGAATGCGATCTGCGGCGCGCAAGGGTGGGCGCAGCCGGGCTCGAACCGGCGACCTCCAGCGTGTAAGGCAGGCGCTCTGACCAACTGAGCTATACGCCCCGGACGCACCACTGTAGCGAGTCATAAGCGCGAGCACACCGTCCGGGTCGGCGTCGTCGCAGCTGAGTTGTCGTCGTGTCCCTGTAGAGTTGGTCGACGTGGCATTGGTAGACCTTCAGCAGACCGTCGAGGAGCTTGGCGCATCCCTTTCCTCGATTGAGAACGTTCTCGACCCCGAGGCCAAGAAGGCCGAGATCGCGGACCTTGAGGAGGAGGTGGCCGCCCCCAATCTGTGGGATGACCAGGAGAACGCCCAGCGGGTGACCTCCAGGCTGTCTGCCCTTCAGGCTGAGATTGAGCGCTTGGAGCGACTGCGTTCTCGCATCGAGGACGTCCAGGTCCTGCTGGAGTTCGCAGCTGACGGCGATGACGCAGAGTCCCTGGCGGAGGCGACGAGTGAGACGGCCAAGCTTCGTGAGGATATCGACGCTCTCGAGGTTCGTACCCTGCTGTCCGGTCAGTACGACGAGCGTGAGGCGGTCGTCACCATCCGTTCGGAGGCTGGTGGCGTCGACGCGGCTGACTTCGCCGAGATGTTGCTGCGGATGTACCTGCGTTGGGCCGAGCGTCACGGTTACAAGATCGAGGTTCTTGACACCTCGTACGCAGAGGAGGCGGGCATCAAGTCCGCGACTTTCGTCGTCCATGCTCCCTTCGCCTACGGCACCTTGTCGGTCGAACAGGGCACTCACCGTCTGGTGCGTATCAGCCCCTTCGACAACCAGGGACGTCGTCAGACCTCCTTTGCCGGTGTCGAGGTGCTCCCCGTCGTCGAGGAGACCGACCACGTCGACATTCCGGAGTCGGACCTGCGCGTCGACGTCTTCCACGCGTCCGGCCCCGGTGGCCAGGGAGTCAACACCACCGACTCGGCTGTCCGCCTGACCCACCTTCCCACTGGCATCGTGGTGAGCTGTCAGAATGAACGTTCCCAGATACAGAACAAGGCTGCTGCCCTTCGAGTCCTGCAGGCCAAGCTGCTGGAGAAGGCGCGCGAGGAGCAGGAAGCCGAGATGAACTCGCTGAAGTCGGAAGGCAACTCGTGGGGTGCCCAGATGCGCTCCTACGTGCTGCATCCGTACCAGATGGTCAAGGATCTGCGCACCAATCACGAGGTTGGCAACACCGACGCGGTCTTCGACGGCGACATCGACGACTTCATTGACGCCGGCATCCGTTGGCGTCGCAAGAACGAGACTGACTGACGGGACAGACGTGATCACCTTCGAAAACGTCACGAAGACATATTTCGGACAGAGTCAGGCCGCTTTGTCCGACGTCAACGTCGACATCGACAAGGGGGAGTTCGTCTTCCTCGTCGGCCAGTCCGGTTCGGGCAAGTCGACTTTCATCCGACTGATCCTGCGCGAGTACCGCCCGACGAGGGGAACCCTCTACGTCGCCGGTAAGAACCTCAATCAGCTGAGGTCGTGGAAGGTGCCGGCCCTGCGTCGTCAGATCGGTACGGTATTCCAGGACTTCCGCCTGCTGCCGGGCAAGTCGGTCTATGACAACGTCGCCTTCGCGATGCAGGTCATCGGCAAGTCGACCAAGGAGATTCGTACCGTCGTCCCTGAGACCTTGGAACTGGTCGGCTTGGACGGCAAGGAGAAGCGGATGCCCGATGAGCTCTCCGGTGGTGAGCAGCAGCGCGTCGCCTTGGCCAGGGCCTTCGTCAATCGTCCCAAGATCCTCATCGCCGACGAGCCGACCGGAAACCTCGACCCTGATACTGCCGTGGGCATCATGAAGGTCCTTGATCGCATTAACCGCACTGGTACCACGGTTGTCATGGCCACTCATGACTCGACGATCGTCGACCAGATGAGACGACGAGTCATCGAGCTCGAGTCCGGACATGTCGTCCGGGACGAGAACGAAGGCGTTTACCGCAACTCCTGAGATCCCCGACACGAGACAGAACGAGGAAATACATGCGTCACACCTTGCGAGAGACGTGGTCCGGGCTGCGCCGCAATGCGACGATGACCCTGGCCGTCATCGTCACGATGTGGGTTTCCCTGTCCCTGTTCGGGGCGGCCCTGCTGGCCACCCAGCAGGTCGACCTGCTCAAGGGCAAGTGGTATGACAAGGTCGAGGTCTCGGTCTTCCTGTGTGTTGACGGCGTCTCGGGGGCGCAGTGCTCGGGGGAGAAGGCCGCCACTCAGGCTCAGAAGGACGAGATTCGTCAGGCTCTGCAGACCAATCCCCAGGTCTCGCATGTCTACTACGAGTCCAAGCACGAGGCCTTCCAGGAGTACCAGCGCATCTATGCGGATTCACCGGTCAAGGACGTTCTCACCGAGGACACCATTCAGGACTCCTATCGCGTCAAATTGGTCGATCCCCAGCAATATCAGGGGGTGGTGACGGAGGCGCAGGGCCTGCCCGGTGTGCAGTCGGTCGTTGACCTGCACAACGTGTTGGACCCGATATTTCTGTGGATGAATGCCCTCAAATGGATGACCTTCGGAATGTCGGCGCTCTTGTTGGTCGCTGCGGCCTTGCAGATTGGCAACACCATTCGGATGGCTGCCTTCGCCAGACGTCGCGAACTGGGCATCATGAAGTTGGTAGGTGCTTCGAACGCGTATATCCTCATGCCCTTCCTCCTGGAGTCCCTCATCGCGGGTCTCATCGGAGCGTTGCTGGCCTGCCTCACCCTCGCCTTGGGCGCCGACTTGGTGGTCATGCGCAAGATGGCTCATTTCATCACGACGGTGGCGTGGGTTGGGTGGCCCCAGGTGTGGACCTCGATCGCGTGGATGATCGTCGTGGCCACCGTGTTGTCCGTGGCACCGGCCTACATTGCGACCAAGAAGTACCTCAGGGTCTGAGTTCCTCCGTATAGGATGGAACGTCCTGTGTCGAAGGAGGTCCGCCATGCCCAGGGAACAGGGTGTCAAGGTCGTCGCGCGTAATCGCCGCGCCACCCACGACTACACCATCGGTGATAAGTGGGAGGCCGGGCTCGTCCTACAGGGCACTGAAGTGAAGTCCTTGCGCGCCGGCAAGGCTACCTTGGCCGATGCTTTCGCCCAGGTCGATGACAGGGGCGAGGTGTGGATGTACAACCTGCACATCCCCGAGTACGCCTTCGGAACCTGGCGCAACCACGACGTCATGCGCAAGCGCAAGCTGCTTCTCAACAAACGCGAGATCGCCAAGCTGTCGCGGGAGGCTGACGGCCCGGGCAAGACGATCGTCCCGCTGCAGCTGTACTTCAAGGACGGTTACGCCAAGGTCGAGATCGCCGTCGGTACCGGCAAGAAGGACTGGGACAAGCGTCAGGCCATTCGTGAGCGCGACGCCAAGCGTGAGGCGCAACGAGCACTGGCGAATCGCGTGCGCAACCGCAAGCGCTGAATCGTTGACGACCGCCACCGCGCTCACAGTGCGGTGGCGGCATTCTGACTCCACATTGTGAATGCGAATTGGAGGAACATGCGTTCTAGTGTATAACTATGCACATGAGCGCAAAAGGATTCACCGTCGCGGTGGTTGGAGCTTCCGGATACGCGGGAGCTGAGGTCGTGCGCTTGCTGGCCCAACACCCCGAGCTGACGATGGGGGACCTTGCCGCGCACCGGCAGGCTGGCCTCCCAGTGGGCCAGGCGATGCCACACCTGGCCGGGGTGGCGGGGGAACGGACGCTGTCCGAGATTGACGTCAATCGGTTGGCGAGCCATGACGCCGTCGTGCTGGCCCTTCCCCATGGCGCCTCTGGCAGGATTGCCAGTGGGCTCAGCGAGGTCAATCCTGATGTTGTCATCGTCGATGCCGGTGCAGACTTCCGGCTGTCGTCGTCCTCGGACTGGCAGCGCTGGTACGGCGGCGATCATGCCGGCACCTGGACCTATGGTCTTCCGGAACTTCCGCTGGCTGCCGGCGGTTCGCAGCGCAGCAACCTCGTCAGGGCCAGGCGGATCGCCGGACCCGGCTGCAATGCCTCAGCGGTGGCCCTCGGTTTGGCGCCGCTGGTCGACCTCGTCGACACCTCTCAGACGGCAGTGACCCTGGTAGTGGGGACCTCGGGGGCCGGGAAGTCGAGTCGTTCGGACCTCACCTTCTCCCGCATGAGTGGGGGAGCCCACCCCTATTCCGTCGGCAATGCTCACCGGCATATCCCCGAGATCATGCAGTCCCTGCGTACCTCGGGTGCCACGGATCCGCACCTGAGCGTCAGCGCCGTTCTCGTCCCCATGACCCGTGGAATTCTCGCGGTGTGTACCGCACCGTCCCAGGCCTCGACCGCGACACTCGGCGGACGCCTGCGCGAGGTCTACCACGACGAGCCGCTCATTCACGTCACCAATGCTCACCCAGACACCCATGACGTCGCCGGATCGGCGATGGCGCACATCAATGCCGTCGGTGACCTCGACAACGGTCTGGCCACCGTCGTCGTCGCCCTCGACAACCTCGTCAAGGGCACCGCCGGTGCTGTCGTCCAGAGCCTCAATCTGGCCATGGGACTCCCCGAGACAGCGGGGCTTCCCATGGTTGGCCTCAATCCGTGACAGGAGGATTCATGTCCGTTACCTATCCGCTCGGATTCCGCGCCCGTGGCGTCCAGGCCGGGCTGCGAACCAAACCGGCCCCGGATCTAGCGTTGATCGTCAACGACGGCCCTCGCGACACCGTCGCCGGAGTGTTCACGACCAATCGCGTCAGTGCCGCTCCCGTGCAGTGGTCTCGTCAGGTTGTTTCTGACCACAAGGCACGAGCGGTCATTGCGAATGCAGCTGTCGCCAATGCCTGCACCGGAATCGACGGCCTGACGGACTCCCAGTGCGAGGCCGAGCATGTCGCAACCCTGGTCGGTTGTCAGACTGACGAGGTGGTCGTCGCCTCGACAGGAGTCATTGGTGTGCGACTCGACATGCCCTCAATCTTGGTGGGAGCCACGACCGCGCACACCTCCTTGGACAGGGGAGACGCCGTTGACGAGTCGGCGGCACGAGCAATCATGACGACCGACACCGTTCCCAAGTCCGCCACCGTCGAGAGGAATGGGACACGATTCGGAGGGATCGCCAAGGGGGCAGGCATGTTGGCTCCCCAACTCGCGACGATGCTCGTCTTCCTCACCACCGACGCCGTCGTGGACCCCGAGGAATTCCAGGACGCCCTGGCCCAGGCGTGTGACGTCACGTTCAGCCGCGTCGACTCTGACGCCTGTATGTCGACCAATGACACTGTCGTTGCGATGTCGTCCGGGGCATCCGGCGTCAGCCTCACGGGTGATGCCCTTGTCTCTACCCTGACCGACTTGTGTGCAACCCTGGCTCGCCAGCTCGTCGCCGATGCCGAGGGATCCCACCACGACGTCAAGGTGACCGTCCACGGAGCGACGAGTACCGAGGCTGCGGTGGCCGTCGCACGCGAGGTCACCCGATCCAACCTCGTCAAGACCGCCATTGCCGGCAACGACCCCAACTGGGGACGAATCCTGGCAGCTGTCGGATGCGTGCCCGAGGACGTGGCCCCCTACGATCCCGACGCGGTGGACGTCTCGGTCAACGGCATCCAGGTGTGCAGATCGGGAGGGATCGGCGACGACCGCGATCTCGTTGACATGAACCCGCGAGAGGTCCACATCGACATTGACCTGCACGCTGGTGATGCCGAGGCCGCGATGTGGACCAATGACCTGACCCACGAGTACGTCGAAGAGAACAGCGCATACACATCATGACCCTTGCCCTTGACATTCCCCTCAACGATTCACAGTTCTCGGCTCAGCGAAAGTCCGAGGTGCTGGTCGAAGCGCTACCTTGGATCAGGCGGTTCCAGGGCCGGACCGTCGTCGTGAAGTACGGTGGCAATGCCATGGTTGACCCTGGCTTGCAGCAGGCCTTTGCCGACGACATCGTCTTCATGGCGTCGGTGGGTATCCGTCCGATCGTCGTCCATGGCGGTGGACCTCAGATCAACGCCATGCTCGCCGAATCCGCGACACCCGTGGAGTTCCGCAACGGTTTGCGGGTGACGTCTCCCGAGGTCATGGAGGTCGTCCGGATGGTGCTCGTCGGCCAGGTCGGCCGTCAGCTCGTCAACCGGATCAATTCCTACGCACCACTTGCGGCTGGCATGTCGGGCGAGGATTCCGGATTGTTGGCGGCGCGGAAGTCCCGGGTCATCGTTGATGGGGAACGGATCGACATGGGCCTGGTCGGAGACATCGTCGACGTCAACACCGAACTCATCAACTCCATGTTGGATCGCGGGCAGATCCCCGTCATTGCTCCAGTGAGTCCCGAGGTCGACGAGGCCGGTCGGCCGACCGGGCAGGTCCTCAACGTCAACGCTGACGCCGCTGCAACCGCCATCGCCCAAGCTCTGTGTGCTGAGAAACTCGTCATGCTGACGAACGTTGCTGGTATCTACGGCGCCTGGCCGGATCCGCACACCCTCATCTCGGAGATCTCGGACACGGATCTGCGCGCCATGATCCCTCGCCTGGGGGAGGGGATGCGGCCCAAGGGTCAGGCCTTACTCGACGCCATTGACGGCGGGGTCGCGAGCGCGGCAATCGTCGACGGACGAATCGAGCACGCCTTGTTGTTGGAGATCTTCACCACCAGGGGAGTCGGAACGATGGCCCGGCGCGATGACTACGTCTGAGGGGATGACGATGACTGACGAGCAGACGACTGGCACTTGGCGGGAGCGCTACCAGCGCGACCTGCTCGGCGTGTTCGGTAGCCCCCAGCTGTGCCTGGAACGCGGTCACGGTTGCGTCGTCGTCGACAGTGATGGCAAGGAGTACCTCGATCTGCTCGGCGGTATTGCCGTCAACGCCCTGGGCTATGCGCATCCCGCATGGGTTGAGGCCGTCAGCCATCAGGCCGCGACCCTTGCCCACGTTTCGAACTTCTTCACCACCGGGCCGCAGCTCGACCTTGCCGAGAAGCTGTTGGCCCTGGCCAAGGCTCCACAGGGATCCGCGGTCTTCCTGTCGAACTCGGGTGCCGAGGCCAACGAGGCCGCGATCAAGATGTGTCTTGCCCGCAAGCCAGGCGGACGCATCATCGCGCTCGAGCACGCCTTCCACGGCCGGACCCTGGGTGCTCTCTCGGTGACGCACAAGATCGCCTACCGTCAGCCCTTCGGCCCCTCAGCCGTTGACGTGACCTTCGTCCCTGCGGAGGACCCCGATTCTCTCGCCGCTGAGTTGGACAAGGGCGACGTGGCCGGGGTCTTCGTCGAGCCGGTTCAGGGAGAGGCCGGGGTCGTGCCGCTGTCAGTGGAGTACCTGCAACGGGTACGTGAGCTGACGGCCTCCCACGACGTCCTCATGGTCGTTGACGAGGTGCAGTGTGGGATGGGGCGCACCGGTCACTGGTTCGCTCACCATGGCGCTCACATCACACCCGACATCATGACCCTTGCCAAGGCTCTGGGCGGCGGCTTCCCTATCGGGGCGACGATGACCTTCGGACCCGACGTCTCCGGCATCCTCTCCGCCGGACAACACGGGACGACCTTCGGCGGCAACCCGTTGGCCTGCGCGGCGGCCTACTCAGTCATCAACACCATCGAGTCCGAGGATCTGCTGGCCCATGTGCGTCAGATTGGTACCTTGCTGTCGACCACGCTGAGGCAGTGCCATCCTCGCATCACCGAGGTGCGGGGCAGTGGCGCCTTGCTCGGTGTCCAGTTCGATTCCGAGATTGCTGCCGACCTCGTCGTTGCGGCCCGCGACGCTGGGTTCATCGTCAATGCGGCCAATCCGTCGACGCTGAGGCTGGCCCCTCCATACATCCTGACCACGGAGCAGGCCCAATCCTTCGTCGACGCCCTCCCCGGTCTCATCGACGCGGTGACCGTCTGACAATCTGGTCGGGGTCCCCGGGAAACGCCACAGATGAACGGGGACGTTCATGGTGGCGGGTAAGCTGAAAATCACGTCCCCGAGCGAGGAGTTCTTCTTGACCACCGAACCGCACGACCACACCCAGAACAGCTCTGATCGTCCGATGGCATTGTGGGGTGGACGCTTCTCCGGTGGGCCGTCCGACGCATTGGCGGCCCTGTCCGTGTCGACCCAGTTTGACTGGCGACTGGCGCGCCACGACATTGCTGGCTCCAGGGCCCACGCCGGAGTCCTCCACACCGCGGGTCTGCTAGACGACGAGCAGTACCAAGGCATGATCGAGGCTCTCGACAAGCTTGAGGACGATGTCGTCTCCGGACGATTCGTCGCTGGCCCTGATGACGAGGACGTTCACACCGCCCTCGAGCGCGGCCTCATGGAACGAGCTGGTGACGATCTTGGCGGACGTCTGCGTGCTGGTCGCTCTCGTAACGACCAGATCATTGCGCTGCTGCGGCGGTATCTGCGTGAGGAGGCTCGTAGCCTGGCCGGCGAGGTACTGGAACTGGTCAACGTGTTGGCGCGACGGGCCGAGGAGGCTGGTGACGCCGTCATCGCTGGTCGTACCCACATGCAGCACGCCCAGCCGGTGCTGTTGGCTCATCATCTGCTTGCTCACGCCTGGCCGCTGGTGCGTAACGTGCAGCGTTTCCGTGACCTCGATGCCAGGATGGACTGCTCTCCGTACGGCTCGGGGGCCCTTGCGGGGTCGTCACTCGGTCTGGATCCGGAAGCCGTCGCTCGGGACCTCGGGTTCTCCTCGTCTGCTCCCAACTCGATCGATGGCACCGCGGCTCGCGACGTCGTTGCCGAGTTCGCCTTCGTGGCTGCCCAGGTTGGGGTTGACCTCTCGCGGCTCAGCGAGGAGATCATCATCTGGAATACCCGCGAGTTCAGCTACGTCACCCTTGACGACTCGTTCTCCACCGGGTCATCCATCATGCCGCAGAAGAAGAACCCCGATATTGCCGAGCTCGCTCGTGGCAAGGCGGGCCGACTCATCGGCGACCTTGCTGGTCTCATGGCTTCCCTCAAGGGCATGCCGCTGGCATATGCGCGGGACCTGCAGGAGGACAAGGAGCCGGTCTTCGACCAGATCGATCAGCTCCATCTGCTGCTTCCTGCCGTGACCGGGATGATGGACACCGCGGTGTTCAACACCGAGCGCATGGCCGAGATGGCTGGTCAGGGATTCTCCCTGGCCACCGATGTCGCCGAGTGGCTGGTGCGACAGGGGGTGCCGTTCCGCGTCGCTCATGAGCTTTCCGGGGCATGTGTGCGTGAGGCCGAGTCCCAGGGCAAGGAATTGGCCGATCTCACTGACGACGAGCTGGCCGCCATTGATCCCCGACTCACCCCACAGGTCCGTGAAGTCATGACGGTCGAGGGGTCGGTGCGCTCCCGGTCCGGACGCGGTGGCACTGCCCCCGTCCGCGTGGCCGGACAGATTGCTGAGTTGCGAGATGCTGTTTCGCAGTTGAGTGATTTCGGGAGGGACGTGTCCCGATGAGTTCCGGGTGGCAACCGGAGAATGCCTCGCTGCGGGTGACCAACACACAACGCGAGAGAGTCCTCGACCACATCAATGACGCCTACGCCCACGGAGTGATTGACGACGCGGAGCGAGAGCGTCGCACCGAGATAACCTTGTTGGCGCGCACTCGGTCCGAGCTTGACCAGGGCTACCGTGGGCTGCCGTCCTTCAAGCCATCGGTTCCGGAAGCCATCAGGGCACCCCTGCCTGACATTCCTGCCGAGAGGACGACGAAGGGAGTCGGGCTGTGTGCCTTGTCAGCATTCATCAGCGGACCAATCGGTCCGGCCATTGGTGTTGCGGTGACGAGGAGGGGATCCTGGGCGCGACGCAGGGTGAAGCGCCAGTTCATCACTCAGGTTGTGTTCTTCGCCTTGATGGGCTTCTTCGGTGCGTTCTCTCCTTCCGCATTCTCTGGTGGCAGCGCGGCGCTCGGTACGGTCGGATTGATCTGGATGATCGTGACCATCGTCCAGGCGATTCGCGGATTCGAGGGACAAGACTGAGACGCTGGTCTGTGTTCATGCCGTGGCCCTATGACCGCGGTCGGTGTCGAGGTGGCCTTCATTGGTTTGGGCAACGGACCGAATCACGATGGATGTCGTGAATAGTTGTCAGCCGTGGCAGTCGGGAGAGGATCAGTGGCTCGTCAACGACGCTCAGCGTGATCGAGTCGTTGACTTCTTGCGAAATTCCTATGTCGACGGTCGTCTCTCGCCTGCTGACTTCGAGGACAGGGTGAGTCGTGCCCTGGCTGCGGTGACACGAGCTGATCTCAATGCGACCCTGGCTGGTCTGGCTGTCATCGGTGGTCGGGCCCGTTCCTCTCAGACTGCACGTATCGCTCCTGGGGAATCGTTGGCTGCCGGGCTGATCGGGTTGTCTCCGCTCTTCCTCGGGCCGCTGGGTCCGATGTTGGGTGTGGCGATTTCGCCTCGAGGTTCCTGGACTCGTCGTCAAGTTGCCCATCAGGCCAATTTCCAGGTGCTTGCCTTGTTGTTGGCCATGGTTGTGTTGGGGGTTGTTGCCAAAACGGGCATGCTTGTCATCGCCTTCCCCCTCGTCGGAATGGCGTGGTTCGCCGGGACGATCACTCACGCCGCTCGTGCCTTCGAGGGTGTCGAGTGGACGAATCCGCTGCTCGACGCGATCCCGCTGAAGTTCTTCGACGACGGTCGACGTCGGCTGACGGGTTCGGTGACTCGGGGCCGATGAGGTAGACTTGACTGGTACAACACCATAGAGGGGATGACTGGTTTCGACTTGGAATGGTTGTTCCAGGAGAAGCGGGCCGAGGACCCAGGGTCAACTCGTTAACGACCCCTGGAAACCTATAAGTGCCGAGAACACTCGCACTGACTTCGCTCTCGCTGCCTGATCAGTGATCGAAGGGTCTGCCCGGATGTAGCCTTCCGTCCGGATTCTGGCCTCATTTAGAAGGCTTGCTGTACAGCCGTGGTCACGGAGGCTGTACGGGACTTTTCCGTGACTGGGCTTGTCTGCACCATGTCGGTGTGAGTGCAGGAGCCGAGTAACAACGACAGCATCGACTGCGCCCGGAGAATGTCTGGACGGTCTTTCAAGGACGCGGGTTCAATTCCCGCCATCTCCACTGAGTGCCTGCTGGCGTTGGTACATTGGCGCGCCGGCAGGCATTTTGATGCTGTCTGCGCTGGGGCCATCGGTCCTAACCGGGGGGCAGGAGGACCGGGACATCGAGCGCACTCTCTACTACCCGAGGAATAGAACGGGACGAGCTGGTCAATGTCCAAATCGGTCGGGGTACTCACTCGATAGGTTGCAACGACCAGGACAGTGTGACGGCCTTTCCGGTTGAACCCGTCGTCAACCGGAAAGGCCCTCACGGTGGCTCATGATGCCGACCTTAGTCCTTGGCCCCAACCATCAACAGGCGCTCAGCAAACCTTGTTGACGACTTTGCTCGTGGTCAGCAGCTCGTTGGTCAGAGTGGTGCTCGAGGGGGAACTGGACGGTTGCCCGGTGTATGTGATGGTTGCTGACTGCACATATGACCTGAGACTAAATGATGACCATCCGTCATTAGCGATCATCCGGAACGTTCCCGGCATGATGAGGGTTTGCCCGTAGTACTTGGTCCCTGACTGTTTCACCGTGAAAGGCTTCGCGGTCGTGTAGGTGAGCGTGCCGGTGACCTTCAGGGATCCGTCTGGCGATGTGGTTGTTTTCGGCGCGGTGACGGACCAGCTGCCCTTGACATTTTGGCTGGCCAGATAAGTCGCTTTGCCAGTTACCTCGGTTAGGTTTCCAGAAAGCTTTCGAGTCCAGTCGTCCCGGTTCACCTTAATGTGGTTCGCCGCGTACTGGGCCTTTTGCGGAACGATAACCTCGATATCGGTCACGAAGGTGGCCCCACTGTTCAGCGTTGCGGTCGAGCCAGGAATATATCCGGTGCCCGTCTGTGGCGACGTGGTGGGAACGGACCACCAGAAACCGCTCGACGAAGCATAAGAGCCATTCGCTCCCGATGAAATGTTGGTGACGGGAGTGAGTGACCCTTCACTGTTGTGAAAGTAAGTGAATAACCCTTCACTGGTGTGCACGTAGGCACCATTGGTGTAGCACGTGTCAGAATCGTCCCAGTGGGTGTCAGTTTGAGGGCTCCTACCGGACTTGACTGCAGTGAAGTATTCGCTGGGGGTCGTCGGGTAGTTGCCGGTAGAAGGATCGTCGGTTTGGTCATATCCGACATAATTCTCCTTCTTCGGATTGCGATTTTCCGGATTGATCTGAGTGGTCATGCCGGTAGTGACAAACAGACCATATTCGGCGGAGGCTGCGGGGTGGGGGGTGGACGCTGCGGAAGCTGGCAGTCGGTGTGCGGAGATGACAGCCGGCGTCGCCCACGCAGTGCCTGAGATCACGGTGCGGCGTCGGATCGCGGGAGAACTCATAGTAACCCTTCACGGTATGGCGGCGTACAAGCCATTCCACTCTGCCCTATTGATTGATGCCATGCAAAATAATGCTCATCATATGGTCTCACTGTGCTTGCGCCCATACCTTAGGCTACCCTACTTCGGGTACCGATCATGTGCCTCTGAACCCCTACACCGTCGAGTTGGTCACAGGTCGACACGATTGAGCTACTGCGGCGGCCGCTTACAGCCGACCTCACATTGACGATTACCTCGAATCACCCCGGCTCTGGGTGACACAATGGGCGTCGTGATACTCGCGAACCCTCTCAAAGCTGGTGACCTGCTGTTGGCGAGTCGCCACATCGACGAGGGGTGCTTCTGCGAGTCCGTCGTCTATCTCATCGACGTCGCCCCTGACGGTGTCCTCGGAGTCATCGTCAACCAACCCTGCTCGGCGGGAACGTTGCGCAGCCAGCTACCCGACTGGGAGCCTCTCGCCACCCCTCCGCAGGACCTCTTCTTCGGGGGTCCGATGTCGCCCAGCGGGGCGATTTGTCTGGCTCGTGTGCAGCGTTCCAGCGAGGAGCCTCCCGGGTGGCGACGAGTCCAAGGACTGATCGGTCTGCTCCATCTCGACACCCCGACGGAATTGGTTGTGGGAGCGTTCACGGACGTACGGATCTTTGCCGGATACGCGGAGTGGGGGCCTGGACAACTCGAGGCTGAGCTCATTCGCGGTGATTGGATTCGCGCCATCGCTCACCCGGAGGACGTCTTCTCCTCGGAGCCGCATGGCTTGTGGCGAGCCGTCCTCCACCGCCAGAACGGCACGGCGGCGATGCTCGCCACCGCTACGGACAACCCCGCCCTGAATTGATCGATGGCTGGATGCCGTTGGGACTACGATGTGCACCATCCCGGAATGAGTCAGGAGGTCTGTGGTGGGCGCCACCGGTGAGCATGGGCCGATCCTCGTCGTCGATGACGACCCGGCCCTGGCCGAGATGCTCCAGCTCGTCCTGGTGAAGGAGGGATTCTCAACCGTGTGGGTCGGGCACGGCAACGACGTCATGGACGTCTTTCGGCAGCGCAAACCCGCACTCGTCCTCCTCGACCTCATGCTTCCGGGCCGTGACGGCATCCAGATCTGCCAGGACATCCGACGCGAATCCGGCGTCCCGATCATCATGCTCACAGCGCGGTCCGACACCCCTGACGTCGTTCGTGGATTGGGCGCCGGTGCTGACGACTACGTCTCCAAGCCCTTCCGCTCCGCAGAACTTGTGGCCCGAATCCGAGCCCGACTCCGCACCCCAGCTGCTCAGCGGGATGAGGGGGGAATCATCACCGTCGGGGACCTGACCATCGATCCTGCCGCTCACCTGGTGCAGCGAGGCGGGGAAGAGATCTCCTTGACGCCATTGGAGTACTCCCTGCTCATGACGATGGCCCAACGCCCCAACAAGGTGTTCAGCCGTGAGACCCTGCTGCGGGAAGTTTGGGGCTACACCAGTAATGCGGACACCCGGTTGGTCAATGTCCACATGCAGAGATTGCGCTCCAAGGTGGAACGCAACGCAGAACGTCCACAGATGATCGTGACGGTGCGCGGAGTCGGATATCGCATCAGGACACCCGGGGAGGAAAGCTGATCACCCCAGCGCGGCATGCTGGCCGCCCCCGACGACCTGCTTGGCCCCAGTCCTGGCTCGCCGGGCTGCGACGACTGTGGTGGTCGTCATTGCCGCTGCGCATGGTGACCATCACCATGTCGAGCAGTCTGGTCATTCTCATCGTCGGTGGCTTCTTCCTGGTTCGTCAGGCCACCGTGGGAATCCTCGACGCCAAACGCGCCTCTGCCATTGCGGAGACGACCACGACAATCAATCGCATCCAGGGCCAGCTACGTGACACCGATCTGCGCACAGCTTCTCTCTACGAGCGGCTCAATCGACTTGCAGACGACGCAGCTGGACAGTCGGGGCAGTATCACGTCCTCATCCAGGGTCCTGTTTCCGGACTCATCTCCCAGGGGGTTTCGCCGGACTCCGTCCCAGCTGAACTCACCGCGAAGGTGGGGGAGTCGAGCGGGATGTGGACCGCGCCAACGATGGTCCATTACACCGATCACGTGCGTCCTGACGTCCCCGGGATTGTCGTCGGGTCGACCTTGTGGTCCCCCGGGGCCAGCCAGTCCATCCCGGTCTACTTCATCTTTCCGGAGACCCAGGAGGTCGCCACCGTCGAGTTGCTGCGACGCAGTGTCATCAGCGTCGGAGCCCTCATGGCCCTGGCCATCGCCCTGGCAACCTACTTGGCGACCCGTCACCTGTCCCAACCCATTCGGCAAGCCTCCATCACAGCCTCGAAATTGGCCGACGGGGCGTTGGACGAGCGCATGGCGGTGCGGGGGACTGACGACCTCGCGACCCTTGCCAAGTCGATGAATGACATGGCAGCCCAGTTGGATCGGCGAATTGGGGAATTGGAGAGGCTGTCGACACTGCAGCAGCAGTTCGTCTCGGATGTCTCCCACGAGTTGCGCACCCCCATGACGACGATGCGGATGGCCTGCGACATGATCGAGGCCAATCCCGATGATCCGGTCCAGGTGCGGTCGGTCGAGCTCATGCGGGCCCAGATGGAGCGTTTCGAGGTTCTGTTGGCCGACCTGCTCGAGATCTCTCGGTTTGACGCCGGCGCCGCACAATTGACACTGGAAGACTGCGACATCGTCGAACTCGTGCGCGCCGAGACCGTCGACGTGACTCCGCTCGCAGAGCGCCTGGGAGTTCCGATCGTACTGACCACCGATACGACGCAGACTGCTGAGGTTGACCCGCGACGGATCAGCCGCATCGTCAGGAACCTGTTGTCGAACGCTGTTGAGCATGCCGAGGGAAGGACGGTCGAGGTGACCGTCGTCGGTAATGACTGTGCTGTAGGGGTCGCCGTGCGTGACCACGGAGTCGGATTCGAGCCATGGCAGGCAGAAAAGGTCTTCGGCAGGTTCTGGCGTGGGGACCCGTCCCGGGTGCGCACCGTGGGTGGCAGTGGTCTCGGCCTGGCCATTTCTCGTCAGGACGCCAACCTGCACCATGGCTGGTTGACGGCGTGGGGACGACCCGGAGATGGTGCCTTTTTCCGGCTGGTCATTCCGAGGGATTCCGGGGGAGTGATCGTCGAGTCCCCATTACCCGCTGCGCCGAGCGATGCCGGTCCGACCGAATCGGAGGAGGAGCGATGACACTGCGTCCCACACGGCGTGCCGTGCTGTCGGGAGCCGCCCTCCTGCTGGCAGGTTGCGCCGAGGTGCCGTCCACAGGGGCAGTGACACAGGCTGAAGACCCACACCAAGCCTCAGGTCAGCGGGAGGGCATTGACGTCGCCCCTCAGCCTCCTGCTGATGGCGCATCGATTGACCTTGTCGTGGGCGGTTTCCTGCAGGCCATGACGAGTGCTCGCGATGACTACCGGGTCGCTCGTGCCTATCTCACGAAGGACATGGCGGACCGCTGGGATCCCCATTCCGGAGCGACGATTTACCAGGCCACCAATCACAAGCCGACCAGCACGGTGGCGACGGCTTCTCTCCAGGCTCCGATCATCGGCACCGTTGATGCCGACGGTCATTACCACCCAGGGGAATCGCAGACGCTCAAACATGATTTCGGCATGGCCCAGGAATCCGGACAATGGCGGATTTCCCGGCCTCCCGAGGGGCTGCTGATCTCGCAGTACACCTTCCAGCGCGCTTGGTCGGCGATTCCGGTCTACTTCTTTGCTGCCGACGTTGACCGTCTGGTCCCGGACGTCATTCATCTGCCGAGCCTGGGGGCTACCCCTGACGCCGCGCTCAGGGCGATGATGGCGGGTGTGCCGGAATACCTGAAGCCTGCGCTTCGCACGGCACTGCCGGCAGGGGTGAGAGCCGTCGGGACGACCACGGTTGACGCCGTTGGCGTCGTCACCGTGCCACTGAGTGCGTCCGCAGCCCAACTCTCAGAATCTCAACGTCGGTTGCTCGCCAGCCAAGTCACCTGGACTCTGAGTGGTTTCGCTGCCATCTCACGTATCCGATTCACCGCCGGCGGGTCTCTGCTGCCTCTTCCCGAGGCGGCTGAGGACAACACAGTGTCGGCAGACTTGTACGCCGACCTCCTACCGCTCCCGTCGACGGATTCCCCCACGGTGGTCGCCGTCGTCAAGGGACAGATGGGACGGGTCAACGCAGTAGGCCAAGCCCTCCAGATCATGCCTGGAGCGTTGGGGCAGGACGCTCGCCCGGAAACTGGTGTCTCAGCTGTCGCCTCCACCCAGTTCGCCATGCCGGTCGCAACTGTGAGCACCCCGGGTGCGGTGTGGCACGCCGTTTCCGCGGATCGACGGTCGCTGGTGAAATGGCGTGAAGGCAGTGATCAGGTCGACGTCGTTGCCACCGGGGTGAATCTGCTTCGTCCTCAAGTCCTCGTCGATCGCAGTGTGGCGACCTTCTCGACAACAGATCCGACGCTCATCGTCGTCGCCGCGGATGGTTCCCGAATGTCCACTGTCGTTGACCTTGGTGGTCGCACAGTGACTTCCTTCAGTGTCTCTCCTGATGGCATTCGCGTGGCCCTGGTCCTTCAGCGGGGGAAGACCTATGGATTGGGTATCGGCCTGCTGTCACGGCAGGACGGCGCAGTTCATCTCGGCCACATCGTCGACATGCCGTTGTCCTCCTCGGACGCGAATCTGTCGAGGATCACCGACGTTGCCTGGCTTTCCCAAACCCAATTGTGTGTCCTGGGCAGCGCGATCGAGTCTGGGGTAACTGCGCCGTACGAGGTCATTGTTGACGGCTCGGGTGCGACGTCCATGGGGCCGCTCAGCGGGAAGAGCGTGGAATCCGTGGTGGCAGTCCCGATGGAAATTGGCACTGAGGCTGTCATGCTCAGTGAGGACGGAAAACTGCTTCACCACGAGGAGAGATTTCACTGGCGCCAGGTCCTGCAGGGGGTCAGTGCGGTCGCGATTACAGCTTGACCCTTCCGTGACACGACGGTGACCGGCGACACTGGTTCATCGTGAACCCAATGGACTCCCTGGCCGACCTGCTGCTGGGAGCGTGCTGTCCTGGATGTGGGGAGCCGGGCGTGGGTCTGTGTGACGCGTGTCGGTCTGCGATCAACCCGACCCCTCGGGTCATTGTTGACGGGCCGCCACCGGTCATTGCCTGCATGGGCTACCACGGTCCTGTTCCCGGGATCGTCACAGCTCACAAGGATCGTGGTGCGGCATGGTTGACCGACGAGCTCGGCCACTGGCTGGCTCATGGGCTCGCTCCGGCGATAGCAGCCGTTCCCGGCCACGTTGACGTCGTTCCAGTTCCCTCGACGGCGAGGGCTGTGCGACGACGAGGTGCTGATCATGCTGCCGACATGACGCGATCAGCTCTGCGAACTCTGGATGCGTCCAATGCCTCCCTCGCCCAGGTCTTGCACCGAACTCGACGCGTGGCGGACCAGCTTGAGGTTCGCCATGAGGATCGCAGCGCCAATCAGCGCGGGTCGATGAGAGCTCCGACGGGAGAGGGAGATGTCATTCTCGTCGACGACGTTCGTACCTCAGGGGCGACGATCGACGAGGCGTGCAGAGCCTTGGGGTGGTCCGGGCGGCGAGTGCTGTCCGTGGTTGTCCTGGCTGATGCTGCGACCCCACTGAGATGGCCGTGACCACACCTGGACGCGAGCGTGATCACATTGTCGGGCGACACGTCAGCGTGGGTGTCGAACCTTGCCAAACAGCTGTTGTGAGCCCCTCTTATGGGCTAGCGTAGGTGCATGGCACGACCGATTGGTACCCGGACCTCCACGAGGGGGATGGGACGCGGTCGTGTCATTTGTTTCTGCGTCGGAAACACCGATGCGAACCCCAATACAGGAGGTTGTCATGGATGTCATCGTTACGGGACGGCACTGCCACGTCAGTGACGACGTGCGCGCCCAGGTCGAGGACAGGCTCTCCGGGGTCGAGAAGTTCAGGGACCGGGTCCAGCGCGCGGAGGTGGTTTTCACTGCCCAGGACGCCAAGGGGTCCAAGGACCAGGCCATGACGTGTGAAATCACACTGCGGGCGAAGGGGCCGGTGGTGCGAGCTGTCGGGCAGGCGGAAGACAAGATGGTTGCCTTTGACATGGCTGCCGATCGACTCCGCACCCAGCTCGTCAAGGCTGCTGATCGTCGTCGCAGTCGTCGTGGCTTGCGCGTCTCCCAGGTCCTGGACGTCTTGCCCGAGGAAAGTACCGATGATGCACCCGAGATCCTGGCCACCAGGAAGATCGCGGGCGACGTGGAAGTCACCGGGGACAGCCCCATCTATGTCAAGGAAAAGGTCTTCCAAGCCGTTCCCCTGACCCTTGCCCAGGCTCTCGACGAGATGGAACTTGTCGGGCACGACTTCTTCCTCTACCTCGATCAGGATTCCAAGCAGCCCAGCGTCGTCTACCGGCGCAAGAAGGGGTACAACTACGGCGTGATCCATCTGGATCTTGACCACGAGTGATTCCTGGATCGTCAAGACACAACGACATCGGCGGCGGTGCGAGATAATCTGGCGCCGCCGCCGATTCATGTCGCGGGTCAATGGCGGGAAAGGACGGTGAGGAATGGACTCATGAGGGGTTCAGCAACCCTCACGTGGCCAGGACGAAAGGTTGCGGCGTTCTTGGTTCGGCCGCAAACCCCCTAGGATGGGGAAGGCAGCTCTCTTGAGCTGCTCGTCCGGGATGCGCCCGGACGACACGACGTCTACTCCTTGAAGGACCCACCCCGTGAACCTCATGGATCGCGTGTTGCACGCCGGTGAAGGCAAGATCATCCGCCGACTCAACCGCATTGTCGGCCAGGTCAACAGCATCGAGGAGGACTACGTCGCCATGAGCGACGACGAGTTGGCGGGACAGACCGCCGACTTCCGTCAGCGTCTCGATAACGGCGAGAACTTGGACCGGCTGCTTCCGGAGGCCTTCGCGACGGTGCGTGAGGCGTCCAGGCGAGTGCTCGGCAAGCGTCACTTCGACGTTCAGATCATGGGCGGTGCGGCCCTGTACCAGTGCAACATCGCCGAGATGAAGACCGGCGAGGGCAAAACCCTCGTCGGTCTTCTCCCCGCCTACCTCGAGGGACTGCTCGGCAAGGGCGTCCACGTCGTCACCGTCAACGACTACCTGGCTCGAGTGCAGTCCGAGCAGATGGGTCGTGTGCACCACTTCCTGGGTCTGACGATCTCGGCGATTCTGTCGGACATGCCTCCGATGGAGCGCAAGGAGGCATACAAGACCGACATCACCTACGGCACGAATAATGAGTTCGGCTTCGACTACCTGCGCGACAACATGGCCAGCTCCTTGAGCGAGTGCGTGCAGCGTGGCCATCACTTCGCCATCGTCGACGAGGTCGACTCGATCCTCGTCGACGAGGCTCGTACCCCGCTGATCATCTCCGGCCCTGCCGAGGAGAACAAGCAGTGGTACCCGGAATTCGCCAAGATCGTCTCGAGACTTCAACGCGACGTCGACTACGAGGTTGACGAGAAGAAGCGGACCGTGGCCGTTCTGGGGCACGGCATCAACGTCGTCGAGGAGCGTCTGGGTATCCAGAACCTGTACGAATCGGCAAACACTCCTCTCATCGGTTACCTCAACAACGCCATCAAGGCCAAGGAGCTCTTCCACCGCGACAAGGACTACGTCATCATCGATGGCGAGGTCCTCATCGTCGACGAACACACCGGTCGTACCCTGGCAGGGCGTCGCTACAACGAGGGTCTGCACCAGGCCCTCGAGGCCAAGGAACACGTCGAGATCAAAGACGAGTACCAGACCCTCGCGACGATCACCCTGCAGAACTACTTCCGCATGTACGACAAGCTCGCCGGCATGACGGGTACCGCCAAGACCGAGGAGAGCGAGTTCCAGAAGATCTACGGTCTGGGCGTCATCCCGATCCCGACGAACCGCCCGATGATCCGCAAGGACCAGAAGGACCTCATCTACCGCACCGAGGATGCCAAGTTCGACGCCATCATCTCCGACGTCGTCGAGCGCCACGAGGCCGGTCAACCGATCCTCATCGGTACCGCATCCGTCGCCAAGTCGGAGCTGCTCTCGGAGAAGCTCAAGCGGGCCGGCGTTCCCCACAAGGTGCTGAACGCCAAGCACCACGAGTCCGAGGCGGCGATCGTCGCCCTGGCCGGCCGCAAGGGAGCTGTGACGGTCTCGACCAACATGGCCGGTCGTGGTACCGACATCATCTTGGGTGGTAACCCAGAATTCCTCACCGAGCTGGACCTTCGCGAGAAGGGGCTCGACCCGGTGGAGGATGAAGAGGCCTACCAGACCGCCTGGAACAACACCCTGGCCAGGTACGAGGAGCAGTCGAAGGCCGAGCACGAGGAGGTCGAGGAGCTGGGCGGCCTCTACGTCATCGGTTCCGAGCGTCACGAGTCTCGCCGTATCGACAACCAGTTGCGTGGACGGTCCGGCCGTCAGGGCGACCCGGGCGAGTCCAGGTTCTACCTGTCCTTGCAGGACGAGCTGATGCGCCTGTTCAAGCCTGAGGTCATCGACCGCGCCATGGTCACCCTCAAGATGCCCGAGGACATGCCGATCGAGTCCAAGTGGGTGTCTCGTCAGATCGAGAGTGCCCAGAAGCAGGTTGAGGCGCAGAACTTCGAGATGCGTAAGAACGTCCTGAAGTATGACGACGTCATGAACCGTCAGCGTCACGTCATCTATGGGGACCGTCGCAAGGTTCTCGAGGGTGCCGACGTCGAGGTCGAGCTGCGCGCCACCACTGATCGCGTCGTCGAGGCCGGTGTGCGCAAGTACACCCAGGGCTACTCCGAGGACTGGGACCTCGAGGCGATGTGGGACGAAGTCGGCACCGTGTACCCCGTTGGTCTCGACATCAACGAGTACGCCGACTGCCAGGACAGCGAGGAGCTCGTCGAGGACTTCAAGGCGGATGCCCAGGATGCCTATGACCGTCGCGAGGCCGAGCTCGGTGAGGCGACGATGCGCCAGCTCGAGCGTGAGGTCCTCCTGACGGTGCTCGACCGCAAGTGGCGCGAGCACCTCTACGAGATGGACTACCTGCGCGAGGGCATCGGCCTGCGTGCGATGGCCCAACGCGATCCGCTGGTCGAGTATCAGCGTGAGGGCGGCGACATGTTCAACTCGATGATGGATTCCTTCAAGGAGGAGGTCGTCGGGTTCCTGTTCAATCTTGAGATCGAGACCAGTCCGCAGGTTGGTCTGGTGACCGACGCCGGAGGACAGCCGGTGACGGCAGATTCGGTGCTGCCCCAGGAGAGCCGTCCGCGTCGCGCTCTGAGCTACTCGGCTCCCGACGAGCAGGGTGACGCCAAGACGACTGCTGAAGGTGGTGCGCCGAAGAATCCCAAGGCCGAGGGCAACCGGGCCGCGAGGAGGTCTGCGTCCAAGAAGTCGAGGAAGAGCCGCAAGAAGCGCTGATGTGACATCGGGGACGGCGTCGACAGACAGTGTCGGCGCCGTTTTTGTCACGCCATACCGACGGCCTCCTGCGTGATGTGCTTGTTGCTGAGGAGCGCGGCCACCTTGGGGTTCAGAACGAGCTCGACGGCGTCGAGATGCCAGACACCCTCGTGCTGAACCAGGTTCGTGGCCAACGGGAGCCGCCTGCCACGCAGATCGATCAGGCCGACCCCGTCCACGTGGTCGTCGTCAAAACTGACTTGAGGCTCGCCGACGAGGAGCATACGGCTCCAGCCAGGTCCCCGGGGCCATTTGCGCATGGTTGCCGCAGCACGAGGGCTGGATGCTCGCATGAGCTGATTCATGGGGCGTCGCCCGGCCATCGTCTCCACGATGATGACGTGGATTGCCCGCGTCAGTCGCACAGCCTGTTGGCGAGCCTGGATGTTGCCTTCCACGGCGCTCGTCACCGGTGATGACGAGACGACGCGCAATTCGTCCGGCCACCAGTCCCGGTCGAGCTCCAGGAAGATGTCCGAATGATGTGGCCGGGCCGAATCAAGGGGAATGGGCGCTGATGTGGTCGTCATGGGCTCTAGAACAGTTCACGCTGCCTTCCTCGGGAAGGGTTGATGCGCAAATCTGTGGATAACTCGAGCGAGCTAACGATGTCGTCATCTGGGACGACGCGAGCCAATATATGATTCCCGTCCGCATCTGAGTACCGTGGACGATGCATCAGGGGTCACGCTGACCAAGGAGGGTTCAATTGTCGACGTCCACCATCGTTTTCATCCCAACCAATGCGCAACGGGCTCGTGAGCTCGTTGCCGCGCCGGGAGAACAGGTGACGGCCTTCACGGTCACCGAGGAGCTTCGCGTCATCCTCGACGTCACTGATCCCGAGGAAACCGAACATGCTGCTATGGTCATCGGTTCGGTATGGGGCCTGACCCATACCGGTCGTCGACTGGTTCTCGTCGCCCATGTCCCTGCCGAGCAAATTGCCGAGCACGAAGAGGTCGACAACGGCGGAGTGACGCTGACCCGTCTCGAGCCCTCGCAGATCACGGCGTGGTTTGCCGACGATGACGACGCCGACTCCAAGGATGCTGCCGCGGACGTCAAGGGCATGATCATCGACGATGCCTGGAATGACGTCGCCGTTCAGACTCTCATCGGTGAGCACGAGTTGTCGTGGCATGACATCACCGAGGAGCTTCCGGCGGCCGACACCGACCCCGAGGGTTTTCCCGGATTGGAGTGACGGACCGCCGCGACGGGTGGGGTTGGCCTCAGTGGGAGGCCAACCAGTCGTCGCCCGCCCGCTGCTGCATGTCGAAGGCCTGAGTGATGTGTGGGGCCGCAGCCTTTTCTAGTTTCTTGCCCACCAGCGGGACCGACACGGTGAAGGTACCGGTGTACATGACCTCAGTTCCGGTGACGTCGGGACGCACGGAGACGTGTCCGTCTGCCTTCGCCCGCATGCCCTGAGGAACGATCTGCAAGGAGCCCTCTCTCGATCCATCAGGATTGGCGGGCTGCCACCACACGGTCTGCTTGGCGGTGAGGGTGGAGCCGACGAACTTCGTCACCTGGCTGGGAGCGGGCACGGCCACGTCCAGGCTCAACGAATCCCCCGTGACGACGGCATTGCTGGTGGTGGCCCCGGCGCGTCGGTGGACGTCCTGCCACCATGCCGGATCGGTCATCATGGCGACGACTTGATCAGGGGTTGCGTCGAAATGGGCCCGTGAATTGATGTCCATGTCACCATGATGCCGGACGTTTGCGACACACCTCGCAAAACGACCTTGTTCGGTGGTTCACGCGAAGGCATAAACCCTTGTAGAGTTCTCATCGAGGACCACGTTGAGGTGGCCCCGTGACCATGACGAAGGTGACCTGATCGTGTCAGAGATGGAGAAAGTCATCCCGGCTCTCGTGGCATCGGTGCTGGAGCAGCACGCCACTGGAGATCACTGCTGTGAAGAGGTGATTCGTCAGGCGATGGAACGGCAGGTGAAGGTTGCCGTGAAGCCTGGACCGGTTCGCGTCGACGTTAGCATCGCTCCGCCGTGGTCTGACGGTCAGGTCAACTCGGTGCAGGTCGTCATGGATGACCGTCCCTTCCTCGTCGACACCGTCGTGTCGTGCCTGCTTCGTCATGGGTGGCGAGTTGAGGACGTTCGGCACCCGATTTTCGGTGTCAAGCGCAACGCCGAGGGAGCTGTTGAGAGTGTCGGAACTCCCGGACGCGAGGGCTGCGAGCCGGAGTCCTGGATTCACATCGATGCCACGGCGCCGATTGGTGTTGACACTGGCGAGGCTGCCAAGCAGCTCGATGAGGATCTTCACAGCTGCCTTGACCAGGTTGTTCGGGCCACGGACGATTGGGCGGCGATGCAAGAGGCGATGTTGCGGACCGCTGAGGTGGTGAGTGCTTCCCAAGGGCGCGCCGATGATCGTGACTCGACGCGTGAGCTCCTGGAATGGTTGGCCGATGACCATTTTATGTACTTGTCGTACGAGGAGTTCCGGGTCGACGGGGACACCATGACGCCAGTACCCGGTACCCGGCTGGGCATCACCGATGACGGGCCGCGCTTCGATGCGGTCCCTCACAGCGAGGATCAATCCACCATCGTCGTCACGAAGGACTCGGTTCGTTCCACCGTGCAGCGCAATGGATACCGGGATTACGTTGGCGTGCGAATCCGTGACGAACACGGCACCGTCGTCGCTGAGCACCGCTTCATCGGTCTGCTGGGGTCGGCCGCATACACCGAGTCGGTGACGCACATCCCGGTCCTTCGCGCCAAGGCCTCCCGTATGCTCGCACTCTCGGGATACCGAGCCAACTCCCATGGTGGCAAGGCGGTCATTCGTACCATCGCCGAGTTCCCACGTGACGCCCTTTTCGAGGCCTCGGCCGAAGAGCTCGTGCCGCTCATCATGACGATCGTCGACCTGCGCGAGAAGCAGCGCCTTCGGGCACTGGTCCGCCGCGGTCCGTGGGGCCGGTTCTTCCACCTGTTGGTCTTCGTCCCGGCCGACCGTTTCGACGCCAGCACTGTTGGCGTCGTCGAGGGAATCGTCGCCAAGCGGACCGGCGCGGTCGAGTTCGACTCGACCATCATGATGGGTGAGTCCTCCCTGGTCAGGATCATCTTGACTGCCAAGGTCCCTGACGGTGAGGTCCTTCCTCCGGTTGATGATGCGGAACTGCAGGCAGAGCTCGCTGACGCCACCTCGAACTGGGATGACGAGTTCATTGCCCTGGCCAGCAGCATTGAGAGCGACCGACGTGGAATTGACTTCGGACCCGAGTACAAGCAGGAATTCACGGCCAAGCAGGGCATTCTGGACCTCGAACTGCTCAACGGGTTGGCTGAGGACGACCTGGGCCTGGTCATGTACCGTCCGGATGACCCCGCCGATCCTTCCGACCTGCGCCTCAAGATCTTCAATCAGCACGCGCCGATGACGCTGTCCCAGGTCATGCCACACCTGTCGAGCCTTGGCGTCCAGATCGTCGATGAGCATCCGCACCGGATTGTTCTGCGCGGTCGGGAGATCTGGCTGTTCGACCTTGGCCTGCAGGCCCCCGGTGAGCTGTGGAAGGAATCCGAGCGACATCGTTTCACCGAGGCGTTTGCCGCGTCCTGGCTTGGGAAGTGCGAATCCGACACGTTCTCGGGCCTCGTGACCGAGGCGGGCTTGTCCTGGTCCCAGGTGGCCATGTTGCGCTGTATCGCTCGTTACCTCCGGCAGGTTGGTAGCCCATTCTCCCAGACCTACATGGCGAAGGCACTACGGGCGAACCCGAATCTGGCAGGGGACCTCGTGAGGATCGTCGAGGCCAAGTTCGATCCGTCGGCTTACGATGACGGGGTCGATGCCGGAGCCGAGCGGTTGGCCAAGGTGGAGGAGCTGTCACAGGCTTTCCTTTCTGATCTGGACGACGTCGCCTCCCTTGATCACGATCGCATCTTGCGCATGATGCATGCCGTCATCAAGGCCATGATCCGCACCAACTGGTGGCAGAAGGATCGCCGAGCGCTGGCCTTCAAGGTGCGTCCAGGTGAGCTTGACTTCGCCCCAGCCCCACGACCCAAGTTCGAGATCTTCGTCAATTCGCCGAGGGTCTCCGGAACTCATCTGCGTTTCGGTGCGGTGGCGAGAGGAGGCCTGCGTTGGTCGGATCGTCCCGAGGACTTCCGTACCGAGGTCCTCGGCCTGGTCAAGGCCCAGATGGTCAAGAACTCGGTCATCGTGCCTGCGGGCGCCAAGGGCGGCTTCGTTCCCGCCCATCTGCCCGATCCCACGACCGACCGCGCGGGCTGGGCAGAGGAAGGCAAGGAGTGCTATCGCATCTTCGTCTCGTCGCTGCTGTCCCTGACCGACAACGTCGTCGAGGGCAAGGTCGTCGCCCCTGACCACGTGGTGCGCCACGACGGGGACGATCCCTACCTCGTCGTTGCCGCTGACAAGGGCACTGCCACTTTCTCCGACACCGCGAACTCAATTGCCGCGGAGCACGGGTTCTGGCTCGGTGACGCCTTCGCCTCGGGTGGATCCCATGGTTACGACCACAAGGCCATGGGCATCACGGCCCGCGGCGCCTGGGAGTCGGTGACCCGGCATCTCGCCGACCTGGGTATCGACCAGTCGGCTGACGACTTCACCTGCGTCGGTATCGGCGACATGTCCGGTGACGTCTTCGGCAATGGCATGTTGCTGAGCAAGCACATCAAGCTGGTGGCAGCTTTCAACCACCGTCACGTCTTCGTCGACCCGAACCCGGATCCTGCCGCGTCCTGGCAGGAGCGTCGTCGCCTCTTCGATCTTCCGCGCTCGAGCTGGGGCGATTACGACTCGTCCCTCATCTCCGAGGGCGGCGGCGTCTGGGATCGCACCTTGAAGTCGATTCCGGTGAGCCAGCAGATGCGCGAGGCCCTCGGCATCGACGGCTCTGTCAAGAGGATGACCCCTGACAATCTCATCTCAGAGATCCTGCGGGCTCCGGTCGACCTGCTGTGGAATGGTGGAATCGGAACCTACGTACGCGCCACGAGTGAGACCGACGCCCAGGTCGGCGACCGAGCCAATGATCCGGTTCGCATCACGGCCAAGGACGTGCGGGCCAGGGCTGCTGGCGAAGGCGGAAACCTGGGATGGACGCAGGCAGGCCGCATCGAATACGCCCGAAACGGTGGCCGAATCAACACCGATTTCATCGACAATTCTGCCGGCGTCGACACCTCTGATCATGAGGTCAACATCAAGATCCTGCTTGATGCTGAGGTGGCTGCTGGCCGCCTCAGCGCTGAGGAACGCGACGAACTCCTGCCTGCCATGGCTGACGACGTCGCTACCCTGGTATTGCGGCACAACCGTTCTCAGAACCTCGCGCTGGCCAATGCGGTGAGCCCGTCAGGGCCGACTCCTGGAGTCCTGGAAGCCTGGATGTGCGAACTCGAGGAGTCTGGCCATCTTGATCGCGTCGTCGACACCATGCCGTTGACCGCTGAGATGAATCGTCGAATGGCCGCAGGGGAGGGGCTTGCCAGCCCGGAGCTGTGCACCCTGCTCGCGTGGACGAAGATCGCCCTGTGCGATGCCGTGCTGGCCACGGATCTTCCAGAAGATCCCTTCGTGGCGGATCGCTTGGTGGGCTACTTCCCGCCGCTGCTGCGTGAGAGGTTCGCTGATCGGATGCCAGATCACCGGCTGCACCGGGAGATCATCACTACCGAAGCCGTCAACAGGTTCGTTGACTCCCAGGGCATTACGGCTTTCCACCGCTTGCATCTGCAGACCGGGGCAGACATCGCTCAGGTCATCCGTTGCCAGCTGGCGGCCCGATCGGTCTTCGGACTGGGCAGGGTGGAGACGAACCTCACCCACCTCGGACTGGACGCAGCCCGTACTGCCGAGATCAGGCTCGCTCTTCGAGATCTCGCCATGGACGCCACGAGGTGGTTCCTCAACCACGGTGGTGCGGACAACATCTCTGCCACGATCGAGACCTACCGTCCGGGCGTCGCCAAACTCGTCGACAAGCTCTCCGACCTGCTGGGCGACAGTGCCGACGAGTGGCAGGAGAAGGTTGATGATGTCACCGAGTTGGGACTCGATCGTGCAGATGCCGCTGTGGTCGCCTCTCACGACTGGGGTTCAGTGCTGTTGAGCGTCGTCGAGATCTCTGACGAAGGTCATCCTCTCGACGAAGTCGCCGAGGCATACTTGACGCTGGCGCGCAGGGTGGACATGACCCGCCTGACCCATCTCGTCGAACAGCTTCCCCAGGACCGTCCGACGGATGCCCGAGTGCGGGCAAGCCTCCGCGAGGATCTCCTTCAGGTGATGTCCGAGGCAACGCGTCGGGCCCTTGAGATTGGAACGGCAAACGTTCTGGTCGATGGTGGACGTATTGTTGAAGCGATGACGACAACCCCGGATCTAGCGCACTGCGTCGTGATGGTCAGTGACCTGCGGTCCTCCGTGGGCCAGGAGGCCAAGCAGTGAGAATTGATCTCCACACCCATTCCACGATCTCGGATGGGACGGATTCCCCGACCCGCCTCGTGATGAAAGCTGCCACGAGCGGTCTGGACGTCATCGCCCTGACTGATCATGACACCTTCGATGGGCTGGAGGAGGCTCAGGCAGCCGGACAACGGTTCGGCGTCCGGCTGCTTCCTGGCCTCGAGATGACGTGCCACATTGGTGGTCGTGACGTTCACCTTCTCGGTTACGGGCCGCATCCTGACGATCCAGCTCTGGGCAGGGAGCTGCAGATCACGCGGGATTCGCGAGTTGGGCGTCTGGACGCCATCTGTCAGATACTCGCCGAGGTCGGAATGTCGGTGACGACGGCGGACGTCCATCGAGCGGCCGGTTCGGCCTCGAGCCTGGGTCGGCCCCATGTAGCGGACGCGATGGTGGCTAAGGGCTACGTCGAAGACCGTGACGAGGCTTTCCGAGACTGGCTCGCTGACGGCAAGCCCGCCTATGTTCCACGGCACAGCGTGGCGTTGGAAGAGGGCATCGACCTCATCCACGACGCCGGCGGCGTCGCCGTCCTAGCACATCCGTGGGGCAGGGGAGCCCAGCAGGTCCTCACCCCGCAGGTGATCGCGTCGTTGTCTGCCTATCATCAGCTCGACGGAATCGAGGTGGAGCACCAGGACCACGACCAGGCAGCCCGCCGAATGCTCTTCGATCTGGGAGGACGGCTCGGGTTGGTCCGGACCGGAGCGAGCGATTACCACGGCTCGGGCAAGAAGGACCACGAGCTGGGATGCAATCTCACCCGTGAGACCGCCTACCGAGAGCTCGTGACGAGGATCCAGCTGCGTGGTGGAGTTCTTCGCGTCCGGTGAGACTGCTACAGTGACCGACATGACGACTGCACCTGCGAATGCCACCTCGTGGTGGCGTCGCTGCGTGCGGCACTGACGATGTGACGGCCGCCCTGCCCGGCGGCGTCGCCTCGTCGCCGAGGTGGGCGGCGAGGAAGGATTTTCGATGACTAGCGACGTCTCCGAAATCGGATCGAACGCTGCCACCTTGGCGCGCTCGCAGGCCCGCAGTGACAAGGTTGAGACCGATCTGGCCGTCCATCCCGAGAAATGGCGGATTCTCACCGGGGATCGTCCCACCGGAAGTCTCCACATCGGTCACTACTTCGGCTCCCTGTCCAATCGGGTGCGTCTGCAGGACAAGGGAATCGAGTCCTTCCTCGTCATCGCTGATTACCAGGTCATCTATGACCGTGACGGCGTCGGCGAGTTGCAGGCCAATGTCATGTCGAACATCGCCGATTACCTTGCCATCGGTATCGACCCGGTCCGTACCACGATCTTCACCCACTCGGCCCTGCCTGCCCTCAACCAGCTGCTGCTGCCCTTCCTGTCGCTAGTGACCGACGCGGAGCTGCGTCGTAACCCGACTGTCAAGGACGAGCTGGCCACCTCGGACCGCCCGATGTCGGGTCTCATGCTCACCTTCCCGGTGCACCAGGCTGCCGACATCCTCTTCTGCAAGGCCAACCTCGTCCCGGTCGGCCGTGACCAACTGCCACACATCGAGCAGACCCGCGTCATCGCTCGTCGCTTCGACGAGAGGTACGGGCGAGCCGATGCCTCCAAGCCGGTCTTCCCCGAGCCGGAGGCGCTGCTTTCCGCCACCCCGCACGTGTTGGGTCTCGATGGCACGAAGATGAGCAAGTCGAAGGGCAACACCATCGAGATCGGCATGACCGCCGACCAGACCGCCAAGCTCATCAAGAAGGCCAAGACGGACGCCGAGCGCCACATCACGTGGGATCCGGAGAACCGTCCCGAGGTCTCGAACCTGTTGCTGCTCACAGCCTTGTGCGAGAACGATGATCCCGCTGCCATTGCCGAGGAGATCGGTGACGGTGGCTCGGGTACCCTCAAGAAGCGTCTCACCGCCTCTCTCAACGACTACTTCGCCCCGATTCGTGAGCGTCGTGCTGAACTCGCTGCTGACGAGGGCCACCTGCGCGAGGTGCTCCGGGAAGGAAATGAGCGTGCCAACGCCGTCGCCGACCAGACTCTCGCTGAGGTGCGGACAGCCATGAGGATGGTCTACTGAATCTGGTGATATGAAGCGAGGCACGGACATGATGTCCGTGCCTCGTTCTGTGTTCAGTCCGAACTCACAAGGGACCGACGTGCCCTGCGGCGGCGCGGGACAGCGCCAGTCCCCTTATCGCCAACGGTCTTCGTGCTGGCCTTCTTCCTGGGTGCCTGCTCCTTGGCGGAAGCAGCGTCCTTCTCGGGAGCCTTCTTGTGTTCCTTGGCCTCATGCCTGCCGTGCGCGCTGCCGACCTCGTCACCACCGCGGATCACCTTGCCGTTGCGGCGACGGGTGCGCTTGCGGCGCGGCGTGCCATCGTCCTTGGAATCCTCGCGGGAACGACGGCCCCCACTGCGATCACCATGTCTGTGATGGCCGTCGTGCTTGTCGTCACGCTTGTGGTGATGACGCTCACGCTTCTCGGCGCCGGGCAAAGCACCCTTGGTGCCTTCCGGGATGTCGAGGTCGGTGTAGAGATGTGGGGAGGTCGAGTAGGTCTCGATGGGCTCGGGGATCTCGAGGTCCAGTGCCTTGTTGATGAGGTTCCAGCGAGTGACGTCAGCCCAGTCAACGAGGGTGACGGCCACGCCCTTGGCACCGGCACGTCCGGTACGGCCAATACGGTGGACGTAGGTCTTCTCGTCCTCGGGGCACTCGTGGTTGATGACGTGGGAGACCCCGGTGACGTCAATGCCACGTGCAGCGACGTCAGTGGCGACGAGGATGGTGGCGTCGCCGTTGCGGAACTTCTTGAGGGCCTTTTCGCGAGCGACCTGGGTCAGGTCGCCATGGATGGCCCGAGCCTTAAAGCCACGGTCGTCGAGGTCGTCGGCCAGACGCTGGCAGGTGCGCTTGGTACGGCAGAAGATGATGACCTTCTCGACATCGTGGGACTGCAGGATGCGCCCGATGACCTCGATCTTGTCCATCGGATGAGCCTGGTAGACGAACTGCTGGGTGTCCGGAACGGTGGCCTGGGCGTCGGCACCCTCGGCACGCACGTGTACCGGACGGTTCAGCTGGGAACGGGCCAGAGCCATGATCGGTGCCGGCATGGTGGCCGAGAAGAGCATGGTCTGGCGAGAGGTAGGGGTGCGCCCGATGAGGTTCTCGACGTCGGGCAGGAAGCCCAGGTCAAGCATCTCGTCAGCTTCGTCGAGAACGACGATGCGCACGTGGGACAGGTCGAGGTCCTTGCGCTGGGAGAGGTCCAGAAGACGTCCGGGGGTGCCGACGACGACGTCGACCCCGGCCTTCAGAGCGTCGATCTGTGGTTCGTAGCCGACGCCGCCATAGACGGTGAGGACCCGCGCGCCGCGCACCGAGGCGGCGGTCGAGATGTCCTTAGACACCTGTAGGGCGAGCTCCCGGGTCGGGCACATCACCAGTGCCTGGGGCCTGCCCGTGTGTTCGAACTCCTCCCAGTCGTCATCTCCGGGCAGGGTGATGCGCTGCAGGACGGTGATGCCGAAGGCGAGCGTCTTGCCGGTGCCCGTGCGGGCCTGGCCTATGAGATCGGTGCCCTGAATGGAAATCGGGATGGACATGGCCTGGATGGGGAAGGGAGAGACGATCCCCACCCCCTCCAGCGCCTGGCAGATGTCTTCTCGGACGCCGAGATCGGCGAAAGAGGTGGAAATGGAAACAGTGGTCTCGGTCAGTGTCTTGGCCTCTTCGTGCGTGGGCCCGTCAAGGCCCTGTGTCATTCTTCGTAGTCGTTCCTCGTGATGTCGTCGCGCGGAACTCTGTTCTGCGACGATGTCACGTGCGGTGTGGACCTGCGAGGTGACGCGGTCGACACACCATTGAGCATCCTACCTCCAGTGTCGTCGACCCTCTAACCTGTTGGCGTGAGCATTGACGACACGAACCCCAACGACTCCTCGGTTGTGACGATCTTCTGGTCCGTCGCAGCGTCCTGTGCCTTGCATGGATTCTCCGCAACGGTGTCCGGCATGGTCCTGGCTCCCAGCCTGTCCGAACGGTTCCTCATCGTTGATCGCAGTGCTGAGATTCAGCAGATCTTGGCCGAAGCCAGAACCCATCTGACGGATCGCACGGTTCTGGCAGAGACGGAACCCCTCATCGGGTCCGTGGAGGAGTACGTGCCCTCCCAGTCTTGGTCCCAGGTGTTGCTGCGCGACCACATCGTCGTTGATCTCATCGCCGATTTCCTGGACCGGGTCGAGCCGAATCTCGCACCCGAACTTCGTCCGGCCTGCGGCTCTTTCGGCCCGTGGCTCGGTCGCGGTACGGGGAGCCGCGTGAGATGGGATGCCGCGATGCGTCACATCATCGCCGGGCAACGTGACAAATCGGCAGAATCCCTGTTCGCACGACGTCTCGTGGGAGAGGTGCTGTCGGTGGCCCAACGGCTCTTTGCCCGTCATCAGGCGCTGACCGCGGCCCTGACGAAAGCTGGTGGGGGAGAGTTCGATGATCTCGACCTCATCAATGAGGTGATGGCTGGTGTGTTGAACGCCCATGACGAACGCATGATCGATCTCGGCCTCGAACCGTGATTGACGAAACGGCGAGTGGCCTCGAGTGGTAGATGACAATGGCAGCTTCCGGAATGACCCGAAGCTGCCATGACTTTCAACCGTGACCGAGTTCAGAGAGTCCCAAACCCGACCTGACGGCTGTTGGGCTGCCCCAGGTCGAGGTAGGCGATCCCACGGGCGGGAACGAGAACCTTGCGGCCCTTGGCATCCGTCAGGGTGAGGACGGCGTCGGGCTGGCTGAGGCTGTCCTTGAGCTGCTGCTCAATGGATCCAGCGCTTTCCTGAGCGTCGATGCTGACTTCGGTTGCGGTGTTGACGATGCCGATCTTGATCTCCATGACGACAAATCTACCGTTGGATCAAGCGTCCCGACGCCACAGCGCCACAGTGATGTTGTCATGACCGCCGCACGCGTTGGCGTGCGCAATGAGTCCGGCCGCGAGATCTGCTGGGTCGGGACGACCCTGGTCATTTTTTCGCGCCGTGCCCGCGAGATCAGTGACGAGCGTGGTCAAGTCGTCCGGATCGGGAACGTGATTCCACAATCCGTCACTGCACACCAGGAGCCATCCGGAATGCTGTGGCTGATAGGCCATGACGCGGGGAGCGAGGTCGGTGGCGGAGGCGCCGAGCCACTTCGTGATGGCATGGGCGCCGATCCCCGCCTCTGCCTCTTCCCGAGACATTCCCAGATCCATTTGTGCCTGGGCCATGGAATCATCGATGGACAGCCGGACACAGTTACCGTCATCAGGGAACCAGTAGGTTCGGGTGTCACCGATATTGCCCACGACAATGCGTTCTTGTGTCGCAACGGCGACGGCAAGAGTGCACGCACCAATAGGACGCGATTCGCTCACCACAGCCTCGTGCGCCTTTCGGAATGCTCGCTCGAAGAGGGTGACGATGTCATCGTCGTTGGCTGGCATCCCCTGGTCCATTGTCGCCGTCAGGTAATCGCGCGCGGTGTGAGATGCGATTCTGGCGCATTCCTCTGCACCCTCGGTCGACGAGACACCATCAGCGACGACAAGGACGATATGACGCCCAGAACTGTCGATGCCGAGGGCTGCCGCGTCCTGGTTCGTTTCATGACGTAGTCCGATGTGTGAGGCGCAGGCAACATCTCCACGAGCTGCGGCTCGCTCGGTGAGGTCCACTCGCGAGATGGCGGAGGTATCGGGCGTCACGATTTCGGTCGATGACTGGTCCGATTCATTCATGAAGGTCCTCAGACTGGGTAATTGTTCTCCGCAGGGCTCCGGCTGTATCCGGGTGCAGCGCTCGACGTGGTGTGGCGATCGCGGTAGACCCATGTCTACCGTCGAGGTTCATGACCAACTACGAACATGCGGACGCGTCCCATGGGGATGAGACAGCTCTTCTACCCTTTCACATGGTGGGCCGATGAGACCAGGAAATGACTGCTGACGTCGTTGTTCTGTGGAAAAGACCCAGCCGGACGGCAATGCTGTCGCAGGTCGGTGGTGGGATGTGTGCCATGCATGGATGGGATGACGCTCAGGTGCGGGTGCTCAATGATGACGCCGGCACGGTCCTCGTCATGGGAGGGCCGGGCACCGGACGGACGGGTCTGTGTCTTGAGGTGGCCGCGCAGTACGTCGAAGCTGGCGGCTCCCTGTCCGACATCCTGCTGCTCGGCCAGACAAGACCGGCTGCCCAGACATTGCGCAATGGCCTCGTACGACGACTCGGAGGCGCTCATCTGGACCCTCATGTCATGACGGTTCACGCGTTGGCCCGGCGCATTCTTGGATCTCGACATTTCTCGGGACGGCTGTTGACCGCTCCTGAGCAGGAGTTTCGTATCAGAGAGCTTCTTGCGGCTCGTGACATGACGGACTGGCCCGAGGAGCTGCAGGCATGCGCACAGACCTCTCAATTCGCGTCTGACGTGCGTGTCATGGCGGCGCGACTTCGTCAAGAAGGATGCGACCCGCAGGACCTCACTGCTGCGGGGATGACCTGGGGCGTGCCGGAATGGCAGGTTTTGGGACCATTCCTGACGGATTATCTGGACGTTCTTGATCTGGAGGGGGCAGTGGATTACGCCGAGGCGGTGCATCGTGCTCGGATCGCCTTGACCCGTCCAGGTGCGGCCATCGACGTGAGGTCACGGGTCAAGCTGCTGGTGTGCGACGATCTGACCGAGTGCGATCCGTCTCAGATTCGCCTCATTGCCCAGATTGCGCAATGCCATGTTCCTTGTGTGCTGACCGCCGATCCGGACCAGACCGTCTACGGTTTTCGAGGAGCAGCCGCGGAACGCCTCGACGATCTGATCGATGAGTTCCCGGACGTGTCGATTCACCACCTGACGATCAATTACCGTAATCATGCGCATGTTGCCGACGTCGTTGAGTCGTTGCGTGCAGGAATGCCAGCGATACCGTCCTCCAGCCGTCTGAGACGGCGGGCAAACAACGCCGCGGCCACAGACGCGGGAACGGTAGCCGCCGTTCGAGCTGGCAGCGCCACTCGCCTGGTGAGAAAGGTCGCTGGAAGTCTTCGCCATGCTCACGTGGCCGATGGCGTCCCTTGGAGTGAGATGGCGGTGGTGACCCGTCATGGCGCTGAGCTGGGAGTGATCGCGACGATCCTTGCCTCTCAGGGCATACCGGTCTTGCGCTCGCGGGATGAGCACGCGTTGTCCGACGTCCACGCCGTCACTCAGATCCTCAATGCTCTTGAGGTGGCGGTCTATCTCGCAACAGGAACCCAACCGGGCCGGCGAGAAGTGTCGGCCCTGATCACGAACCCATTGGCAGGAATCGATCTCACTGTCGTTCATCGCCTCGAAACCTGGTGCCGACTCGTTCGCCGGGAGGAGCTGAATTGGGAGGTGTTGCAGGAGCTGGCCGCGGATGCGAGCAGCTCTGTGACGAGGACAGAAATGGCCGACGACGCCGTCAGTGATGGAGCTCACGATGACAGCGATGTGACCACAGTGCCTCCAGGACTACGAGTTCTGGCCGAACCGCTTGCCGCCTTGGTCCGGCGAGTTCACCTCTCGGCAAGCCTTTTGCGCCTCGGTGGCACGTGTCATGAGGCGTTGTGGGCCTTGTGGCAGGGCAGCTCATGGGCGTCCGCCCTGCGTCGTCGCGCCTTGGCCGGGGATGCATCAGCTGATCGTGATCTCGACGGGCTGTGTTCTCTCTTCGACATGGCCGAGGCAGCCCGCACCATGGCTGGTGTGTCGGGAGGACGTCGCCTCATCGACATGGTCAGTCGGGAGCAGATTCCAGCAGACCGCGCTCGTGAATCTGATGAAGATCGCGATGGGGTCACCGTCGTCACTGCTCATCGTGTCAAGGGAAGAGAATTCAGCGTGGTGGCGGTCTGCGGACTGGAAGAAGGCAACTGGCCTGCCGACAACCACACTGGTTCCCTGGTCGCTGCAGACAGATGGTCTCCGGACGGTCCCGTGATGGTTCCTGGATGGTCGGAAAACCTTCGTGCCGAGACCAGGCTGTTGCTTGTGGCATGTTCGCGCGCGAGAGATCAATTGCTCTTGTGCTCAGTCGAGTCTCCGGATGAGGGCATTCGCCCGTCCGGGGTGTTGACGGGGATTCCACACCTCGAGGACAGCGCGAATGCCCTGAACTTCGCCAGCCTTACCGAGCTCGTTGGTGAACTGCGTCGAGTTGTCGCGGACGAGACCGAGTCACCCGGGGTACGGGTCCAAGCCCAGGAGCTTCTGGATGATTTGCGTGGTGAAGAGCACCACGGACGGCCTCTCGTGCCACAGGCTGACCCGCAAACCTGGTGGCGTGAGGGTGCCCCTCGTCAGGCTGATGTCACCGGTGAGATCGAGTTGGGCGCCTCGCACATTGGGGAATTGCTCACCTGCCCGAGACGGTGGTTCATGACTCGTCGTGCCGGAGCCAGCAACGGTGCCGCCCTCAGGGCAAGTATCGGTACCCTTGTCCACCGGATCTGTGCGGAGAACATGGATCAATGGTCCCTGTCCGGAGCACTGGCTGAGTTGGAGGAGTCGTGGTCGGACATCGAATTGACCGCGGAGTGGCAGCAAGAGGCCGAGCTCGACGATGCAAAAGCTGCGCTAAAGCGTTTTGACGGGTGGTTGGCTTCGCGTGATCGAGATCTCATCGGTGCTGAGGTGCGTGTCGATGGCACGATCAAGGTTCCGTCCGGTGTGGCTCGAGTACGTGGAAGCATAGACCGGCTCGAACGAGACGCAGAAGGCGCCTGTTATGTGGTGGATCTCAAAACTGGGACAAGCAAGTCTCCTGAAACGAAGAACTCCCATCACCTACAGATCGGTGTCTACCAAGCCGTCGTCGCCGCCGGTGGAGTCGCGAGTCTTGGGAAGGCGTCGGTGAGTGGCGCGGAATTGGTCCATCTTCGGATCGGGGCGGGCAAGGGACAGGCAAATGCGAAGATCGACCGCCAGAGTGGGCTTTCGGACGTTCCCTGGCCCAAGGGCACGGAGCCAGTTGATGGTTGCCAGAACTGGATTGAGGCGAGCGTTGACAAGGCCGTCAAGATCGTCAAGTCCGGTGAGTACACCGCGATTGCGAACAAGGGTTGCGGTCATTGCCCGGCGAGGGCTGGATGCCCGGCCTTGGTCCCGAAGGACTCCTCAACTGCAGTACCTCGACAGCGCGGGAGGGCCTCATGACGGAGTCGACTGACGAGATCCGGAACGATGACGTCGACATTGCATCTCTGCTGGGGATCCCCATCTCAGCTGAACAGCAGAGGGCCGTCACGGCACCGCTCAAACCGTGCGTCGTCATTGCTGGAGCAGGCACGGGTAAGACGACAGTGATGGCGGCCCGGGTGGTCTGGCTTGTCGCCGGTGGGCTGGTCAGGCCGGAGGAAATCCTGGGCTTGACGTTCACCAACAAGGCCACATCCGAATTGTCGGAGCGGATCGAGAAGAACCTCACCAGTGCAGGCTTACTGACCCCGGAGCAGCCCAGGCCCACAGTGGCGACGTACGACAGCTTTGCCGGAACTCTGGTAGCCGACTACGGGGCGTGGGATGGGATAGACACGGGTGCTCATCTCATCACAGGAGCGAGGGCGTATCAGTTGGCCACGGAGGTTGTGTCAGAGCTGGACAGGCCACCATTGGTGGGCGCCCATCTGACGCCGACGTCGATTGCTCAAGCAGTGGTGTCACTGGCCGGAGCGATGTCCTCACACGATGCGAGTGAGGATACGGTGCGAGCTGCGGATGCTCGTTGGCGCCAGATGCTTGTCGATGCACCGACACGACGCGATGGGGAGCAGTACGCCAGTGTGAAGAAGAACCTTCTCACGGTGGACGAACGTGAGGACCTACTCGATCTGGTCAAGACTTACCGGGATCTCAAACGGCAGCGCGGATTCGTCGAGTTCGGCGATCGCATGCTGCAGGCCCTGCACCTCGTCGCACATCATCCAAGGGTCGGGCAGGAATTGAGGGCCCGATACCGTGTCGTTCTTCTCGACGAGTATCAGGACACATCGTCGGCGCAGGCTGATCTGTTGGCCGCCCTCTTCTCGGGCCCGGATGCTGATCACGGGATGGGTCATCCGGTGATGGCTGTCGGTGACCCGTTGCAGGCCATTTACGGATGGCGTGGAGCGGCCGCGAGCAACATCTTGGATTTCCACCGGCGGTTTCCGGATGAGACGGGTCGCCCTGCGACCATGTTGTCCCTGGCCACGAATCGACGATGTGCCAATCAGATCATTGACGCCGCGAACGTGGCATCCGAGGAGCTACGGGAGTCGCTGGCATCGTCCATGGAATCTATCGACGACAGCGCGGCCGAGGACCGCGTGGAACTCGCGGTGGGGATGCCTCTCGCAGCTCCAGAGGGGAACCGTCAAGGGGACGTCGGTGTTGCCGCATATCCGACTTGGGTTGATGAGTGCCGTGCGTGTGCCGACATGCTGGTGGAGGCCAAAGAACGTGGGGCAATCACACGGTGGTCCGATGCCGCAATCCTGGTCAGACGCAACGGCGACATTGCCGACCTCTACGATGCGCTGAGCTCTCGTGACATCTCGGTGAGAGTGGCAAACCTCTCCGGGTTGTTGTCTCTGCCGGATGTTGCCATGGTGGTGGCTCATCTTCGTCTGCTCGTCGATCCTCACGACGATGCAGCCATGACGACCCTGCTCGCTGCCCCTCGATTCGGGTTGGGAACGGACGATCTTGCTTGGGTCCACCGACGGGCACGGACCTTGGCCAAGACACAGGCGGAGGCTGACGGCCTGGATCCCAAGGCTGTCGACGTCCATCTCGTCGACGCTGTCATGGAAGGTCTACCGGTAGGCGATGAACGGGTGCGATCTGCACTCAAACGTCTCGCTGCGGAGATCGTCGAGGTCGAGGTCCATCAGGGGGACAGCCCCGACGACCTCATCCTGCACATCGAAAAAATTACCGGGCTCGTGGACGACATGGCTGCCGACGACCTAGGTCGTGGCTTGGCCCGTCGTGACCAGCTCGACGAGTTGTGGGACGCAGTACGAGAGATACGGCGGAGCGACCCCGACATGACGATCGCGGGGATCGTCGCATGGCTGGCAGCCGAGGAGGACCATGGGCATGGCCTTGCCCGAGCCTCCGCAGACCGCAGCGATGCCGTGACGATATCGACCGTCCACGGGGCCAAGGGACTGGAATGGCCGTTCGTGATCATTCCTGACATGGCCCAAGGCGTGTTCCCATCGGAGCTGAGCCCGGATAATTTCGTGACCGTGGCCGCTGTCCTGCCATCCTTCGCCAGGGGAGACGCGAGTGAGATCAACCACCCCGTTTCCGGAAGTGAGACCGATGCCAAGGAATACGTCGCGGCTCTCAAGGACGATTCACGATGGTCAGAGGCCAGGCTCGCCTATGTCGCCCTGACGAGAGCCAAAGAACGCTTGATCGTGTCATGGCACAAATGGGACTCACGACGACAAGGCTGTTACATACCCGGCCAGTACGCAGATCTCCTTGCCACCATGCTCGATGTCACGTGGCCAGAGCTTGGCGAGCGACCTGAGGCCAGTACCCAGGATGGGACTCCATGGCCGGTGTTCGCCGATGAGAGCGTCATCCCATGGGCCAGCACCAGGATGCCTGACGGTGCCGATCTCCCAGCTGTTGATGATCCCAAGGACGCTGATCGGGTGGCATCGTGGCGGTCTGACGCGCAGGCCTTGGTGGCTGATGCTCGACGTCGGCGCGATGACAGTGATTATGCGGTCATTCCGCCGAGACTGACCACCTCGCAGATGGTGAGGCTCCACGCCAATCCACAGGCGTTCCGGGAGGAACTGCGGCGTCCGATGCCCCGACCTGCAGACAGGGGAGCCGGTATTGGAACGGCATTCCACGAGTGGGTGAGCCAACGCCTTGCTCCGACCGAGCCGATCCCGCTCCTTGACATCGAAGAGATCGACGAATCTGAGAAGGACAGCCTGGAACTCGAGGGTAGTGCGGTGGCAGAGTCGGCCGGGGGTCACGCACTGCGAACCCTTCGCCAGGCTTTCGAGGAAAGTCGGTGGGCAGACGCGACAGTCCTCGCGGTGGAGAGCTCTTTCGTCATGACGATTGGGAACACCGTCGTCCGTGGGCGTCTTGACGCGGTGGTGGCCGATCCCGATCATCCCGGCGATGAACTGGTCATTGACTGGAAAACCTCGCGGCCACGGTCGGCTGACCCGCTTCAGTTGTCCATCTATCGGTTGGCATGGGCCCAGGCCCGAGGGATCGATCCGTCTCGGGTGCGAGCGGTTTTCCATCATGTCGGGGCCAACGAGACCATCACCGCAGAACCATTGTTGGATGCTGATCAGGTGGCTGCGATTTTGGACGGTGTGGAGGACGAATCCGATATGTCGTCCAGCAAGTCCCGGCCCTCGTCCCGTTCGCGATGACCGGGATTACAGTGACAACGTGACTGGGATCAGCGAGACGCGCATCGTGGCTCGACCCATATTGGATCGGTGCCATGCAGACCGGGACGACGACGAGGCGAATCGAGCTCGGTGGAAGGATCCGATGGCCCGATTGTTGCTGATCGATCCGCACGACAAGGTCGTGATGTCCGACGGACGCGTGGCGACGGTTCCAACTGAGGGGGATCGGGACGACCAGCGCGACCTGTTCCTGGGCGTCGTCGGTGGAGTGCCGTGGTTCGCCCGGCGGAACGGTGAGCCGCGTACAGAAGCTTGCAGCTTGCGCACAGTGGACCTTGACCCGACTGATCGTGAAGTGGTGATGTCAGCGGTTGCAGCTCTCGCATGGCACGAGAGCAAGCCGACTTGCCCTCGGTGTGGGGAACCGACACGCATCACGAACGGCGGCCCGGCTCGGATCTGTGCCCATGGTCACCAGGTCTTCCCGCGTACCGACCCGGCGATCATCGCTGCGGTACTGGACGCCGAGGACCGCATTGTGCTGGCTCGGCAACACTCCTGGGCTCCTCATCGTCGGTCCCTTCTGGCCGGGTTCGTCGAAGCTGGGGAACCAGCGGAACATGCCCTGGTCCGTGAAGTTGCTGAGGAGACGACTCTGAGTATCACCGCTGCTCGGTATGTTGGCTCACAGTCATGGCCTTTCCCGCGGTCACTCATGTTCGGTTACGTCGCACGAGCAGCCGGAATGATCGACGTGGGCCACGACGAGCTGGCAGAGGCTGGTTTCCTCACCCGCGACGAGGTGTCCGATCAGGTTGAGTCCGGTCGGTTGCAGCTGCCACCGACCTTGTCGATTGCCAGAGCTCTCATTGATGCATGGTTGGCACATCGGCTTCCGGAACCTGAGAGCGGACTCGACTTGTCGTCTCCGCTGAGGTGAGCGACCGCAAGTTCTTCGGCAACTGCTTTGGTCACAGTGAGCGAGTCTCCTCCCACCGACGCTGGATACCAGACCGACGATCATTGGTCCGATCAATGGCCCGCTCCACGGACTCCTTCATCCCGACAACCGTGAGGTGCTCACGGGCACGAGTAATCGCCGTGTAGAACAACTCACGGGTGAGGAGCGGGGAATCCGGGGGCGGCAAGATCACCGTGACATTGGTGAACTGACTGCCCTGGGCCTTGTGGATCGTCATCGCCTGCAGAGGTTGCAGAGATGGGATGAGGGAACAGGGCAAGCGTCGAGGGGCCCCGCCAGGTCCGGGAAGAGCTACTGTCGGAACAGGCCGCGTCTCCACGACAACCCCACAGTCGCCATTGTTCACGCCCAGCTGAGCGAGATTGTGTGTGACCATGGCAGTTTCACCGAGCGCCCATCGGCTCTGATCGACTCCGGGAAGGACATCGGCGAGGACAGAAACCATGCGTTGCGACCACTCGTCGACGCCATATGGTCCTTCCCGATGGGCGCACAGCAAGCGATGGCCATCCACGAGTTTGAGGGCAGCGGCGTCGGAGCCCGACCGGGCCAGCTCGAGCATCTGCGATCCCGTCCGTGCGATGACGTCCGCGACAGCTGGAAGGTCAGCCATGGTGATGTTGGCGGGATCGGCGTCGATCCAGGAAATGCTCGGCAGGACGGAGCTCGGCGTTGACGCATCATGGTCGGGCTGAGACCTGGTGAGCACCTCCAAAGCGGCTTCCTTGGCGCCCTCACGAACGGCTTCCGACAGATTCGCGATGTCGCCTCGCGACCGGTGGTTGCGAGTGAGGATCGTGACAGGCAGACGTGTATCGAGGGTACCGGCTGACGACACAATGTCTGCCAGAACACTTCCGGCGTCCACTGAGACGAGCTGGCCCGGGTCTCCCACCAGGATGAGGCGAGTCCCGGTCCCAATGGCGGCGAGGAGGCTGGCCGCCAGTGGGAGGGAGAGCATGGACGCCTCGTCGACGACGACCACTCCGAAGGGAAGCTGGTGCTGCTCGTCGTAGCCGAAGGATGTCCCTGGTCCCTGCCACTTCAAGAGGGAATGGACGGTCGTGGCGTCAGCGACGACGGGGCTGAGATCGTCAGGCATGCGCTCTGATACCTCTGACACCGAGTCGCGAAGTCGGGCCGCTGCTTTGCCGCTGGGGGCCGCGAGGGCGATGGCACCGAGGTGAGGATCCGCCTTCTGAAGTGATGCCAGGAGGGTGCACACTGTCGTCGTCTTGCCTGTTCCAGGTCCACCAGCAAGGACACTGATCCTGTGGGTGATGGCGGCAACAGCAGCCTCGGCCTGAGCCTGGTCCAACGTGATTCCGGAGGATGCAAGAGCAGCGCTGACCTCTGACACGATCTGCTCGGCGGGCACGGGTCCCTGGCTGGGTGGGTCTGCGGCGAGTGAGGCCAAATCGCGAGCGACATCGTGCTCAGCCTGCCAGTACTTCTCAAGGTAGAGCAGACCATCGTCCAAGCGAGCCGGCAATTGGTTGAGTGGATCACCACGGCCCGCGATGACGGGGCTCTCCGCAAGGGCAGACAGCCATACTCTCGGTTCGGGCCATTCCAAGTCGTCAAAGAGCGCGGCCTGCTCACTGTCGTTGATGTCCGGGATGGCTGGGTCGAGAACCTGACGTCGGATGGACTCGGCAATCTCGTGGGGGTCCCAGAACACCGACCCTCGACGCAGCTCACGACACGACAACGCAATGGCCAAACTGACGTCAGCGTTGTGTTCCTCGCCGATACGGCACACCAGGTTGGCGAGGTGGATGTCGCTTGGTTCGAGAACGCCGGCGCGGGCGAAGGGCTCCAACCTGCTTCCGGCCCCGACCGGTACAAGTTCAGGCATGGTGACCTCCCAAACACTCGCTGATGGCCTCGATGAGTTCCGGCTTTGGATGCCAGGTGAACACTCCCTGCGGCATCCCCATCTCCGGAGCTGGGCGACCGGCCATCCCTCGAACGAAGAGATACCCAATCGGACCGAGATGACGGGCAGGGTCATACCCGGTAAGGCTCGACGACAGGAAACGATGCAGGGCAGCCGAATACAACAGTCCCTGAAGGGGATAGTGAGAGCTGAACATCATGGCGCGCATGGTGGCGGTGTCGTACATGTCGGCCCGTAGCTTCCGAGCGCCGGGAACCCGATTCGTCTTGTAGTCGACCACAAGGTGGCGTCCATCCGGCCGTCTCAGGACGGCATCAATCGAACCGGTGAGGAACCCTCGCAGAGTCTGGTCACTGTTGGGTATGTGGGCCAGGGCGTCCCCATAACCATTGATCGGATCGTCAGATGGCACCAAGCCTGGATCCCTGAGTAGAGCTGCCAGATCGGCCATCGTCGCTGCCAGACCAGATTGGGACATCGCCAACTCGAAGTTCATCTCCGCGAGTCGGTCGTCGGGGGAGAAGCTCGCCAAGGACATGCCCGGCGCCAGGTCGCCAAGATCAGTCCGCAGAACCTGTTCCAAGCCGCTGGCAAGATCTGTTGCAGGGACATCCGGCAATGGCGTGGTGCGCAGAGTTCTGCGGGTGATCGTAAGGACCTCGTTGAACAAATCTGCAGAACCGGTGTCGACGTATTCAAGGACCGCGTGTACCAGTGTGCCGAAGGAGGTGCCGCCTGGGAGTCCGCAGAGACCTGGTGCAGTGGTGTCGGGGGACTCGTCGTCCTCAGGTTCGTCAGTCAAAGTGGTCGGCAGGGGAGTGAGGACGGAGCCATGAAGTTCGGCAGTCAATCCCGAGTACGAGGTTCGGACGAAGTCGAGGTCGAGGGGTCGTGTCAGAGAACGAGGAGCCGCAATGCTCTGATGCTCGGCGTCCGATGCTCGAGTGAGCTGTTTCTGATTTGCGGGTGCAATGGCTGTCGTGATTGGCCCTGAGTTGAGCCAGGGGAGGGTACCCGGATCAGTTCCGGCCCTACCCAGGCCGAGTTCACCAGTGGAACGGTCCATCTCGACCAGGCGTTGGAAGGCCGACCATCGATTGCGTCGTGAGCATGGAGACCACCACAGCCGAACGGCTGATCGAGCTCGGGTGAGAGCGACGTAGAGAAGTCGCAGATTCTCGCCACGCTCATCCTCCTCGTGGCTCTCAATCGCCCTGGCGCGATCAATCCCCTGGGAGGAAATGTTCAGGACTCGGCGCTGCCCGTCATGCCAGACAACCGGCCCACTGATGTTCTTTCTCGGTGCCCATCCATTGGCGATGTCTGGCAGCAGGACGACGGGGAACCCCAACCCCTTCGCCTCATGAATGGTCATGACGTTGACGGCCTGATGGTCGCTGTCGAGACGACGGGGGTCATCGTCCCCCGCTCGTCGTTGCTGATCGCGTATCCATCCGGCAGTTGCCGTCGGCGTCAATCTGGCCTCGACAGCCGCGGCATGGGCCTTTTGAGCGACCTGGCGGAGGTCGGTGACGTATCGCTCGCCCCCGCTCATGCTGACTAGACGATCCAACACCCCTGGTCGGTGGAGTGCCGCTTCGACGGTGCCCCACGCTCCGGTGCTGGGCCACACGCTCGCCCAACGGGCCACATCGATGGCGAGGTCGGAACGCACCCTTGAATCCGATGCCGCGAGGTCAGCAGGGGTTGCACCAATGAGGTCAGACAGGCACAACCGGGTGCGCAGCCGCTCGTCAGTGTTGTCGAGAGCTTCCAGGAGAGTGACGAGATCCTCGGCGGCCTGGGAAGACCACACCGGTGATGCTCCGGAGAAGACAGCGGGCTGATTGGCCCGTGACAAGGCAGCAGCGATCTCCGCACCTCTCCTGCGCGTCCTGACGAGGATGGCGATGTCGTTGGGGCGAAGTGGCTTGTCCTGCTCATCCTCGTCATGGATGATCGTGCCGCCTTCCAGCATCATGATGACTTGATTGACGAGATCCTCGGTGACGAGGCGATCCGAGGTCGTGGCATCCAGTTGCCCGTCGAGAGGGGCTTGGAGACAACGGATTTGGAATGGTTGTGACCAGCTGTACCGGTGAGTCTGCGAGGCGTCAGTGCCAATTCGTGACGTCTGGTGACGGGCGGTGACCGGCTCCATGGCGATCCCGCGTCCTAGCTGTGCGTTGTCGAAAAGGGTATTGACCGCCTCGACGATGGGCTTGTCCGCCCGGTAGTTGACGTCGAGATGGAGGACGTGCTCAGCGGAATTCGCGGCGTCCTGATAGGCGTAGATGTCGGCGCCGCGAAACGCATAGATGGACTGTTTGGGATCTCCGATGAGCCACAAGTTGCTGTGTCCGTGAAATGACCGGTGTAAGATCTCCCACTGGAGAGGATCTGTGTCCTGGAACTCATCAACCATGACCAGGGAGAAGCGCCGTGCCAACGTCGCACATGCCATCGGGCCACGTACCGGATCTCGCAGTGCTCCGACAAGATCTCCGATGAGGTCGTCAAAGGTATGTATTGCTCGCTTTCGTGAGCGCTTTCGTACCTCGTCACGCACGGACATGGCCCAGCCAGCATCGGGCGACATGGCTTCCATATCTGTCGCGATCGGCACCTCGCCATACCTGACGGCAACATCCCTGGACAGATCCCGCTTGTCACGGACAGACGGAGGTCGGTCAGCATCGAGATGTCGAGCCAGATAAAAGTCGTCAGACACCTCGTTGGCCACTGGAGTGAGGTCGGCCATCAGGACTGACGACGGGTCGTGGTCTGACAGGACTCCCAACTCGGCGAGCATTCGGGAGGCGAACTCGTGGGTGGTCGTGATGACGGCCCGGTCGAAGGAGTCGAGGGCCGCCTCTACACGTTTCAGCCCTTCTGCGCCGAGGCTCATCACGGAGTCATCGCAGGCATCTGCAGGCTTCCGGCGCCCCGCGAGCAGGGATGCGGTGCTGACAAGGCGTTCATACACGCGGCCACGCAGTTCCCGAGCTGCCGATCGGTTGAAGGTGACCAGGAGGAGACTTTCGATGTTCACCATTCCGGTGGCGATCGCTTTGGCGCACACCGCCGAGATCGTCCAGGTTTTCCCGGTTCCCGCGCTCGCAGCCAACAGGACCGTTCCCTGAGGTAGCGGATCAACGATGTTGAATGAGGTCTTCGTCGTCATGCTATACTCCCGGGACGAGCGAATCGAGCCATCGAGGGTGGTGAGAATCCGGTACCTTGCGATGCCCGAATGATGGGGTCGAACAACCACCCGGAAAGCTCCTCAAGAGTGGTGCCGAGTTCATGACAGCGGGTAATCAGCTCGGTGACGTCAGTGCCCAGGAATGCTGCCCAGTTCGGATCACGCTCCCGCGACCACTGCACTTGCAGTGCGCTGGCGCCGGTGCGGTAGTCATTGCGAGCCATGGGAGACAGGCCTACCAGGGCATGGGCTAGTTTGACGGGTAGGGGGATGAACTGCTGGTTGCTCCACCAGGCCAGACGTGCCAGACCGGTGAGAATCCCGCGTGCGCGTTCGGGGTCCGGAGCCACCATCCTTCGAACCCCGTCGCTCGAGACCAGAGTCCCGAACCATCCGACCTCGTCAGTGGCAATGGCGACCGCGAGGAGGTCAACCCACAGGTCAAGTATTGGCCTGGCATTCGCACGCGTCGCGACAGCATGAACGATCTGGTTGTTCCTCACGCCGACACGGCCTCGCAGTGAGACCACATGCATCGGATCAACGATGAGACCATCAGGCCACGTCAATGGCGGGTTGTCACCGTCAATGAGATCAAGGTTGATTTCGATGAATCGTTCATCGTGGCCACCACGAAGTTCCTTGGCCGTCTGCGAAATACGCACCGCATCGTCTGCCAAGGAACTGACGATTTGCTGCCCCAAGCGGCCTGGGGGAGTTGACCCGCGCAAACGCTCGGCGTTGATGGCATCTTCTGGGTTCGAACCATGTTCGAGGTCCGCGAGTATCCGAGAACGGATCCAGTACTTGTCCAACGATGTCGGGGCAAGGGGGAGGTCGACTGGCAACTCCGTGTTTCTCTCGTTGGCTGGCGCACCTGCCCGTGCCCGGAGCAATGTCCGAGCGGGGTGAGACAACGCCAGGGTGAGATCGGTTGGCGACATCCGTGATTCGGGAAGCTCCGTCACCGGTGGTAGGACAACGCGTTGACGACGTCGCTGCGAACCAGGTTGGCATCGTGCCGCGTGGGCTGCGGTGTGATCGAAACCGCGCCACCATGCACCGTTTCCATCGCAGAACTCATCAGGCGAGAAGGGCTGCAAACCGTGATCGACGGAGCGGGCAGTGACGGACCCCACCTCCAATGACTGCATGAGGGTCGTTGTGAATGGGCCAGGCAGGACGGGCAGGTTGGTCACAGCGTTTCGAGCCTGTCGCACGACGATGAGGCGGCTCCTTGCCGACAGGGCAACGTCAAGTAGGTCCTGGCGTGCTCTCGCGGTCGGGTCAATGCAGTCATCGCGCAACCCTTGAAGCTGGTCGGCCCGAATGACGTCTTGATCAGGGTCAACGATGATGACGACCTGATGATCAATGGGAGAAAGGTCCCCGGGACGACAAACGTGAAGCGAACCGTCGAACCATGTGTGACGGCCGTGATGCGTGCGCGACAACCAGATCAGAAGATCAATGATCTCCTGGCGATCGAACAGTCGATTCTCGGCAGCTACATCCAGACCGGTCAGAAGGGAGAGGGTGTCCAGGACCGATCGCGGAGCATCGCTGGGCGCGGCGGTGAGGTTGTCGACGATGTCGCTGATGCGAGTCGACCACGCGGTGATTGGCGCGGGTGCCGCGGTGTCCAGAAACGCCTTGCGCAATCGCGATACCAGTTCGGCCAGCTTCCCGACCACTGGGATCGTGGTGGAACCGACGTCAGTAATGGGTGTGACGGTACCGAGGTGGGTAGGAGGAGCCGACGACATCGCGATGGCGAGAACCATGCGCTCGATTCCGGCCAGCCAGGTCGACTGCCTGATGCGTCCCAGCCCGGCATCCTCACGAGCTGCTGGATCAATTCCCCATCGGATGTCGGCCTGGCTCACCAGCCGTTCGATGGTTTCCTGGTCATCGTCGGAGAATCCGAAACGTGCCCTCACGGCCGGCATCGCGCACAGATTGAGGAGGTCTTGCCCAGTCGCGCGAGAAGACGCCAGACCAAGGACGGTTGTGACGGCCTCGGTCACCGGATTGACGCGATCCTGGGGTGGGGGAGTCGTGAACCGGATTTGGTTGGCCGGGTGACTGACGTCCGCCATGGTGCTTGCGGACAACAGGTGCGCGGTATCCTGACGTCCCGAACAGACGATGACGACGTCCCTTGGCTGAACCGTCTCGTCGTCGGCGAGAACTGCGCAGACGACGTCGCGGATGACTTCTGCCTGACGGTCCGGCCCATGGCAGTTGTGGATCTCGACGGGGGCTAACTCGTCGCTTGGAGCGCCCGGAGCTTCACTCGTCGCCGGAAGCGATGATGAGGTCCACCTCGTGGTCGTCGTGGTGCGCAGGCGGTCGAAGGTGCGCCACGGATCGTCATGTCCAATGGCGTGGTCGAGGTGGACGATCGTGATGGTGCGCGATGCTGCCAGTGCTTCGGCCAACTCGACGTCATGATGGGGCAGAGCCGTCGATGAGAACCACACGATGGGTGCACCGGAGGAGGTTTCTTGGCCTCGCAGTGCGTCCACCAACATCTCGTGTCTGGTCACCGGATCGGCAACGGAGCAGGAATCGGCGAGCAGGGCACGCCAGAGTGGGGCCCACCAGGATCGGGCGGGGTCCAAGGGGGCACCAGCGAGGTCGACGTCATGTTCATCGTCGTGTCCGGGGCCGTGGCCTTGTGCCCAGGTCCGCAACACCTCGTGGGAGTCTCGGGCGAGCGCCGTCAAAACTTCTGCGGCTTGTCGGGCTGTCGTCCATGATGCACGTGGAATGCCTTGTCGGCGGCTGGCATCGACATGAGCGGAGACGATCTCGAAACCTGGGGAACTAGTCTCGATGATGCGCGCAATGCGTAACGCCAACGGCCCCGGGCGCCACGGATCCTCGTCGCGCCCGATCTCGAGGAGCTGTTCTTCGAGGTGGGCTCGAAGACCGTGGGGCGTGGTCGACTGGATGCCAGCGGCGATGCCATGGCGGCGGGCAAGGGATTGCAGCAGAGCGCGGGAATGGGCGGTGCTGGGTGCCACGAGCAGCGGACGAACGAAAGGGTCCTCAGTGGGTTGGGCAAGGGCCGTCGTCACCGCTTCTCGGACCTGGTGCCAGGTACGAACCACCTTCACCACACCTGCCATCGGGGCACCTCCTCGTGACGACTCGGCCTTGTCCTGAACTGTTGGAGGCCGAACTGGTGAATCAGTCTAGGGACGCTGTCGGACAGGTTTCGGTGTAGTCGGTGGTACAGGAGCGGAACATCGCGGCAGAACATGCCGTCGCGGAGCTGTCGGTGCGTGCCCCTATGGTGATCGCCGTGAGAACCCAGTCGGCAGATGCGATCCTGGCAGCACTGGATCCTGAGCAGGTCAAGGTTGCTAAGACCTTCGACGTTCCGGTGTGTGTCATCGCTGGTGCCGGAACGGGAAAGACTCGCGCTGTCACCCATCGCATCGCCTACGGAGCCGCGACCGGGAAGCTCGACCCGCGCCGGACCCTTGCGGTGACCTTCACCACCAAGGCCGCCGGCACGATGAAGGGACGACTCGCTGATCTCGGCGTGGTGGGGGTTCAGGCTCGCACCATTCACTCGGCCGCCCTGCGCCAGATCAAGTTCTTCTGGCCACGCGCCTACAACTGTGAGTTGCCACCGGTGAGTGATTCCAGGTTCTCCATGGTCGCCGAGGCAGCCCGACGCATTGGTCTGGGAAATGACAAGGCACTGGTGCGGGACCTGTCCGCCGAGATTTCCTGGGCGAAGGTCTCGAATGTCCCCAACGAACAATATGCAGCCTTGGCGCGAACGGAAGGACGAGTCGTGGCCGGGGTTTCGGCCACCGATGTCGGTAGGGTCCTGGCCGGATACGAAGCGGTCAAACGGGAACGTTGCGTCATTGATCTGGACGACATCCTGCTGTGTGCCGTCGGAATGATGGTCCAGCACCGGGACATCACGGAGGAAATCCGCTCCCGCTATCAGCACTTCGTCGTCGACGAGTATCAGGATGTTTCTCCTCTCCAGCACCGATTGCTCGAGCTGTGGTTCGGCGACCGCAATGATGTGTGCGTTGTCGGGGATCCCCATCAGGCCATTCACTCCTACGCTGGTGCACGTGCTGACTACCTGATGAATTTCGTGGCAGATCATCCGGGTGCGAAACGTATCGACCTGGTCCGGAATTATCGTTCGACCCCGGAGATCATCCGGCTGGCCAATGAGGTTCTCGTCAACCGTGTGACCCCGGACGAAGCTCCCGAGCATGGCAGGGGAGTGACCTTGGTTTCTCGTGGCCGGTCGGGTCCCGAGCCGGTCTACCAAGCGCTCGGTGACGACTCCTCCGAGGCTTCGGCGATCGCGATGTGGGTGGAATCCCGTCATGCCGCGGGGATTCCGTGGTCTGAGATTGCCGTTTTGTACCGGATCAATTCTCAGGCATCCCACCTTGAGACGGCGTTCGCCGAGCGGTCCATCCCATACCTGGTCAAGGGATCCGAGCGGTTCTACGAGAGACGGGAGGTGCGTCGCGCTCTCGATGCTCTCGTCCGGATCGTCGCCGATGAACCCGGGGCCGACGCACTGCCTGCTTTCGACCGCCTTCTTGTGTCGCAAGGGTGGACGGCCGCAGCTCCTCAAGGAGAGGGGGAGGTGAGGCAGCGGTGGGAATCGTTGCAGGCACTCCGTGACTTGGCGGCTTCCGCTGTCGAGGAGGGGACGGCAACTCTGGCGGATTTGGCCACTGTGTTCTCCCGGCGAGCTGCCACCCAGGAGGCCCCTGTCGGAGACGGCGTCACCCTTGCGACATTGCACGCGTCGAAGGGTCTTGAATGGGATGTCGTTGCCCTGTACGGGATGAGCGACGCCATGGTGCCGTTCATCATGGCTGAAACTCCCGTCGAGATTGCCTCGGAGCGACGTCTGCTCCACGTCGGAGTCACCAGGGCTCGTCGAGACCTGTGGGTTTCGTATTCCTGGTCGGGTTCGAACCGAGACCGTCAGGGTATCTCGCGCTTCCTGCGGGGATTGCCAGGGACCGGAAATGCGTCGACCAAACCCCCACGCCACCGCAAACGTCGCGCCACCGTTGCAGTGTGCTCGGTCTGTGGAGAGGCGTTGACGGCTGCCCGGGATCGCAAACTCGGCCACCACATTGCTTGCGAGGTCGGGGTTGACCCGACCCTGGTCGAGCGGTTGCGCGAATGGCGCAGCGAACGAGCGGAGGCGGATCGTGTGCCCGCCTTCGTCATTCTCACCGATGCCACCCTGCTCAGCGTGGCCGAGAAGCGGCCAGATTCGGTGGAGGGACTGCTGCAGGTGCCTGGTATCGGCCGACGCAAGGCCGATCACTACGCAGCTGATCTCATCAAGGTATTGCACGACGCCTCCTGAGGCGGCCAGCAGCGACAACCGGGCTGGGCCGGCACGACGAGACTGCGTTCTCCGGCGTTCGTACGTACATGGACGGACTTCACGCTATAGACGTCTAAGCCATCGCGAAGGGCGCCAGCTGTGGCTTCGATCTGGTTCACCAGCCACGCAGTGACGGCCGGATCGTGGCTGTCTCCCGTCGTCGTACGGGCCACCGTCACCCAGTCGGGGTCGCGCGCAGCCAGTGCCATGTCTGCGCAGTGTTGGCATCCGGGGTGGTGATCGTTGATCGGTCCGAGAACACCCCAGCGATGGCGTCCCCAGGCAATGACCGACGGGACGCCGGCTCGATGGCACTGTTCGGCGATGTCACGTCCCCCGAGCAGGGTCCTCGGACAGATCACGACGACGTGAACCACGGGGCAGGACGCCCCGGACACACACCGAAGGTCATGGAATCTCCCCGGCTGCCGGCCACGCATCCACGTCGTCACCTCGATACGTCGTGCCTCCAAACCGCGGACAATGTCTTGGGAGACACCGTCATCACTGACAACGGCTACCCGTAGGCCGGTCGGCATCGTCACCATTCCGGACTCGTGAAGGCGATTCGCGATGTCTGCAGGAACATCGACGTGTCCGTCATAGCTTGCTCGCACGCCTCGCAGCCGAAATGATCGACCGTCTGGAGCAAGCAGACGCAATCCGCCCGGTACGGGCGTCCAGGGACAATCAAGTTCAACACGCATGCCCTGAGAATTGCGAAAGGCTTGAAGCGCGGGGAAGGACCAACGAGACGACGGGCAACACGTCAACAATGACGGGCAACACGCTGTCCTTCACGGACAACACATGCGGGAGTTCGAACAACACTGAATTTCGAACGCCATCTGGCATGTCAGAGCAGGGGATTCGGGGGACACGGGAACCCCCGGACCATCACGATGTGCCTTCCCCTGCACATCCGAGATCCGGGGGTTACTCTCAATCTAGGGCAGGTCGGGGTTCTCGTCAACCACGTCGCCCCCGGACGTCATGATGTTTCTGAGTCGAGCCGCGGGGCAGAACACCGCTTCACCGAAACTGTCCTAACCACCGGGCATGATGGGCCACATGGCTGGCAGGGCGACCACCGACGAGATCATCGCAGCATGCGACGGCAGGCCGGAAATCATCATTCGGCGTAGTTCCCGACGCCACCGCACCCTGAGCGCACGGATGGAGGGCACATCCGTCCTCGTCATGGTTCCCATGGGGATGCGGAAAGCCGACCAGAACCGTCAAGTCATGGAACTGGTCGACAAGGTGACGCGATCCCAGGCTCGACGACGATCCGGTGCGACCTCCGACGAACTGACGCGTCGTGCCCGTCGGCTGTGTCGGGCCCACCTCGAGCCGCGGGTGGGGCACCCGGTCGAGCCCATCTCAGTGAGGTGGGTGTCGAACCAGAACACTCGGTGGGGGTCATGTACCCCGGCGACGGGACAGATTAGGCTCTCAGATCGCATGGTCGGCTTTCCCAACTGGGTCATAGATCATGTTCTGGCTCACGAGCTGTGCCATCTGGTGGAAGCCAATCACAATCGGCGGTTCCACGAGTTGCTCGCAGGATTCCCCAATGCGGAGCGCGCGGAGGGATTCCTCAACGGGTACCAGTGGGCTGTTTCCGGGGGAGTCGATTCCCCCGAACGTCAGCCGGACGATCCGTTGGCTCAGTCGTCCTGACCGTGATCGCGCAGCAGCTTCTCCAACTCGGCATCGAGATCATCGCCGCCTTCAGCAATGTCCTGACGGTCGCCTGAGACATAGCCCAGCGGGTCATCGAGGTCGGCGGCGGTAGGCACGATATCGGGGTGGTTCCACACCTGATCGCGTCCGACCGTGCCGCGGGCATCACGCAGTGCCGCCCATAGGTTGGCTGCGTCGCGGACGCGGCGAGGGCGAAGCTCCAGACCGAGCAGGGATTGGAAGAACACCTCGGCGGGGCCAGATGTGGCGCGACGTCGACGCATGGCCTCGGCCAGCTGATCGTGACTGGGAAGCCAGGTGCGGGCGACCTGGGATGTCACCTCGTCGACCCATCCCTCGATGAGGGCGAGCAGGGTTTCCAGGCGCTGTAGGACGCCCTCCTGCTCTGGCGTGCGGGTCGGCTCGAAGAGGCGTCCTTGCAACCGCTCGGACATCTCCTGGGCCTTCTCCGGGGTCAATTGGGACAAGTCATCAATGTCGATGGCGTCCTCGATGGCCGAGGAATCGATGCGAATTTCGCGTGCATAGTGCTCAACCAGGGCCAACAGCTGTGGTCCGAGCCAACTCACCGCATTGAATAGACGCTGACGGGCCGACTCACGCAGCACGAGGTAGAGCTCGACATCTCGTGGATCGAGGTCGAGATCCTTCCATGCCGCGGCGATGTTGGTTGGGAGAAGGACGACCTGAGGTACCGACAAGACCTGGAGACCAATTTCGGTTCCCGTCACCGTCGAGGTCGACAGTTCGCCGAGGCCCTGGGCCAGCTGAGCTCCATACAGCATGGCTGACATCCGGCGAAGCGCCGGTCCCATCATCTGGGTGAGGGCAGCCATCGGGTCATTGGGACCGCCAGGTGACATCAATCCGGTCATCGCCTCGGTCAGGGAGACCAGCACCGGCTCGACGACAGACTGCCATGAGGAAAAGGTGTGCTCGATCCACTCTGCACGGCTCCAACAGGCAGGTTGTGTGTTGACCTGGGCGAACTCGCATTCTCGGTCGAGCCAGCTCTCTGCAAGACGCGATGCGTCGAGCAGAGCACTGCGCTCCTGCTGTCCTGGCGTCGGGTCAGGGCCGTGGGACGCCGTGATGTGGCGGGCCATGTCCTTGATGTGAGACCAGTCGACCGGTCCCTCACTCGGATTGGCTCCGGGCATTCCGAAACCGACCGGTCCGCCTGAGCCGAACATCTGCGACAACTGGGTCATGAAAGAGGTGAGGTCCCCATTGGCGGGCAGGCCCAGTTGCTGCATCATGCGGCGCAACTGCTCGGCCATCTCCTCGGGGTCGGGCTGCCCAGGATTCTGGGGTCCGTCATTCATTCCCGTCTCCGTTCGCTTGGCATGGTGTCCTCGCCAAGTCTAGAGCCGTCGCCGTCGTGGAAAAGTAATTGTCCGTTCCGGCTAGCATGGCCACCATGTCCGAGTCGATCACGCCCAATTCACAGGCGCATGACTCCGGCACGCCCGCAGCGACGACCACCGCGGTCGATGTCGAGGCCCGACAAGGGGTGCGTTTCCCCACCCGTTGGACGGCAATCTCGTCGGCTCTTGTCGTGCTGCTGTGCGTGCTGGCCCTGATCCTCGTGCCCATCCCGTTCGTGGCCAGGTCGCCAGGACAGACCGTGGATCTGCTCTCAACGAACGAGCAGGGCAAGCCGATGATCCAGATTGACGGCTTGACGGCTCGCCACAGCGAGGGCGAAATGAGGATGACAACGGTGTCTATCACCCGCGCGGATTCGCGTCTCAGCCTCGCAGAGGCCTTGGTGGACCGCATTCGTCGGGACCATGACGTCTTGCAGCGGGAAGCCATCTATCCGCCAGGCCGCTCTCCTCAGCAGGTCAATGCTGAGGAATCGTACATGATGGACACCTCCCAGCGTGACGCTGCCGTGGCTGCACTGCGCGCTGCAGGCCAGCCTGTCACTGAGATGCCGATGGTCAACGCCGTCAGTGCGGCTGGTCCGGCTCACGGAAAACTCGAGCCGGGTGACCTCATCGAGAAGGTCGATGGGAAGCCGGTGGCCTCCCTTCTCGACGTCGGCAAGGCGGTTCGCAAGCATGCCGTGGGCGACACCGTGGTGTTCGTGGTGTTGCGGAACTCCACTCGCAAAACGATTGCCGTGACGACGGTCTCATCAGTCAGTGACCGCAGAGCTCCTGCCGTCGGCATCACTGTCGACACTGGATACCGATACGCCCCGACGATCACCTATGGAATCCCGGCGGACATCGTCGGTCCTTCAGCCGGACTTGCCATGGCCCTGTCGATCTATCAAATGGTCGCCCCGAATGACCTCATTGGTTTGCTGCGGATTGCCGGTACCGGAAGTATTTCCCCTGATGGCAAAGTCGTTGCCATCGGCGGTGTCCAGGAGAAGATATCCGGTGCCGAGCGGGATGGCGCCAAGATCTTCCTCGTGCCAGCAGGTAATTGCCGAGACATCAGTGGGGTTCAGACCTCGATGCGCCTGGTCAAGGTCTCTAGCCTCAAGGACGCCATCGCGGCCATCCAGAAGATCCGCGCTGGCGGAACGGGAGTACCACATTGCTGAATGATGAGGACGACAAGATGAGTCAGGACGCCGAAAACGCAGGGCTCGAGACACCGTCGGTCAATGATGCCCTGGTGGCATGTCTGGCTGAGATCGAGAGGTTCGTCGGGACATCGAGCTGGGGCGGCCCGCCACGCCTGTTCGCCTTGGTGCGCACCGTCGACCTCATGAAGGCTGAGCCTGCCCTTGCCGGTCAGCTCGCCGTGGGTGGACTAGACAGTCTTTCCAGTATCGAGCAGGACGACTTCCGACCGGGAGAGGATCTGGCCCAGGCCCTCGCCACGACAGCCTGGGGAGAGGCCGTTGACGGGGCGGCCATCTGCGTCGAACGGATCTTCCTGCCCGACGAGTGCGCCAACGAGATTCCGGACGATCCGGACAAGGCTGCGGGTTTCGTCGCGGCTCATCCCCGTCGTCAGGAAGTACGTGTCGTGGCCGGTGCGCTGCGTGATGGAAGCCATTACGGCGTGGCCCGTCTCGTCGACCATCCGGAGGATTTGCTCGGATCGGTCAACCTCGTCCCGGCCCTGGAGTCTGCGGTTCTCGGCACCCTGGAGTGACGACCGGTCACGAGATCGTCTCGTGGTCGGTAATGTGCATCGTGTCGGTAGCGTGCCGCGACATCTAGGAGACGATCATGACGGAGCAGCAACCCGAGATGGCCAAAGACGAGTTCGAGACCAACCGCCATGCATCCGTGACATACGAACGTTCGCCCCGAGGCACGATGAGGGGCCGTCCGGTCATCATCGCGATCATGCCGGACATCCCACGGGCAGTACTCGCGACTGGCGTCGAGCATGCCAGGGCCATGGGTAGCAAGATCGTCTTCGCCCATGTCGCGACCGATCGCGTGCCGAACCCGTCTGATCCCGACCAAAGCCACCCACTCGACCCGACCGCCGAACGCATCTCGAATGCGACCGCCCGATCGTCGATCCAAGGTTCCTTGGATACTTTCATGGCGAACTACCCAGAGACGGAGTGGGAGCTCGTCTATCTGTCTGGTCTGCCGGATCAACAGCTTGCCCACCTCGCCCATGACATTGGCGCTGGTTGCTTCGTGCTGGGAACTCGGCGTCCCGGTTTCCGTGCCGGTTTGCAGGAGTGGCTGGACGGATCGGTGGCAGTCCAGCTGGGACGCCGTCAGCTGCGCCCGGTCATCATCGTCCCATTGCGAGGCGAGGACTGGGATCAGCCGCTCTGCCAGTGAGTGCCGTCGCGTCTGGCAGCTCCGTGTCGGAAGGCGACCGACGACCGGGACTGGCGAGATGTCTCAATGCGGCTCAGCCCTCGCCAATCTCGAGTTCAGGTACCTCGCGGCGAGCCTGCTCCCACACTTCCTTGGCAGCCGTGGCATTGATGGCGGCCATCACGAGTCCGACGATGACGTCGGGCCAGACCGTGAACCACACCGTCGTGATGAGACCAGCGACGAGGATGAGCACGTTGCCGAGTACGTCATTGCGTGCTGCCAGCCACGCACCTCGAACCAGGCTCGATCTCTGGCGACGCAATGTCATGAGGGCGATGGCACACGACAGGTTGATGAGTAGGGCGATGATGGCCGTCACTGACAACGGCACGGGCTCAGGCGGGACTCCCGAGGTGATCTTCCAGACGGCAGTTCCCAATGCTGCAGCTGCCGGAATGAGGATGAGACCGGCCAACCAAATGCTGGCTTTCCGTCGTGACTGCACCGACCACCCGAGGGCCACCAGGACGAGCCCGTTGATGAGGACGTCCTCGAGGAAGTCGGCCGCGTCGGCGAAGAGAGATGCCGATCCGATGATGGATGCCACCGTGACGTCAATGACCAATCCGATGGCATTGAGGATTGTCACGAGAGCGATGATCCGCCTGGTCGACGGGGAATTGATCTCGTCGGCTGCGTCGTTGATGCAGGTGGGGGAGTCATCGAACTGTGCCACGAGAGATCAGTCTATCAGACTACGCATGACCGGGTACAAGGCCAAGGAGTGGTTTGACGGCTCGGCCTGCGAACAGGTTTCGGCAGCCGAGCGAAAACCCCGTCGCTACCACGGATCGGACGTGATCGCGGTGGCGACGGGGCTCACGTGTGACTGGGTGTCGGTGTCAGAAGATGCCGTCGCGATGGCGGATCTCGGTGATCGACTGGCCGACGGAGGAGGTCTTGACCACCGAGGTACTCCACGTACCGACGCCGGTGACGCGGCTCGTGTCGTACTCGGTTCCAGCGGCCATGAAGTTACCGACATCGGTGGACCAGTACCACGTGTTGGGGGCACCGGAATTCTCCCATCCCATCACGCTGCCCATGGTGGCGTTCCATCCGTCAATCGAGATCTTCATGTTGCGCAGGCCTTCCCGGCCCGCGATCCACCTCTCCACGCGCTGGTCGTACAGCTTGAGGTAGCAGTTGGTGACGGTGTTCTCCGTCATGCCGGGGTGGGCCGCCGTCGCATTCGTCACGAGGGTGGTCCACGGCAGGGGCGCGAACCCTCGCAGCCGGATGCCCCACGCGGCGTAGATGCGGCCACCATTCCAGGCGCCGTCGCCCGGGACGATGGCGAGGACCTTCTTCCTGTCACCGGGATTCCACGTGGTGTTGCGCAGGGCCACTCGCCAGCCGTAGGCGCTCGGGGTGTCAGGGAAGGGGGTGGCGTTGGACTGGTCGGAGGAGGTCCCGATGCGTGCGTTCGTCGACGGGTTATAGAAGGTGAGGTTCGAGGACGTCATTGAGAATGACCGTTTGCGCGTCGTGTTGCCGACGGCCTGGGCGTCGCTGAGGGAGGGAGACCCATTGTCGCCTTGAGGGGCCCACGGCTTGAGGATGGGATTGGTGTTCGCCGGTCCGGCCACGGCGGTCAGGCTGTCATTGACCACCTTCGACGTGGCGACGTTCTGGATACCGACGTCGAACCCCAGGGGGAAGGAGGAGTCGAACGACTTGGTGCCGATGTTCTTGAGGCTGATGCCGACATTGCTCAAGCCGGCACCATTGAGTCCGCCGGACTGGTTGAACGAGATCGCCATGTTGACGCCGGTGAGGTCAGGCAGGCTCGACTGGTAGGCGGCGAACCATGAATCGATCTCGGCCGCGGCAGTGCCCGGGCACGAGACGGCGTAGGCGGGAAGGGCTGCTGCGGCGCTCACAGCGGGAACGGCCCACGCCAAACCCTTGGTGATGGTCCGGCGGTTGACGTCGTGCTGCGACATGCGGGTTGACCTCCTGTGGGACGACTGGCTCGAGATGGTGAAGCGGCTGGGGGTACACACGTCGTAGGAAAGAGTACACGAGGGCGGTTGACCCCGCAGCGACATCGTCTCTCGTGGCCCTCGCCACACGCGGGCCACCTGCGTTCCGGGTCCGGGACGAGCCCGCAGGTTAGTCAGTACAGGTGGGTGTACGCCACAGCACAGGACGCGCCTCCCGAGGTACGTTGACGCTGAAGTGGTACTGCATGACGGGCTCGGTGGTGCTCCCGGAGCGTTCCTTCTGTGGGATGTTGAGGAGCGGGATGTCCTTGCTGTCGGAGGTCGGGAAGCCCTTGCAACCATTGCACAACAAATCCTTGTTGCCGTGGCAGGAAGCAGCTGCTCGAATAGTTGGGGGCAGGTGCTGTTACCGTAGGCAAGCCTGATAGATGTGAGCACCGACCCGATGTCGGTTTCGCTGAAGGAACCGTTGTTGGTGACGATCGAGTCGTTCGGTGCCGGGGGTGCTTCTGCCCGTTTTCGGGTCGTAGTCCTGGACCCGGAGTCCCAAAGAGACCGCGGTGATCCTCGCCTGGGGTAGACCGTAAATGTCACCGGCGCCGGAAGAGAAATGCTTGCGCGGTGTTCTGGCGACCGTCCCGTGACCTTGGGGGACGCAACGATACCGTCGCTGTCCGGGGTGCAGATAGCGGTGCTCTAGGTCGTCACACAGGAGATGTCGCTCAGGATGACGACCTGGCTGGGGTGGGCGGTTGACTGAATCGTGCCCGAGTAGGTATTCGCCAACTTGATGGTGACGGTGCCGGGATTGGCGATGGTGTAGGTGACGCTTCCGACCCCCATGGTCGTGGCCGTCACCCAGCCGGAGTGGGCTGTCGTGTTGAGGTTCGACGAGGAGGTCGGGGCGATGACCGCGTTATTGTTGGTCACTTGGATCGTGTCGGTGTAATAGGTGGCCCCCGATGTGGTGGCATTCGAGGTGCGGGCATCCAGGTCGCTGATGGTGAAGGAGATCGGGCCCGTCAGACCGGTGAGGTTGAGGGACATGTACTTACTCGTCGTACCGGCGGAGCCGACCTGCTGCCAACCTGACAGATAGATCCTTACGGGCGCCGGACTCATGGTGAGCCGTTCCTGCGAGTCGGTGGCACCGTTGAGGAAATAGGGGTAGGACCCACCGGAGGTGAAGGTCGCGTCGGCCCACACCGATACGTTGCCGTAGGTCTGGGCCGTACCCGGTCCGTAGGCGTTGGGTTTTCATCCAGCGGTGTGAACCCGGTCTGGGACCACGTCAACGGGACACATGTTGCGCGGGAGGTGTGGCCTTGCCACAGGTGATTTCGCTGAGCGTGACGGCCTGGTCGGGATGGGTGTTTCCATAGCGGTCCGAGACCGGGATCTTTGAACCGTACGCATTCCCGAGCTTGATGGTGACGGGTCCGACTGCGGGATCGGCGACGGTGTACCTGGCGCAGCCGCTGGTCGTACCTGTCGCCACGGTCCAGGAGGTCGTCTTGTCGACGGTGGCGTTGCTCAGCGCGGAGGGCGTGATGATGTTGCCCGACTGGCTCACCTGGACCATGTCGGTGAAGTACTGGGCGTGCGTCGAGTTCCTCGAGCTCGTGTAGGAGTCGAGACCGCAGATCTGAAAGCTGATCGGTCCGCCCGCCGTCGTGGGAAAAGCGAGGACGGTCTCACCGTAATCATTCAACGTCGGGGTGACGCCAGTCGTGACATAGCCCGAGAGGATCAGCGAACCGCCGGAAGACGTCAGGTCGAGGGGGAGTACGTGGTTTGGCCGGTGTAGTTCCAGTTCCCATGTTTGCTAGCAGCAACGGTGACCGCAGAGCCCGAGCCGTCCGAGGATGCCTGGGAGTAACTACCCGTCGGATTCGCGTAGCCTCTGAGGGACGTCCACGTGTACGAGGAGCATGTCGCATTGCTGATGGCGTACGCAGGGATGGCCGACGCCAGGGAGACGGCTGGAACGGCCCAGGCCGCCCCCTTGACGACGGTTCGACGACTTGTCCGGGTTTTGATCATGGGCGTTCACGATTCTTCCTAACTGCCGGTGAAAGTCGAGCACGGGAGAACCCACAGGCTGTCACGGCAGCTGCCAAGGCGCTACTTATCTCATGCCAACTGTATGAGGTGACTTTGCGCCCGTCAAATCTCACCGTCACCCCCGCAGACCCATGGAGGTCCGTCGTGCTCTCGAAAATTCGACCTTGGAGCGCGTGCGAGGGTTCTCGGTGTCGTCGGGGTCATCATGCTTGGCTTCGCCGTGGCCGGTGGTGGTGTGTGGGCTGTCATGTCGTCGTTCGGTTTCCCGGACGGCTCTCGTTACATTTGGCACCAGTTCATGAATACTTGAATCGCCCTGGGATGTCGGGAGACTCCGAACTTTGGGAAGGTTGGAGTTATGCTAGGCAACACGATCAAGCGCTACCTGGCTGAGTTGAGGACCAGGGTGGTGTGGATGTATCACCAGACCCGCCCGGACTATGCGGGGGATTGGCCGGCGATGGTCAAGGTCGCTGAACTGGTCGGGGTCTCGTCCGCGGAAACCCTGCGGCGCTGGGTCTGTCAGGACGAGGTAGACCAAGGTCAACGTCTTGGCCTCACGAGGGGTCGGCCCAGATCAAATGCTTGAAGTGAGAGAGTGCTGAGTTGAGAAGGGCGAATGCGATCCTGAAAGAGGCCTGGGCTTTCTTCGCGGCCGAGCTTGACCGGCCAGGGCAGTGATCGTCGACTTCATCGGTGAGCATGCCGAGCGGCGTGAGGGGGATGGGTTGTGGTGGGGTGTCGAGCCGATCTGCCAGGTGCTGCGCGAGCATGGCGTGTAGATCGCCCCATCGACCTACTACCAGTGGCGCGACAAGCTGTTCTCCAAGCGTGAGCAGCGTGATGAGGCCCTGCTGGTCGAGATCCGTCGGGTCCACGAGGCTCATTTCGGTGTTTACGGGGCCGGTAAGGTCTGGCTGCAGCTCAACTGGGAAGGTATCCCGGTGGCTCGCTGCAGCGTCGAACGACTCATGCGCGGTGCGGGGCTGGAAGGGGCACGTCGTGGGAAGGTGAAGCGGACCATGATCGCTGGTCCTGCTGCTGAGCGGCCGGATGACCTGGTCAGTCGCCGGTTCGTGCCGTTGGCGCCGGACCGGTTGTGGGTGGCCGACATCACGTATGTGTCGACGTGGTCGGACTGGGTCTACGTCGCATTGGTCACCGATGCCTATGCCCGCACAATTGTGGGCTGGCGTTCGGGTACCACGATGACTACCCAGCTGGTGCTGGACGCGTTGGAGCAGGCGATCTGGACTCGGTAACGCGAAGGCCATGACTTGACTGGGCTGGTGCATCACTGGGACCGGGGCAGCCAGTACACCTCAATTGTCTTGTCACAGCGTCTTTCGGAAGCCGAGATTGCTGCCTCGGTCGGATCGGTCGGGTCGAGCTATGACAACGCTGTGGCGGAGACGATCAACGGGTTGTTCAAGACTGAGCTGATCAAGCCCTGAGCGCCGTGGAAGGGCGTTGATGAGGTCGAGTTCGCCACCGCGGAAGGGGTCGACTGGTTCAACCACCGACGCCTGTATAAGTACTGCGGCGACATCCCGCCCGCCGAGCTGGAACAGGCCTACTACGCTGACCACACCCAGCCCCATCAGGAGCTGGAACTGTCACACCACTGAGTCCCCGGACTCACCGGGGCGATTCAAGAGCCAGTTTACGCATGGTGTTGAAAGAGGCGTCGGTCTACGACGAATGCGGGTTAATGGTCTTGCGGTGTGGGGCGCTGGGCGATGGCATCGAGAACGCGTGAGTGGGTGGCGATCCATTCGGCCGCGTCGGGGTTGATGCTGCGGGCGACGGTGTCGATCGCTGTTACGTAGTGGGCAAGCCTACGAATCTCAGCTTGTCGGTCAGGGTGAGCGCTGATGAGGGGCTCTTGATGGGAGGCGCGGTTACGGACGTGGCGGATGAGCTCGACGTTTTCCTCGAAGTCGCGTCGGCTACGCCCCGGGTAGTGAGGCATGCCTCCGTTACGTAAGTCAGTGAGAGCTTTCCATACGGTTGCTTCCAGGCGCGGGGTGAGCAGAAAGCGCCAGTTGTCCAGTGACAGACTCGCCACGATCTGATCAGGGGTCGCATCGAGCCCCGCGCGCCGCAGTCGCGCCTCGGCCCTGGCGACGTTACGCGGGAAACCACCGAGCCGATAGCTCGGGGATTCCCACCAACGCCGTATGCCAGTATCGGCGCTCAGGCGCACGTCAATGAAGTTTCTCAGGAGTACCTCGACATGGCTGATGTCTTCCAAGAACGCTTTCGAGATGCGGGTGTTCCACACGTACCACGCATCGACTGGTTCGATCCGGTAGCGGCTGAGCCTGGCGGGTGAGAACCACTCCTGCAACGTCTCACGACTCACCGTGGGAGCGTGGTAGGGTGGGTGACGATAGGCCTCGGGAAGGTCAATGCCGCGAAATATCGGTATACCCCCGAGGTCATTGTTTTGCCCAGGCCCCTCCTCGCATACTTGCGGGGCGTCATTGGCTGCCGTCATCTCGTGTCTTCCCGGTACGTGGCTGTCCATGTTCACGGCCAGGTACGGCAATGAGGTTCACCAACCGGTATCCGCACATGAACCTCCACCAAGCATACGCTGGCAAGCCCCCTCTCGGCCCCACCACAACATCAACTGCCGACTCGAACACCTTTGAGGCAGCGCTTTCGACTTGCGCAACCCCACCCACGACACCGTCCGCTTACTACTCGAAGCTGAGGGATTCAGACCCCACCTACCCCCTCGATTGTGAAGAGCCTCCAAAGCCCGATACAACGTCTGGCGAGACACCGTGAACGACCTCGCCACCGCAGCAACGCACCAGCAGCGCGGGATGGCTTGGTATTAGCCCAGCGCAGGGCCCCAGGCACCAGCCCTAACGACCCCGCCCCGGATGTGGCTAGAGAATAAGCCGCACGGGAGGACTCCATACCCGCCGACTCATTCCAGCCCGCCACCAGCCGAGCCATATGATCAACCGCGCGCGGTAAATAATCCAGCCACTCACGCCGCTCGTACAAGGAACCGGCCCCGCTCCAAGCATGTGCCCACGACCGCCACAACACATCCAGCTCGACCACCACGCCCGGAATAGATTCCCACTCCAAATCCGGATCAGCGGCCGCCACGTACCAGGTGCGCCACAACCAATCAACCCACGACCTGAAATCGTTGGCTAACTCGCTATACGTCGGCGTCTCATAAGAATGGATTGGCGGGGGAGTGATCGTCATGTCGGGTCCTTCTTCCGTAATCAGCATCGAACGCGGCCGCCACATCGGCAGGAACCAACCGACGCAACTCGTCGAGTTCCCACCACCCAGGCTGACGCAACCGGGCCGGCTTATGACGGCCCATCACCACGATCGTCTCATCAGCACGCATCGTCTTCAGATCAGCCACCGGGGCCACGTCAACCTCGTGGAACGACCGTGACGTCGTCGTACGACCCCACGTATCAGTCGACCACGACACCGCCTGCATCTCATCGCGGCCAATCAACTCCGACAACGCCCGCAACGACCGCTCATCAGAAATACCAGGCATATACACCCGGCCCCAATGATTCGACATGACCACCGCAGCCTGCTCCCGGCCATACCGGGCCACAATCTGGCCCTCATCCTGCCACACCGACTCCAGCAGACACCCCCTGCCCGCCACCAGCCGAGGCTATCTCAGGCAGCCGCTTGATCGGGGCGACATTGTCCGCCTCATCCAACGCCAACAACAAAAGAGGATCGAGAGGGTGAGACCCATTGGCCGCATACGCCTCCTCCACCTCCCGATACACCGCGTTCACCAGCGTCTCAAACACCGGCGCAAACAACTGCTGCTCTGAGGCATGAATCGCCCCGGTGAGTCCGGGGACTCAGTGGGGCGATTCAAGAGCGTCTCCCCTAGTCGGCTCCACTGTGTCACCAGTGTCACACTGGACCCCACTACGGGTTTCACGATCACGCGACGCCGCCACTCGCCGGCGCACAACAGACGGCCTCGACGCCCCCGACGACCGGCGTGACACACTGTCAGGAATCATCAACCGCCACACCGACTGCACCCGCCGAGTCGAGCCATTCCACTCCGGCTCAAAACCCTCCAGCCGCTCAATCAGACCCGTCTGAGCCAGGCCATCCAACGCCCGAAACACCGTCCGCCGCGACGACGACGTCAACTCCGCCAACGTATCCACACGCGGCCACGCCCAATCATTGTCATCGGCGTAATTCGCCAACGCCACCAACACCAACTTGTGCGTCGGATTCGCCACACACTTCTGCAACGCCCAGTTGACCGCCCAAATCGACATCGCCCACCACCGCTCACGAAACCGTGCCAAACAAAGACGCCTGACCATCAGGCAACGACGGGCCAGATTCGACAGACTCAGGAGGCGTCACAAGGTCGAGACCCACGCGGTCGGAATAATCCACCGACCCGACGGCAACTTCCGAGCGCCAGGAAACCGACCATCGCGACACCACCGAGTGACCGTGGCCGTACTCGTTTCCGGCAGCACCGCGGCGACAGTCTGGGGGGACAGAAGACTGTCAGCGACAGCTTCGACATCGAGATGGGAGGAGGTCATACACATAGCGTGCTACATAGATATGAAAGTGGCAATAATGGAAACATTGACACCATATATGCATCTATGCACCATCTTGTTCATGGCTAAGATTTATGAGCAAGCCCGTGAAGCTGGCCTCATTGACACCTACTCTGCTGATGAAGCTGTCGGCATGACCGTACAGATGTTGCTGTTTAAGAAGCGGTTGAAGTTTCGTGACCTTGCTAGAGCACTGCATGTCTCTCCGGCTACCGCGGGCAAGAGAATTCGTGGAGAGCTCGGATGGTCGGTGACGGATCTCATTGCGACCGCTGAACTCCTCGACGTCCATGTCGAGGACCTCATCCCCAAGCGCAAAGAAAACCAGCCCGCCTCCCAAGGGGGAGACGAGCTGGCCTCTCTCGTAGCGGGGACAGGATTTGAACCTGTGACCTCCGGGTTATGAGCCCGGCGAGCTACCGAACTGCTCCACCCCGCGTCGACCTGCTCGACTATACAGATCACACTGGTGCAATACAAATCGGGGTGGGATGTGCCCGAACGATCGGCGCATCACCCCCTATCTGCGACGTCCGTTCGGTCGCCTTCGGAAACCGTGCACATCTGACTGCAGTACTGACCCCCGCAGACTGCGTGAGGTCGGGGGTGGTTATGCTCATTCGCAGGGCACCACGCCCGAAGGGAGCATGACCAGACGATGCGAGGCCAGTTGAAGGCTGCGGGACTTGCCGTGGCAGTGGCTCTGTCGACCACCGGAATTACCGGCTGCCAGTCCACAGAAGAGGGAGTTCTCACCATTGGGGCGACGGCTGCTCCGCCGACACTGGACTTGGTGTCAAATGCTGCCGCAGCGATCCCGCAGGTTCTCCTCTACAACGTGTACGAGACCCTCATCCGCGTCGACGACTCGGGCAAGCTCGTCGGTCTGCTGGCGAAGTCGTGGCAGCTGTCCGAGGACGGACTTCACCTCGCCTTCCACCTCGATCCCTCGGCGCGCTTCGCATCCGGGGCCGCGGTGAACTCAGCGGCGGTGAAGGCATCTCTGGAGCGGATGAGAGCCGAATCCGCCAGCCCCGTCAACCAGGCGAACCTGTCGGCAGTCAAGGCCATCCGTACCCCTGACGACGCCACCGTCATTCTTGACCTGTCCCATCGCGACAACTTCCTGTTGTTCAACCTGGCCAGCACATCGGGTGTCGTCATTGATCCCGCCACCAAGGATCTGGCCACTCGGCCGCAAGGATCTGGCCCCTACGTCGTCACCGAGTTCACGCCGGGTCACTCGGTGACCTTGTCGCCGTCCCCTCATCCGTGGCACGAGGGGGGCCGTCCCACCGTTCGCTTCTCGTACTACTCGGACCCGACCTCGCAGACAGCCGCCCTGCTGTCGGGAGACCTTGACGTCGTCTCTGATCTGACGACTCCCCAGGCCCTCTCCCGCTTCACGAGCAACCCGGCCTACCGGGTCCTGCGAGGAACCACCAACGGCGAGGTCGTGCTGGGTATGAACAACACCTCCAAGCCGCTGTCAGACCGACGGGTTCGGCAGGCCATCCTCATGGCGATCGACCGCAACGGATTGCTGGACGTCGTGTGGAATGGCCAGGGAACACTCATTGGCTCGATGGTTCCACCCACAGACCCGTGGTTCACCGACCTGTCCCACACCTGGCCCTATGACCCGGCACGGGCGCGCAAGCTACTTGCTGAGGCCGGGTACCCCAACGGACTGACCCTCAGACTGCGGGCCGCGGCCCTGCCCTACGCGACGGCAGCCTCTCGGGTGGTTGCCTCCGACCTGGCCCAGATCGGGATCACCGTCGAAAGCGACGAGCTGGAATTCCCGGCCCGCTGGCTCGATGTCGTCTACACCCATGCTGATTACGACCTGACGATCGTCGCCCACGTGGAGGCACGCGACATCGTCAACTGGGCCAACCCCGACTACTACTGGCGCTACCGCAACAAGGAATTCAACCGGCTCATCGAATCCGCCCAGACGGGACCAGCCGACCGCACCAACGAGACCATGATGCAGGCCAGTCGGATCTTGGCGACTGACGCCGCCGGAGGATTCCTCTTCCTGATGCCAAAGATCACCATCAGCAAGGCTGGCATCAGCGGGCTACAGCGCAATTCCACCTCGATGAGCTTCGACCTCACCAAGGTCAGGAGGACGAGGTGACCGTCCTCAAACGCGTGCTCCTCCCATTGGGGGAGTTGCTGGTGTGGCTACTGGTCGCATCCTTGATCATCTTCGCCCTGCTCAGCTTGCTTCCCGGTGACGTCGCCCAGGTCATTCTGGGCGCCAACGCGGACCCGAAAGCTGCAGCAGCCGTGCGTACCCGACTGGGCTTGGACCTCCCGTGGCCCCAGCGGTACTGGGATTGGATCAGTTCCCTGGTCAGGGGCGACCTGGGCATCTCCATCGTTTCCGCTGAACCGATCGGTCCGCAGATTGTGTCGCGACTGGCAGTGACGGGTTGGCTCGTCGGGCTGTCGTTGCTGCTGGCCCTGGTGGTCTGCTTGCCGGTGGGAGCCTACGCGGCCGTCCATCGTCGTGAGGGTCGAGGATTTGCGGCTTCCGCACTGTCACAGGTCCTCATGAGCATTCCTGCCTTCCTCGCCGGAATCCTCCTCATCCTGCTGTTCTCGGTGACCCTCGGATGGCTGCCTGCCGGAGGATACGTACCGCTGCATGAGGATGTCGGAGGATGGGTGGCGCACCTGGTTCTTCCGGTGTTGTCCCTGTCCATCGTGCAGGCCGCAGTGATGACACGTTACGTACGCAGCGCCTTCATCGACGTTCTCGCTGACGATCACCTGCGCACGGCACGCGCCGTCGGCTGGCGGCTGTGGCCCGCACTGCATCGTCACGGATTGCGCAACGCCTCGATCAGCTTGGCCACGGTTCTTGGTCTGCAGGCCAGCGCAATGCTGGTGGGAGCCATCGTCGTCGAAGAGGTCTTCGTCATTCCCGGTCTGGGGTCCTATCTCCTCGACGCTGTCAGTACCCGTGATCTTCTCGTCGTCAGTGACGTCGTCATGGTCATCGTGGCCATCGTGTTGGTGATCTCCTACCTCACGGATCTCCTCATCGTGGCCCTCGATCCTCGGCTGCGTACCAGTGCCACCTCCAGACAGGGGGACCACTCATGAGGAGGGCAGGTCTGGTCATTGGGTGTGTTCTGGTGGGCGTGGTCGTCGTGGCTGGAATCACCTCTGCGGTGTGGACGCCATACGATCCCAATCTCGTCGTCCCGGCAGATCGTCTTCTGGGACCAAGCAGCCAGCATTGGCTTGGGACTGACGGATTCGGCTCCGACATTGCATCCCGGATGCTCGTGGGTGCTCGTACCTGTCTGCTCGTCGGAGTGGTGTCGGTACTCATCGCCGCCGGAATCGGCGTGCCGTGGGGGGTGACATCCGCCATGCTTCCTCGCCCCTGGTCCACGATCGTGGGACGAGCTGCCGATCTGCTGTACGCGTTCCCAGCCCTGTTGCTGGCGATCATCCTGGCCGCCGCAGTGGGGGGATCAACTCTGACCGGCATGGTGGCCATCGGTGTCTCGACGGTCCCCGTGTTCGCCCGTATCACGCGAACCGCCAGCCGACAGATCCTTTCCCAGGACTACATCGTCGCGGCGCGCAGCTCAGGGATGTCATGGCATTCCATCGCCTACAACCACGTGCTGTCCAACATTGCTCCGCTGATCGGCGTGCAGGCCTCAGTGTCCTATGGCACGGCGATCCTCGCGGAGGCCGCGCTGAGTTATCTCGGTCTGGCCACTCCGGCAACCGTCGCCACCTGGGGACGAATGCTGCGTGATTCCCAGGTGTACCTTTTCGACAGCCCCTGGCTGACCGTGGCGCCTGCCCTGGCGGTTGCCGCAGCCGTCATGGGATTCACGCTCCTGGGAGACGGGTTGCGTGATTTCCTTGATCCGAGATTGCGGGAGGTCCGCTGATGGCACTTCTGGAGGTCAACGATCTCGTTGTCGATTTCGGACGGCATCGTCGGGTCGCTGTGGACCACGTCAGTTGGTCCCTGGACCCCGGTGAGCGTCTCGGCCTTATCGGTGAGTCCGGATCGGGGAAATCTGTCACCGCCCTGGCGATCATGGGTCTGCTTCCTGGCAACGCCCACGTGTCGGGTTCCATCCGCTGGCGTGGCGAGGAGCTCATCGGGGCCAGCGATCGGGCCGTGTCCGCGTTGCGGGGCAGTGGCATCGGCATGGTTTTCCAGGAACCCATGACAGCACTGGACCCGACGATGAAGGTCGGGAGACAGGTTGGCGAGGTTGCCCTGCTGCACCATTCCGTCGCGCGAGGCCGGACTCATGACCGCGTCCTGGAGATGCTGGAACAGGTTGGTATCGAGGATCCGACCCGAGTGGCGAACTCCTACCCGCACCAACTCTCTGGTGGCCAGCGTCAGAGAGTTCTGCTCGCCATGGCCTTGGTCAATTCCCCAGACCTGCTCATTTGCGATGAACCGACGACAGCCCTTGACGTGACGGTGCAGGCCCAGGTTCTCACAACGATTGACCAGGTGCTCGGCTCAGTGGGCGCGGCATGTTTGTTCATCACCCACGACCTGGCGGTGGTGTCCCACATTTGCCACGACCTCATCGTCATGACCTCGGGCCAGATCGTCGAAACCGGTCCAGCCCGCACAGTGCTGTCCGAACCTGATCACCCCTACACCCGACGGCTGCTGCGAGCCGCCCGACTCGACCTTGTCGAGCCCGGGACGACGATTGTGTTGGAGGATTCATGACCACCCAGATCGAGGTCGAGGACCTGCATCTTCATCTGGGACCGCGTGGCGCCGGGATCGACGCCCTGGACGGAATCTCCCTGCACGTCGGCGAGGGGGAACGGCTCGGCCTGGTGGGGGAGTCTGGGTCGGGGAAGTCAACCCTGCTGAAAGTCATGATGGCCTTGCGTCGACCGGATTCCGGCACCGTCCGCTTCCGGGGACGATCCCTGAGCGAGATCGACGCGGTACGCGATTTGCGTCGGTCGGCCGCGATGGTGTTCCAGGACCCACGGTCCTCCCTGGACCCGCGTATGAACATCGGTCGGGCGATCACCGAGCCACTGCGGTCCCCGGTTGCCCGGCGTATGACCCGTGAGGAACGCAAGGACCGGCTGGCAGAGGTCATGGTTGACGTCGGTTTGGATCCCGAGTCCGCCAGCCGATTTCCACACGAGTTCTCTGGCGGCCAGCGTCAGCGCATTGCCATTGCCAGGGCCTTGGTCACTGAACCTGACGTCCTGCTGGCCGATGAACCGGTGTCCGCTCTCGACGTGTCGGTGCGTGCTCAGGTGCTGAATTTGCTCAATGACTTGGTGCGTCGACGGGGACTGACGATGGTCTTCGTTTCTCACGACCTGGCCGTGGTGCGTCACCTGTGCGACACCGTGGCCGTCATGAGTGCTGGACGCATCGTCGAGCGAGGCCGACTTTCTGACGTCTACCGCGATCCGCAGCACGAGGTCACCCAGGAATTGTTGACAGCGATTCCTCGTATCCGTGTGGACGATTCCACCCACTGAGACGAACTCGGTAGTTCGGCCCTGCTCCCTCCATAAACTGACCGTCATGAAGGCGCTCCTGCTCGAAAACATCCACGATGAAGCCGTTCGAACCCTGAAACATGCCGGTTACGAGGTCGAGCGGGTGAGCGAGGCCCTCGACGAGGACGACCTCATCAGTGCCCTCGACGGAGTTGATCTGTTGGGCATCCGGTCGCGGACTCGCATCAGCCGTCGAGTCGTCGAGGCGTGTGGTGACAACCTATCCGCCGTGGGTGCCTTCTGCATTGGCACGAACCAGATGGATCTGGCCACCATGGCCCAGGCTGGTGTTCCGGCCTTCAACGCCCCTTATTCCAACACCCGTTCGGTTGTTGAACTGGTGATGGCGGAGATCATTGCGTTGGCCCGTCGTCTCGGTGATCGCAATACCCAGATGCACAACGGAGTGTGGCGCAAGTCCGCCATTGGGTCCCACGAGATCCGCGGTCGTCGTCTCGGCATCATCGGATACGGAAATATCGGCCAGCAGCTGTCCGTGGTGGCCGAATCCATGGGCATGCAGGTCTTCTTCTACGACATTGCCGACGTACTGCCCATGGGGAACGCCCACAAGTGTGAGTCCATGGAGGAGTTGCTGGGCAGCGTCGATACCGTGTCCTTGCACGTTGATGGACGCCCGAGCAACAACAACCTCATCGGAGCGCGGGAGTTCGCCATGATGAGGCCGCGCTCGTTGTTCCTCAATCTTTCCCGCGGCAAGATCGTCGACATTGACGCCCTGGTCGACAATCTGCGTACCGGCCACATCGCGGGTGCTGGAGTCGATGTCTACCCCGAGGAACCCGCCTCGGGCAAGGAGCTGTTCACCTCCCCGTTGCGCGAGTTGGACAATGTGATCCTCACTCCGCACATTGGTGGTTCGACCCAGGAAGCCCAGGTCGACATCGGTCGCTATGTCGCCGGAAAGCTCATCGATTACGTCGAGAATGGCGCAACCGGGATGAGCGTCAATATTCCCGAGATCACGCCTTCCCCGCGTACTGGCGCCCGTATTGGTCACCTTCATCGCAATATTCCCGGTGTGATGGCCACGCTCAACCGACTCGTCGCTGACCAGGGCGGCAACGTCACGTATCAGGCGCTGGCCACCAAGGGGGAGCTCGGCTACTGTGTCCTCGACATTGCCGAAACTGACGGCGGGTTGTTGGCCAGTGTCACCGATCTCGAGGGGACGATTCGCGCCAGAATCCTCTGATCTCCACGACACAAAGAGCGGGCGGGTGATCATCACCCGCCCGCTTCTATTCTCAACGGGTTCTGATGCTGACGACGCAGCCTCAATCCTCAGGCTGAACCATGGCCAAGGCCTCGGCATGAAGGAATCCGTTGGACGCCATGGCATTTCCTGACCAGGGACCGTCCTTGCCGTCGAGACCAGTGAATGTGCCGCCGGCTTCGGTGACGATGACGTCAAGGGCGGCCATGTCGTGCAGCCCCAGCTCCGGTTCGCACGCCAGGTCAACGGTTCCCTCGGCAACCATCATGTACGACCAGAAATCACCGAAGGCGCGGGTACGCCACACCGATCTCATGAGTTCACCAAAACCGCGACCGCGACCTCCCTCCACCCATCCATGGAGGGAGGAGTAGGACAGGAAGGCGTCGTCAAGGTTGCGCACATTGGATACGTGAATGGGCGTTGCCGAGGCAAGCGACTTGCCGGTCCGCGCGCCGGAGCCCTTGGCAGCCCACCAGCGACGTCTCAAGGCTGGAGCCGACACGACGGACGCGACGATCTCGTCCTCGACACTGAGTGCAATGAGGGTTGCCCATACCGGAACTCCGCGCAGGAAATTCGCGGTGCCGTCGATCGGATCGATGATCCAGCGACGCGGGCCCTCGCCGGTGTCAGCCCGTTCCTCGCCATGCACCGCGTCTCGGGAGCGCATCCGTGACAAGGTGCGGCGAATCGAGTCCTCAACGGCCAGATCTGCATCGGTCACTTCGGAACGATCGGGCTTGGTCGAGACCGTCAGGTCCCTGGCTCCGAATCGAGACATCGTCAAGGAGTCGGCATCGTCAGCGAGGATGTGTGCCAGGCGGAGGTCATCGGTGTGGTCGGCCATGCCCTTACCTTACTGGTGTGGGTGTGGCATCAAGGGCACCAAAACCCGGGTGGCTTGCGACCGACGGCCCTAGGCTTAGGTCATGACGACAGACGAAACCCCCACCGTGGCCGCTGACGCGCCAGCTCCGACTGATGACCTGGTGACAACTCACCACACCATCTCCACGGTTGACGGTGACCTCAGCTACACCGCAACCACCGGACGCATCGTTCTGGGCAGCGAGAAGATCGCCAACAATGCCTTCACCGCTCATATGCCGCAGGCTCTCATGGGCATCACGGCCTACACCCTGGACGACACCGATCCCACCACGAGGCCTTTGACATTCGTGTTTAACGGCGGCCCGGGATCCTCCTCGGTGTGGCTGCACATGGGCCTTGTCGGACCACGTGTGGTTGATCCGGGGACCCCCGAGGAGCCGGCCACCCCGCCGTTCCACCTCATTGACAACGGGCACACGCTGCTTCGGGAGACTGATCTCGTTGTCATTGATGCGATGTCGACCGGATACTCCCGAGTCGTCGATGGCGAGGATCCAAATCAGTGGCACGGCTGGAGCAAGGATGTCGAGCTCGTCAGCGAACTCATCCGACTGTGGGTCACCCGTCATGGCAGGTGGGGAAGCCCGCTCTACCTGCTGGGAGAATCCTACGGAACTGTTCGGGCCGTGAGTGTTGCCCAGCGCCTGCAGGACACCTTCTCACTGTACCTCAATGGCATCATCCTGGTCTCCTCCGTGCTCGACTTCGGTAACCAGGACTTCGAGGACCTCACCTGGGACCGAGCCTGCGTCGACTTCCTGCCGACCTATGCCGCCGTCGCCCACTACCACGGCCACAACTCTGATCGCGGCCTGGAAGACGTCCTCGCAGAGGCCGAGGAATTCGCCGACAGCCCCTACCGTCAGGCTCTCGCTGCCGGCCATCGCCTCGACCCTGCGGAGAGGGCTCAGGTCACGGCGACCCTGTCCCAGCTCACCGGCCTGGATGTCAGCTACATCGAGCGTGCCAACCTGCGCATTGAGCACATGCGCTTCTGCACCGAGCTGCTGCGTGGCGAGGGCAAGGTCGTCGGCCGTATCGACGGTCGCTACAAGGGTGCATTGCCGAAGCGGACCGACGAGGTGGCCGACACCGACCCCAGCGGCGACGACACCGGCGCCGCCTTCGTCCACGGCTTCCAGCACTACCTGCGCAGCGAACTCGAGGTGACCACGGAATCCCAGTACAACCTGGGCCTGCCGCTGTACCGGAACTGGAACTACAAGGAGTTCCAGGGCCGTCCGGTCAACGTCACCGACAAGCTGGAACGGGTCATGCGTGCTCAGAAGGGTCTGCACGTGCGCGTCGAGTACGCCCATTACGACCTGGCCACCCCTTACTTCGCGGCCCGTGACACCATCAACCATCTCAAGCTTGACGACGATGCCTTCGATCGCATCGAGGAGGCCTTCTTCGACACCGGTCACATGCCGTACCTCGGTTGCCGTGACGAAGAGGCTGACGGTATCGCGACCTTCATCCGTCGGACCAGTGGATGTCCCGTGACCGAGGTGCTCGAGGAGAACGCCGAGGACCACGGGGACGGCAGCGAGTGAACGACGTTGCTACCGCCCTGCTCAACGCGGGGCGGTAGCACTCAACAGACGTCGCAGCGAGTCCACCCGGGACTGCCGCACCGTTCCCGCAGTGAGGGCGTCGTCGATGGCGCACTCGGGACTGTCGGCACTGTGGCGGCATCCGCGTGGGCAGTTGACGGCAACCTCATCCAGTTCCTTGAAACCGGCGAGGATGCCGTCGGGCTCAACGTGGGACAGACCGAAGGATCGCACCCCTGGGGTGTCGATGATCCAGCCGCCTTGGGGCAGCGGGATGGCTTCCGCGCTCGTGGACGTGTGACGACCGCGCCCGGTGACGTCATTGACGTGGCCGGTGACGCGATGGACGCCGGGAACCACGGCATTGATGAGTGTTGATTTTCCGACCCCGGAGTGGCCGACGAGTACGCTGATCCTGCCGTCCAGCAACTCGTGAAGGTCCTTCAGGTCACTACCAGGGCGGCTGGTCACGACCGGAATCCCCACATCCGAGTACAGCTCGACGAAGTCATCTCCGGGCGCCAGATCGGCCTTGGTCAGGCAGAGGATGGGGGAGACACCGGCGGCATGGGCAGCCACCAGGATGCGGTCGATCATCCCGGGACGCGGTGGGGGATCGGCGAGGGCGGTGACGATGACCACCTGATTGGCGTTGGCAACGATGGGACGCTCATGCGGATCGGTGTCATCGGCCGTACGCCGCAGGACGGTGGCCCGGTCCTCGGTGTGGACGATTCTGGCCAGGGTTCCCTCGGCACCTGAGACATCGCCGTCAAGACGCACCTTGTCCCCGACGATGACTGACTTCCGTCCGAGTTGTCGTGCCTTGGCGGCGATGACCTCGACGTCGTCATCGAGACGGCAGCGGTAGCGGCCCCTGTCGATGGTGATGACGGTCCCGACGGGCAGCGATGAGTGATCCGGGCGTTGCTTGGTTCGCGGCTTGGTACGGCGACGCGGCCGGTCGTAGGAGGACCAGTCGCCGGTGTCGATTCCCGAGGAAGCCAGACGTCGTGGCGACACTCAGCCCTCCTTGACGAGTTCAGCCCACATCCGTGGGAACTGCGGCATGGTCTTCGACGTGCACGTGATGTCGTCGAGTTCGATCCCCTCGACGGCCAGGCCCAGGAGGGCCCCGGCATGGGCCATCCGGTGATCGGCGTAACACCCGAACAACCCGCCATGGAGGGAGTCGGCACCCTGGCCATCGATCTGCAGACCGTCCTCGGTCTGCCGGACGGTGACGCCGATACCGGACAATTCATGCTCGAGGGCGGTAAGGCGATCTGTTTCGTGGCCGCGAATGTGTGCGACCCCACGAATACGGGACGGGCCTTGGGCAAGGGACGCGACTGCGGCTACCACGGGGGTGAGCTCGCTCGCCTCGTGCAGGTCGACGTCAATCGGTTGGAGGGCATGCCATCCGGGAGCCTCCAGTGTCATGGATCCCTCGGAACGAGTCGCAGCAGCTCCCATCGTGGCGGCGATCTGGATGAACTGCGCTCCAGGTTGAGTGCTGGAAGCTGGCCACGCCGGCACTGTCACGGATCCGCCAGCAATCATGGCTGCGGCGAGGAAGGCGGCGGCATTGGTGAGGTCTGGCTCGATGACATCGTCGAGAGCGTGAATCGGGCCGGGACGCACCACCCAGCGGCAGGGCTCGTCACTGATCACCGTGACGCCACGCTCTGCCAACATCTCGCAGGTCATGGCAATGTGGGGAGCTGACGGCACAGACGCCCCGTCATGACGAAGATCAATACCGCGCGGGAAGCGAGCGGCGGGCAACAACAAGGCCGAGATGAACTGGCTAGACGCCGAGGAATCGATCGTCACCTCGGGGCCACCGAGACGGGCAGGAGCCGTCATGGCGAATGGCAGTTGGTCGGCATCAACTGTCACACCGAGCTGACGCAACCCGTCGAGAACGGGTCCGACCGGGCGTCGGGACGCCTGCTCGTCACCGATGAATCGGGTCTTGCCAATGACGAGTGCGGCTACCACCGGGAGAAACCTCATGACGGTACCGGCGAGGCCGCAGTCAATCGGGCCGGCAGAACGCGCCAGGTCAGGAACGACCCGAACTGAGGACGGGCCGGCAGGCTGGATGTCGGCACCGAGGCACTGCAGCCCGGCGGTCATGAGGTCAGAGTCACGTGAGGTGAGGACACCGTCGAGGATGCTGGGCCCGTCGCCGAGTGCCGCGAGGACAAGGGCGCGGTTCGTCTGGGACTTGGATCCCGGGACGACGACACGCCCCGCGAGACGATGGACGACTCGCGGGGCGGTCCAGTGATGCTGGTCAGTCAGCAATCTTCTTCTGAGCCTTCTTGGCCTTCTTCTCGGCCTTCTTCTGAGCCTTGGCGGCTTCCCTCTGGGTCTTCTCGAGCTTCTTGCGGGCCGACTTCGACAGGTCGTCGAAGGAGGAGCTGATGGCCTTGCGCTGGTCACTGGCAGCAGACGAGACGCGACGCTGGGTGTCACCAGCGCGCCAGGCCAGGCTGGGACGACCGGCGGTGTCGCGGGAGGCCATCATGGCCCCACCCAACAGAGCGACGTTACGCAGCAGGACCGAACGAGCCGCGGCACGCTCGTCCCTCGGCAAGGACTTGTCAGGTATGGAAGCGAGCACATGCGGAACCATCGTGGTGGCAACAACGCCGGCACCGACACGACGGGCGAGACCCGTCGCCATTCCGAGACCGCCAAAGGCCTGGGCAGCGCCGGTGATGCGAACCAAGGTCTTGGTGTCCTCAGGGATGTATGCGCCGACAGATGCCGGCAGTGTGCGCTGCACCAGAGGAAGGAGACGGTCAGCAACCGGCTCGGCATCCTCCACGAAAGAATCGGGCTTCATCGCGGAGTTCGTCCCCTTGACGATGAAGTAACTGGCGAACATGGTCCGGCCCAAGCCTCGGATGATACTCATGAGCATATGTCTACCGCGCCAAGGCTTTCCGCGGTAGCCGGATGGGCAATATTTTCGTCAGATGAACGGTCGCCGTGGGAATAGATCAACCTTTGTGATGCGTTGACCCGGTATGAACGCTGTCCTCACCACGCCGTGCACCAGGCGGAGCCGTCGCCCGTCCGGTCATCGGCGCTGTGCACTAAGCTGGACAGCGATGACCACACGACAGTTCGAACCCAGGATGGATCGTCACGGGGACGTGCCGGGCACCGTGGATGTCGCCAAGGAAACCGAGGCTGAAAGAGCCGAGCGGTTCGAACGTGACGCCCTCGAGTATCTCGATCAGCTCTATGGTGCTGCATTGCGGATGACCCGAAACCCGGCTGACGCCGAGGATGTCGTCCAGGAGACCTACGCGAAGGCATTCGCGTCATTCCACCAATTTCGTCCCGGAACCAATCTCAAGGCCTGGCTGTATCGCATCCTGACGAATACCTACATCAATTCGTATCGCAAAGCGCAGCGCCGACCGCAGACCTCAGATGACCAGGACATCGAGGACTGGCAGATCGCGCGGGCGGCCTCCCATGACAGCAATGGGCTTCGGTCCGCCGAATTGGAAGCCTTGGACGGGCTGCCCGACCAGCAGATCCTTGACGCTCTCGACGGGCTGTCCGACGAGTTCCGGCAGGTTGTTCTGTTGGCCGATGTCGAGGGATTCGCCTACAAGGAGATCGCCGAGATCATGGGAACGCCTATCGGGACGGTCATGAGTCGGCTCAATCGTGCCCGTAAGCAGTTGCGAAAGCAGTTGGTCGACGTCGCCGGGGCGCGGGGGATTGGCCCTCATGCCGGTCAGATTGACGAGGAGGACCTTGGTCGTCCGGAATTGGCGCGTAGTGCAGGAAAGGAGGGATCACGATGACGCTGTCTAATGGTGACGAGGAGTCCTGTTGTTGGGTCATCGACCACCTCCAGGAGTTCTTGCACGGCGAGATGAGCGAACAAGAGGCCGACGCCTTCCGTCGTCACATCGCGGCCTGTGAGAGCTGCATGGACGAGGCGGACATGGAAGCAGCCGTGTCCCGAGCCCTCAGACGATGCAATCGCACCGTTGCCGCACCGATGCAGTTGAGAACCCGCGTCGTGCAGATGCAGGTGTCGTATCGTTGGCAGGCCGGAGACCGCTGACTAGTAAAAGACCCCTTACGCACAAGCAGGGGTGTGGTCCTCGGGGATAGTCAATTGTGTGGAGGAATCACCACCACGCAGGACGTCAGGGGACTGGCGTCAATGACGGGGGAGATCTTGCGACATGACCTCCTCCATCACCAACTGAAGCACACGTTTGTGCATCCCATGCCAGTCGTGAGTACGGGATGCACAAACCTGAGGTTTGATGAGGTTCTAATTACCAGTGTTGGGTAGCTTCGGCCGCTTAACGGGCGGGCTCGATTCACCTGGATCGGCAGTCGGGGCAGTCGTCGGTGTGGGTTTGCGCGAGGCGGGCTGCGATGGGGCCATCGACGGGGTTGCGGATGGCGAGGAGCTGGGCGACGCAGGGTCGACCACCTTCACGAACACCGGGTTCGCGTAGAACCAGGTATCCACCCATGGATTGCCCGCGCGGGCCGTGCCGTCGTGCATGATTGGACCGTGCGGATCCACATCCGCGCCGTGGTATCCAGCGCCAGTGCGCTTGCCGTCGGAGCCGCGGAAACGGATGTAGAAGTCCTCCTTCAGATCCTTGAACTCGTGTGTGAGGACGAGCTTGCCCTTCTGACCCTTCGTCTTGAACGTGTGCAGTACGCGGGTCTCAGGTGCGCGCAGCGTCTCACGATCCGCAACCGGGCCAGTGATTGGCCCGCCGATGATGTCCACGAATGCCAGTTCCGGCACCCACTCGACACCCACCGTCGGGTCCGTAGCCTTCGGTTCCTTCGGTGACATCTTGATGCTCTTGACCGGCTCGGTCGCCGTCTCGATCGTCAGCTCGACGGTGATCTTGCCGCCCTTCGACGCCTCAATCGTGTCACCGAGCGTGACGACTCGACCATTTGCGCTCACCTTGGCGATGAAGCTTTTGATGAGCTGGCCGTGGCTGGCCCATACGCGGCCTGCGCGCAGCGCATCCATGACGGCGGTGTAGCTGCGTTCCGTTGCACCTGCGTGGATGCGGGTGAACTGGCCGGGCCAGAAGTCCGAACCACCTTGTGGGTCAATGAGGGGCTCCGGATACTTCGGCTCCTCGCCCTCGGGGGTCTTCGCGTCGATCTCGGCGCGGACCTTTTGCGCGTCCTTGTACAACTTCGCGTCCTCAGGGCTGCGCAGCAGATCACCGGAGATGCCGACCGAACCGTCGGGGTTCTTGATCAACAGATCGCCGGCGACCTCACCCGTCGCGGTGTCAATCGGGTGCGGACGGCGCCCGCCGAGGAGCTTCATCTGCACGTTCTCGTTCTTGGCGTTGTCGTACTCCGGCTTCTTCGGGTAGTCGCCCAGACGCCACGTGTGCCACGAGGCGAGGTGGGCGTCCGAATTCGCGGTGATGTAGAAGCGGCGTCCCTCAGCCAGCATGGAGTCCCAGAATCCGCCCACGGTGGCCGTCAGCCAGTCCCAACCGCCATACGGTCGCATGTGCTCAGCCTTGTAACCGGGGTAGGAGTCCTCACGCGGATCGTGGGTGTATTCCCCGCGCATATCGCCATTGCCGACGTTACGGCCGTACGGGTAACCCTGCGCGCCTGGCGCACCCTCCATGCCGATCATGACGTGCGGGTCGGCGTCGTGCCACAGACGGAACTCGTCGGGGGAGTCAATGCCCAAACGCATTGGGTGGTTTGCGAGGACGAGGACGTCGTCGATCTTGCCCTCAGCCTTCTGCTTGCCGAGCCAGGCGATGCCGGCGGCGGCCATCCTCTCCTGCTCGGCTTCCTCAGGACTGCCGACCTTCGGTTTCTCCCAACCGTTCAATTTGCCGTCGTAGGCAAGTTCGAACGCACGGAGAATCTTCGCTTCGTTCTTACCGGTGACGAAGACCGTGCCGTGCTCAGCCGCGGGGATGTACCACTCCAGGCCCTGGAAGATGAGCAAGTTCTTGCGTGCCTTACGCTCGGCCTCGATCTCTTTATGGGAGTTGAACACACCTGGGTCGGCATGCACGAAGTTGGAGTGCTCCGTAAACACCACCCAGTCGCAGCCGAAGTACTCGGCGGCATCCAACTGATCCTTAATCCGGTACTTTGCGTCGTAGCTCCACTGGGTGTGGACGTGGTGATCGCCGATTAGCCAGAGCAGCTTGTCGGGGTCGATTGAGTCCTTGTTAGGAGCGGCGGCAGCTTGGGCGCCTTGTAGTGCGAAGCCAGTGACCATCGCATTGGCTGCCGCGGCCATGCCGACCTGCAGGATCGAGCGGCGGCTGAAGCTCAGGCGGGCCAGTTCTTCGTCGCCGCGGTGACGGACATCCTCGAGTTCGTCAGGCGATAGGTGCTTATCGTCGTGGTGATGGTTCATGGTCCCCTCTCTCTGAGCCACAACTTTAAGCACAGTGAGGTGAAGCGTAGTTAACGCCCATGCGAACACATGTCACACGGTGGGGTGCAATAACCGCACCTGCTCCTGGGGTTGTTGATTGTAAGTCTGTTTATGGGCTCGCTCGTGGCCATCGTCGCGTCATTGGTTGACGCACTGGGTGAGAATCGCGCTCATGGTGTGCGCCGTCGTCGCTCTGTAGCTGCACCGATGCAACTGAGAATCCGAGCGTACAGATGCAGGTGTCCCATAGCTGGCAGGCCTGAGACCGCTGATTAGTAAAAGGCCCCCGTCCATATGGACGGGGGCCTCGTCATCCCAAAAACTCAGGCGTTGGGACGCTTGCCGTGGTTGGCGCCCTTTTTGCGACGCGCACGACGCTTACGACCAGTCTTGCCCATGGCGCTCTCCTTCCTGAGGGGTCAGAAGCCTCCCTACTGATGAAGGAGGGTCCGCGCGGATACGCGGCAACGACTATCAATTCTGCCGTATGGGGCGGGCCTGGCCCAAATTGAAACGCACATTCGTCGACACGTTGATGCCAGTTGGAGCTGGCTGGATTCTGGTCACTAGAGTGACGGCATGCCTGCCATCAATCGTTTGGTCGCTGACCGGACCAGCCTCGCTGCCGCCGACATCACGTGGCTCGAGGAACTTGTCGACGACTGGCAGATGCTCGCTGACACGTCCTTCTCGGATCTCATCCTGTGGGTTCCGGACAAGGACCCCAATGTGTTCTGGGCAGCCGCCCAGGTACGTCCGGACACCGGCCCGACGGCCCTGGAGGACGACGTCGTCGGTGAGTCGGTCTCCTACGACGACGAGAGCCTGGTCACCGAGGCGTTCATGAGCGCCGAGATGTGCGAGACCAGCGACAACAAGCTGTCGGCGGGTATTCCTGTGGACGTCTGGGCGATTCCCGTCATTCGTCATGACGATGTCATCGCCGTGGTCGAAAGACACACCAACCAGATGGGGGTGCGAGCTCCCGGAAGCACCGAGGACAACTACCTTGAGATTGCCGACATCCTGTCGGAGATGCTTCATCACGGCCGGTTCCCACTCTTCCCGGACTTTGACAGGGCTCTGGCGCCGAAGGTCACGGACGGGGTCATCCGGGTCGCATCCACAGGAATGGTGACCTTTGCTAGCCCGAATGCCCTGTCGGCCTTTCGACGCTTGGGCCTGACAGGAGACTTGGACGGCGAGTACTTCATCCCGATGGTTCGGGACCTGTGCCCCAAGGTGCGTGAAGTTGGTCAGTCCTTCACCCTTGATCTGGAGGGTCGTTGGCTTTCCGAGACCGATATTGAGAATTCCGAGGCGACCCTGCGTGCCCGCGTCATTCCGTTGCAGACCTGGTTGGACGACGTCGAGGTCTCGGCAGGAACGATGATTCTCATCCGCGACCTCACCGAGTTGCGGGACCGAGATCGTCAGCTCGTCACCAAGGACGCCACGATCCGCGAGATCCATCACCGGGTGAAGAACAACCTGCAGACCGTGGCGGCTCTCCTGCGTCTGCAGTCGCGGCGGATGAAGAATCCGGATGCCAAGGAAGCTCTCCGACAGGCCATGGGGCGAGTCTCGGCCATCGCCGTGGTGCACGAGATCCTGTCGCAGAACTTCGAGGAGCAGGTGGCTTTCGACGAGGTTGCCGATCGCATTCTCCACATGGTCGGAGACGTCGCGGCATCTTCGGGGTCCGTGGCGGCACGGCGTGAAGGGAGCTTCGGCAGTGTTCCTGCCGAGACCGCCACAGCCTTGTCCTTGGCAACGACGGAGCTGTGCCAGAACGCCATCGAGCACAGCTTGGATTCCTCGTCGGGAAACGTCATCGTGCGTCCCTACCGCACCGAGGATTCGCTGGTCGTCGACATCGTCAACGACGGAAGTCCCCTGCCGGAGGGATTCTCACTCGACCAGCACCGCAGCTCCTTGGGGCTGTCCATCGTCACGACGTTGGTCCAGGACCTCGGTGGAACCTTCACCCTCGAAAACAATCCTGACGGCGTGGGAACCTGCGCCAAGCTCATGATTCCGCTTGACCGGTCGTGAGTATGTGACGCGACCGATGGTTGTCCCGGAACGGATTCGAATGATTCCGGGCTGCCTGTCTGAGCTGAGTCAGGAACGACGAACGCGGGAGCGGGACTGACGACGCTTGATCGCGCGCCTCTCATCCTCGCTCATGCCGCCCCACACACCGTGATCCTGGCCGGCTTCCAGAGCCCAGGCCAAGCACTCGGCGCGAACCTCGCACCGGGCACAGACCTTCTTCGCCTCCTCGATCTGGGCAAGGGCCGGGCCAGTGTTCCCAATCGGGAAGAACAGCTCGGGATCCTCACTAAGGCAGGCAGCTCTGTGGCGCCAGTCCATGCCTCTTCGACTCCTTCTCCCCAGCGCAACCCGGGGCACGTGTGATGTGCGGGTGGATGACCCGTCATGCCGTACGACCGACGAGTGGCCATTCGGCGGGCAACCATGAAAGTCTGGCAACCGTCGAATGTTTTGGCAAGAGCATCCACCGAAGGACGAACATCCTCCCACGAATCGCTCGGACACGATGAACGTCGGTCCAGGCGAGGACGCTTCGAGGAGTTCGCGGCCAGTTCAATTATGATACGTCGTCGGTCCACCCGTGCAGGAGCAAAACAATGATTCCGTCAAGTGAGCAGGATTCACGATCGTCAGCGTTGCGCGGCGGCATCCCGGTATCGGTCCTGGTCGCGGTGGTGGCGACCTGGATCTGCGCGATTGCCCTCCTCGTGGTGGCCATCGCGGTCATGGTGAGTGGTCGCGACGTCTTCAGCGCCGGAGTAGGCGCGATGCTCATCATCTATGCCGCTCTCGTCGTGCTGGTCGGCTGGATGGCCGTGAAGGGACGACCGCCGGCGCAGGGGCTCATGGTCGCCAGTGGTCTACTACACGTCGTTGTCCTGGTATCACTGCAGCGTTCAGGTGGCCCGGTGTGGTTCTGGATCCTGGCCGTCATCCCGGCTGCGGCTGTCATAGCTTCCTTGTCGCCACGGTCGCGAGCCTGGCTGCGGGACTGATTGCCCCGCAGCCAGTCGTCACCGCATCGGTTCCGGGCTCGTGGTGGCTCAGTCGTCCTCGTCGTCGAGTCGGGCGAGGAAGGTGGCCAGACGCTCAACGGGGACTTCGAACTCCGGGTTGAGGTCGACGAAGTGACGTAGCTCGTCGGCCAACCACGCGACGGTGATTTCCTCGTCTCCGCGACGATCTTCCAGTTCCTCAATGCCCCTGTCGGTGAAATACATGGGCACAATAATGCACCACAGCATGCGCCACGGCGCCACCCCTCATGGGATGGCGCCGTGGTGGTGTTCGGGCGGGTCAGGCCATGGCCTTCTCGAGCAGCTCCTGCTCCTCGCGGACGTGCACACTGTGCTGGCCCACGGAGGGGGCCGAGGACGGCGGGCGCGTCACGGCTGTCAGGCCATCGAAGAAGCCAGGCAGCTTGTCGGACATCGCGTGGGGCAGATGAGTGAGGACGTAGTACCAAGCACCCTGGTTCTCCGGCTCCTCCTGCACCCAGCGAACGTCAGTGACATTGCTGTAGGGCTCGAGCACCTCGGCCAGTTCCTTGTCCGGCAGCGGGTAGAGCCGCTCCAGCGGGATGATGGCCAGCTGACCGTCGAGCCCGGCAGCCTTGCGCTGCTTGACGAGTTCCCAACGCACCTTGCCTGAGCAGAGGATGATCCTGGTGACGGCCGACGGATCAGTGATGGACGGATCGGGCAGAACCGGGCGCCACTTGCCAGTGGTGAACTCCTCCGGGTCAGAGGTCGCCATCTTGTTACGCAGCATGGACTTCGGAGTCGCGATGACGACCGGTCGGTGCCTGTTGACGTAGGCATGCTGACGCAGCAGGTGGCTGTAGCTCGCCGGGGTCGAGGGCTGGCAGACAGCCAAGGCTCCCTCACTGCACAGGTTGAGGAAGCGCTCCAGGCGGGCCGAGGAATGGTCCGGTCCCTGGCCCTCATAGCCGTGGGGGAGCAGCAGGACGACGCCGGACTTTTGCCCCCACTTCGAACCTGCCGAGGCGATGAACTCGTCAATGATCGTCTGGGCTCCGTTGACGAAGTCACCGAACTGGGCCTCCCACAGCACCAAGGAGTCCGGACGGGCGACCGAGTATCCGTACTCGAAGCCCATCGCCGCATACTCGTTCAGCGGGGAGTCGAGGACGTCCAGGTGACCCTGCTCACCACCGAGGTGGTTGACGGGCACGTAGAACTCTCCGGTCGCACGATCGACCAGGGCTGCGAAGCGCTGCGAGAAGGTGCCGCGGCGGCTGTCCTGCCCGGCCAGGCGGACGTGGATGCCGTCACGCAGCAAGGAGCCCAGGGCGATCATCTCGCCGGTCGCCCAGTCGATCCCACCCTCGCGAATGTGCTTGGCACGACGCGTCATCTGAGGGGCAACCTTGGGATGGGCGTTGAAGGTCTCCGGTAGGTTCTCGTGAGCCCGGGCGACGGCCTCCAAGGTGTCGGCCTCGACCGTGGTCAGATGCAGGCCACTGTGCTTGACCGGGTAGTCCGGAACGCCGCTGTAGGGCTCGGGCTTCGAGGTGGCCTCACGGACCTCCTTGAAAACTGTCTCGAGGCGAGACCGGAACTTCGACATCACGGCATCGGCGTCCTCGTCGGTGATGTCACCACGACCGATGAGGCTCTCGGTGTAGAGCTTTCGGGTCGAACGCTTCTCAGCGATGAGGTCGTACATGTGCGGCTGGGTGAAGCTGGGATCGTCACCCTCATTGTGGCCGCGGCGGCGGTAGCAGACCACGTCGATGACGACGTCACGGTGGAAGATCTGGCGATACTCGTAGGCAATACGAGCAGCGTGGACCACCGCGGCGGGGTCATCTCCATTGACGTGCAGGACCGGAGCCCCAACGGCCTTGGCAACGTCGGTGCAGTAGGTCGAGGAACGTCCGTCACGGGGCGAGGTGGTGAATCCGACTTGGTTGTCGACGATGACGTGGATCGTGCCACCGGTGCGGTATCCCTCGAGCTGGCTCATCTGCAGGGTCTCGTAGACGACACCCTGACCCGAGAAGGCAGCATCACCATGCATGAGGATTGGCAGGACCGGGAAGTTGTCCGGGTTGCCCAGAGCGTCGAGTTTGGCCCGGCAGATGCCCTCGAGGACAGGATCGACGGCTTCGAGGTGACTCGGGTTGGCGGCAACCGAGGCCTTGATGGTGTTGCCGGAGGCTGCGGTGAACTCACCCTCGTCACCGAGGTGGTACTTGACGTCACCCGATCCCTGGGAGTTCACCGGCTCGGCATTGCCCTCGAACTCACGGAAGATCTGCCCGTAGGACTTGCCGATGATGTTGGCCAGCACGTTGAGACGACCACGGTGAGGCATGCCGATGCAGACCTCGTTGAGGCTGTCGTCGGCAGCCAGGTTGCACAGTGCGGCCAGCAGGACGATGGCCGACTCGCCACCCTCGAGGCTGAACCGCTTCTGACCGACGAACTTGGTCTGCAGGAAGGTCTCGAAGATCTCGGCCTCATTGAGCTGGTCGAGGATCTGCAGGTGCATCTCGCGGGAGAGGGGCTGGTGCTCCTTCTCGAAACGATCCTGGAACCACTTGCGCTGCTCGTGATCAGCGATGTGCATGTACTCGATGCCCATCGTCGAGGCGTAGGAGTCACGCAGGATCGTGAGGATCTCACGCAGGGTCATGATGGCGCGACGCTGCCCGGCGAAGTTCGCGATCGGGAAGGTGCGGTCCATGTCCCACAGGGTGAGGCCGTGGCTGTTGAGCATGAGGTCGTGGTGGAACCGCGGCCGGTACTCGATGGGATCGATGTCGGCGGACAAATGGCCGAAGCGACGCCAGGAGTCGATGAGTTCGATGACGCGAGCCTGCTTGCCGACCTGGTCGGGGCGGTTGGCCTGACGGTCGCTCGCCCACTGGACCGGAGCGTAGGGGATACGCAGGGATTCGAAGATGTTCTCGTAGAAGCGATCAGCACCCAAGAGCAGCTGGTGCATGCGACGCAGGAATTCGCCGGACTGGGCGCCCTGGATGATGCGGTGATCGTAGGTAGAGGTGAGGGTCGTCACCTTGGAGATGCCCAGCTCCGCCATACGGGTGGGGGAGTTGCCCTGGTAGGCAGCTGGGTAGTCGATCGATCCGACGCCGAGGATCATGCCCTGACCAGGCATGAGGCGGGCAATGGAATGGTTGGTTCCGAAACCGCCTGGGTTCGTCAGGGAGGCCGTGACTCCCTTGAAGTCCTCGATGGTCAGCTCATTGGTGCGACCCTTGCGGACGATCTCCTCGTAGGCACGCCAAAAGTCGAGGAAGTCCATCTGCTCGGCGCCCTTGATGGCGGGCACCACGAGTTTGCGGGAGCCGTCCTTGTTGACGACGTCGATGGCCATGCCGAGGTTGATCTGATGGTTCTCGATGAGGTGAGGCTTGCCGTCGATCTCTGCATAGGCGTTGTTCATCGCCGGAACGGTCTTGAGCGCCTGCACCATCGCATAGGCGAGGATGTGGGTGAAGGAGATCTTGCCGCCCTTGGCCTTGCGAAGGAAGTTGTTGATCATGGTGCGCTGCTCGATGACGAGCTGCATCGGTACGTCACGCACCGTGGTGGCCGTCGGCATGGTCAGCGACTGATCCATGTTCTTGGCGGTGCGCATCGGCGCACCCTTCATCTTCGTCACCGTGGGCTCGACAGTTTCCAGCTTGGCGCTGTGACGCGGGGCGTCAGCCGTCAGAAGAGGACGGGCAGGCTCGCGGGAGGTCTTTGATGGTTCGGGCTTCGATGCCATGTCTTTGACCTTCGGTGTCGGGGTGGGGGCGGTTGATGCAGCGGGTTTGGGAGCCGGCTTGGGCTCGGCCTTCGCAGCCGGAGCAGGCTTCTGATTAGCGACTGGGTTGGGAGCCGGTTCAGGCTTGGGATCCTGACGAGCAGGCTGTTCGCCGGCTGCCGATCCGGTCACCTCATCGGACGCCTGGGCCGCCTCGTGGTGAAAAAATGTGGCCCAAGCAGGATCGACCGAACTCGGATCATTCTGGTACTGGTCACGCATCTCCTCGATGAGCCAGTCGTTGGCTCCAAAATCAGGAGAGTTGTTGGACTTGTCGTGTGGGGCGGGACTCACCACTGCCTTCTTCCGTCAAACCGTCGTGTCAAGCACTCGCGGAACCTCTGGAAAGGCCCTCCGAGCTGCGCTGCTCTGTCTGTGTCCATGGACCCAGACGTGATGATCGTAGCCGGATTGACCAGGCCATCCCAACAATTTGGGCACATCGAGGAACACTCATTCCCGATCACCAAAATGTGATATTGGTCACCGCTCGTCCAGCGTAGCGTGGACTGGTTTCGTCGGGGCCGATGTCGGCTGGGCGGGACGGTGCATGCGAAGGCTCGCGAAGAACGCAACAACACAAGCTACGAAGGTCACGATGGTCATGATGTTGCGGCTGACCAGGAGGTTCGTGCTGATGCGACTGGGAGGCAAGCCGATGATGCCAGCGTAATTCAGTGGGTACACCTGCTGCGTCAAGAAAGCCGTGATGAGAAGGAACATTGCGGCGGTCCAGCACCATGTCTGGGCCCAGGACAGGGTGTTCGGATCGGGAGGGTTCTCAGAGGTGTTCTCACCAGAGACTCGATCGAGAACCATGGCGGCTGGCGCGGCCCACCACACGAAGTACTGGGGGGACAACGTCTTGTTGGCGATGATGAGAGCGCCGATGATGACGAGATCAGCCAGCACTGCGCTGCGGTGGTCAAGACCGTTGCGTCGCCACGAGAGAAGGGCCACCCCGATCGCCAGTGCCACAGTGAGGGCCATGAGGATGGTCGAGAGTGATTGCCACGTAGACGCACCCGGGCCAAAGATCTCGAAGGCGTTGTACTTCGACATCTCGACCTTGTAACCACCGTCGGGATTCTTGAAGTGTTGGTACACGGGGACGGTGGCGGGTACGGATTCGACTTGAAGTCCCCGGCCCGACTGCCACGTCAATGGGGACACGAGGCGGCCCCATCCACCGTCCAGCAACGAGGCCAGTGCGAGTGCGACACCAGTCGCGCCGAATGCGATCAGGCGTCGGATGGCCGCCTTGTGCCGGGAAATCATGGGAAGGACGAGAAGGGCCGGCCACAACTTCACCGCGGCACCCAAGGCGATCATGACGCCACACGCGGCCGGGTGACGGCGGTACCAGAGAGCTGCCAACCCCATGCAAACGGCGGGCACCATGTCGAAGCGATTCCACATGATGGGTCCGAGGAATGGCACCAGGACAATCCACCACAGAGCGCCGGCTCGGTGGCCGTGGATCCACATGGCGACAGCAAGCAGTGCGTCAAGCAGCAGCATCGTCGTGGCGAATGCCGGTATGAAGTAGGAGTCACCGGCAGACCAGTGCAAGGCACGCAGGAACCACACGACAGGAAGCGGGTATTCCGGAAGAACCACTGGATCGGGCTGTCCGCCCTGCATCCACCACAGGTAGTACTGCACATCCCCGGTGATGTAGTTCGACGAGGGTTTGATGAAGACATGGAGCATAGTCATGCGTCCGGCGACCCACAGCATGATGACACCGGCCCCGGAAAACAGGGCGGCTCGTGATCTCTGACGAGGGGATTCGGTGGCAAGGGCTCGCACGATGTGAAACCCTACCCGGTCAGAGCTGGTGTCTCGCTGCGTCACTGGTGGGCGCTCCCGGAGGGATTCGAACCCTCGCTCCCGCCTCCGGAGGGCGGTGCTCTATCCCCTGAGCTACGGGAGCCGATGGGTCCGTGGACCCCGACCGTCCGTCGACTTTAGCGCATTGGTGGGATGATACGCCATTCATGGCGACGAACGTGGACACCCGCTGGCCCTGTCGTCACCCTCTGGCAAGGTGGAACCATGACGCACATGCACGTTGCCGGCTCGGTCCATGCCGATGTCGCGGCTGCCGGCCCTCAGTGGCTGACCTTGCCCGATGACGTCAATGCCCTGGATCCTGCGCTCTGGTCCGGGTCAGCGGGACGTGGACATGACGGAATTGTCGACGTCGCAGGCGTCTCCGTGACAGACCTCCTGGCCGAGTATGGTTCCCCTCTCTACGTCCTCGACGAGGCTGACTTCCGCCAGCGCGCCCGGACCTTCCGCGACGCTTTCGCAGGCTGGGACGTCTATTACGCAGGCAAGGCCTTCTTGACGCGCACCGTCGCCTCCTGGATCGACGAGGAGGGCCTCTGCCTGGACACCTGCACCGGTGGAGAGCTCATCACGGCGCTCCAGGGCGGAATGGATCCTGCACGCATTGGCCTGCATGGGAACAACAAGTCCATTGACGAGCTCAAGCTGGCTCTCAGCACCGGGGTCGGGCGGATCATCGTCGACTCGCTGGACGAGATCACCCGTATCGAGAAGCTGTGTCGAGAGAACGGCTGGCACGCCCGAGTCATGGTGCGTGTCACTGCGGGCGTCGAGGCTCACACCCACGAGTACATCGCCACCGCACATGAGGACCAGAAGTTCGGTTTCTCGATCACCAATGGTGCGGCCATGGTGGCCATGGTGAGGTGCCACACCAGTGACGTCATTGACCTGCAGGGCATTCATTCCCACATCGGCTCCCAGATCTTCGACACCGCGGGTTTCGAGGTGGCGGCTCGTCGCACCATGAAACTGCTTGAACAGTTCCGGCAGGCCACCGGCACTGCCCTGCCGGAACTCGACCTCGGTGGCGGATTCGGCATCGCCTACACCAACCAGGACTCTCCGGCCACCGCTGAGAGCCTGGCTGCTTCCCTGCGGGAGATCGTCACCCTTGAGGCCCGGGGTAGGGGAATGGAGGTTCCCCACATCTCCCTGGAGCCTGGTCGTGCGATCGTCGGGCCGACGACGATGGCCCTGTACACCGTCGGCACCGTCAAGCCAGTGGACCTGGACACCGGCGCCCAACGGATCTACGTGTCGGTTGACGGCGGCATGAGCGACAACATTCGTCCCGCTCTTTATGCTGCGGAATACTCTGCCGTCATCGCCAACCGTGCCTCGACCGTCACCCCGGTGCTGTGCCGCATCGTCGGAAAGCACTGTGAGGCCGGCGACATCTTGGTCCGCGACGTGTACCTCCCCGGTGACGTGTCGCCGGGGGACGTCATCGCAGTTCCTGGTGCCGGCGCCTATTCAAGGTCCATGGCATCGAACTACAACCACGTGCCGCGACCAGCCGTCGTCCGCGTCGGCATCGGAGACCACCCGGACACATCGGTATTGCTGCGACGGGAGAGCATCGATGACCTGCTGTCCCTGGATCCGGGCCCGGTCAAGTCCGAGGTGCAGTGGCCGTGATGGATCACAGAAGCACACGGCCCATGGCCCTTGACCAACCATCAGCTGACAACAACGAGATGAGGACGAGATGACGAACACCACCGGTCCCGCGTCAGCCCAGCCGATCCGCGTGGCCCTCCTGGGGTGCGGGGTCGTGGGCTCCCAGGTGGCCCGCATGATTGAGTCCCGCAGTGACGACGTCGCGGCTCGGGTGGGCCGTCGTGTCGAGCTCGCTGACATTGCTGTCGCCCATCCTGATCGCCCCCGTCAGGGCCTTGACTCGCGGCTGTTCACGGATGACCCGACAGCGCTGGTCAACCGTGACGACATTGACATCGTCATCGAGCTCATTGGTGGCATCGACCCCGCACGTCAGCTCCTGACGGCTGCCCTGGAGAAGGGACATTCCGTCGTCACTGCCAACAAGGCTCTGCTGGCTGCCCATGGCACGGAACTGCACGCGGTCGCCGAGGACCATGGCGTCGACCTCTACTACGAGGCCGCAGTGGCCGGAGCCATCCCGATCGTCAGGCCGCTGCGCGAGTCGCTTGTCGGTGACCAGATCACCCGAGTGATGGGAATCGTGAATGGCACGACGAACTACATCCTTGACCAGATGACGACCACGGGAGCAGGTTTCGACGACGCCCTGGCCCAGGCGCAGGCCAAGGGATATGCCGAGGCCGATCCGACGGCCGACGTCGAGGGATATGACGCCGCCGCCAAGGCGGCCCTGCTGTCCACCTTGGCGTTCCACACGCGCATGCGCGGCGACCAGGTGTACCGGGAGGGCATCACTGCCATCACCCGGGAGGACATTGCCGCCGCTCGGGACATGGACTGCGTCATCAAGTTGCTTGCCGTCTGCCAGGCCGGTCCTGACGGCATCTCTGCTCGCGTTCATCCGGCTCTGGTTCCTGCCGCCCACCCGCTGGGCGGAGTCTCTGGCGCCTTCAACGCTGTCTTCGTGGAAGCTCGCGAGGCTGGGCAGCTGATGTTCCTCGGCCCAGGTGCGGGTGGCTCCCCGACGGCTTCTGCTGTGATGGGTGATCTGGTGACGGTGGCTCGTAACCTGGTTCGAGGAGTTGCCGGTCCGCCTCAGGACGTCTACGGCGAGTTCCCGATTCTGCCCATCGCCGAGGTTCACACCAGGTTCCACCTGCGCCTGCAGGTACGCGACGAGCCTGGGGTCCTCGCCGAGGTCGCGAAGATCTTCGCGAGCCATGGCGTCTCCTTGCAGACCGTGCAGCAGTCGGCGGTGGAGGGCAATGACCGCGTCGATGGCTGGTCCGCGACCCTCAAGATTCTCACCCACGAGGCCCGAGAGTGCGACGTGAAGGAATGCGTCGACGAACTCACCGGACACCATTACGTCAACTCTGATCCCCGCGTCATCCGAGTGGAGGGAATGTGATCATGACCCAGCAGAAGCGTCCCTTCGGCGTCATCGAGAACTACCGAGACCGTCTCCCGATGGACGGTATCGACGAGATCGTCACCCTGGGGGAGGGCTCCACGCCGTTGGTGCCGGTGCCGCGTCTGGGTGCCGAGCTCGACTCCTCGGTGTGGATCAAGGTCGAGGGTTCCAACCCGACCGGTTCCTTCAAGGACCGGGGCATGACGATGGCCATGACGAAGGCGCTTGCTGATGGTTCCAAAGCAGTCGTGTGTGCCTCCACGGGCAACACCTCGGCCTCGGCGTCGGCCTACGCGACCCGGGCTGGCATGACCCCAGTCGTGCTTCTTCCCCAGGGAAAGATCGCAGCTGGCAAGCTTGCCCAGGCCGTCGTCCATGGCGGTCGCATCATTCAGGTCCTCGGGAATTTCGACGATTGTCTTCGCATCGCTCGCGAGCTGGCCGAGAACTTCCCGGTGTCCCTGGTGAACTCGGTCAACCCGTACCGCATCGAGGGGCAGAAGACGGCTGCCTTCGAGATCGTCGATGTCCTCGGCGATGCCCCTGACATCCACGCCCTGCCCGTCGGTAACGCAGGAAACATCACCGCGTATTGGAAGGGCTACCGCGAGTACGCCGCTGACGGCCCGGCCCGCCACGCCCCGAGGATGTTTGGTTTCCAGGCCTCTGGGGCCGCTCCGCTGGTACTCGGGCACAACGTCGACGATCCCGAGACGGTGGCCACGGCCATTCGTATTGGTCGTCCGGCATCCGGCGATCTCGCCCTGACCGCCCGCGATGAGTCGAACGGCCTCATCGAGGCCGTCACCGATGAGCAGATCCTCGACGCGCAGGCTTTCCTGGCAGCTCGCGAGGGTATTTTTGTGGAGCCGGCCTCGGCAGCTGGTGTGGCCGGTCTTCTCAAGCTGAAGTCCGAGAGCCGTCTGGAGCCCGGTCAGCGCATCGTCATCACTGTGACGGGCAATGGCCTCAAGGACATTGACACTGCTCTGAGCCGCACCACCTTGTCGACCGAGGCCGTCGAGGCGTCGACCGACAAGGTCGCAGCTTTGTTGGATTTCCACTCCTGAGAGGTTGACGATGCCTGACAGCGTGCGGGTACGTGTTCCTGCCACCTCGGCCAATCTGGGCCCTGCCTATGACTGCATGGGTCTGGCGTTGGACCTGTGGGACGAGGTTGGAGTCGAAGTCCTTGATCACCCCGGGGTGCAGATTGATGTGGCGGGGGAGGGGGCCGACACTGTCCCGCATGATGAATCTCACCTTGTCGTCGCAACGTTGCGACAGGGGTTGGTGGAACTGGGTTACCCCCGCCCGGATGCTGGGTTGCACCTGACCGCTTTCAATGCCATTCCGCAGAGCCGTGGCCTCGGCTCCTCAGCCGCGGCAATCGTGTCCGGATTGGCCTTGGCTTGGGGACTGGTGCGTCCGGGAGTGCCGTTGGACCGCACCGAGCTACTGACGATGGCGGCTGCCATCGAGGGACATCCGGACAACGCTGCCCCGGCCATCCTCGGTGGGGCCCAGCTGGCCTGGTTGAGTGGGGGAGTCGTCAACCACATCGGGCTGGCCGTCAACCCGTCAATCATCTTCCGTGTCTTCGTTCCTGATCGCCATGTGCCTACCGCGCTGGCACGCCAGGTCCTTCCTGGGCAGGTTGACCGTGCCGACGCCGTGCATCAAGTTCTGGCTGCTTCTCTCCTGGTCACGGCCCTGACGACCTCGCCAGAGCATTTGTTGGCCGCCACTCAGGACTGGCTGCATCAGCCTTACCGTCGCACTCTCATGCCGGAGTCAGCTGCGCTCATGGACGCTTTGCGCGACCGTGGTGTTGCTACCGTCATTTCCGGCGCCGGACCCACCGTCCTGGCCCTGGGGACCCGTGATCAGTTCGAGGGAGGATGGGACGTCGACACCACTGGTTTCGTCGTCCACGATCTTGTTCTCGGTGAAGGCGTTCATTTCCTCTGACGCCTTGTGTGAATGCGATCCGCTTCGTGCGTTATAGTGGTGAGGCAAGCGCGCTTGATGCGCGCAATTCCCCACTGGCGACCGAATCGTGACCCCTGTGCCACAGTCCCGTTCGTGGGGACCATGTCATCGGCGTTCGAGGGCCTCGAACGCCACACCATGGCCGAGAGTCTCTCTCAGCAGATCATCTCGGATCCCCGTGGTGTCAGCCGCCCGACCCATTGTCGATTCCGACGGCAGGCCCGATGAAATCTCGCCCGCCGGAAGTTGCACCGGCCGGGGCAGTTCGAAGGGACTTACGTGACTCAAACCTCACAGCCGGGTGGATCCTCGGATCTGTCCGCGAAGTTACTGCCCGAGCTTCGATCCATCGCCATCCAGATGGGTATCAAGGGTGCTCGCAGTATGCGCAAGGCTGACCTCGTGGCCGCCATCTCTGAGGGGGGATACCCAGGAACTGGGAAATCCGGCCCTCGTCGTGATGGTGGTCAAGCGCCCCACACTTCCGGTGAGGGTGATGATGCCCGTCCGCAGCGCACTCGTCGTCGCCGCGACAAGGGCTCGGCTGATCCCGAGTCGCGCTCCTCTGAGGGCGAAAGGACTCCGTCGGTCGGTGACCTTCTCGATGCCGCAGAAGTGCAGAAGCGTGCCGACAAGGTGCCGGCGCAGGAAGACGGGGGTCAGCGTGGGGAGGACGGCACCAACGACCGTCCGCACCGTGACGATAGCGACCGTGGCGGTAGAGGAGACTCGCCGCGTCGTCGGGCTCGCAACACCTCCCGGGAGAATTCCAACAGCAATTCCGGCGACAATGTCAACGACGAGGTTGGTGCCCGGTTGGAGGCACTGTCCCGCGGGAAGAATGGCGAGCGTCCCCAACTGAATCGCAGCAGCCAGCGTGACCGCAACAGCAATGACTCGAACCATGATTCTGACGACGATTACGGCCGCTCCTCGGAATATGGCAATGGTGGTCGCCGCTCACGCCGCCGCCGTCAGCGCGATCGACAGAATCGTCGCAAGCGTTCCAACGAGCGTTACTCCGATTCCGAGCCGAATCTCCGCGAGGATGACGTCCTCGTGCCTTGCTCCGGCATTCTCGACATTCGTGACCAGTACGCTTTCGTGCGCACCTCGGGATACCTGCCTGGCTCGAACGATGCCTATGTCTCGATGGCCATGGTCCGTCGCCATGGGCTGCGCAAGGGCGACGTCATTGTCGGTCAAATGCGTGCACACCGCGAGGGGGAGCGGCGTGAGAAGTTCGCACCCCTGGTCAAGATCGAGCAGGTCAACGGCGCGGATCCTGAGCAGATGAAGCAGCGTCCCGAGTTCTCCAAGCTCACCCCGCTGTACCCGCAGGAACGTCTGCGCCTCGAGGATGATCCCAAGAACATGACCGGCCGCATCATCGACCTGGTCAGCCCGATCGGCAAGGGACAGCGTGGCCTCATCGTCTCGCCTCCGAAGGCTGGCAAGACGATGATCATGCAGTCGATCGCGAACTCGATCACCAAGAACAATCCTGAGGTTCACCTCATGGTGGTGCTGGTCGACGAGCGTCCCGAGGAGGTCACCGACTTCCAGCGCACCGTCAGTGGTGAGGTCATCGCGTCGACCTTTGACCGTCCTGCCGACGACCACACCCAGTTGTCCGAGTTGGCCATTGAGCGGGCCAAGCGTCTGGTGGAGCTCGGCCACGACGTCGTCATCCTGCTGGACGGAATCACCCGTCTGGGACGTGCGTACAACCTGGCTGCCCCTGCTTCGGGGCGAATCCTCTCCGGCGGTGTCGACTCCGCGGCTCTCTACCCGCCCAAGAAGTTCTTCGGTGCCGCCCGAAACATTGAGCACGGCGGCTCCCTGACGATTCTCGCCACCGCGCTCGTCGAGACCGGATCCAAGATGGATGAAGTCATCTTCGAGGAGTTCAAGGGCACCGGCAACATGGAGTTGCGTCTGCGCCGTGAGTTCGCCAACAAGAGGCTCTTCCCGGCCATCGACGTCGACGCATCGGGTACCCGTCGCGAGGAACTGCTGCTCTCGCGCGAGGAGACCGCGATCATGTGGAAGCTGCGACGCGTTCTCTCCGGCCTGGAAGATTCCCAGGCCCTCGAGATGATGCTCTCGAGGCTGCGCAAGACTCAGACCAACGTCGAGTTCCTCTACACGATCTCCAAGACGACTCCCAGCCAGGACTGACGTCGTCAGGTGGACCGGTGCCGGCCGTTCGGTGTATCGTCGAACGCCGGTTCCGGTTCACGTCCGCATGATCAGTCGGGCGACCCGGGGCACGTTTGATTAAGGAGATCACGTATGAAGCAGGGAATTCATCCCGAATACCACGAGACGACCGTGGTATGCACCTGTGGGAACACCTTCACCACCCACAGCACCTCGAAGTCCGGCACCCTTAATGCCGATGTCTGCTCGAAGTGCCACCCGTTCTACACCGGTAAGCAGAAGATCCTCGACACCGGCGGCCGCGTCGCCCGGTTCGAGCGCCGCTACGGTAAGAAGAACTGACGTCGTCCATCAATGACGTATCACCATGACGCCGGGCTGATGCTCGGCGTCATGGTCTTTTCAGGGGGCTCGTGTGGTCCCGACACGGTTGGCCAGGAGGGTCATGAGCGAATCGACGCAGCAAGCGGTTGACGAGGTTCGTCGTCATCTGCGGGAGATCGAGATCCAGCTCGCCGACCCACGGGTGCTGTCCGATCCGGTTGCGATGCGACGATTGGGCAAACGCCATTCGCGCCTGCGCCACGTCGTGTCGGTGGCCGACCGCGTCGACCAACTGGCAGCAGACATCCAGGCTGCAGAGGACCTCGCTGACGAGGATCCCGCCTTCGCGCAGGAGGCCGACGCGCTACGAAACCAGCTCAAGACTGTCAACGGTGAACTGACCGAGCTGCTGGCTCCCTCGGATCCCCTTGACCAGGAGGACGCCCTGGTCGAGATCCATTCCGGCGAGGGTGGCGAGGAGTCCGCCCTGTTCGCCGGCGACCTGCTACGGATGTACATCCGCTATGCCGAGAGGGTTGGCTGGTCGATTCGTGAACTCACCAGCGAGCTGACCGATCTCGGTGGTTATCGCTCCGTCGTCGTTGCCGTCGAGGGGGTTCCGTCACGCCCGGCTTACGGTTATCTCAAGCACGAGGGCGGTGTTCACCGGGTTCAGCGGGTACCGGTGACGGAATCCGCTGGACGTATTCACACCTCGGCGGTCGGTGTCCTCGTCATGCCTGACGTCGACGAGACCGAGGTGGACATTGATCCTGCCGACGTCCGCGTCGACGTGTACCGTTCGTCAGGCCCCGGCGGCCAGGGGGTCAACACCACCGATTCCGCAGTTCGGCTCACCCACCTTCCGACCGGCATCGTTGCCAGCTGTCAGAATGAACGCAGCCAGTTGCAGAACAAGGCCGAGGCCATGCGGATGCTGCGCGCCAAGGTTGCCGCACTGGCTGCCCAGCAAGCTGCCGACGAGAACGATCGGATGCGTCGGGACCAGATCCGTACCGTCGACCGCTCGGCGCGGGTGCGTACCTACAACTTTCCGGAGAATCGGCTCACCGATCACCGCATCGGCTACAAGTCCCGCAAACTTGACCAGGTCCTCGCGGGTGATCTCGGCGAGGTCCTCGACGCCCTCCACGCAGACGAGGTGAGCCGACGGATGGCTGATCGTCGTGATGGGCAGGAAGCATCATGACGGATCCCAGCCCCTCGCTTCTCCTGGCACGAGCCACCCGGCAGCTGACCAGCGGAGGTATCGAGACCCCAGCTGCTGACGCACGGATGCTGCTGTGCGAGGCCCTCGACGTCCAACCGGCCAAACTCATCTTCGTGTCGAGTGTGAGCCCTCATGATGAGGATCGGTTCAACGAGATGGTGGAGCGACGTCGATCCGGGGAACCGACTCAGTACATCGTCGGGCATGCCTGGTTCCGCGGTCTGCGCCTGGACGTGGGCCCAGGAGTCTTCATTCCTCGGCTGGAAACCGAATTGGTGGCCGAATGCGCCGTCGACGAGGCACGGCGTCTCGTCATGGCGGGGTCTGCTCCGAGCGTCATTGATCTGTGTGCGGGCACCGGCGCCATCGCGCTCGCGATCGCCAGCGAGGTACCAGGAGCTCGTGTCAGCGCGGTCGAGCTCGACGAGGCTGCCTTGGTGTGGACTCATCGGAACCTTGCCGATACCGGGGTGGAGGTTCTTGCCGGGGATGCCCTCGAGGCCCCTGATGATGGGCGTCGCTTCGATGTCGTCGTCACCAACCCGCCGTATCTGCGACGTGTCGATGCCCCAGTCATGCCTACTGACGTCACGGACCACGAACCCGACCTCGCGCTGTTCTCCGGGGATGACGGGTTGGACCTTCCGCGTCGTCTCATCGACCGCGCCGCACAGCTACTCGTGCCGGGGGGTCTGTTCGTGATGGAGCACGACGACACTCAGCGCGAGGCCGTGACCGGGTGCATGGCAATGACGGCACAGTGGGACGAGATCAAGGACCATGATGATCTCGCAGGTAGGCCGAGGTTCGTCACGGCTCGACGACGGTGCAAGGATGTATGATATGGATGAGACTGACCAGATGACGGTCGAGGACAATGAGCTGACGGAAGACACTGACGTTGAGTCGACCGACACCGACGGTCAGTCCGAGCCCATCGAGGCCGTGGCTGAGACCGAGGACACCGGGATCGCCCCGCTCATACTCGACGTCGCGAATCCGGCGACCTACGAAGAGGCTCTGGAACAGGCAGCTGACGCCATCGCCGACGGCGAGTGCATCGTCTTGCCGACCGACACCGTTTATGGGATCGGCGCTGATGCTCTTGACTCCTTGGCCGTTCAACGTCTTCTCAACGCCAAGGAACGCGGTCGCGACATGCCGCCGCCAGTCCTCGTCAGTGATTCGGTCGCCTTGCCTGCTTTGTGCCAGCACATTCCGGTCGCAGCGGAGGCTCTCGCGGAGAAGTACTGGCCAGGTGGTCTGACTCTCATCCTGCGTGCTCAGGAGTCGCTCGGGATGGATCTGGGGGAGACCAACGGTACCCTCGCCGTGCGCGTTCCCGACCAGGATCAGACCCGTGAGTTGTTGCGTATGACGGGCCCGATGGCGGTCTCGAGTGCGAACAAGTCTGGACATCCGGCCGCGCTGACGACTCAGGAGGCCGCCAATCAGCTCGGCGTCACGGTTGCGGTGTATCTGGATGCCGGCCCGAGTCGGGTGGGAGAGGCCTCCACCATCATCGACTTCGTGTCGACCACTGACGGCAAGGTCGTTCGCCAGGGAGCGTTGTCCTTGGAAGCCATCCATGAGGTGGCTCCCGATGTCGTCGGGATGGAGGGGCCCGAGGATGAGGCCGCTGAGGAGGACGTCCGCAAGGCCGAAACAATTCCGTCGGACGAGCCCAGTCCAGAGGGCGCGGCCGAATCTCCGACCTCCACGACCGATGACGTCGTACCTGCCGAGGAGACCGAACAGATCGCTCAGAGCGCGACTGCTGCGGACACCGAGGCCCCAGTCACGCCGACTGACGAGAACTGACCTGCGAACATGCGCGAGTACATCCTGGTGATGCTGACATCAGGCCTGACGACCTATTTGTTGTCGAGCCTGTGCCGGCAGGCTGCCCTGAGGTGGGGGGCTGTCGCCAAGGTGCGCTCGAGGGACGTGCACACCAGGCCGATTCCCTACTTCGGGGGGGTGGCCATGCTCGGTGGAGTGGCACTGGCATGCCTGCTGGCACGAAACATGCCCTTCCTGGGGCATCACCTCCTGGTGGCTGACGATGCCCTGACGATCTGCGTCGCTGGGGCGGTCATCTGCGCCGTGGGTGTCCTTGACGACCTGCTTGACTTACCTGCCCTGGCGAAAGCAGCGGGGCAGGTGCTGGCGGCCGGAATTGTCGTCACAGGTGGTGTCCGAATGTTCTGGATCCCGCTGCCCAACTCGATCATTGCCCTGGGGACGCCCACATCGATCCTCGTCACGGTCTTCTTCATCGTGTTGTGCGCCAACGCGGTGAACTTCATCGATGGACTGGACGGATTGGCCTCTGGCGTCGTCGCCATCGGGTCTCTCGCCTTCTTCTCCTACACCTATCTGCTTGCCCACGAACAAGATTTTGTGGTGGCGACGACGACGAGCCTCATCACCGCTGCGACTGCGGGAGCCTGTATGGGATTCCTGCCTCACAACTGGCATCCCGCGAAAATGTTCATGGGGGATTCGGGGGCCTTGCTGCTGGGTTTGCTGCTCGCCACCTCCACGATCTCCCTCACCGGGCAGATAGACTCCACGGCCTTGACGGCACAGGGTGGCGGATTGGTGCCCGCCTACCTCCCGATCATCGTCCCGCTCATGGTGCTCGCGATCCCTGTCCTCGACCTCGTCATGGGATACGTTAGGCGGACTTGGCGGGGAACCTGGTTCTTCGTCGCAGACAAGCAGCACCTTCACCACCGCCTCCTGCAGCATGGTCACTCCCACATTCGAGCCGTCTTGCTGATGTATCTGTGGACCACCGTGTTGACCTTCGGGACGGTGTTCATCGGCCTGGAGAGGACCTGGTGGGCGGTTGTCATCGTCATTGCGGGGCTCGTCATGTGCGTGCTCCTGACCATGGCGAACTCGTGGCATCCGGCCGCCGATGCCTGAGATTTCGACGCCATCACGCGTTATGTGTTACGTTTCTCACCGAGGGCAACCTCACAGGGCCAATTACTCGACTCACAGCGTAGCGTTGTCGAGTTCTGACGGCCTGAATCACCATCACTGGATCCATCGGTCATGACGTCGGGGAGGGATGACGAGATGACGAGTCTCGCCATGGCTGGTTCCAGGCATACTCCTGCGGCCGATCCTGCTCCCGTGACTTCTCACGTGCTGTCACGCATTTACCGAAACGGCTTGGTCTGGGCCACAGCATGTGGACTTCTTGCCACCACGGTGGCGACGGTTGGCGTCACCCCCCATCTGGCTTCCGCTCTCAGTGGCCTGGCCGGCACCGCAGCTGCCGTTGTCTTTCTGGCCTGTGGACGCGGAGTCCACCTGTTGAACCGCAGTGGATCCTGGATCCTGGGAGTAGGGCTCTTCATCATCCAGATCGCCGTTCTTGGTGGTCTCGGCTCACTCCTGGCTCAGTACCGCACCGGCCTGCTCCCGATCCCGTGTGCGGCAGCGATCATCGCCGTTTCCCTCGCGTGGATCGTCGGTGTCGTCGTCGCCGGACGACGTCCCCAACGCATTTATGAAGACCCGCAGGATCATGATTCCTCCAGTGCCGAAACTCGTCGGACCGACGGAGCTCGACGATGAGCACTGACAGGCCTATGGCTGCTAAAGTCAGCCTGGATATGGGCACGAACTCGATGACGCGAACGAGCACCAGCTCCACGCCGTCCTCCAGCGACGACGCCTGGGGTGTCCTGAGCTACGTCCTGGCGGGCATGCTCTTCTACGGTGGCATCGGGTGGCTGTTGGCCAGCCACTTCCACCAGATGTGGATCTTCGTCGTCGGCATGGTTGTCGGTCTCGCGGCGAGTGTCTACCTCATTGTCAAACGGTACGGAACCGTGCCTGAACAGAACAACGACCGGGAGGGTCAGTGAACGGGATCGTGTCTCCCCTGGAGTTCCACACTCCGGGGCTTGAGGACTTCGAGTTCGACGGGACTCTCGGGACGGCTTGGATGGACAAACCGTTCTGGCAGGCAATCATCGCCTTCGTCATCGTCATCGCTTTCTGGCTGTGGATGAGCAGTGGCCTCAAGGTCGTTCCCGGCAAGCGCCAGGTCTTCGGTGAGTACTGCTACAACTTCATCCGCAACGCGCTGGTGCGTGACACCATCGGTCATGGGTTCGAGCCCTGGTTGCCGTACTTGGTAGCGCTGTTCAGCTTCATCCTCATCAACAACTGGTTCGGCGAGCTCTTCGTCTTCATGTTCCCGACCTTCTCCCACGTCGGGTACGTCTACGGTCTCGCGATCGTCTCGTGGTCCGTCTACGTTATCGCCGGCTTCAAGACCAAGGGCATCCGTTACCTCAAGGACTCGATGCTTCCCCCGGGCGTCCCGTGGTACCTGTGGTGGCTCATCATCCCGCTCGAGTTCCTGTCAAACTTCATCACCCGTCCGCTGACCCTGTCGTTGCGACTGTTCGCCAACATGTTCGCCGGCCACCTCATCATCATGATCTTTGTCGTCGGCGGCGGATTCCTTCTCACCTACCCCTCCAGCGTCATGTACAACATCGCTGGTGGTTTCTCCCTGATTCTCAGTTTCGCGCTCTTCGCGCTGGAACTGTTCGTGGGCTTCCTGCAGGCCTACGTGTTCACCGTGCTGTCGGCACAGTACGTGGCGTCCTCCATCTCCGAAGGACACTGACGGCACAACCCCCTAGACCTCGTCGTCAAACCGACCGGCGACGAAGACAACGCCCCACAAGGGGCACAATCCGGAAGGACACACCATGGTTCCCATGCTCATCGGTGGCTCGCTCAACTCCCTCGGCTACGGCCTGGCAACCCTCGGCCCGGCTCTCGGCGTGGCGTGGATCTTTGCGTCCGTCATCAATGGCACCGCTCGTCAGCCTGAGGCTCGCCCGGCCATGATGTCGACGGCATTCATCGGCTTCGCCGTGGTCGAGGCCCTCGCCCTGTTCGGCTTCGTGCTCGCCTTCATCGTTAAGTGAGCCCGGACGCATGAACATTCTCGAAATGGATTTGGGGCCACTCGTCCCACACCATTCCATCGAGATCATCGTCGGCATCATCCTTCTGCTGCTTCTCACCTGGCTCATCGCCAAGGCGGTTGTCCCCCGTTTCGAGAAGCTCTACGAGGAGCGCACCGAGACGATTCAAGGTGGGATCGAGAGGGCCGAGAAGGCTCAGGCGGAGGCCAAGGCTGCTCTGGAGAAGTACCAGGCTCAGCTTGCCAACGCCCGTGACGAGGCTGCCCAGATTCGCGAGGACGCCAAGAGCCAAGGCGCACAGATCGTTGAGGAGATGCGTGCCAAGGCCCAGGCCGAGGCCAATCGCATCACTGAGCGTGCCAACGCTCAGATTCAGGCGGAGCGCGAACAAGCAGTGCGAGAACTGCGCTCTGAGATTGGTGGTCTGGCCACGACTCTTGCCGGTCGGATTGTGGGGGAGTCCCTTCAGGACGATCAGCGCGTCCAGGCGACCGTCGACCGCTTCCTCTCTTCGCTGGCCGAGGAGCCCTCGGCTTCTGACTCGCGGACGGTGAATCGGGCATGACAACAGTGGTGAGCGCGTCACGACAGCTGGATGAAGCTGGAGGTCGACTCGGCGCTACAGCCGAGTTCGCCAGCGAGGTCTTCGCGGTTGTCGACGTCTTGGATCGCGAACGTGGTCTGTGCCGAGCCGTCTCGGACACGGGTTCTGAGGCCAAGGCTCGTCAGGGGCTCGTGGACGCGGTCTTCGCGTCGAAGGTCTCTCCCGATTGCAAGGAACTACTGGACGCGACCACCACCTGCAAATGGCGGTCACCAGCGGCCTTGACGCGTGCGCTGGAGCGCCAGGGGGTTCGCGCCGTGCTGCGCGGAGCCCGGCAGGCTGACCGTCTTGACACGGTTGCCGACGAGCTGTTCCACATCAGTCGACTGGTGCGCGGACAGGCTTCACTTCAGGTGGCGATCGGTGATCCGAACCGTTCGGTGGAGGATCGACAGAAGTTACTCACGACGCTGATTGGCGATCGAGTCAGCGAGGACACCCTTCTCCTGGCTCGCCGCGCGGTGGTGTCGTCCGACAACACCTTCGAGCAGGTCGTCGACGGCTATCTTCACATTGCCGCCGAACTGGCCGAGCGGAGACGGGCCATCGTGACGACTGCCAGTGAGCTGACTGACGCACAGCGTGCCGAGATGGTGAAGCAACTGGAACGGATCACCGGCAGCCCGATCGAGCTGTCCGAGGTCGTCGACCCGGCGACGCTCGGTGGTGCGCTCATCGACCTCGGTGACGAGGTTATCGATTCGACGGTGGCCCACCGTCTGGACCAAGCCCGACGAGAACTGGGCTGACACACGTGACCCCCACCTCGGGTGCGGGATGGGGGAGCTTACAAGGAGACGCAATGGCGGAACTGACGATACGTCCGGAGGAGATCCGCGACGCCCTGGACAACTTCGTCCAGAACTACCAGCCGGAGGCGGCGGCCCGTGAGGAGGTCGGCACCGTCGTCACGTCCGGCGACGGTATCGCCCACGTCGAGGGTCTTCCCTCGGTCATGGCCAACGAGTTGCTGCGCTTCGAGAACGGGACGATGGGCATCGCCCTCAACCTGGAGGAGCGGCAGGTCGGCGTGGTCGTGCTCGGCGACTCCGACGGTATTGATGAAGGATCGACCGTTCGTGGTACTGGCGAAGTACTGTCGGTGCCGGTCGGTGAGGGCTATCTCGGTCGCGTCGTCGACGCGATGGGCAATCCCGTGGACGGTCTCGGGGAGATCAAGGATGTCGAGGGACGTCGTGCCCTGGAGATTCAGGCTGCCGGTGTCATGGACCGCCAGGAGGTTCGCGAGCCGCTGCAGACCGGTCTCAAGGCAATCGACTCGATGATCCCGATCGGCCGTGGTCAGCGTCAGCTCATCATTGGCGACCGTAAGACCGGTAAGACCGCCATTGCGATCGACACCATCATCAACCAGAAGGCCAACTGGGAGTCTGGCGATCCCAAGAAACAGGTTCGCTGCATCTACGTCGCCGTCGGTCAGAAGGGATCGACGGTGGCCGAGGTCAAGGGCGCCCTCGAGAAGGCTGGTGCGATGGAGTACACCACCATCGTTCACGCCCCGGCGTCTGACCCCGCTGGCTTCAAGTACATCGCTCCGTACGCCGGTTCGGCCATCGGACAGCACTGGATGTATCAGGGCAAGCACGTCCTTATCGTGTTCGATGACCTGACCAAGCAGGCCGAGGCCTACCGAGCAATGTCACTGTTGCTGCGTCGTCCGCCGGGTCGCGAGGCTTACCCCGGTGACGTCTTCTACCTCCACTCCCGTCTGCTGGAGCGTTGCGCGAAGCTGTCCGACGAGCTGGGCGGCGGTTCGATGACCGGTCTTCCGATCATTGAGACCAAGGCCAACGACGTGTCCGCCTTCATCCCGACGAACGTCATCTCCATCACCGACGGTCAGATCTTCCTGCAGTCGGATTTGTTCAACGCCAACCAGCGTCCGGCTGTCGACGTCGGTATCTCGGTGTCCCGAGTTGGTGGCGCTGCCCAGATCAAGGCCATGAAGTCGGTGTCCGGCACGCTGAAGATCTCCCTGGCCCAGTACCGGGATATGGAAGCTTTCGCCATGTTCGCCTCCGACCTGGACGAGACCTCCCGTCGTCAGTTGGATCGTGGCGCCCGGCTGATGGAGCTCCTGAAGCAGGGACAGTTCTCCCCGTACCCGGTCGAGGAGCAAACCATCAGCGTTTGGGGCGGCACCACTGGCAAGTTCGACGACGTCCCCGTCAGCGACGTGCTGCGTTTCGAGGGCGATGTGCTCGAGTACTTGCGCAGCCACGGAAACGTGCTCACCACGATCCGTGAGACCGGTAAGTTCGACGACGACGCCCAGAAGGAAGCTGCGGCCGCGTTCGACGAGGTCAAGAAGGGATTCAAGACCTCTGACGGCAAGATGTTGGTTGGTCACGAGGAGTTCGATCCGATGTCCGACGAGGAGATCGACCAGGTCAAGATCGTTCGCGCGAAGAAGGGCTGAGCCGTGGCCTCAAACCTGCGGGAACTGCGGGAAAGGCGGAACTCCGTCGCGACGACGAAGAAGATCACCCGCGCGATGGAGCTCATCGCCTCCTCTCGGATCGTCAAGGCACAGAACATCGTCAGGGCGGCGAGTCCCTACTCCTTGGAGTTGACGCGAGCCCTGTCGGCGGTTGCCTCCCACACCCACGAGGAGCACCCCCTCACCTCCGTCAATCCGGCCCCGAAGCGTTCGGCTGTGCTGTTGGTCACCTCTGATCGCGGTCTCGCCGGAGCGTATTCCTCGAACGCGATCAAGTCGGCCGAGCAGCTGCACGCCGCTCTCAGGCCGGAGCAGGAGGTCGTCACCTACCTGTGTGGTCGCAAGGGAGTGCAGTACTTCGAGTTCCGTGGTCGCAAGGCCGAGCACGTGTGGAGTGGTTTCTCCGATTCGCCGACCTATAGACAGGCTCGCGATATCGCGGACACGTTGATCGAGGGGTTCCTCCGTCCGACCGAGGAAGGTGGGGTTGACGAGATCCACGTCGTGTACACCCACTTTGACTCGATGCTGACGCAGAAACCAAAGGTCGTGAGACTGTTGCCGCTGGCCGTCGTCGATCCGAAGGCGACGCCGGAGGGAGAACTCGAGGCTGGTGATCCTGGAGTCGGCACATCCGATGAGGAGATCTTCCACGAGTACAACTTCGAACCGGATCCGGTCAGCGTTCTGGATCAGTTGCTGCCCTTGTACGTCGCGAACCGTATCCATTACGCCTTGCTGCAATCGGCTGCCTCGGAGTTGGCAAGCCGGCAACGCGCCATGAAGGCAGCCACCGACAATGCCGAGCAGTTGATCCAGTCGCTGAGTCGGCAAGCCAACCAGGCCCGTCAGGCTGCCATTACCCAGGAAATCACCGAGATCGTGGGTGGCGCCGCTGCCCTTGCAGAGTCCGCCCCACAGGAGTGAGAGAGAACATCATGACTGCGACAGCTATTACCCCCGAGACGAAGGACGAGGCTGCCGGCATTGGCCGCGTCGTCCGTGTCATCGGCCCCGTCGTCGACGTCGAGTTTCCGGCTGGACAGATGCCGGAGATCCTCAATGCCCTTCACGTCGACACCGAGGTGATGGGTGAGACCCACACCATCACCCTCGAGGTGGCCCTGCACATCGGCGAGAACGTCGTGCGTGCCATCTCCCTCAAGCCGACTGACGGTCTGCGCCGTGGCACCGAGGTCCGTGACACCGGTGCCCCGATCACTGTGCCGGTGGGCGATGTCACCAAGGGCCACGTGTGGAACGTGACCGGTGACGTCCTCAACGTCGATCCGTCGACCATCGAGGTCTCCGAGCGCTGGCCGATCCATCGCGATCCGCCTGGATTCGATGACCTGGAGCCCGAGACCGAGATGCTGCAGACCGGCATCAAGGTTCTCGACCTGCTCACCCCGTACGTCAAGGGCGGCAAGATCGGCCTCTTCGGCGGGGCCGGCGTTGGCAAGACGGTTCTGATTCAGGAGATGATTTACCGTATTGCTCACAACTTCGGCGGTACCTCGGTGTTCGCCGGTGTCGGTGAGCGTACCCGTGAGGGCAACGACCTCATCAACGAGATGGACGAGGCCGGGGTTCTCAAGGACACCGCCCTTGTCTTCGGCCAGATGGACGAGCCCCCGGGCACCCGTCTTCGCATCGCCCTGACCGGCCTGACGATGGCTGAGTACTTCCGCGATGTCCAGAACCAGGACGTGCTGTTGTTCATCGATAACATCTTCCGGTTCTCGCAGGCTGGTTCCGAGGTCTCGACCCTGCTCGGTCGTATGCCTTCAGCCGTGGGCTACCAGCCGAACCTGGCTGACGAGATGGGCCAGCTGCAGGAGCGAATCACGTCGACCCGTGGTCACTCCATCACCTCGATGCAGGCTGTCTACGTCCCTGCCGATGACTACACCGACCCGGCTCCGGCGACGACCTTCGCCCATCTGGATGCCACCACTGAGCTCTCCCGTGAGATTGCTTCTCGCGGTCTGTACCCGGCCGTGGATCCGCTGACGTCGACCTCTCGTATCCTCGACCCGCTGTACGTGGGGCAGGAGCACTACGACACTGCCACCCAGGTGAAGCAGGTTCTGCAGCGCAACAAGGAGCTTCAGGACATCATCGCCATCCTTGGTGTCGATGAGCTGAGCGAGGAGGACAAGGTCACCGTCGCTCGTGCCCGCCGCATCCAGCAGTTCCTGTCCCAGAACACCTACACGGGGGAGAAGTTCACCGGTGTCCCGGGCTCGACCGTCTCCATGGCCGACACCATCGAGGGATTCCAGATGATCTGCCGTGGCGACGTGGACCACGTTCCGGAGCAGGCCTTCTTCAACGTTGGCAACATGGACATGGTGATGGAGAATTGGGACAAGATGAAGAAGGAGGGCTGAGTCCCATGGACCACCCGCCGCTTCAAGTCAAGGTCGTCTGCGCCGACGGCGAGGTCTGGAAGGGGGAGTCGGTCAACATCATCGTTCGGACCACCGAGGGTGATATTGGTCTCCTTCCCGGACACGAGGCCTTCCTCGCGGCCCTCGCGCCCTGCGCAGCTCAGATCATCACTCCTGACGGTGCCCGCGAGGTCATCGCCTGTGACGGCGGCTTCGTGGCCCTGGACAATGACGGCCACGTGTCGATCATTACCCAGTACGCCACGAAGTCGGAGGAGATCTCGGTCGATCAGGCTCACCGCGACCTCGACGAACTGAGGAAGAAGATCAACGCGGACGAGCGAACCGAGGAGGACTCCTTGGTCGTCCAGGATCTGACCCACCGCCTTCACCTGGCGCAGGCTCAGCTTGCTGCTGCCCGCGTCGCCAGGAAGTAGAACGTCTGACAAGGGTGGGGAAGGGGTCGCCGCGAACCACTCGCGGCGACTCTTTTTCTTCTTGTCGCTGACGAGGGAACTTAGGGTTACCTTTGTGGACTGTCAATGATCTGACGACTAGCGTTGAAACATGCACGCTTCCATCGCTTTCATCGGTATGACACCGATGTTGTCGACGCTAGCGATGGATGCTGTCATCATCGGCCTCATCGTGTGTTGTGCCGTCATCTACATGATTTGGCTCCTCGTCAGGCACCGCGTTCTCATGCGTAGACGCGGTGCTTTTTTGTGCGGTTTGCGAGTCATGGGCGGGCCCAAGCCCGGCGGATGGATGATTGGCACTGCCCGCTACGCCGACGGCACCTTCGAGTGGTATCGAGCGATTGATCCCCGTCCCGTTCCCGCCATTGTCCTGAGGCGGGGCGGACTCGTCATGGTCGAGCACCGCCCGCCGAACGTGAATGACTCCTTGGCACTTGCCTCCGATGCCTACGAGATCGTCACCCTTCAGACCAGGCGCAAGGGCAAGTCCGCGGTGTGCCAGATCGTCGTTGACCCTGGCGTGGTGACCGGCCTCATGTCGTGGCTCGAGGCGGCTCCCCCCGGTGGCGTCGAATATGCCGCCGCAGGTCACCTCATCTGATCATTCCTTCGTGGCTCCCGGGTTGCGTTCTCCACCTGGAACCCACAACACCTCGTCGGAAGAATCCTCGCCAGCCTTGTTTGCTGCTCGCGACAGGATGAAGAGCAGGTCGGACAAGCGATTGAGGTACGTGATCGCCAGTTCGTTGACACCGCCCGGAGTCGTCTCGGGGTCATCCGAAATCTCATTTCCGTATGTCTCAGCAGCTCGCCATGCCGCTCGCTCCGCGGTACGAATGGCAGTTCGGCACACGTGCAGCTGCGCACCGACAGGGTTTCCGCCCGGGAGGATGAACGACTTCAGGGTCGGGAGATCGTCGCCGAACTCGTCACACCAACGCTCAAGCCGATCGACGCTTTCCTGGACGGTGCGAAGCGGTTCCCACTTCGGGTTTGCGACAAGCGGGTTGGCCAGATCAGCGCCGACGTCAAACAGTTCGTTCTGGATGATGCCGAGCGCTTCTCGCACCTCATCGGTGAGCACGTGGATCGTGGAGTCCAGGGCAATGGCCAGACCGATGTTGGCGTTGGCCTGGTCGACGAGACCATACGCTTCCACGCGCAGATCTGACTTGGCTGCCACTGAGTTGTCGACCAGACGGGTCGAGCCGTGGTCGCCAGTACGGGTGTAAATCTTGGAGAGAATGACCATGATCCCAGCCTACGGGCATTCGCAATGCAGGGAAGGCGATCATGATGCGCGAGCGTTCACATCGCCAAGCTGTCCTTACGGGGATGGATCGGGATCTTTTCCTCGGTGTTGACCTGGCCGCTGAACTGGCGATGGTGCGGCAGGGAGCAGCGTCATACCAAGAGGTTGGCTGGTGTGCCGGGGCATCATTCGACAGCCAGACCTCGAAGTGTGTGGACGACTTCGTCAAGCATCTGACGCGTGAGGCGTCCGGTGTTCGTGTTCTGCCGACTGACGTGGTAACACCCGACGACGTGGACTGTGGTGCCGTCCGTCCTCGTGATTTCGGCTCTAGCCCCGTGGCCGAAGCGGGGAGCGGGGCGGGGGACCTGCCACCCAAGCCGGCGGGCAGCTCCCAGAGTTGACGTCCAGGCAATCTGACCAAGGCACATCACCGCGCGCAGGGTGGTCAGCGCAGAGAGTTCGTTGTCGAACCAGATCGCACAGGTGCGTTTCTCGTCGGGACTCGGCCAATTGTCGGGTGGAGCGCAGTGCACCGGGGCAATGATGCGACAGTCATCGAGGCTCAGACCATCAGCGGCGTCGACGCTTTCCGCCTGAGACGCAATACCGGCGTCATGCAAGGCACGGTACAGCCAATCGCCGGACTGGTCTCCGGTGAACATGCGACCAGTTCGGTTGGCTCCATTCGCAGCGGGTGCCAAGCCGATGACTGCCATTTGGGCCATCGGATCCCCGAACGAGGGTACGGGTCGTCCCCAATAAGGTTCATTGCGCCATTGAGCGCGCTTGCTGATCGCCTTGTCCTCCCGCCACTCGACGAGGCGAGGACATGCCCGGCACACAGAAATCGCGGCGTCAAGGTCGGTGAGTTCATTGCATCGGCCGGCGATCTTCGCAACGTCATCAGCGTTGTTGGCGACTGGTGTCCGCGGCGTTGCCAGGTCTCCTGGCCAGCCGGTTCCAGGAATGACGGGGATTCGAACAAGTCCCCAGTGTGCGGATGGGGGAGAGCAGTCATGGTCACTTCTCAACAATTCGGTCGTGCTCAGTCGGGTCTCGGTCGAAGTGTTTCATGTGGTGACGTCGGCTCATGACAGCGGTGATGACGAGGATGGTCGCAACCAAGGCATTGGTCACGATGGCAGGAATGAAGCTTGCCGCCGCGACGATGACGAGGGCGAGGATTGCCACGAGGCGACGCCATGGCGTGTGTCCAGTGACCTTGTGAATGTGCCATGCCTGTGCCGCGAGATACAGGATGGCACCCCCACAGGCCAGGGCTGTCAGCGTGAGGCTGCCATGATGGGCCGGTTCGCCAACGATGATCTCATCAGACACCGCGAGCGGGATGAGGCCTAGCGCAAGGACCATCTGCACGGTGACGGATCGTGCCCCGGACTCGGCCGGATCATCGTGCTCAGCCGGGTCGGTTTCCAGAATGACCTCGACGTCCCAGATGTAGAGCCACCACAAGGCGAAGAAGGTGACGATGGATGTGGTGGCGGCAAGGAGGTTGAGTAGATGGAACCCTGCTTCGTGAAGGCCGGTGACGATGCTGACGATCTGCTCGCCCAGAGCCAGGATGAGGAACAGCCGGATGCGTTCAAGCATGTGTGCGGTGTCGAACTGCCACTCGGTGGTGTCGATGTTGTTCCTGCTTCCCAGCGGATGACGCAGCAGCGCTCCTGCCACCTCGACGATGGCCGCAGCGAACCAAACCCACAGTCGGGCGTGCGGCTCAACGAAAATGCCGATGATCCAACCGATGGCCGACAGGCAATGCCACACCATGACCCCGCGGGAATGGAGTTTCATCTCTTCGCGACCGTGGATGAACCACGTCATGGCGACCTGACCGAGCTGGGCGATGAGATATGGCGCGACGAAGGCGAGACACTCGACGCCGTCCTCAAACGCCACGGGGATGCCGGCAGCCATGAAGATTCCGAAGAAGAGCACCCACAGGATGGGCCGCCGCAACGACTTGTTCTCGGTGATGGTTCCGGTTGCCGAGAACGAGGTGTTGGCCCACAACAAGTAGAGCGGTACCCACAGCACGATGGTCTCGAGCCCGCCCCGCCACGTCACATGATCGTGAAGGGTGGTTGCGAGCTGACCAATGGCAGCGACGAAGACCAGGTCGAAGAGGAGCTCGATCGCGGTGACGGCTGTGGTCCGCTCTTCCATGCTCGCGGAATCGGAGGCATCGTCCTGCATCGTGGTGTCGTTCATGGGTCCTCATCAGTTAGGTGTCGCGTCACATTCTACGGGAACCGGGCGTCACGCCGATCACACGATGAAGTATTCCGGAAACCGGAGTAACGTGAGGTCACGTGACTTCCGGACGCACCTTGCCCGAGCCCTTTAACCCGCTCGAGGCCGAATCCGCAGCCGACCTGGTTCTCACATGCGGACGAGTACAACGCCTGGCCAAGCGACGTGCTGGCATTCCGCCGTCCTCAGTGACGTGGCGGGTCCTGCACACCCTCGAAGTGATGGGGAGCATCAGCACCGGAACCCTCAGCCGCGTGGAGGGAACCAGGCCAACCACCACGACGGACATCGTCGAGAGGCTTGAGCATGACGGCCTGGTGACGCGACGGCGTGACCCCGACGACGCCCGCAGCAGATTGATCGAGATCACTGATGAGGGTCGTGATTACTGCCGCCGTTGCGAATTGTCAGTGGGGGAGTCGGTCGTGCCTGCCCTCAAGGAATTGACTGACGAAGAGCGTTCCGTACTGATTCAGGCGCTTCCGGCTTTGCGAAGGGCAGTCCAGGTGCTGTCTGACGACGACGAGAGGACGACGAAGAAGTGACGAGCGAAGAACCCATCAGACCGGCTGTGTGGGCCGTCACCATTGCGGTGGCCTTCTCCTACATGGGGGTGGGCGTCGTTGACCCCATCCTCCCGGAGATTTCGTCGGCTCTCCACGCCAGCCCGGGGCAGACCGAGCTGCTGTTCAGCACCTACCTCTTCGTGTCTGCCGCGTTGATGTTCTTCGCCTCATGGGTGGCCACCCGCATTGGCCGCAAGAAGACCCTTCTCGTCGGACTCATCATCATCGTGACCTTTGCGACGGCCTGCGCGTTGTCCGGTCACGTCAACCTCATCATCGGATTCCGCGGCAGCTGGGGGGTTGGGAACGCTCTCTTCGTCTCGACCGCCTTGGCGACGGTTCTTGGCGCCTCTGCCGATGCCCGCCGCGCCATCATGCTGTACGAGGGGGCTCTTGGGGCCGGAATGGCCTTGGGTCCACTCGTCGGTGGCGCTCTGGGTTCGATTTCATGGCGGGGCCCCTTCCTCGGCACCGCTATTCTCATGGCGATCGGTCTTGTCGCCATCGCGTTTTTCGTCCCGCCGACCCTGATCGACAAGTCCCAGCGCCGGTCTGCCATCGAGCCGTTCAAGACTCTCGTCGATCCGCGGATCTCGATTCTCATGCTGGCTGCCCTGGTCTACAACTACGGTTACTTCACCTTGCTTGCCTACGCGCCGTTCCCGCTGGCCGAGGCGTCCGTTCGAGCTGGTGGTCAGTTCACCCCGCTCGATCTGGGATTGGTCTTCTTCGGCTGGGGCCTCATGGTCTCGTTGGGGTCGGTGTGGCTCGGACCGCGTTCCTGCGAGCACCTCGGTATTCATCGCACAGTTGCCGTCACCCTGATCCTGTTCACCATTGACGAGGTCCTACTAGCGACCTGGATCTCGCCGATTCCTCAGGTGATCGGGGTCATCATTGGCGGTCTGTTTATCGGCATCGTCAACACTGCCATGACTGAGATCGTGATGTCTGCGAGCAACATCCAGCGCGAGGTCGCGTCGTCGGCCTACTCCGGCGTTCGCTTCCTTGGCGGCGCGTGCGCTCCCACCCTTGCCGGTGCACTGAGCTCCCTGTGGGGAGTCGGTGGCCCGTACTACGTCGGAGCTGTCACGCTCGCGCTGACAATCGTCCTGCTGTGGATCGATCGTCAGCGCCGCAGGCGGATGACGGCACACAGTGTCGCATTGGAGTGACGTCCCGTGAAGTGTTGATGGTCCGCACCGGATTAGAAGTTCTCACCCATCAAGGCGCAGGAGGAGGTATATGCCGTGCCGGTCATCGGAGCCGTTGACGCGAATTCTGCGTAGCGCACAGGCTCCTGTGGGGGTGGTGCTCGGGGTCGTGGATATCCTTGATGGTCTGTTCGAAGGAGTATCCGGACCGAGTAAATGACGAAGCGAGGGGAGCGACGACCATGATAGAAGCGATGGAGATCATTCCTGGTTTCGTCGTTCCCGAGGCACAGCTGCAGGAGCGGTTCTCCCACAGCTCCGGGCCTGGCGGCCAGGGCGTGAACACCAGCGACTCACGGGTCGAACTGCAGTTCGATGTGGCTCGCTCTGACGCCGTGCCAGAACACTTGCGACCGGTGTTGCTGACAACCCTGTCGAATCGCCTGGTCAATGGAGTCTTGACGGTTGCCGTTCAGGATGAGCGGGCTCAGTTGGCCAACCGCCGTCTTGCTCGTGCCAGGATGGCCGACGTGCTCCAGAAGGCATGCGTCCAACCGCGACGACGCCGTGCCACTAAACGAACCAGGGGATCGCAGCGTCGTCGCCTTGAGGCGAAGAAACGACGCGGGGAGATCAAAAGGAACCGACAGCGCCCGAGCTGGTAGTCAGGAATCCACGAATCCGGTACCGAAGACATTCGTGGTCCGCGCGTCACCGATATGGGATAGCGCACATGCGGGGCGCGCTCGACGATGAATGACCATTCGACACGCGAATTGGTGGCAAGGTTGCGAGTCCACGGATGGCAGCGAACGCGCGACAACTGCATTGAACCGGGAGGGGAGGGATTTCAGCCGAGGGGAAGTGTCGCCATCTTTATAGAATGACATAATGTCTCTTATCGGACAACCATGGTGAGGTGGCGGGCACGGTGGTGAGATGGCTCGGTTGGACGGTTCACCGCGCGTGAATCGGGTGTCTCGACGTTATGATGCCATTGCTCCACTCGCGACGAAGGGATCATATGGCTCCGCAGGGTTTTCAGGACAAGGTGGCGTTCGTCTGGCGGGTGGCCGACAAGCTGCGCGGTACCTTCAAGCAACACGAGTACGGCTCGGTGATGCTGCCGCTGCTGGTGTTGCGCCGTATGGATGCGGTGCTGGAGCCCACCAAGGACGAGGTCCTGGAGCATGCCGACGGCCTGGTGGAGATTGGCCCTGGTGAGGACAGGGTGCTCAAGCGCATCTGCGGCCAGCGGTTCTACAACACGTCGCGGTACACGTTCACCCGGCTGCTCAGTGACGACAAGAACCTGGCTGACAACCTCGCCAAGTACATCGCGTCCCTCTCCCCTGACGCAGCAACAGTGATCGAGGCGTACCAGTTCGACGGGAAGATCACCCGGATGGACCATGCCGGGATCCTGTACGGCGTCATGGCCGACTTCGCGGACCTGGACCTGCGTCCCAGCGAGGTCAGCAACGAGACCATGGGTTACATCTTCGAGGAACTGCTGCGGAAGTTCTCCGAGATGAGCAACGAGACCGCCGGTGAGCACTACACCCCGCGTGAGGTGATTCGTCTGGTCGCCGATCTTCTCATCGGGGGTCAGACCGCCCGCGACCTGACCGAGAACCAGATACCGGTGCGTACCATCTACGATCCGGCGGCCGGCACCGGCGGCATGCTCATGATCACCATGGACCGCATCAAGGAGCTCAACCCGAAGGCCCTCGTCAAGGTCTACGGCCAGGAACTCAACGACGAGACCTGGGCCATCGCCCAGTCCGACCTCATGATGCAAGGCATCGGCCCCGAGCAGATGCACAACGGCAACACTCTCACCTCCGATGCCTTCCCCACCAACAAATTCGACTTTATCCTCGCGAATCCGCCCTACGGTGTCGACTGGAAGGGTTACGCCCAACCCATCAAGGACGAACACAACAGACAAGGCTTCAATGGTCGTTTCGGCGCCGGACTCCCCCGCGTCTCCGACGGCTCCCTACTGTTCCTGCAGCACATGCTCAGCCACATGAAGCCCGTCACGGACGCCAGTCCGAACGGATCGCGCGTCGGCATCGTCCTTTCCGGCTCTCCCCTGTTCTCCGGTCAGGCCGGATCGGGCGAGAGTGAGATCCGCCGCTGGCTGCTGGAGAACGACTGGCTGGAGGGCATCGTCGCCCTGCCCGACCAGATGTTCTACAACACCGGCATCTCCACCTATGTGTGGATTCTCACCAATGCCAGGACCGACGCCGAACGTGGCTTGGTGAAACTCATTGATGCCCGCGACATGGGCACCAAGATGCGCAAGAGCCTCGGTGATAAGCGCAAGGAACTCACTGACGACGCGATCGACGAGATCGTGCGTCTGTTCAGCGGCGCCCTTGACGAGTTCGCCGACGACCAGCGCGTCAAGGTATTGCCCCGAGAGACCTTCGGATTCCAGCGCGTCACCGTCGAACGCCCCCTGCATCGGCGCTGGGAGGTGACCGAGGCCGTTGTGGAGACCCCACCCTTTGAGCAGTTCACCCATCTGGTCGGGAGGACATACGGCACGCAGAAGGCCTTGCTTGCCGACGCCCCCGGCCTGACCGCAACGCAGAAGAAGAAGTACGCCGCCGCCTGCGCGGTGGATGATCCAGGTGCGCCGGTGGTGATGAAGAAGGGCAAGCCGGAACCCGACACCGACCTGCGCGACCAGGAGAACATTCCTCTGCCCGCCGGCTGGTTCGACCTCGATGACGACGCCCGCGCCCAGGCACTGATCGACTCTGCTGAGAAGCACCTGACCGAGGAGATCCGGCCGTACGTGCCTGACGCGTGGATCAACCACGCCAAGACCAAGCTCGGCTTCGAGATCCCCTTCACCCGCCAGTTCTACGTCTACACGCCGCCCCGCCCTGTCGAGGAGATCGCCGCGGAGATCAAGGACTTGGAGGCCCAGATCCAGGGCTGGATGAAGGGGCTCGGGCTGTGAGGACGATACCGCTGAAGTACGTCGCACGGGTTAACGCCGATGTGCTCCCTGAAACGACCGATCCGAGCTATCGATTTCGCTACGTGGATATTTCTCAGGTGTCCTCGACTGGTGCGGTCGACACATCCTCCAACTCAGTCACATTTAAGGACGCACCAAGTCGAGCACGCCGATTAGCACCAGAAGGTGCAACGATTGTTTCGACAGTACGAACGTATCTGCGGGCTATAGCTCAGGTGCCCACCTCTGAAGAACCTTTAGTCTTCAGCACGGGGTTCGCCACGCTGGAGGCTAGAGTCGGTGACCCGAGGTTCTTGAATTATACTTGCCGATCTACGCCCTTTGTCGAAGAGGTCGTTGCACGCAGCACAGGAGTGGGCTATCCCGCGATCAATGCCAATGACATGACCGCGATCGAGATCCCATGGCCGACAGGAGCGGAGCAGCGGCGGATCGCGGACTTCCTCGACGACCGCGTCGCCCGGATCGACCAGATCATCGCCGCCCGCCAACAGCAGGTGAGACACGCCGACAGAGCTCGAATCTCGCTTGTCGATTCGGTCCTGACCCCGGCACATCCATCTGGCATGACCCGACTCGGGCGCCTTGCCACTATCCAGTCCGGGCTCACCGTTGATGAAAAGCGTTCGAACGCAAGTGGCGGGGATTGCTACCCGTATCTTCGCGTCGCAAACGTGCAGGCTGGCGGGCTAGATTTGGCAGAGATCAAGACGGTGGTCGCGGAAGAGGCGCTTGCTAAGCGCTGCACGCTCAGGCCTGGCGACGTCCTGATGACTGAGGGTGGCGATCTTGACAAGCTCGGTCGGGGCACGGTTTGGCATGGTGAGATCTCACCTTGTCTCCACCAAAATCATGTCTTCTCGGTGCGACCAGCTCGGGAGCTTCTTATAGCTGACTATCTCGCGCTGTACACACAGTCATCTGCCGCCCGTAGCTACTTCGAGCGAACTGGGTCAAAGACTACCAACCTGGCATCGACCAGCGCGTCCAAGGTCATGGCGTTGCCAATCCCGTTCGTTCCGATCTCCGAGCAGCGAGATCTCGCGTCGGAGTGTCAGAATCAACTTGCAGCTGTCGATGCGGGTGTGACGGCGCTCATCTCTGCTGTCTCTCTTCTGCAGGAATACAAGCAATCCCTCATCACGGCCGCCGTCACGGGCGAGTTCGACGTCACCACAGCCTCCACGAAAATTCCGGAGTGAGCCATGTCTGTCACCACTGAGCACACCTTCGAGAGCAACATCGAGGCCCACCTGCTGTCGCATGGCTGGGTGAAGGTCTCCCCCGCCAACTACGACAAGAAGATCGGACTCTTTCCCGACGAGGTGATCGCCTTCGTCCAGTCCACTCAGCCGAAGGCGTGGGCGAAACTCGTCCGGCACCATGGTGGTGACGACGCAGCACGCACCAAGTTCTTGACGCGCCTGGCCGCCGAACTCAACCAGCGAGGCACGATCTCGGTGCTCCGCTCCCCCATCAAGGACCGGGGCGTCGACGTGCGCCTCTGCTACTTCAAACCTGCCTCCGGGCTCAACGAGGAACAGACCGCCCGCTACGAGGCGAACCGGCTGGCTGTGGTGCGGCAACTTCATCACTCAGCGTCGCGTCCGAAGGATTCACTCGACATGACGCTCGTGGTCAACGGCATCCCCGTCGCCACGGCCGAACTGAAGAACACCCTCACCGGGCAGGACGTCGAGAACGCGCGCGAGCAGTACCGCACCGATCGCAACCCGGCCGACCTGATCTTCGCCCGCCGCACGCTCGTGCATTTCGCCGTCGACCCGCACCACGTGTCCATGACCACCAGACTCGCCGGGCAGAAGACCCGGTTCCTCCCCTTCGATCAGGGCAGTGCGGGTGCTGGCCATCCAGGAACTGCGGGCAATCCTCCAGCCAGCTCAGGCGGCTACCAGACGTCATACCTGTGGGAGCAGGTGTGGCAGCGCGACGCGTGGCTCGACATCCTGGGCAACTTCGTCCACGACAGCGACGGCACGATCCTGTTTCCCCGCTTCCACCAATGGCACGCCGTCCGCTCGATCCTTGAGGCGACGAAGCGCGACGGCGCCGGGGGCGATCGGCTCATCCAGCACTCGGCCGGGTCGGGCAAGAGCAACACCATCGCATGGTCGGCCCACCAGCTCTCCCGGCTCCACGACGACAACGATCAACCGATCTTCGACAAGGTCGTCGTCATCACCGACCGCAAGGTGCTCGATCAGCAGCTTCAGGCCACCGTAGCGGGGTTCGACCACACCTTGGGCACGATCGTGCGGGTCGACAAGAACTCGGCGCAGCTCAAGGAGGCGCTGGAGGGCAACGCGGCCCGCATCATCGTCACGACACTGCAGAAGTTCCCCGTTGTGGTGCAGGCCGCCACTGAGGACGCCAAGAACGGCGAGGCCAAGGAGGTGGCGGGCAGACACTTCGCGGTGATAGTCGACGAGGCCCACTCCTCCACCTCCGGGGAAGCCGTGAAGGACCTCAAGAGGGTGCTCGGCGGCCCCGAAGCCCTCCTCGCGGCCGCCGAAGAGGCCGAGAACGCCGCCGAGGAGGCGGCCGATGCGGCTGATGTCATCATCGAGTCGGCGGCGCACCGTGGCAAGCAGAAGAACCTGTCCTTCTTCGCGTTCACCGCGACTCCGAAGCCCAAGACCCTCGACCTGTTCGGGCAACGGGGCGAGGACGGATTGATGCGCCCCTTCCACGTCTACTCGATGCGCCAAGCTATCGCCGAGGGCTTCATCCTGGACGTGCTGCGCAACTACACGACCTACTCGGTGTACTACCGGCTCGCGAACGCCGAGGGCGCTATGGACCCCGACCTGGAGACCAGGAAGGGAAAGGCGGCGTTGGCTCGATACGCGTCCCTGCACCCCTACGAGATGGACCAGAAGGCCGAGATCATCGTCGAGCACTTCCGGCAGAAGACCGCCATGAAGATCAACGGGCACGCCAAGGCCATGGTGGTCACCCGCAGCCGACTGCACGCGGTGAAGACCAAGGAGGCCATCGACCGTTACATCATGCGCAAGGGCTACGACCGCGGAGCTCACCCGCTGCAGGCGCTGGTCGCGTTCAGTGGCCCGGTGACCGATCCCGACATGCCCGAGAAGCAATGGACCGAGGCCGAGCTCAACGGCTTCCCCGAGGGACAACTTCCCAAGAAGTTCCGCACCGCCGATTACCAGGTGCTCGTGGTGGCGGAGAAGTACCAGACCGGTTTCGACGAACCCCTGCTGCACACCATGTACGTCGACAAGAAGCTGTCCGGGGTGAAGGCCGTCCAGACGCTGAGCCGGCTCAACCGCACGACACCCGGCAAGGACGACACCTTCGTGCTCGACTTCGCCAACACCGCCGAGGAGATCCAGCAGGCCTTCCAACCCTTCTACCAGGCATCGCTGGCCATACCGACCGATCCGAACGTGCTCTACAACATGAGCAACGACCTGTGGTCCGCGCAGGTGCTGTCCGAGCCCGAGATGGACGCCTCGGTGACCGCGCTGCTCAGCGATGCCCCGGACCGCCAGGGCGAGGTGTACGCGAACCTTCACCCGGCGGTCGGCCGCTGGACCGCTTTGGACGAGGAGCAGCAGGAGGCATTCCGCGCCACCCTCGACCAGTTCTGCCGCGCCTACGCCTTCCTGGCCCAGGTGATGCAGTACATCGACCCGTCGCTGGAGAAGCTCTACCTGTACGGCAAGGTGCTGCTCACCCAACTGCCCGCCCGAGACGGGGACCCCATGCCGCAGATCAGTAAGCAGGTGCAGCTCACCCACCTGCGGATGGCCGTGACCGACCAGACCGCCATCGACCTGGAAGCCGACGACGACATCCCCGGTACCGCGCTGCCCGGCGGTGGCCTCGGCAAGCAGAACGAGCCCGAGACCGACAAGCTTTCGGCCCTCATCGCGGTGATGAACGAGAAGTTCGGTGCCGAGTTGAACGACGCCGACAAGCTCACCTTTGAACAGACCCGCAGAGACGTCATACAGCGCGACGACATGCGCATGGTCGCTGAGAACAACGATCGTGACCAGTACCGCCTCGCCCTTGAGGAGATGGCTGACGAGATCATCGTCGACCGCACCAACCGCAACGGCCGACTCGTCGATGCCTACTTCTCCCGTCCCGAGGTCCGCACGTCCTTCGTCGACTACCTCATGGTCACCTATGACGAGTTTCGCGCAGGCATCGGTGAGACTCGCGCGGACCGATGCTAGTCATCGCACCATGCGTTGGCCGTGGCGAGGATGCAGCGTGGCCCTGAGATACTCTCAGCAGCGAGCGGTCACGCCATGAGTATCTGTCAGCATGTCATCGTCCCGGAGCGCTGGGTCGTGCAAGGAGTTGATCACATGACCTCGAACATCACGGAGCCGTGTCGCCGGAGGTATGGTGCAGCGTTATGGGCGGGCGTGCTCGCCGGAATTATCGGCGCCATCGTGAAGTTCGGCTGGGAGGTTCCGCTGCCTCCGCGCACCGCGGCACGCAATGCCACGAACCCTCCCCAGCAGCTCCTTCAGCAACTTGGGTTCAGCGAGCACTTCACTCACATGTCATACACCTTCAGCGGGTGGCCGCTCCCCTTCGTGAGCTTCATCGTCCACTTCGGGTTCTCGATCTTCTTCGCTGTCGTCTACGCGCTGCTGGCCGAGAAGTACCCTCGCGTCAAGCTGTGGCAGGGCGCGGTGTTCGGCTTGGCCATCTGGGTGCTCTTCCATCTCGTCCTCATGCCAGCCATGGGCACCGTCCCCGCCCCCTGGCACCAGCCCTTCGACGAGCACCTCAGCGAGTCCTTCGGGCACGTGTTCTGGATGTGGGTCATCGAGCTCACCCGGCGTGACCTGCGCAATCGCATCACCGGAGAGCCTGATGCCGAGGTTCCGCTCCCTGCACTTGGAGGCAACTGACATCGGATGTGGATCCGCACTGGTCCGCTCGACGACCGTGTGAAGGTGGGCGATCGTCGAGCGAAGCTCAGCCACGAGCGGTCACGTCGTGCCGCGGCTTGATCCCTGACGCAGGGACCATGCGTTACTTCTCCAAGGACTGTCGCAGCGTCTCGGCGGCGTCGACGTTGAGTGGACTGCTGGTCCACGCCGGGTACGCGATGTTGACGAACCGGCGGTTCTTCACGGCAGGAAGGTTCTTCGTGGCCGGATTGGCCTCGAGCAGGGCGACCTTCTGGGCCATCGTCTGGCCGGGGTAGTCGTTGAAGACGATGACGTCGGGTCGGGTCTGCGCGATCTTCTCCCACGAGATCGTCGTCCACGTGTTGGCCACGTCCGTGGTGGCGCTCACGGCACCCGCCGCCTTGATGATGCCTTCGGGGCCGCCGTAGCGCCCACTGGTGAACACGCTGCCGGTGTCGCCGCTGTCGACCATGAGCACCGTCGGCTTGGTCGATGCCTGAGGGGCTCGGGCCAGAGCCCGACGTCGCGTGTCGATGTCCTTGACGACCCTCCGGGCCTCCTGGGTGTGCCCTGTGACGGTGCCCAGGTTGCTCAGATCCGACCGCAGGGCCGTCCAGGGATCCATGACTCCGCGAGCCTTGTCATCGCTCTTCGCACGGCAACTCTCCGACAACACGTAGGCACTGATGCCCCGTGCGCGCAGCTCCTCGGGAGTGAGATGGGTGCTCTCACCGTATCCATATCCGTACCCGGCGAGCATGACGTCGGGTCGCGCGCCCAGAACCTGTTCGAGCGTCGGGTAGGAGCCGTCACTGTCGGGCAGGGCCGACACCGCCCGGTGGCCGTAAACCTTCGCCAGGGCGTCGGTCTGGCCCTTGATCCCCGTTGCCGCGACGATCTGGTCGCCGGCGCCGATGGACAACATCATCGCGACCATGTTGCTGTCGTTGACGAACACTCGTCGCGCATGGGAGGGGAAGGCTCGGCGAGCACCACAATTGGTGATGGTGACCGTCGAGGGGCCAAAGGCGCTCGAGGTCGAGGAACTCGTGTGGGTCACGTGGGCGCAGCTCGTGAGGGCGATGGTGAGGGCGGCCGCGCCGGCGACGATGAGTGGTGATCGGGTCATGAGGTGCCTTCCGGTCGGGATGTGTCAGTGGGATGGGTGTGACACAACGGGCCGGGGCTCGCCGGGTCACAGAGAAGATGGGATAGGCCCGTGATGGGGTCGACGTGGCGTGTGAGCCTCATGCCGAACGCCCTGCTCACCTCGCCACGGGTGAACACGTCATGTGGTGGACCCTGGGTGAGCACGTGTCCCCCTGCGAGGACGGCGACGTGATCGGCGTACCGCTCGGTCAACGTGAGGTCATGGATCGCCACGACGACGGTCTGGTCGAGGTCACGGATGAGTGCGAGCAGGTGGTGCTGCTGGGCCAGGTCCAGGTGGTTGGTCGGTTCGTCCAGCATGAGTATGGGAGTGCGCTGGGCCAGCCCACGGGCCAGCATGACTCGACGGCGTTCCCCACCGGACAGTCGTGAGCAGGGTCGATCGGCGTAGTCGGACATGTCGACCCGGTCTAGTGATTCCATGACGATGCGATGCTCGTCCTCACCGCCGTGGTCCCACGGCCGTCCATAAGGGGTGCGACCCAGGGCGACGAGTTCACGCACGAGCAGGTCACCAGGTGGTGAGTCCTCCTGGGCGACGAAGGACACCTGGCGTGCGCGTTGTCTGGCCTAGAGACGTCGGAGGGGGACGTCGTCGAGGAACACGTCTCCGGCGGCCGGCCGGCTGATTCCGGCGATGGCACGCAGCAGGGTCGACTTGCCCGAACCGTTGAGCCCGATGATGGCCGTGACGGTACCGGGTTCGAAGTCCAGATCGACGTCTCGGACGATGGTTCGCCCCTCGACCTGCGCCGCGAGACGTCGTGTGGTCAGTCGGGTTCCCATCATGCCCCCGCGTACTGGTAGTGGCGCCGTCCCAGCAGTAGTAGGAATACTGGGGCGCCTAGCAGACCTGTGACGATGCTCAACGGAGTCTCCTGAGGTCGGCTCGCCACCCGGGAGAGGACGTCGACCCACACGAGGAAGAGCGCACCGAACAAAGCGCTGACCGGCAGGACGACGCGATGGCGCGGTCCCACGAGGAGCCTAGTGAGGTGGGGAATGACGAGGCCCACGAATCCGATGCCGCCGGAGACCGCGACGATCGCGCTCACGAGGATGGCCTGGACGATGAAGAGGGCGACTCTCAGGCCGGTGACCGGAACCCCGAGCGAGGAGGCGAGTTCCGGGCCTGCTGCTAGCGCGTCGAGCCACCTGGATCCAATCATGAGCAACAGCAGGGTGACGACGACCACCACCGCCGTCGGCACGAGGGTCTGCCAAGAGGCGCCTGCCACGCTGCCCAACAGCCAGAAGAGGACGGACTGGGCCGATTTCGGGTCGTTGCTGTGGAAGACCAGGAAGCTCGACATCGCGCTGAAGGCTGAGGACATGACGACACCGGTGAGGACGAGCCGCAAGGGGCTCAGACCTCCCTGGGCCATGGCGATGCCGAACACGGCCGCGGTCGCGACGAGGGCACCGAGAAGGGCACCCAGGTACAGCGAGTACACGCCGAAGGCCGCCAGCGTTCCCGTGGTGATGACGGCTGTCGCCCCGACGCTGGCCCCTGCCGAGACCCCGAGCATGTAGGGATCGGCCAACGGGTTGCGTACCAAGGTCTGCATGACGGCGCCGCCGACGGACAGTCCGGCCCCGGCGACGACGGCCAGCACCGTTCGTGGAAGTCGCAACCCCCACACGATCTGGTCCACGGTGGCCTCGACGCTGCCTCCGCGCACGTGTACATCCAGGACGTGCCACGCCTGTTCGATGGGCAGCCGGATCGTGCCGAAGGCCAGCGAGAGCACGACGCTCAGGATGAGGGCAACCGCCAGGACCAGCAGTACGGGCCCGGCGGGCAACCGGTGATCCTCGTGGGCCCGCGATGACGTCGATCCGTCCGACAGTTGCCGTTGCCCGGGCGAAGCGCAGGGATGGGTGTCTCGATGGCGGACATGTGGCAAAGGAACTCCTGGCGGTTGACGCCCATCTCGCGAGGCGTACGGCGGCTGCATTCGCCGGGAGGTTTTCGGGCTCGGGGTCGCGCGGCTCGTCCCCTTCCCAGGTGTCTCCACCCAGTGGGCTCGCGGCGAGCCATCACCCACACCGCTGCGCGTCAGTCCTGGATTCGCACCAGGTTCCCTGACCGGCGAGACGCACCGTACCACGCAGGTGGTGAATCGTCCCACTCATTCATGAACCCGCCCCGAGAATCGAAATCTCCATCCCGAGCGACATGTCCCAGAAGTGGCGGATGTCTCACTCGTACACTGTCCACAGGCGAGGTCATGCAGTGGTGGCGGCCCAGAAAGGCGACGTGCAGACTCGGTATGTATCCACGAGATGAAACAAAGGCTGTCGACGGGTTTCAGTGGTCTTGTTGCTGCCTGGGGGCCATTGTCCCAGTTCGGTGTCCGATCACATGCTCGTCATCACGGGTTCATGTCCTGTTCACAACCGCGTCATTACTGGATATTCCAGATCGCCGCCCTTTGTGAATTGAACCTCCGCGTCGTTAGCATTGGATCGCAGATCCTCCCGGGATGGTTGCCTATTCTCCTTGACAGGGGCGTGCATCGACTTCCACAGGGGCTCTGTGAAGCACGTCAATTCCTATGGATGCGAATCCGTGAGGAGTATGAAAAAGCCATGCCCTTGAAGAGACGTCCAGGGCGCAGAGTTCTCGCGGCGGCTGCCTCGGCAGTCCTCGCAGTGTCTGCCATGATGCAGGTGCCGGCGGCTCACGCCGTCATTCCACCCAAGCCGCAGGGCTATCCGATCGCGCACCTCTATGAGTCGTGCACGGATGCCTCCGCCCACGCCCAGGGATACCCCGAGTGGCATTACGGTGAGACGGGACGACGCTACCTCAGCGACGGCACGATCCAGTTCACCAACCGCACCGATCAGGTCGTGCCGTACACCGGCACGATCGAAACTGAGAGCAACCACGCCATTTCGGCGACCTCGGCGGCGAAGCTCCCCTCCGGATGGAACACCACCGCCAAGTCTGACATCGGCCTCAAGCTGTCCAATGGCTGGGTCGAGGGTGAGACCGTCGGTCCCGTTAAGCTCAAGCCGGGTGAGTCGATCCGCGTCGAATACGGCGTCCTCGAGAAGGACTTCGTCTCGATGTTCGTCACCTGCAGCGACGGCGTCCTACAGAACTCCAACGGCGCTAACGTCATTCGCGGCACCGGTCCGGCCGAGCGATACGCCTTCGTCTACCTCATCCACGCCGACGGCTCCATCTCGGATCTGGCGATGCAGATCCCGTCGCGCCACGCGGGTGCCAACAGCAAGCCGATGGGATCGGACACCTACACCGCCATGTCGGGCCCCAGCCTGGAGTCCGTGGCGAAGCCGACCGACCACGTCGTCGAGCCCGCCGTCGCTCCGCAGAAGGATCCGTCCTGGCCGGCGAAGGGTCAGACCTGCCGTGCCCGCGACATCGCGTGGTACCCCTACGACATCTCGTCGATCCAGCCCACCTACCGCAAGCCCGGCTACTCGACGGACTTCCTCAACTGGTCGAAGGCCCCCTACGACTACCACCCGGTGACCGACTTCGTCGTGGGTGCCCAGTACAACGGGTACGCCAACTGGATGGGTCGCTACGGCCGCCTGCCGGCAGGATGGCTTGGCAGCGTCGGGGCCACCAACCGTGCCTACATGCCCGTCGGAACCGCCCTTGGTGCGGTACACCTGCAGCCCGGTGAGCGCGTGCGCGTCACCTATGGCACGACGATGACCCGCGTGAACTATCGCGAGATCCACTGCGGCAGAGACGGAAAGTACAGCTTGGTGTCGAACTACGGCACCGCCTCGGCGCCAAGCGGTTTCTGGGCCGAGGCCACCGTCACCTCCCGGGACGGCAGCGTTCGCAAGATCGACGTCACTCCCGACAAGTACCGCCAGGTTCCCCTGCCGACTCAGTCAGATCGCTGATCTCGGCGTCCTCAACACCACGACCACCGTCAATCCCGACCACGAAGGAGAACACTCATGATCACCCGACTGCTTGCCGTTCCCGCAGCCCTCGCCGCCTCGGCCGCTTTCACGGTCATTCCGGCCCAGGCCGCCGCCCCGGCCCAGGCCGCCAACCCCACGACGATCGGCGCCTCCTGCGCCAACATCGGTGAGACCGGCCAGACCATCACCCGGACCCGTAGCTACTTCGACGGCTCGGCCGGCACGTGGACCATCTCGAACTACAACGACGAGCCGCTGCCCATCACCCGGACCATCACCGAGACCAAGACGAAGACCTGGAACGTCTCGGCCGGGGTCGACTTCCCGATCCTCGACCTCATCCACGTCACCTTCTCGACGAGCTACACCGACAGCCAGTCCTACGAAGTCGGCGACACCGTCGGCCCGTACAACCTGGCTCCGGGCAAGACCGCGGTCCTGCGTGCCGGATGGGTCGTCTCGGACTTCCGTGGCCAGCACACCGTCTGCGGCGCCGATCACACCTGGAAGGCCAACGGTGGTGAGTTCACCGCGAGCCTTCCGAAGGAGCGTCACATCGCCATCAGCACCCGCGACAACGACCCCTCCCTCGAGGCCTGATCGCCCATGGGATTCCTGACACACCAGGTGCGTCGCGGGGTCACACTCGCGGCGGCGGCTGCCCTGTCAGTGGCCCCGTTCGCCGTCTCCGACGCCCATGCGGCCGAGTCGGCCTCCGCCAGTGACCCCACCCAGTTCGAGCTGCCGCAACGGTGGAACTCCGACTACGAGCCGGGAACCGAGTGCTCGACCCCCGGTGAGAACGGCACCTACCTGACGGCCAAGAAGCGTTGGTTCAAGCAGACCGACGCCTCCAGCGTCGCGAACAACACTGCCAATGCAGTGCCCGTCTCGACGAAGGTGAAACAGTCGCGCACCCAGACCCTCCAGGTCAGCGCAAAGGTTGCCGGTCAGGGTGACCTGGCCAAGATCATGACGCAGACCTTCGGGTTCACCTACGTCAACGAGGTCCACTGGTCGCTCAAGCAGGTCGTCGGGCCCTACACCCTGCCCGCCGGCAAGGAAGGACGTCTGGCCTGGGGATTCATCATCCTCGACGCCGATGCCCAGAACGTCCATTGTGCGCCGAACCTCAGCTGGCAGGCCACGGGTCGCCCGTACCACGTCTCGGCCCCCGAGAGCCGGTACGCCGAACTCCAGATCGACAACCCGGAGTACGAGGACCTCTCGTACTGACACCGGATACCAGAGATCGAGGGGCCGCGGTCATCCGCGGCCCCTCGATCCGTCTTCGTCGTGGGTCTCCTGCCCGCCATTCGCGTCTTCGAACCCGCTCTGTGTTGGCAACACCGGGGCTAGTGGCCCAGACGCCGAGGCGGGGCCCCGTCACCAGGACCCCGCCTCAAGCCATACATGAGAACGTCAGATGTTGATCATCTCTCCGCCGATACCCTCGACAGCATCCTTGAGGGCCTCCGACAGGGACGGATGCGGAAAGATGTTGCGGGCGACCTCGTCAGTGGTGATATCCCACATCTGTGCCACGGTGAGGGCCGGGATGAGCTCGGACACGTCGTGTCCGATGATGGTGGCTCCCAGCAGCTCGTTGTGACGGGCGTCGGCGACGACCTTGACGAAGCCGGACCCGTCACCCATGCCCCAGGCCTTGCCGTTGGCCGAGAACGGGAACCGTGACACCTTGACGTCGTAGCCCTGTTCCTTGGCCTGGGCCTCGGAGTAGCCGAAGGTGGCGACCTGCGGCTGACAATAGGTGACCCGAGGGATCATGGCGTAGTTGATGGGCATGGTCTGCGCCCCGGCGATGGTCTCGGCGGCGACGACGCCCTGGGCCTCGGCGGTGTGGGCCAGCATGAGCTTGGCCGTGCAGTCACCGATGGCGTAAATGCCCGGGACGCTGGTGCGCATGAAGTCGTCGATCTCGATGGCGCCGCGTTCGGTGAGCTTGACGCCGGTGGTCTCCAGGCCGTACCCCTCGACCCGCGGGGCGAAGCCGACGGCCTGCAGGACTCGGTCGGCCTCGAGCACGGTGGACTCGCCACCCTTGGCCGGACTCACCGTGACCTTGACCTTGTCTCCCGAGTCGTCGATCGACTCGACCTTGGTGCCGGCCATGACCTTGACGCCGAGCTTCTTGTAGGCCCTGGTGAGTTCCTTGGAGACCTCGGGATCCTCGTTGGGGACCATCCGGTCAAGGTACTCGACGATGGTGACCTGGGCGCCGTAGTTGGCCAGGACGTAGGCGAACTCGGTGCCGATGGCGCCAGAACCAGCGATGATGATCGATCCGGGGACCTCGTCGGAGAGGATCTGCTCCTTGTAGGTGACGACGCGGTCCGACAGCTGGGTTCCCGGCAAGGTCTTGACGGTGGACCCAGCGGCGATGATGCAGTTGTCGAAGGTGATCTCGTCGGACACCTGACCCTGCCCGTCCTTGACGACGACGGACTTGGGCCCGGTGAACTCGCCCCACCCGGAAAACTCGGTGATCTTGTTCTTCTTCATGAGGTAGTGGACACCCTTGACCATCCGGTCGGACACCTCACGCGACCGGCTGTAGGCCTTGCCGAAGTCGACGGAGATGTCGCCGCCGATGCCGAAGGCGCCAGCCTCCTTTGTGACGATGTGCGCAAGTTCCGCGTTGCGCAAAAGCGACTTGGTGGGGATGCAGCCAACGTTGAGGCAGACACCACCCCAATATTCCTTCTCGATGATGGCGGTCTTCTTGCCGAGCTGAGCGGCACGAATGGCGGCAACGTAGCCGCCAGGGCCAGCTCCGAGGACAACAACGTCAAAATGTGAGCTCATGGGTAACACTCTAGTGGGAAGGTCGGCCTGTGACGAAGATCTCACTGAGGAGATTTCTGTCGGGTTGCGACTGGCCCCTTCTGCCCCGCGGTTCAACCTCAGATCTGATATATCCTTGTCGGAAGACTTCATCTCGTCGAAAGGATCTGCTGTGGACAACATCACCCCAGCTGCCGTCGGTCGCCTCATCCGCGACGCACGCAAGCAGCGCGGCATGACGCAGAACCAACTGGCGGAGCTCCTCAAGACCTCCCAGAGCGCCATCCACCGGGTCGAGTCAGGCACACAGAACCTCTCGCTGGAGTACATCAACCGCATCGCCGAGGCCCTTGAGTCCCCCATCATCACCCAGCCGGGTGGCGGCACGATGAACTACCGCATCGAAGGCGGCCACCAGCTCGAGGGCTCCATCGAGGTGCGTTCCTCCAAGAACGCTGCCGTTGCCCTGCTGTGTGGCTGCCTCATCAACCGTGGCCGCACTGTGTTGCGCGGAGTCGCTCACATCGAGGAGGTCAATCGCATCCTTGAGGTGCTGACGTCCATCGGCGTCACCTACGAGTGGTCCGAGGACGAGCGCGACCTCACCCTCATTCGTCCTGCTGAGCTCAATCTTGACGACATGGACATCGAGGCCGCCCGTCGCACCCGAAGCGTCATCATGTTCCTCGGCCCACTGATGCGCTTCTATGACTCCTTCAAGCTCCCGTACGCCGGCGGCTGCAACTTGGGCGCCCGTACCGTCGAGCCTCACCTCCAGGTCCTGCGCGCCTTCGGTCTTAACGTCGTCGCGACCGAGGGTTTCTACCAGTGTCACGTGACGGATCGCACGGTCAAGGAGCGTCACATCGTCCTGACCGAGCGCGGCGACACCGTCACCGAGAATGCTCTGCTCGCCGCAGCCCAGACTCCGGGCGTGACGGTATTGCGCAATGCCAGCCCGAACTACATGGTTCAGGACCTGTGCGTCTTCCTGTGCCAGCTCGGCGTCGAGATCGAGGGCATCGGGACGACGACCCTGCGCATTCGTGGCGTCGAGAACATTGATGTCGACGTCGAGTACGCGCCGTCCGAGGACCCGATCGAGGCCATGAGCCTTCTCACGGCAGCCGTCGTCACCAAGTCTGAGCTGACGATCACCCGCTGCCCCATCGAGTTCCTCGAAATCGAGTTGGCGATTCTCTCCGAGATGGGTCTGGACTTCGATCTCTCCCCCGAGTACGTCTCCCACAACGGATTCACCCGTCTGGTCGACGCCACCGTCCGCCCGAGCAAGCTACGCGCGGTCGCGGACAAGATCCACCCGATGCCCTTCCCGGGCCTCAACATCGACAACCTGCCGTTCTTCGCCGTCATCGCCGCGGAGGCCAAGGGCCAGACCCTCATCCACGACTGGTGCTACGAGAACCGGGCCATCCATCTGCTCGAGTTGGGCAAACTTGGAGCCGACGTCCAGCTCCTCGATCCGCACCGACTCATCGTGCGGGGACCGACGCGCTGGCGCGGCCGTGAACTCATCTGCCCACCGGCCCTGCGCCCGGCCGTCTGCCTGTTGTTGGCTGCCCTGGCCGCCTCCGGCGAGACGACCCTGCGCGACGTCTACATGATCAACCGCGGTTACGAGGACCTACCCACCCGACTCGGGGCGCTGGGAGCCAAAATCTCCGTCTTCCACGGCTGAGCCGAGGCGTCCTCGGGCGACCAGTCCAATTCGTCACCGGGATGGTTCCAAGTGCGCTCGAGGACCGCATGGACGACGCCTGCAGCCTTGCCGAGTGCAGTCTCCGGGGACTCCCCTGCGACGAGCTGGGCCGTCAGGACTGCCGTCGTCAGGTCGCCAGCGCCGTTGAAGTGACGGTCGATGAGGGGACCATGGGTCACAACGGTCCTCTTCCCCGTCACCGCAACCATGGCCAGCCCGTCACCGTTCTCGTCCTGATGCGGTACCGAGGTGACGACGACGAGTTTCGGGCCATCAAGGCCACGAGCCGCGTCCACGATCTCGTCAATCGTGCGCGGCATGGTGTCGGTCAGAATGCCGAGCTCGGCCACATTCGGCACAAGGACGTCGGCACTCTGGACAGCCTCTTTCATGAAAGCCACGGTGTCGTCGGGAACGTAAATCCTCACCTGATCGCCAACCATGTCTCCCATGACGGGGTCACAGACCCACATGGCATGGGGATGGTGCTCCCGGCACTTCTCCACGGTCCGCAAGACGGTGGGACCGGTGAGAGCCGTGAGGTAACCCGACAATACAGCGTCAACATGCTTGAGTTCGCCGTTGGAATTGAGGGCGTCAACCATGCCGTTGATCTGCTGAGCATCGATCGGGATACCGGCGACGCTGGAGCGGCCATTGTGGTTGGACAGCAGAGCCGTGGGCATCCCCCATGCTCGGACCCCCATGACGCGCATCACCGGAACCGCGATGCTGTTTCCGACGGTTCCCTGGACGACATGGGACTGCAATGACAAGACGGTGGGCCTCACGCATGAACACTGTAGTTGCCATGGCGATCACGGATCCGAACCATCTCAAGGGCAGAATGGATGGCTGTGCGAGCCACTGACTATCCGTATTGCCAACGTCCGTTCACCGTTCTTGCCCATCGGGGCGGAGCCGGAATGACTGCCAACAAGGGGATCGAGAACACCCTGGCAGCTTTTAGACATGCGGTGGATCTGGGATGTACCCACCTCGAGACTGATGTTCACGCCACCAGTGACGGTGTCCTCATGGCCTTTCATGACCCCATTCTCGACCGGGTCACCGAGTCCAGCGGTGTCATCGCAAAGATGCCGTGGCACGAGGTCAGGCAAGCCAGCGTCGGCGGAGAGCCCATCCCCACCCTCGATGACGTCCTTGACGCCTTTCCGGAATCCTTCATCAATATCGACATCAAGCACGACGCCGCCACCATGCCCCTCATTGAGGTCCTTTCCCGTCACCGGGCCTGGAATCGGGTCTGCGTCGGATCGTTCAGCAGCAAACGCATCCGAACGTTCCGCCGGTTGGCGCGCGAGCGCACGGCCACCGCGGTGGGACCGGTCGGAGTTGGGTGGGCCGTCGTCGGACCGAACAGCCTCCAGATGGCCGAATCCCGAGGCGACGCGTACCAGGTCCCCCATCGTGTCAGCCGGTACGGTGTTCCCCTGGTGACGCCGACCTTCGTTGCCGCTGCCCATCGCCTTGGTCGAGCGGTTCACGTCTGGACGATCAACGAGGTGTCAGAGGCTCGAGAACTCATGGACATGGGAGTCGACGGGATCGTCACGGATCGCCCCGACCTCATGTGCGACTTCGCGCGCATTCACCAGCCCAAGGACGCCCCGACACTCATTCCACGGTGAGTCGCGGCGAGCTGGATGCCCAACTGGTCACAGCTTGTTCCACGACGCGAACGCTCGTCCCGAAATTCGGTTCTGCTCCCGGATTTTGTGGCTTGTGGGATGCTGGACCCATGGACGACGGCCCAACCAGGGCCTGACGCCGACGACCAGGAGGGAGCATCATGGCCGACCGTGCACTGCGAGGCATGGGTTTGGGATCCAAGAGCTTCGAGGACGAAGAAGGCGTTGAGATGGCCGAACGCCAAGAGATTGGCTTCGACTGTCAGAACGGTCACCACTTCGACCTCACCTTCTCCACCGAGGCAGATCTGCCGAGCTTGTGGGAGTGCCCGCGCTGTGGCGCTGAGGCGCTGCGGAGCGACGGCACCGATCCTCAGCGGAAGAAGCAGAAGCCGCAGCGCACCCACTGGGACATGCTTGCTGAGCGTCGCTCAATCCCTGAACTCGAGGAATTGCTTGCCGAAAGGCTGGAGGAGATCCGTAAGGGGGATTGATCCTCGGTCAGAGTCCTGGGGCGACACCGAGTCAGCGTGTCGTGGCCCCGAAGACCATGAGAGTGCCCCGCAGAGCTTCTCCGCGGGGCACTCTCATGGTCTCTGGTTTGGCCTCAGCGCTTCGAGCGACGGTCCTTGATGTCGCCAGCAACCTGCTCAGCCCGTTCTAGGGCGACGTGCCCGAGATCCTTGAGCTGGTGAGAACGGTAGTCAACCCCCCACAAGGTGGTGCGAAGCAGAGCCTCGACGACGATTTCCTTGCTCATCTTGGAGTTGCCGTACTCGCGCTCGATGAACTCAATCGGCACCTCGGCGACGGTCATGCCCTTCTTGAGGGTGCGCCACGTCAGGTCGAGTTGGAAACAGTAACCGGCTGAGGCAACCTCGTCCAGGCCGATCGTCCGCAGGGTGTTCGCGCGGAATGCGTTGAATCCACCGGTGGGATCCTTGACACCAATTCCCAGGCACATCCGGGTCCACAGGCCGCCACCACGCGAGATGAGCTCACGGTACTTCGGCCAGTTGACGACGGATCCACCCTTGACGTAGCGAGATCCCTTGACCATGTCGGCATGCTTGAGGGCCTCGAGGAGCAACGGCAGTTGCTCGGGTTGATGGGAGCCGTCGGCATCCATCTCGACGAGGACGTCGTAGCCGTGGTCCAAACCCCAGTGGAACCCGGCAAGGTACGCGGCGCCGAGGCCTTCCTTGCCCTTGCGATGCAGGACGTGAACGTGATCGTCTGCAGACGCCAGACGGTCAGCGATCTCACCGGTGCCGTCCGGAGAATTGTCGTCGGCGACGAGAACATCGACCTTCGGATTAGCGCGGCGGGTGCGCGCGACAATCGTCTCGACATTCTCCGCCTCGTTGTAGGTCGGAATGATGACGAGGACCTTGTCGAGCCGGACCTCAGTGCCGGTGGTGAACATTCCTCTCCGATCTGTTGTTTGCTTGTGCGAGCATATCGCGACGACGTCGAATCACCGACACCACTACCGCGCCAGCCGCAACGAGAACGACGACGACCCGTAGCCACATCCCCATTCTCACGGCCAGCGTCAGCTCGGACTCCAGCGGAACCCGCACCGTGAAATTGGTGTGCGCTCCCTCTTCGGTACGCAGGCATACTGAGCCATCCGGATTGACCAACCCGGAAAAGGAATTTGTCGTTGAGACGATGATGTGTCTCCCAGTTTCAACCGCGCGCGCTCTGGTGATCTGCCATTGCTGGGGAGTTTGGGCGGTATCGATGAATGACGAGTTGTTGGATTGAACCGCGAGAATTCTTGCCCCATGGCGAACCGTGTCCGCGACAGTGTCGTCATAGGCAACCTCGAAACAGACCACCACACCGATCGGGACCTTCGTCCCAGAAATAGTTGAGTCGAGGACACCCGGAGTCATTCCCGGAACGGACTGGCGTCCAATATTCTCCAATATGGGAATGAGCGGCAGGAAGAATGACCTGGCCGGAATCCACTCACCGAACGGCACCAAGTTGCGTTTGTGATAGATGGATGTCGGCTTGGGTGACGACGCCGGCCACCACATCGACGTCGTCTGGCGCTCGTCATCGCCGGGTCCGTCGGTCACTGCTCCCACGAGAATTGGCCGCTTCGAGATGGCCAGCGCCCCCATGACGATCTGGTGGCTCTTGACGTCAAGAACTGGATCGATGTCGGTGGAGTTCTCGGGCCACAGGATCATGTCGTGTGCGGCCTTACCTGAAACCCGTTGCTCGGCGACGGCCATAATCGTCTGGGACAGATGATTGTCCGTGACGGACCGGGCATAGCCCATCGCGTAGGGACCGGCAGTACCGTCCACTCCCCCTTGGACGACGAGTACCCGAACGCTGTCATCATGAGTGTCGCGTGTGGCGATCGTCCCTGATACGGTCGCCAGGACTGCGACGACGACGAGTTCTGCCATGAGGCCAACCGCATTGTGGACCCTCCTCTTTCCTCGGGCAGCGACGACACGCGCCAAGAGGGCTGCCGCCAGGGCGACAAGAAGACTCGTCCCCGTCGTCCCAGCCCACCTGAGGGCTCCGACCCATGGAGTGTCGACGACAGTCCAGGCCAGCCGAACCCAGCCGAACCCCCCAAGCGGGACCGCAGCGGCTCCCACTTCTGTGGCCGTCCAGACCATGGCCTGGAACAAAGGCGCACCGGGCAGGACACTGACGCAGCGGATGGCCCACCCGGCCAGGAGACACCACAACGCCATGACGGCAGTGAGAAGCACCGCCACCGGAGGGCCCATGACGCCGACCCAGGCGATGGTGGTGGCGAACAGGCCGAGACCGAAGAGGTATCCCAGACCGGCCGCGGCACGGCCTGTCGTGGGACGGACGAGCAGGATGAGTGCGGCGAGTCCTGGAATGACGAGGATCCACCAATCCAGCGGCTGGAATCCAGTACCTGTGGCGGCTCCGGCGGCAAGTGCAGCCAGGCCGCGCAGCCACGACGTGTGCGAAAGGTGGGAGAGGTGTGTCACCGGGTACCCAGCATGCCGAGATCGTCGAACATGGTGTCGAGGACGACGACCGTTTCCGTCCCGCAGTGACACTCCTTGCGGATGCGGGTGACCAGCTGGTCGAGGCGACTGGTATTGGGTGCCTGAACTCTCGCCAGGTAGGAGGCTGCGCCAGCGATGGAGTGGCAGCCTCGCACCTCCGAGAAGGTCTTCAGGACGTCGGGGATCCTCTCGTCCTCCCCAGGATCGATGGGGTTGAGGAAGATGAAAGCCGTAATGCCTGCGCCGATGGCTTCCAGGTTGAGGGTGGCGTGGTAGCCGCAGATGATTCCCTTGGCTTCGAGCCTCTTGACGCGCTGCTGGGCGGCTGAGGTGGACAAACCCGTCTGATGTCCGAGCTCAGTCCACGACATCCGACCGTCTCCCTCGAGCAGACTCAGGATTTGGCGGTCGGTGGCTTCCAGGATCGGCGACCGATCTTCGTCCTCCTCGTCGTGATGCTTGGTCATGAGTGGCTCCTCCCTGTCCCCGGTTCGGCCCAGTGGGATCTCAGCACGTGAATGGTGGATCCGGCGAGCAAATTCGGTGCCGCAGATGCTACTCGGGACGGGCGACCTCGGCCGTCGAGGCAGACTCTTTCGACAATCTCCAGGGCGAACTCGGCGAACCAGTCCTCGAGGTCTGCCACGCCGGAATACGACTGGTTGGGGGTGTCATGCCAGGAGTACGGCAGATCGTGGGAGGCCGGCATTCTGCCTCCGATGATCTTGAGCCGGTTGCGCCAGTACACGAAGTTCGGCACGAGCAGGATGAGCAGGGTGCCGATGCGTGCCATTTCCGCTAAGACGACGTCAGGAGAGACGACGGCCTGCAGGGTCTGCGACAAGATGACGACGTCGTAGGAGTCGTCGTGGAACTCCCCCAGGTCCTCGTTGAGATCCATCCCCAGCACCGGCACCCCCGCCGACATCGCGGTGGCGAGGGAGGGCTGATCCAATTCGACACCGGTCCCCAGACAGTCTCGGGTGGTGATGAGGTGACGGAGCAAGGAACCGTCGCCACATCCAAGGTCTAGGACGCGGGAATGGGACGGCACGAGCGAGGTGATGATGCGTTGATCGGGACGGAGTGTCACAGCGTCGTCTCCCTCGTGCACAGGTGGCCGTCGAAGTGTGGTGCCCGCGGTGATGCCCTCATCGGCAACCGGTCGGCGGTGAGGAAGGCCTTGACGAGGTCGTGGTAGGGGTCGAGCTTCATGAGGAAGGAGTCATGACCCCACGACGAGGCAATCGTCGCGAAACTCACTGGTAGCCCTCCCCCCTCGAGATGACGGGCGATCCGGCGTGAGTGGGCCGGGGAGAATCGCCAGTCGGTGTCGAAGCAGATGACGAGGAAGTTAACCGGATCTGCCACCAGTGCGTCGGTGGCCCCGGCGCGACCGAACGGGTCGAAGTAGTCCATGACCCGAGTCAGATAGATGTAACTGAGTGGGTCGAATCGGGTGAGGAAGGCCTCGCCCTGGTGATCAAGGTATGACTCGACGGCGAAGTTGATGCCGAACCCGCGTTCCACCGATTCGGACTGACGAGACCGTCCGAACTTCTCGGCGAAGGCGTCCTCGGACAGATAAGTGATGTGAGCGAGCATCCGCGCGATCGACAATCCGGTGTTTGGGCGGACGTCGTCATAGGTGCCATCCGCAAAGGCTGGATCGCGTAGGATCGCCTCGCGTCCCACCGCGGAGAACGCGATGTTCTGAGCTGTCAACCCGCTCGACGAGGCAATGATGATGGCGTTGTCCAGGGTCGACGGGTACGTCAGCGACCAGTCGAGGGCCTGCATACCGCCCATGGAGCCGCCGACAACGGCGTGAAAGTGCTCCACACCCAGGTGCTCGGCGAGTCGCAGGTGCACTTCGACGAAGTCGTGCATGTCGATCTGAGGGAAATCGAGTCCCCAGCGTTTCCCGGTGTCCGGATTGGTCGACGCCGGTCCAGTTGTACCGGAACAGCCTCCCAGCAGGTTAGAGGCGATGACGAAGAAGCGGTCGGTGTCGATGGCGCGACCCGGTCCGATGATGTTGTCCCACCACCCTGGGCGATCCGCTCCCGGGTGGAAACCCGCTGCGTGGGCGTCTCCGGTGAGAGCGTGACAGATGTACACCGCATTGTCACGAGCTTCATTGAGAGTGCCGTAGGTCTCGTAGGCGACGGTGACGTGATCGAGACGGCCACCAGCGATCAGATGGAGAGGATCGTCCGGCGTGGCAACCGTCGCGTACTTGGTCTCGACGGTCCCGACTCCGGGGCCTACGGGGCTGGTTCTGTGCGCTGGCAGACGGGGTGACATCGCGACCATTCTGCCAGTTCTCGTCGTCGTGCCCACCATGTGAAGGGTCCCAGCCACTACGCTCTTTGTCGTGCGCATGATGGATCAAGTCGGCCTTGAACGCGTCTTGCGGGGTGTGGCAGGCCAGCCGCGGGTCGTCTGTGGCGGTTCGGGAGCCACTCCCGTACCACTCCTGGGCATCATCGACCGGTGTGTCGAGACGTGGCGGTTGGTGTGCATCAATGCGCCAGTCGGTGTACCCACACGCAAGGACGTCGTTCACGAGACGATCTTCATCGGCCCGGGTAGTCGACGTGCCGAGAGCCTCGAGTACGTCCCCTGTCGTTTAAGCCTGGCACCGAGCCTCTACGAGGAGCGACTCGCGCCCGACATCCTCGTTCTGCACACCAGCACGCCACGCAATGGCACCGTGAGCATGGGTATTGAGGTCCAGGTGTTGCCGGCCGCCCTCGACGCGGCCAAACGGCGAGGTGCTCTCATCATTGCCCAGGTCAATCCGAACATGCCCCATGTCCTCGGCGACGGGATCGTTGACGTCGATGACATTGATATCGGTGTTTTCGTCTACGCTTCTCTGCCAACTGCCTCCATGCCGTCCCCGGGTCCGCTGGCCCGCCAAATCGGTGACCGGGTGGCTTCTCGGATCCGTGACGGCGCCACCCTCCAGGTGGGGATCGGTGCGGTTCCTGACGCCGTCGTCGCTCAGCTGCCCGAGAACATCCACGTAGGCGTGTGGACCGAACTCCTCACCGACTCCATCCGCCTCCTGGACGATGCTCATACCCTGGACGATCGCGTCGTCACCGGCACCTTCGCGATGGGAACACCCGCCTTGTACGAGTGGCTCGACGACAATCCGCGGGTGCGGTTGCTACGCTGCGAGACCACGAATGACCCCGGGACCATCGCTGGCCAACCCAAGGCCACCAGTGTCAATACGGCTTTGCAGGTGGACCTGTTCGGTCAGGTCAACGCAACTCGCGTCGGTACCAAGATCTATTCCGGGGTCGGTGGATCCACCGACTTCCTAGTGGGCGCCATGCACTCCCCCGGTGGTCAGGCCCTCATTGCCATGCGCAGTTGGCATCCGAAAGCCAACCGCTCGACGATCGTGGACGTGCTTGATTCACCGGTTTCGGCGATCCAGCCCTCGGTCATCATCACGGAGCAGGGCACGGCTGAGCTGTTCGGAAACTCCCAGAATGAGCAGGTTCGTCAACTCATCGAGAACACTGCCCACCCGGAGGCCCGCGACCATCTCTGGCGGCGGGCCAGGGAGTTTGGGTTGGCCTGATCAGGCGTCGGGTACTTCGACGTCGAGGAGCTTGGCGAGGACCGTGATGACGCCATTCTCCTTGTAGGACGGAGCAACGTAGTTCGAGGCCTCAATGATGTCGGGATGGGCGTTGGCCATTGCGAAGGACCACTTCGCCAGCGGCATCATCTCAAGGTCATTGAGGAAGTCGCCGAAGATCGCTGTCTGATCCGGGGTGACACCCAGATCGGCCTGCACAGCCTTGACGGCACTGCCCTTGTTCACGCCGGGGTTCATGATGTCGACCCAGTTCGGGGTGGCAAGGATGACCTGGTGGTCAGGGGCGATGCGCTGCATCGTCGGGTGAGTGACCTCGGAGGCCTCGCCGAAGTCATAGATGGATAACTTGATGACGTCGCCGGTGTGCTCGGTGAGGTCATCGACGACGGTGTGGCTGTGGTAGTAGGTCGCGACGTGGGAGACAAAACGATCATCCCCGCGTTCAAGGTATGCGATGGACTTGGTCGCGACGACCAAACCGACGTCATGCCCATCTTCGGCGAGCCTTCGAACTCCCTCGATCACCTCGTGCGCAAGGTCGGGGTCGATGATCGATGAGGAGACGTCGGCGCCATCGCGGACGACATAGGTACCGTTCTCCGAAATGATTGGCATCCCGTCGAGGTGGGAATGAAACATCGTGGACAGGGTGGCGCACTGGCGTCCGGAAGCCGGTACGAAGGCGACGTCACGATCCTTCATGATCTCCAGAAGTGGCCACAGCTGGGCCGGGATGTTCCCCTCGCCGTCGAGGAGGGTGCCATCCATGTCGGAGATGACCAGTCGGAGATCGTCGGCGGGGGCAGGAAACGGGGTTGGCTTCGGCATGTCCACCCGCTCAGGATACCGATACCGGAGTGTGACAGGGCACGAAGACGACGAGCCCATCTGAGATGGCCGGGACCAGAAGCGCAGCACGCGCCCGGTGCCCGGCCCCAGCAACAACGAGCACCCTCCCGGAGTAGTCATGGGGGGAGGGACTCCTATCCAGAAATGATTAATGCCTGGTGAGAATCACCTTCTCACCAGGCATTTCGTCGGGCTGACAGGATTTGAACCTGCGACCCCTTGACCCCCAGTCAAGTGCGCTACCAAGCTGCGCTACAGCCCGATTGAATCGCTCGGCGATCCGGAGAAGTACACTAGCGTACTTCCGCTCCTGCAACCAAATTGGTCACTTCTTTCCGCGCCTCTCGCGTGGACGGATCTCGACGTGCACCGGTGATCCGGCGAAGCCGAAGTCCTCGCGCAGCCGTCTGATGATGAACCGCACGTATCCCTGGTCGAACATCCCTGAGGTGAACAGGGCGAAGGTCGGCGGGCAGGTGTGAGCCTGGGTACCGAAGAGGATCCTCGGCTGCTTGCCACCACGCACGGGGTGGGGATGTGCCGCCGCCAGACGTCCGAGGAAGGCATTGAGCTTTCCGGTCGAGATCCTCGTCTCCCAACCTGCGGCAGCCGTCTCGATGGCCTTTTCGAGCTTGTCGACGTTGCGACCCTTGAGAGCAGAGATGTTGACCCGCGGAGCCCAGGAGTAGGCCTGCACGTCACGTTCGATCTCGCGCTCCAGGTAACGACGACGCTCGTCGTCGGTCAGATCCCACTTGTTGTAGGCGATGACCATCGCGCGTCCGGCCTCTTCGACCATGGTGAGGATGCGCAGATCCTGGTCACTGATCGGCTCCGAGGCATCGATGACGACGACGCACACCTCGGCGCGCTCGATGGCCGCTTGGGTACGTAGGGACGCGTAGTACTCGTGTCCGGAGGCTTCCTTGACCCGCTTGCGCAGTCCAGCAGTGTCGATGAACTGGTACAGGGTGCTGCCAACGGTCACCAACTCGTCGACCGGGTCAACCGTCGTCCCGGAGACATCCGAGACTACTGCACGATTCTGACGGGCTAGACGGTTGAGAAGCGAGGACTTGCCGACGTTCGGCCTGCCGACGATGGCAACACGGCGCGGACCACCGGTCGTCTCGTAACTGGCCGGGCTCTCCGGCAGCACCTCGATGAGGGCGTCGAGAAGGTCACCCGATCCGCGACCATGCATGGCGGACACCGGGTGGGGCTCCCCCAGGCCGAGGTTCCACATCGTCGCGGCCTCGGCCTCACCACGCACGTCGTCAACCTTGTTGGCTGCCACGACGATGGGTTTGCGCGACTGTCTCAACACCTGGACGACGGCCTCGTCCTCGTCAGTCGTACCGACATTGGCGTCGACGACGAACAGCACCGCGTCGGCCGTCGAGATGGCCAGCTCAGCTTGCTCAGCGATCATGGCGGCCATGCCTGAGGCATCGGAGGCCCAACCACCGGTGTCTACGAGCACGAACTGACGACCGGACCACTCGGCGTCATAGGACACCCGGTCTCGGGTTACGCCGGGGACATCCTGCACAACAGCCGCTCGGCGTCCGAGGATGCGGTTGACGAGGGTGGACTTACCCACATTGGGCCGCCCGACGACGGCGACGACCGGCTTGGGAAGGGCTTCCTCGGTACCGTCACTGGGGCCGTCGAGGAACTCGGGCGAGTCGGACATGAGGGCACACTCCTGCTAGGGGACTGAACCACGGTACACGCACTCGCGCCCGTGGGAATATCGTTCAGCGCAGCGACTGAGGAACCAGGCCGATGACGGCGTCGATGACCTGCTCCAGATCGAGATGGGTGGAGTCGACCAAGGTCACCCCTTCAGCGGGCTGCTCAAAGGTGGACACCGTCGAGTCGTCACGGTCACGACGCACGATCGAGTCGATGACCTGTTCCATGTCGACCTTCTCCCCCAACTCAGCCTGACGACGCGCGATGCGAACGGCAGGATCGGCGACCAGGAGCACTCTCACCTGGGCGTCGGGGCACACAACCGTGGTGATGTCGCGACCTTCCATGACGATGCGTCCGCAGTTGGCCGCGATCTGGCGCATGCGAGCGGTGAGGGCGTCTCGAACAGGCTGAATGGTCGCAACCGCAGACACCGTGGCACTGGTCTCCGGATACCGGATCTCCTCGGTGACATCGTCACCGTCGATGACGACGAGGTCGTGGTTGGCAGAGGTGTCAATGTCCAACCGGCAGGTACGAGCCACCTCGATGGCGTCGAGCGGATTGGCCTTCGGATCAATTCCAAGATGGGCAACACGACAGGCCACCGCGCGATACATCGATCCGGTGTCCAGATGGGCCACGTCGAGTCGATTGGCAACCCCGCGAGAGGTCGACGACTTACCGGACCCGCTGGGCCCGTCAATGGCGATGACAAGAGGTGAGGGTGACACGTTCTGCCTGCCTTTCGATGACGATCCGACCAGGCGAGACTATCGGCATCCACCGACAAGGGTCAGGAACGCACCGACCAGCCATGATCGCGCATTGAGGCCCTCAACTGCTCCGCACGATCCGGGGCGACATCGATGGACAGGAAACCAACCTCACGAGCCGGATCATGCTCCACCGACAGGTCCTCGACATTGACCCCAGCAGCCTCGACATCAGTAAACAACCTGGCCAGGCCACCAGGCGCATCGGGAATCTCGACGACGACGACGCTGATCTCCATCATCTGGTGGCCATGCTTACCGGTGATCTTGCGTGCCCCCGACTGCCCGACGCCCAGGAATTCCTCCAGACGGTCCGGGTCGTCCAGACGAGACAGCAGGTCGTCAAGATCGTCACGAATGGCTTCCAGCTGACGACGAACCTCAGTGCGATTGGAGTTGAGGATCTGACGCCACATGGTGGTCTGGGAACGAGCCACTCGCGTGATGTCACGGATCCCCGATCCTGCCAGCCTGAGATGTTGAGGACGAGCATGTCGCAGATTGGCCGCCGTGAGGATGCTCATGAGGTGAGGAAGGTGGGACACCTCGGCGACGGCTCGGTCGTGCTCGTCAGCATCCATGCTCACCACACGAGCGCCGCACGTCCTGGCCAGAGCAATGACCTGCTCGACGTCATCATGCCGGTTGTCAGTACGGGGAGTCACCACCCAGGTGCGGTCGACGAACAGTTCGTCGGAAGCTGTCAATGGGCCTGTGTACTGAGTGCCAGCCATGGGGTGTGAGCCGACATACCTGGTGACATCGACATCTCGACCAGCTGCCAAGTCGATGAGTTCGGCGAGCACCGCTCCCTTGACCGACGCGGTGTCCGTGACGACGGCGTGGGGATGACGGTTGAGGCGCTCGACGATGGTCGAGGCGACTGCGGAGGGTGGGGTTGCCACCACGACGACCCGATACGCATCGTCGTCGAGGCCGTCCAGCTGGCCTGCGCCACGTCCGGCCGCCACCAAGGCGTTGCCGCGATCGATGTCCCACAGGTGGACGTCAGCCCCCGCGGCGACGAGGGCTTTCCCGACTGACGCACCGATGAGTCCTGCACCGACGACGAGAATGGGACCCCTCAAGGCCAGTGCAACGTCCTCAGGACTCGTCACTGTCAGCCTCCAGCACGGTGGCAGCGTCGAGACGGCGGAAATGACGTCGGGTCGAGGCGTGGCGATCGAGTAGTCCCACTTCGATGCTCTCTGGTTCGGCGTCAAGAACGCTCATCGAAGCCCGAACGACCTCAGACACCGACACATGGTCCGGCAGGTCGAAAGACTTCTCAGAAGCCACTCCCATGAGAACGGGATCAGTGCTGGCACGCACGGTCCCGTCGAAGTCAATGGTGTATAAGCGATCCTCGGAAGGGACGAGGCCGAGCTCTGCCACCGTCACCTGGACCTGATAGGGCTTGATATCAGGGCAGGTAAAGACCTTGCCGATAATGCGGGAATACATGCTCGCCAAGCTGCGTCCCGTGACGTCGAGTCGGTCATAGGCGTAGGCACGGAGGTCGGCGAAACGGATGCCCGCCACCCGCAGGTCCTCGGCCTCATGGAAGATCCCGACCGCGGCAAAGGCGAGCCGATCATGGATCTCGGAGATCGACCTCATACCCCTGGGAAGATCTGCACCACTCCGACGGGCAACCAACGCAATGCCCTCCGCGCAACGAGCGACAATGACGCCGTCGCCTCCATCACGGATCGAATCAGACACGAAACTGGCCCGGTCGGCCACCCACTGACTCGGTGGAACGTAGGCAGGAATCGTCATGACTGGACCTCCTCGTGCTCCGCCTCGGCAGTGATCTCGTCGACGACCCGCTTCGCCAACACCGCGACTTCCTCGGTGGGAATCCGCGTGACACCGTTGGAATCGGCATGGGCAACGGTCGGGTACAGACCACGAGACAGATCAGGTCCCGACAGCGCCGAAGCGGTGCTGTCACTGATGGCGGTGTGCAGGGCGCGAATCGCGAGCATGATGGCTTCGTCGCGATCCATCCCGGGGCGGTAACCGTCATCGAGGACATCGGTGGCGAACAGAGTCCCGGACCCGACGCAGGCGTGGGCGTGCTTCTCGGTGCGTCCACCCGTTCCGTCATAGGAAAAGATGCGTCCGCGGTGAGCGAGGTCATCCCACCCGGCCAACAACGGCGTCACAGCCATCCCCTGAGCCATCATCGTGCCGTTCGAGCGCACCAGACTCGACAGCCTCGCGGCTCGACCGTCCATGCTGATCCTTTGCCCCTGGATCTTCTCGAGGTGATCAACCTCGGCCTGGAAGAGACGAATCATCTCCCCCGCGAGACCCGCTGCGCCTGCAATTCCGATCACACAGCGATCATCGGTACCGAGAATTCGGTCAATATCTCGCTGATCTGGGTGCCGCGTCATCGCCGATCCGAGATCGGCGGCGGCTATCACGCCCCCGCTGCAACGGATGGCCAGCACCGTTCTGCCGTGCCTCGACAACTCAGGAACACTGGTGTCCACCGTCGTCGGCGGCAGCAGCTCAGGGGCCACACGCCTCAGGAACAGTGCAAACGAATCGGTGGTTGTACTCGAGGTGAGGTAATCCTCATCGAGATCGGACAGCGACAGTGGCATGACCCTCCTCGTCACGGATGCACTCGGGATTTCCAGCCTAGCCGACCGATTTGGGTACAGACCCTGATGCGGATACCATCGGTATTCGATACCAGTGGTACTGCCTACGATCCCCTTGCTCTTCCGAAGGACGACAACCTGTGATGCCTACCGCAGTGGAAAGGCCTCATCGCGACGAGGTCAAAAATCGCATACTCGTCGCTGCCACCGAAAATTTCGAACGGGACGGCTATGCCGGCGCGAGTCTGCGTCGCATCGCATCGGATGCCGGATTCACCAAAGGGGCCGTGTACTCCAATTTCGGGTCCAAGCCCGACCTCTTCGGACAGGTGTGCACCGAAAGGCTTGCCAGTGGCGAGAGGGATGTCGTCGATGCCCTCTCCCCCATCTTTTCGAGCGGTGGCAACCCCGACGAGGTCATGAGGCAGATCAGCGAGAAGCTCACGGAGATCCTCCTGGAAGATGCTCCGTGGCAGGTCATTCTCGCGGAATTCCGCGCTCTGGCCCGCCATGACGAGGAGATCGCCGAGGCCTACACAAAACTGCAGAAACAGCGGATCGCTCAACTGGTCGATTTGACGACCCAGTACTGTGTACTCGACCGCGTCAAGTCCGCGGAGGATGCCAACCCACGCAGCCTCGCGGTAGTGGTCCTCAGTCTGGTCAACGTGCTTGCCCTGGAATTCTCGGTGGCCAGTGCAGTCATCGACCAGCAGGTCATAATCGATGTCATCGAACGTTCAATCAGGGGGTTCCTCCAGTGATGCGTTTCTCGAAACGTCCTCCGGTCGACACCCAGGCCCTTGAGGACGCCTCGGGAGTGGTGCTCCACGCCCGCGACTTGAACGCCCAGGGGCGGCAAGGAATGATCTTCGGGCCTCTCGACATGGACCTCGCGCCGCGTCAGCTAGCCGTCATCCATGGCCCCGCCGGCGCCGGAAAGTCCGCCCTGCTGCTGGCCCTCTCCGGACGGTTCCGCAGAACGCGCGGAACCCTCATCATCGACGGCATTGATGCGATGGCCGAGCCCTACCGCGCCATTCATCGCACGTCCGTGGCCCGTATCGCCGATTACGTCGTCCCAGAGGATCGCCTGACCCTCAATGAATCAGTCGCCGAGCGATGCCACCTCGATGCTGTCAACCTCAAGACAGCCGAGAGCAGGGTGCGTCAGATCGAGGAAATCGTCGGTTTCCGTATTGACCGTTCCTGCGAGTTCGAGCAGCTCGAAGCCATTGAGCGTGCCGTGACGTCGCTGGCTCTCGCCATGCTGAGGGAGACGAAGGTAGTCGTCATTGACGATGCCGATGTCATGGTTCCCCACAACCAGCAGAGATTGTTGTTCGAGATGTTCTCAAAGCTCACCGAGCTCGACGACTCGACCATCATCGCCGCGACAGTGGACGACGACATGGCGCCGCCCGGATCCCTCGACGTCGAACTGCCGGCCCACAACCGTGCCCATGCGGTCAAGGACATTCATGGCAACAAGGATGTCGACGGTAATTCTCGCGACCCGGAAGCCCCAGAGGTGACACAGATTCCTCTCGAAGGAGAGGAAGAAAACACCGAACCCGAGGTCGACACCAAGACCGATTCCGCGCCCGACGAAGAAACCGAATACAACACTCCGACGGAAAATGCCCATACCGATGACTGCCCCCGGAGATAACGCATGCTGACTCGATTCATCAGACTCGTACAGTTCGAGTTTCGGCGTTTCAAAGGACGCTCCAAGCTCGGCCTCATCTTCATTCTCATTATTCCGCTGCTGTACGGTGGTATTTATCTTCACGCCAACTGGGATCTTTATTCCAATACCGACAAGGTGAAGATTGCGATCGTCAATCATGACAAGCCGGCCACGTTTGATGGTCGGACCGTCGAAGGTGGCAAGGAATTCCAGGAAACGCTGAAGAAGAACCCACGATTCGACTGGCAGTTCCTCGGAACCGATGAGGACAAGGCCTATCAGGGTCTTCGTGACGCCGAGTACTTCATGGTCATCGAGGTACCCGAGAACTTCTCGACGAGCATCGTGTCTGCCGGTGACTTCAAGCCGGCTCGGGCGACACTCAAGCTCCACCGCGACGACGCAAACGGATTCATCATCGGTCTGTTGACCTCACAGGTTCAGACAGCTCTTGAGCAGGCCTTGGACCAAAGTGTGTCCGAGACCTACTTCAATGCACTCTTCGTCAACCTGGGGGTCATCAAGGACTCATTGACGAAAGCGTCCGAGGGTTCAGCAACACTTGACTCCGGCATGAAAACCCTTGACGCCGGCGTCAATGAGATGAACACCAAGGTCCTGGGGGCAACCAAGGCCGTTGGCGACTCCACCGCAACCGTTAACAAGGTGAATTCCGCACTGGCGAACGCCGATTCGGCAGCGGCCAAGACGTCGATGGCAGTAGGCCAGACCAGGGTGGGTGCCCAAGCCATCACCGGCGCCGCACAAAGCGTCATGGCCGATGCTCAGGCCGTCAATTCTGCAATGATTCCGCTCATCAACAATGTGACCAAGAACCTTCCTGCTTTACAGAAACAGGCCGGTAACCTCGTCTCCGCGACGGCGACGTTGCAGAATCCCAACGGAAATTCTGTCGTCAAGATTCAGCACGATGTGACCGGGGCGGCGAACAAAGCATCGGCTCTTGCTGCCAAACATCCTGAGCTTGCCGATGATCCTGACTACATCGCATTGACCAAGCAAATCAATGTCGCCGCAAGTTCAACGACAACCGTGTCGTCCAATATTGCGGCGGTCGCAAATATCTCGGCCGGTCTCAATCTGAGCCTCAACCAGCAGAATGCTGACACCCTGGCCGACAATGCCAAGGCCTCGCTGAATCGTCTCAACAAGGATGCTCAGCAGGTCAACAATGGCCTTGAGACGATCAACGGTGCCATGGACAACGCTGATTCGGCTGCGAAGGATCTCAACAAGGCTGTCAACAACGCCACCGACGCCGGCCGCGACTTCACCGCGAAAGCTCCGGAAATTGCCTCTGGCGTCATGCAGTTGAGCAATGGTCTGGGACAGCTCAAGGCGGGTGCTGACGCTCTGTCCAAGGGAGCGACAAAGCTCCATCAAGGCCTCGATACCGGTGCCAAGCAGATTCCCGGCATGACGGATGATCAGCGCACCAATCTGGCCAATGTCATGAGTTCCCCAGTCGACGTCGAGCAGACCATCCTTCACTCCGCGAAGTACTACGGACGTGGCCTCGCGCCGATGTTCTTCTCCATCGCCATGTGGATCGCCTGCATCTCGACCTTCCTCGTCGTGCGTACCTTCTCCGGTCGTGCGATGACTGGTCGGGCCAACGCCCTGTCGATCGCGCTCGTCGGTTTCGGCCCGCTGGCGGTGATCGCCTTGGTTGGTGCGTACATCATGGCCTTCGGCGTCTGGTTGACCTTGGGACTCGACCCGGTCCATCCCTGGTACTTCATAGGTTTTGTGACATTGACATCACTGTCATGGATGATGCTGGCCTTCTGGATGAGACTCATCTTCGGCTCGCCACAGACAGCCATCTTCCTTATCCTCCTGGTGCTCCAGCTGCCCACATGTGGTGGAACCTTCCCTGTCACGATGCTGCCGCCGGTCTATCAGAAGCTGGCTGTCGTCATGCCGATGAAGTACTCCGTCGACGCCTTCCGCGTCCTCATCTCAGGTGGACCGATGTCGACGATGGCGCTTGGATTCGCCGTCGAGGGTGGCATCCTCATCATCTCGACGATCATCACCTTGGCCCTTGTCCATCGCCACAAGCTGTTCCGCATGCGTGACCTGCACCCGCCGATGGTCACATCGACCTCGACGGCCGACTTCGCCTTCTCCGTGAGGCCGCGATGAATGACGAGCTGGCATCGCCCTCGGTACGACGAGCTCTCGTCGCCGACATCATCTGCGTAATCCTGTTCGCAACGATTGGACGCGCCAGTCACGGGGAGACCCTCTCCCCCGGCGGCCTGCTACGAACCGGCACTCCGTTCGTGCTGGGACTTGCCGTCGGTTGGGTCATCGTCGTGACGGCCCGTATCCCGGCACAGCGCTGGCTGGCTGGACTGGTTCTGTGGGCGTCCACCCTCCTCGTGGGAATGGTGGTTCGCTACTTCACCGATCAGGGGGTGGCAGTCGCCTTCATCATCGTGGCGGCAAGCTTCCTGGCTCTCACCCTCATCGGGTGGCGCGCCGTGATGATCGGCATCAGGACGGCGCGTCGCAGGAAACGGCAGGTGTGACGGCAAGAGGGCCGGCGAGTGAACCCCGCCGGCCCTCTTCTGTGGTTGTTGATGAAACCGTGCGGTTGAACGCGTCAGCGGCACAGCCACAACGTGGTCATGCGACCCCAACCATCACTTCTCCTCCTTCGGCAACCGCCACTGATCGTGCTCGGTGATGTTGCGTGGACGAGGTCCGTGATAGTCAGGCCCGTAAGCGCCCGGAGCAGGGCGACGCTTACGCACGGGCGCCGTCACACCAGGAGCAAGCCGACGTGAAATGACGAGGAAGCCGGTGTGGCCCGTCGACCCGTGAGCCGGACGGATGGCCAAGCCTTCAGCGTGCCAGTCCCGGGTCGTCGTCTCGGTGGCCTGCGGCTCCGTCCACCCACCATCGGCACGAAGAGTGTCCATCACCCGACCCATCTGGGTCGTGGTGGCGACATAGCAGCACAGCACGCCGCCCGGAACCAAGACCTTGCCAACCGTCTCGACGCACTCCCATGGGGCAAGCATGTCGAGGATGGCGCGGTCGATCGGCTCGGACGTAATGCCCGTCACCAGATCGGAGACCTTGAGGTCCCAGGTGGACGGCACCTCACCATAGAAGGACTCGACGTTCTTGTGGGCGACGTCAGCGAACTCCTGCCGCCTCTCATAGGAATGCAGGCGTCCGTTCGGCCCAATGGCGCGCAGCAATGGGATCGACAGGCCGCCGGACCCGACTCCAGCCTCCAGCACGCGCGCCCCGGGGAAGATGTCGGCCCACATCGTGATCTGGGCCGCCTCCTTGGGGTAGATGATCGCGGCCTCACGCGGCATGGAGACGGTGAACTCGCTGAGAATCGGTCGCATGGCCAGGAACTGCAAGCCGCCGACGGAGGTGACGACGACTCCCTGAGGCCCGCCGATGAGGTCGTCGTGGCGCACTGCCCCCTTCGTGGTGTGGAAGATGCCACCCGACTGCAGGACGATCGAGTGTTTGCGCCCCTTGGGATCAGTGAGGGTGATCCGCTCCCCAGCACGCAGGACTCCCCCGCCGCCATTGGCCACCGGAGCAGCAGGCTCGTCGGCAAGGTGCCACAGGCTGACGAGATCAGCCAGTGACAGACCGGACAGGTCCGGGCGATGAACCCGGCGAGGTCCAGGACCGACCTCGGCCAGCCCGTCAACGGTGAGCACCGCGGCCCCAGCGGTCGTCGCTGAGGTAGTCCCCTTGGGGGAATCCTCGATCGCCAGACAGTCGGCGATGTCGACGCCAAGCCTTTCGGCAGCCAACAAGTACGGATCTGGCGCCGGTTTGGCCGTCCCCGGGGTGACGTCGTCGAAGGTCACAACGGTGTCAAAGGGGTTGCCGATACGGTCATGGATGGCCTCAAGCACCGGCTCGACGACAGCGTGCGCCGATCCCGTCACGATCGCCATGGGGACACCGGCCTCACGGATCTCTGTCAGCAGGTCCAGCACACCCGGACGCCACGGCACCTCTCGTTCCCGGTTGAAGGTCGAGACCATCGTGATGAGCTGGTGCCGCACATCCTCGGTGGTTGCCGATTCCCCAATCTCTCCGGCCATCGCCTCGCAGACATCGGTCATCGGTCCGCCAGTGAAGCTACTGGCCTTTTCGGACTCCCACATGATTCCGTAGGAGGACAGAATCGCCAGTTCTGCCTCGACCCAGCGAGGTTCTGTATCGACGAGGGTCCCGTCAAAGTCCCACAACACCGCCGCAAAACGGTCGGCAGTCGAGGTGTGCAAGGACGTCTCACTTGGCGTTGAAATAGTTGGCCTCCGGATGATGGACGACGAAGGCGTCGGTGGACTGTTCTGGATGGAGTTGAAACTCCTCCGACAGCTCCACACCGATCCTCGCCGGGTTAAGCAGTTTCACCACCTTGGCCCTGTCCTCGAGGTTCGGGCAGGCGGCGTACCCGAAACTGTACCGGCAGCCCCGGTAGGTTTGATGGTCGATGGCATCGGTGACAGAGGTACTGTCGTCGTCAATCCTCAATTCATGACGCACACGGGCGTGCCACATCTCGGCGAGGGCTTCGGTCAACTGGACGGACAGCCCGTGCAACTCGAGGTACTCCCGGTAGGAATTGGCCTCGAAGAGTCGTTGGGCGGCAGCCGAGACCGCCTTTCCCATCGTCACCAGCTGGAAACCAATGACGTCCGGGCCGTACTCGCCAGCCTCGTCGGCGTCGCGGAAGAAGTCAGCCAGGCAAAGCTTCCGACCACTACTTTGGCGTGGGAAGGTGAACCTGGTGACCTCCTTCGAGGTGTCCTCGGGGTCCAGGACGATGAGGTCGTGCCCCTGGGAGAAGCACGGCCAGTAGCCATCGACCACGCCGAACTGGGCCAGATTCTCCTGCCGGATGCGGTCCAGGAGAAGCCGCAAACGCGGCCGAGCCACCTCATTGACCATGCGATCCCAGGAACCGTCGCTGCGCGAACCCTTGAGCCCCCACCGGCCCATGAAGGTGGCGCGCTCGTCGAGCCAGACCAGCACGTCGGCCAACGGAATACCCGTCGAGACTCTCGAACCCCAGAACGGCGGGGTCGGGATCTCGACCGACCCTGGAACGGGTCGGGCCACATCGGCGCGCGGGGCATCGTCATCAGAAGTCATGTCGTCGGTCTCAACAGTGACCTGTTTGACCTTGATACGACGACGTCGAGGCTTCGGGAGTTCAGCTCCCGGAACCCCCTTCTTGACGGCCATCACGGAATCCATGAGGCGAAGTCCCTCGAAGGCGTCCCTTGCGTAGCGCACCTCGCCCTCGAACAGGTCGTTGAGGTCTTCCTCGACGAATGTCCTCGTCAGGGCCGCACCACCGAGCATGACTGGGTACTTGGAGGCCAGTCCGGCCTGGTTCAACTCGAGCAGGTTGTCCTTCATGACCATCGTCGACTTCACCAGCAGACCAGACATGCCGATGACGTCAGCCCGATAGGTCTCGGCGGCCTCGATGATCGCCGTCACCGGCTGCTTGATGCCCAAATTGACGACGTGATAGCCGTTGTTGGAGACGATGATGTCGACGAGGTTCTTGCCGATGTCGTGGACGTCACCCTTGACCGTGGCGAGCACCAGGGTGCCCTTGCCGGAGGTGTCCGACTTGTCCATGTGAGGCTCGAGGTGAGCGACTGCCACCTTCATGACCTCCGCGGACTGCAGCACGAAGGGAAGCTGCATCTTGCCCGACCCGAAGAGGTCGCCAACCACCTGCATACCGGCCAGCAGATCCTCGTTCACGATGTCGAGAGCAGTCTTAGACTCCATGGCCTCGTCGAGGTCATCCTCCAGGCCCTTGGCATTGCCGTCGATGATGCGCTGCTTGAGGCGCTCGAACAGCGGCATGGCGGCCAGCTCGGCCTCGCGCTCGGCACGCATCGAGGCAGCCGTCACTCCCTCGAAGAGTTCCAGGAAGCGACTGAGCGGGTCATAACCGTCATGACGCCGGTCGTGGACGAGGTCGAGGGCGACCTCGCGCTGTTCCTCCGGAATGCGATCGATCGGCAGGATCTTCGCGGTGTGGACGATGGCCGAGTCCAGCCCGGCCTTGACGGCCTCGTGGAGGAAGACCGAGTTGAGGACGATGCGGGCTGCCGGGTTGAGGCCGAAGGAGATGTTCGAGACACCGAGGGTGGTACGCACACCCGGGTAACGCTTCTTAATCTCGGCGATGGCGTTGATGGTCTCCAGACCGTCGCGACGGGTCTCCTCCTGACCAGTGCCGATCGGGAAGGTGAGGCAGTCGACGAGGATGTCACCGATGCCCATGCCCCAGTTGTCGACGAGATCATCGATGAGGCGAGAGGCCACCCGTACCTTCCACTCGGCAGTGCGTGCCTGGCCCTCCTCGTCAATGGTGAGTGCGACGACTCCAGCCCCATTCTCGACGACCATCGGCATGACGCGCTGGTAGCGCGATCCAGGACCGTCCCCGTCCTCGAAGTTCACCGAGTTGATGATGCAGCGACCGGGCAGATGCTCCAGACCAGCAGCCAGGACGTCGGGCTCGGTGGAGTCAAGGATGATTGGCAGCGTGCAGGCGGTGGCCAGTCGGGCGCTGAGTTCGGACATGTCCGCCACGCCATCGCGACCGACGTAGTCGACGCACAGGTCGAGCAAGTGGGCGCCGTCGCGGGTCTGGGCCCTGGCGATGTCAACACACTCATCCCAGTTCTGGGCCAACATCGCTTCACGGAAGGCCTTGGAACCGTTGGCGTTGGTGCGCTCGCCAATGGCCAGATAGGCGGTGTCCTGGCTCAACGGGACGTCGTTGTACAGGGAGGCAACGGCGTCGGCGTGGTGAATCTCGCGCTCGGGAACCGGTCGACCTGAAACCCGCTCGGCAATGGCACGGATGTGGTCAGGGGTGGTACCGCAGCAGCCACCGACGACCGACAGGCCGTAACGATCAACGTAGTCGTCCAGAACGGGGGCGAGATCGTCAGGACCGAGGGGATAACGGGCCCCCTCCCCCGTGATCTCGGGCAGGCCAGCGTTCGGCATGCACATGATCGGTACCTGTGCTCCGCGGGACAGGGTACGCAGGTGCTCGGCCATCTCGGCGGGTCCGGTGGCGCAGTTGAGGCCGATGGCGTCGACGCCGAGAGATTCCAGCACCGTCAACGCTGCACCGGTCTCCGACCCCATGAGCATGGTTCCGGTGGTCTCGACGGTGAAGTCGACGAGAATAGGCAGGTCGACCTTGCGCGCGGTGGCGGCACGATGAGCGCCTATGATTGCGGCGCGAGCCTGCAAGAGGTCCTGGCAGGTCTCGATCTGGACACCGTCGGCGCCCGCGTCAATCATGGCCTCGATGACCTGCTGGTAGACATCGCGGATGGCGGCGAAACCAATCTGGCGAAGGGTCGGCAGCTTGGTTCCCGGACCGATCGATCCAACGACGTAACGCGGCTTGTCCGTACGCTTGTCAGCTGCCTCACGAGCCAGTTTCGTGGCAGCAGATGCCAGTTCGACAGCACGCGGAGCGATGCCGTACTCCGTCAGGGCTGGCAAGTTCACGCCGAAGGTGTTGGTCTCGATGATGTCAGCCCCGGCATCCAGGTAGACGTCATGAATGCCGGAGATGACATCAGGTCGGGTGACATTGAGTATCTCGTTGCAGCCCTCAAGTCCCTGGAAGTCATCCATCGTGAGATCGCTGCTCTGCAGCATCGTGCCCATGGCGCCATCAATGACGAGAACGTGCCGGGACAGAGCGGTGCGAAGGGTCATGGGTTCCAGCCTAGGGGTCAGGCTAGCCTTGGCACCATGCGATTTCGACACATGGACCGGCCATGGGTCGTGGTGGCCTTCAGTGGCTGGAACGACGCCGGCTCGGCCGCCACCCAAGCGGCGACCCTCATCGCTGAGTACTCCGAGGCAAAAACCTGGCGGACGATTGGTGGCGAGGAGTTCCACGACTTCCGTCAGACCCGTCCTGCCATCACCGTCATGAATGACGTCGAAATCGTCAACTGGCCGTGCACGACGATCCGTGTTGGCAGGTGGCAAGGCCAGCCGATCGTCATCGTCACCGGTCCTGAGCCAAGTCTGCGCTGGCGAACCTACTGCTTTCGCTTGCTGCGGCGACTACGCAAGCTCAAACCGGCTGGTCTCGTCGTGCTTGGCGCGATGGCCACTGATGTCGCCCACACACGGCAATTGCCCGTGATGGTCTCGACGACCGACCCTGACCTCGTCAGTGCCCTGGGGGCGGAGAAGCTCGAGTACGACGGCCCGACGGGCATCCCCTTCGTCCTTGTCACAGAGGCACGGCACCACGACTTCAACGCCATCGGGCTGTGGGTCGGTGTGCCGCAATACGCCTGTGAATCCCCTTGCCCTCCGGCTGTGCAGTCCCTCCTTGTCCGGATCGAGGAACTCACCGGGATTGCCGTGCCGCAAGCTGGTCTCGAGGAGGACAAGCGAGAATGGGTCGGAGCCATTGACGAGGCCCTGTCTGAGCATCCCGAACTGGCCGAGTACGTCGCAGCCCTCGAGACGGAACAGGATGCCACCCTGCCCGAGGGGCTTACGGGAGACGTCCTGGCCGTGGAGTTTCAGTCCTATCTACGCCACCGCGGTACCTGACCGCAGTACTCAGTGGCAGCAGTCCTGGGCCGCCTGAGCCTGATTGCGCAGTGAGGTGACGACCTGGTCGGGGTCATCGGATCGGTAGACGGCAGAACCCGCCACGAAGGTGTCAGCCCCGGCCTCGGCAGCGCGCTCAATGGTGTCAGCCGAGACTCCGCCGTCAATCTGCAACCAGATGTCCGCCCCGGATGCGTCAATGAGTTTGCGTGCACTACGGATCTTGGCGAGAACGGGATCGAGGAATTTCTGTCCGCCGAATCCAGGCTCCACGGTCATGAGGAGAATCTGGTTAAACTCGGTCAGGAAACCAGCGAGCTGCTCGACTGGGGTCGCCGGACGCAGTGCCACGGATGCTCGCGCTCCCATCGCCCGGAGCTCCCGAGCCAGCTTGATGGGCGCAGTGGCAGCTTCCAGATGGAATGTGACTGACTGGGCACCGGCCTCGACATATTGCGGTGCCCACCTGTCGGGGTCCTCGATCATGAGGTGGACGTCAAACATGAGGTCAGTGGTTGGACGCAGGGATGCCACAAAAGGTGCTCCCATGACGAGGTTCGGCACGAAGTGGCCGTCCATGACGTCGATATGCAAACCGTCTGCTGACGGGATTCGTCCCACCTCATCGGAGAGGCTGGCCAAATTGGCATTCAAGATGGACGGCGTGATGCGAACTGTCATGCTGCCAGCCTAGAGGGTCATACGGAGGCCGCGGGGAAGGACTCTCCTTGCCACGACGTCAACACCGTGACCCACCACCCCCGCTTGAAGTGATGGGGTACCCAGAGTTGATGAAGACGACTACCGCGTCGCTCGTCAACTATCGACACAGGCTCGAGTGCAGGAACACCGACGCCTGACCCGTGACATGTCGCGATGCACGGCCACTGGACGGTGGCCGATTCGGTAACTGTCACAGGTGGACATCCGCAATACCCTTTCGATGCATCATCACCAACATCGTGGCTTCCGCATCATCCACCGGTGACGACTGCGACTCACGCCATTGCCCCGGATGTGGAAAGGACATTGATCACGACTGACATAACCAGCCACACTTAAGGCGATCCTCGGGACCACCACCGTGGCCCCGAGGATCATTGGTATCAGGCAAGAGTTATCGGAGCATTGGCAGCCGGCATGCAGAAGGATGGCGAGGCCGGAGCACCCTTCTTGTTCGGGGCCTTGAGGGCATCCTGGTAGGCGACCTTGAGGTCCTTCATGGCCTGGTCGACTTCGGCGACCCGCACCCATGCGTTACCACGAATGAGACCAGCCCTGTCGATGGCACGGTTGAGCAGACGGATGGTGTCGTTGTCCTTGTAATTGATGACGCACGTGTCGCGATCAAACAGAACTTGCGCCATCAAGCGTCCCAGTTTGGCGCGCACGAACTTGGTGGCAACATCGGTCGGCTTAAGGTCAGGCATGGCCTGAGCTGTAGCGAGAGCCTTCTTGAGCGCAGCCACCTCGTCGGTCAACTGCGCGGGGGTGGAATCAAGAGAAATCAGCACGTTGATGGCGTGGGCAATCTCATTGAACACGACAGTATGCGCGTTCTGCACCTTGTCTTGAATGGTGAGAGTTGCGGTGTGCGTGGTGTCGCACATGGTCAGGAACAACTCGACACGAGCCGGAAGCGACTTGACGAAGGTGGTGACTCCCTTGATGACCTTCTCAAGCTGGGCCTTAAGAATCTTGGCCTGCTTCAGGAGGTCCGAAATGGTATCGATGACTTCCTTAGGAGACAGAGATACCTTGGCGACTTTGAGATCATTGGTCAGCGAGTCAATACGATTATTGACATCGCCGAGCAATGCGTGTGCATCAGAGGTATTACTCGACACGGCGGAAACAGCCGGTACGGCAGCGTGAGCTGCGGGGGTAGAAAGAGCGGCTGGAGCCATCAGGGCACCGGCAACCAGTGGGGCGGCGATCAATTTGATCCTCATGAGGTTCTCCTCGTTAGAGCGACGTGTCCGCGACCTCGGACCACATCACGATCGCAGACGAGACCGAGTGCTGAGAATGGAAAAGCCGGGATATCCCCCAAAAAGCTACCTGCATGTATACCAAGGAACCTCGCAGGATGACGAGAGCTAACTTTCGTCCTCCACACCGTGTCGAGCACCACGCGCACCAAGACTGCTGCCGACCCATGTCACACGTAGCACGTTCTGACCTACGGTGTGGTTGCCCACCGACCCGGGGCAACCACACCCCCCGGCCCCGCTTCCGGAAATATCCAGTGCGTCAAGTGCCGACGTCAGCGTGGATTGGACTGTTTTTGCATCTTGGGATGTCGTTGACATCCTTCAGCCACACATATGCCTGATGATCGCATTCCTCACTCATCGTGTATGCGGAACAATGCGCAAAACATGGCATCGGTGCCGTGACGATGTGGCCACAGTTGGATGGCGTTTGAGTTTCCGGACGCAGCGATACCAGGAATGCCCGGGAGCATGGCAGGAGCGTCGAGGACGTCAACTGGCAGGGACGCGCGAGCATACTCAATGATGTCGATGGTTTCGGCTCGGTGCGGTGAGCACGTGACGTATCCGACGATCCCACCTGGTCGGCTGAGATTGACCGCCGAGGTAAGAAGTCGACGCTGCAGGTGCGTCAACTCCTCGACGTCAGCAGGAGTACGACGCCAGCGCGCTTCTGGACGTCTGCGCAGGGATCCCAGACCCGAACACGGCACATCAACAAGGACGGAGTCAAAAGACCGAGCTGGAAGTGGCGGGCACATGCCGTCGGCAGTCATGACGCGATGGTTGCCCGGGATGGTCTTGAGGGCCTTCGCCACGAGATCAGCACGATGTTCATGCAGTTCCACCGCGGTCAGATTGGTGTTGTGCTGGTTCGCGAGTCCGGCCAGGAGCGCGGATTTGCCACCCGGTCCGGCACAGAGATCCAGCCATTGACCAAAATTGCCATTCGCCTCGGCTGCATGAAGCAAGGCCAGGATCACCAATTGAGAGCCCTCATCTTGTACGCCGACCCTCCCCTCACGCACCGCAGTGACATCGGACGGGTTTCCTGGACGCACGACACCCCATGGGGAATACCGAGTTGGGGTCCCAGACTCAATTTCGTCGCGCTCAGCGAGGCCAGGGCGGACGACCAGGGTCGGGACCGGCGGCTCGTTGTCCGCCAGCAGGGCGGCCTCCACCTCGTCAGTTCCAAGACGATCCTGGAAGGCCTTGACGATCCAGGTCGGGTGCAGGGTTCGCAGGGCCATGACGTCGACGCCCTCGCGTCCACCGATCTCGCTGGCCCATTCCTCGAGGCTGTGGGTGCTGATGCGCCGGGATACAGCGTTGACAAGACCTGTTACTCGTTCTCCGATGACTTGACGGGACAAATCCACCGAAGTGGCCACAGCAGCCCGGGTGGGCACCCTCATGGCAAGGATCTGGTGTGCCGCCATCCGTAGGACGACGCGCACTCCGGGCTGGAGTTTGGCAGGGTTTCGCCCTGATGCCGCCTCAATGATGCGATCCCAGGTACCCGATCCGCGGGAGGTGCCGTCGACGAGCTCGGTCGCGAACGCCGCGTCACGTCCGGTCATCCCGGTGGCACGCAATTGGTCGGCCAGGGCAAGGTTGGCATAGGCACCATGGGTTTCGACGGCCAACAGTGCGGTGTATGCCAGCCGTCGTGCTGGATCCGTCTTGCGGCGTTTCTGGTGGGGACGCTGATTCATCGCAGCCTGGTTCCGGCGTCAATCCCTGCGCCTCGCGCCCAGTCAGCTCCGTTCATGGCCTTCTTCCCGAAAGCCTGGACTTGCAGCAGTTCGAGGGGCCGAGAACCAGTCCCGAGGAAGAGCTGTTTGCGGGTGGCGACGAGCTGGCCCGGTTGAGCCGTCGTCACGGTGTCCGGGACCGTGGCGTCGGGGCCAAGGTGGCAGGTGCGCAACACTTTGAAGCGCTTGTCATCGAGTTCAGCCCATGCTCCCGGGGTCGGGGACGTGCCACGGACCAGATGGTCGATCTCCTCGGCAGGAGCCGTCAGATCAATGCGGACGTCACCTGGGTGTATCTGTGGGGCGGTCGTCACCCCTTCAGACGACTGAGGCGTCGGCTCGATCCCGGAATCGATGTCCTCGAGTGTCTGAGTCACCAGCGGGGTCGCGGTCTGGGCCAGTTCGTCAAGGAGCTCACCAGCTGTGGTCGTCTCGCCAATCGGCACTGTCATGGAGCGATACACCGGTCCGGCGTCGAGGTCCTTGACGAGTTGGAAGACACAGGCACCCGTCTCCTCGTCCCCAGCCATGATGGCCCGCTGCACCGGGGCAGCTCCCCTCCAACGGGGCAACAGGGAGAAGTGCAGATTGATCCAACCATGTTCCGGCGCAGCCAGGAGATCAGTGGGGATGAGACCGCCATAAGCGACAACGACTGCGGCATCAATGTCGAGGGCCGCGACGGCGTCGTGTCCCTCGCCGGACTTCACGCTGGTTGCCTTGATGACGCGAATGCCAAGATCCTCGGCGGCCTTGGCGACGGGGCAGGGACGGGGTGTGCGGTGACGCCCTACTGCGGCGTCAGGCCGGGTCAGGACGGCAACGACCTCATGATGTGGGTCGTCAACAAGGGCCGTCAGGGTGGGGACGGCTACGTCCGGGGTGCCAGCGAAAAGTAATTTCACCCTTCCAGCCTATCGGCCGGGCAACGCCTGCCGGCTTCACAAGAGATGCGCAGGATCGATGACGACGCGCAGAGTGCCCTGCTCATGGTTCATGGTGTGTTTGGAACGCAGGTGGAACAGAGTTGAGGACAACTCCCCGACGGAGAGTTGTCCCACCGGACGCACGATGATCCGGTCACGCTCACTCTCTCCAGCTCGCCGCTGTTGAGGGGCCGGGCCCAGTACTTCCAGCTTGTCCCCCATGTCCGCGTTCAGTCGCTCGGTTGCCAGGGCGACCGCTTGCGGTTCCCCGTCGACGATCCCACAGGGAACCGCGGGTGGGAACCGAGCCTCTCGTCGGTCTTCGAGCTCACGGGCCGCCCAACCGATGGGATCGTTGCGAACCATGGCCTGCAAGGCAGCATCCTCCGATGGGCCGACGACGACCACCCGCCCGCCATCGCGAACTGATCTGACGAGGGCCATGATCGCCATCCAGCGATCAACGGTCTGCTCCACCGCAGCCAGCCCCGGTCGAGACAGGGAGGACAGCGCATCGAGGATGACGGCGCAGGCGTATCCCGATTCCGGCGCTGGTTCAGCCCCCGGCGTGGCGACGACGAGTCTGGGAGCTGGGTCGACGCTGTCTCGCACGTGGTTTCCCGAGGAGTCGACGACGGGCACGTCCGGGAAGGCGCGGCCCAGTTCGCCGGCCGTCGTCGTCGCTCCGACGATTCCGGACCTGACGTCGGTGGAACCGCACTCGGGGCAACGCCACCGAGGTAGATGGGTGCCGCACCAAGTGCAGTGAAGGTCAACTCCCGTGTCAGTACGCCGTCCTGTCACCGGGCCGCCGCAGGAAGGGCATCTCACGGGTGTCCGACACACCGAGCAGGATGGTGAGACCAGATCCCCAACTCGAGGCACCGACACCAGGACCGGTCCACGCAGCAACCCCTCACGGATCGTCGTCATGGCCAGATCGGGCAACCGCACGGATCGGGCCAACGGATCTCGTTCCAGAGCGAAGTCGGAATCCCCTGGGACGCGCACCGGAGCACAGACAGATCTCATCGTCTGACGGTCTGCCCCAATGCCCACGAGCCAGCCTGACCTCAGCCAGGACGCACTGCGAACCGAGCAGGAATAGCTCGCCAACAGCAGGGCGCCGTGATCGACCTGGGCTCGTAGGGCGGCGACATCTCGGGTGTTCGGGTAGGGAGCTCGCGGTTCGTCATGGAGGTCAGAGCCCTCGTCCCACACTGCGACCAGTCCGAGGTTCTCGACGGGGGCCATGACAGCTGACCTGGTGCCGATGACGACCTTGGCCGTGCCACGAATGACGGCCAGATAATGACGCCATCTCGTCGACGCCGGTTGATCAGCGTGGAGGACGGCCACCGTCCCCGCCCCCAGGACGGCTTCGAACCTGGAATGGAGGGTGGTGACATCCTCGACGGTCGGACAGCAGACAATGGCACTACGCCCGGAGGCAAGAGCTGCGGAGACGGCCTGCAAGAGGCCATTGGCCCAGTCCCCCAGACCTTCGTCATCTCCCGGACCGCATACCGGAGTGACCCGCCAATGAACTCGGGGACGCTCGCCGGCTGCCACCAGGTCGAGGAAATGACGTCCATCCGTGAGAGCCCGCAAGGTGCCTGACGGCATCGTCGCGGACGGGACTGGCCACGGCGGCGGGTCAGCAGCCTCTGTCGTCGCGTGACGGGTCGGAATGGCCCACCTGAGCACCTCGTCGAGAGTGCCAGCCCAGTGATCGGCAACCTTACGAGCCAGCCTGAGCTGGTTCGGGGTCGACACGACCTGTTCTGAGATCAACTTCACGACCGGGGAAAGCTTGACCCCTGGTTCCTGTTCGTGGTCGACCACCATCACGACGCCGTCACACAGCCGTCCGGCGAGTTTCACCCTGACCCGCGCACCCACCTGAATCCGACCGACGAGGTCATCAGGGATGAGGTAGTCGAAGGGACGGTCTAGGTGCGCCAAACCAGAGGAGACGACCACATGGGCAATCCATGTGGTCGTCTCGAGCAGCGGTTCGGTCATGGGTCAGATGCTACGGCCCACCACCGACGGCATCGCGACAGGTGGTGTTCTCTCAGAGACGGGCGGCCGCGGCCAAGGCCTCGGCACGGTCCGTCACCTCCCAGGTGATGCCGGGGAGCTCGCGTCCGAAGTGTCCTCCGGCGACGAGCTGGGAGTAAATCGGACGAAGCAGGTCGAGGTTCTTAATGATCGCCCCGGGACGAAGGTCGAAGACCTCGGTGACTGCGCGCTCGATCTCGATCTCGGGAACATGGTTGGTCCCGAAGGTGTCGATGCGGAATCCCACTGGACGCGCGGCACCGATGGCGTAAGCCACCTGGCACTCGCAGCGGTCGGCCAGACCTGCGGCGACGACGTTCTTGGCCACCCAGCGCATGGCGTAGGCAGCGGAACGGTCGACCTTGGAGGGGTCCTTGCCGGAGAAGGCACCGCCACCGTGACGGGCCATGCCGCCATAGGTGTCGACGATGATCTTGCGACCGGTCAGACCGGCGTCGCCCATGGGGCCACCGATGACGAACTTGCCGGTCGGGTTGACGAGCACCCTCATGTCCTTGTGATCAAGGTCGTAGCGCTCCAGCACCGGGTCGATGACCAGGTGACGCAGATCAGGGGTCATCGTCGCGTCGATGTCTACCCCGTCGCGATGCTGGCTGGAGACGACGACGGTGTCCACCGCTACCGGCTTGTCGTTCTCGTCGTAACGGATCGTCACCTGGGTCTTGCCGTCGGGGCACAGGTAGTCCAGCGCGCCCTCCTTGCGGACCTTGGTGAGTTGCAGGGACAGGGCGTGGGCCATGTCGATCGGAAGTGGCATGAGGGACGGGGTCTCGGTGCAGGCATATCCGAACATCAGGCCCTGGTCGCCAGCGCCCTGAGCGTCGATAAGGTCAGTGGAACCATGCCGAGTTTCGTAGGCTGAGGTCACGCCCTGGGCAATGTCGGGGCTCTGGGCATCAATCGCGACCGAGACGCCACAGGAAGCACCGTCGAAGCCCTTGGCCGAGGAGTCATAGCCGATCTCAAGGATGCGGGAACGAGCAATACCCGCGATGTCGACGTAGGCCTCAGTGGTGACCTCGCCGCAGACCATCACCTGACCAGTCGTCACGACCGTTTCCACGGCTGCGTGGGAATGGGGATCCTCGGCAAGGAGAGCATCGAGGACGGCATCAGAGATCGCGTCAGCAATCTTGTCGGGATGGCCTTCCGTCACCGATTCGGATGTGAACAGACGAGTGGTGGGCATGATGGTTTCCTGTCCGCGCGGCCACAAGCCGCGCATCGTGTTACTGAGTGGCCAGCAGCGTGTGGACCTCGTCGAGGACCGCTACTGCAGCCTGCGACTTCGATCCGGTGACGCGTCGACCGGGCCCCTGCTGGTGGACCACGGTGACGTCGGTGCCGACCTTGCCGAACACCTTCCCCTCGCTCACGTCGTTGACGACCAATAGGTCGCATCCCTTGCGGGCGAGTTTGGCCTGCGCCAGCTCAAGGAGCTGGGCACGGTCAGGTGCCGTCTCGGCGGCAAACCCGACGACGACCCGATGCGGTACCGATTGGGCACAGATCCGGGCCAGGACGTCGGGAGTCTGGTGGAGTTCGAGGGACGTCGTCGCGCCGACAGCGGAGTCCCCCTCGTGTTTCTTGATCTTGGTGTCGGCGACCACCGGTGCGAAATCGGCGGCAGCAACGGCCTGAATGACGACATCGGCGTGAGGTGCCAGATCGTCCATGGCCTCGGCAAGGTCTTCAGTGCTGTCGATCCGCGTCACCTCGACACAGGACGGTATGGCGACATCGACGTGAGCTGCAACGACGTGAACGTCCGCACCTCGAGCAGCTGCCACTTGAGCGATCGCCTTCCCCATCCGTCCGGATGAGGAGTTTCCGAGGTAACGCACTGGGTCGATGGCCTCGCGGGTGCCACCCAGCGAGATGACGACGCGTTTCCCTGCAAGGTCCCGGCGACACATTGCGTCAGCGGCATCCGGACAGGCCAGCAACAGCTCAACGAATTCGGCGATCTCATCCGGATCAGGTAGTCGCCCAGGACCGGAGTCCCGACCGGTGAGGCGCCCGGATGCAGGATCCTTGACGACGATGCCATGACGACGAAGGGTCGCGACATTGTCGACGGTGGCTGGATTCTGCCACATCCCGGTGTGCATGGCAGGAGCCAGCAGAACCGGCGCGGACGTGGCGAGAATCGTCGTCGTCAGGAGGTCGTCGGCGTGACCACCAGCGATACGCGCCATGAGATCGGCGGTCGCCGGAGCAACGACGACCACATCGGCACGCTCGGCCAACCGAATGTGCTCGACGCCGGGAACGTCGTCAAAGACCTCGGTGTGGACCGGATGTCCACTCAGCGCCTCCCACGTGGGACGACCGACAAATTCGAGGGCAGTCCTGGTGGGGACGACGTGGACCTCATGACCGGCCTCGGAGAGGAGCCGCGAGAGCAGACACGCCTTGTAGGCGGCGATTCCTCCTCCGACACCGAGGACGACGACACTCACGCCAGACTCAAATCAGGCGTTCGGATCAGCGAGGTCGGCGAAGGGATCGTCGAGCTCGATGGCCGGGGCCTCCTGGGCCGCAGCGGCCTGAGCAGCGATCTCCTCGGCGTCCATCTCATGGGCCTCAACGACACCGGCCTGGATCTCACGCATGGCGATGGACAGCGGCTTCTCCTGGTTGGTGGTCTCCACGAGCGGGCCGACGTTCTCCAGCAGGCCCTCCGCCAGCTGCGAGTAATACGCATTGATCTGACGGGCGCGCTTCGCGGCGAAGAGAACGAGGCGGTACTTCGAGTCGACGTGCTCGAGGAGCTGGTCGATGGGCGGGTTGACGATGCCTTCAGGCGTGGTCTCGGTCAAGGAATGTCCTCCCAGTATGGTCATAGACCCAACAACTCTACCAGAGAAGCAACGGCATGGTCCACGGTGTCGTTGACGACCACGGCGTCGAACTCATTGGCGTTCGCCAGCTCCACACGAGCCGTCTGCAACCGGCGCTCCCGCTGTTCGAGGGTCTCCGTCCCCCTACCGATCAAACGGTGGACGAGCTCGTCCCACGATGGCGGGGCGAGAAAGATCTGCGTGGCCTGCGGATATGTCTCGCGCACCTGGCGGGCACCCTGAAGATCGATTTCAAGGATGACGGTGCGATCGTCCGCAACCGCCTTCTCAACGGGTTCGCGTGGGGTGCCATACCGGTGGCTGTTGTGGACGACGGCCCACTCCAGCAGCCCGTCACCGTCGACAAGCTCGTCGAACTGCGCCGGGGTGACGAAGTCGTAATCGATGCCGTCGCGCTCAGTGGGGCGAGGTGGACGGGTCGTCACCGACCTCGAGACGACGATCTCGGGGTGACGACGCAACAACGCGCCGACTACGGTTCCCTTGCCGACGGCTGTTGGCCCTGAGACGACGGCCACCGTGACGGGATGGTCGTGTCGAAGACCACGGGCCTGTGGGATGACGGGGTCGCTGCTCATGGCAACACCCTAGTGGTCAATGGCGACGACGTCGCGCAGGGGTGAAGAACCTCAACAACGGTCGAACTCGGCACGCAGGCCGGCGATCTGATGTCTGCCCAGGCCACGAATGCGGCGATTCGGGGCGATATCGAGACGCTCCATGATCTCGGCAGCGCGCTTCTCCCCCACGCGAGGAAGGGCCTTCAGCAGGTCAACAACCTTGACGTGGGCGAGTACATCATCCTCGGCAGCCTCGTCCAAGGCCTCGGACAACGACAGGTCCCCGGCGCGAACCCTCGCCTTGAACTCAGCTCGGACTCGCCTGGCCCGTGTCGCTGCTTCACGAGCAGCCGAAAGCTGTTCCGGTGAAAGAGTGGGTATGGACACGAGCCCCTCCGATCAAGTGTGCAGCCATTCCGAACAGTGCGGAAGGTCTCCACCAGAACCCTGGTGGAGACCTTCGGTACACTAGTCTGCTTAGCCGGAGCCTGGGGACGATTCGTGGGGATCTGTGTCCAATTCGTGATCGTTGGATGTCGGATGTTCTTCCGATTCCAGATCTGCCCCGTCAGCGGACTCCTCCACCACTGATTTTTCGGCCGCGTTCTCGCCGTCACCAGCAGCCTCCGGGGAGACAACGTCCGCAGAGGACACGTCCTCCACCCGAGCAGGGCCGTGAGCAACGACGGCGTTCAGCAAACCGTTGAGGAATGGCGCCGAGTCATCGGTCGAGAACTCCTCACTCAGCTCAATGGCCTCAGAGATGACGGCCGGGTCCGGCGTATCCGTGTGCAGAATCTCGAAGGTGGCCAGGCGGGCGAGGACACGATCGACGCGCGGCATCCGATCCAACGTCCAGCCCTCGGACAAACAATCGGTGAGGACTGAGTCCAGGCCAGCCTGAGAGGCAGCCACCCCGCGAACCAGATCAGCCGCGAACGGGCGTACCGCGTTGGTGAAGACGCCCGGGCGGGCGGCCAAGACCTTGAGGGTGTCGGTACCCATGAGGTCAGCCTCGAACAGAATGTCGAGGGCCTGTTTGCGAGCCTTGGACCGCGTCGAGAGGTCAGTGTGCTTCTGGATGTCTCCGCTGATGCGCTTGACCTCGAGATCCCCGATCCTCTCGATGGGGCCCTCGTCGTCAGGCGTCGGAGTGATGTTCGTACTCACTTCTCGGAAATACGACCGAGGTAGTCGCCGGAGCGGGTGTCGACCTTGATCTTCTCACCGGTGGTGATGAAGAGCGGAACCTGAATCTCGCGACCGGTCTCAAGGGTGGCGGGCTTGGTGCCGCCGGTGGAACGATCACCCTGCAGGCCAGGCTCGGTGTAGGTGATCTCGAGCTCGACCGAGGCGGGCAGGTCAATGTACAGCGGGTTGCCCTCGTGCAGGGCGACGGTGGCGGTCTGGTTCTCGAGCATGAAGTCCTTGGCGTCGCCGACGACCTCAGAAGGAATTGGCAGCTGGTCGTAGGTGGTCTCGTCCATGAAGACGTAAACGTCGCCATCTTGGTACAGGTACTGCATGTCGCGACGATCAACCTCGGCCGACTCGATCTTGACGTCAGAGTTGAAGGTCTTGTCCACAACCTTGCCACTCAGCACGTGCTTCAGCTTGGTACGAACGACGGTGTTGCCCTTACCCGGCTTGTGGTGCTGGAACCAGATGACCGTCCACAGCTGGCCGTCGAGGTTGAGAACGGTGCCGTTCTTGATGTCATTGGTGGAGATAACCACAGGTCGGTCCCTTTCGAGATGAATTGCGTCGATCACGGATCAGGATGCGGCACGCCAGCCGACACCCTGGGCAAGTCTAGCGGACGCAGGGCTTCAACCCCCTATGCCGGTGGAAGGCAGACCCATGACAGGCAGGTGCGGACCACTCGCCGCCCCCACGACATGGTCCCGTCATGTCCCGTTCATGTCATTGAGGCCTTGGCCGCACACCTCTTCAGTAACGTTGACATCATGCACGACCTTGACTCCACCGGGCTGCGCGCCCACTTTGATCCCGCCACGGATTCCGACCAGCACTCGCTGCGCGAATTCATTGACCTGGTCGCTGATGCCGGATATGTCGTCGATTCCGATGAGCACGGAGACGATCCCGAACTCATCGCTCCAGACGGTTCCGCCGTGGAGACCTGGCATGAGGATTATCCCTATCCGAATCTCATGGACAGGCGCGAGTACGAAACTCAGAAAAGGTTGCTGCAAATCGAGCTTCTCAAGCTCCAATACTCCATTGACGACACCGGCGACCGTCACGTCATCGTCTTTGAGGGACGCGACGCAGCCGGGAAGGGTGGCGCGATCAAGAGGTTCAGTGAGCATCTCAATCCCCGTCGATGCCGTACCGTCGCCCTCGACAAGCCTTCGGACCGCGAGCTCGGTCAGTGGAACTTCCAGCGTTACATCCAGCACTTTCCCACTGCCGGCGAGATAGTCCTCTTTGACCGATCTTGGTACAACCGTGGCGGCGTCGAACGGGTAATGGGATTCTGTACCGACGAAGAGCATCGAATTTTCCTGCACCAGGCCCCAAAACTCGAGGAGATGATGATTGAGTCGGGAATCCACGTCACCAAATTCTGGTTCTCGGTAACCCGTCAGGAACAGCGCACTCGGTTCGCAATTCGTCAGCTCGATCCGGTTCGCCGCTGGAAGCTCTCCCCGATGGACTTGGAATCCTTGGGACGTTGGGACGATTACACCCGCGCCAAGGAAGAGATGTTCGCCGCGACTGACACCGATGCTGCCCCGTGGATTTGCGTCAAGTCCAATGACAAGAAACGCGCGCGTCTCAACGCCATGAGGTATTTCCTGTCCCAATACGATTACGAAGGCAAAGACGAAGATGTCGTCGGCCAGCCCGATCCTCGGTTGGTACGTCGAGCCCGAGACACCGTTGGAGACTGAGGGAGGCTGTCCCGCCGGGGGTGGATGGCGGCGCCCCTGACGACGGGGCTGATACGTGACTCTGGGTGCCGTCGTTCACCTGAGTTGAACCCCGTGGGAATGAGCCGTGCCGAGTTGAGGATGAAGGCCGTCTCACTACCGACGTGAACCAGCGCCGCTCCGAGAGGTCCGAGAGCTCCGGTCGCGGCCAGGACCATGCCGAGGGCATCCACGGCCAGGGTCCCGACGACGTTGAACCAGATGATGCCTCGCACCCGTCGAGCCGTTCTGACGGCGCCGACGAGGTCGGCAAGGTCCGAGGAGATGAGGACGACGTCGGCAGATCGTCTAGCTATCTCGGTACCGGCGCCCATGCCCACCCCAACGGTGGCTGCCGAAAGAGCGGGAGCGTCGTTGACGCCATCACCAACCATGACCACCTTGCGTTCCGATGCCATGAGTTCCGAAATGACATCGGCCTTTTCAATCGGACGCAATCCAGCACGGACCTCGTCAACACCGACCTGATCGCCCACTTGTCTGGCTGTTGCCTCCGCATCTCCCGACAACATGACGACCTGAAGCCCCATGCGATGCAACTCCTCAATTGCTGCTGCGGACGTCTCACGAATCTCATCAACGAACTGGATTGCGCCAATCCATTCGTCGTCCACCCACACGTATGACCTAGCGATGGCGTCTGTGGAGAACCCGGCCGGGACGCGTCTGCTGACCTCGACGCGGCGGCCGCCGACGACGCCTGAGACACCATGTCCAGGCTCATAGCGGAAGTCCTCGGCCATCGAGACCGTCACGTCACCGGCCGCGCAGATGGCACGGCCAACCGGGTGTTCGCTGAACTGCTCGACGGATGCGGCCAGGGAGAGGACATCCTCGTCCGCCCAGCCCGCAGCCGGGTCGACCCCCGAAACCGTCGGTTGTCCAGCAGTGATCGTGCCGGTCTTGTCGATCACCACCGTGTCGACCTGACCTAGTTGCTCCAGGTGCACGCCGCCTTTCACGAAGGCTCCGCGTCTGGCAACCCGGGCCATGCCAGCCAGGATCGCCAGTGGCGTACCAGCTGCAACACCACATGCACCGGCGACGACGATGACCGAGATGGTGGCTCGCAGGTCATGGGTCGCGAACCAGGTGATGACTGCAGCGAGGAAGGCTGCTGCGACGATCCAGGTGGCAACGCGATCGCTGAGCCGCTGAACCGGGGTTGGGCTGTCCTGGTCGGAGCGCACAGCCTCGACGATCTGGCCATAACTGGAGTTGGCACCAACGTGCTCGACCCGCACCTCGAGGGCGCCTCCGTGATTGACCGAACCTGCCAGGACACGATCCCCTCCCCGTACTGCCACCGGCATCGGCTCTCCAGTGATCCGGGACTGGTCCACCTCGGATGCACCAGTTTCGACGAGTCCATCCACGGCGATGCGGTCTCCCGGGGAGATGACGACGAGGTCCCCCGAGGTCACACCGGCCAACGTCGTCTCGATGATCCCCTCGTTGCATCGCACCCGGACCGAGTCGGGAAGGAAAGCCATGAGGTCGGTGAGTGCGTCACGGCCACGTTCCATGGACAAGTCCTCGAGAATCTCGGCAACGAGGACGAATGTGGTGATCATGAGTGCGGTGACCCATTCACCGATGGCTGCGGCAGCAGCGATGGCGAGCAGCATCGACAGCTCCATACTCATATGGGCATGACGCAGGTCGTCGAAGGCCTCAGCGAGGAAGGGCCAGCAACCGATGATGAGGCAGATGATGCCAACCGCAGGAAAACGATGGCCCGGCCACGTGAGCCCCAGCCCGACGACGACCGCCGCAACGGCACAGAGAGCGACGCGCCAGGCGAGGTTGATGTCAATGTGTTCGCGCCACGTGGGCATGTGATCTCCTGAACGTGAGTGTGCTCAGCGCAGGTGCACGCGCTGGAAAGGCGCCTTGGTGGGCGTGAAACGTGAAACGGGCTTCGATGGGCAAAGCCCGGGAACAAAGGACTCAGGCCTTGCTCGACTGGCGGGCAGGACATGATCGTGCCCGAGTCATCTCAACCATGTGATGGCTCGGGATCACATCAACCTCGTGCTCAGCCTGGAAGACAGCCTGCGACACGAGATTGCGAGCATGCTCGTCGGTGAGGCTGTAGTACATCGTGGTGCCGTCGCGGCGGGCCGAGACCATACGACCCATGCGCAATTTCGCCAGATGCTGGGAAACAGCAGTAGGGCGTTTGCCCACGACATCGGCCAGGTCCTTCACGGACATCTCTCCATCCCGAAGGGAGAGGATGATGCGGATGCGAGTTGGGTCGGCGAGCAAGGCGAACACCTCCGCTGCAAGGTCGACATAGTCGCTGTCGACACCAAATGTGCATGTCTTCATATCTTCGCGCATATGAAGATAGTAGGTGTGGGCGGTACCGAGCGACAACCCAGAGAGTCCTGGTAAAGGCCCATTCACAGCACGGACCAAGGGAATCGTTGGGCGTTGCCTCGACTCTCACAACCGGGATCTCCACATGAGAGCGCGCAGGCTCGTGATGTGAGGACAACCTCAACAGCCGTGGGCCGGGGCCCGGCAGCAACTGTCGATGTCAGGCAGGCTGCAGGCTCCGGTAGCACTCGACCAGCACGTCCTCGTCGGGATCGACGATCATCGCGACGTCGCCGGGCTTGCTGATGCCGACGAGCCTCAGGACCCGCCGACCGGTCTCAGGATCGAACCGGGTCTTCTTGTCGAGGTCCATTGTCCCGCGCAGATCCGCCCACTCGACCTCGTCGAAGGTGATGGGCAGTCCGATTCCCAGCAGGATGGCCCGGGTACGAGACACCACCTCGTCAGACAGTCCCAGGTACCGCCGAGACAACTCAGCAGCGAAGACCATCCCAACGGCGTCCGCTTCACCGTGGCGCCAGGTGAAGTGCGTGTGGGCCTCGACGGCGTGAGCCAGGGTGTGCCCATAATTCAATCTCTCGCGGCCAACGTGGCCACTCGATGACGTCCGTTCATGCAGATCTCCACTGACAACGGCCGCTTTGACAGTGACTGCTCTGGTCAGCACCTCAACGAAGGCCTTCGAGGTGACGTCTAGAACGTCCTGTCCCTCAACAAGATCCAGGATCACCGGGTCATCGATGAACCCACACTTGACGATCTCCGCCATGCCCGATCGCACCTCACGGGCATTCAGGGTCGTCAACAGGTCGGTGTCGCACAGCACCGCTTTCGGCTCGTGGAAGGCCCCGACAAGGTTCTTTCCGGCCGGGATGTTGATACCAGTCTTGCCGCCGATCGCGGCGTCGGCCATGGCAAGCACCGTCGTCGGGACCTGAATGACGTCGACCCCACGCATCCAGGTCGCCGCCAGGAACCCGGCGAGATCCGTGGCGGCTCCCCCACCGAGACCGACGATGACGTCGCCGCGAGTCATGCCAGCCTCGGCAAGGCCCTGCCAACCGCGGGCCAGCACATCAGGTGACTTGGCGGCCTCGGCGTCCGGCACCTCGATGACGACCGGATCGTGAATTCCAAGTCGCCCGACGCGGTCCACGAGTGGCTGGGGACACACCACGGCGACCCTGCGTCCTGCCACCAGAGTGGGCAGTTCCGTCACCGCGCCGGGGCCAATCCGCACCTGGTAGGGCTGCGCCGTTGGTACCTCGACACGGCTCATGACTCCCCCTCCAGGTCGGCCAGCTCACTCATGATCGCCTCGACGACCTGGTCAGGGGTCAGTTTGTCGGTGGCCACTCGGATAGTTGCCGGGCGCTCGTACACCGCTCGCCTATCCTTCATGAGCCGCACCAATTGCGAGTGCACTTGGCCTCCCAACAGTGGTCGGCCGGTGTCCTTCAGCCCCACCCGGTCAGCCGCGGTACGAGCCGAGACGTCCAGCCAGACGACGCACACCTGGTCCAAGGCCTTACCGACCTCGATGTCGACCGGCGCTCCCCCACCGAGGGAAACCACCCCGCCGCGTTCGATCGCAGCGAGGGTCTCCCGCCTCTCCACCTGGCGGAAGTACGGCTCTCCCTCGACGAGGAAGATCTCCGGGATGTCGCGCCCCTCGACCTGCTCGATGAGAGCATCGACGTCGACGAACTCCTCCTCCAGGCGCTCAGCCAAGAGCGGCCCCACCGTCGACTTGCCGGACCCTGGAGCACCGATGAGGACGATGACACTCACGGGGCCACCACCAGACCGCGTTCGGCCAGGCGACCCAGGTAGGCCTGAGCGTTACGGCGGGTCTCGGCCACCGAGTCTCCGCCGAACTTGTCCAGGGCGCACTCGGCCAGCACCAGGGCAACCATGGCCTCGGCCACAACACCTGCCGCCGGGACCGCGCAGACGTCGGAACGCTGATGATGGGCCGTGGCGGCCTCACCCGTGGTGGTGTCGATCGTCGGCAGGGCGCGGGGAACAGTTGCGATGGGCTTCATGGCCGCCCTCACCCGCAACACCTGGCCGGTGGACATGCCGCCCTCGGTACCGCCCGCACGATCACTCATGCGGTGGATACCCGCCTCGGTCGGCTCCATCCAGTCATGGGCCTGAGAGCCGCGACGACGGGCCAGCTCAAAGCCGTCCCCCAGTTCAACGCCCTTGATGGCCTGGATCCCCATGAGTGCTCCGGCGAGACGCGCATCGAGTCGTCGGTCCCCCTGGCTGTGGGATCCCAACCCGGCAGGCAGGCCATATGCCAACACCTCGACGACACCACCCATGGTGTCGCCCTCCTTGCGGCACGCCTCCACCTCAGCAACCATCCGCTCGCTCGTGGCCGGGTCAGTACAACGCACCGGATCAGCGTCAATACGGGCCAGATCCGCCGGTTCCGGCCGCACATCCTCAGGACACTCGATAGGCCCGAGGGACACGACATGGGACAACACATCGACGTCGAGGGCCTGTTTGAGGAAGGCCTTGGCAATTGCTCCCAGGGCCACTCGCGCAGCGGTTTCACGGGCCGATGCGCGTTCCAGGATCGGCCGGGCCTCATCAAAGTCGTACTTCTGCATACCCGCGAGGTCAGCGTGTCCCGGACGGGGACGGGTCAGAGCAGCTCCACGAGCCTGACCGGCCAGCTCCTCGGGGGATACCGGTCCGGGGGCCATGACGGTACGCCACTTATCCCATTCGGAGTTACCGATCCGGATCGCGATGGGATCGCCGAGGGTCTCCCCGTGACGGAGTCCCGCGATCAGCTCCAACTCATCGGCTTCGAAGGACATCCGGGCCCCTCGCCCCACCCCGAGGCGACGACGTCGCAACTCCTCTGAAATCTCGTCGGCCCCGACGCGGACATGGGCCGGGATGCCCTCCATCGTCGCGACAAGGGCAGCGCCGTGGGACTCCCCGGCAGTGAGATAACGCAACATGGAGCCCAGTCTCTCAAAGGCGTGCGCGCTCAGCCAGAGCGTTCTGCGCTGTGGACCTCAAGATATCCATGGGAACGTCATGGCCCGTCATGAGACGAATCTGGTCGACGGCCTGTCCGGCAAGCAGGTCGAGGCCATCGATAACCGTGATGCCGGCGTTCTCCCCAGCCACCGTCAGCGGCGTCGGCCACGGGTCGTAGATGACGTCGAAGACGGCGTCAGCATGGGCAGCGAGGTCCTCAGCCCGGTCCATGACAGACCCGGCCGGAACCGTCGAGACCATGAGGTCACAACGCGACGGCTCGGACTCGAAGGGCAACCAGGCGACGCGGATCCCGAGACGGTTGGCAAGCTCAAGGATCTCGGTCGACCGATCGCGAGAGCGCGACATGATGATGACCTCGTCTGCCCCCAATTGGACGGCAGCGGCAAGAACTGACCGTGCCGTCGCCCCCGCCCCGAGCATGACGACCTTCTCAACCCCGGTGACGCCCCGAGACCGAAGCGCAGCCCCGGCGCCGGTCACGTCGGTGTTACGGACGATGGTTCTCCCGTCACGACGTACCCAGGTGTTCGCCGCTCCGAGCAGTTCGACGGTCTCGTCGGTCTCCCCCAACTCACTGAGATCAACCTTGTGGGGCATCGTCACCGACAAGCCGCGCCACGACTCGTCTAGCTCATCGACAAAGGTGCGCAGTCCACCGGGCTCGACGTCAATGGCGTCGTAGGACCAGTCCAGTCCGAGAACCCGATATGCGGCCCGATGGATTGCCGGCGACACGGAATGAGCCACTGGATGACCAACGACCGCGCACCGCATCGTCAACTCCTCCCGATCAGCACTTGCCCTTGTGGTCCTGACACCACGCCTGGAACTTCTTCACATTCTTCTCGTGATCGGCCAAGGTCTTGGCATAGGCCGTCGTCCCCTTGTCGGGATCCGTGACGACCCAGTACAGGTAGTCGCTCTTGATCGGGGTCACGGCCGCCTCCATCGACGCCGTACCAGGATTGTTGATGGGAGTCGGCGGGAGGCCATTGTGCAGGTAGGTGTTGTAAGGAGAATCCTTGGCACGCTGCTCGTCGGTCGTCGTCAGCTTTCCGTCGGCATGGTTGGCGTACAGCACCGTCGCATCCGATTCCACCTTCATACCCTGGTTGAGACGGTTGTAGATGATGCCGGCGACCATCCTCATGTCCTTGGGGTTCCTGGCCTCCTTCTCCAGGATGGAGGCGACGATGAGGGCATCATAGGGACTGCGCTTGATGGCCTGGGCCTGACCCATGAAGTTCATGGTGTTCACCTGTTTGACGAACTGGTTCGCCTGCATCTGCAGAATCTCCAGCGGCGTCGGGTTGGAACCCACCTCGTAGGTGTCGGGGAAGAGGAAACCCTCCGGACGGTCCTTGGCCCACACCGGCAGGCCAAGCTTCTTGGTCTGCTTGTACGCGACCTTGAAACTGTCGACGGGCATGGTGGTGCCCTTGGCCATGATGGCGAACTGTTCCTCGGTTGTCAGTCCCTCGGGAAGGGTGACGCGAGTGCGCTGGATGTTGTCCGGGTTGCCCAGGATGGAGACAGCCTTCGCCGCGCTCATGTGGGTCTTGAGCTTGTACTGGCCGGCCTGGATCGTGACGTCAGACTCCGACTCGCGAATGGCCTTGTTGTAGGCCTTCGTCGACTTGATGACGTCGTTGTCGAGCAGGATCGATCCGACCTCGCTCACCGACGCGCCCGAGGGCACACGCACCAGGACGTCCTTCTCACCGTCTCCGAGGTAGTCGTCGGCCGACTTGTACGAGATGTAGGCGTCATAAGTCTTGACACCGACGAAGACGCACCCACCAACGAGAACCGCCAAGGACAAGATGACCGCCACAGCACTGCGAAACTTGTACCAGAACTCCGCCTTGGGGTCATCTTGTTCGTCGAACGGTCCGTTCACGAATCCGTCCCTCCTGTCGTCGTCGCCGATCGGGCCGACCGGACTTGCTCCAACACGTGCTCCAGTATGGCCACCGCAGCCACCTGATCAATAACGCCACGCTGTTTGCGCGCGTCTCGCCCGGCATCGTGGAGAGCACGAGCGGCCGTACGTGTCGTCATCCTTTCATCGACCCAGCGCACCGGAATCGGACTGATGGCCTCGGCAAGCTGATGTCCGGCCTGCCGGACATCCCGCGCGGCGATCTTCTCGGTGCCGTCGAGGGCCACCGGGAGGCCCATGATGACCTCGACGGGCTCATACTCGGCGACAATCTCGGCCAGGCGCTGTACCGGACGATTCGCGGTCTGCACCGTTTCTACCGGGAAGGCAAGGATGGCATCACGGTCACTCGCGGCCACACCGATCCGGGCCTTCCCCCAGTCGACAGCGATCCTCACACCGCGCAGGGAGGTATCGGGGCGCTCCTCGGAGTTCACAGCGCAGCCAACTCGGCGTTGATGGCACGAAGTGCGGCGTCGATACCAGAAGCATCGCTGCCGGCCCCCTGAGCCATGTCATCCTTGCCGCCACCGCGGCCACCGATCGGCCCCGTGCCGGCCTTAATGAGGGCACCAGCCCTGGCTCCGGCGGCGCGAGCGGACTCAGTCGTCGCGACGATCATGGCGGGCTTGTCGTCTGTACCTCCGATGAGGGTGACGACCGCCGGGCGATCCTTGACGCGGACCCGGACCTCGGAGGCCAGGGTGCGCAGGTCGTTGCCAAGAACACCAGGCACCCTGGCCGCGATGAGGTCAAAGGACCCGGCCGGGGTGGCACCGGCGACGATGTCGTCAACCTGCCCCATGAGTTCGCGGGTGCGGGCGGCGGCCAGCTTGTGCTCAGCGTCCTTGAGGTCGGCAGCGAGCTTGGAGACGCGGTCGGCCAGCTGGTCAGGCTGCACCTTGAGGATGCCGGTGAGCTCGTTGACCAGGGCACGCTCGGCAGCCATGTGGCGGAAGGCATCGGTGGAGACCAGCGCCTCGACGCGGCGAGTCCCTGAACCGACCGATTGTTCGCTCAGCAGGCTCAGCATGCCGATACGACCGGTGGAGGCGACGTGAGTGCCACCGCACAACTCGCGGGACCACGGGCCGGCCAGTTCGACGACGCGCACGATCGGCGGGTACTTCTCGCCGAACATGGCCATCGCTCCCATGGCCTTGGCATCCTCAAGAGGCATCTGGGTGTCGGTGACCTCGAAGTCGTCGTGGATGGCGACGTTGCAGCGCTCCTCGATCTCCTCCTTGAGGGATTCCGAGAGTCCCTTGGTGGCCGAGAAGTCGAAACGCAGGTAGCCGGGCTTGTTGTAGGAGCCGGCCTGGGTGGCCGACGGCCCGACCAGCTCGCGCAGGGCTGCGTGGATGACGTGGGTGGCGGTGTGGGCCTGGCAAGCTCCAAAACGGGTGGTCGGGTTGACCTGCCCGGTCACCTTGTCACCGACAGCGAGGTCTCCGTCGAGACGTACCTTGTGGACGATGAGGCCGGGAACCGGGCGCTGGACGTCCAGGACCTCGAGATCGAAGCCATTGGCGCGGATGATGCCGGAGTCGGAGTCCTGGCCACCCATCTCGGCGTAGAACGGGGTCTCGGCGAGCACGACCTCGACGACTGATCCGGACTCGGCAACCGTGACGGAGGCACCGTTGGCGATAATGCCAGTGACGGTGGTGTCGACGGTCAGATCCGTGTAGCCGAGGAAGGGAGTCTCGCCGAGGGCGCGCACCTGGGAGTAGGCCTCCGGGTCGGTGAGCAGGCCCTTCTTGGCCTTGGAGTCTGCCTTGGCACGGGCGCGCTGCTCGGCCATCAGGGCGGTGAACTTGTCACGGTCAACCTGCAGGCCCTGTTCGGCCGCCATCTCAAGGGTGAGGTCAATCGGGAAACCGTAGGTGTCGTGCAGCTGGAAGGCCTTATCGCCAGACAGGGTCTTGGAGCCCGCAGCCCTGGTGTCTGCCACCGCGGCGTCGAGCATCGCGGTACCGGCGCTGAGGGTACGACGGAAGGTCTCCTCCTCGGCAGTGGCGGCCCCGATGACTCGATCCCACTGAGCGAGGACGTCCGGGAAGGAAGCAGACATGAGGTCACGGGAGACCGGCAGCAGCTCAGGTAGCACCGGATCCTCCACACCGAGCAGACGCATGGCACGGACGACGCGACGCAGCAGACGACGAAGCACATATCCACGAGCCTCGTTGCCGGGGGTGACGCCGTCGGTCATGAGCATGAGGCCGGAACGGACGTGGTCGGCAACCACGCGCAGCCGGACGTCGTCGTCATGGTTGGCGCCATAACGCCTGCCCGACATCTCCGAAGCCTTCTCGATGACGGGGAAGACCTGGTCAATCTCGTACATGTTGTCGACGCCCTGGAGCAGGTACGCGATGCGCTCCAGACCAGCGCCGGTGTCAATGTTGAGGCTGCGCAGCGGGCCGGCGATGTCGAAGTCTTCCTTGGCGCGAACCGCGGACAGATCCTCGGTCTCGAACACGAGGTTCCAGATCTCGAGGTAACGATCCTCATCGGCCTGCGGACCTCCGTCGGGGCCGTAAGCCGGACCACGGTCGATGTAGATCTCGGAGCACGGGCCGCCCGGACCGGGGACGCCCATGTGCCAGTAGTTGTCCTTAAGGGAACGGCCCTGGATGTGCTCATCGGGCACCCCGACGGCTCGCCAGGCCTCGCGCGCCTCGATGTCGCCCTCGGGGTAGTCCGGATGGAATCCCGGGCCGAGGACCGTCACCCAGATGCTGGCCGGGTCAAAGCCGAATCCACCTTGGTCGGCAGGCTTGGCGACGAGCTCCCAGGCGTACTGGATGGCCTCATTCTTGAAGTAGTCACCGAAGGAGAAGTTGCCCAGCATCTGGAAGAAGGTGCCGTGGCGGGTGGTCTTGCCGACCTCGTCGATATCGAGGGTACGGACGCACTTCTGGATGCTGGTGGCGCGTTTCCACGGGGAAGGCTCGGTGCCCATGAGGTAGGGCTTGAACGGCACCATGCCGGCATTGACGAACAGCAGCGTGGGGTCGTTGTACAACAGCGAGGCGCTCGGCACCACTGCGTGACCCTTGTTCTCGAAGAAGTCGACGAAGCGCTGTCCGATCTCCGCTGTTCTCATGCCTGGTCCTTCTTGACGTGGTCGCTGATTGTGGCCTGTGGGAAATCCTGACAAATTTTCAGGACATACCGGGTCCCAACCCTACCCGGACGCGCGGTAGGCCACATCTCAGCGCGCCTCGGAAAATGTCGAGCTGAGGAATCGTGGAGCGAGGGTGATCCGATTGTGGATCAGTTCTCGTCGTCGAGGTCCTCAGCCGCTGACGCACCATGACTCACCTCGGCGGGAGCTGCCTCGGTCTCGACCTGGGAGGGATGGTTGCGACGCCTGGGACGACGAATCGTGCGTCGCACTCCCTCACCAAAAGCAGCGGCCTTCACCATCGGAGTCCCGACCGTCTGGGTGAAGGTTTGAGCGAGTTCAGCAGCCTGACCGGTGACGACGGTGCCGTGTTCGGAAATGGTGTGAATATCCTCGATGACCTGGTCAAGCTTCGAGATCTCACCATTGGTGATGACGACCGTTCCCTTGAGTTCTTCCAAGATCGGCACCGTCGACTCATCCACGTCGCGGACCGTCCTGCGCACCTCATCCAGGACGCCACCAAGTTTCAGCAGGGGAACGGCACACAGCGCGACGAGCACCACCGCCGCGAGGGCAGCGATGAGTCCGGCGATCTGGCCCAGGGTCATGACTTGTTCTCCTCGGTGGTATCTCGTCCGAGCAGCATCCGTATCTGGCTCAGACGTTGTGAGATGGCAGCCTCATTGCCGTGGTCAGTCGGGTGGTAATACCGCGTCGAGGCGATGTCGTCAGGAAGATACTGCTGTTCGGCCACCCCGTGCGGAAAGTTGTGAGCGTAACGGTATCCGACCCCGTGACCGAGGTCGTGGGCGGATGAATAGTGCGCGTCCCGCAAATGGGCAGGCACCTCTCCTCCCTTACCGGCGCGGACGTCGGCCAGTGCCCCGTCGATGGCGGTGATGACGGCGTTGGACTTCGGGGCGGTGGCCGCTGCAATGGTCGCCTGGGCCAGGTTGAGGCGGGCCTCGGGCATACCGATGAGTTGAACGGCCTGGGCTGCGGCGACACAGGTTTGCAGCACGCTCGGGGCGGCCATGCCGATGTCCTCGCTGGCCAAAATCACCAGACGGCGGCCGATGAACCGGGGATCCTCCCCCGCCTCGATCATCCGGGCCAGATAGTGCAAGGCTGCGTCGACGTCCGAACCACGTACCGACTTGATGAAGGCACTGATGACGTCGTAGTGCTGATCACCGTCACGGTCGTACCGCACCGCAGCGCGATCCACAGCCGTCGAGACGATCTGACTGGTGATGATGTCAGTTCCAGCCGTGCTCGCTCCGGCGGCGGCCTCCTCGAGATAGGTCAGGGCTCGTCGGGCGTCTCCCCCCGCCAGCTGCAACAGGTCGGCTCGGGCATCGTCGTCAAGGGCGTAGAGCCCATCCGACTCGGTGCGCAGACCGCGCGGATCACTCAGTGCACGGTCGATGAGGGAGGAGACGTCAGCCTCGGTGAGGGGTTTCAGGGTCAGCAGCAGGGATCGGGACAGCAGCGGGGAGATGACCGAGAAGGATGGATTCTCCGTGGTGGCGGCGATGAGGGTCACGGTCCGGTTCTCGACTGCGGGCAGGAGCACGTCCTGCTGGGCCTTGGAGAACCGGTGCACCTCGTCGACGAAGAGGACGGTCGGCTTTCCCAGCGCCAGCTGACGACGAGCGGTGTCGAGTTCCCGTCGGACATCCTTGACTCCGGCGGTCACGGCCGAGATCTCCACGAATCGTCGGTTCGTGGCGTGGGACACCACAGAGGCAATCGTCGTCTTGCCGACCCCCGGAGGGCCCCACAGGAAGACGCTCATGGCCCCGGTGCCCTCAGCCAGCCGACGCAACGGCGACCCGGGGGTCAACAGGTGTTGCTGACCGACGATCTCGTCAATCGTGCGGGGGCGCAGTCGAACGGCCAGTGGCGCGTCAGGGTTGGGAGTGTCCAGGGACCCGCCACTGGTCGCGTCGGGCTGTGCCGGCCCGACGTTGCCGAAGAGATCCTCACTCACCATGGCACCATATCGCCGCGCTGCGACACCCCGACGTCCAACGACGCTCGACATGAGGAACGGGCGACGACCGTACGCATCAGTCGCCGCCCGTCGTCAGCTCGGAATCGTCACTTCTTGGACTTCTCTGCGTCGTCCTTCTGCCCCTCGGGGGACTCGGCCTTCTTCTTCGGCTTGGCGTCCACCCCAGCCTCACGACGCTGAGCCGGGGTGATGGGAGCCGGAGCGGCCGTCAACGGGTCATAGCCGTTGCCGGTCTTCGGGAAGGCGATGACGTCCCGGATGGTCTCGAAGCTGCCGAGCAGCATGACCAGACGGTCCAGGCCGAAGGCGATGCCACCATGCGGCGGAGCACCGAACTTGAAGGCGTCGAGGAGGAAGCCGAACTTCTCCTGGGCCTCCTCCGGACCAATGCCCATGACGTTGAAGACGCGCTCCTGGACATCACGACGATGGATACGGATGGATCCACCGCCGACCTCATTGCCATTGACGACGAAGTCGTAGGCGTAGGCGAGGGCCGAACCCGGATCGGTATCGAAGGTGTCCATGCACTCAGGGGTCGGGCTGGTGAAAGCGTGGTGGACAGCAGTCCAGGCACCGCCGCCGACCGCGACGTCGCCAGAGGCCTCGGCCTCCTTGGTCGGCTTGAACAGCGGGGCGTCGACCACCCAGCAGAAGGCCCAGTCGGAGGGATCGAAGAGTTCACAACGACGACCGATCTCCAGACGGGCCGCACCGAGCAGCTCCTGGGAGGAGGTCTTCGGTCCAGCGGCGAAGAAGATGGCGTCACCGGGCCTGGCACCGACCTTCTCGGCGATACCAGCCTTCTCCTCCTCCGAGATGTTCTTGGCGACCGGACCGCCAGGCACACCCTCGTCGGAGATGGTGATGTAGGCCAGGCCCTTGGCGCCTCGGGTACGAGCCCACTCCTGCCAAGCGTCGAACTGGCGACGCGGTAGCGAGGCTCCACCAGGCATGACGACGGCGCCCACGTAGGGAGCCTGGAAGACGCGGAACGGGGTGTTAGCGAAGAAGTCAGTGACCTCGGTGATCTCGTTGCCGAAACGAAGATCAGGCTTGTCGGAGCCGTAACGGTCCATCGCCTCGTGCCAGGTGATGCGCGGCAACGGGGTCGGCATGTCGACGCCAATGATCTTCCAGCAGGCCGCCATGGTCTCCTCCGCCAGGGAGATGACGTCATCCTGGTCGACGAAGCTCATCTCGACGTCGAGCTGGGTGAACTCGGGCTGACGGTCAGCTCGGAAGTCCTCGTCGCGGTAGCAACGTGCGATCTGGTAGTAGCGCTCCATGCCCGACACCATGAGCAGCTGCTTGAACAGCTGGGGGCTCTGCGGCAGGGCGTACCAGCACCCGGGGGCAAGGCGGGCCGGCACCAGGAAGTCACGGGCACCCTCAGGAGTGGAACGGGTCAGGGTCGGGGTCTCGATGTCATAGAAGTTATGACGGTCGAGAACCTCACGAATGGCGTGAGTCACCTTGGAGCGCAGCACCAGCGCCTCGTGCTGACGTGGACGCCGCAGGTCCAGGTAGCGGTACTTGAGACGGGCGTCCTCACCGACGGTGACGTGCTCGTCGATCTGGAAGGGCAGCGGGGCCGAGGGGTTGAGAACCTCGAGCTCGGAGATGGCGACCTCGATTTCGCCGGTGGGAAGGTTCGGGTTTGCATTGCCCTCCGGACGAGCCTCGACGACACCAGTCACCTTGATGCAGTACTCGTTGCGCAGATCATGGGCGCCAGAGGACTCCAAGATCTCGTCACGGATGACGACCTGGGCCAGACCGGATGCGTCGCGAAGATCGATGAAGGCAACGCCGCCATGGTCGCGTCGGTGCCCAACCCATCCGGCGAGAGTCACCTCCTTGCCGATGTCGCTGGCTCGCAGGCTTCCGGCGTCATGGGTTCGCAGCACGTTTCATCCTTCCGTTGTCGCAGGCCACGTATAGACGGTACGGGCCGCGAGCCAGCATACCGGCGGCCACCTCAGCCGTCATCCGGGACACACTGCCCGTGGGGCATGCCCCACGTCGAGACATGATTGAGCGCCGTGACGGTCGACCGTCACGGCGCTCAATCATGTCTCGACCAAGGATCAGGCCTCGATCTCGGGGAACCACTCCTCGATCTGCTTGCGGATGGCCTCGTTACCACCGGAACGCTCGTTATTGGCGAGGATCCACTCGCGCAGAGAGCCGCCGGCAGCGTCATTGATGGCGTTTCGGGCCGTCTCGGGATCGCGCAACACGTCCTTCAGCATCGATACCGCCTCGTCGGTGGTGCGGTAGAAGTACGGGTAGTCCTCAGGAACGGTCTTGCGGGCCCAAGCAGCATCCGGGAAGACACCGATCGCGCCAGCGACCAGGGCCTCGAGATACTCGAAGCCGTAGGCCTCATTCTTCGCAGTGGCGAGGAATGCCGTCATACGCGCCAGGGCCTCCCAGTATTCCTCGCGCTGACCGAACAGTGGGCCGACCGAGGCCCACTTGGGCGAGGACATCTTCATGGCCATGACGCTGGCGAGATCGCGCTGGCTCAGGCGAACCTCCATGCGCACGTCCATCTCGGAGGCGACGCGATTCATGACGTCGAGGAAGACCTTCGGCTGCTTGTTGTCGGTGAGGTGAATGGCCGGGTAGAGGACGGTCGGCACCTCGGGATCGACGTGCTCGCGGACGAGATCGTCACGGATACCAGGCTGAACCCAGGCGATCCGAGCCTGGTGGGCCAGCGGGGAGATCGTCCAGCGACGAACCAGCTCGGTCACCTCGCCGGCGGTGCGCTCACCGGAGCACAGGGTCGGGAAGAGGGCGTAGGCCAGGCCCATGGCCGCGAAGTTCACCTTGTGGTGGTAGTGGGACGGGGGCAGCCACTGCAGGTTGAGGATCTTCGGCTCAGCACCCTCACGGTGCATCGTCTGGAAGACGCCGACCGAGTCGATGACGTCGAGGTTGATGACGAGGGTCTCCAGCGGGTCAAGGCTGGACAGCGTCTTGGCCTCAAAACCGTCACACTGCCGATCCTCGTGGTCGACGACGACGGCTCCCGGGTACATCTTGAGGAGTCGCTCGACCAGCGCGGTTCCGCCTCCTCGTCCGACAAGTCGACCCTGGTCGTCAACGATGGGGTCACCATCGAGGAAACCCATCTTGATTGCGATGGTCATTGGTCATCTCCCGTTATCCGTGGGCGGAGGCGCGACCGTGCGCCAAGTTCATGGGTATCACCCTATCGCCGGACGTGGCACTCCGGTGGGAGAACTGAACGCCCTGAGGGCTAAAAGGATGTGTCATCCCCTGGGAACCGAACCCGTCAGGGTCTTCTGCAAGGTCGGAGCCTCTCGAGCAATGAGTTCCGAAGCGGAGAGGTCTGCCAGGGATCGCAGCCCGACGACATAACGGGCCGTGAAGATTCCCAACAACTGCGAGAGCCCCAGCGAGGCCCGGATTCCTGCCTCCTCCTCGAACCGGGGCACCAAGAGCTCGACGACGGGGGCCAGGATCTGATCGGTGTAGAACTCGCTCACCATGTCGAAGGCGCCAGGCTGGGTGAGGAGCGCCTGAACCACCCCCTGCATCTGCGGATCCGGTCCGCCCAGGCCGAGATGCCCGTCCCAGGCATCGATGAAGGCCTTGACCAGTGCCTCGCCCAGGTGATCCGGCTCTGTGCCGGAACAGACGTCAGCAATGATCCGGTGTGGTCCGTTCGGCAGGGACATCGCCTCGTTGTAGAGAGCCTGCTTGGATCCGAAGTAGTAGCTCACCAATGAGGTGTCCACCCCAGCTTCCCGGGCAACGGCCCGCAGACTCACCGACTGAAAATCTCCCGCCAGGAAGAGAGCCCTGGCAGCTGCCAGAATCAATGCTCGCGCTGCCCCGGCCTCGCCACGAGGACCACGGCGGGGCGCTCGAGTGCGCTGTGACTGACTCCGGACAGACATGCCACGACCGTACTCCCCAAAAAATCTTCCGGAAAAGGGGACCCCGGTGGCTGCGAAGTGATTTCCACGGTGATGAAATGGGGGCATGGACGCACATCATGGCAATGCGATCCCACTGGCCGACCAGGATCTCCGAATGGGGCTTGACGTCGGATCGACGACGATCAAGGCCGTCGTCCTCGACCCCGACGAGAACATTCTCTTCGAGGACTACAGACGCCACCATGCCGACATCACCGGCGCCATGGCGTCACTGCTCGGCGACGCCGCCAAGGCCCTCCCCGGCGCCAAGGTGCGCGCAGCCGTCACCGGATCAGCAGGTCTGGGAACCGCCGAGGCCCTGGGCCTCACATTCATCCAGGAGGTCATGGCCGAGACCGCGGCCGTCCAGCACTGGAACCCGGACGCCGACGTCCTCCTGGAGCTCGGCGGCGAGGATGCCAAGATCACTTACCTCAAGCCGGTCCCCGAGCAGCGCATGAATGGTTCGTGTGCCGGCGGAACGGGTGCCTTCATCGACCAGATGGCCACCCTGCTCCACACCGACGCCGCTGGCCTCAACGACCTGGCATCGCGTGCCCACACCATCCACCCCATCGCGTCGCGCTGCGGTGTGTTCGCCAAGTCTGACCTCCAGCCCCTCATCAACGAGGGTGCGCGTCACGAGGACCTCGCGGCGTCGGTCATGCAGGCCGTCGCCACCCAGTGCATCGCCGGCCTGGCCTGTGGACGTCCGATCCGCGGCAAGGTCATCTTCCTCGGTGGTCCGTTACACTTCATGCCGGCCCTACGAGACGCCTTCGCGCGAGTTCTTGAGGGCAAGGTCGACGAATACATCACACCGGAGCGCGCCCAGCTCTACGTGGCCATGGGGGCTGCCCTGACGTCTGCCTCGGAGCCGGTGGACCTCGCCGAGACCGCTGAGCGTTCCCGTCACGCCCGCACCCAGAACGGCATCTCCCAGTCGATGCCGCCACTGTTCAGGAATGAAGAGGAACTGACCGAGTTCACCAAGCGTCACTCCCAGGCCAAACTCCCCCATCTGCCACTGCATGATGCTCGCGGCAACCTCTTCCTCGGTATCGACGCCGGTTCGACGACGATCAAGTCGGTACTGCTTGACGAGTCCCTCAACATCGTCGCCTCCCATTACGCCTCCAACGAGGGCGACCCGGTGAGCGCAGCAGTGCAGATCCTCACCGATCTCTACGACACCATGCCCGCAGAGGCGACCATCGCCCGTACCTGTACCACCGGTTACGGCGAGGGGCTCGTCAAGGCTGCCCTGGGCGCCGAGGACGGTGAGGTCGAGACGATGGCCCACTACCGGGCTGCTGATCACCTGCTTCCCGGAGTCACCGCCATCATCGACATCGGCGGCCAGGACATGAAGCACCTGCGCGTCGTCGACCAGGTCATTGACTCCATCTCCGTCAATGAGGCCTGCTCGTCGGGATGTGGATCCTTCCTCCAGACCTTCGCCGCCGGGATGGACACTGACATCCAGTCCTTCGCCGACATGAGCCTGATGGCCCAGCATCCCGTCGACCTGGGCAGCCGCTGCACCGTCTTCATGAACTCCTCGGTCAAGCAGGCCCAGAAGGAAGGGGCCTCCCCCGCCGACATCGCTGCCGGACTGTCCTACTCCGTGGTCCGCAACGCCCTGTACAAGGTCATCAAGCTTACCGATCCGTCCCAGTTGGGTGACAAGGTCGTCGTCCAGGGCGGCACCTTCCTCAACAATGCCGTGCTGCGAGCCTTCGAGAAACTCACCGGCCGCGAGGTCGTCCGTCCTGCCGAGGCCGGACTCATGGGTGCTTACGGTGCCGCGCTAACGGCCCGTGCCCGCTTCCATGCGGGCGAGCCCACCACCTCTGACGGTCTGCGAAATCGCGCCGAACTGGACGGGTTCGCCGTCGAGACCCACCGCGACGACTGCACCCTGTGCCAGAACCACTGCCAGCGCACCATCGCCACCTTCTCGGACGGACGCGTCTTCGTCTCCGGCAACCGCTGTGACCGCGGCGCCGAGGTCAACAACCGCACGATGGCCAAGCTGCCGAAGTCCGAACTGCCCAACGTCTTCGAGGCCAAGTACAAGAGGCTCTTCAGCTACCGACGACTCACCGTCAAGAAGGCCTTCCGCGGGGACCTGGGTCTGCCTCGCGCCCTCAACATGTACGAGAACTACCCGTTCTGGTTCACGACCCTCTCGGCCTTGGGCTATCGCGTCATGATCTCGGGGCGCTCCTCCCACGCCCTGTTCGAGAAGGGCATGGAGTCCATCGCCAGCGAGAACATCTGCTACCCCGCCAAACTCAACAACGGTCACGTGGAAGATCTCGTGAAGCGCGGTGTCAAGCGAATCTTCGACCCCTGCATCCGTTTCGAACAGGTCAGCGTGACCGACGCCGACGCACATTTCAACTGCCCAGTCGTCGCCTCCTACCCCGAGGTCATCCGTGCCAACGTGGAGAGCCTGCGCGAGAAGGACGTCGAGCTCATCTCTCCCTTCCTCTCCCTGGCCAACCCAGACAAGCTCGCCGAACGACTGGCGGAGATCTTCGCCGAGGACGGGGTGACCGTCGAGGAGGCCCGTCAAGCCGTTACCGAGGGGCTCGAGGAGGACAGGGCCTTTCATGACGACGTCCGCAAGATGGGCGAGGACGCCTTGGCCTACATGGCTGAGCACAACGTTCCCGGCATCGTGCTGGCAGGACGCCCCTATCACGTCGATCCCGAGATTCACCACGGCATTCCCGAGATGGTGAATTCCCTGGGCATGGCGGTCCTCACCGAGGACTCCGTGGCCCATCTTGGGTCTGACCTGCTAGAGCGTCCGCTGCGTGTGCGTGACCAGTGGATGTTCCACTCCCGCCTCTACCAGGCAGCCGCCTTCGTGGGCTCCCGCCCCGATCTCGAGCTCGTCCAGCTCAACTCCTTCGGTTGCGGACTGGACGCCATCACCACCGACCAGGTGCGCGAGATCCTGGCAGCGCGTGACCGCATCTACACCACTCTCAAGATTGACGAGGTATCGAACCTGGGTGCAGCCCGTATTCGGATGCGCTCCCTGCAGGCCGCGGCGAAGGAACGCGCCGGCCACGATCGCAAGCTGGTGACCCATCCGCTTTCCGACGACCGGGTCCCCTTCACCAAGGACATGAAGGCGACCCACACCATCCTGGTGCCCCAGCTCGCCCCGTACCAGACCTCGGTCGCGGAGGCAGCTCTGCGCGCCTCCGGTTACAACGTCGAGGTGTTGGAGCAAGCTTCCAGGGAGAACATCGACTTCGGCCTGTCGGTGGTCAACAACGATGCCTGTTTCCCCGCCATCGTCGTCATTGGTCAGCTCGTCTCGGCATTGAAGTCGGGCAAATACGACTTGGACCACACCACCCTCTTCCTCACCCAGACCGGTGGCATGTGCCGTGCCACCAACTACATTGGTCTGCTGCGCAAGGCCCTCAAGGATGCCGGATTCGGAAGCATCCCGGTCATCGCAGCTTCCCTGCAGGGTGTCGAGGACAACCCGGGCTTCTCCCTCACCGCTCCCCTGATTCACCGCATGGTTCAGGCCATCACGATCGGGGACCTGCTGCAAAAGGTCCACTTGCGTACCCGACCTTACGAGGCGGTTCCGGGTTCAGCTGACGAGCTCATGCACCACTGGACGACCATCGCCAGGGAGCACTTCCTGGATGGCGGACATTCCAAGACCTGGGGACGGCGCACCTCCTACAAGGCGATCATCAACGGCGTCGTCGACGGCTTCGAGCACCTCGAACTCGTCGATGGCCCGCGCAAACCTCGCGTCGGTGTCCTCGGCGAGATCTTGGTGCAGTTCCACCCGGACGCCAACAATCACATTGTCGACACCATCGAGTCTGAGGACTGCGAGGCCGTCCTGCCAGGTCTGATGTGGTTCGTCTACAACTGTTTGTCAGCGGGCGACTACAACTACAAGACCTTCGGTACTGACAAGTGGAGCCGTCACCTCAAGAAGGCCTTCCGTGGTCTACTGATGCAGTATCAGAAGCCGGTGACCACGGCGCTGAGGAAGTCGACCCGGTTCGAGGTCCCGACCCCGATCACAGAGCTGATGGAGGACGCCCAACGCATCGTCCAGCTCGGCAACCAGGCTGGCGAGGGGTGGTACCTCGTCGGTGAGATGGTCGACATGATCCGCGAGGGCGTGCCGAACATCGCCGTCGTCCAGCCGTTCGCCTGCCTGCCGAACCACGTCACCGGTCGCGGTATCTTCCGAGAGATCCGCCGTCAGTTCCCGCATGCCAATGTGGTGTCGGTGGACTACGACCCCGGTGCCTCCCAGGTCAACCAGCTCAACCGCATCAAGCTGATGGCTGCCACCGCGCGCGATCGCAACGACTCGGAAGAGCTCGACGCCAACGAGGCCGTACGGCCGGAGTCGGACGAGGAGATCCCGACCTCACCCCAGACGGCATCACGCCCAGACCTCAACGGAACCCCTGTGATGGAGCTGTCACTGCACGTGTAATTGGCCTTTGGGAACCGGTGATATCGTCACCGGCATGGAATTGACTGGCACCCGTCGGCTACAGACGGATCGCCTAGTACTTCGCCGGTTGACCGTCGGCGATGCCCAGCAGGTATATGACAACTGGGCCAGTGACCCGGAGGTCACACAGTTCCTCAGGTGGCCCACCCATTCCAGCGTGGATGTGAGCCGGGCCGTCGTCGGTGCCTGGGTCGATTCCTACGATGATCCAGGAACCTTCAACTGGGGCATTGAGCTGATCGAGGATGAGACCCTCATCGGGCAGACCTCGGTCGTCGAACAGGATCTCAGCGTCGGCCTGGTCAATGTCGGCTATGTCGTCGGACGGCGCTGGTGGGGCAGGGGGTACTGCACCGAAGCGCTGGTCGCAGTGACAGGTTATCTCTTCGCCGTAGCACAGGCCAACAAGGTGGAGGCCAGCCACGACCCGGCCAATGTCGCCTCGGGACGAGTCATGGAGAAGGCCGGTATGGTGACCGAGGGTCTGCGTCGAGCCTCCTGCCTTAGCGGGTCAACGATCCGTGACCAGATCTATCACGGCATACTGCGCAGCGAGTGGGAAGGCCGTCAGTGCTGAATCCTCATCGTGAAGCGACGTGTCGACGGTGGCGCGCGACCTTCCTCATCTTCGCGTCACTGGCCTCCCTGACCTGGGCATTCGCAGGCGTTCTCAACCCCGCGATGAGCCAGCTGCATGCCTTCGTATCGGAGTACTCCGCCCGTGACCAGCCGTGGCGTTACCTCTTCCAGACCACCGACGTCATCATGGGGGCCTCCCTGTGTCTGGCAGGCCTGGCCACTCTTGCCTGGGTTGGCCGTCGTCCCCTTGGCCGCCAGGGGTGGTCGGGCATTGGATTCGTGGCTGGCGGACTTTTCAGTGTTCTTGACGCCTTGGTGACGATGGACTGCTCCCCTACCCGTTCCACGGCCTGTCTGGCTGCCGAGGAGGCCGGTCACGTCAGCCCGAGCCACCTCGTCCACGTCGGGACCTCGACGATCGTCGTCGTCGGTTTTACCCTCCCGATCCTGCTGCTCAACTCCACCATGACGAGGTTCCGCACCTTCGGTCTGATAGTGGCATGGGCGTGGATCGTGTTCACCCTGCTCAACGGCATCGGGGCCATGGACTGGTTCGATGGCACCCCGATGGATTACACCGGGATCTGGCAGCGTTTCAGCTTGTCCCTGGGCACCCTGTGGTGGCTGACGTTAGCCGCCGACGACATCATCACCTCCCGTGCCCAGCGACGCCCAGTTACCTGCTGAGGTGTGAAGGAGGGCTCCCGGAGGTTACCGGGAGCCCTGTTCCTCGTAGGTGTCGCCCTTCGGCAGGCCGCACTCACCAAGAACCGACGACTCCGGGATGAAGATCCTCGGCAGGCGGATTCCAACTCGCGGCGTCAGCCTCGACCTGGTCACCGGAGCGAATGTCCTTGACGGTGTCGGGGTCCCGGTGGTCGCTGTGCTGAGCACCCGGGAACCACACGAAGGGGATCCCGCGACGATCAGCATGCTTGATCTGCTTGCCGAACTTGTCGGCTTTGGGGGCCACCTCGCAGGGGATGCCGCGGGAGCGCATCGCGTGGGCGACGGCCTCCGAGCTGACACGATCCTCCTCGCTGTTGACGGCCACGAGAACCGCTGAGGGAACCGAACGAGAAGACCTCAGCTCTCCTCGGGAGATGATCGGGGCCAGCAAGCGGGTCAGGCCGAGCGAGATTCCCACGCCCGGGTAGATGTGTTTGCCGTCGGAGGCCAGGGACTCGTAACGGCCGCCCGAGCACACCGAACCCATCGACTCGTGGCCGGTCAGTTCGGTCTCGTAGACGGTGCCGGTGTAGTAATCCAGGCCGCGGGCGATCTTGAGGTTGGCAACCATGCGTCCGGGAACGACCTTGTTGACGGCAGTGACGACTCGGTTGAGGGAATCCAGGCCCTCTTCGAGCATGTCGTTGGACACCCCGAGTTCGCGCACCTTGCCGATGAAGGAGTCGTCGGCAGACTGGATGGAGGCCAGGGCGACACACTTGCCGGCGACCTCGTCAGACAGGCCCAGCTCGTCAGTGAGAAGCTCACGCACCGCGTCCGGGCCGATCTTGTCGTACTTGTCGACCCGCTGCAGAACGGCCATGTGGTCCTCGATGCCCAGCCCGCGGTAGAACCCCTCGGAGAGCTTGCGGTTGTTGACGTGCATGGTGACGGTCGGGAAGCCCAGCTCAGTGTGCAGACGCTCAAGAGCCGACAGCATCACCAGCGGGGTCTCGATATCGTGGTGCTCGGCCAGGGTCTGGTCGCCGACGATGTCGATGTCAGCCTGGGTGAACTCGCGGTAGCGGCCCTCCTGAGGACGTTCACCACGCCACACCTTCTGGATCTGATGGCGACGGAACGGGAAGTGCAGGTGGCCGGCGTTCTCCAACACGTAGCGGGCGAAGGGAACGGTGAGGTCGAAGTGCAGGCCCAGACGGTCCTTCTCGGACCGCGAGTCATGAGGGTCAGCGTGCAGTCGATCGACGACGTAGACCTCCTTGTTGATCTCCCCCTTGCGGGTGAGTTGCTCCATGGGCTCGACGGCACGGGTGTGGATCGGCGCGAAACCATGAAGCTCGAAGGTCTCCTCAAGGATCCGGGTCACATGGTTCTCCACCATCTGTCCTGAGGGCAGGAACTCGGGAAAACCGGACAAGGGCTTGAGACGGGCCATGGAAGGAATCCTTCGAAGAGTTGGGTATCAGGGCGGGTTACCCCGCAGGGGTCATTCTGCCAGCCCGAGGGCGATCGGGCTCATTCGTCACTATTCGGTGAGACTTCTCAGTGGAAGTCCGACGAGACCGTGCGGTTGAGAAATGGGTTGGAGATGCGCTCCTGGGCCATCGTCGTCGGTCCCCCGTGTCCTGGCAGTAGGTGGGTGGAGTCGTCAAGGGGCCAGACGACGTCGGACAGGCTGCGAGACATTTGTGCCGGGTCAGCCCCGGGCATATCGGTTCGACCGATGGAACCTGCGAAGACGACATCACCGGACATGACGATCGGGCCGAACTGCGCGTCAACCATGCGGATCATGGAACACCCAGGGGTGTGGCCCGGGGCGTGCAGGAATTCCAGGTCGAGGTCGGCGTACTCGTGGTGGGAGAACGGCTCGACATCGACGACTTCCTCGGGTTCGCGCAAGGTCGTCGATCCGTAGCACTGCTCGATGAGTGGACGGGCGAAGTCAGCCAAGGCTGCCATGGGGTCGGTGAGGAGATGCCGGTCATCTCGAGGGCACAGCACGGGGATGCCGTATTGATCTCCAACCTGGCGAGCTGAACCGACATGGTCGATGTGACCGTGGGTGAGCGCGACCGCCACCGGGGTCAGATGGTGGGTCTTGAGCGCCTCGCCAAGGAACTCCTCGGCACCCATCCCAGGGTCGACGACGACGCAGTCAGACCCTGGTTCGCGCGCCAGAAGATAGCAATTGGCCTGAAAAGAACCAGTGATGAAGGACGCAATGAACACGTTTGCCATTTTATCGGGCAAGATGGAGCGTATGAGTCACGCACAAGCTCCGCAGTCTTTCGGCCGCGTCGATGATGACGGCACCGTTTACGTCCGAACCAGTGACGGGGAGAGGCCTGTCGGCCAGGTGCCGGACTCCACCAGCGAGGAAGCCCTTGAATTCTTCGTGCGCCGCTATCACGCCCTCGAGACCGAGGTGTCGCTGCTGGAATCACGAGTGAGCTCCGGGACCGCCTCGCCGGAGGAAGCCCGATCGGCCGCAAGCAAACTCGTCACGTCCATCCGTGAGGCCAATGCCGTCGGCGACCTGGAATCGCTCGCAGCTCGGGTGGAGGCTCTCAGCCCCACCATCGACGCCAAGGCGGAGACCCGTCGGGAGGAGAGGGCCGAGGCCAAGGCCCGCGCAAAGCAGGCCAAGGAGGACATGGTCGCCAAGGCGGAGGCCATCGCTGCTGGCACCGACTGGCGCGGTGGCATCGGCAAGTTCCGCGACCTGCTTGAGGAGTGGCGTCATCTCCCCCGTATCGACAAGACCACCGACGACGAACTGTGGCACCGCTTCTCCGGGGCTCGCACCGCCTTCACCCGTCGCCGCAAGCAGCACATGGCCGAGCAGAATCACCTGCGTGAGAAGGCTCGCGTGCTCAAGGAGCAGATCATCGAGGAGGCTCGTCCGCTGGCCGATTCGACGGCCTGGGGCGAGACCTCTCGTCAGTTCCGCGACCTCATGAACCGTTGGAAGGCTGCTGGCCCGGCTCCTCGCGACATCGACGAGAAGCTGTGGAAGGAGTTCCGCGCCATCCAGGACAAGTTCTTCGACGCCCGCAGTACTGCTCAGAGCCAGCAGGACGAGGAATATCGCGGCAACCAGGAGGTCAAGGAGAAGCTTCTCGACGAGGCCGAGAAGGACATCCTGCCGGTCAAGGACATTGAGGAGGCCAAGGCCAAGTTCCGCTCCTTCCTGGAGAAGTTCAACGAGGTCGGTCGAGTGCCCCGTGACGCCATGAAGCGCATCGACGCCCGCGTCCGTGACTTGGAGCGTCAGGTCCATTCCGCGGAGGAGGCCGAGTGGAAGCGCACCGATCCGCAGGCTCGTGAGCGTGCCCGCGCCACCGTCGACATGTTCAGCGCCCAGATCGACAAGCTCAGCGCCCAGGCCGAGAAGGCCGAGGCTGCTGGCCACACCAAGGAGGCCGAGAAGGACCGCGAGTCGATCAGGACCTACCAGACCTGGCTGGAAGAGGCTCAGAAGGCCCTCGACGAGTTCAGCGCCTGACTGACAGGAAACGGCCCCGGTCACAACGACCGGGGCCGTTCGTCATACCGGCGGCTTTCCAGACAGAGAAGTCAAACCCCGAGAGCCATACCGGGTCACGACTTCACGCGAAAGACGTCATAGACCCCGGAGATCCGCCGGATGGACTCGATGAGGTGCTTGAGGTGGGTTGGGTCGGGAGCCTCGAAGGTGAGCCGCAATCGAGCCAGATGAGTCTTCGATGCGCTCATGTTCGCCGAGATGAGGCTGACCCCCTGTTCGGCGAGGACGCGTGAGGTGTCCAGCAGCAGGCCGGCACGGTCGAGACCCTCAATCTGGATGGTGACCTGGTAGCCCTCCTGCTGGTTCTCCGACCAGGAGACCGGCACGATCCGTTCGGGGTGCTCAAGCAGGTTCTTGGCGTTCGAGCAGTCCGTGCGATGTACCGAGACCCCGTCGTTGCGGGTGACGAAGCCCATGATCGGGTCCCCCGGCAGCGGGGTGCAGCACCGAGCCAGCTTGACGAGCATGTCGGCGTCACCGTCGACGATGACCCCGGTCTCGTTGCTGCGATGCCGCGGAGTCTTCACGCCAACGGCGAGCTCCTCCTCGACGTCGGCCGTGGTCTCCTCCGGCCCACCACCCAGGGCGATGAGCTTCTCGACGACCGACTGGGCGCTGACGTTGTGCTCCCCGACCGCGGCGTACAAGGCGTTGATGCCGGACACCCGCAGGTCATCGGCCACCGCGGTGAGGTACTCCACCGTCAGCAAGGACTGCAGCGGCACACCAGCCTGACGCAGCTGCTTGGCGATCGCATCCTTACCAGCCTCTATGGACTCCTCACGGCGTTCCCTCGTGAAGTAGGACTTAATCTTGGAACGAGCACGTGGAGAGGCGATGAACCCCAGCCAGTCACGGCTGGGACCGGCATCGGGGGAATTCGAGGTCAGGATGTCAACGACGTCGCCGTTGGTCAGCTTGGTGTCCAGGGTGACGAGTTTGCCATTGACGCGAGCGCCGATACAGCGGTGGCCGACCTCGGTGTGGACGGCATAGGCGAAGTCAACGGGGGTAGCGTCCTGGGGAAGGGCCATGACGTCGCCCTTAGGGGTGAAGACGTAAACCTCCGAGGAATTGATCTCGAAACGCAACGAATCCAGGAACTCGCCGGGATCGGACTCCTCCTTGGACCACTGGTTGAGCGACTGTACCCAGGACAGGTCGGTGCCGTCAGGCTGAATCCCCTTGCCAACGGCGTTGGGGTTCTCCTTGTACTTCCAGTGGGCCGCAACACCGTACTCAGCCCGCCGGTGCATCTCGTGAGTACGGATCTGCAATTCCACCGGCTGCCCACCGGGCCCCAGCACGGTAGTGTGCAGGGACTGGTACATGTTGTACTTCGGCATCGCGATGTAGTCCTTGAACCGCCCTGGGAGGGGGTTCCATCGCACATGCATGACGCCCAGTGCGGCATAACAGTCGCGCGGGGTGTCGACGAGGATGCGCAGACCGATGAGATCGTAGATGTCTGAGAAGTCCCGACCGCGCACGACCATCTTCTGATAAATCGAGTAGTAGTGCTTCGGCCGACCGTAGACGGTGGCCTCGATGCTGGCCTCATCGAGGTCCTGACGGACGATCGCGATGACTTCCTTGAGCTGAGCCTCCCGCTGCGGGGCCTGCTCGGCCACCATGTGGACGATCTCGTCGTAGAGCTTGGGATTGAGGGTGGAGAAGCACAGGTCCTCCAGTTCCCACTTGATGGCATTCATGCCAAGACGATGAGCCAGTGGCGCGAAGATCTCGAGGGTCTCCTTGGCGATGCGGTTCTGCTTGTCCGGCCGCAGGAACCCCAAAGTCCTCATGTTGTGCAGCCGATCGGCGAGCTTGATGACCAGCACTCGGATGTCGCGGCTCATCGCGATGACCATCTTGCGGATGGTCTCGGCCTTCGCCGAGTCACCGTACTGAACCTTGTCGAGTTTCGTCACCCCGTCGACGAGCAGGGCCACTTCCTCGCCGAAGTCTGCCGTTAGCTGCTCGTGCGTGTACGAGGTGTCCTCGACGGTATCGTGCAGCAGACCGGCGCACAGGGTCTGCTCGTCCATGCCGAGCTCGGCCAGGATCATCGTCACCGCTAGGGGATGGGTGATGTAGGGATCACCCGACTTGCGGGTCTGCCCACGGTGATAATGCTCAGCCGTGCGGTATGCCCGCTCGATGACAGCGGTGTCGGCCTTCGGGTGATTGGCCAGGACTACCGAGATGAGCGGATCCGTGACGCTCTGGGGCGGACCTGATGGCTTCGGGGTCCCCCAGCGGACGATGCGCTCGCGCATCCCCATCCGAGGCTGGGGACGCTGCTGGTCAGTCTTCGGCTTGCCCAGGGTTCCCTTGCCCGATCCGTACGGACCGTAGACGCTGTCGTCGGCCATCGGGGCACCTCCTGGCAAGTTGGACCATTCATTCTAGTGGTATTTACCACCGTCATGTCGGCTGAGTGCGACGGCATGTGGTCGGTCAGCACCCATGCCGACAGCTGAATTGGCCTTCCGGTGCAGGGGTTCCTGCTGTTCTCAGCGGACCAGGTCAGACTCGGTCTGGGTGCCGGTGGCGCGAGGAACCGCCTTCCGCACGACGACGATGACGTCACCAGCCTGTAACTGACCGATCGACGGGTCGTAGAAGTTGCGCAGCACGTCATTGCGGATTACGGCCAGGAGCCGCTCGTTCTGGATGTCGGCTGGACGTGCGCCGATCTCCGTCTTGGAGACCATCCGCTGGACGACCTCCATACCCTTCGAGCTGGACAGCAGGTCGTCGACGACGGTACCGACGTGCGGGTTGACCGAGGACAGACCAAGCAGACGGCCCACCGCGTCGGCGGAGGTGACGACGGCGTCGGCCCCGGACTCACGCAGCAGCGGGAGGTTCTCGTCTTCCCTGCCGGAGACGACGATGTGGCAGCGCGGATTGAGCTGTCGCACCGTCAGTGTGGTGAGGATGGCCGAGTCATCTCGGTTGAGGGTGATGACGACCTCGCGCGCCTTGCTGATCTCAGCTCGTCTCAACAGGTCCCGCCTCGTCGCGTCGCCTTCGAAGGCGGCCAGGCCTGACCGATTGGCCTCGGCCACCGCAGAGGGACGATTGTCGATGACGACGATCTTCTCGATGGGAACGTCATGGTTGCGCAGGGTGTTGACGGCGCTGCGCCCCTTCGTGCCGTACCCGATGACGACGGTGTGGTTCCTCATGCGCTTCCTCCAAGCACTGTCAAGCAGTCCGCGTCGCCCCTCGTTGGCCAACATCTCGAGGGTGGTACCGACCAACAGCACCAAGAAGGTGATGCGCAACGGGGTGATGATGAAGGCATTGATGAGTCGCGCATGGGGCGCGACCGGGGTGATGTCACCGTAACCAGTCGTGGTCACGGTAACCGTCGAGTAGTAGAAGGCGTCGATCAGGGAGACGCCGTCACCGGCGGTGGAATCAACATAGGAGTCATGGTCGAACCAGACGATCAAGGTACTGGCCAGCAACAGAATCGCTGACCAGACCAGCCGCTTGACCAGCTCTCGAAAGGGCTTGGTGGTCTTGAACGGAAGCTTGACCAGAGCCGACTGCTCAAAGACGTTGCGACGGCTCGAAGACTCCATTGATTCCGGCACCATGATCAGACCGTGATCACGGCATTGACCGGACCAATACCGGCCCGGTCGAGCTTCTCACGGCCCCCCAAGGCGGACAGCTCCATGAGCACCGACACACCGACGAGCTCGCCACCGAGCTTCTCCACCAGGGATGCCGTGGCACCGACCGTTCCTGCCGTCGCGAGGATGTCGTCGACGATGAGCACCTTCGAGCCGGGCTGAACGGCGTCCTGATGAACGGTGAGGGTGGCGGAACCATACTCCAGCACGAAGGACTGGGAGTAGACGTCGCCGGGAAGCTTTCCGGGCTTGCGCACCGGGACGAACCCAGCGCCCAAGGACAGGGCCACCGGCCCGGCGAACATGAATCCACGTGCCTCCATGCCGAGAACGACGTCAACCCCGCGCGGAGCGGTGTCAACGAGTTCAGAGATCGCGGCGGCGTACCCGTTGGCGTTGGCCAGCAGAGGGGTGATGTCCTTGAAGGTCACCCCGGGCTCCGGGAAGTCCGGAACATCCCGGATCAGGCCGGTGATGAGGTCAGTACGGTAGGTCATTTCTTCCTCTCGGAGCGAGTGGAACGACGCGGCTGATGACGCTCGCTCCCAGTGATGGACGTGACGTCACCAGGCCCTTCGGCGGCGACGGTCTGAGCCGTCACCTGAGGATCCTTGTGCGCAGCACGCTCACGGCGGCGCAAGACACGAGCGGTGTGTTCCTTCATAGCCGGCTCATTCTCACGCAGCTGGGTGAACACCGGGGTGGCGATGAAGATCGAGGAGTAAGCACCGACGATCATGCCGACGAAGAGGGCCAGGCCAAGATCCTCCAGAGGCCCGGACCCGAGCACGAAGGCACCGGCGAAGAGCAGTGCCGCCACCGGCAGAACGCCGACGATGGTGGTATTGATGGAACGCACCAACACCTGGTTTACGGCTCGGTTGGCGCCTTCCGCAAAGGTGTAGTCGCGTTTCTGGATGTCCTGGACGTTCTCGCGCACCTTGTCGAAGACCACGACGGTGTCGTAGAGGGAATAACCCAGAATCGTCAGCACGCCGATGACGGTCGACGGGGACACCGTGAAGCCGATCAGAGCATAGATGCCGATGGTGACGATGAGATCGTGCAGGAGAGCGATCAGGGCGGCAATAGACATCTTCCAGTGCCGGAAATAGGCCCAGATCTGCAACATCACCAAGACCAGGAAGACGACCAATGCCTTGATGGCCTTGCCGGTGATCTGGTCTCCCCACTGACTACCGACCTTGGAGTACGTGACGGAGTCCGTCTTGGTCGCGGTGGCCTTGGCGATAGCCCCCTGAACCTTGGTGGTCTCCTCGTTGTCGAGTGCCCTGGTCTGCACCTGGACGGCGTTCGAGCCGAGACTGACGACCTCGGTGGAGTCCATGTCCGGGACTCCGGAGGACAGCACCGACCTGCGGATGTCGTCGACGGTCGAGGTCGCAACGTGGGCAGGAGAACGGAACTGCACACCGCCCTTGAACTCGATACCGAGGTTCAGGCCACGCACCAACAGGCCAAGCAGCGAGATCGCGATGACGATGATCGAGATCGTGTACCAGAGTTTGCGGCGCTGGATGAAGCCGTAGGAAATCTCACCCGTGTACAGGGCATGGGTGAAACCGTGCTTGTGCTTCTTGTCCTTCTCCTCGGACCGCCTCGAGGCGACAGACGAGGTCTTGGCGTTCTTGTCGTCAGTCATGTCAGGCCTCCTCCGTCTCGATGGTGCGCTTGGCCCGCGGGGCAGATCGCCTGCTTCGCCGACCGAGCAACTGGGCTTCCGTGACACCCATGTGCCCAGCCTCAAGGCCGGAGCCGCGTCGACCCTGGCCCCAGAACTTGGTGCGTCCCAGCAGAGTGACGACGGGGTGGGTGAAGAAGAAGCAGATGAGGAGGTCGATGAACGTCGTCAGACCCAGGGTGAAGGCGAATCCCTTCACCTGGTCGACCGACAGCACGAACAGCACGATGGCGGACAGCAGGGAGACGCCGTCGGCCATCAGGATGGTGCCGCGGGCCTTCGTCCAGCCGGTCTGAAGGGCGGTACGCAGGGTCCGTCCTTCTCGGATCTCGTCTCGGATGCGTTCGAAGTAGACGATGAAGGAGTCGGCCGTCACACCAATGGCGACAATCGCGCCAGCGATACCAGCCAGGGAAAGAGTGAATCCGACAGCCTCGCCCAGGAGCACCATGGCCGTGTAGGTCGTGATACCGGCGATAAGCAGGGAGCCGATGGCCACCAGGCCCAGTCCTCGGTAGTACAGCAGGCAGTAACCGGCAACCAGGATCAGTCCGATGACGCCGGCGATGATCCCGGCACGCAGCTGCTCGCCACCAAGGGTCGGCGAAACATTGTCAACGCTGGAGATGTCGAAAGACAGCGGCAGGGCACCGTACTTGAGGACGTTGGCCAGGTCAGCAGCACTGTCCTGGGTGAAGTGTCCGGAGATCTCGGCCTGACCACCGTTGATCGGACAGGAGGCTCCCTTGCCGCCATCCAACTGCGGTGAGGAGATGACCTTGCCATCCAGGACGACGGCGAACTGGTTCTGCGGGCTCTGGCGCGAGCACAGGAAAGTGGTCGCCTCACTGAAGGAATTCGTGCCGATGGAGTTGAATTTCAGGTTCACCACGTAGGACAGCTGGCCCTGCGGGATTCCGGAGTCGGCGCTCTCGACCTGGGTTCCCGTGATGGCGACCGGGGAGAGCAGATACTTGGTCTTGCCCTCACGGTCACAGGTCACCAGGGCCTTGTTCGGCGGGGATTCGACGGACTTGGTGCACTTGAAGTCCTGGAAAGCCTTCATGTCCTCCGGGGACGGCTTCCACTTCTCGGCGTCCTTGACCATCTTGGCCGCGGAGGTCGGATCCTTCTCGTTGTACTGTGGGCCGCTGTCCTTGGCACCAGGCTTCGAGCTGGCAGAGGCACTTGACGACGCCTTGGCCCTCGGATCGGCAGTGGGGAGGGCAGAGGGCTTTGCGGGGCCGGGAGTCGGACCCTTCTCACCCACCGACTCCTCAGCATGGACCATGCGGAATCCGAGCTGGGCGGTCTGGCCGACCATCTCGACGAGCTTGGAACTCTCGACGTTCGGGGCCGAGACGACGATGTTGCGGTCACCCATCGTCGTCACTGACGACTCGCCGACACCCAGCGAGTTGACGCGCTGCTGAATGATGAGCCGCGCCTGCTCGAGGCTCGTCGGTGTGGGAGCCTTGCCATCATCCGTCTTGGCCGTCAGGGTGACGGACGTACCGCCTCTGAGGTCCAGGCCAAGTTTGGGTGCCCACGTACGCGTAGCTCCCATGAGCACGTACATGACGATGATGGCCACCAGGAAGATCACCAGGGTTCTGCCTGGATGGTGTGTCCGCTTTTTCGTTGCCACGTCGAAAATAGTCCTTGGTCTTGGTGGATTGTCAGGCCCGGGGCTGCTCGTCAGTCTCAGCAGCGACGGTGGACTCGGTAGCCGAGGTCTCAGGCTGGGCGTCAATTGCCGGGGCCTCGGCGACGGTCTCGTTGCTGGCCGGAGAGGTCTGTGCCGGGACGTCGTCGGCGAAGGCGAATTCCTCCTCGTCACCAGCAGGTCGTACGATGGCCTGCTTGAGGACGCTGACTTCGACGCCAGGGGCGAGCTCGACGACGGCCTGCTTGTCACCCAGGTGGGTGATCGTCACGAAGAGACCACTGTTGAGCACGACACGAGTGCCCTCCTGCAGGTTCGACTCGAGCTTGGCTCGCTCCTCCTGCTGCTTCTTGACCTGCCTCTTTCCCTGCCACACGGTGAATCCGATGAGCACGATGAAGAGAATCAGGATGGGCATGAAACCGCCCAGCGGGCTGGCGAGAAGAGGCATAGGGAGTTTTCCTTGTCTACGGGTGTAACCGGGGTCATGCTACCCCGGAGTGGTGAACATGGTCAGAACAGGCCGTCGCCGGTGCTGTTGGTAGGTGGCTCAAGACCGAGGTGGCGCCACGCCCTGTCGGTGGCAACCCGACCCCGAGGGGTTCGCATGAGGAAGCCCAACCGGACGAGGAAGGGTTCGGCGACCTCCTCGACGGTCTGAGGCTCCTCCCCCACGCTGATGGCAAGGGTGGACAAGCCGACCGGGCCTCCGCCGAATTTGAGACAGACGGCATTGAGCACGGCACGGTCGAGGCGGTCGAGGCCGAGCGGATCCACCTCATAGAGATCCAGAGCCGTCTCCGCCCCCCTCGGTGTCACCGGGGACTCGTCGTTGACGTCGGCCCAGTCACGGACGCGGCGCAACAGTCGGTTGGCAATCCGAGGTGTGCCGCGAGAGCGGGAGGCGATGGTATGGGCAGTCCCCTCAGCCAGGTCGACCCCGATGACCCCGGCCGAGCGGGTGACGATCCGCTCAAGGTCGGCCACCTGGTAGTAGTCGAGCTGGGCCGTGAAGCCGAATCGGTCCCGCAGCGGCCCGGGCAGCAGGCCTGCCCGTGTCGTCGCCCCGACAAGGGTGAACGGTGGAATGTCGATCGGGATCGCAGTGGCCCCAGGGCCCTTGCCGACGACGACGTCGACGCGGAAATCCTCCATCGCCAGGTAGAGCATCTCCTCGGCAGGCTTGGACATCCGGTGAATCTCGTCAAGGAAGAAGACCTCACCGGGAACAAGCGAGGACAGGATCGCAGCCAGGTCCCCCGCGTGCTGAATAGCAGGGCCGGAGGAGATGCGAATCGGGGCGGACATCTCGGCCGCGATGATCATGGCCAAGGTGGTCTTTCCAAGCCCTGGAGGTCCGGACAACAAGACATGGTCCGGGGTCGTACCGCGTGACTGTGACGCGGCCAGGACGAGTCCCAACTGCTCGGCGACGCGCTGCTGTCCCCCGAATTCCGCCAGGGCACCAGGGCGCAGAGCAGCCTCTTCGGCCTTCTCAGGAGGCTCGGCCCAAGGGTCGACGGGCGAATGCTCCACCGAGATTCTCCTTCCTGACGACGTCTGTCAGTGTGCCAGAGGGGTCCGACATCTCATCGAGCCAAACTGCGCAGGGCTGCCCTCATGAGGTTGCCGATCGTCATCGAGGGATCGGCCTCCTTGAGGGTGGCCACCTCCTCAACAGCCTTGTCAGCATCCTTCGCAGACCACCCCAGACCGATGAGCCCATCAGCAACCTGCTCTCTCCACGGTGCCACCGGCTGGCTCGTACCGGCAGGGGTTGACCCGGCAGGAGCGACGATTGCCATCTTGTCCTTGAGCTCGAGGATCATCTTCGCTGCGCCCTTGCGACCAATACCGGGCACGCGGCACAGCGTCGCCTCATCCTCGGCGCTGATTGCCGACGCAAGTTGGTTGGCATCCAGCACACTCATGATCGCCGCGGCGAGCTTGGGGCCGACCCCGGAAGCCGTCTGGACGAGCTCGAACGCGTCCCTGTCGTCAGCCTCGACGAAGCCGTAGAGGGTTAGGGAGTCCTCGCGGACGACGAGGGAGGTCTGCAAGGTCATCGTCTGGTCGACACGTGCACTCGCAGCCGTGGCAGGCGGGCACAGCACCTTGACGCCGATTCCGTGGTTGTCGAGGACGACCCAGGTCGGGCCGGCCGCAGTCACGGTGCCGGAGAAATGGGAGATCACCGGGCAAGATCCTTCCAGGAACGAGGTGCCGGACGGCCACGTCGTTGGGCTGCCACGGCTGCTTCGATGCGATTGGTGGCTCCGCCTCGCCACAGATGACAGATCGCCAAGGCCACGGCATCGGCAGCGTCGGCTGGTTTCGGCGGGGCTGACAGGCGCAACACCCGCGCGACCATGAGACCCACCTGGGCCTTGTCAGCACGCCCAGAACCGGAGATGGCCGCCTTGACCTCGCTAGGGGTGTGCAGGGCGACCGGCAGGCCGTGGCGAGCAGCGATCATCATCGCCATGCCTGCGGCCTGAGCGGTGCCGGTGACGGTATTGCGGTTGTGCTGGGCGAAAACCCGCTCGACGGCGATGGCGTCAGGACGGGTGTGGTCGCGCCACTCCTCCAACCCATCGTGGATGCGCAGCAGACGATGAGCGTGATCCAGATCTGCGGGGGTACGGATGACGCCGACCGCGATGAGCCTCAACGGGGCCCCGGGGCCGCCTTCGACGACCCCGACCCCGCATCGGGTCATACCGGGGTCGACCCCCATGACCCGCGTGACACGCGGGTTGGGGGTCGTCTCTGGGATGGTCACTCCTCCTCGTCGAGAGCCGCCGTGACCTCGGCGGGGACGTCAGCGTTGGAGAAGACGTTCTGGACGTCATCGAGGTCCTCGAGGGCGTCGAGGATCTTGTAGAGCTTGCGAGCATCGTCGAGCTCTACGGGCTGGGTGAAGTCCGGCTTGAAGGAGACCTCGGCCGAGTCGTAGTCGATGCCGGCGTCCTGGACGGCCTTACGGACGTCCACGACGGCGTTGGGGTCGGAGATGATCTCGAAGACGTCGCCCTCGTCGACGATGTCCTCGGGCTCGGCGTCGATGGTGGCCTCCATGAGCTGGTCCTCGTCCACCTCACGGGTTTCGGTCTTGCGACCCTCCTCGACCTCGTAGGTCTTCGAGACCGCCACGACACCCTTGCGCTGGAACAGACGCTGCACCGAGCCACCATCGGCCATCGTGCCACCGTTGCGGGTGACGGCTACGCGAACGTCGGAGACGGCACGGTTACGGTTGTCGGTCAGGCACTCGATGAGGATGGCAACACCGGCGGGACCGTAGGCCTCGTACATGATGGTCTCGTAGTTGACGGCGTCGGCGCCCTCACCGGAACCACGCTTGACGGCGCGGGTGATGTTGTCGTTGGGAACCGAGCTCTTCTTCGCCTTCTGAATGGCGTCGTAGAGGGTCGGGTTGCCCGACGGATCCCCACCACCGAGTCGTGCCGCCACCTCGATGTTCTTGATCAGGCGGGCGAACAGCTTGCCACGCTTGGCGTCGATGGCCGCCTTCTTGTGCTTGGTGGTGGCCCACTTGGAGTGACCGCTCATGGACGGTGTCTCCCTTCCTCGAATGTCGCAGTTATCGGCCCAGAGGGGCCAAGCATTCGGCGCGGGACAAGCCCACGCACACAATGAAATAGTTTACACTCCTCACCCGACAGCGAATCGGGCTGAGGAGAGCGGACGGTGAGTGACCGTCAGTCAGCCTTGGGTACGGGGGCAGAGTCCGCCGGGATCGGTGCCCGGCACACCTCGAGGGCTTCCGGCAGGGTGAAATTACCCACGTAGAGAGCAGTTCCCACGATGGCCCCCTCCACCCCAATCGGGACCAATCCGCGCAGACGACGCAGGTCCTCGAGGGTGGCGATGCCTCCGGACGCGACGACGGTTCCCTGGATGCGCGCACAGATTCGGCCCAAGAGCTCGTAGTTCGGTCCGGTCAACATGCCGTCGCTGGCCACATCGGTAACGACGTAGCGCTTACACCCGGCGTCCTCCAGCCGAGCCAGGACGTCGAGAACCTTGCCGCCCTCGCGAGTCCAACCGCGCGCCGCGAGCTGATCTCCCCTGACGTCCAGACCGATGGCGACCTGTTCGCCGTAGCGGCGCACGACCTCGTCGCACCAGGTGGGATTCTCCAGAGCGGCGGTACCGATGTTCACGCGAGTGGCGCCGGCCGACAGGGCCGATTCCAGGCTCTTCTGATCGCGGATACCGCCGGACACCTCGACGTTGATGTCCATCTGCTCGACGATGTTGCTGATGATCTCAGTGTTGGATCCACGTCCGAAGGCGGCGTCAAGGTCGACCAGGTGAATCCACTGGGCTCCCAGACCTCGCCACCTGTGAGCCACCTCCAGGGGATCACCGAACGCGCGTTCGGAACTGGCCACCCCCTGTTGCAACTGGACGGCGCGTCCACCCTGGACGTCAACGGCTGGAAGTAGTGTGAGTTCTCCGGTCACGAGGGTCAGGTTATCAACACACCCGAGCCAGCCACCGTTCGAGCAAGGCCAGGCCCGCCGTTCCGGACTTCTCGGGATGGAACTGGGTTGAGGTCACCGGACCAACCTCAGCGGCGGCGACGAAGGTCGCACCTTGATGGCTTGCCGTGGTGAAGTGGTCGTCAGGCCCGTCGACGAGCACCCCGCAGGAGTGGACGAAGTAGAACCTCTCGCCATCCGCATGCCGGAACAGGGTCGTCCGGGTCCCCGGTTGGACGGTGTTCCACCCCATGTGTGGCAGGCGGTCAGCCGGCAGCTCCTCGACGACACCGGGCAGTACCCCGAGGCACTCGACGTCGACGCCGCGCTCGCTGCCACGCTCGAAGAGCATCTGATGGCCGACGCAGATCCCGAGCAAGGGCCGTCCCTCGTCAACCCAACGATGCACCAGGTGCTCCCCACCCATGGCGTGCAGGCCCACCATGCAGGCTGCCAAGGCTCCCACTCCGGGCAGGACGAGGGCGTCATTGTCGAGCAGGGCTCCCGGGTCGCGGGAAATCGTGACGGTGGCACCGGCCCTGCGCAGGGCGCGCCCGGCCGAATGCAGGTTTCCCGAGCCGTGGTCAATGATGCCGACCCGCACCGGATCAGACATCGAGAGCACCCTTGGTGCTGGGGACACGCCCGGCATTGCGCGGATCCGGAGCGACGGCAATCCTCAGAGCGCGGGCCAGAGCCTTGTACTGGGCCTCGCAGATGTGGTGGGGATCCCGTCCGGCCAGCAGACGCAGGTGCACACACAGGCCAGCGTTGAGAGCCAGTGACTGCACGACGTGGTAGGTCATGGATCCTTGGTAGGGAACGCCCGAACCGCCGAGACGGGCGTAGATCTGACCCTCCGGCTCTCCGGTGCACTCCACCCACGGGCGTCCAGCGACGTCGACGACGCATTGTGCAAGCGCCTCGTCGAGAGGAACCACGGCGTCACCGAAGCGAGCGATCCCTCGCTTGTCGCCGAGGGCTTGGACCAAGGCCTGTCCCAGCGCGATGGCAGTGTCCTCGACGCTGTGGTGACCGTCGATCTCGACGTCTCCGGTGGTGGTGATCGACATGTCGATGCCTGAATGCTTGGCAAGGGCCGTGAGCATGTGGTCGTAGAAACCGACCCCGGTGGAGATGGTCGACTCCCCCTCACCGTCCAGATCAATGGAGACGTCGACGTTGGACTCGGAGGTCTCGCGGTGAACGTGAGCGCAGCGGTGGGTCATCAATCCTCCTCGGGATCGAGTCGACGAGCGGTCGGAAGGACGTCGAGCAGTGCAGCTCGGAATGCGTCGGTCTCCCGAGGAGTACCAGCGCAGACACGCAGGTAGCCGGTCGGGCCCACCTCACGGACGAGAACGCCGTGGTCGAGAAGGGCCTGGAAGACCGCATGGCGATCGGCGAACCTCCCGAAGAGGACGAAGTTCGACTGAGAAGAGACGACGTCCAGACCGTGTGCGCGCAGCCAGTCCTCGAGATTGGCACGCGTCTCGCGGAGTTCGTCGACCCGAGCGAGCATCTCGGGAGCATGGGCCAGAGCGACCCGGGCCACCACCTGGGACACCTCCGACAAGTGGTAGGGCAACCGGACAATCCGTAGGGCGTCCACCACGGCAGGAGCCGCAACGGCATATCCAAGACGACCTCCGGCCAGGGCAAACGCCTTCGAGAGGGTGCGCACCACAATGAGGCGTCCATGCTTGGGAAGCAGGGCGATTGCCGAGTCCTCCGGGGTATCGGTGAACTCCTGGTAGGCCTCGTCGACGACGACGATCGCATCGGTGGCCGAACAGACCTCGTCTATGACCGCCACCGGGATGGTGGTGCCGGTCGGGTTGTTCGGCGTGGTCAGCAGGACGACGTCCGGCTTGACCTCCTCGATGGCGCTCACGATCTCGTCGGTGGTCAGACCGTAGGAGACATTGCGGGGACGAGTGACGTACTCGGTGTGAGTGTTTCGGGCGTACTCGGGATACATCGAGTAGGTCGGCGTGAAGGTCAGGAGAGTACGGCCCGGGCCACCGAAGGCCTGCAGGATGTGGGTCATGACCTCGTTGGACCCATTGGCCGGCCAGATCTGACCGCTGCTGACCCCGAATCCGATGTACCTCGCAAGGTCCTCGCGCAAACCCGTGGCCTCTCGGTCCGGGTAGCGATTCAGCCCCTTGCCGGCATTGGAGACGGCCTTGGCCATGTCCTTGCGCACCGATTCCGACGGTGGGTACGGGTTCTCATTAACGTTGAGACACACCGGGACGTCGAGCTGCGGGGCACCATAGGGCTCCTCCCCCACCAGTTCGGGGCGAAGCGGCAGATCAGCCAATTGAATGGGGTCCTGCTGCGGCTTGGCCATCGGACGGGGCTGGGTCATCGCGGCCTCCTCACGGTGATGGCATTGGCATGGCCGGGCAGGTTCTCGGCCAGGGCGAAGTTCTCGACGGAATCGGCAAGGTCGAGCAAGGCGTCCTCGGTGTAGTCAATGACGTGGACAGCTCTCATGAACGAACGCACCGACAATCCCGAGGAATGGCAGGCAGCACCTGCCGTCGGCAGCACGTGGGTGGATCCGGCCGAGTAGTCCCCCAGGGAGACCGGGGACCAAGGACCGACGAATATGGCACCGGCGTTGTGGACTCGCGCTGCCACCGCGGCGGCATCAGCCGTCTGGATTTCCAGGTGCTCGGCGGCATAGGCATTGACAACCTCAAGGCCTTGGTCGATGTCGCGCACCATGACTATGGCCGACTGCTCGGAGGTCAGTGAGGTACGGATCCGCTCGGAGTGCAAGGTGGCCTCGACCATGGGGGCCAACTCCTTCTCCACGGCGTCGGCCAGCTCGGTGGAATCGGTGACGAGAACAGCGGCGGCGAGCGTGTCGTGTTCGGCTTGGCTCATGAGGTCGGCAGCAACGTGACGTGGATCAGCGGTCTTGTCGGCCAGGATGGCAATCTCGGTCGGACCAGCCTCCGAGTCGATGCCGACGGTGCCACGCAGGTAGCGCTTGGCAGCAACGACATAGATGTTGCCCGGTCCGGTGACCATGTCGACCCGCGGGCAGGAATTGGCCTCATCAGAGCCCTCGACACCGTGGGCGAACATGGCGATGGCCTGGGCGCCGCCGACGGCATAGACCTCGTCAACCCCGAGCAGGTGACACAAAGCGAGGATGTTGGGGTGCGGCAGGCCACCGAACTCAGCCTGCGGTGGGGACGCCACCGCGATCGACGCAACGCCGGCTTCCTGGGCCGGGACGACATTCATGATGACCGAGGAGGCCAACGGGGCAAATCCGCCAGGGACGTAGAGCCCCACTCGGCCTACGGGGACGATGCGCTGACTCACACGAGCACCGGCAGCCACCTCGACCGGCGCCGGCGAGGTTTCCACCTCGACCTCCCGGCACACCTGACGACGTCGACGAATGGACTCGGTGAAGGCCTGACGCAAGGTGTCGTCAAGACTGGTAGCCGCCTCGACCAGGGCCTCAGCCGGAACCCTCAGATGATCCGGAACCACATGGTCGAACTTCTCGCTGTATTCACGCAGTGCCTCGGCGCCACGGTCCTTGACCGCAGTACAGACAGGGATGATCGCCGCCATCGCGGCATCGACATCAAAGTCAGCGCGCGGCACGGCGCGACGCAGGTCGCCAGTGGTGTCACGGGTCAGATCGACGATTCTCAGCACACCGTCAGTCTAATGAAGCCTCAGTCGCCGGTTCGGAGCGTCCAGTCCGCGGAGAGCGACGCCGGGCCGTCACCAAGGATGCAATAAGCATCGGGATCATTGCTGCAAGCAACCAGACCAGCACCGACACCCAGGTGTGGAGGGCAAAATCAACCGGAACGACCTCACCCATCTTGGCCGCAACAATGCGCTCGGCGAAGGAGTCCGGGCCGATGAGTACCCCTACCCACCAGCAGGCCAGGGCAGACAGACAGGACGACACCCCGGCAGCCAGTACTCCCCACGCACCGCGACGGCGCATCAGAACCCAGCTCAGGAAGCCGATGATCAGTCCGACGATCAGGCCCACGAGGCAGTACACGGCGTCGGTCGAAAAGACCTGGGTGAGGCCCTTCTCCGTTGTCGATGCCGCACCATCGGATCCCACCGTGTAAGTCGGCAGGGTCACCATGGAGTGCCATATCGGAGCAGCCAGTCCGCCCAGGACGATGCCCACCCCCACGACGAGCAGGCTCGACCGCAGAATCGCGAGACCGTGGGCACGGATCGTCTCGTTCATGACTGCCTCCTGGGGATGCATGAGGGGCCGAGCAGGGCCTTGAGGTCGGCCATCAGCGGCTGGCCAGTGGTGACCTTGAGTTCATCGGCAAGCCGGAAGGTGGTCGTCACCTTTCCGTCGAGGAGTCGCAGTCTCACCTCGGAGCTACCCGGGTGGTTGCGTAGCACTCCCCGCAGGCCCTCGATGGTGCCCCGGTTGCATCGTCCGCGACGTAGATCAATCGTCATGGGTGCATTGCCGGCATCGGTGAGGTCCAGCAGCCAGACGTCATTGGCCGACATCTCGACGGTCTCGTCACGTTCCCGGACGAATCCGCGCACCTTGAGGATGCTGTCTACGGCCAGTAGCGGCTCCACGCGCTGGTACACCTTCGGGAAACAGGCAATAGTGATGGAGGCGCCGAGGTCCTCCAGCGTGATAGAGGCCCAGATGTCACCGTTCTTGGTGGTACGTCGGACGATCTGGGTGACCATACCGGCAATGGTGTAGCGCCCCTCGTGATGGCCTTCAGGGTTGACGAGTTCGGCCACCGAGATGTCTGATTCGGCCTCCAGAGCAGCTTCCAGGCCTCGCAGCGGGTGATCGGAGACGTACAGACCCAACATCTCGCGCTCGAAGGCGAGCTTGGTGCTGCGGTCCCAGTCGTCCTCCGGAACCACCCTCTCGACACCCAGCTGGGTGGGTTCGGAATCGTCCCCCATGCCGAAGAGGTCGTCCTGACCATTGGCCTGGTGGCGCTTGATGTCGATGACGGCATCGACGGCCTGCTCGTAGACCGCCATCAGGCCGCGTCGGGAATGGCCCATGGAATCGAAGGCACCAGCCTTGATGAGGGACTCAATGAGCCTCTTGTTGCACACCGTCAGGCTGACCTGGTCAAGGAAGCTGAAGAAATCGGTGGCCGGGCCATTCTCCTCACGCGCCCGGATGATCTCCGCGACGGCGTTGGCACCGACATTGCGGACAGCTCCCAGGCCGAACCTGATGTCCTCACCGACAGCGGTGAACTCCAGCGAGGAGGCGTTGACGTCGGGAGGCAGGACATTGATGTGCTGGGACCGCATGTCGGCCAGGTACATCGCCATCTTGTCCTTGTCGTCACCGACGCTGGTCAGCAGGGCGGCTCCGTACTCGGCCGGGTAATTGGCCTTGAGATAGGCCGTCCAGTAGGAGACCAGTCCGTAACCGGCAGCATGGGACTTGTTGAAGGCGTATCCGGCGAAGGGGACCATGACGTCCCACAGGGTCTGGATGGCATCGTCGGAGTACCCGTGTTCACGCATGCCAGCCTGGAAGGGGATGAAGTTCTCCTCCAGGATGTGCTTCTTCTTCTTGCCCATGGCACGACGCAGAAGGTCAGCGCCACCCAGGGTGTAGCCAGCGAGCTTCCGGGCGATCGACATGATCTGCTCCTGGTACACGATGAGGTGGTACGTGGGAGCAAGGATCTCGTCGAGGTCCTCCTTGAGTTCGGGATGGATCGGGATGATCGGTTCTCGGTTGTTCTTGCGCTGGGCATATGAGATGTGTGCATTGGCACCCATCGGGCCCGGTCGGTACAGGGCCAACACGGCGACGATGTCATCGAAGCAGGTTGGTCCCATGAGACGCAGCAGGGATCGCATGGCCGTGCCATCGAGCTGGAAGACGCCCAATGTGTCGCCTCGGGCCAGCATCTCGTAGGTGTTCTCGTCATCAAGGGCAAGATCCTTGAGATCGACGTCGATCCCCCGGTTCTCCTTGATGATCTTGATGCAGTGATCCATGATGCCGAGGTTTCGCAGGCCCAGGAAGTCCATCTTCATGAGCCCCATCTCCTCGAGCTGGGGGTAGGCGAAGCCGGCGATGATCATGCCGTCCTTGTCTCGCCTGTGCATCGGCACCAGGTCGAGCAGCGGAGCGCTGGACAGGATGAAGGCACATGCGTGCACACCGGTACCGCGGATCAATCCCTCGAGACCCTTCGCCGTCTCGACAACCTTAGCGACGTCAGGATTGTCGGCAACCAGCTGGCGGAACTCCTGGCCCTCGCCATACCTCTCGTGGGAAGGATCGAAGATCTTGCTCAGCGGCACTCCCTTGCCCATAACGTCCGGGGGCATGGCCTTGGTGATCTTGTCTCCAAGGGCGAAGGGATAGCCGAGAATACGATTAGCGTCCTTGACGGCAGCCTTGGCCTTGATCTTGCCGAAGGTGTTGACCTGGCTGGTGTACTCCGCCCCGTACTTGTGGGTGACGTAATCGATGACCTTGTCACGCTGACGATCGTCGAAGTCGAGGTCGATGTCGGGCGGGTTGACGCGTTCCGGGTTGAGGAACCTCTCGAACAGCAATCCGTGTTCCAGCGGATTGATGGCGATGATGCCCGTCAGATAGGCGACGAGGGAACCGGCAGCCGATCCACGACCCGGCCCGACCGGCACGCCCATGGAGCGCGCCGCATTGCATATGTCGGAGACGACGAGGAAGTAGGAGGAGAATCCCAGCGGCTCAATGACCGAGAGCTCTGTCTCGAGGCGGTCGACGACCTCCTTGGGCGGATTCGGACCGAACTTCTCATCCATGCCCTCCTGAAGCTTCTTACGAAGCCAGGACTCCTGCGTCTCCCCCTCCGGGACGTCGAACTGCGGCATCCGGTCGACGTGATTGAAGACCTCGTCGTAGGACCCGATCATCTCGGTCAGCAGCAGGGTGTTGTCGCAGGCCTCGGGATGATCCGGGAACAGCGCCCTCATCTCGTCAGAGGACTTGATGTAGTAGCCCGAACCATTGAAGCGGAAGCGGTTCGGATCATCCTTGTTACGCCCCACACCGACGCACAGCAGGGAGTCATGGGCGTCAGCCTGGTCCTCGGTGACGTAGTGCGAGTCATTGGTGACCAGCAGAGGAATGTCCAGCCTCTTGGCCAGCCTCAGCAAGTCGGATCGCACCTGCTTCTCGATCGGGACACCATGGTCCATCAACTCGCAGAAGTAGTTCTCCTTGCCGAAGATGTCCTGGTAGGCGGCCGCGGCCTGGCAGGCTTCCTCGAACTGCCCCAGACGCAGTCGGGTCTGCACCTCACCCGACGGACATCCGGTGGAGGCAATGATGCCACCGGGGTACTTGGACATCAGTTCGCGGTCCATGCGGGGCTTCATGTAATAGCCCTCGTAAGAGGCCAGGGAGGACAACCGGAACAGGTTGTGAAGCCCCTCCGGGTCCTTGGCCCACATCGTCATGTGGGTGTACCGACCACCTCCGGAGACGTCCTTGCCACCCTCGGCGTCCGGATCACCTGCGTCACGGGAGGTTCCCCAGAATTCCTGGACCCGGGACATACGAGTACTCGGGGCGACATAGGCCTCGATACCGATGATCGGTTTGACCAGCGGATTCTGGTCTCCGTCGTACTTCTTGGAGATCTGGAAGAACTCGTAGGCACCGAACATGTTGCCGTGGTCGGTCATGGCGACCGCCGGCATGCCCTGACGAGCCACCTCGGCAAAGAGCTTCTCGTTGCTGGCAGCACCATCCAGCATCGAGTACTCAGTGTGAGTGTGAAGGTGGACGAAGTCGGATCGGGCCACGGACAGTCCTTTCACGAACCGACCGGAATGGCGGTCACTCCGGCCCTGGGTGATGCTGACTCGGACAGACTAGTCCGCACCACCGACCGGAGCGACCCGACCACTCACGTCGGGCGGCGAACGACGAAGTCAACCTGCATCCCACCGGCCAACTGGGGCACCAGATCCGTGTACGGACCAGCAATCTCACCAACCCTGACGAAGTCCCCGTCAAGCCTGTCGTCATGCACCATGAGGTGAACCTCACCGCGATATCTCCCCACGGTGTCCATCTGGAGGGATCTGGCCCTGTGGCACCCGGCGTTGGGGGCGTCACGAAAAGACTCACGCTTCCGTACCCGCTTCTCATGATGCTGCCCGCAATGCTGGTCAGCCCAGCAGGCAGCCCTTAACCTCATGTACGGACGTTGAGTAAGCCGAGGCTCAGATCCTGGATAATCAGGAATTCACAATTCTTTGCCCATCTGCACAAGCCGAATAAGTCGAATCATTTGCTCAATAAGGGACTGTTCAGTCATGGTCGTCATGATTTGATCCTGAGCATGAACAAGAAGAAGTGACATCGGCAGTGACCCATTCAGATCTCGAGTGATGAGTTCAGTCTGAACATCATGAGCAGTCTTCAAGTATTTTTCTGCGTCGATCATACATTTTTCACTCTCCGAAAATTCTCCGGCGTGAGCCTTATCAAGAGCGTCATACAGCAACGACCGAGCCGAACCAGCATTAGTAATTATTTCAAAAATAGAGGCTTCAATATCCTTCATTTCAAATTCTTCGTCTTGACGCATCACAATCTCCTAGCAACAGGACAAATTATTCGTTAGGCTCTTCGAGCTCTTCTTTCTTCAGTTGACTCCTGTCATACATCCTCATGAATGGATAATAAATCACAGTAGCAATCAAAATGTTCAACAGGCAAAGCACAATACTTCGCCAGTCGCCACCGGTTGCCAAAAAAGCGCCTATCGGAGCAGGAAGCGTCCATGGAGGCTGCACTGCCATATAGCTCACCAACCCCCAACTAAATGCACACCATGACACCAGACAAAGAATCAAAGGGGCCAGAAGAAACGGAATGACGAAAAAGGGATTCATCATAACCGGAAGCCCAAACATGATCGGTTCGCTAATATTAAACAGAGCAGGAACCACTACTGCTCGTGTTATAGATTTTGTATATTTCGCCTTCCCAACTAAAAACCCAGAAATCACTAGCCCTATTGTCGCGCCGGAACCGCCTATCGACACAAACCACTGAAAAAAGGTCTCCGGTGCGATGTGTGGAGCGGGAGAGCCCACGGCAACTGCGCTCGCATTATCGCTGAGGTACTGCAACCAAATCGGCCGGGCAACTGATCCGACTACCGAATCACCGCTAATACCAAAAAACCACAGAAACACTACCAAAAACGCCGGCACTAATACACCAGGCAACGAATCACCTGCTGTAACCAGAGGAGCCAACCCGACCCGTACGATGTCAATAATATCGATACCTAGGACGACAGATACCAGTGCCATGACAACCATTATGGTAAAAGCCGGTACTACTGCCCCGAAAGACTTGCTTACTGATTCAGGCACCTGTTCAGGCATCCTAATGGTTAAATTATGTTTGTAGCATACTCGCATCACCTCAACAGCTAATAGAGCCAAGATCATCGCCGGAAATAATCCTTGCGATCCCAGACTCTCGAGATCCAAGAAGACTCCATCACCAATTGCTTTCGGAGTCAGGCTTAGCAAAAATGCGGCAACACCCAACTGACCACCAGCAAGTCCATCAAGATCGTAACTCCGAGCGAGGCTTGAACCGATACCGAAGCATACATATAACGACATTAGCCCAAAGGTCATGCGGTATGGAACTAGAATTTGGTCGATATGCGCTTTCGCCCAAATAGCGAGTCCGGTAGTTTCTGGCACAGGCGGAGCAGCTATGATAAGGACAAAACTTCCCGCAATAATGAACGGTATAGCAGAAATAACACCGTCGCGAATAGCTCGAATATGCCGCTGCTCAGAAACCATGGACATCGGTCCAGCGACACGCCTGTCCAAGAAGTCAAAGAACTTCTCCATTGCGATCACCTTAAATGTTCCTTGACGGTCTTAATTAGCTCCGAACCTCCGAGCGGACCATAGGCGACCGGAGGTATCGAACAAATCGGAGTTCCGTACTGTTCGGCGTACTCTCGAAAAACCTTCATTCTATTTCTTACTTGGGGAGCGACTAAAATCAAATCCCAATTTCCTGTCGATATTTCTTCCTGCGCCTGTCCAGATCCAACAGCCTTGGCATGAACGCTTTCACCTATCTTGTTAAATTCTTTTTCTAGATTCTTTAACACAATCGCACTCGACATGCCGCCAGAGCAAATCAGCAACACATTTGACATAACCGATACTCCTTGATTGTAGGTTTAATTACTTTCTGGTTGCGATGAAATCATGAAGCCAGTAGTAGCTATCCTTCCGCAACCTGTTATAACTACCATGGCCTTCATTGTCAGCATCAACATAAATAACGCCGTATCGTTTCTCCATTTCACAGCTTCCAGCGCTCACGATATCGATAATTCCCCACACAAAATATGCTTCGACATCCACGCCTTCCCGTACAGCCAACTCAACTTGGTTCATATGGTGTTCGAGATATGAAATTCTGTAATCATCATGAATTCGGTTATCAGGACTTACTTTGTCGCGTGCGCCTAACCCATTCTCGGCGACCATCACAGGCTTTCGATATCGGTCGTACACCTTATGGGCGGCAATCCTTAGCCCAATTGGGTCTATCTGCCATCCCCAGGCAGTGGCTTCAAGGTTAGGATTTTTGAGTGAAGCTACCAAGTTCCCCGGAACTTGTTCCCGCTTTTCATCCACACTGCAGATTGAAGATGAATAATAAGAAAAAGACACGACATCACATGTATTCAATTTCATCGCGTCGCGGTCGTCTTCAGTAATGTCCAGTTCAACATTATGTTCAGACAAAAACCTACCTGCGTAATACCCGTATTCGCCATTTGCTAGCACATCAGCACACCACCACTGATTGATCTGCTCGTCATGAACTAGTTTCATGTTGTCTTCAGGGGTGGGATGCAGAGCATAGTAGTCGAAGCAGCTCACCATACAGACAAATTTTCCCGGCACGCCTATATCGCGACCATATTCTGTTATTAGTGCACTCGCTACCATTTGATAGTGAAGACCATTGAATACAGAATTGTAGTCATACACATGATCATCATTGCCGATTATTCCCAGTCCATTAAATGGGCTGAAATATCCGGCATTAATCTCATTAATAGGGAGCCAGTAATCCACCTCGCTACCCCATCTATCAACGACATATTTCGCCATTTTTAGATAGAGGTCGATGACGTCGCGATGTTTCCATCCTCCGTATTTGTCGACTATCGCAAGAGGGAGCGCATAATGATTAATCGTAATAAAAATCCGGATACCAGCATCAGTAAGACAACGAATGACACGATCATAATATGCCACACCAACTGGATTAGGTTCATCTTCAAACCCAGTTGGGAACAAACGAGCCCAGCTAATTGATAGTCGATATATGTCTAAGCCAAGATCTATGATCTGGCGCAAATCAGACTTCCAGTGCTCGTAGCCTCTCGAGCCGACACGAAAGGGGTATACGGCGTCATCTGCACGGGCTTCTTTTGCATTCTCGACATCATCCTGAGTGAGAAGACGCGTCTGCACCGTATCGTTCGCCGTCCGCGGTATCCATCGACGACAGTCTTGGGTATCGAGCCCCTTCCCATCACAGAGCCCACCTTCATACTGACTAGCAGCAGTAGCGCCACCCCACAGAATACGGTTCATCTCATGCTCCTATCCGCATCAGCATCATGCGACGATCTCCGGCCCCTTATCAACCAGAAGCTATTGGCATCCACCAGCCGTTTCATCTCTTCCGGTGTCATGCTCCGATCCTTAGCAATCTCAGCTAGGGGTGCGCACACATCATCGGGCATCATCACCTCGGTGTGCCACAGTTTCCAAGGCCGATCGATTCGTGTTACGACGGCCCGATGAATTTTATCCACCGAAACAGATTTAATTCCATACCCTGCATTGATATCGGTGTGTGAACCATTGGAGGACCAGTAGTGCAGGATGCTCATAGTATTGCCATCCTGGTCACGCTCACAAGACTTTCCTAGAGCAACCACCATGTGACCAGACTCATCTTTTCCTATCTCATCATTCCAGAAGATCTTCATGAAATCGAATTTGTGAATAGTGTCGAACAGAAAATTTCGGTGGCACGAGTTTCTGTACTCATCTGCTGTACCGATGTACATGTTGGTTCCGATTCCCAATTCACGAACAAGTTCAGCGACGCCCGGTCCATTCGCGTTGGCTCGGCCCCACGCACCAACTCCATCGGCTTGAATCGGGTACGCTCGATTCTCGACGGTGTAAGGCTTCAGGTACTCCCACTGTTTCTGTGGGAGAACGTGATCACAGGCATTTTCGTACATTTCAATACTCTTCAGTAGCAGAAGATAGACCGCCGAAGAACAGAACGACGGCGTTGCGAGCTGTGGATTCACCTCAACCCCAGATTCCGAAACGTTAACGGCGCGGTCCATTCCCGCCCAAGTGGTTTGCTGGAAACCTGGAGGAATATTTCTTCCTGTGTGATATCCACCACCCACGGGAAAACACTTCAATGCGCCTTCCATGGATTCTTTCCACATTGTTGTTGGTTTTCTACACGCTGCTTTCGATTCCAACGTGAACTCCGGACTCATGGCCGCCGCCACCGACGCTACACACGTGCCCAGAATCAGCCTTCTTCCCATAATAGGACCGCTAGCGTTCATCGTCATCCCTTCCTTAACTCCTACTGCATTTCTAATTGGGACGTAATTTCATGTTTGGGGAGGTCCAATCCTTTCGATCGCCCTGCCTCCCAACATGCCCCAACTACCGGATGACTTGCGTACATACACCCGCCCAACGATTGTTCAACAATGCTCCGTAACGGGTTGGGACGCACACCGTTGTGGTCAATTCTCGGGGCGAACAAGCCTCCTGCCAGGATTACACGGTTAGCGCTCAGGGTTTTCACAGTTGCTCTTAGTTCGGATGCTGCACAAGCGACGATGAACGACGCGGTCTCGTCGTCGCTCGCAGACAAAACAATGGGCGCAAAACCTGCCACGTCGGACGGCCGGAGCTCTTTAGTCTCAGCAATGAGGTCCTGCAAACTACATCCGGCAGGCAAGCCAAGAGCGTTGACAACTTCACTAGTAATGGTGGTGTGAGGACCTCGTCCGTCGAGGTCTGCAGCGGCAGCTCTCAAGGCTTTTCTCCCGATCCAGTAACCGGAACCATGGTCGCCAAGCAACCATCCGGCACCGTCTCGGCGATCAACCCAGTGCCACTCCGAGAAACGACCGGCTATCGCTCCGGTGCCTGCCGCAAGAATGGAACCATCACCCGATGTTGCGGCTGACCAATATGCGATTTCTATGTCGGTCGCCACACGAGGGGCGACGCGTAGACCGGCAGTGCGGAACGCTTCCTCAACACTGTCCCGAACATGGCGGTTACCAGCCGGACCTGCTCCAGCCGCCCCAACGACAGCTGCTTCCACACGTCCGACCGCAGACTCGGTTAACAGGGCCGTCAAGCAGTCGTTGAGAGCCTGCGACAACGTCGGTCGGCTGATACGAGCAGCACGTTGATATCCCAGTATTGTTCCATCTGCGTCGGTGACGAGGGATCTCACACTCGTTCCACCAATGTCAACACCCAAGAAATTCATATCAAGACTCTTTTTCGCGCCTGTCATAGTTCCGCATTAAACATTAAACATATGTCAATATATAAGATTGATTTTTATTCTGTTCTCAATACTGATTTCTATCTACAATTCCGCTTATCTCAAAGATATCCAACTGTGACTCTTTTCTAGAATCCACAAAACCACATGGGGTGATATTCTGGTAATTTTGAATAACGCGACCTACCCCGCGGAAATCAAGTACTCAGAGCACTGAAGAGCCACGCTTCCAGCGTGTTGATGTCGTGCAACAGTCACTTGTTCACGCAAAGTCCGGAACGATCCCCTAGCCTCACTGAACACCCCGTCGAGGCCCATGATGGCCTCAACGTCGGCAGCGTGTGGGGAGACGAGGTTGAGCCGCAACCGGGTCATGCAAATGGTGAACGACTCGACGTTGCCAGGACCACCAACCAAGTCAAGTACTCTCTGCGCGCATTCTTTGTAATCCATGACGTTCTCCTGAAACTCAGTTGTGAGGATGGTCCTCGTCGACAGCGGCGCGAACCGCTCCGCCAGATGTCGTCAGTCGTTCTCGGGCTTGTGCCGCCGTCATGTCCAGCAGGATCATGACGATGGCCGTCTTGGCGTGACCGTCAGCCTCATGAAGGGCGATAACGGCCTGGTCCCGGGTGCATCCCGTCGCGGACACGACGATGGACACAGCACGTTGCCGCAGTTTCTCGTTGCTCGGAGAGACGTCGACCATGAGGTTCCCGTAAGTCTTGCCGAGCCCGACCATGGTCGCCGTGGAGATCATGTTGAGGACGAGTTTTTGTGCCGTTCCGGCCTTCAGACGGGTCGACCCGGTGAGCACCTCTGGGCCGGCGTCGATCTCGACGGGCAGATCGACCTCGTCACTGATGAGGGCGTCATGGTTGCAACACACTGACGCCGTGTGGGCACCGGCCTGCTTGGCGGCGCGCACCGCTCCTATCACCCACGGGGTGCGCCCGGAGGCAGCGAGCCCGACGACGACGTCGTGGAGCCCGGGATGCAGGGCATTGATCTCCTCAGCCCCGCGCTCCTGGTCGTCCTCCGCTCCTTCAACTGCCTGGAACATGGCTTGCTGGCCACCGGCAATGAGACCGACGACCATGGTGGGATGTGTGCTGAAGGTGGGAGGGCACTCGGCAGCGTCGAGAACCCCAAGCCGCCCACTCGTCCCCGCCCCGGCATAGATCAGCCGACCACCGGCCGACAATCCCGCCACCGCAGCCTCGACGATCGCCGCAATGGCAGGAAGCTGCCGGGCGACGGCATCAGGAACACGGTGGTCCTCATCATTCATGACGCGAAGCACCTCGAGGGTCGTCAGCTGGTCAAGACCCTCACTGACCGGATTCCGACCCTCCGTGGTGGTGAGCCTAGTGAGATGGTCCATGGACTCGCCTCCTGCGACGACGAAACTTCGTGGTTCCATGTCTTGAAACCACGCCCTCTGTACAACCGTGTGGGCCACATAGACCACACTGTGTTTCCACGGTCCGCAGCAGGACCAAACAGTTCAGACGGTGTGAAACAATATTACACGAGAATTGCTACTTATGGAAGGACTTTTCATATGGCTGGCAGCCTGTTGCCCCGCATTGACATGGCCAGGTCCACCATGCGCCCGGCAGAGGCGCAGGTTGCCGCAGTGGTCCTTGCTGAACCGGACTGGGCGCTCGAAGCATCAACCAGCCAGCTCGCCGAGGCTGCCGGAGTATCCCCTGCATCCGTGGTGCGCTTCTGTCGTGCCCTTGGGCTCAAGGGTTATCGCGAATTGCGTGCCGAGCTTGCCCGTGACCTGTCTCGCCGCAGCATTGAGATGGAGCGCTCGTCGGTGGCCGAGGGCACCATCTCGCTTGACGACACCTTGGAACAGATGATCTCCAAGATCGCCTTCCATGAGGCTCGCACCATTGAGGACACCGCCCGCTCGGTGGACCCGGAAGAGCTCGAAGCCGTGGCCAGCGCCATCTCCATCGCGCCGCGGACCGTCCTCTTCGGAGTCGGTTCCAGCGGGCTCGTGGCCGACGATCTCTCCCAGAAGCTGGAACGCATCGGTCTGGTCTGCCAACATCACAACGACACCCACATCCAACTCGTCCATGCCGCACTGTGCGGACAGGCGTGCGTCGCCGTGGGAATCTCGTTCAGCGGTAGCACCCAGGAAGTCGTCGAGGCTCTCACCGTGGCTCGGGCCCACGGTGCCACGACGGTCGCCATGACGGGAGTGCCCCAGTCCCCCGTCGCGCAGCTGTCGGATCACGTTCTCGTCACCCCAGCCCGCGAAACCCAGGTCCGGGCCGGAGCAATGTCTAGCCGAATGTCTCAGTTGGCCGTCATCGACTTCCTCTTCGCCAGGGTCGCTCAGCTGTGCATGGACGATCTTGAAACCCACCTGACCAGCACCCGAACGGCAGTCAGCACTCACCGGACCTGAGGTCCTCACGTAGACTTGAGTCATGTCGTCACAGACCCTGACAAAGACCTGGAAGTCAATTTGGTGGATTCCCCTCACGAAGGGGATCCTCGCGATCATCGCGGCGGTGATGGCTGTCGTCTGGTCCCACCAGACCATGGAGGCCCTCGTGGTGATCGTCGGTGTCTACGCCATCGTCGACTCCGTCATGACTCTCATCAATGCTCAGGCTCTTCGCGGCATGGTTGGCACCGGGTTCATGAGAGCTTGGGGCATTATCGGCATCATCATTGGCCTCGTCCTCATCGTCCACCCTGGATTCTCACTCCACGTCATCGCCATCCTCATCGGAGTTTGGCTGGTTCTCCTCGGCGTTGCGGCGACCGGTTTTGCCCTGCCGATGAGGTTCGTCACCGAGAAGGCCTGGGCCTGGATGCTCGGCGGCGGCATCGGACTGTTCGCGCTGGGCATCGTCATCCTCGTCTACCCCGGATTCGGCGTGGTGGCCATGAGCTGGCTGCTGGCCATCGGCGTCCTGCTCTACGGCGTTGCCAACATCGCCATCGCAGTGAGTGTCCACAAGATCACGAACTCCATTTCCTCGGCAGTACGGCGAGATCCACGCAATACCCTCATCGAGGGTGAGGTCGTCGATTCCCCCGCGACCTCTCAGGAGACCTCACCCCACCGCGAACTCAAGTGACGAGTGACCCTGAGCACCTGCTGCGGCCCGGCCTCCAAGCCGGGCCGCAGTGTCATGTGTTGAGCCGGATCATGCACCGGTATGCGGGAGACCGCGCGGGTGACCATCAGATGTCCCTGAGCCGGGACGATTCGTCGGTGACGGGGTAGAAGTATGCGCTGCGGACCGCTCGGGAACCGTGACCTGCGCAATCCGATCATCCTCGGACAAGGCCGAGTACACCCGTGAGATGAGCCCGACGTAATCAGCCAGGGGGAAGGCACCGGCGGCGAATCCATTCGGTGGTTCGACGACCGGACTGTGACGCATGTTCGTCAACAGGACGATCTGGATGTCCCGGACCGGGTCGACCATCGTGATCGTTCCGGTCCACCCGGTGTGGCCGAAGGCGGCGACGCTCGGCCCGCCGTGGAAGTAGTAGTACTTGTTCGTGCGCCATCCCAGACCATAGGTGGCGTCGTCATCGTCAGGAACGAGGACATGTCGCAGGACGTCGGGACGGAAGTACTCCCGACCGTCATAGATGCCCTCGTTGGACATCAGCTGCAGCAACACCCCAAGGTCGTCCGCGGTGGAGAACAATCCGGCATGTCCGGAGACCCCGGACATGGTGTAGAAGGCCTTCTCGTCCTGGACTCGGCCCCACACCGTCTCGGTACGGATGAAAGCAGGCTGACCATCGGGGAGGATACCGAAATCGACATTCCCGTCACGGGTGTTGCCATTGAGTTCGGTCGCGGCGATGAGCGTGCGCGACTCCCCCTGATCCAGCGGGCGGAATCCGGTGTGCCTCAGGCCGAGGCTCCGGTAGACCCCGTCCTGAAGGTACTGATGCAGTGGCTGACCGACGATCTGCTCGACGACGAGGCCGAGGATCATGTAGTCGACGTCGCTGTAGGCCCGCTCGGTGCGCGGAGCGTGCATGAGCGGGTGCGACAGATGCGGTCAATCGCCTCCGCCCGATTCGCGACATCGTCAAGGTTCTGCAGGTAGAGATCGCCCGCGACCTCGGCATTGGGGTACTGGGGATCCGGAATGAGTCCGCCCCGGTGATGCATGAGATCAATAAGTCGGATGGTGTCCTTCCCGGTGTACCTGTCCTTGATACCGCCTGATCCGCCTACGGTCCACGACCCCGTGTAGACCGTTGATTCGTCTCGGAAGGCCTGCCAGCCAGGCAGGGTGCACACCCGTCTCGACATATCAATGCGTCCCTGACTGACGAGCATCTGTAGGGCCAGATTGGCGGCATACATCTTGGTGTTCGAGGCGATGTCGAACTGGGTGGACGTCGTCACCGGAATTTGCTGGGTGGCCGGGAGGAGGTGGGCCGGACGGACCGAGCCGTCAACCACCTTGGTGGAGTACTTGAGGGCCTGACCCGCGTGGTGACGCCACGCGACCTGACCATGACGGGTTACCAGCACGCTCGTACCAGAGAAACCACGCTTCACCTGGTCATTAATCCAGGTACCGATCTCGGAGAGTTTTCCCTTGTCGAAGCCGAGGGACTCGGCATCGCCACTGGTGACCAAAGAGTCATACCCGACGTGAATCCGCTGCAGGGCGAGCAGCTGGCCGCCGACGCGGACGACCCTGATGTCCCAGAGCCGACGCACAGCTCCCAGACTCAGCCAGTATTGACCGTCAGACATCTGCCCGTCGACGGTCTCGATCATGATCTCGGGATTGTCGTGGAAGAACTCGTCGTCAAAGTTCCTCGTGAAGAGGTTGCGCCGGGTGTCGAAGACGTCGAGGTCTCGACCCCTCCGCACCGACAGCAGGTCCGCTGGCGAGACAGCTTCTCCGCCGAGTGGGGTCTGGCCACGAGTCACGATCCAGCCGAAGGCCTTGGCCAGCCAATCGACGTTCATCCTGTTCCCTCGCGCTGCTGAGGAGGGGACTGAAAGGGCACGGCCGTAGGTCGCCGGGTCCTCGCAGTTGTCGTCATGGAGGATCCACACCTCAGAGGTGTCACCTCTGACGATCCAGCGCCATCTCCCGGAACCAGAGCGCGCTGCAAAGCGACAGGAGAGGGTCGACAAGGTGACATCCCGGGACCAGGTCTTCGGTGTGGTGGCGAAACGGCGGACGTGTCCATCGAGGTTTTTCACCTCGACATGACACGAGGCTGCTGCCCCCACGAGGTGAATGGTGAAGTCGGCCATGTCCGGAGGCCGTGGCGCGGGTGACTCTGGCAGCCAGGGGTGCGGCCATGATCGCGCCTATCGAGGCGCCCAACACGGTTCTGCATCGCAGGGCGTCATTCATAGCGGAACACTAGACGGAGGGTGGTTCACGACGGTCGTCGTGCTCGTCCTCCATACCAAGCTCGTGATCGAGACGGTCATCCAAGGACCGAGCCCTGCGCTGGGAGGCCAGATAGGCCCACCAGACCCCGGCGCCGATGATGCCCAGGAAGGATGCAGCCCCACCGAAGGCGCCCAGCACGAAGCGCGGATCGCTCTGGCTCGATGCCGTCAGCCCGACGACGTCAAGCACCACGAAAAGGGCGACGCACACCCACGTCAGCACCCTGGCGTGATGAATCGCCGAATCGAGATCCTGCTGATCATCGTTCATCCCAGCAGTCTCCTCCCACCCGGTATCTCCTGTCGAACTCACAAGGCTCCATTCCCGTCGAGATCAGACCATCATCTGGCGATCAGAGGGTCTGACCGGCTTCGGCAGCACTGACCGCGAACCCATGAGATACGCGTCGACACCGTTGGCCGCCGCCCGTCCCTCCGCAATGGCCCAGACCACCAGGGACTGACCACGACCCGCGTCACCACAGGCGAAGACTCCGGGGACGTTGGTCTCGTAGGCGTCGTTCCGGACGATGTTTCCGCGACCGTCGAGTTCCAGTCCAAGTTCCTGGACGACCCCATCATGCTCGGGGTGGGCGAATCCCATCGCGAAGATGACCAGATCGGCCGGAAGGTCGTGCTCACTGCCCTCGTCAGCGATGAAGACCCGGTTTTCGTCACGATGGCCCGAGACCACTCGGACGGCCTTGACGTGGCCCCCGTCATCGCTGACGATCTCGACGGTGTTGGTCGAGTAGATCCGTTCGCCGCCCTCCTCATTAGAGCTGGAGACACGCAGGATGAGCGGATAGGTCGGCCACGGCTGATTGGCCGGACGATCCTTCGGCGGTTCGGGGTTGTACTGCAGCTGGGTGATCGATGCCGCCCCCTGACGCACCGCAGTGCCAACACAGTCATTGGCGGTGTCTCCCCCACCGATGATGACGACGTGCTTGTCGTCGGCGCGGACCTGGTCGGGAACATCGATCCCAGCCAGCACCTTGTTCTGCTGGGTGAGGTAATCCATGGCGTAACAGACACCGTCGAGCTCGATCCCCGGGGCGTCCAGCATGCGCGGCACGGTGGCACCGGTGGCCAGGACGACGGCGTCGAACCGCTCGCGCAGCTGCTCGCCGGTGATGTCCACGCCGATCTCGATGTTCGTCTTGAAGACGGTGCCTTCCAGCACCATCTGTTTGATACGACGATCCAGGACCGACTTCTCCATCTTGAAGTCCGGGATGCCGTAGCGCAGCAGGCCGCCAATGGCGTCGTCCCGCTCGTAGACAACGACGGTGTGGCCGGCGCGGGTGAGCTGCTGGGCTGCTGCCAGACCGGCAGGACCGGACCCGACGACGGCGGCCGTCTTGAGGGAGTGCCACTCGGGGACAATGGGAATGACGCGACGGTCCTCCCACGCCTTGTCGATGATCGCGACCTCGACGTTCTTGATCGTCACCGGGTCACGGTTGATTCCCTCAACGCAGGCAGTCTCGCAGGGGGCCGGACACAGGCGACCGGTGAACTCCGGGAAGTTGTTGGTCGCCAGCAGAGACTCCAGTGCCTCGCGCCACTCGTCACGCCAGATGAGGTCGTTCCAGTCCGGGATGAGGTTGCCCAGCGGGCACCCGGTGTGGCAGAACGGCACACCACAGTCCATGCACCGACTGGCCTGATCAGTGATGATCGGCAACAGGGCGTGGCCGGGGCCTCCGGGGTAGACCTCCTTCCAGTCATGGATGCGCTCCTCGACCCGACGACGCTCTGCCTCCTGTCGCGGCACCTTCATGAAACCGTGCAGATCAGCCATGGGACACCTCCATGAGAAGTTCGGTCGTCTCGTTGTCGTCCAGTCCGCGTTCCTCGGCCTCGACCATGGCCTTCATCATCTTGGCGTAGTCACGCGGCTGCACCTTGGTGAAAGAGTTTCGGATGTACTCCGGGCCTTCGGCCAGGATCTCTCCGGCGAGGGTCGATCCGGTCTCGGTCTGGTGCAGCGTCAGCAGCTCGATGACGCGATCGACGTCTGCCTCTTCCATCGGCAGGGCGTCAACCATCTCCGGGTTGAGCCGGTCGGCGTCGAGATTGCGGACCCATGCCACCCCGCCCGACATGCCGGCGGCGAAGTTGCGTCCGGTGGAGCCGAGGACGAGCGCCTCTCCCCCGGTCATGTACTCACAACCGTGGTCGCCAACCCCCTCGACCACCGCTGTGGCTCCGGAGTTGCGCACACAGAATCTCTCACCCGCCTGGCCGCGCAGCAGGATCTGCCCGGAAGTAGCGCCGTAACCGACGACGTTTCCGGCGATGATCTGATCACGGGGACGGAAGGGCACCTGCGGGGCCGGGGCGACGATCACCCGGCCACCGGACAATCCCTTGCCGACGTAGTCGTTGGCGTCTCCGACGAGCCTCATCGTCATACCGCGTGGCACGAAGGCACCAAAGCTCTGACCAGCGGTACCGGTGAAGGTGAGATCAATGGTGTTGTCGGGAAGCCCCGTGCCATTCGTCGCCACCGTCACCCGGCTGCCGAGCATCGTGCCGACCGTGCGATCGACGTTGCGGATGCTGATCTCCCGTCGAATCGGGGTGCCGTCGGTGAGGGCATCGGCACACATGTCGATGAGCTTCATGTCCAGGCTCGTAGCCAGGTCGTGGTCCTGGTCGCAGACATGGTGCAGCGGGGTGCCCTCCGGCAGTTCCACCTGGTGCAGGATCGGTAAGAGGTCGAGGCCCTTGGCCTTCCAGTGGGTGATGGCCTTACGGGTGTCGAGGACCTCGACATGGCCCACGGCTTCGTCGATGGAGCGGAATCCCAGCTCGGCGAGGATCTCGCGAGTCTGCTCGGCCATCATCATCATGAAGTTGACGACGTGGTCAGGGTCCCCGGCGAACTTCTTGCGTAGCTCAGGGTTCTGGGTCGCCACGCCAACCGGGCAGGTGTCGGTGTGGCACTTGCGCATCATGACGCATCCCTCGACGATGAGCGCCGTGGTTGCGAACCCGAATTCCTCGGCGCCCAGCAGGGCGGCGATGACGACGTCTCGTCCGGTCTTGAGCTGACCGTCGCACTGCACGACGATACGATCCCGCAGGCCATTAAGAAGCAGGGTCTGCTGGGCCTCGGCCAGGCCGAGCTCCCAGGGACCACCGGCGTGCTTGATCGAGGTCAGCGGAGCCGCGCCGGTTCCGCCGTCGTGGCCCGAGATAAGCACGACGTCGGCCTTGGCCTTCGAGACACCGGCAGCAACCGTGCCGACTCCGGTCTCGGCAACCAACTTGACGTGAACCCGGGCCCGCGGATTGGCGCACTTGAGGTCGTGGATGAGCTGCTTGAGATCCTCGATCGAGTAGATGTCGTGGTGAGGCGGCGGGGAGATGAGCCCGACACCTGGGGTCGAGTGGCGAGTCTTCGCAACCCACGGGTAGACCTTCGGTCCGGGGAGCTGGCCACCCTCACCGGGCTTGGCTCCCTGGGCCATCTTGATCTGGATGTCATCGGCATTGACAAGGTACTCGCTCGTCACGCCGAATCGTCCGGAAGCCACCTGCTTGATGGCCGATCGACGCTCCGGATCGTGGAGACGCTCGGGATCCTCGCCACCCTCACCGGTGTTCGACTTGCCGCCGATCCGGTTCATGGCAATGGCCAGGGTCTGGTGGGCCTCCATGGAGATCGAGCCATAACTCATGGCGCCGGTGGAGAATCTCCTGACGATCTCGCTGGCCGGCTCGACCTCCTCCAGCGGCACGGCCGGACGATCGTGGCGGAACTCCAGCAGGGACCGCAGGGTCATGAGTCGGCTGGAGTTGTCGTTGATGTGGTCGGTGTAGCGGCGGAACTGGGCGTAGTCGTTGGTGCGAGCCGCCAGCTGGAGCCGGAAGATCGACTCCGGGTCTACGAGGTGTTCCTCTCCCTCCCGACGCCACTGGTAGTGACCGCCGGGCTTGAGGGTGCGGTGGGCGAGACGTACACCGGTTTCGGGGTAGGCGCTGAGGTGACGAGCAAGGATCTCGTCGGCGATCTCGGTCAGTCCGATTCCCTCGATACGGCTGGTCGTCCCGGTGAAGTACTCGTCGATGAACTCCTGGGACAGGCCGGTGGCTTCGAAGATCTGGGCACCGGTGTACGAGGGGATGGTAGAGACGCCCATCTTGCTCATCGTCTTGAGGACACCTTTGCCGAGGGCCTTGTAGACGTTGTGGATGGCGATCTCAGGGTCAGCCGAGACCCACACCTCGTGGCGGGCCATGTCCTCAGCCGACTCGAAGAGCAGGTAGGGGTTGACCGCCGAGGCTCCATAGCCCATGAGAAGTGCGACGTGGTGGACCTCTCGGACGTCACCGGCCTCCACGACCAGTCCGGCCTGGGTACGCGTCTTCTCGCGAACCAGATGGTGGTGGATGGCGGAGGTGAGCAGCAGGGACGGGATCGGGGCCAGCTCACGGGTAGCGTGACGGTCCGAGAGCACGATGATGGTGGCTCCATCGGCGATGGCCTCGGAAACCTCGGCCCGGATCTCCTCGATGCGACGTCGCAACCCGTCACCGCCTTCCTCGACGGAGAAGAGTCCCCGGACGACATGGGTCCTGCGGTCCGGGTGCTCACCGTCGGCATCGATGTGGACGATCTTGGCGAGCTGGTCGGAGTCGATGATCGGGTATCTGACGACCACCTGACGGCAGGACTCCGGTCCGGGTTCAAGCAGGTTAGCCTCGGGACCGATGGTACCTGTCAGGGAGGTGACGAGTTCCTCACGAACGGCGTCCAGCGGCGGGTTCGTCACCTGGGCGAAAAGCTGACTGAAGTAGTCCCACAACATTTGTGGCCGATTCGACAGAACAGCCAGCGGAGTGTCGGAACCCATGGCTCCCGTGGCCTCTGCCCCCTGGTTCGCCATCGGGGCAATGAGCATCTTGAGCTCCTCGGAGGTGTAGCCGAAGAGCTGCTGACGACGGGTGACGGACGCGTGGGAGTGAACGATGTGGGTGCGCTCGGGCAGGTCGTCGAGGTCGATGCGACCCTGATCGAGCCACTCTCCATAGGGCTTGGCAGAAGCCAGTCGGGTCTTGATCTCGGCATCGTCAACGACGCGATGCTCCGAGAGATCGGCGAGGAACATACGTCCGGGCTTGAGGCGTCCCTTCTCGACGACGTGGGCCGCCGGCAGGTCGAGCACACCGGACTCGGACGCGAAGACGACCAGTCCGTCATCGGTCACCCAGTACCGGGCGGGACGCAGACCGTTGCGGTCAAGCACTGCGCCGATCTGATTGCCATCGGTGAAGGTGACGCAGGCCGGACCGTCCCAGGGCTCCATGAGGAAGGAGTGGAACTCGTAGAAGTCGCGCAGCTCCTGAGTCATCTCGGTGTTCTTCTGCCACGCCTCGGGAATCATCATGAGGACGGCGTGCGGCAGGGAGCGTCCTCCCAGGTGGAGCAACTCGAGCACCTCATCGAAGGAGGCCGAGTCCGATCCGGTCGGGGTGCAAATGGGGTACAGCCGAGCCAGGTCACCTGGGATGAGGTCGGACTTCAGCAAGGCCTCACGAGCCTGCATCCAGTTGCGGTTGCCGCGCACCGTGTTGATCTCGCCGTTGTGGGCGATGAGTCGGTACGGGTGGGCCAACTCCCAGGCCGGGAAGGTGTTCGTCGAAAACCGGGAGTGGACCAGGGCCAGTGCGCTGGACAGGTCGGCGTCGTGGAGCTCGGGGAAGACCTCCTCGAGCTGGTTAGTCGTCAGCATCCCCTTGTAGACCAGGGTCCGCGAGGACAGAGAGGCGAAGTAGACCCCGGCCTCGTGCTGGGCACGTCGCCGCAACACGAAGGCCAGCCGCTCCAGATCCATGCCAATACGACCGTCACGGGCACGAATGAGGAGATGCTCGAAATGGGGCATGGTGCCCAAGGACACCTTGGAAAGGGTGTGGGTGTGGACCGGGACCTCACGCCATCCCAGCACCTCGATGCCCTCGTCCGCAGCGATGAGCTCGATGGCAGCGCGGGCGCGGGCACGTTTGGCCTCGTCAACGGGCATGAACGCCAGGCCAACGGCGTAGGCCCCAGGTTCCGGGAGGCGGATTCCGGCTACCCGTCGCAGGAAGGCGTCCGGAACCTGGAGGAGAATGCCTGCGCCGTCGCCAGCGGCCGGATCAGCGCCAGTGGCACCACGGTGGTCAAGATTGCGCAGTGCCTCAAGTCCTTGCTCGACGATCTCGTGGCTGGCCACACCTGTCATGGTGGCCACGAAGGCCACGCCGCAGGCATCGTGCTCGAACTGGGGGTCGTAGAGGCCCTGTCGGGGGCGATGGCCGAAGATCATCGGTACTCCTTTCGACGGAGACAGGTGTGCTGCGATTGCGCAGCCACACCCGACCCGGGGACAGACTGTCACACGATGACCACGCCTTGACACATTTGTCCGGGTTGTGGGCTCATCGCGGCAGAATCACTGGGCTTGAGCTGCTGGGCGACCGCTGTGCTCGTCATCCTTGCCATGCCGGCGCTGCAGGATGATCAGAATGACGACCGCGCCGGTGAGGACGACCAGGGCGGTGACGTCGTTGAGTCGCCATTGTCCCACGTGATGGGCCGGATCGATGCGCAGCCGCTCCACCCAGAAACGACCAAAGGTGTAGACCACGACATAAAGGGTGAACAAACGGCCATGGTCGAGCTTCCAGCGACGATCCGCCCAGACCAGGAACGCCGCCCCTGCCAAGCTCCACACCAACTCGTACAAGAAGGTGGGATGAAAGGTTGCGTACTGCAGATACCCCGCCGGTCGATGGGCGAGGTCGATCTCAAGTCCCCATGGCAAGGTCGTCGGGCGGCCGAAGAGCTCCTGGTTGAACCAGTTCCCGAGACGTCCGATGGCCTGAGCGGCCAGGATGCCCGGTGCCAGGGAATCGGCCACCGAGGCGAACATGATCCCCTTGTGGCGGCAGTACCGCCAGATCGCCAGGCCTCCCAGGGCGATGGCGCCCCAGATGCCGAGCCCGCCTTCCCAGATGTAGAAGCAGTGGTACCAGGTACGGCCGGGACCGAAGTAGAGCTGATGGTCTGTGATGACGTGGTACAGGCGCCCACCGATGATGCCAGCGACGACCGCGAGGGCACATAACTCCTCGAAGTGCTCCTGCTTACCACCTCGAGAGAGGTAGCGACGCTCGCCACTGGTGTAGGCAATGACGATTCCGGCCAGAATGCACAGGGCGTAAATGTGAATCGTCAGCGGTCCGAGGTGAAAGGCCTCGACCGATGGGCTGGGGATCGACAGCAGGTTCACTGGAGTCGCGCCCGCCGCACTCCGGACACCAGGTCATCGACGATGGTGCGCATCCGGTCGATACCGACGTGTGCAGTCTCCCCCTGCTCCTCCGCCTCGACGAGGGCGCGGACAAGAGCGGACCCGACGATGACACCGTCGGCGAAGGAACCAACCTCAGCTGCCTGGTCACCGTTGGAGACGCCCAGACCGACACCGACGGGAATCTCGGAATTGACGGCCTTGACGCGAGCCACCAATTCGGGGGCGGCCGAGGAGGTCTGGGCGCGAGTTCCCGTCACCCCCATGACGGAGGTGGCGTAGACCCAGCCACGGCAGGCGGCGACGGTGGAGGCCAGCCTCTCGTCGGTCGAGGACGGGGCGACCAGGAAGACTCGGTCCAGACCATGGGCCTCCGACGCCGCCATCCACTCCTCCGCCTCGTCAGGAGTGAGGTCAGGGGTGATGAGCCCGGCCCCGCCGGCCGATGCCAGATCTCGGGCATACGCGTCAACCCCGTAGTGCTCGACGAGATTCCAGTAGGTCATGACGACACACGGGGTGCCGGTGTCGGCCACCGCCTCAGCAGCGAGCAGGGTGTCACGAGTGCGCACCCCGCCCTCGAGTGCTCGAGTGGTGGCGTGCTGGATGACGGTCCCGTCCATCATGGGGTCGGAATAGGGCATCCCGATCTCGACGAGATCGACGCCGATACCAGTCGTACCGGTTGTGAGAGCCTTCATGGCGTCGATAGAATCGGGTACCGAAGGGTGCCCCACCGGCAGGTAACTAACCAGGGCCGGACGATTCTCCTCACGGGCCTTCAGGTAGGCACTCGCACTTCTGGTCATTCCATACCTCCGGTGGTGGCGTCAACACTGCCGTCGATGTCGAACCAGGTGAGGGCGGTGTCGACGTCCTTGTCCCCTCGTCCCGACACGGTGACGATGACGATCGGCGGCTCACCGCCGTGGTCCGGCAGATCCTTGACGATCCGCAGCACGCCGGCCACGGCGTGAGCCGACTCAATGGCGGGCATGATGCCCTCGGTCTGGGTGAGGGTGCGCAGAGCCTTCATGGCGTCGCGGTCGTTCACGGGAAGATAGGTGGCTCGCTTGTTGGCGGCCAACCAGGAGTGCTCGGGACCGACACCGGGGTAGTCCAGGCCGGCCGAGATGGAATGGGACTCCATCGTCTGACCGTCCGCGTCCTGCAAGATGTAGGTGCGAGTGCCGTGCAGCACGCCGACCGAACCTCCGGTGATCGACGCGGCGTGACGTCCGGTCTCGAGGCCGTCACCGCCAGCCTCGAATCCGTAGAGGCGAACCTCGGGGTCGTCGATGAACTGGGTGAAGGAGCCGATGGCGTTGGATCCGCCGCCAACACAGGCACAAACCGCGTCCGGAAGTCGCCCTGCGCGGTCGAGACACTGCTGACGCACCTCAGCGGAGATGACTCGCTGGAACTCGCGCACCAACTTGGGGAAGGGATGCGGGCCAGACGCGGTGCCGATGAGGTAATGGGTGTCGTCAACGTGGGCGACCCAGTCGCGCATGGCCTCGTTCATGGCGTCCTTGAGGGTACGAGAGCCAGCTTCCACGGCGACGACCTCAGCGCCCAGGAGTTGCATACGAGCGACGTTGAGAGCCTGACGCTCGGTGTCGACCTGGCCCATGTACACCCGGCATTCCATGCCCATCATGGCGGCGACGGTGGCCGTCGCCACCCCGTGTTGACCTGCACCGGTCTCGGCGATGAGGCGGTGCTTGCCCATTCGTCGGGTCAGCAACGCTTGCCCCAGCACGTTGTTGATCTTGTGCGAGCCGGTGTGGTTGAGGTCCTCACGCTTGAGCAGGACCCGTACCTCGCGGCCGGTCTGCTCGGCCACGTACTCGGAGAACCGGGGGGCCTCCGTCAGTGGGGAGGGGCGTCCCGCGTAGTCACGACGCAGTGCATCCAGCTCGGCGTGGAAGTCGGGGTCAGCGAGGGCGGCCTCAAAGGTCTTCTCAAGCTGGTTGAGGGCAGCCTGAAGTGCCTCCGGGACGAAGCGGCCACCGAAGGCGTCGAAATGGCCGTGGACGTCGGGCAGGTCTCGTGCGGACATGGTCGTCCTTTCCGTTGGATGTCAGGCGTGGTCAGACGGTGGCGCGGTGGATCTCACGCAGCACCTGGGCTGGTTCACCGTGGCGAACCAGCATCTCCCCCACCAGCACCGCATCGGCACCACATTCGTGGGCCTCGACGGCGTCGTCCACGCAGAGGATTCCAGACTCAGCCACCTTGACGGCATTCTCCGGCAATTCGCCGAGAAGGGTGCCGAAGATGGCCCTGTCGACTTCGAGGGTCTTAAGATTACGGGCGTTCACCCCGATGACTCGGGCGTCAAGGGTCGCTGCCCGAGCAGCCTCCTGTGGGGTGTGAACCTCGACCATAGGGGTCATGCCCAGCTCGGTCGCAAGATCGTAAAGGCGTCGCAACTCGTCGTCGGGCAGAGCAGCGACGATGAGGAGGACGAGATCGGCGCCGTGAGCACGGGCCTCGAGCACCTGGTACTCGGTGACGACGAAGTCCTTGCGGAGAATCGGAATATCGACCTTTTCCCGTACCGCGTCGAGGTCGGCGAGGGATCCCTGGAAACGACGCTCCTCGGTGAGAACACTGACGGCGGCTGCTCCGCCAACCCGGTACTGATCGGCCAGCGCAGCAGGATCGCCAATCGGCGCGAGGTGTCCCTTCGACGGACTGGACCTCTTGACCTCGGAGATGACCGACAGACCAGGAGCGGTCAGCCGAGGAACGGGATCAATTGCGGGTGTGACGAGGTCGATGGCCTCGCGAAGGTTGTCCGAGGTGACCATGAGCTGGCGCTCGTGGAGATCCTCGAGAACACCAGCGATGATCTCGTCAAGAATTGTTCCGGTAACGGTGGGCGACATTCAGCGTGCTCCGCCATAACCCATGGCGCGCATCACCAGGGTGACGACACCGCCAAGAACGACGAGAGCAGCGCCGACGATGCAGGTGATCCAGCTGGGGCCGGACATGGCACCGACGGTGGCGACGATGAAGCCAATGAGGGCGACGATCGAACCTGCCCAGTTCGCGGGGCTCCCACCGTGCTTGTACTGACGAGTGGCGCGATCAACGCTCATGGTGTTCCCTCCGGTGGTCAGGCGCGGCTTATTCCACGCAGCTGGTCGATGATGCGGGTGGACTCCCCGAGCTGGTCAGGGGTGCCGTCGGATACCCGCAACGCGGCGAATACAGTAATGATCCTACTCTGATTGGCCGTCGGCGCGGGCCTACCGACCATTGTGTGAGCCATTCCCGCCCTCGTGGGCCGACTCGTCAGAATTCGATTCCGACGACTCGGGTTCTGCCTGCGACCGGGCCACTGGTTGAGTCCGGAAATCCGCCAGGGTGGGATCCTCTCCCCTGTCCAGGGCATCCCACGCGGATCGCGAGTCGCCGACCAGTTCTCCGGTACGACGGGCCGAACGGCTGGGCCAACGGTCGGCGAAGGCCGCCACCCCGGCGCCGGTGACAATCGTCAGGGCTCCGGCCACCAGACACACCCATGGCCATGGCGTGACGGTCATCTGCGGCGCTCCGGCGTCGACCCCCTTGGCAGCCCACTGATGTGGCGACGCACTGCGGTGGGTGAGGACGACAGCCGCGATCCCGACGCCGACCAAGGCCTGCACGATTCCGGTGACGCGACGACCGACCGTCTTGACGACGAGGAGGAGGGCCACCGTGATGACGAGCATGAGGACGGTCGCCGTGATCAATCCTCCCGTGACGTCAGCACCTGTCAGTCCAATTCCGGCACGCTCCATCCAGGTTCGCCTGGATGCGACGCTGACGAGGATGGCAGCCAGGATCGGGTAGGCGGCAAGAACCACTCGCCACACGACTGGGATTGGAGTCCTCACTGTGCGTCCTCCCGCAGGGGATGCAGGGTTCCCGCATCTTGAATCGCCTGGATAACGGCCGCCGCCTTGTTCTGGCACTCAGCGTTCTCCTTGGCTCCGACCGAGTCCAACACGATTCCGGCTCCGGCCTGCACATGGGCAACCTGATCCTTGAGGACGGCAGTCCGGATGGCAATGGCACAGTCCGAATTGCCGTGCAGATCGAAGTACCCGACGACGCCACCGTAGACGCCACGTCGGGTGGTCTCGAGCTCCTCGATGATCCGCATGGCGGAAATCTTCGGTGCCCCGGACAGGGTGCCAGCCGGGAAACACGACATCGTCACGTCGACGGCGTCCAGGCCGTCAACGATCTGTCCGGTCACCGCCGCCTCCAGGTGCATGACGTGGGAATATCGCCCCACGTGCATGAACTCGGTGACGTTGACAGTTCCGGGCACGCAGACCCGGCCCAGGTCGTTGCGTCCCAGATCGACGAGCATGGTGTGCTCGGAGCGCTCCTTGGGGTCGGCCAGCAGCTCGTCCTCCATGGCCCTATCCTCGGCCGCAGTGCGTCCGCGCGGGCGGGTACCGGCAATGGGGTGAGTCGTCGCGACACCGTCTGCCACCGTCACCAGAGCCTCCGGGGAGGATCCGATGACGTCGAATCCAGGTAACCGCAGCAGGTAGAGGTAGGGACTGGGATTGGTGCGACGCAGCTGACGGTAGATGTCGAGGGCATCGGCCTCGGTCTCGACGTCGAAGCGCTGGCTGGGGACGACTTGGAAGATGTCACCGTCGCGAATGCGCTCGATGGCGGTGTCGACCATCTCGCTGAACTTTTTGGGCGTGCGTTGACGATGTACCTGACTCGCGGCGCGGTCCACGGCACGGGCCGTCAGCACCTCCCGCGGCTCGGCCAACCTCGTCACCATCGCCTCGAGGGCGTCAACCGCGTCGTCGTAAGCCTCATCGAGATCAGTTCCGTCCACTACCTGGTTGGAGATGAGCCACAGCTCACCGCGTTGGTGGTCGAGGACTGCCATCTCCCCGGCGAGCATGAGGCATGCCACCGGGAGGTCCAGATCATCGACGAGATCGTCGCCGATATCCTCCAGACGACGAACCATGTCGTATCCGATATATCCAACAAAACCGCTCGTCAAGGGTGGAAGGCCAGACTCTGCCGGGGTATTCAGGGCGGCCAGGGCCTCCTTGAGGGCGCCGAGCGGGTCATCACTGACCGTCAAACCCGCAGGCGGTTCGCCGATCCACTCCACCGAACGCCCGTCGGACGTCAGGGCGCAGCGAGTAATGACCCCGATGAAGGACCACCGCGACCAGATGCCCGACTCCGCGGACTCCAGCAGGAAGGTCAGTCGTCGGTCCCCGCAGAGATGCTGGTAGAGACCAATCGGGGTGTCGTCATCGCAGATCAGTTTGGTCCGCACCGAGACGACAGTATGCTCCTCCGCCAGGGCAGCGAACTCCTCACGTGATGGGGTGACGTCGATCATCACTCGGCCACCTCGTCCAGGAGCACATCGGCGTCGAAACAGGTGTGGTCACCGGTGTGGCATGCCCCTCCGACCTGGTCGACGCGAAGTAGCAGGGTGTCGCCGTCACAGTCGAGTTGAACCGAACGAACGTGCTGGGTGTGGCCGGAGGTCTCCCCCTTGACCCAGTACTCCCGACGCGACCGGGACCAGTAGGTCGCACGACGGGTGGTCAGGGTGCGGGCCAGGGCAACATCGTCCATCCAAGCCATCATGAGGACGTCCCCGGTCGTGGCGTCCTGGACCACGGCAGGTACCAGACCGGCGTCATTGCGTCGCAGGCGCGCTGCGACGTCGGGGGCGAGAGTGGGTTCTTCGGTCAGCACGGGCCCATTGAACACCGAACCTCCGACATCTGGAGTCCGCGCCGCGGTTCGGACCGGTGCTGGCAAGATGGGCTCATAGTTCGAAGGAGGACCTGAATGTCCATTGCACGAGACGAACGAGCCGGACTGGCTGCAGACCTGTCACGACTTGGCCCCGATGCCCCGACTCTGTGCGAGGGATGGACCGCCCGAGATCTGCTGACCCACGTCCTGCTCCGGGAGAATGATCCATTGGCCATCCCCGGCATGGCCGTCAGCGTCTTCGACGCCGTCACACAGGCCCGTGCGGACAAAATGGAGGCGTCGGGATCCTTCGAGGATCTGGTGGCACGCTTCGCTCAGGGGCCAGACCGCTTCTCGATCTTCCGCGTTCCGGGGATGGACGCCGCCGCCAACTCGATGGAGTACTTCATCCACCACGAGGATCTGCTTCGGGCCCAGCCCGGCTGGCGACCCCGACAACAGGGCCACCGCGCCGAGCTTCAACTGGCAGGGATCATCCGTAAGTACGGACGTGCTCTGACTCGTCGCTCCCCGGTGGGCGTGCGCGCGGAGATGACCGGACTGGGGGACCCCGTCACCCTTCATCCCGGTGACCGCATCGTTACCATCGTCGGCAAGCCCTCGGAAATCCTCCTACTGCTCACCGGACGCACCTCGGTCGCCCAGGTCGACGTCCTCGGTGAGCCGGACACCCTCTCCGAGTTCATGCGCTCCGACCACTCGTTGTGAGAGCCGGGGCGCAGGAACTCAACCGCGTGGGTCAGGAGAGCTTCTCGAGGATGAGCTCCCTGACCCGCTTGGCGTCTGCCTGACCCCTCATGGCCTTCATGACCTGACCAATGAGGGCACCGGCCGCCTGGACCTTGCCACCACGGATCTTCTCGGCAATCTGCGGGTTGGCAGCGATGACGTCGTCAACAGCAGCACCAAGGGCGGCGTCGTCGGAGACGACGGCGAGACCGCGTCCGTCGACCACCTGCTGAGGACCTCCCTCGCCAGCGATGACACCGTCGATGACCTGACGGGCCAGCTTGTCGGTGAGGGTGCCGTCGTCAACGAGCTTCTGCAGTTGGGCGACCTGGGCCGGGGACATACCGACCTCGGGCAGGTCCGCCCCGGCCTCGTTGGCACGACGGGACAGCTCGGTGAGCCACCACTTGCGCGCGGCAGCGGGCTGGCAGCCAGCGTTGACGGTCTCCTCAAGGAGGTCAAGGGCGCCGGCATTGACGACCGCAGTCATCTCCAGCTCGGAGAACTGCCACTGGGATGCCAGACGAGCTCTCTTGGCAGCTGGAAGCTCCGGCAGGCCACCACGCAGCTCCTCTACCCATCCCCGGGACGGCGCGATCGGAACCAGGTCCGGCTCGGGGAAGTAGCGGTAGTCCTCGGCGTCGGACTTGTCGCGTCCGGCGATGGTGTATTCGCCGCTCTCCTGCCACATCCGGGTCTGCTGACGAACCTTGCGTCCCTCGGCCAACACGAATCCCTGACGCTGGATCTCGTAGGTCAGGGCTCCTTCGACCGAGCGCAGCGAGTTGACGTTCTTGGTCTCGGTACGGGTGCCCAAGGTGCTGCTACCGCGTGGCATGAGGGAGACGTTGGCATCACAACGCAGGTTGCCTCGTTCCATCTTGGCCTCGGAGACTCCCAGAGCGATCATGATGTCGCGCAGCTGAGCCATGTAGGCCCGTGCCACCTGCGGCGCCTTGGCTCCCAGTCCACGGATCGGCCTGGTGACGATCTCGATGAGCGGGACGCCGGCGCGGTTGTAGTCCATGAGGGAGTGGCTGGCACCGGAAATACGTCCGTCGGATCCGCCGACGTGCAGGGACTTACCGGCATCCTCCTCCATGTGGGCACGCTCGATCTCGACACGGAAGACCTCGCCGTCGACCTTGACGTCGAGGCAGCCGTCGTAGCAGATCGGCTCGTCGTACTGCGAGGTCTGGTAATTCTTCGTCATGTCCGGGTAGAAGTAGTTCTTCCGGGCCATGCGGCACCACTCGGCGATCTTGCAGTTGAGGGCCAGACCGATGCGGATGGCCGACTCGACGGCGTGGCCGTTGATGGCCGGCATCGATCCGGGAAGACCCAGGCAGACCGGGCAGACGTTGGTGTTGGGATCCTTCTCGGTGTCCGTAGAACATCCGCAGAACATCTTGGTCGCCGTCGACAGCTCGACGTGAACCTCGAGTCCGATGACCGGCTCGTAGTCAGCCATCACCTCGTCATAGGGCAGCAGCTCGTCCGTCATCATGCCTCTCCCCTCAGCTCGGGAACCTTCGCAAGCAGCGGGGCACCCCACTTCTCGTTCAGCAGCCGTTCCAGGGCCGCACCGACCCGGTAGACGCGGTCATCCGCCATAATCGGGGCCATCACCTGCATACCGACGGGCATCCCGTCGGTCTCGGACAGGCCGATCGGGAAGGACCCAGCAGGGCTGCCGGCCATGTTGGCCGGAATGGTGCACAGGTCGGAGCGATACATCGCCATCGGGTCGGCCGTGCGCTCCCCCAGTCGGAATGCCGTCGTCGGGGTGGCCGGGGAGACGAGCACGTCACAGGTCTTCCAGGCCTTCTCGAAGTCACGTTGGATGAGGGTGCGGACCTTCTGGGCCGAGCCGTAGTAGGCGTCGTAGTAGCCGGCCGACAAGGCATACGTACCCAGGATGATGCGACGTTTGGCCTCGGCACCGAATCCGGCGCCACGGGTGGCACGCATGACCTGCTCGGCGGAGTGCTCGCCGTCATCATCGACGCGCAGGCCGTAGCGCATGGCGTCGTAGCGGGCCAGGTTGCTGGAGACCTCAGCGGGTTGGATGAGGTAGTAGGCAGGCAGGGCCAGGTCGAAGTTGGGGCAGGAGACCTCGACGACCTCGGCTCCCGCACTCGTCAGGATCTCGACGGCCTCGTCGAAGCGTGCCTCGACCTGCGGGTCGTACCCCTCACCGGCGAATTCGGTGACGACACCGATCCGCATTCCGGCGACATCCGGCTGGTTCGCAGCCTCGACGATGACCGGGGTGGGCTGGTCGATGGTCGTCTGGTCCATCAAGTCATGACCGGCGATCACCTGGTGCAGCAAGGCCGCATCCAGGACGGTACGAGCGCAGGGTCCGGGGGTGTCCAGGGAAGACGCCATCGCGATGACGCCGTACCGGGACGTCGACCCGTAGGTCGGCTTGATGCCGACGGTGCCGGTCACCGCACCGGGCTGACGAATGGACCCTCCGGTGTCGGTACCGAGAGCCAACGGGGACTGGAAAGCAGCCAGGCTGGCGGCAGATCCGCCGCCCGAGCCACCAGGAACTCGGTCGAGGTCCCACGGGTTGTGGGTGGGGCCGAAGGCAGAGGTCTCGGTCGAGGATCCCATGGCGAACTCGTCCAGGTTCGTCTTGCCCAGGATCACCATGCCGGCGTCCTTGCATCGGGTGACGATGGTCGAGTCATAGGGCGGGATCCATCCCTCCAACATCCGGGACGAGGCCGTGGTGGCCAGTCCCTTGGTGCAGAAGAGATCCTTCACGGCCAGCGGCACACCGGCCAGCGGACCGAGCTTCTCACCGTCGGCGATCCGAGAGTCAACCCGTCGGGCAGTTTCCAGGGCACCGTCGTGATCAACCAGAAGGAAGGCACGCACGTCGCCGTCGACCTCGCCGATCCGGTCCAAGTGTGCCTGGGTGACCTCCTCGCTGGAGACCTCGCGGGACGCAATGCGTGCGCCGAGTTCGGCGGCGGTCAGGGTCACGAGCTCGTTCACTGTGCCTCCTCGTCCAGGATGCGGGGCACACGGAAGCGCTGATCCTCACTGCGAGGGGCCATGGCCAGGGCGTCATCAGCCGACATCGACTCCTTGATGACGTCCTCGCGGAAGACGTTGGACAGCGGCAGAGCGTGCGAGGTAGGTGGCACGTCGTCGGTGGCGACGGCTGACACTGCGGCCACGGCGTCGAGGATCGCGTCAAGCTGAGGAGCCAGATACGCGGTCTCGTCGTCAGTGAGGTCGATGCGTGCCAGGCCGGCCAGGCGGACGACGTCATCCGGCGTGAGGGCCACGATGAATCTCCTGGTTGGCGGCATGGGGGCGGGAATGCCCTCGGACTATCCTAGGACCACTGGCCGACACGACTGCCAGATGAGCACCTCCGTCCTTGATGATGACCCGCCGGAACACGAATTCAGTTTGGGATCGTCGGATCCACCCGCAACAATGAGTGAGTGCTCATGATTCGTATTCAGCTGCCAGACACGCCGGGTTCCCTGGGGTCGGTGGCGACCGCCATGGGCACCGCCGATGCCGACATATCCGCGATTGAGATTGTCGAAAAGGGCGATCACTACGTCGTCGACGACTTCATGCTGACCCTTCCTCCGACCACGATGCCTGACACCTTGGTATCGGCCTGCGACATGCTTGACGGAGTTCACGTGCTGTGGCTGAGCAGGTATCCGGAGAATTGGAGTATTGAGTCCGACATCGCAGCCCTGAATCGGATGTCCGAGGACCCGAAGCATTCCGCCGAGATTCTCTGTGGTGCCGTCCCGGTCGTCTTCCACACTCATTGGTCGGCACTCTTCGATGCCGATGAGCAGGTCATCATCTCTACTGCCCTGTCTCCGGAATTCACTCCTGAGGGCATCGCACGTCTGACACCGATGGATCGCTCCCATGTCGCTGAGCTCGAGGCTGGCTGGATGCCAGGTTGGGGTGACACCGTCATCGCCGCTGTCCCACTATCGAGGGGGCGCTGTCTGGTTGCCGGACGTCAGGGAGGCCCAGGGTTCCTGGCTTCCGAGCTCAATCGTCTGCAGCACATGGCCGCTCTGGCCAACTGAGGCCACATGGAGGTCTACCTCACCTGGCAGTTCTGGTACCAGGTTCTATCAGCCTTCGCCTTCGGCGTGGCTTCCAGTTTGGTGCCGGTGCTCAATTCGGAGTTGTTCATCGTCGGCGCCCTAGGATCAAAACTCCTGGGTCCGCTGGAAGTCGCCCTGGGGCTGGCTCTTGGCCACGGCGTTGGCAAACAGATCATGTTCATCGGTATCCGACGCGGATCGAATTCGCAATGGATCAAGCACAAGGAGCCCAAACCGGTTCCGGAGGGATCCTGGCGGTGGCGTCTACGGAGATGGAATGACAAGGCTGCTCACGTGGTCGAGACCCCGCGATGGGGCATGCCTCTGCTGTTCTTCTCGGCCATTACCGGTGTCCCGCCGGTCTACCTCGTCGTCATCTACGTGGCGACGACCAAGATGCACTTCTGGTGGTTCTCGCTGTGGGTCACCGTCGGATTCTTCATTCGGTGTTACCTCCTGGCCCTGGCGACCCAGTATGGGTTCCACATCATCATCTGACACCAGCGCGATGCCGTGAAGACCCTTGTCACCCGCGCATGACGAGGATGCGGAAGAAGTAGTACCCCACTCCGACCAACACCGCGAGAGCGACGACGAAGGCGATGGGTGCGAGAACTCGTTGCACCTTCTTGCGCTTCGTGGTCGGGACTCCAGTCGGAGCCCACTGTTTCTCACCGACACGCGGCCGAGTGCGCTCCGGCGTCTGGCCGTCAAGGTCGAGATTGGTGAAGAAACCCACGATCGGAACCCTACCTGCTCAGCCTGCTCGATCCAGCTGCTCATCGACGATGTCAGCTGCCCGTCTCACCGTCCGGCAGACCTCGGCAGCCGATTGACGGGACCAGCCGGCGAGCCCGCAGGCAGGGCTCAGCACCCCTGCCCTCAGCAGGGTGGGATCCACCTGGGTGCGTCGCGCCAACCACAGCACACGGTCGATGAGGCGATCCACTGGTGGCACCTGATCGACCGTCATGGTGTCGACGACTCCCATGCCCAGCCGTCCACCTGACTCCACCCATTGCGCGGCGGAGTCCAGTGACACCGCGTCTGTGATCTCGCACCACATCGTGGTGAATCCGGCCTTGCCGGCCGGCGCCCACGGGATGGGATGGCCACAACAGTGCAGTCCCGCCGAGACCTGCCCACAGCCACTGACGATCGTCTGCCAGAGCCGCGTCGCCGTGGTGGCCTCCATGGCCGGATGCCGATAGAGCCCCGACTGGGTCGGAATGGATCCCGCGAGAACGACAGGAGCAGCAGGTTCGTCGATCTGCATCGTCCAGGTCACGCGTGGCATCCGGCGTCGCAGTTCGGTCAGAAGCTGGCTGATCCCCTCCGCCAGGCTGGCTGTGACGTCGTTCAGGGCCGAGGAGTCCGCGAGGATCGACTCCCCGGCGCGCATGTGTAGGCCCGTGGCAAGGGTGAGAGGACCAGCCACAGTGATCTTGACGGTGGCCTCCTCGTTGGCCAGCACCTCCTCGAGATCATCGAGGTCGTTGCGCAGAAGGGATCGTGCTGAGCGAGCGGCATGGTCGGTGGCGTCCGCGAGCCGCCATCCGCCCGGGCCATGATCAACCGGCAGATCGACGAGGAGGGCCGTCGCCCTCCCGACCATTTGACCACCGACTCCACGGGCCGGTAATTCTGGCAACGGGATGAGCTCGTCGAAGATCTCAGCCATCGCAGCCACGCTGCCGCGCATGTCGGTGCCGGGCAGCGACCCAATACCTGTGGCGATCATGCTGCCTGCTCCACTGTCATTCCGGCTCGATCCGTCCCGCATATGGTTGCTGATCCGACGACGAGGTCCCCGTCGTAGAAGACCGCCGCCTGACCGGGAGCGACTCCGCGCAAGGCCTGCTCGAGGTCCATCACCACCCCACCGGCGACCGTGGTGATCGTGGCGTCAACCGGATCCCCATGGGCTCTCACCTGAACCTGACCATGCCAGGTCGTGGCAGACTCGCCAGAACACCACACCGGCCGGATGGCCTCGACGTGGCGTACAGTCAGCCCTTCGGCTCCTCCGACGACCACGGTGTTGTTGACCGGTTCGATGTCGAGGACGTATCGCGGCTTGCCATCCGGGGCCGGAACTCCGAGCCGAAGACCTCTCCGCTGACCAATAGTGAAATGGTGATACCCGTCGTGATGACCGACAACGGCCCCGGACTCATCGCGGATCTCTCCGGCGGCCGAGCCGATCTTCCCCGAGAGCCAACCTGGCGTGTCCCCGTCAGGGATGAAACAAATGTCGTTGGAATCAGGTTTGTCAGCCACCGACAAACCAAGATCCGCCGCTTCCCGTCGCACATCAGTCTTGAAGGAATTCCCCAGCGGGAACAACGAATGGGACAGCTGATCCTGGTTGAGGACAGCCAGCACGTAGGACTGGTCTTTGCCCGGGTCGACCGAGCGGTACAGCTTCGTCATTCCATCGTCGACCTCAGTCCGGGCGTAATGGCCGGTGGCGACGGCGTCATATCCCAGGTCGAGACCGCGTTCCAGCAGGGCCGCGAACTTGATCCTCTCATTGCATCTCAGGCAGGGATTGGGCGTGCGACCGGCCTGGTACTCAGCGATGAAGGAGTCAATGACCTCCTCGGCGAAGCGGTCGGAGAAATCCCACACGTAGAACGGGATCCCCAGCTTGTCCGCGGCCCGCCGGGCGTCGAAGGAATCCTCCAGGGAGCAGCATCCTCGTGACCCTTCCCGATGGGAACGCGGGTTGCGTGACAGCGCCAGATGCACACCGGTGACGTCGTGGCCTGCCGCGACGAGACGGGCAGCGGCGACGGCGGAGTCGACTCCTCCCGACATGGCAGCGAGAACCTTCACAGTGCTTCCTCTCCGTGAACGTGCAGGGATACGGATTAATGGTGGGAACGTGATCCCGGCGGGAATGTCGATGATAGGGGTTGACGCCGACTTATCGCGCCCCGCTGGCCTGAGTGATGACCGCAGGCAGGACGGTGAGCAGACGATTGACCTCGGCCTCGGTGGTGCTGTAGCCCATTGAGATCCTCACTCCCGACGATGCTGCCTCGTCGTCACGACCCATGGCCAGCATCGTCGGTGAGGGACGGGATACCCCGGCATGGCACGCCGATCCGGCCGATAGGTCGACCCCGTCCCGGTCCGCGAGCATGACGACGTCGGTCCCTCGTGCTCCGGCCACGCTGAGGTGGATGATCGTGGGGCTCGTCGTGCCGGCATCATCCACGCTGGCCCCAGGGATCTGTCGGCACGACTCAACGATCCGTTCCCGCCATGCCTGCCATTGAGCCTTCTTCTCGTCGAACTCATTGAGGCAGGCCCGCAGAGCAGCCGCGAAACCTCGAGCCAGCGCGACCGGCTGGGTGCCGGAGCGAATCCCGTACTGCTGCCCACCTCCCGGGGAGACTGGATGCACCTCGACTCCCCTGCGGACCCAGAGTGCCCCGATCCCGACGGGTCCACCGATCTTGTGTGCGGAGAAGGACGCCAGGTCCACTCCCCACTCGTCGAGGTTCACCGGGACATGGCCAAGGGCCTGAACGGCGTCGGTGTGCATGAGGGCTCCGACCCGATGGGCCTGTTCGGTGATCTGGTCAACGGGTTGGCGTGCGCCGGTCTCGTTGTTGACGGCCATCACCGAGACGACGTCGAGGTCGCTGCTCAGTGGGCTCGCAGCAATCGAATCAGGGTCCACGACTCCCGCGTCGTCGACCGGGAGCACCCCCACCCGCTCGCCGAGCAGCCATGGCAACGTCACCGTACCGACGGCGGGATGCTCCACTGCCGAGATCAGTGCGTGGCCATGACGGGCCGCTCCCATAACGCCCAACATGTCGGCCTCTGTTCCTCCGCTGGTGAACACGATCTCCAACGGACCCGCTCCGAGCAGGCTGGCGACCTCCTCTCGCGCATCCTCCAGCAAAGCCCTCGCCGCGCGGCCTGAACCGTGAATGGCACCAGGGTTCCCGGGCACCGGTTCGGCCATCGCGGCCAAGGCTTCCGGGCGCAGCGGGGAGGTCGCCGCGTGGTCGAAATAGGCACGAGCGTGATGTACTGAGTCGGGCTGCGATTGCGACATACCTGTCCTTCCTGGCGACTCCTTGACGCTACTGCCGATCGGCAGGGTATGGAATTGCGCGTTCTCGCTCCTGCGGACGCCGCGGCCGACTCAGACTAAAATGATTCGTCGGTCCGCCGATGTTCCGGCCACCATCCCCGACGAAAGGCCCCTATTGTGACCGACACCAACACGGCGTCATTCGACACCAGTGCGCTTGGCTCCACCCTCATTGACGACGGTTGCCGTTTCGGGTTGTGGGCACCACGCGCAGAGCGTGTCGAGCTAGCACTCGTGGCAGATGACAGGTCACAGGTCAACCACGACATGACTATGGACGAGCATGGTGTCTGGACGATCGAGGTCCCTGACGTCACGGCCGGTCAGCGCTACGGCTACCGAGTTCACGGTCCGTGGGATCCTGATCGCGGTATGAGGTTCAACCCGGCCAAGCTGCTGCTCGACCCATATGCCAAGGCCATCACGGCAGGGGTCGACTACCACGGACCGATCATGGATCACACCCCGGAGTCCAACTACGAGCCGGATCCGACCGACGACGCGACCTCGGTCCCGCTCGCCGTGGTGATCGAGGATTCCGAGCCTCCCAAGCCCATCGAGCACCGCCGAGACATCAGTGAGTCGGTCATCTACGAGACCCACGTCAAGGGCTACACCCGGCTGCATCCCCTCGTCCCCGAGCATCTGCGCGGCACCTATGCCGGTCTGGCCTACCCGGCCGTCATCGAGCACCTCAAGTCCATCGGCGTCACTGCCATTGAGTTGCTGCCCATCCAGCAGTTCGTCTCCGAACCCTTCGTCGTGGGCCGGGGACTGTCGAATTACTGGGGATACAACACCCTGGGGTTCTTCGCTCCTCACGCCGCCTACTGCTCGGTGGGATCCACGGGTGCCCAGGTGCGCGAGTTCAAGGAGATGGTGACGGCCTTCCACGAGGCCGGCATCGAGGTCATCCTCGACGTCGTCTACAACCACACCGGCGAAGGTGGCCACGAAGGACCGACGCTGTCCTTCCGCGGTATCGACCACGAGTCCTACTACCGACTCACCAATGATCACCGCAACGACTACGACGTCACCGGCTGCGGCAACTCAGTAGACACCTCCCATCCGGAAGTCCTCGGCCTGGTCCTCGACTCGCTGCGGTACTGGGTCACCGAGATGGGTGTTGACGGTTTCCGCTACGACCTGGCGACCACCCTCATCCGTGACAAGTCCCACGGGGTTGACCAGAACCATCCCTTCAAACAAGCCCTCGTCGATGATCCGGTCCTCAACAAGGTTAAGCACATCGCCGAGCCGTGGGATCTGGGCCCCTACGGTTACCAGGTAGGCGCTTGGGGCCCTCACTGGAGCGAGTGGAACGACCGCTTCCGCAACTACATCCGCGATTTCTGGCGCGGTGCCGTCTGCGGGGTTGAGGAACTCGCCACCCGGCTGTGCGGATCCCCGGACCTCTACGGTCAGCCGATCTCGAGCGTCAACTTCATCACTGCCCATGACGGCTTCACCATGCGTGATCTCGTCACCTATGACATGAAGCACAACCAGGACAACGGTGAGGACAACCACGACGGGTCCAATGACAACCGCTCCTGGAACTGTGGCTGGGAGGGTGAGACGACCGACCAGTCCATCGTCATGCTGCGTCATCGTCAGGTCCGCAACCTCGTTTCCACCTTGCTGCTGGCCACCGGTGTGCCGATGATCACCGCCGGCGACGAGATGGGTCGCACCCAGCAGGGCAACAACAACGCCTACTGCCAGGACTCCCCCATCTCCTGGATGGACTGGGACGAGGCCGAGGGCTGGTCGGACGTCACCGACCTCGTCCGCACCCTCACCGCACTGCGTCGCGAGCATCCCACCCTTCGCCCACCGATCTACCGTCACCATGACCCGGTGGGTCGCTCGACCGATGAGCGACCGCGACGGGCGGACTTGGCCTGGTTCTCCGGTCACGGTGGCGAGATGGTCACCGACGACTGGCACGACGAAGGCCGTCGCACCCTGGGCATGTACACCAGCGACGACAACGAGGCCTTCCTCGTTTGGTTTCACGCCGCAGATCACCCGACCGAGATCATCCTGCCCAGCGCCCGATGGGGCGAGTCCTGGCAGGTGGTTGCCTCGACGACCGTTCCTGGCGAAATCCCTGACGAGACGGTTCCTGCCGGGATGTCGATGACCCTGCCGAGCAGGTGCGTCGTCGTCATGCAGGCCTCACTGGGAGACGACGAGGCCTGATCCCAAGCACCAGTTACGCCCCAAGCGCACAGGCGGCGGATGGATCGAGAGGTTCATCCGCCGTTCTCGTCAGCACATTTCAGGGCCAGGGGCCGTAAGCCAGTAGTCAGTGCACACTTTCCCAAACCTTGCTCCGAGAATTCGGGTCGAGACTGTCACTGCGGCGCTAGTCCGAATCATGACGCCCCGGAACCAGCCACGGTAGCCTGTGATTCGTGTGGAGGATCAACAGGCGAGACCGCCGTCAAGACGAGAATGGCCCCGATGACGAGGACGTGCAGGTGACAGCCCCTGCCCCGGAACCCTCACCCGAACCGGTGGCCCCTGTCATCCCCGCTGACTCGCCGAAGTCGGCTCCTTCTCCGGAGTCATCTCCGTCGCCTGAGTCCCCGGTCAGGCCGGACTTTGCCGACGAGGCCGACCAGACACTCGATGCACCCGACGACTCGCCTTCCGACGCCGAGGATGCCTCGGGCTCCCTACCGATGAGCGCCCTGGTGGGTGACACGCGCCTGCAGGATGCCGACACCCCTTCACCGCGTCACGCCGCTGACCACGCCTCCGGCGACGAGGCCCTCGTGGCGGCCACCTCGGACCTTGACGCCCCTGGCCGTCCACCGCTGCGTGGTTTCGGGCGCATCCCCGTCCACAACGTGCATCCCGAGGTCGAGGGAGGTCAGCTGCCGATCTACTCCGTCGTCGACGAGGAGTTCGAGGTCACGGCCAACGTCTTCCGTGAGGGTCATGACGCAGTCGGCGCCAGCGTCGTCCTCACCGATCCACAGGGTAATCGTCACGTCACTGACATGCACCAAGTCGATCCATGGGGTTTGGACATCTGGAAGGCCCGCGTCTCGGCCGACGCTGAGGGCGACTGGACGATGCACGTCGAGGGCTGGTCGGACACCTGGGGCACCTGGCACCACAACGCCGACGCCAAGCTGGCCGCTGCCATCGACGTCGAGCTGGTCTGCGCCGAAGGTCACGCCCTCATCGAACAGGCCATCGCGCATGCCGAGCAAGCTGCCGACACCGACGCCGTCGCAGTTCTGCGCGAGGCCGATGCCAGTCTCACCCCGGATCGCGCTCCGGGGTCGCTGCGCCAGGTCATCAACACCTTCCTCTTCTCCGATGCGATGCGCGTCCATGCCCCGCGCCCGCTGACTTCTCCCACCACCCCGTCCCCGCTGCGGGTCGAGAGACGTCGCGCTCTCCACGGTTCCTGGTACGAGTTCTTCCCGCGCTCCCAAGGAGCCCACGTCGGTGAGGACGGCCACTGGGTCTCGGGCACCTTCGATTCCTCCTGGGAGCGGCTGGACGCCGCTGCCGCCATGGGATTCGACGTCGTCTACCTGCCGCCGATCCATCCCATCGGAACTGCCTTCCGCAAGGGCAAGGACAACACCCTGACCCCTGGGCCGGACGATCCCGGTTCGCCATGGGCCATCGGTTCTTCGGCCGGGGGCCATGACGCCATCCACCCAGATCTTGGCACCTTCGCGGACTTCGACCGCTTCGTCGCCCACGCCCACGACCTGGGCATGGAAGTGGCGCTGGACTTCGCCCTGCAAGCCTCCCCGGACCATCCGTGGGTGCAGGAGCACCCGGAGTGGTTCACCACCCGCGTCGACGGAACCATCGCCTACGCCGAGAATCCCCCGAAGAAGTACCAGGACATCTATCCGATCAACTTCGACAACGACCCGGAGGGGATTTACAACGAGTGCCTGCGGCTGCTCGAGCTGTGGATCTCCCATGGGGTGACGATCTTCCGCGTCGACAACCCGCACACCAAGCCGATCAATTTCTGGGCCTGGCTCATGGAGCAGGTGCATCGCCGCTATCCGGAGGTCATCTTCCTGGCCGAGGCGTTCACCCGCCCCGAGATGATGGGTGCTTTGGGCAAGGTCGGCTTCCAGCAGGGATACTCCTATTTCACCTGGCGCACCGCCAAGTGGGAGTTGGAGGAGTACCTCAACGAGGTCTCCCACCAGACCTCGCACTTTTACCGCCCGAATTTCTTCACCAACACCCCGGACATCAACCCGATCTACCTCAATGACGGCAACCCGGCCGGATTCGCCATCCGCGCGATCCTGGCTGCAACCATGAGCCCGTCGTGGGGCATGTACTCCGGGTTCGAGATCTGCGAGCACGAACCGCTGCCGGGACGCGAGGAGTACGCCCACTCCGAGAAGTATGAGTACCGTCCCCGTGACTTCGACTCCGAGCCGAACATCAAACTGCTCGTGACTCGTCTCAACGAGATTCGGCGCGCTCACCCGGCCCTGCAGCAGTTGCGTGACACCACCGTTCACCATGCCCCCCATGACAATGTGCTTGCCTTCTCCAAGAAGGCCGGGGACGACGTCGTCATCGTCGTCATCTCGTTGGATCCGGTGTGGGGTGTGGAGTCGCAGGTCATGTTGGACATGGCCGCTCTTGGTCTTGGCAACGACGACACCTTCGAGGTCCACGACGAACTCACCGGTGCTGACTTCACCTGGGGACAGCAGGCCTTCGTCAGGCTCCACCCAGCCCAGCCGGCCCACATCCTGCACGTGCGAAAGACCACCTCATGACCCATTCCTCCTACACGCCTGCCGAGGAGATTCCCGAGACCCTCGCACCCACCGGGGCTCTTGGGCTGACCTCGGCCCAGTTGCAGGCCAAGCTCGACGCGATCCACCCGGTCGGGTCGATCGACCGCACGGAGACCGAATGGTTCCGCACCGCCGTCTTCTACGAGGTCTTGGTGCGCTCCTTCAAGGACTCCAACGGTGACGGCATCGGCGACTTCAAGGGGCTGACCGAGAAGCTCGACTACCTGCAATGGCTGGGAGTGGACTGTTTGTGGCTTCCCCCCTTCTACGACTCACCGCTGCACGACGGCGGTTACGACATCCGCGACTATCGCTGGATCCGCGAGGAGTTGGGGACGATCGAGGACTTCAAGGTCTTCCTCGACGCCGCTCACGACCGTGGTCTGCGCGTCATCATCGACTTCGTGATGAACCACACCTCTGATTCCCACCCGTGGTTTCAGTCCTCCCGTGCCGATCCTGACGGCCCCTACGGCAACTACTACGTCTGGGCCGACACCGACGAGGCATATTCGGACGCTCGCATCATCTTCTGTGACACCGAGGACTCCAACTGGTCGTGGGACTCCGAGCGCAAGCAGTTCTACTGGCACCGCTTCTTCCACCACCAGCCCGACCTCAACTTCGAGGAGCCCCGGGTCATGGAGGAGATGCTCGACGCCGTCCGATTCTGGATGGACCTGGGCATCGACGGTTTCCGTCTCGACGCCGTCCCCTACCTCATCGAGGCCGAGGGAACGAGCTGCGAGAACCTGCCGGGAACCCACAAGATCCTCAAACAGCTGCGCGCGATGGTCGACGAGGAGTACCCGGGACGTATCCTGCTGTGCGAGGCCAATCAGTGGCCTGACGACGTCGTCGAGTACTTCGGTGACGGTGACGAGTGCCAGATGGCCTTCCACTTCCCCGTCATGCCACGCCTGTACATGGGGCTGCGCCGCGGATCACGGGAGTGCATCAGCGAGATCCTCGCCTCCACACCGGACATCCCGGCGGGTTGTCAGTGGGGAACCTTCCTCCGCAACCATGACGAACTCACCCTCGAGATGGTGACCGAGGAAGACCGTCAGTACATGTGGGAGGAATATGCTCCCGAGCCGCGCTGGCGGTGCAACCTGGGCATTCGTCGCCGGTTGAGCCCCCTGGTCGACAACGACGAGGCCAGGGTTCGTCTGCTCAACGCCATGCTGCTGTCTCTGCCCGGCTCCCCGGTTCTCTATTACGGCGACGAGATCGGCATGGGCGACGATCCATGGCTTCCTGACCGCGACGGCGTGCGAACCCCGATGCAGTGGGATGATTCCGAGACGGCCGGATTCTCGACCGCGCTGCCGGAGGACTTCCATCTCCCACTCATCCACACCTTCGGTCACGGTCCGGAACATGTCAACGTCGCGCGTCAGATGGATGACCCGTCCTCCCTGTTGGTGTGGACCCGCGCCATGTTGGGCATCCGTCGTCGTCACCCCGTTTTCGGTACCGGAGAGTTCACCGATCTGGGCGCGGAGGACATGGCCGTGATGTCCTTCCTACGCCACGACGAGGACGAGACGATTCTGTGCCTGGCCAATCTGTCGGACACCGATAGGACCGTCACCCTCACCCTGCCGCAATTCGCAGGTGTGACCGGAGCGTCCCTCATTCACGGCCAGGATGCCCAGCCGGTGGAGGCCGACGGAACCCTGACGGTTCCGATGCCGCCCTACGGCTACCGATGGCTGCAGATGACCGGAGAGGAGAAGCCATGACCGATTGGGATGACGCAGACGTCCGGGACCGCATCTGGGACCACATCAGTACCGCTCGGTGGTTCTCCGGCAAGGGCCGAGATGGCACCCTGGCCAGGTTACTGCCGCTGGCTCCAGTCGTTGACGAGCACGATCTCAAGGTGGTGCCCGTCATTGCCCTGGTCTGTTACCCGCAGGCCCCGGAGGAGTACTACCAGCTCCTATTGGCCCTGCGCCCCGGCAGTTCTGCGGGACTGACGCAGATTCACGTCGATGGTGATCCCATCACGGTCAGCGACGCCACCACCGACCAGGAGGCCCTGACAGTGTGGGCCAGGACGATCCTCGAGGCTGATCCTCAGGCCGCGGATGACTCATGGCAGCTCCATCGCCGCTTGGAGGCACCTGAACCGGTTCGGACCGCCGAGCGCTTTGGCGGTGAGCAGTCGAACACCTCGATCATGGTTGGCGACGCCATCATCGTCAAGATGTTCCGCCGCCTCGAACCCGGCGACAATCTCGACATCACCATTCACGGCGCCCTCAATGACGCCGGCGTCTCCTCGGTGGCCAAGCTCTACGGTCACATCTCCGGGCAGATCCCGGCTGACGAGGACATCCAGACCGATCTGGCCATGATCATCGAGCGGCTTCCACATCCCCAGGATGGCTGGGAACTCATCACCGACAAGGCTGCCGATCTGGAGGACGTCGCCGATCTCGTCGCCGACCTGGGCCGATGCCTGCGAACCATCCACTCTGCGTTGGAGCAGACCTTTGGGACGGCCGAGTTGGACGGGGGCCAGATTGCCGACGACATGGTGCGTCGTCTCGACGCTGCAGTGGCGGCAGCCCCGGCGCTGGAACCACACCGCGACCTCCTCGCCACACGTTTCGAGAAGCTGCGCGGTCGCCGCCTGGCCGCTCAAAGGGTGCACGGTGACTTCCACCTCGGACAAACCCTGCTGACCCCCGACGGCTGGCGGATCATCGACTTCGAGGGCGAACCCCTCAAGACCCTGGCCGAGCGTCGCCTGCCGGACTCCCGCTGGCGTGACGTGGCAGGAATGGTGCGCTCACTGTCCTATGCCACCTCGGCCCATGCCGAACCCACCGCACCGGAGACATTGGCCTGGGCACAACGAGCTCGCGATGCCTTCCTGGACGGCTATGGTCGCCCGAACGACGCCGAATGCGACGTCTTGGCCGCCTACGAGGCCGACAAGGCCGGATACGAAACCGTCTATGAAACCCTCAACCGGCCGGCCTGGGTTGACATCCCGTTGTCGGCCATTCGGGCGATGGTGCAGGATTGATGATGTCCCCGCCCCACGAACCTCCGTCGAGTCACCGACCCGACGGCGACATCCACACCAACGACATGCCAGGAGGACGACATGGCTCACGATGAGTTCGGAGGACTCACCGGTTGGGACCTCGAGGGGTTCCATTCCGGTGGGGACACGGAGGTGTGGAAGCGACTCGGCTCCCACGTCGTCACCATTACCGACGACGAGCGCGGCCCCATCACCGGGACCCGCTTTGCCCTCTGGGCCCCCAACGCCCAGGCCGTCGAGGTGATCGCGGACTTCAACTGGTGGACCGGTGACCCGATGCGTCTCATCCCGGGATCTGGGGTCTGGGGCGCCTTCATCGAAGGGGTGGGCGAAGGCACTCTCTACAAGTTCCGCATCCAGGACCAGTGGGGCAACTGGCACGAGAAGGTTGACCCGATGGCCCGCTACTCCGAGCAGGCCCCGCAGAACGCGTCCATCGTCACCGAGACCCACTACGAGTGGAATGACGACGAGTGGATCGCCCACCGTGAGGCCTCGCACGCCCATGCCGAACCGATGAGCGTCTACGAGGTCCACCTGGGCGGATGGCGTCACGGGCTGAGCTACCGTCAGCTGGCTGACGAACTGGTCGACTACGTGCTGTGGCAGGGCTACACCCACGTGGAGTTCATGCCGCTGGCCGAGCATCCCTTCGCCCCGTCCTGGGGTTACCAGGTCACCGGATACTTCTCACCGACCAGCCGTTACGGCTCCCCCGACGACCTGCGTTACCTCATCGACAAGCTCCACCAGGCCGGCATCGGCGTCATCATGGACTGGGTTCCGGGGCACTTCCCCAAGGACGACTGGGCTCTGGGACGCTTCGACGGCACCGCCCTCTACGAGCACGCCGATCCGCGCCAGGGCGAGCACGTGGACTGGGGCACCTACATCTTCAACTACGGCCGCAACGAGGTGAAGTCCTTCCTCGTCTCCAACGCGCTGTACTGGATCAGCGAGTTCCACGTCGACGGTCTGCGCGTCGACGCCGTCGCCTCGATGCTCTACCTGGACTACTCCCGCGAGGAGGGTCAGTGGGTGCCCAACAAGTACGGCGGACGAGAGAACCTGGAGGCCATCGACTTCCTGCGCTATGTCAACTCACACCTGTACTCGCGCCACCCCGGCATCCTCATGATTGCCGAGGAGTCGACCAGCTTCCCCGGCATCACCAAGCCGGTCGATCACGGCGGCCTGGGATTCGGGTTCAAGTGGAACATGGGTTGGATGAACGACTCCTTGCGCTACATGGAGCTCAATCCGTTCCATCGTCAGTATCACCACGGCGAGATGACCTTCGCCATGGTGTACCAGTACTCGGAGAACTTCATCCTGCCGATCAGCCATGACGAGGTCGTGCACGGCAAGGGATCCATGATCAACAAGATCCCCGGTGACGACTGGCAGCAGTTCGCGTCCCTGCGAGCCTTCTACTCCTACATGTGGTCCTTCCCGGGCAAGCAGCTCATCTTCATGGGTCAGGAGTTCGGCCAGCGTCACGAGTTCGACGAGTCCGCCAGCCTCGAGTGGTTCGTCGCCGATCTGTGGGGTCACGGTGGTCTCAAGCGCCTCTTCCGCGATCTCAACATGATCTACAAGGAGAACCCCGCCCTGTGGCAGCTCGACAGCGATCCGCGCGGATTCGAATGGATCAACGCCGACGACGCCGGCAACAATCTGTTCTCCTGGCTGCGCCGCAGCGAGGACGGCTCGACGATCGCCTGCTTCACGAACTTCTCCCCCAACCCGCAGACCGACTACCGCGTCGGACTACCCGAGGAAGGCGTGTGGACCGAGATCCTCAACACCGATTCCTTGGAGTACGACGGAACGGGAGAGTTCGGAAACCTCGGCCAGGTCGTGGCCACCCCGCTTCCAGTTCCCGATCGCTTCCCGGCCGTCGCCACCGTGTGCGTCCCGCCGATGGGCTCGGTGTGGCTGCGCCACGATCCCTCGGCAACCGCTGCTCTGCCCGGCGATCCGGGAATGCAGTGACTCTGGCAAGGAGGATTGTTCGTGGTCGATGACGAGTCCGATCCCGAGGACTTTCGGATTCAGGTCGAGGTGGTAGGCGACTGTGGTCGCCTGCTGCTCGACGATCCGCCATATCCGGAGGGTCTGACGCGGGCCATCTCATTGGCCTCCGACGACGCCATCCTCGGTCACGAGGTGCGTCGTCTGGAGGCCCGGGTGACCGTCGACGACGGAGACGTCATCCATGCCCTGCACCGGGCCGGATACCGCCGTGAGGGACGGCTACGCCAAGCCGGCAGCCGAGGGGATGGCTGGGTGGACGAATTCGTCTACTCCCGACTGGCCACCGACGAGATCTACACCCGGACCGGTCACACCGGCATGCTCGACTCGGTGCTGCCCACCAAACGGGTCATCTCCCACGTCCTGGTCCACGACGAAGTCGGGCGGGTTCTCATGTGCGAGACGACGTACAAGCCTGACTGGGAACTCCCCGGCGGTGTCGTCGAGCCGGTGGAATCTCCCCATGCCGGAGCAGTTCGGGAGTGCCGGGAGGAATTGGGCGTGACCATCGACATCCCTGCCACCCCCGTCCTCATCGATTGGATGCCACCTGCCCTCGGGTGGTCTGACGCCATCGAGTTCATCTATGCCGCCGGTGTGGTCGAACCGTCCCTCGCCGCCATCATGAATCCTGCTGACGGCGAGATCGGCCATCTGCACTGGGTGGATCCTGCTGACGTCCCTGCACACGTCACCGAGCTGTCGGCCCGACGTATCGCGGCCATACTGGCAGATCCCACCCCACGTGCCACTGAGAACGGGTTTTCGTTGTAACCCTGGGGTGGTGAACGAACGTTCGGCCCTGGTGGTTATGCTTCTTCGTCGTTGTCCTGGAAGAAAAATGACTGAACACACAGGAGGACCACCTACATGTCATCAACTGCGTCCCAGATCGTGGACGTGGTGGGCGGCCGCGACAACATCGTCAGCCTGACCCACTGCGCAACCCGCCTGCGGTTCCAGCTTCGTGATTCCTCGTCCATCGACAAGGCCGAGGTGGAGAAGATCCCCGGCGTCATGGGCGCTGTGCCCCAGTCGGGCAACCGTTATCAGGTCGTCATCGGCGGCGCCGTCAACAGCGTCTACAACGACATCATGAACCTGCCGGGCATGCAGAACTTCGGCTCCGAGGACGGCAAGCAGTCCGATGCGGACGTCAAGGCCGCACATCGTTCCAAGGGCCCGCGCGGCAAGTTCTCGTGGCTTGACAACCTGTTCGAGTACCTGTCGGACTCCTTCCGTCCGATCATGGGCGCCCTGCTCGGCGCCTCGCTGTTCATCACCTTCATGGCCCTCATGGGTTCCATGGGAGTCATCGGCAACTGGGCCGACTCCCGTGTCTCCCTGCCTCCGAGCTGGCAGTTCGTGAACCTGGCCTGGCAGTGTGTTTTCTACTTCTTGCCGCTGTTGGTCGCCTACAACGCCACGAAGCGCCTCAACGCCGACCCCTGGGTCGGGTTCTCGGTCATGGCCGTCGTCATGCTTCCGGGATTCACCGAGCTCGGTAAGGCGGCACATCCGCTGTCCCTGGGCGGATTCAAGGTCGACGTCGTTGACATCTTCGGCCTGCCACTGACGATCTTCAACTACGGCTCCCAGGTCTTCCCTCCCCTCATCATGGCGGCCATCCTGGCTCCGTTGTACAAGTGGCTGAAGAAGGTCATCTCCCCCAATGTTCAGATGATCTTCGTGCCCTTCCTGACCATGCTCATCATGATTCCGTTGACGGCCTTCCTCATCGGCCCCATCGGTGTCTACGCCGGCGCCGGCCTGGCCAACGGGCTCAAGGCGGTCAACGACGTCTCCCCGTTCATCTTCGCCGTCCTCATCCCTCTGCTCTACCCGTTCATGGTCCCGCTGGGCCTGCACTGGCCGCTCAACGCCGTCATGCTGCTCAACATCCAGACGCTGGGCTACGACTACATCCAGGGCCCGATGGGTGCCTGGAACTTCGCCTGCTTCGGCGCCACCGCTGGCGTCCTCTTCCTGTCGGTCCGTGACAAGGACGTGACGATGCGTCAGACGGCGACCGGCGCCCTCGCCGCCGGCCTGCTCGGCGGTATCTCCGAGCCGAGCCTCTACGGCATCCACCTGCGCTACAAGAAGATCTACCTGTCCATGCTGGTCGGCTGCCTCGTCGGTGGCGTCATCATCGGTGCCGGCGGCGGCCTGCACACCCCGGCCTTCGTCTTCACCTCCTTGCTGACGATCCCGGCCTTCGACAAGATCGGTCTGTACGCTGTCGCCATCGCGGCCTCCTTCTTCACCGCCATGGCCCTGGTCATCGTGCGCGACTACCGTGACGACGACGAGAAAGCTGCTGCCAAGGCTCGTCGTGATGAAGCTGAGGCCACCAACACCGAGTCGTCGGCTCTCGCCCCCGCCCCGGCTGCCGCTGCGCCCGTTGGGGCTGCCACCGCGGTTGCCACCAAACCCGAGACGGAAACTGCCACGGTTGAGGGAGTCGAAGCCCCCACGGCCGCGGAGGTCGCATCCGAGGCCATCACCATCGCCTCCCCTCTCAAGGGGCGTGCGGTTCCGATCTCCCAGATTCCCGACCCGGTCTTCTCCACCGGCGTCGTCGGTGACGGCATCGCCATCGAGCCCAGTGACAGCACGGTCGTCTGCCCTGCCGACGCCACCGTCGTCACCGCTCCAGAGTCCGGCCACGCCTTCGGGCTCAAGCTCGATTCGGGCGTCGAACTGCTCATCCACGTCGGTGTCGACACCGTCGAGCTGGGCGGCAAGGGATTCGACGTCAAGGTCAAGGCCGGCGATCACGTCAGCGCCGGTCAGCCCCTGGTCGTCTTTGATCCCGCCGTCATCGACGAGGCGGGCTACTCGAAGATCACCCCGGTCCTGGTGACCAACGGGTTCGACTACTCCAACGTCACCGGCATTCCTGCTGACGACGTCACCACGAGCACCCCGGTCATCACCGTGGTGAAGTGAGTTGAGGGCGGCCGGATCAAGACCCGGCCGCTTCTATCCCCACAGACGAAGGAGGCCGGCACCGTGATGGTGCCGGCCTCCTTGTTGTTGTCCTCGTCAGTCCCACAAGGACGGCATCGGTGAGGAGACGATTGTCTCGGCGATACCTCCGGGAACCTCCGCCGTCATGAGGGAACCGTCTGCACGTCGCAATCCCGAGATCGGGTGCGTTCCGCGCAGACTGGGACGCAGCGGGCCCTGGTCGCTCAGCGGGATCCGAACCGGCTCGACGCCGATGTGATGGAGCTCCCCGCGTACCGTCACCTCGCGGTCATGACCTGACAAGATCTGGAAGGTGATCGCGTCACGTTCCAGCTTCACCAGCATGTGCGAGTCGCCAATGAGCATGTGGTGCTTGATGGATGTCCACTGGGCCGGCAGCCGAGGATCGAAACGTAGGTTCTCTCGGTCATTGCGCATGCCCACGAATCCATGGACCAGACAACCCCACACACCACCGGTCGAGGCAACATGCACACCATCCGAGGCGTTGTGGTGGGTGTCGGCCAGGTCGCAGTAGAGGGCGTCCAGGAAGTACTCCATGGCCATCTCCTGATGGCCCACCTCGGCTGCCATCACTGACTGCACCACTGCTGAGAGGCTCGAGTCACCGGTCGTGATGGGGTCGTAGTACTCGAAGTCGGCGAGCTTGACCGCCTGGGTGAATTGGTCCCCCTGCAGGAACAGGGCCAGCACGACGTCGGCTTGCTTGAGTACCTGGAACCGGTAGATCACCAGCGGGTGGTAATGCAGCAGCAGCGGACGCTTGTCGTCGGGGGTGTTCGTGAGGTCCCACAGCTCCCGGGAGAGGAATTGGTCGTCCTGAGGATGGATGCCAAAGGTGTCATCGAACGGGATGACCATTCCTGCGGCACATTCCTCCCAACCACTGACCTCGTCCTCGGTGAGGTCCAGTTCGGAGCACAGATGCTCAAACCACAGCGGGTCCTCATCCTTCATCCGCCTCATGACGCTGGCTGCGTCAATGAGGTTCGCCCGCGCCATGACATTGGTGTAGAGGTTGTTGTTGACGACCGTGGTGTACTCGTCGGGCCCGGTCACGCCATGAATGTGGAATTCCCGGCCTCCGTTGATCCGCCAGAAGCCCAGATCTGCCCACATCCGCGCCGTCTCGACGAGGACCGGAGCGGCATCGCGGAAGAGGAAGGTCTTGTCCCCCGTCGCACGAGCGTGGTTCATGATCGCGTGAGCGATGTCAGCATTGATGTGATACTGAGCCGTACCTGCGGCGTAGTAGGCGGAGGCCTCCTCACCAGTGATCGTCCGCCACGGGAAGAGAGCTCCCCGCTCGGACAGTTCTTCGGCTCGTCGTCGGGCTTGTGGAAGAGTGTTGACCCGGAACCGCAGGGCGTTCTCAGCGATTCGCGGATGGGTGTAGGTCAGCATCGGGATGACGTAGACCTCGGTGTCCCAGAAGTAGTGGCCTTCATAGCCAGATCCGGTCACACCCTTGGCAGAGATACCCAGCTGGTCAGCGCGGGCCGAGGCCTGAGCAATCTGGAAGAGGTTCCACCGCACCGCTTGCTGGATACCTGCCGGCGCACCCTCCACCTCGACGTCGGCCGTCGCCCAATAGTCGTCGAGCCACTCTCGCTGCTCGTCGTAGTAGACCCGATGGCCCTGCTCGCGGACTCGGTCGAGGCTGCGACGAACACGGTCGAACAGTTCGTGCACCGGCACCCCTCGCGAGGAGTGATAGGCCACGGCCTTGTCCACTCGGATGGGGCGACCCTGGGTGGCCTCGATGCGGTAAACCCGTTTGCCACACCCGGGCTCGGTGTCGATGAGGGAGACGCACTCGTTGTCGGTGGTGATCTCGTGATCAGCGCCCACGGCCAGCGTCATCCCGGACCTGGCCGTGTGGAACCCCAGGATCATCCGCCGGTCCGAGTGCCAGTCCTTCTCCGCGACGAGCACCTCGTCGGCAAACTTGCGGGCCTGACGAGGATCGTCGGCATTCCCCGAGTCCTCAGGACAAACGTGATACTCGTCCATGCCGTCCTCACGATTGAGGATCTGAGAGCTGATGACGATGGGGGCATCCCCCTCGAGCATCGTCACCTCGATGCTCATGAGAGCCATGTGACGGTGGGTGAAGGACACCATCCGTGACGTCGCCACCCGCAACAGCTTGCCCGCCGGAGTCCGCCACACCAGTTCGCGACGCAGCACCCCTTCACGGAAGTCGATCCAGCGCTTGTACGACTGAATCTCGTTGACGCTGAGCAGCAACGGCTCGTCGTCAACATAGAGCTTCATGAGTTTGGCGTCGGGGACGTTGACGATCGTCTGACCGGTGCGCGCAAAGCCGTAAGCATTCTCGGCGTGATGGATGTCCCAGATCTCATGGAACCCGTTGATGTAGGTCCCGTGACTGAAGGAGTCACGCCCTTCAGACGGATTGCCGCGCATGCCGAGATACCCGTTGCCGACCGAGAACAAGGTCTCGGTCTTTCCCAGGTCGTCGGTACTCGGTGCCGTCTCGACGATCGCCCACGGATCGTCGGGAAAGCGCCATCGATCCATCGGGTCGGTGCCCGTTCGCGTCATGCCATCTCCTCAGCCATCTCGTCCAGGTCATCGACCACTCGGTCAGCACCCACCTCACGCAGCCGGTCAGCACCCACGCCGCGATTGACGCCGAGCACCATTCCAAATCCACCAGCCGCACCTGCGCGCACTCCCGAGACCGCATCCTCGACGACAACGCATTGCTCCGCAGACACACCAAGCAGATCAGCTCCACGGAGGTAGGTGTCAGGGGCGGGCTTTCCAGGCAGGTTCTCCGCCTTCGACCGGTTGCCATCGACCAGCACCGGGAAATCCTCGCTCATACCGGCTGCCTCGAGCACCACAGCGGCATTGCGCGACGAGGACACCACAGCCATCGCCACACCGCGTTCGCGAAGCAGATCCACCCAACGGCGAGACCCCGGGTAAGGCTGGATGCCGTCTCGGGCCAGCACCGTGTTGAACAGGTCATTCTTTCGATTTCCCAACCCGCAGATCGTCTCGGCATCAGGAGCATCGGAGGGATCCCCCTCCGGGAGAGTGATGCCGCGGCTGGCAAGGAAGTCACGTACCCCGTCGTATCGAGGTTTGCCGTCCACGTAGGCGAAGTAGTCCTCGTCGGTGTAAGGATCCTGGCCCTCGCGATGGGCCAACTCCTCGTTGAACATCTCCTCCCAGGCACGCATGTGAATCAGCGCGGTAGGGGTGAGGACACCGTCAAGGTCGAACAAAACGGCATGGAACTTCTCGTCGAATGGGGTCGAGTCCATGGTCTCCATGCTATTGGTCGATGACGACACGTCCAGCTGGGTTGGGGCAGACTTGTCCCCACGTGCTCACGGCCCGGGAGCGTACTCCCGGGCCGTGAGCACGTCTGGAGGCGACGATCAGAACAATGCTGCTGCCAGCGAACGTCGCGCGGCTGCCACATCAGGATCGGACTGTCCCACCATGGCGAAGAGCTCCAACAGGCGAGTGCGAGCGGCTTCGCGCTCCTCGTCGTGGATGGTGCGCACCACCTGGATGATCCGGTTGAACGCGTCAGCAGTCCGTCCGCCCATGAGCTCGACGTCGGCAGCGGCCAGCTGGGCTTCGACGTCGTGAGGATTCTGCTGGGCAGCGGTGAGCAGTGCCGCAGCGTCCTTGCCGTCCAGCCGTGCCAGCAGCGCTGCCCCGTTACGTCCCGCGATGAGGACGGGGTCGTTGGGCTCCTTGGCCAGCAGCGCGTCATAGGCGGCGACCGCATCGTCGAACCTCTTGGCGTCCATGAGCTTCTCGGCCTCGACCGTGCGCGGGTCAGGGCCAACGGCTTCCTCGCTGCTCGCCTGGACCGTCACCGGCTCCGCGCGACCGACCATGCCACCGGCCGTCGCCGCCTGAGTCACCTGGTTGGTGATCTGACGGAACTGCTGCTCGTCGATCGTGCCCTGGGCCAGCGGTGCCAGCTGTCCACCGATGACGGCGACGAGCATCGGAACGGCCTGAACGCCCAGGCTCTTGGCCAATTGAGGCTGGGCGTCGATGTCGACGTGCACCAGCAGCCATTTGCCGGCGGCCTCGTCGGTGACTCGACGCAGCACGGACGACATCTGCTCGGCACCATGGGCATTCGGTGTCGTGAACTCCACCAGCACCGGGTGCTGCACCGACTTCTGAAGCAGCGAGTTGAAATTCTCCTCGGTACCCTCGATCACCCAGGTCCTGGTGGTTCCCGAGCCAGTTGGGGCGGGTCCGGCAGGAGAGTCGGAGGAACCAGCTGCGGCTGCCAGCCCCGACAGATCGACGGCATCATGACGATGAATCGAGTCAGAAGACATGTCGTCCATTCAACCAGACCTCTCGTAATCCGCCCCAGCATCGGTGACGATCGATGGTCTGAACGCCCTGATTCCTCACGGTGACCTGCCGCAGTGCTCCGCTCGGTGACAGAATGGCCCCATGGCTCATGAACGTGCTGGGAAACCTGCCCAGGAATCCGATCTCATCGATGTCGATGCCGTCCTGTCGGCCTACCACGACATCACTCCCGATCCCTCCAACCCGGACCAGGTGGTTGTCTTCGGCACCTCGGGTCACCGCGGCTCCTCCTTGGACGGCGCCTTCAATGACGCCCACATCGCCGCCACGACCCAGGCAATCGTCGAGTACCGTGCCTCCCAGGGCATCGACGGTCCGTTGTTCATCGGCAAGGACACCCACGCCCTGTCCATGCCCGCGTGGACCACTGCCATCGAGGTACTGCGTGCCAACGACGTCGAGGTCGTTGCCGAGCATGACGACGAGTGGACCCCGACCCCGGCGGTCTCGCGAGCCATCATCGTCCACAACCGCCTGCGCGAGGGACGCCAGGCTGACGGCATCGTCGTCACCCCCTCGCACAACCCGCCGCGCGACGGCGGCTTCAAGTACAACCCGCCGCACGGTGGTCCGGCCGACACCGATGCCACCGGTTGGATCGCCGACCGCGCCAACGAGCTACTCGCCGATCCGTCGGCTATTCGTCGCAAGCCGTACGCGCAGGTGCGCGACGAGGTCTCCCGTTACGACTACCGCAGCGCCTACTGCGACGACCTGCGCAATGTCATCGACCTCGACGCCATTGACGAGGCCGGGGTACACATCGGCGCTGACCCGCTGGGCGGCGCCTCGGTGCAGTACTGGGAGTACATCGCCGATCATCTCGGCATCGATCTGACGGTCGTCAACCCCGAGGTCGATCCGACCTGGCGATTCATGACCCTCGACACCGACGGCAAGATCCGGATGGACTGCTCCTCCCCGTCCGCGATGGCCTCCCTCATCGCCAACAAGGACGCCTATGACATTGCCACCGGTAACGACGCCGACTCCGACCGCCACGGCATCGTCACCCCTGATGCCGGTCTCATGAATCCCAATGCCTACCTGGCGGTGGCGATCGGTTACCTCTTCGCCCATCGTCCCGGGTGGGGTCTCGGCGCCGGTATCGGCAAGACCCTGGTGAGCTCCTCCCTCATCGACAAGGTGGCCGCTGATCTCGGTCGTCGCCTCGTCGAGGTGCCGGTTGGCTTCAAGTGGTTCGTGCCCGGCCTGACGCGTGGCAATCTTGGATTCGGTGGCGAGGAATCCGCTGGTGCCTCCTTCCTCGACCTCGACGGCCACACCTGGACCACCGACAAGGACGGCATCCTCCTGGCCCTGCTCGCCAGCGAGATCAGAGCCGTCACCGGACGTTCTCCCTCCGAGCACTACGCCGATCTGGAGAACCGCTTCGGCAAGTCCTACTACGCCCGTATCGACGCCGACGCCAACCGTGAGCAGAAGGCCCGCCTCAAGGCCCTCTCCCCCGACGACGTCTCCGCCGACGCCATCGCTGGCGAGAGGATCGAGCAGATTCTCACCACGGCGCCGGGCAATGGTGCTCCCATCGGTGGCATCAAGGTCATCACCGAGAATGCCTGGTTCGCCGCCCGTCCGTCCGGCACCGAGAACAAGTACAAGATCTACGCCGAGTCCCTGCGCGACGCCGCCCACCTGGCTGCCGTGCAGACGGAGGCCCGCGAGATCGTCGACAAGGCCCTGCAAGGCTGACGCAGTGACATCATGAGCGCTGCATCGCCCCGACCGCTGGGATGCGGTCGGGGCGATGTCATGTCCATCACGATGTCACGTGCAACATGGTCACTTGGGATGGGCCAGGTTTGTCCGCAAGCCGGCCATCTGAATGACGCGCTGGATCGTCAGGTCGCGATCCTCCGGGCGCCCGACGTAGTCGATCTCACGCAGGCCTTGGTCCTGAGCCGCCGACTCGAAGATGAAATGGCCATAACCGAGCAGACGTCCGAGGAAGGGCTGCTCGACCGAGATGTCGAGAATACGAGTCATGGGCATCGTCGCCAGGTGCTGATCGAAGATGCCATGGACGCGGAAAACCCGCATGTTGGTGATGACGAAACGGTCCATGTGATCCAGGTGAAAGCGCAGTGCTCCCCAGGTCGCCAAGGAGATTCCCATCACGAGGGGGAGGCCCCACCACCGCTGCGCAAAGACCATTGAGATGAACAGCAGTGTTGCCAACACCATGGCGATCGTTGGGGCCACCAGGACGATCCAGTGCTTGGAAACCTCGTCAATGACGTACTCCCCCTCGCCGACCAGCAGGTGTCGGTCAACATCGGGGTCTATGAAACGACGGATGACGTCGGGCAAGGTCAGGACTGCCCGCCCAGTGCCCTGATGAACCCGAAGAGGCCACTAAAGAAGCCACGAATCACGCGAGCAGTACCAGCCGGATCCGTGAAGGCGTAGTACAAGCAGAACACGACGAGGAACACGACGATGATCGTGTGGATGGTCTTCTTCACGTTCACTAAGGCTCCTTGCTCGGCACGTGGCCCGGGGAAGGGCTCGGGGACACTGCAAAGCCATTCTTGACCGAACGATCTCTTCCGCACCACTCGCAACGCCGAGCAGAACGCACATCGTCACAAGGCCCACTGGTGTGGACAGCAGATCGCACCGCATCGCATAGATGCTCCGGACAAGGTCGGTCAATGTCGTGTCGAATACCCACCCCGACTGACTCCGGCTTGGCTGGCAGTGCAAGGATTGACGCATGGAGAACTTCAACAATGATCCCTTTGCGTGCATCGACCACGTTGGTTTCGCCGTCAAGGACATGGACGAGGCCATCAAGTACCACTGCGACGTCCTCGGCTTCCACGTCCTCCTTCGCGAGAAGAACGAGGGCCACGGCGTCGAGGAGGCGATGATCGCCACCGGCAAGCGCGGCGAGGAGAGCACCGTCGTCCAGCTGCTGGCTCCTCTCGGCGAGGACAGCACCATCGGAAAGTACATTTCCAAGAACAAGAACATGATCCAGCAGGTGTGTTACCGCACCTACGACCTGGACAAGACCATCGCCACCCTGAAGGAGCGCGGCGCCGTCTTCATCGGTGAGCCCTCCATCGGAACTGCTGGCTCCCGCGTCATCTTCCTTCACCCGAAGCACACCGGTGGCATTCTCGTCGAGATCACCGAGCCCCCGGCCGGTGGCATGCCCTACAAGGACTGATGTCACACCGTTGAGGTGAGAGGTTTTCGGGCCCCGGGGACAGTGTCCCCGGGGCCCGCCTCGTCCCGGTGAGTTGCGCCGTTGTAATTCGGTACCGATTGGTACCGTTGGAGTCACCTAATGAAAGGGGATCATCGGTGAGCACGAAAGACGTCTCTGACGGCCAGTTCGACGAGGAGACCGGACTCAACCTCTTCGACGACGCCGCCAGCGCGGCCGGTAGTTTCACCCATTCGATGTGGGGTTATGACCGCACCAGCGTCGACAACTACGTCCGGGAGATCGAGCAGCAGGTTTCGACCCTGAAGCAACTCACCCGGCACCTACGCGGACAGGTCTCCCAGGCCCAGGCTGAGGCCACCCAGACCGATTTCAAGCGTCTGGGAGTTCACGCCACCGAAATCCTCACCGCCGCGGAGGCCCAGGCCAAGGACATCGTCGCCATGGCTGGCAACGAGGCGGAGCGCATCAAGGAGGAAGGCCGTCGGGTCGTTGCTGACATGCGCGCCGCCGCACAGACCGAGTCCGACGATATCCGCGTCGCCGGGCTGGCGAACCAGCACGAGCTGCGTGACCAGGCTGCCAAGGATTCCCGTACCGCCGTCGAGCAGGCCCGCGTGCAGGCCCGAACCATCGTCGAGCAGGCCGAAACTCATGCCGAGGCCATCGTCACCGAGGCACGTACCAAGGCGTCGGTCATCGACCAGAACGCCCGAGCTCAGGTCTCACAGATCATCGAGAAGGCTCGTTCCGAGGCCGCCGAGATCACTGAGTCCGCTCGTCACGAAGCTGCCGAGATCACCCAGAAGGCACGAGAGGAGACCGCTGCCGTCACTGCAGAGGCTCGCGCCAGCCACGACCAGGCCATGGCCAAGATCAATGAGTTGCTCGAACAGGCCAAGGCCCATCAGCAGGCCAGCAGCGACACTGTCGCCAAGCGCACAGAAGAGGCCGACACCATCCGTCAGAGCGCACTCGAGGAGGCCGAATCCACGCGTAACCAAGCTGCTCGTGACGCGGAGAACCGTATTGCCACGGCTCACCGTCAAGCAGCCATGATGAAGGAACGCCTCGAGGAGCAATACGCCTGGCGCAAGGAACAGTTGGAACGCGAGACCGCTGCCCTGCTGCAGCGTAAGAAGGCCGTCCTCGCCCAGCTCAGCAACCTCAAGGCTCTGGCAGGGGAAGCCGAGAGCGCCTACCCCGATGCTGATCCGTTCGCCGAGCAGTCGGAGGCTGACAGCTCCGAGGACGCCACCATCGTCATCGACCCGAAGCCCAGGACTGACGGTATGCCGTCTGCGGCAAAGGCTCCCCAGGAAGATCAGGCCACCCAGGTGCTCCCAGCAACCAAGAATGACAAGGCCAAGGATGGCGAGCATGGAGGCGCGACCACCGCTCAGCAGTCAGAGTCCCGGGACTCCGAGGACGATGAGTCGGACAATGAGAAGACCCAGGTCCTCCCTCAGGGCAGCAAGCCCGAGAAGTGAGAACTGGCCCTGAAATGTGAGTGGCCCCGACCTGAAGGTCGGGGCCACTCACATTTCAGTAGGGAGCCAGGAATGACCTCGGGGTCAGAACAAGCGATCCTCCGGATGATCCATGCCACGTAGGGCGTCATAGTCGACGGTGACGCATTCGATGCCACGGTCCGTGGCCAGGGTGCGCGCCTGTGGCTTGATCTTCTGGGCCGCGAAGACCCCCCTGACCCGATCACCCAACAGGTGGTCGCGGTTCATGAGTTCCAGATAGCGGGTGAGCTGCTCCACCCCGTCGATCTCACCGCGTCTCTTGACCTCGACAGCAACGTAGACACCCTCGGCATCACGGCACAGCAGGTCCACCGGACCAATCGGCGTCATGTACTCACGGCGGACCAGCGACCAGCCTGCCCCAAAGGTGTCCGGATTCTCGGCGAGCAACTCCTGAAGATGAGCCTCCACCCCGTCCTTCTGCAGACCAGGGTCAGCTCCCAGCTCCTCGGTGACGTCGAGGAATTTCGGGCCCAGCAGGATTTGCAGATGATCTCCGGTCGGGGCATCAACCTCCCAGACCTCTTCGACCTCGGCGTCCACGGCGGCCGTGGCGGCCGGCTCGTCGGGCAGACAAGGACGGGTCGTCAAGGTGCACGGGGAACTCATCCAGTTCAGTGGCTTGTATGCACGGTCGTCGGCATGGACACTCACCGAGTTGTCTGACTTGACGACGATGAGCCGCTTCGCCCATGGCAGATGGGCGGTAAGACGACCGGTGTAGTCAACCTGGCAGGGCGCAATGACGAGACGCACGGAGTCGGACTTTACCTGCACCTCAGCCTCGACCTCGAACGCCATTCTGGTGCGCCGGCATGGGCCCATCCCCTCAGCATTGTCCTCCCCGGTACCAGGTGCGGCACAATGGACCCCATGGGTCGTCATCATGGTTCGCGCAAGTGGCAGCGTCGAGCCCGCCCCCTCAGTGCGACCAGCCATTCCCATTCTGAGTACAAGAGGGACGGTCAGCACGTCGTACGCATGGTGCCTGCTGACCGAGCGCTCAAGGTCTACACGTGCCCCGGGTGTCTTCATCCCATCCAGCCGGGAACCCCGCACGTCGTCGCCTGGCCGCATGAACCATCGATGTTCTCCACGTCCCCGGTCGAGGAGCGTCGTCACTGGCACACCGGGTGTTGGAGGTCGCGTCCATGAATGAGCTTCACCTGACCACCCTCGGTGACGGTCGTCAGGACGTCTACTGGTGTCACGGGGTCTTCGGGCAGGGAAAGAACTTCACCAGGGTCGCCAAGGACCTCCTCGCCACCGGTCCGGACGACTATCGCTGCATCCTCGTGGACCTGCCGAACCATGGCCGTTCCCCCTGGACACAGGATTTCTCCTACCCAGCCATGGCCAAGGCCCTCTCCGAGACGATCAGGACGACCAGCGGGGACCGCCCGGTTCATCTCCTGGGCCACTCCATGGGCGGCAAGGTCGTCATGCGGACAGTTCTGGACAATTTTGATCTTGCGCGCAGCCTCACCGTCGTCGATATGGCACCGGTGGATTCACGTCTCACCCGCCTGGATCCCCTCGTCCAGGCCATGAAATCAGTGAATCTGTGTGCCTTGACCACGCGACGCGAGGCCGAGGAGCAGATGTCCGATGTGATCCCTTCCGCGACGATCCGTCAGTTCTTGCTGCAGAACCTGCGGCATGACACCGGTGAGAACAACCGCTGGTACTGGCAGATGAATCTTGACCTGCTGGGTAGTGGCTTGTCAGACATTGGTTCGTGGCCGTCGGTCAATACGACCTGGGACGGACCGGTGCTGTGGATCACCGCCGAGGAGTCTGATTACGTCGGCCCAGATCACTCCCAGGCCATGCACGAGCTCTTCCCCCAGGTGCGCCGAATTCGAGTGAAGAACTCGGGTCATTGGGTGCACTCGGACCAGCCCGCAGTTTTCGTGCAGGTTCTGGCAGCTTTCCTGTCGCGCTGTCAGGGAGATCCCTCCTGACGCCGAGACTCAGCCCATCACCACCGAGCCGATACGGGTGTCGACCTTGGGGGAGCTCCCGTCCTCGGCCAACCCCTTGTCAGCGATTTCGGAGATGCTGTCGACACCTTCCCGATCAATGCTCCCGATGACTACGAATGAGTCTGGCAGCTTGGAGTCCCCGTACACCAAGGCGAATTGCGATCCCAGACGGTGCTGGGAATCTGTCACCAGAGCAAGGGTGCCCGCACCTACTGATCCGCCGGTCTTGGCTCCCTTCTCAACCGGGTACGAGTACCCGGGTCCGCCATTACCAGTGCCGGACGGGTCGCTGCACTGAAGGTACTTCGCGTCTCCGGTCGACAGCTTGTGACACGACGTGTCGTTGTAAAAACCTTGTTCGGCCAAGGACATGAACGAGTTGACGGCGCACGGAGCCGTGGCACGATCCACCGTCAGCACCACGGGCGCCTCGTTGATCGTCAAGGTGACGGTTGCCGATCCCGTCCTCTCAATCTCGTCGGAACGAGGCATGTCGACAGGACGAGCCGCTTTGCCTGTCACGGCGTAACCGCACGGACCGCTGGCCGCCGCTGGCGTCGGTGTCGTCGGTGCCGGGGCATGGGCGGGACTCTGCTGGGCTTCATGGGTGCTTGCTGGCTGGCTCGTCGTCGAGGGGGCAGCCGTCCACCAACGATCAGGGGAATCGCTGACCCCGGGCACCTCTCCGCGAGTCTGTGAACATCCGGCGAGCAGGGAGAACCCTGCAACGGCGACCGCGGTTGCTGCTCGGCACGTCATCCTCATGTAGTCCGTCCTTCTGCTATCTGGCAACGCGGTCAGGCTACCCACCGCTCCGACGGAATAGAGTGAGGACTCACGGGGTTACACAACCTGGACCTATTCGAAGGAGGACACCCATGGATCAGCAGAGCGACCGCTTCCGCTGGCACCCCGGAATCGTGGGTCCCGATAAGGAGGTGTCCGCCCTCATCACCCTGGTGCAGTCCTTCAACGACACCGGACGCGTACAGGCACGGGTCCGTGACGCGATCTTCACCGAACTCCCCCACCACGAGCTCGGTGAATTCGACATCGACTTCCTCCTGGACCACCGCGATTCCCGCCAGCCCATCATCTTCGACACTGACCATTTCGAGGGCTATGAACGCCCACGTCTGGTCCTTCACGAGGTCACGGATCAACTCGGACAGGCCTTCCTCGTCCTCGACGGCCCTGAACCGGCACTGGGCTGGGAGACCTTGGTGTCGTCGTTGACAAACCTCGTGGACTCCATGGGGATCCGTCTGACCGTTATCACTGATTCGATTCCCGTACCGACCCCTCATACCCGACCCGCCATGGTCACCCGATGGGCGTCGCGTCCCGAACTCATCCTGGGATCCACCTCGCCGTTTGGCCGCGTTCAGGTGCCGGCGTCCTTCCCGGTTGTCCTCGGGCAGCGGTTGGGGGAAACTAACCACGCCGTCATCGGCCTGGCGTCCCACGTGCCGCACTACCTGGCTGACCTGGACTACCCGGAGTCGGCCCGCGCCCTCGTCGAGGCACTGCGCGGCGCAACCGGCCTGGCCCTGCCCATCAACGCTCTGGCAATGGCCGCCAAGACCGTTCGTGCCGAGATCGACACCCAGGTCAATGGTTCTGAGGAGCTCAAGACCATGCTCCATGCCCTTGAGGAGCAGTACGACTCGCGAGTTGCCCAGCGCGAGCTCGGCACCACCGAGGTCACGGTCCCTGACGCCGAGGACATTGGTGCCGAGGTCGAGGACTTCCTGCGTTCCATCGACGACGGGGACGACCACGGGGACGATTCCCGCAGTGACGACAATCCTTCCGGTCCGCGGCGTGGCAACGACGGTGACGCCGACGACGACACCCCTGATTACCGTCCCCGTCGCGGAGGCGATTCGGACGGATAAGGGCATTGTCTGTACCCAGTCATAGACTGCCCAGCATGGATCTGGGAATCGACTTGGGAACCACCTACACCGCGGTTGCTGCTGTTGACAACGGAAACCACCCCCTGCTGCCCTTCCTCGACACGGAAGGAGACTCACACGACCAGCTTCCCAGCGTGGGCGCGGTCGTCGGTGGGTCCCTCGTCCACGGCTTTGAGGCCCGCCAGGCGATGGCCTGTGGAGCCCCTGGCGTCCGCTCGGTGAAGCGCCTCCTGGCGGCCCCCGGAGCCGGCCCGTCAACCCTGGTCCACATCGGGGAGATGGAGATCCCGCTGGTCGATCTGTGGGCCGACTTTCTGCGTCATGTCATCTCGTGCATCGACGTCCCCGGACCTCATCGTGCCGTCCTCGGTGTACCCGCCCACGCTCACACCGGACAGCGCCTCGTGACGATGGATGCTGCACGTCAGGCCGGCATTGATGTGCTCGGCCTCGTCAACGAGCCGTCTGCGGCCGGGCTGGAATTCGCCCTCCGTCAGGCCCGGAACCTCAATTCCAAGCGCACCAGGGTCATCATCTATGACCTCGGTGGTGGCACCTTCGACGCATCCCTGGTCAACATGTCCGGCCAGAGCCCGGAAGTCCTCGACTCCGTCGGTCTCAATGACCTCGGTGGCGACGACTTCGACGAGGTGCTGGCTGATCTGGCCGCACGTCATCTCAGCGACACCTCTGTCGATCGTGACGAACTCGTCGAGGCGTGCCGAATCGCCAAGGAAGCCCTGCGTCCCCAATCTCGGAACCTCCTCGTGGACCTCGACTCGACGACTCTTCGCATTCCGGTCGCCGAGGCGGCCGAAGCGTGCCAGCCGCTGGTCGATCGCACCATCGAGACCATGGATCCGTTGTCCTCCCTGCTCAACAGCGCTGACTCCGACGTCGCCGGTATCCATCTCGTCGGTGGCGCCACGTCCCTGCCGATCGTTCCCCGCCGGCTGCGCGAACTCTTCGGGCGACGAGTGCACCGTTCTCCCAACCCGACCTCGGCCACCGCGATCGGTCTGGCCGTCGCCGCTGACGCGGACACCCTGGGAATCCGTGACCGCCTCTCCCGCGGTTTCGGTGTGTTCCGCGAGACTGAGTCCGGACGAGGCATCGGCTTCGACGTCCTCACCGACCAGAGCACCCGGCTTTCCGGGACGACGACGATCACGCGAACCTACCGTTGCCGTCACAACATCGGCGTCTTCCGCTTCGTGGAGTTCTCGCGAACTGACGCCAACGGCGAACCGGTGGGTGACCTCATTCCCTTTGCCACTGTCGTCTTCCCCTTCGACGAGACTCTGCAGAACACGGGTACCGACCTCGACGCTGACCAGGTCGACGTCCACGAGGTCAACAACGGTCACCTCATCGAGGAGACCTACACCATCCTCGAGACCGGTATGGTCACCGCGACGATCACCGACGTCGACACTGGATGGTCCACCACCGTCACCATGGGACGTCCAACAACGACGAGCACCGGTTCGGTGCATCGATGAGCCCGACTGACAAGCCAGCCTCACTGCGCCACCTGCTGCACAGACTGATCACCATTCGCCCAGCTCCGGGACGCAACAAGCAGGCGGTCATCCTCATCATCCCGATGGCAGTGTCCTTGGTGACGATGGGGCTCATCACCGACCCGAGCCATGCCGCCATGGGAATGATGGGTGCCATGGGTGCGCTGGCGGGCAACAGCAATGCCCCACTGTCGCGCGCTCGAATCCTCATCGGCGTCGGCATCGCGACGGTCTTCTCCCAGTGTCTCGGCCTGTTGTCCATGCGGGTGGAGTGGATCATGCCGCTCATCCTGGCCGCATGGAGCCTCGTCATCATCTGGACCTGGCACGCTCTGCAGTTGGGTCCGCCGGGACCTCTCAACATTCTCTTCGCCGGGGCTTTCGGCGCCTACATGGCCAGCCATGGGTGGACGATCGCAACGGTCTTCACCTCGACCGGCCCTTCCTTCCTCATCGCCGCCATGGTGTCGATGATCATCTGCTTCATCTCGCCGCACCGACCGGTGCGGCTCGCCGTCGAGAAGGCCGAGACAGCGGTCAACAATTATTGTGAGCCCGACGAGGATGCCGACAGCCACGAGGTTGCCCGGCTGCGCTCGGCAGCCCACGCTGCCATCCATCAGGCGTGGTGGGCCTACAACGACGGTCACGCCTCCGGGGCCGACAACCCGTCGGAGATGTCCGAGCTCTCCGAGCTGAGAGCCCGACTCGTCACCGCCCACATGCGCCTGGAGCACGAGCTGAGGCTGGAAGCCTTCCCATCCGCCGACGTGTCTCTTCCAGACCATCTGGACTGGACCCCGCTGGGGCGACCCAAGGCAAGTTATCTGCTCCGGACAGCACTGGAGCGTGGCTCCCGACCGACAATGCTGGCACTTCGAGCAGCCACCGGCGTCTTCTTCGCCGCCTTGCTCATGATCCTGCTGCCCTTCGGCCATCCTTACTGGGCCATCCTCAGCGTGCTGATCCTCATGCACATGGACGCCACCCGCTCCGACATGACCATCCGGGCCATCCACCGCGTGCTCGGGACGGTCATCGGGCTGGGGCTCTACCTGGCCGTGGCAGCCTTCGGACCGTCAGGTTGGGTCCAGATCGGCCTCATCATCGTCTTCCTGTGGATCATGCAGGCCATGGTGACGCGCAATTACGGCATCGCCTGCATCTTCATCACCTGTTTCGCACTGCTCATGACACCACTCACCCAGCCCGGTGAGATGTACCAGCTGGCCCAGGACAGGATCCTTGAGACGGTTGTCGGTCTGGCCGTCGGCATCATCACGATCCACGTCGTCGGTCGGCGGGCTCCCGTGCTTCTGGTGCGCAGTCAGTACCGCCGCACCTTGCGCTCGATGATGCCTGTGCTGCGGTCGCTGGCAGACGGCCACACCAGTACCTCACAGGCCCAGGTGGAACGCAACCAGATGGTCCATGAATTGATCCGCGGATCTGCCCTGCTCTCTGCTACTCGCCCCGACGCTCCACAAGCTCTGCAGGACTGGTCCAAGGTCGATCGCACCGTCACCGAGACCGGCTACGACCTGCTATCGGTGTGTTGGCACACCATCGACAAGCCCGTGCCGTGGGCACGCCGGCTGTTGGCCGACATCGCGGTCTTCATCACCGGTCTACCTCCGATCTCCAGTCAGAACCTCGATGCCCACATCGTCGTCGATGAGATGGAGAAGATCCGCCTCGACATGGTCACCTCCCTACCGGGGGTCAGGTGAACGAGTACATCGTCCTGACGGACCCGGTCGAGGCTGAACTGGAGATCAAACGCTCGATCTTCCGAACCAAACTGGTCCGCGTCGAGACCGAGGAAGAAGCTCGTGACGTCATCGCCCAAGCGAGACGAGATGGCCACGATGCCCGTCACCACGTCTCCGCCTTCGTCATCGGACCTGATCGCCATGCCCAGCGCTGCAGCGACGACGGCGAGCCTGCTGGAACAGCCGGAGTGCCGACCTTGAAAGCCCTCACAGCCTCGAATTCTGACGACCAGCCGCATCTGTCGGACGTCGTAGCCGTCACGAGCCGGTGGTTCGGTGGCATCAAGCTGGGAGCTGGCGGCCTGACCCGCGCCTATGGCAACGCGGTCACCAAGGTCTTGGACTCGGCCTCGCTGCATCGTCGAGTCCTCATGGACACCTTCACGACCCTACTCGACCTACGACAAGCTGGCCACGAAGAAGGAGTCATCCGAGCTGCCGGACACGAGGTCGTTACGGTCGACTACACCGCAGACGGGGCCCTCCTCACCTTGGCTTGCCGAGCGGGTCAGGCCGACCATCTGGCTGTCGAACTGGCCGAGCTCCTGGGCCGTGACGTCGATCTGACGCCGAGGGCGCAGCGTTGGGTCGACCTCACGCACTGAGACGGAGCGGCCACGAAATTGGTCTGATGCCCTAGGCTCACGACGTGCACACATCTCAGCCGCGCACCGTGGCAGTCATCCATAATTCGGTGAAGACTGCCACCAACCCCCAGTGGCGCACTCTCATCGAGGACAAATGCCAGGAGCACTTGGGGGTCAACCCGTCCTTCCTTCCCACCACCGACGATGACTTCGGTCACGGCCTGGCCATGAGCGCTGTCAATGATGGCGCCGACCTCGTCCTGGCCTTGGGCGGCGACGGAACAATCCGTCAGGTCGCAGCTGGTCTAGCAGGTACCGGAGTCCCGATGGGGATTCTCGGCATGGGGACGGGCAATCTTCTGGCCCGCAATCTCAATCTGCCCCACACTGATCTGGCGGCCTCCCTCGACGCCGTACTGACCCGCCCAGTGCGAGCCATCGATCTTGGTTACGTCCGTTTCGACGAGTCCGAGGAGATCTGCTTCACCGTCATCATTGGCATGGGCATGGATGCTCAGATGATGGCCGGCACCCAGGACCGTCTCAAGGACAGACTCGGATGGCTGGCCTATGTGGCATCAGGTGCCCAGACCCTCATCCAACCCGGGTTCCAGGCCCGCACCAGCGTCGATGGTCGCAAACCGGTCGTCACGCGGGCTCGGACAGTGCTGGTGTGCAACTGCTCCGTCCTGCCTGGTGGGGTCGATCTCGTCCCGGACGGCCGTATTGACGACGGCACCCTGGACGTCCTGACCCTGTCTCCCCACGGGATCGTCGGCTGGGTCGCCGTCCTCAACCATTTCGTCACCCGGCATCGTCACGGACACCGACTGGTGCGTCACGCCTCCTCACGAACAGCGCTCGTGAGGTCTGGTTCCGGGCCGATCCTCGCCGAGGTTGATGGCGATCTGGTGGGCAAGGTGACGACGATGAGAACACGGGTGGCCCCCGGAGCCCTGCTGGTGCGGGCCTGAGGGCCCCGGATGGATTCGGACCTGACCTCTCAGGCCTGAGCCAAGGCGTGGGCCAGGTCACGTCCGCGACGGGCGGCGTCGTTGAGGAAAGCGGGGAAATCGGAAGTGGCGTCACCATCGGCGGAGTCCGACAGGATTCGCACGACGGCGAAGGGCACCCCGAGGTGGCTGGCAGCCTGCGCCAGAGCCGCACCCTCCATCTCGACCGCACTGGCGTCAAAGGTGGTGCGCAACCACGCGACCTTCTCGGCCTGAGCGATGAACTGGTCGCCACTGACGATGGTTCCGGCGACGACGTGGTGACCGCGCGGCCCCTCGAGAGCCTGCAGCGCCCCCAGTACCTTGGTGGAAAGATCCGGATCCGGCTCCCAGAATGCTGGCTCCCCGGGGATGATGCCGATGGGGTTGCCAAAGGCAGTGTCGTCAGCGTCGTGCTGTCGGAACTTGTCCCCGACGACGACGTCACCGATACCCAGACCGGGGGCTACGGCACCAGCGACACCGGTGAAGACGATGCTCGTAGCGCCGGCCTGAACCATGGCTGAGGCCGCCAGGGCCGCATTCACCTTGCCGATGCCACACTTCGCCAGCACCACCGGTGTTCCGTCCAACCGGCCGCGCAGCAATTCGCACGGACCGTCCAACTCCACGACCTCGTCAAGGTCCTCGCGGATGAGACGGACCTCATCCTCCATTGCACCCATCAGGCCAAGCACGTCGTCAACATCCTTCGTCAGTCGCCGTCACGATTCGAGGGACAGATGGTCTCACTCGAAGGGGGACGGATCACCGGCACCGCGGCGTGTGATCACTGCTTCCCCAGAGGTGAAGTCAACCACCGTCGTCGGTTCGATGCCACAGTCTCCAGAATCGATGACGGCGTCCAGATGATCACCGATCTCGTCCTGGACCTGCCAACCGTCGACCATCGGGGTACCATGCCCGGGCATGATGAGGGTCGAGGAGACGATCGGCTCGTCGAGGGTCTCCAGCAGAGACAGAGCTGTCACGTGCTGAGGCACCCTGACACCCACGGTCTTCTTGCGCGGATGGAGCATGATCTTCGGTACGTCACGAGTCGCCTTGAGGATGAACGTGTATCGCCCGGGGACGGCCGCCTTGACGGCCCGGAAGACCCAGTTGTCCATCTGGACGTACTGTCCGACCTGGGCGAACTCGCTCATCACCAAGGTGAAGTGATGCTTGTCGGACAGCTCACGGAACTTGCGAATCCGATCCAGGGCGTCCTTGTTCCCCAGCCGTGCCCCGAACGCGTAACCTGAATCGGTCGGGTAGCCGATCAGGCCACCGGCGCGCAGGATGTCGACGACCTGGTTGAGGGAACGCTGCTGCGGGTTCTCCGGGTGCACCGGGAAGTACTTGGACACCCTGTCATCGTATCGCCGCAGCGGACTCCCATGGCGGTCAGCGAGCCATCAACGTGCACATTTCGCGCGCCTGACCATGGACCTCCAGCACGCCGATGAGCGAGAGCAGATGAGTTGGTCTGGTGACCTGCACAGCGACGCTGACGGCGTCTCCCTCCACGTCAATGGCCAGCTGACTCATTCCCTTGATCTCGGCTCCACGAGCCGACTTCTCCGCGGCCTTGCGAGCTGATCCGGAGCCGTCCTGTCCTACCAGCTGAGCAGCTGATCCCTCCTCGCATCCAGCCCGAACAGCCTCCGCAGCGACGGTGTGGGCAAGTCGAGCAGCTCTCGCCTGTTCGGCCCCATCCACGGCCACCCCAGCGGCAAGGAGAAGGACCGGAAGCAACACCGTGACGACGACGGAAAGACTGACGCCACGATCGCCATGGCGCTGGGATGGATCCATCCTCCTCGCACTGGCGACACGCCGGTGCATTAACGCATTACTCGTCATACCATCACACCAACACGAACCCCAGTGCCCTGGAAAGGGTTGACATTTGCTCCCCCGGTGTGGCGTTTCGACTCGTGCCATAGGCTTAATAGCGTCATCGCACGACGAACGAAAGGTTTCCCATGGCCGTCAAGAAGGTCGCTCTCCTCACCGCCGGTGGATTCGCGCCCTGCCTGTCCACGGCGATCAGTGGTCTGATCCAGCGCTACACCGAGGTTGCCCCCGAGGTCGAGATCATCGCCTACAAACACGGCTACGAGGGCCTGCTCAAGGGAGACTTCATCGAGGTCACCGACACTGTGCGCAAGAACGCCGAGGTCCTCAAGCGTTTCGGTGGTTCCCCGATCGGCAACTCCCGCGTCAAGCTCACCAATGCCGCCGACCTCGTCAAGCGTGGTCTGGTCGCCGAGGGCGACGATCCCCTCAAGGTTGCTGCTGACCGTCTGGTCTCCGACGGGGTCGACGTCCTGCACACCATCGGTGGCGACGACACCAACACCACCGCCGCTGACCTCGCCGCGTACCTGGCAGAGCACGACTACGGCCTCACCGTCGTCGGTCTGCCCAAGACCATCGACAACGACGTCATCCCGATCCGTCAGTCGCTGGGCGCCTGGACCGCTGCTGAGCAGGGTTCCCGCTTCGCCCAGAACATCGTCGGTGAGCACAACTCCGGATCCCGCATGCTCATCGTCCACGAGGTCATGGGACGTAACTGTGGCTGGCTGACCGCAGCCACCGCCGCCAAGTACCGCGAGTGGCTGGACACCCAGGAGTGGGTCCCCGAGATCGGTCTGTCCAAGGAGGCCTGGGACGTCCACGCCGTGTACGTCCCGGAGGCTCACCTCGACCTCGAGGCCGAGGCCGAGCGCCTCAACAAGGTCATGGACGAGATCGGCAACGTCACCATCTTCCTGTCCGAGGGCGCTGGCCTCGACGCCATCATTGAGGAGATGGAGAAGGCCGGACAGGAGGTCCCGCGCGACCCCTTCGGCCACGTCAAGCTCGACAAGGTCAACCCTGGCGCCTGGTTCGGCAAGCAGTTCGCCGAGAAGCTGGGAGCCGAGAAGGTCATGGTCCAGAAGTCGGGTTACTTCTCCCGTTCGGCTGCCTCCAACGAGGCCGATCTCGAGCTCATCGGCCGCTGCACCGATCTGGCCGTCGACTGCGCCCTCGCCGGCAGGGCTGGCGTCATCGGTCAGGACGAGGAGAACGGCGACGAGCTGACCAACATCGCCTTCGACCGCATCAAGGGTGGCAAGCCCTTCGATGTCACGCAGCCCTGGTTCACCGACATGCTCAGCGAGATCGGGCAGGCCTGACAGTTCTGACTCGCCAATGGCCCTTCCGCACGAATCGGTCCCGGTGGACTGATTGAGAGCGGAAGGGCCATTGTGGTACGTGGAACCCTATTAAACCCAATGCGCTGTCATTCGCCGTCTTGAGCGATTGACGGCGAGTACAGACAAGAAAGCCCAGACCATCAACACGGCAAGATAGATGAATACCAGGGCATATCCCAGTTGCTGAGCCAGATATGAGCTAAGCATAGGGCCAGCAAAAGCACCGAAAACACCGTAGGCAGTGAAGGCCAGCCCAAAGATGGGCCCAAAGTGTTTGAGACCGAAGAGGGGTGTCAGTAACAAGGGCGAGATCGTGAAGATTGTCCCCAAAGCGACTCCTGCCAGGAAAGCCACCACGATGAGTGCCCAACCACTGGTGACGAAACCCAACAACACGTACCCCATGGCAAGGGTCAAGGAAGTCACGGCTCCGATGACCGTCGGTCCGACACGATCGAGCACCATCGCGTTGATCACTCGTATCAGCCCATTTCCGGAGACGAACGCGGTAACCGCCGCCACCGCGCTGACTCGCACCCCAATATCATTGAGATGCGCGGAATAAGTGGCAGCGAAAGTCATCATCGTGATGGCTGCCCCACCACCAGCGAACCAGATCGCCCAAACCTGCCAGAACGCGGGCGTCCGCACGGCTTGCGCGGTGGTTGCAGACGGTGCTGAAATTTCTTCCCGCGATGCCGCTAACCCTGCCCTACGCTCCTTCTCGAGCCAGTGCGGGGTGGAAAGAAAAATCACCAGGACCTGTGTGACGGCAACGCCGATCATCAGCGTCACGACCGTGTCTGTGAACCCCCAATGTTTCAGCATTGCCGCGACGACAGGGGCAGCTGCGGCAGCGGGAAGGGCGAAACTGGCGTTGACCAATCCGGTAACCAGCCCCAACTGTCGCGGAAACCATTCTTGGACCGCAGTCAATGAGGGGGAATACGTGAAGGCCGAGGATGCTCCGGACAACAGCGCCCACATGTAAGCAACCGGTAGCGACCGTGAGTCCACCACGACGACCGCCAGAGACACCATCATGAGGACCGTCGCCACGACATACATCCAGCGAGTGCCCAACTGTTAACGAACGATCCCGGCGACGTATGTCAACAGCCCCGACGCAAGAACCGCACACGTCGTCACCCAGCCCAGTGATGCATCTGAAGCTCTGGTAGAGCTCCTCCACCATGAGGTGAACAGCGGAGGCAACGTGAACATGACGACTCCGGGGAACAACGTGCCCAGAAGACTGGCAGCCAAAGCACAATGAGCAGCTCTCCGCGACGACGACCCTTGCAAAATTGCGATTCCCTTTCTGGGTCCGCCAGGGCCCAATGACCTCGGGGTCAATCACATATGGGGCAAACGCCAGCCCGCAGCTGAATCACGCCGTAACGAACTGACCTGTCACCACGCACGCAGCATCATCAGTGGGTCATTGGTCTTCGCGACGTCGACCGAGTATGGCGCCAACTGCCATGCCCCCAACAGCACTGACGATACTCGCTCCGACAACCGGCCAACGACGAGGCTCGGCGTGCGCGGGAGGCAAGGCGCGAGAAGCAGCATGTGCGTCGGCCGATGCGTCTTCCGTCTCCTGCTGGCTGGCGTCCTCCTCTCCCCCATTGGCCTGTGAGGCGACACCGACGACTTCCGCTCCATCCTCGTCCGAGTGCTTGCGGGCGCGATCCGCTAACGCGGCCTCCCAGTGCCCGTCAACGGTACGGCAGTCGTCACGACCGAGCAGGGGCTCGTCGCAGTCGTTCCACTCCTTGTCGACAGCCGGCTGGTTCGCCGTCGCGATCCACGAGGCGATGAAGAGACTCAATCGAGCGATGAGATCGAAGACCAGCATGATGATGATGACAGATCCAAAGGCCTGCACAGCTTTGTTAGAGCTGAAGGCCTGCACAAGATAGCCAGCACCCACCTGTAGGAGGGCCAGGGCAAAACCTGCGGCCAGCGATCCCTTGAGGATCGGACGCCACACCGGTTTGCCACGCGGCATGACGGTGTACAAGAAGATGAAGAGCAACCAACCGGCAATCGCCGAGGCCAGCAGGCCGGCCAGGGCCAGCAGCAGGCCATGGCCAGGAACGGTGTCGAGGCCAGTCCACCTGGCCAACAGCCCGGCCATCGAGGAGCCGACCTGGGAGGTGACGATCGTCAGCAGGCTCACCAGCAGCAATCCCAGGAATGCCAACATGTCGGAAAGCTTGGCGCGCACGAATCCGCGGTCGTCGGCCACCATGTCAAAGTCCGGGGCCCATTCCGCCTGGATTCCCTTGCGAATGTTTCCGACCCAGCCGATTCCGGCCCAAAAAGCGGTGAGGATGGAGACGATGAACGCCCAGACCGATCCGCCGACCTTCATCGCATTCTCGATAATGCCGCGAATTTGTTCCTTGTCATCCTGCTGAGTGGCCAGACTCACGACCGAATCCACCACCTGATTGAGCAGGTACGGGCTCAACCGACTCAGAATCAATCCCAGCACGGCAAAGGCGAATGCGATGACCGGGACGATCGCCAGCACCGTGAAATAGGTGATGGATGCGGCGAAATGGTTGCCGAGACGTCGGGTGAATCGGGTGTGGGCTCGCAGCAGATGGGCGATACCGGGCCGCTTCATGATGGCGGCAATTGTGTCCTTCACAGGGGCCTCCTCATCCTGAATCATTGCATGGAGAACGCCCCAGGCGCACGCTCAACGAGCATACGCATCAGGAATGACGGGGACGATTTCTCGTCAATTCACCGCCAGTTCAGGAGGCGTGCTTGGCAATTCTTCTGGCAGTGAACTCGTCGAGCTCTTCCTCGTCAATCGGATTGAGACGCTCACTCGGCAGTTCCGCAAGGCTTCCCTGGACGTCTCGCCACACTCCTCCCAAAGCGATGGCAAACATTCCCTGACCACCGCGCAGCAGGTCGATGACCTCGTTGTCGTTGGTGCACTCATAGACGGAGACCCCGTCACTCATGAGGGTGACCCGGGAAAGATCCTCGACGCCATTGCTGCGCAAATGGTCGATGGCAACCCGAATCTGCTGCAGGGAGACGCCAGCGTTGAGCAGGCGCTTGACGACCTTGAGCATGAGGATGTCGCGGAAGGAGTAAAGACGCTGGCTACCGGAGCCGCGAGCAGCTCGGATCTCCGGACGGACCAACCCGGTTCGCGCCCAGTAGTCGAGCTGGCGGTAGGTGATGCCGGCTGCGCCGGACGCGACAGGCCCCCGGAATCCAATGTCCTCGGGCATCGGAGCGAAGTCACCCTCAAAGAGGGCATCCTGGCCACGACGCGCGGGGCCGTCGAGGGGAGTTTCAACACTCGGCTGCTCACCGGTCGTTGCCATCTCGTCACCCTTCACCAGTTCTGTTCATCGTCTCAACGGCGGAGCACGGTTACCCCGTCGAACGCCCTCGACGCTACGGCGCCAGTCCAGATCACCGTCGAAGCCACGCCGATGGCTTCACACCGTCCTCACATCCCAGTTGCGAATATAGGTTTGACAAGGTGTTTTGCTGTTGACTCAAGGTCAACCAGAGGTCGAGGGTCCAGGTCCGAAGTCGTCCGGACTGACCTGGTCCAGAAACTGCCGGAACTCTTCCACCGCGTCCTCCGGTCCGGCATCGAGGAGTATCCCGGCCGAGGAGATGACCTCCTCGGTACACCAGATCGGTACTGGAAGACGCAGTGCCAGGGCGACCAGGTCCGAGGGCCGAGCATCGATCCTCATGGTCCCCAGCACCAACTCGCCGAACCAGACGCCGTCCTCAACCTTGGTGATGACGCATTGCGGCTCTTCCTCGCACAGCACCGCGACGACGCGTGCGAGCAGGTCATGGGTGTAAGGCCGGATCGGCTCCTCCTCATTGATGGCGTCGGTGATGGCCAATCTCTCCGGCTCTGCGATCCACAAAGCAAGATGGCGACGACCATCAACCTCGCGCAACAGCAGCACCGCTGCCCCGGACACCGGCTCGGTCCGAATCTCGGCAACCTCGAGCAAGACCATGCTGCCAGCCTAGCGCGGCCTTGGAGTCGATCCTTCGGCGTGACAGCGTTCGCCTGGCAAGGCAGGCCTAGTTGGCCGAACTCAGTTGGCCGACCAGTGTTCCAGCATGTCGTAGACCATCGCCGTATGGGCGTGCATCATCACCTTGGTCGTCTCGGCGGCAATCTTGGACGCCTGCTCGGGATGACGAGCGTGCGGAATGAGAGTCTGCTCAATAAGGCCGGCCTCGTGCTCAGCAGCCTGACGGATGGCGCGCATGTGACGCGAGTCCATCCCATAGGCAGAGAGCCGTCGAGCCGCGACGCAGATGACGAGAGCCTCCTGCCCGAAGTAGGAAACTCCTCTCTTGGGACGCACCAGCTGGTGACGCTCGAGTTCCATGAGCAGAGCCTCAGTGATACCCGAGGCCCTGATGAGCTCACGCCGATTCATCCTGATGGGACCACGGGTCTGGACGATTCCCTGACCTGCCGAATCCTTCGGGGCCGGAGTCCCCTCACTCTCGGACGGCAGCGGCGGTGCCTCAGCCACCGGAGGCTCTTCGCCCCGGTCCATCATCTCCAGATGATCTCGGATGACACGCAGCGGCTGAAAGTGATCACGCTGGCACGTCAGAATGTACCGCAATCTCTCGACGTCGGAGTCGGAGTACTTGCGGTATCCCGATGGTGCCCTCTCAGGGGACAGCAGGCCCTCAGACTCTAGAAATCGGATCTTGGAAATACTCAGATCGGGGAAATCCGGCTTGAGAGTCTTCATCACCTGCCCGATGGTGCGGACAGATCCTGGCATCAGACGCGACCAGCCCCGCTGGCACCAGATGCCGTCCCACCGGTGTGATAGGTCATCCGGAACTTGCCGATCTGCACCTCATCACCATCCCGCAGCACGGCTGAACCGTCAACCAGGGTACGGTTGACGTAGGTGCCGTTGAGGCTGCCCTGATCCTCGATGATCATGCGACCGTCGGGCTGACGGATGAACTTCACATGGTGACGAGAGACCGTGATGTCGTCGAGGAAGATGTCAGATCGGGTGGAACGTCCAGCCGTCGTCTCATCCTGATCGAGCAGGAACTGCGCACCGAGGTTCGGTCCGCGTCGCACCACCAGCATGGCGTTCTCGGCAGGCAAGTCGGCGATGTCCTGCAACACGTCGGCGGGAAGGTCAAGATTGGGCGAGGTCTCCTCGGCCACCGTCGATTCGGTGATGGTCGGGATGACGCCGGTGTTGTCCCCGGGAGTGTCGATGGGCACCCCGAGACGAGTCCCGCATCGGGAGCAGAAGTTTGCGCCATCTTCATTGACGTGGCCGCACATGGTGCACTTGTTCATGTTCGCGTCCTCGCTCTCGGGGGTCTCCGAAACAGTCATCTTAGGGGTCACTCCCCCATGCTCGCGAGGTATTCGTCCGGGTCGAGCAGTTCGTTGAGCTCTTCGGGGTCAGACAGTCTCACGTCAAAGAGCCATCCGTCACCCCATGGGTCTGCCTCGAGCAGGTCAGTGTCAACCGACTGGTTGACCGAGACGACTTCCCCGGCAACCGGGGAAACGAGCTCCCAGCTGCGAGACGAGAATTCTAGATCGCCGCAGGTGTCTCCCGCAACGATCTCCTCCCCGTCATCAGCAAGGGACAACGACTCCACCGGCCCGAACTGGTCAAGGAGGGCCGGCGTGACTCCGACGCGCACCCTGTCACCATTACCGGGCCTGATCCACAGGTGATCCGAGGTGCACAACACATCATCGGGAATCTCGGACATCGCCACCTCCATGACACGGCCGACGGAAAAATCCTCGTACCCGCAGACTACCGCGCTCAGCGCCTCGATGCCCGCGTCATCTCACCGGTGTGGCGTGAGTCATCGGACGCGGATGGGCAACCGCGGAAATGATGAGGTCTTGAGAAGTCGTGATCTCGACGGAGGCCCCCACCTTGTCGGACTCCATCTGGGAGACCAGGCCGCCACGGAACCGTGCCCCCTCCCGGAGGGCATGGGGGTCACCAATGACAGCCAGGGTGTAGGGACGGCTGATCGTCGTTCCGCTGACCTCGAGGCCATCAGGGCTGGCGGCAAACCAGGTGTCGGCAACGATGCGGACCTTGTTGTTGAGAACCATGGCCTCAGCCCCGGCATCACGCATCTCCTCGACGGCGTCGAGCATCATGTCGGAGGTCACCTTTTCGTCCGGGTCGTCGATAGTGATCTTGATTCCCGGTCCATGGACCGGAACGGTGCCGGCCAACACCTTCATCCGGGTCAGTCGGTCCTCGGCCTCCTGCTGAGCGACCTTGCGCGAATTGGCCCCCGATTGCAGCTCCCTCGTCGTAGCACGCAGGTCAGCGATCTCGGAATCCAGCTGACGGGAGGATTCCGAGAGAGTGTCCAGCATCGTCACCAAATCTGCCCTGCTCATCGTCGAATAGGCGTCCTGATTGTGCTGGGAATGCACCTGAGTCACGATCATGAAGGAGCACAGGCACAAGATGATGGCGACGAGGATCTGCCCGGTCGACACCGAGGTCAGGTCCTTGCCGATCTTGCGCCAGTGGTTTCCGGCCCACTCCCGCGGATCGTGATGCTCAGGCATGGAGCACCTCTCGCCGAATGGCGGCAGCGTTGGTGAAGATTCGGATGCCGAGCACGACGACGACGGCAGTCGACAACTGCGAACCCACACCGATCTGATCACCCACCCAGACGATAAGGGCGGCGATGGCGACGTTGGAGAGGAAGGAGACGACGAAGACGCGGTCGGAGAAGGTGTGCGCCAGATAAGCACGCACCGCTCCGAAGATGGCGTCAAGGGCAGCGACAATCATGATCGGCAGGTAGGGCTGAAGGCCAGGTGGCAGCGTTGGGTTGACCACGATGCCGATGATGATCCCGACCACCAGGCCGATGAGCGCAATCATGGGTGTCCTTCCTGTGCTCCGATGCCGTTCATCGTCTCACTGTCATCGGTGAGGACTCGCGTGACTCACCGACACCCTCGATCCTGGCACCGAGACCCGGTCCCTCGTCGCCACCGTATAGGTGATCGATGAATTGTCGCTCAGATAGGTCATCCAGCGACCCCCAGGTGTGTCAGTCAGTTTCGCCGGGATCGTCTGCGGGGAGCCGATCGCCTCGATGACATAGGGTCGAGACAGCGAGACGTAGTCAACGGTGATCGCCGATCCGGCCGAGCGGATCGCCGTGCGGGGCCCGATTCGGTGACCATTGACGGCCACGGCCTCCGCTCCGGACTGCCACAGGGCGTTGACGAGTTTGCGTAGGTCGGCGTCACCAAGTTCATCGTCCGGCGCCGCATTGGCGTCATCGAGGAAGATCCGCACCCCTGGGCCCGTCAATGGGATCACTGCTGAGTCCTGCCCTGCCTCGTCACCAATGGGTGATGCGGAGACACCTTTCATGGCATCCATGGAGGCGCGCAACCTGGCCAATTCTGCATGCTGAGCTGATTCATGAGCTTGGGCCGACTGCACGTGGGCGACCAGGTTTCTGCGTTCTCGTGCGTCCAGCGGCGCGCGTGCAGCCGTTGAGCGCCACGCGATACCGATGAGAACCCCGGTGACGAGCAGGATGACAACGGCAGCAACCCCAACGGGACGTCGCTTCGTGCTGCCGGGACTGTGGTCGTGGTACTCCTGATACCCCTGGTCCAAAGCCTGCGAGCGAACCTCCCGAAGCAGGTCCATCGATGCATCAGGGCGCTGCTTCACGACTGCTCACCCCGGCGATCGACCCGCGGCAGGGTGTGAACGATCTGAACGGTCTGGACGAGGTAGAGGAAGTAGGCCCACCAGTACAGCGCCGTTCCCCAGATGGCGAAGGACCACCCGAGGACCCGGCAGACCGTCCAGCCCCCTGTTCCGAGATGCCCCAGCAGGACCAACGGGAAGGAGTACAGCAGGCAGAAGGTGGCCGCCTTGCCGACGAAGTGCACCGGCAACGAGGTGAACCCGCGAGTTCTCAGAGCCGGAACCAGACATGCCATGCAAACGTCTCGGGCAATGAGCAGAATGACCAGCCACAGTGGTATGACGTCGCGCAGGGTCAACGCGATGACCGTGGCGAAGATGTAGAGACGATCGGCGATGGGGTCAAGCATCTGGCCGATGCGCGAGACCTGGTGCCAGCGACGGGCAATCTTGCCGTCGAGCCAGTCGGTGATGCCGGCAACAGCAAGCACCGCAACGGCCCAGCCATCCTCATGCGGGCCCAGAGCGAGCCACAGGAAGACAGGTACGCCGATGAGACGGATCACTGACAGGATGTTGGGAACCGTCCAGAATCGATCGGTGTCCCACGGATTGGCCTCGGGCACTTCCTCAGGCGGCAGGGTGCGCGTCACAACCTCCACCCTAACCATTCATCCCGTTCAGCCGAGAGCCTGCCCACGCCGTGCCCCGACCCGTCACGACTGACATGCCCGACGCACTGCCACCATCCGCTGCACCACGGTGATGGCTCCGGCCACCGTCAGGTAACACAGCGCAATCGGTAGGACGGCCAGGCACCAGTAGGGGAAGACCCCGGCCTTGGCCAGACCCGTGATCTCGACGGCCAGCAAGCTGACGAGCAGACGATCCGCACGGGTGGCGATGCCGACCTTGGCCTCCAGTCCCAAGGACTCAGCCTTGGCACGTACATAGGAGGTGGCCATCCCGAAGACCAGCGCTGCGAGGGACATCGAGGTCCACAGCAGGTTGTTTCCCGGGCCGGCGTAGTACAACGCCACCCCCGTGAAGATGGCGGCGTCACCAAATCGATCCAAGGTGGAGTCGAGGAAGGATCCCCACTGGGAGTGACGCCCGATCTTGCGGGCCATGTTGCCGTCGAGCGAATCGGAGAAGATGAACAGGGCGACCAGCCACGGCCCCTGCCACAGCCACCCTTGTGGGAAGCAGATGAGTGCCATGGCTACGGCACCGACGGTGCCGACCCAGGTGACCATGTCGGGGGTGACGTGCGCCCGCAGCAGGGCGTCGGCGATGGGGTTCATGACCTTGGCCCAGGCGGCCCGGAAATGCTCAAGCATGAGCCACCCACGCATCGGCCAACATCTGACGGCCATCTCCCAGCAGCTGTGGAACAGCACGGACACCTGCCACGATGGGAAGGAAATTCGTGTCTCCCGTCCAGCGTGGAATGACGTGCTGGTGCAGATGGGCGGCCACTCCGGCTCCGCCAGAGGCTCCCTGGTTCATCCCGACGTTGAATCCCTGCGGGTGGGACACCTCCTGAAGGGTCCGGATCGCGGCCTGGGTGAGGTGGGCCATCTCGACGACCTCCACCTCGGTGGCGTCGACGTAGCCGGCAACGTGACGGTAGGGGCACACCAGCATGTGCCCCGGTCCGTAGGGATAGAGGTTCATGATGACGTAGCAGGTCTCGCCACGGTGGACGATGAGGGCATCCTCGTCGCTGCGCTGCGGAGCGACACAGAACGGGCACCCGTCTTCCGGGCGGTCGCCCCGGGGCTTGTTCTCACCGCCGATGTACGCCATCCGGTACGGGGTCCAGAACCTTCGGAAGGGATCCGGGACCCCGACCAAATCCTCGGCGAACTCGAGGCGGTAGTCCTCAGTCATCGACGGCTCCACGCAAGGTCTCAGCAGTCGGGTCGTCGTTGCGACGGGCCCTGTTCCAACCTGCGATGATGCGCGCGGCCTCGTCCTGGGCGATGCCGTTGACCTGGGAACCATCACGCAGTCGGAAGGAGATCGCACCGGCCTCGGCGTCCTCCCCACCCGCAATGAGGGTGAAGGGAACCTTCTCCTTGGAGGCATTGCGGATCTTCTTGCCGAAGCGGTCGGACGACAGGTCGATCTCGACCCGGATGCCCTGGGAACGCAGCACCTCGGCAAAGGTCGTGACGTACTCGTCAAAGGCCTCGGCAACCGGGACCAGGCGCACCTGAACGGGGGCCAACCAGACCGGGAAGGCACCGGCGTAGTGCTCGGTGAGCACGCCGATGAACCTCTCGACACTGCCCAGCTTGGCCGAGTGCAGCATGATCGGGCGCTGGTGGGTGCCGTCAGCAGCCGCATATTCGAGGTCGAAGCGCTCAGGCTGGTTGAAGTCATACTGAATCGTCGACATCTGCCAGGTACGACCAATGGCGTCCTTGACCTGGACCGAGACCTTCGGACCGTAGAAGGCGGCGCCGCCCGGATCGGGGACCAACTGCAGACCAGTGCTGCGGCACACCTGGTCGAGGGTGTCGGTGGCAGCCTGCCAGTCCTCGTCGGAGCCGATGAACTTCTCCTTCTTCGCACCGTCCTCCTCGCGGGTGGACAGCTCGAGGTAGAAGTCGTTCAGACCGAAGTCGGCCAGGATCGACAGGAAGAACTCGATCTGCTTCTCGATCTCGCCAGGGGCCTGCTCGCGGGTGCAGTAGGTGTGCGAGTCATCCTGGGCGAACCCGCGCATACGGGTCAGCCCGTGCACGACGCCCGACTTCTCGTAGCGGTAGTCATGGCCCATCTCGAAGAACCGCAACGGCAGTTCGCGGTAGGACCGACCACGCGAGCGGAAGATGAGGTTGTGCATCGGGCAGTTCATGGCCTTGAGGTAGTACTCCTGGCCGGCCCGGGTGACGTTGCCCTCCTCGTCACGCTCCTCGTCGACGAGCATCGGCGGGAACATGGTGTCGGCGTAGTAGGGCAGGTGACCCGAGGTGTGGAACAGCCCACCCTTGGTGATCTCCGGGGTATGCACGAAGGAGAATCCCGCCTCCATGTGGCGCGCGATGACGTGTTCCTCGATGAGGTAACGCAGCATCGCACCCCTGGGATGGAAGACCACCAGGCCCGGACCGATCTCCTCGGGGAAGGAGAACAGATCGAGCTCGGCTCCCAACTTACGATGGTCCCGACGCTCGGCCTCCTTGATCCGCTCCCGGTAGGCAACGAGATCCTCACGGCTGGCCCACGCGGTGCCGTAGATGCGCTGCAACTGGTCGTTGGCCTGGTCACCCTTCCAGTAGGCAGCCGAGAACTTCGTCAGAGCGAAGGCATTGGCCAGATACTTGGTTGACGGAACGTGCGGGCCACGGCAGAGGTCCTTCCAGGCAACCTCGCCATTGCGGCGCACATTGTCGTAGATCGTCAACTCGGCGCCACCGACCTCGACCGAAGCCCCATCGGCGCCCTTGCCCTTGGTGCCGATGAGTTCCAGCTTGTACGGCTGGTCAGCCAGCTCCTCACGGGCGGATTCCTCGCTGGTGACCCGACGCACGAAGCGTTGGTTCTCTTTGACGATCCGCTTCATCCGCTTCTCGAGCTCGGTGAGCACCTCGGGGGTGACGGGCTCGATATTGCCGAAGTCGTAGTAGAAACCGTCGGTGATGAACGGGCCGATACCCAGGTTCACCTCGGGGTACAGCTGCTGGACGGCCTGTGCCATGACGTGGGTGCACGAGTGCCGAATGATGTTGAGCCCGTCCTCGCTCGTCGCCTCGACGGGCTCCACCTCGGCGCCGTCGTGAAGTTCGCGCTGCAGATCGACGAGGTTGCCGTCGACCCGCATGGCGACGACGTCACGCTCGGAGCAGAAGAGATCCAGACCGGTCGTGGTGGTGTCCACCTGCTCGGTCCTGGAGGTACCGGAACGGTGCAGGGTGATGCTGATGGACACGATTGACTTCCTCACTCGATTGCAACCCGGCGGATGCCGGACATGGTCCAATAATGCCGTACCGGGTCGGGTCGCTTCGAGTTGCGGGTCAGCGAATGAGACCAATGTCTCGGGCGCGAGCCACTGCCGCGCTGCGAGAGGTCACTCCGAGCTTGGTGTAGATGTGCGACAGATGGGTCTTGACGGTGGCCTCGGAGACGTACAGGGAATCCGCGATCTGTGTGTTGGAGAGCCCCTCCGCCGAGGCTTCCAGGACGTCGAGTTCCCGGGCCGTCAAGGAGGTCTGTGGGGAGCGCATCCGAGCCATGAGACGAGTGGCGACGGCCGGTGCCAGGGCTCCCTCACCGCGAGCGGCACGATGGATCGCCGACAGCAGTTCCTCGGCGGGAGCGTCCTTGAGGAGGTAACCGGTGGCACCCGCCTCGACCGCTGCCAGGATGTCGGCGTCGGTGTCATAGTTGGTGAGGATGAGGACTTCCGGGGGATTCGGTTGTGACCGGACCTTGCGGGTGACGTCCACCCCGGACGGTGCATTGGCATCGCTGCTGAACTGCAGGTCGAGCAGCATGAGATCGAGGTCCGTCGTCGCTGCGGCGGCGAGGGCCTGGGCGGGGGTCGATGCGGTGGCGACGATCTCGATGTCCGGATCGGTACCGAGAAGGGCCGTCACTCCGGCTCGAACCACCGGATGATCGTCGGCGATAAGGACGCGCACGGTCATGATGGTTCTCCTTGGTGAACGAGGCGTGGTTGCTCGGCGGTGGAATGCACCGGGAGATCGACGTCGATGATCGTCCCCTCCCCCGGCTCTGAGGTCAGCGAGACCTCCCCGGACAGCTCGTCGACCCGCTGTCTGATGGCGTGCAGCCCGAAAGCTCCCTCTCGCACTGGAGCGTCGAGGTCCATCCCGACGCCGTCATCGGTCACCCTCAGATGGACGTGGGATTCATCGGTACGCGAGATCCGGATCGTTGCGTGCCGGGCACGGGCATGACGGACCACGTTGGACATGGCTCCCTGGCACAGTCTGAGCAGGACTGTCTGGATCTCCATCGACAGGTCTGAGGTGTCAGGACAGTCGACGTCGACGTGGAGTCCGCCGAGTGACCACGTCGTCGCACCCAGTCGCTTGAGAACTGCCGGCAAACCCTGATCGGCCACGGTGGGAGGAGCCAGTTCCGCGATGAGGACGCGGGTCTCGGACAACGCCTCGGACGAGGTGCGGTGGGCCAGCTGGATCTGCTCGATCGCCGGATGGTCAGGGGCCGTGCGCTCAACCGCCGACAGCAGCAGACCGATGCTCGACAAGGATTGCGCGACGGTGTCGTGGATCTCCCGTGCCAACCTGGCACGTTCCTCCAGCACCCCAGCTTCCCGCTGGGAGGCTGCCAACCTCTCCTGCACGGCGAGCAGGTCGACATTGAGGCGTTCCAACTCGGCCGCCTGAGCCTGCAGCGCCTTGAGGGACAGACCGGCGACGACGGCCACTGCGGCACCGGCTACCGGCCCGACGACTCCCCCGACGCTCCAGCCACTCGTCAGTCCGACGCCGAGGACGATGGCCACGGCTCCGACGACGACGGAGATGCAGGCATGGAGAGGGGCCAGGTGATCCAGGTAGACGAAGGAGAGCGGGATCGTCAGGTAGGCGGCATAGGGGAAGTCGACGGCCAACAAGATCGAGGTGGCGACCATCACTGTCACCAGGATGGGCCGCCACCTGTCACGCCGAGTGCGATCCATGACGTGGGTCGTCATGAGGGCGATGTGGACGAGGATGAGCAGGATCTCCCAGGTGAGGATTCGCCACAAGTGGGGTGGGGACAGCACCAGGGCCATCACGACGGTGAAGATGACCAGACCGGCAAAGAGCACCTGGATGCCGATCTGCATGCCCACCTCAATGACCACCGCACGTCCGCGGTGACCGGCGTCCATGTCGCGCCACCGGTGCAACCCATCACGAGCAAGTGCGGTCGTTCTCATCGGCCCCAAGTGTAGGTGCGCAACCCACATGTCCGTGCCACCAGGCCCCCTCCCCCCGCGTCATCCAAAAGGTTGATGTCCGCCTCCGCCTGGAGTCGCCCCACAACCACACCACGCGCTGATTCCGACAAGGGTTTTCACCAGGAAGGTGGTTACGACGACAACGACAAGGAGTTCCCATGTTCCTCGCCCGGCGTGATCTGGCCTTCGCCAAGGGCCGGTTTGCCCTCATGACCGTGGTAGTGGCTCTCATCTGCGTACTGGTCGGTTTCCTCACCGGTCTGGCAGGCGGCCTCGCCCAGCGCAGCGTCGCCGCGGTGGTACAGGTACCGGCTGATCGGGTCGTGCTGGCCAAGACGGGATCGACGACGACGTGGACCGATTCCAGGGTGCATGAGAACCAGCTCAAGACCTGGCAGTCAGCTGACGGGGTCTCAGGGGTCACTCCCCTGGGCGTCACCCAGACCCGCGCCAGCAAGGACGGCACCGGATCCGCAGTGGCCATCTTCGGGTCCGACGTCACGGCGACCTCCCTCGGCACCCCGGCGAGGGGGAAGGTCATCATCTCCCGGACCATCGCCGATGACCTCGGACTAGCAGCCGGGGACACGGTGGGAATCGGGTCCCAGAAGTTCGCTGTCGGGTCCGTCAGTGACGACACCTGGTATTGCCATTCGGCCGTCGTCGCCATGGGCTACGCGGACTGGCAGGCGACCGTGGCGCGCATGGGCCAGCCCAAGGCCGAGCCAACCGCCCTGCTGGTGCATGGCGAGCCCGATTGGAAGGCGGTCGACAAGGCCGCCGGAACCGAGTCGGCTTCGCCTTGGAAGTCAGTGCGGATGCTGCCGACCTTCGGACCTGAGATTGGCTCCCTGGCTCTCATCATCGGCCTCCTGCTGGGCATCTCGGCCCTCGTCGTCGGAGCATTCTTCACCGTCTGGACAATCCAGCGTCAGCACGACATCGGTGTGCTGCGTGCGCTGGGAGCGACGACCCAGGCCTTGCGTCGTGACGCCCTGGGACAGGCAGGTGTGGTGCTGGCCATCGGTATCGGTGCCGGCCTGGTCCTCGTGACGATCACCGGATTCGCCATCCGCTCGACCATGCCCTTCGCCATGACGTGGTGGACGGTACTCGGTCCAGGAACCCTGCTCGGTCTACTGGGCCTTGCCGGAGCTGCTGTGGCCATCCGCTCCCTGTCGAGGGCAGAACCCGAGCAGGCCCTCGGCTCGGCCCGCTGACCTGTCCGTCCTCACAGTTTTCAGGAGCTTCGCATGATCACCCTCGACAACGTCACCTTCACCCGTCCAGACGGCAACCGTCGCGTCACCGCCTTGGAGGACGTCAGCATGCACGTCGACAACGGGCACGTCGCCGTCATCACCGGACCGTCCGGGTCGGGAAAATCGAGCCTCTTGGCCGTCGCTTCCACCTTGGCCCGGCCCGACACCGGCACCATCCTCATTGACGGCATCGACGTCACCGGACTCGACGACGCCGGCGCCACCGAACTGCGCCGGGAGAAGATCGGCATCGTCTTTCAGCAGTCGAACCTCATCCCCAGCCTCGACGCCGTCGACCAGCTCGTCATGATGGGAGAACTCGACGGTGCGCATCGCTCCACCCGTGACGAGCGCCGCGAGCAGGCCAAGGAACTCCTCGACGCCGTCGACCTGGCCAACCACATGCACAAGAGGCCGGCGCAGATGTCAGGTGGACAGCGCCAGCGAGTCAACATCGCCCGGGCCCTCATGAACGACCCCAGCGTACTGGTCGTCGACGAGCCGACCAGTGCCCTGGATTCCCAGGCTGGCACCCGCATCATCGAACTCGTGGCCAAACTGACCCATGAGCATGACACCGCCACGATGCTCGTGACCCACGACGAGGAGCTCATCGATCACGGCTCCCAGCATCTGGAGATGCTCGATGGACATCTCGCCCAGGCGCGTGGAGTCCGCGACGAGAAGTCGTCGCGGAACGGCTCGGACTCAGCTCGTGGTCGTATCGGCGCGTGGCTCATTCGGCTGGGGCTGCATCCTCAAAGGTCGCTGTGTCGATGACGAAGCGGAACCTCACGTCTCCGGCGACGACACGGTCATAGGCCGCATCGACCTCGTCAACGCCGATCTTCTCCACCCAGGCGCCGAGATGATGCTCCGCGCAGAAATCGAGCATCTCCTGGGTCTGCGGGATACCGCCGATGTTGGATCCGGCGAGCACCTTGGAACCGTTGATGAGGGAACCAATCGGCAGGCCCAGCTCCTCCGGGGGCAGTCCGACACAGGCCATCACGCCGCGCGGCTTGAGCAACTTGAGATAGGACTTCAGGTCGATCGGGGCGCTGATGGTGTTGAGAATGAAGTCGTACTCACCGCGATGGTCACGGAAGAGATTCTCGTCGCTGGTCGCCAGGGTGCGCGTGGCTCCGAGCTTCTCGGCAAGGTCAGCCTTACGCAGGCTGCGAGACAGAACGGTGACCTCAGCCCCCTTCGCCGCCGCGATCTGAACGCCCATGTGTCCCAGGCCACCAAGACCCAGAACGGCGACCTCGTCACCAGGGCCCACGTTCCAAGTGGCAATGGGCGAATAGGTGGTGATCCCGGCGCACAACAGCGGAGCTGCCGCCATGAAGCCCAAGGAGTCGGGGATGCGACAGACGAACCTCTCGTTGACGACGACCTTCTGGCTGTACCCGCCCTGGGTGATGGTGCCGTCGACGTCACGGGAGTCGTATGTTCCCACGGACCCGTTGAGACAGGCCTGCTCCTCTCCTGCCGCGCACTGCTCACAGTGGCCGCAGGAATTGACCAAACACCCGACACCCACCCGGTCGTCGGGCTGGTACTTCGTCACCTCGGAACCGACGGCCTCGACGACACCGGCGATCTCGTGACCGACGGTGAGCGGGAAATGCGCGTGACCCCACTCGTTGCGGATCGTGTGGATGTCGGAGTGACAGATACCTGCAGCCTTGATGGCAATGACGACGTCGTCCGGGCGAGGATCTCGCCTTTCGATGTCGACAACCCTGAACGGCGTGTCCGGGCCTTCCTTCTGAAGGGCCTTGACGGTGATGGGCATGAGTGTGCCTCCTCGGTGATCCCCAGTGCCGATCCCTGGCACTGACGTTGTCAGAGTATTGCGAATCAGCCTGTGAGGCGGCCCAGAAACACAATCAGATGCTTCAGCAAAGGAGACGACAATGGCTGCACAGTCTTCTGTGGACTCCTGTGCAGCCATGTCTGGTGGTGGGCGATGCGGGGTTCGAACCCGCGACCCCTTCGGTGTGAACGAAGTGCGCTACCACTGCGCCAACCGCCCGCGCTGGAGAAACTATGCCAGAAGCGGGGGTGCTTGTCCAAGTCGACGGGCCACTATCCGCAGACACCAATGCCGGGGATCGCGAAGATCATCCAACCACCTGATGACGTCTGACACGCCCGTGTGTGGTGACCGCGGTCCTGACACCTCATCGTGCAACGCACGGTGGCAGCGAACCCGATCAGCAACCCGGTCACCGCCATACCCATCAACCGCTTTCCCCCGGTCGCACGCCCCTCCCAGCCTGATTCCCCCGCACCGTGACCTGGATCAGCATCCATCCGGGCCCGATGTGGAGCACGCCCAACCGATCCCGAATCGCGACACGCCAATGGACCACATCAATGAAACTCCATTCTGACTAGGGGAATCACAAGTTTTTGGTGCGAGCATCCCGCCCCGATTTGCGTCATCACCGAAACATCCTCTAAAGTTCTTTCTCGTCGCCCGGCAGGAACGACAAGGAGTGAAAGCCCCTCAGAGAACTGCTGGAAAACATGCGGACGTGGCTCAGTTGGTAGAGCATCACCTTGCCAAGGTGAGGGTCGCGGGTTCGAGTCCCGTCGTCCGCTCGGAGAGGTCTTTCGGACCTATCCACATGGTGGAGTGGCCGAGAGGCGAGGCAACGGACTGCAAATCCGTGTACACGGGTTCAAATCCCGTCTCCACCTCGGGCGGTTGGCGCAGTGGTAGCGCGCTTCCCTGACACGGAAGAGGTCGCCAGTTCAAACCTGGCATCGCCCACCAAAAAGGTCGGCCGACATGAGTCGGTCGACCTTTTGCTACACCGACCGTTTCTCCCTTCCCTCAAAGATTCTGTCCTGTTGAATCCGTAACGCTCACAGTCGCCGCTCATTCGCCCCACATCTTGACGGACTGCATGCACACCGGTTCACAGAGACAATTCCGCCAATTCGACGGACCTACTTCGATAAGGTGAACGCGACGTGTCGGACTTGTTGTCCTGATGGCTGGGGAAGGGAGTGCTCAGATGGCTGCGCCGATACTCGACCTCGTCCTCCCCGCGATGTCCGAAGCCTCCGCGAATCTCATCGGCCAGAGATTGCGGCAGCGAATGTCTCACCTCCACCCGCACATCGAGTCAACGGTCAGCTTCGTGCCGGAGAAAGGCCGTTGCAAAGCTCCTCGCATCAAACCGTCGTGGAGTGAGCTGGTCCTGGTCCCCATCAATGCCACTCACCTTCATTCCAGCCCGCCGCAGCTGACTCGCCATGCCGAGGACATCCGTCGGAATCATCCGGACCTGGCCATCCGCGTAGCCCGGCCCACCGGCCCGGCCCCGGCTCTACTCAACCTCGTCGATGCACGTCTGCGACTGGCAGCCCATCGCGTGCACGCCCAGGAATTGGATGCACTCATCCTCTCGACCCCCGACAGCGGAGACCAGCGGGGCGCGGCCATGCTCTCCAAAATGACGCGCCTGTGGTCCCAGCACCACCACCTACCGGTTCACATTGCCACCAACAGCGGCGGCACCACCAACGTCGAGGAGGTCGTCACCCACCTACGTCGAGAGGGTCGTCGTCACATTGCGGTGGGAAGCCTGTGGATCTGCGACGACGAGACCTTCCGCGCCCACACTCATATGGCGCTTCACGCTGGCGCCGAGGTTGTCTCCGCGCCTTTGGGGGACGATCCGGTCCTCGCAGCCCTCGCCTTTCAGCGGTACTGCTCGGCCGCCATGGGTTTGGTCTCCGGGCGGACCGACGACGAGGTCGTCCCCGAGTAGTACCCCCATCAACTCAGCACCGGCCCGGACAAGGGTCCGGGCCGGTCTCTCATTCGTCACGCGTTGCCGAGGCGTTCCTTCTCCTTATCCACGTCGAAATCGGCGGGAGGCCAGGTGAGCTTCATCGAACGCATCGTCTCCAGCAAGATGCGTCCCACCGCCCAGTTGCGGTACCATTTGCGATCCGAGGGGATGATGTACCAGGGAGCCACGTCCGGATTGCACTTGCTGAGCAGGTCGTTGTAGGCGTCCATGTAATCAGGCCACTTCGAACGGGTGTCGAGATCCCCGGGGTTGTACTTCCAGTACTTGGCGGGGTCATCAAGACGAGCCTGCAGCCTCTCCTTCTGGGCGTCCGGGGAAATGTGCAGGAAGCACTTGATGACCTTGCAGCCGTCAGCCGCTAGTCCGAGCTCGAACTCGTTGATGAGGTCGTAACGCTCCTTCCATACCTTCTCCTCGACGAGGTTGTCGACCCTGGCCACGAGGACGTCCTCATAGTGGGAGCGATCGAAGACGCCCAGCATTCCGGGTTCGGGCAAGGCCTTCCTCACTCGCCACAGGAAGTCGTGCTTAAGCTCCTCGTCGGTCGGAGCCTTGAAGCTGTGGTGGTGAATCCCCTGCGGGTCAACCAGTCCGAAGACGTGGCGGACCACTCCACCCTTACCAGCGGTGTCGAGCCCCTGGAGAACGACGAGCACGCGTCGAGCCTCGTCAGGGTTACTGCGACCGCGGGCGAACAGCGTCTCCTGCAACTCCGAGAGTTCCTCGGCCATCGGCTCGAACTCCTTGAGGGTCCTTTCCTTGTCCCCAGGTGCCTCCGGAGTCGCGCCGGTATCAATCTTGCTGATGTCAACCGGGGGCTGCGGGCAGCGCAGCACATCGGATAGCTGAAGGGAGTCTTTGGCCATGTGAGTTCGTCCTTCCTCGGTTCTTGCTCCTCCATCCTGCCGCGACCCGGCAGACTCGGCGCGGGAATGACAACATCCGAATTACCGTTTCACTCAACATGGAACCGGCGAGATGCGCCGGGCTGGAGGAGATCATGACCAACGAGAACACCACCCCACCAGACCTGCAACCGGGTCTCGTGCTGACACCCGATCAGTGGCGTCAGCGTCTCAGCGACGAGGAATACCACGTGCTGCGGGAGGCAGGCACCGAGGCTCCCTTCGTGGGGAAATACACCGACGCCACTACCGAGAGCGTCTATCGCTGTCGCGCCTGCGGGGCGGAGCTGTTTCGCTCCACCCAAAAATTCCAGTCCAGCTGCGGTTGGCCTTCCTTTTACGCGCCACTGGCCGAGGACCGGGTTCGTTACCTCACTGATGAGTCCCTTCCGGGGCGCCCACGGACGGAGGTCAGATGTGCCCGATGTGACTCCCACCTCGGACACGTTTTCGCCGGTGAAGGCTTCGACACCCCGACCGACCTGAGGTACTGCATCAATTCGATCTGCCTCGATCTCGATCCGGCAGAAACCGACAAGTGACGACCTCCTCACGGTGAAAACCCTCAACCTGAACCATGAGGACCGCATCTATCCGCGGTGCGCGGCGCGTCGGAGAGCACCAGGGCATGGCAATCCCCATAGCCTGAAGGGGTGATTCGGCAGATGTATCCGGTGGATTTCGAGGAGTTGCGTTCCCGAATCCTCAAGTATTCGTGGTCAGGCAAGCTCGAGGTTCGCGAGATACCCGCTCCTACCCGCATCTCGCCGTTCTCGGTGGCGATCGAAGGATCCGTCATCATCAAGGGTGACGAACTCGGAAGCGGACGTCTCATCCTACTCCACAACCCCTCGGGATCCGAGGCCTGGCAGGGAACGAGCCGATTCGTTGCCATGATCCGTGCCGAGGTCGATCCGTCGATGGCTTCTGACCCCCTGGTCGGCAACGTCGCATGGTCCTGGTTGACCGATTCCCTCGACACCCATCACGCGCTCCGTCACGCAGAGGCCGGCACCGTCACCTCAGTCGTCAGCCGGCCATTCGGGCAGCTCGCTGACGACCCAGAGTCGAATCACATCGAGGTGCGCGCTTCATGGACGCCGACCTTCTCGACTGCCGAGGACGTCGATTCACACGCGGAATCATGGAGCGACCTCTGCCTGCTCTCGTGCGGGGTCTCCCCGATTCCTGACGAGATCACCGCGATCTCACCACGACGGGCCAAACTCGCGTGAGCGATTTCCCCGTCCTTGCAGAGCCTCGGGAAGGAGTGCCGCCAGTCGTCGCTTCTCCCGAGGCTCTTCGCCGCACGTGCCAGGCACTTCAGAACGGCTACGGTCCCATCGCGATTGACACCGAGCGGGCCCATGGTTTCCGTTATAACCCGCGCGCCTACCTCATCCAGTTGCGCCGTGAGGGGTCTGGCACTCACCTCGTCGATCCCGTCGCTCTCGGCGAGACGGAGGGCTTAAAGCCGCTTGCCGATGCCCTCGCCGGGACACAGTGGATCCTCCATGCCGCCGCCCAGGACATGCCATGCCTGGCGATGGACGGTCTTCGTCCTGACGATCTGTTCGACACCGAGTTGGCTGGACGCCTTCTCAGCCTTCCTCGCGTCGGCCTGGGATCGATGGTCGAGCACTACTGCGGGGTGACCCTTCTCAAGGAGCACTCCGCCTCGGACTGGTCTCGACGTCCCCTCCCCCATGACTGGCTCGTCTACGCAGCTCTGGATGTCGAGCTCCTCAACGACGTGCGAGAAAAGGTCATCGCCGACCTCCGAGAGGCTGGAAAGGACGAATGGGCTCGTCAGGAGTTCGCCCACCTAGTCACGGTGGCCGCTGGACTCCCCAGCGAAGAACCGGGTGTCGACGCATCCCGTTGGCGCCGGATCAGCCACATCGGTGACATTCGCAGCAGAGCTGGGCTGCAACTGGCGCATGACCTGTGGCTGGCGCGCGACAACCTCGCCCACGACCTCGACATTGCTCCGGGCAGGCTGTTGCGTGACGAGGCCCTCGTCGCAGCCGCAAAGCACTGCGACCGCACCGTCAACGTCGATGTCGAGAAAATCCTGTCCGTCAAGGGGTTCCATCGCGGCCAGGCCATGAAATATCACCAGACTTGGGTCGACGCCATCGACCACGCCCGTGGCGTCTCGCCGAAGAAGTACCCGCCATTTCGCGAATACTCCTCAGCGATCCCCCACCCCCGCTCCTGGGAGCGTCACCATCCGGAGGAGGCTGCCCGCTGGGCGGCCGTCAGACCGGCCGTCAATGAGATGGCTGCTGACCATGACGTCCCACCGGAAAACCTCTGTACCCCGGCATGGTTGCGGCAATTCGCATGGCAGCCACCGCACGACCTCTCCGTCGCGGGGGTCGATGCGTTCTTCGCAGATTTGGGTGCCCGTCCGTGGCAGCGAGGGATCCTCGCGAGTCTCAGCGAGGTCATGGCCCAGCTGTGATCGCGACCTCAGGCTCTCTGGTCGGGGAGTCAGCTCACTGGGTGTCGAGCTGGGAGGCCAGCTGAGCGACCGCTTCAGCGATTCCCTCGGCATTCAGGCCCAGCTCAGCCATGATGGCCGACCGCGAGTCATGGTCGAGGTAGCGCTGCGGGATGCCGAGGTTGCGGGTCGGACGCCAGACACCTCGTTCTGACAAGGCGTCAGCCAGATGGGATCCGAGTCCGGAGACGACCAACCCGTCCTCCACACTGATGATGGCATGAGCCCTTGAGGCCTCCTCGAGAAGACCCTCGCAGACCGGGAGTGACCAGCGGGGGCTGACCACTCGCACCGGGACGTCGAGACTGTCTGCTGCCTTCAAGGCATCAGTGCACAACTGCCCATGGGCAACGACGAGGATGCCGTCCTCCGGTCCTTCGCGCAAGACGTCCAGGCCCTCGTGGGAGGACACCACTGGGATGTCGTCAGGCATGGGAGCCTTCGAGTACCGGATGACGGTGGGGCGGTCATCAGTGTCGACGGCCTCGTCAAGTAGCGAGATCAGATGCTGACGATCACGAGGTGCCGAGAGCATGAGGCCGGGCACGATCCCACAGATCGCCATGTCCCACATGCCGTTGTGAGAGGCGCCGTCGGTGCCGGTGATTCCAGCCCGATCCAGCACGATCGTCACGCCGGCATGGTGCAGACCAGCATCCATGAGGAGCTGGTCGAAGGCCCGGTTGAGGAAGGTCGAGTACAAGGCGACGACCGGATGAAGACCGGCAGCGGCCATGCCAGCCGCCGCGGTGACCGCATGCTGCTCGGCAATTCCGACGTCGAGAACCCGCTCCGGGTGACGGGCGGCAAACGGGGCCAGTCCGACTGGGTGGAGCATGGCAGCAGTCACGCCGACGACGTCGGGACGCCTCTCCCCCAGCTCGACCATGGCACCGGCAAAGGCATGGGTCCACGAGGCACCACCGGCAACCTTGAGGGACTTTCCCGTCTTGGGGTCGATCTGACCGACGGCGTGGAAGTGGTCCTCCTGGTTGGCCTCAGCGGCAGCGAATCCCTTGCCCTTCGTCGTCATGACGTGGACGATGACGGGATGCTCGTAGCGCTTGGCCAGTTCGAGGGCGCGCTCGACGGACGAGACGTCATGACCGTCAACCGGACCGAGGTACTTGATTCCCAGGTCCGAGAAGATCCCGTTGCCGATGAGGGCGTCCTTGACGCCGGCCTTCGCCGCGTGCATGAGACCGAAGACCTGTTTGCCCAGCGGCTTCTCGGTGACATGCCGCTTCATACGATCAAGGGCTTCCTCATAGTGAGGATCGGTGCGAATAATGGCGAGCTGGTTGGCCAGACCTCCCACCGTTGGGGTGTAGGAGCGTCCGTTGTCATTGACGACGATGACCAGACGCAGATCCTGCTGATCCGCGATCGAGTCCAGGGCTTCCCAGGCCATACCACCGGTGAGTGCACCATCACCGATGACGGCGACGACCGTGCGGTCCTCGCCACGCGAGAGGAATCCCTCGGCAAGGCCCTCGGCCCAGGACAAGGAGGTGGACGCGTGCGAGTTCTCCACCCAGTCATGAGCCGACTCGGACCGGCTCGGGTATCCGGACAAACCGCCGCGCTGACGCAGCTTCTCGAAGCCAGCGGCACGTCCGGTCAGGATCTTGTGGACATAGCTCTGGTGACCGGTGTCAAAGATGATGGGGTCATGAGGTGAGTCGAAGACCCGGTGGAGTGCGATCGTCAGCTCGACGACGCCGAGGTTCGGACCCAAGTGGCCACCAGTACGCGAAACATTGTCGATGAGAAAGCTACGAATCTCTTCGGCGAGGTCGTCGGCCTGCTGAGTGGTGAGTTTCCTCACGTCGTCGGGGCAGCCGATGTCGTCGAGAAGAGCCATACGTGCCATCTTAGGACCTGCCACCAGAGTGCCGGGTCCAGTTTGCGTCCCGTTTCGCCTCACGCTCACAATCCGGCTACCTTCTTCACAACTGGTAAGCCCCGGAAGAAAAGGATGGGCCCGGCAGATCATGGGGGGAGTCAGGCACGCACGGCCTTGAGGATGAGGGGCAGGTCCTGGCTCAGATCAGCGTTCCAGCAGCCCCAGTCGTGGCCGCCATCACACTTGAAACCGCCGTAAGTGCGGGTCGTGTAACGGATGTAGGTATGGGGAACCTGGCGAGCAGCGAGCCGCACGTGCAGAGCGGTCGTATTGGCTCCAACAGCCGTTTCGATGGCCATGGCACCTGGATTGCCGCTACCCAGCCCAGTGCCCGCGTACAAAGCCAGACGGGTGCCGTCGCGCTGAATGCTGGCGAGGTTGTCGGCTCCCTCTCCACTGGACGGGTTCGCCTCGACGAGTGTCTTGTTGGTTCGCACCATCGGGCCCCAGACCGAGTCAGGCTGATATCCACTCTTGACGAGCTGTTCGGCCACGGTGGCCCGCACCGAGGCGCTCTCGATGTCGACGGCACCAGAGTAGGCCGAGACCGAGGAGAACATCCCCGGATGTTCCATCGCGTAGTGATAGGCCCCGTAGCCGCCCATGGAGAGACCGGCAATGGCGCGATGCTTGCCTGACGCCACAGTGCGGAAGTTGGCGTCGACGAAGGGAATTACCTCGTCGAGGTGGTGGTGCGACCAGTCGGCGTCACCGCGAGACTGGTTCGCCCAGTCGGAGTACCAGCTGACCTTGCCACCCTCCAATGTCACCGTGATGAGATCGGCATCGGCGGTGATCTGTTCTGCCTTGCCCTGCTTGCCCGACTCGTCGGTCCAGTCACGGACCCGACCGCTTCCACCGCCGGGAAGCAGGTAGAGGACCGGGTAATGCTTGTCGGGATGGGAGGCGTACCCAGCTGGCAGAGTGACGCGGATGGCCATCTGACCATCAAAGGTCTGTGCGGGATCGATCGACGGGGTCGAGTAATTGATCTGCCAAGTGCGCTGCTGCCCCGAGACCTTCGTCACGGAGGTGACGGTGATGCCCTTGGTGTCATGGATCTGCGTGTCATGGATCTGTCCGAGGATTCCCGGAACGGCCGCCGTGACGTCACTGGTCGGGGCATCGGAGGTGGCCGGTGCGGCGTGGGCTGCCATGGGCGTCAGTGTCAAGGCTCCGCCTGCCAGTGCGGTGACCACGATTCGGGTGAGTCGTCCCATCGGTGTTTCCCCTCGTCTACGATTCTCAGTGCTGTGTGTCGTCACTGTAGTGACCAGAGGGTCACGGGATGTGAGGGTTGTCACACGGATTTCAGGACTTCTCGAGGGCACCCACCATTTCGTCGTCGCCCCTGCCCTGGTGCGATTTCTCAGAAGACGATGACCGGGGGGCGGGAACCACGTGGTTTCCGCCCCCCGGTTGAACGCATGCGTCAGTTACGAGCCATGTTCCTCAACACGTACTGAAGGATGCCTCCGTTGAGGTAGTAGGAGCGCTCTCCTGGGGTGTCGATGCGGACGACGGCGTCGAACTCAACGACCTTGTCACCGTTGACGGCCTTGACGTGGACCGTCTCCGGGATCGTCTCGTTGATCTTGTCGACGCCAGTGATCTCGAAGGTCTCCTCGCCGGTCAGGCCGAGGGAATCAGCCGACTCACCCTCCGGGAACTGCAACGGCAGGACGCCCATGCCGATGAGGTTGGATCGGTGGATACGCTCGTAACTCTCGGTAATGACGGCCTTGACCCCCAGCAACTGGGTACCCTTGGCGGCCCAGTCACGGGAAGATCCGGAACCGTACTCCTTGCCACCCAGGACAACCAGCGGGATGCCCTGCTCGCGGTAGCTCACCGAGGCGTCGTAGACCGTGGTGACGGGGCCGTCGACCTTGGTGAAGTCGCGGGTGAAGCCACCCTCGGTTCCCGGGGCGAGCTGGTTGCGCAGGCGGATGTTGGCGAAGGTGCCACGCATCATGACCTCGTGGTTTCCACGGCGGGAGCCGTAGGAGTTGAAGTCGCGACGCTCGACGCCGTTGCCAGCAAGCCACTGGCCCGCCGGGGAGTCAGTCTTGATATTGCCGGCCGGGGAGATGTGATCGGTGGTGACCGAGTCGCCGAGCTTGAGCAGGACGCGGGCGTCGGTGATGTCACCGACTGGGTCGGGTTCAGCCTTCATGCCGTCGAAGATCGGCAGCTTGCGGACATAGGTGGAGGCAGGATCCCAGGAGAAGGTTTCACCCTCGGGGGTCTCCAGCTCCTTCCACCGCGGGCCACCGTCGAAGACGTCGGCGTAGCGCTCGGAGTACATCTCGGCGGAGATGGACGATCCGACGATCTCCTCGATCTCCTGGGTGGAGGGCCACAGATCGGCCAGACGAACCTCGCGGCCGTCCGGGGTGGTGGCCAGCACATCGTTGTTGAGATCGATGTCCATGGTGCCAGCGATCGAGTAGATCACCACCAGCGGCGGGCTGGCCAGGTAGTTCATCTTGACGTCGGGGCTGATGCGACCCTCGAAGTTACGGTTGCCGGAGAGTACTGCCGTGACGGCCAGATCGTTCTCGTTGATGGCGGCCGAGACCTCGGGGATGAGCGGACCAGTGTTACCGATACAGGTGGTGCAGCCGTAGCCGACCAGGTCGAATCCCATGGCAGCAAGGTGCTCGGAGAGTCCGGCTCGCTCAAAGTAGTCGGTGACGACCTGCGATCCCGGGGCCAACGAGGTCTTGACCCACGGCTTCGGCGACAGACCCAGTTCGTGGGCCTTCTTGGCCACCAGTCCGGCGGCAATCATGACGCTCGGGTTCGAGGTGTTGGTGCAGGAGGTGATAGCGGCAACCGTCACGGCACCGTTGCGCAGCTCGAAGGAGCGTCCATCGGCCAGGGTGACCGGAATGGCAGCACCTGGTTTGGTGGTGTAGTCGGGAACAGTCTTCTCGAAGGTCTCCTTCGCCTCGGAGACGAGGATACGGTCCTGCGGACGCTTCGGGCCGGCAATGGACGGCTTGACCGTCGAGAGGTCGAGCTCCATGTACTCGGAGTAGCGAGGCTCGCGATCCGGGTCGTGCCACATGCCCTGGGCCCTGGCGTAGGCCTCGACGAGTTTGACCTGGGACTCGTCACGACCGGTGAGGCGCAGGTAGTCCAGGGTGACGTCGTCGATCGGGAATACGGCGATGGTCGAGCCGTACTCAGGGCTCATGTTGCCCAGGGTGGCGCGGTTGGCAAGCGGCACGGCGGCGACGCCGGGGCCGTAGAACTCGACGAACTTGCCGACGACCTTGTGCTCACGAAGCATCTGGGTGATCGTCAGGACGAGGTCGGTGGCGGTGACGCCGTCAGGCAGCTCACCGGAGAGCTTGAACCCCACGACACGCGGGACCAGCATGGAAACCGGCTGACCGAGCATGGCGGCCTCGGCCTCGATGCCACCCACACCCCAGCCGACAACGCCAAGACCGTTGACCATGGTGGTGTGGGAGTCAGTGCCGACGCAGGTGTCCGGGTAGGCGACCTTCTTGCCGTCCTCGTCATGAACGAAGGTCACGCGGGCGAGGTGCTCGATGTTGACCTGGTGGACGATGCCGGTGCCCGGCGGGACGACACGGAAGTTCTCGAACGCGGTCTGGCCCCAACGCAGGAACTGGTAGCGCTCACGGTTGCGCTGGTACTCAATGTCCTTATTCTGCTCGAAGGCCTCCGGAGTGCCGAAGCGCTCGACGATGACAGAGTGGTCGATGACCATCTCGGCGGGCGACAGCGGGTTGACCTTGCTTGGGTCACCACCAAGATCGGTGACTGCCTCACGCATGGTGGCCAGGTCGACGATGCAGGGCACGCCAGTGAAGTCCTGCATGATGACGCGAGCCGGGGTGAACTGAATCTCCTTGGACGGCTGGGCGTCGGCGTCCCAATGTCCCAGGTCGGTGATCTGCTCAGCGGTGATGTTGGCACCATCCTCGGTGCGCAGCAGGTTCTCGAGCAGAACCTTGAGGCTGTACGGCAGGCTGTCGGAACCGTCGACCTTGGTGACGTCGTAGATCTCGTAGGACTGGCCGTCGACGTCGAGGGTTCGTCTCGCGTCGAAGCTGTTGACACTCATGTGGACTCCTGACTAGTCGATGCGGATCTCATCATCTCGCGTCGAGCTCCACCATCGTGGCGGAACAAGATATCTTGATGTCAAGATATCTTGTTGTGAAACGAGCCCAAAGTTAGGCTTGGCTAAGAAGCAGAATGAACCCACAGGATCATCAGGCCCCGCCGACATGCTCAAGGTGAACACCTCCATCCGACTTGCTCATGGCACCAGAGCCCCGCGCTGCACCCTTTTTGGGACGGTGCGGCGGGATACAGTCATGGTGGTCATGGTGACGTCCCTGTCAGCACCGCAACACGGCGTCACCAACCCAGCCTGCATCACATCGTGGTTCCGGACAGGTTTCATCGTATGGATCAGTCAAGTCCCTCAGATCGGGGATCGGGCCCCAGCTCGTCGTCATCTGTCACTTCGACCGCATGCGGCGGGGCGCTCTGCTTCTCCTTCTCACGCGCCACCTTCCTGGACTTCGCGAGCTCGCTGCGCAGGGCGTCATCACCCATGACGAGGTATACCAGACCGCAGTCCTGAGGGCCGGTGACGTAGAGCTGGCACAGACTACAAGGATCCCCCGGGCGCAGCGGACACATCGGAACTGGACCTGCCATCTCAGATCTTCGGCTCCAGGATCGCCACGGCCTCGACATGATGAGTCATCGGGAAGACGTCGAACGCACGGATCGAACGCGGCGCATATCCGCCGACGTCGAACAGGTGCAGATCGCGGGCCAGCGCAGCCGGATCACATGCGACATGTGCGATCGCTCGCGGTGACGTTCGCGTCACGGCCTGGACGACAGCCTTGCCCGCCCCCTTGCGCGGGGGATCCAGCACGACAAGATTCGACTTGGCCTTCATACGCGGCAGGACTCGTTCCACCCGCCCGGCAGTGAAACGCCCACCGGGGACATTTCGTCGTGCCAATGCCACCGCCTGGCGCGACACCTCAATGCCACGAACGCGAACGCCATGATCGGCAAGCAGACCTGCGAAGAGTCCGACTCCGCAGTACAGATCCAGGGCCTCGTCACCCTGATGAGGATCCAAACCACCCACCACGGCGTCAGCCAATGCCTCGGCCGCCCCGGGGTGGACCTGCCAGAAGCCGCCGGCGCCAACCTTCCAACGACGCTGCCCCACCTGAGCCGTCATCGTCTCGCCGCCGGCAATGAGCTGACCATCCGCGATGACACTCACCTCCGGGTACTGTGTGAGGCAGCTGGTCACCATGACAATCGCCTGGTCGGCCACGCGGCACGCTGACTCGGCAGCCGGACGCCCAGCGGGATGCGCGATGGGACAACCACCTTCAGGCACTTTCACCACATCATGACTGCGGTGGCGTCGCAGAGCCGGCCGTCCATCGAGGCTGCAATATTGCATACGGGTCCGCCAACCCAGGCCGTCGGAGGAACCGTCGACAGTCTCCACGGATCCAGTCCACTTGATGCCGGCGATGCGACTGAGCTGTTCGGCAACGACCCGTCGCTTGAGCTCGCGCTGGAACTCGACATCGACATGCTGGAAGTCGCAGCCACCGCACACCCCCGCGACGGGGCACGGCGGGACAACCCGGTGCGGGTCAGGCGAAATGACCTTGACGGCTTGCCCGAACCAGTGCGAGGCCTTGGAGGTATCGGTCAATCGGACCCGAACCTTCTCCCCTGGCAATGAACCGCGGACGAAGACGACCCTGCCGTCCAGATGCCCCACGCAGTAACCACCGTGGGCGACCTTGCCCATGACGAGGTCGAATTCCTCAGCCGGGGACGCATCAACAGACTCCTGCATCAGGCCAAGTCTAGGCCCCCAGTGGTGTCACTTCCGTGCAGCTGAGGCCTTGATGGGCCTCGAACCCCGCAATATCAGGGGTGAGCGAGGCCACGTTCGCGAAAAGCTGACGTTGTGGCACTACCCGTGACGGCTTCGTGGTGATCATCACCACGAAGCCGTCACAAGGAAAGCATCCCGTCAGTGCCGTGGCGTGATCGTCGCGCTGGGATCCCGCCACGATCGCGGATCGTTGCGCTTCCAGCGCTTCTCCAGAATCGCCGAGCTGCACAACTGGTACGGCACCGAGGAGATGAGAACTCCGGGCATGAAGTGCAGGCGCGCCCGCACCACGAGAGCCGTCTGGTTGTGCAGGAGATGCTCCCACCAGTGACCGACGACGTACTCAGGAATGAACACCTCGACCATGTCTCGCGGATTCTCACTGCGGATATGACGGATGTGGTCGATGAAGGGGTTGGTGATCTCGCGATACGGGGAAGCGATGACCTTGAGGGGGATGTCGATGTCCTCCTCGTCCCAACGCTCCAGCAGGCGGTCCGTGACGTCGGGATCGACGTCGACGATGACGGCTTCCAGGAAAGTTGGCACGGTGGCCTTCGCGAACTGAATCGCCCTCATCGTTGGCTTGTTGAGGTCCGAGATCATGATGACCGCGTGGACCCGCGACGGCAGGGCACGGTCGGACGGGCTGTTCAGCTCCAACTCCTGGGCCACCGAGTCGTAGTGCTTCTTGATCCCCGTCATGAGGACGTAGACCAAGGCCATGGCAATGAGTGCGAGGTAGGCACCGTGGATGAACTTCGACGTCAGGATGATGATCAGGACGACACCAGTTCCCACCAGGCCGATGCCGTTGATGATCCGCGAGTGCTTCCATCTGCGGCGCTCCTTGACCGAGGCCGAGGTGTCGGTGCGCAGCAGCCGCGTCCAGTGGCGCATCATTCCGGTCTGGCTCACCGTGAAGGAGATGAAGACGCCGACCACGTACAACTGGATCAGCGCAGTCACCGAGGCGTTGAAGACCAGCACGAGGATGATGGCGCCGGTGGCCAGCGTCAGGATGCCGTTGGAGTAGGCCAGACGATCGCCACGGGTGTGCAGACGACGGGGTAGGAAGCCGTCACGGGCGAGGATCGAACCCAACACCGGGAAGCCATTGAAGGCAGTGTTGGCAGCCAAGAACAGGATGATCATCGTGCAGACGATCATGATGTAGAAGCCCGGTTTGAAGGAGTCGTAGAAGACGGTTCGGGCGAGCTGGCCGACGACCGTCACCTGGTCCTTGACGACATTTCCGTGAGTGTCGACGAGGTGGGACTCCCCCGTCGGGTCGAACATCTTGACGCCCGTGACATTGGCCAGGACGAGGATGCCCATGAGCATGGAGACGGCGATTCCACCGAGCATTGCCAAGGTCGTGGCTGCGTTTCTCGACTTCGGCTCGCGGAAGGATGGGACACCGTTGGAGATGGCCTCGACGCCGGTCAGCGCGGCACAGCCTGAGGAGAAGGTACGCGCCATGAGGATGACGAAGGCGATACCGACGAGACCGGTGTACTTCGGTGCTCCGACGACCGTGTAATCGGCGGTGGGAGCGCGCAGGCTGTCTCCCAGGACGAAAACCCTTGTCAAACCCCAAATCACCATGCAGATCACTGAGATCATGAAGGCGTACGTGGGCACGGCGAAGAAGGTTCCGGACTCCCTGACACCACGCAGGTTCATGGCTGTCAGGATCGCGATGACGACAGCCGCCGCGACGCCTTCGTGCCCGGCAAGGCCGGGGATCATCGCCTCGGCGTTCTGAATGCCCGACGACACCGACACAGCCACCGTCAGGACATAGTCGACGAGCAGGGCGGAGGCCACGACGAGCCCGAACTGCGGGCTGAGATTGGCTGTCGCGACCTCGTAGTCACCACCACCGGACGGGTACGCATGCACCGTCTGGCGGTAGCTCATCACGACGATGAGCATGACGAGGGCAACGGCAATGCCGATCTTCCACGAGAATGCGAATCCGGCAGCGCCTGCCAGAGACAGGGTGATGAGGATCTCGTCAGGGGCGTACGCCACACTCGAGAGGGCGTCGGAGGCGAACACCGGCAGTGCGATCCGCTTCGGCAGGAGGGTCTCGCCCAGAGCACTGCTCTCGAGTTTGCGCCCGATGAGCACCCTCTTGACGGCTTGGAAAACCTTCACGACGGGCCACTCTACTTGCGTGGAACATCATCGGCACATTGCCGGTACCCTCATGACCGTGAGGTCAGCAACCGCCCTCGGACGAGACAGGCAGACCGGGACGCGGCAGAATGGCCCCGACAACCACGACACGGATGGGTGCCACCGCAACCCAGGAAAGGGGTCCCGTGCACATCGTCATCATGGGATGTGGCCGAGTCGGTTCGAGCTTGGCCATCCTGTTGGGGAAACGTGGCCACGACGTGTCGGTCATCGACATTGACGACAACGCCTTCCGCCGGCTTGGGCCCGACTTCAAGGGACGGACGGTCAAGGGGGTCGGATTCGACCGCTCTGTGCTGGAGAAGGCCGGCGTCCGCGAGGCTGACGGATTCGCTGCCGTCTCCAGTGGGGACAATTCCAACGTCTTGGCCGCCCGCGTGGTCCGCGAAGAGTTCGGAATCGACAACGTCGTGGCGCGCATTTACGACCAGGGACGTGCTGAGGTGTACGAGCGGCTTGGGATCCCGACAGTCGCGACCGTGCGCTGGGCTGCCGACCAGGTGCTGCGAAGCCTCATGCCGGAGGGTTCTGAGCCGGCCTGGCGTGATCCTTCCGGTCAGGTCCGTCTCATCCGCGTCAACACCCACACTGACTGGGTCGGGATGAAGATCTCCGCCATCCAGGACCGCATCCACACCCCGCTGCCCTTCCTATTGCGGTTCGGTCAGGGCATGGTTCCTGACGACGCCACCCTGCTGCAAGACGGAGACGTCGTCTACGCAGCCGTCGAGGTCGAGCGCATCACCGAGATCGAGGGCCTGCTGGCCAAGCCGCCGGTCAAGCGTTGAGTGCTAGACGCAACGCTCTGATCACCCGAGGCAAGGAGAATCGTGAGAATCGTCATCGTTGGAGCCGGTAACGTCGGTCGATCCATTGCCCGTGAGCTCACGGCTCATGGGCATCAGATCCTGCTCATCGACAAGAGCCCCAAGGCCATGAAGCCGGACACCGTGCCGGAAGCCGAGTGGCTGTGCGCGGACGCCTGCGAGTTGGCTGCCCTCGAAGAGGCCCGCATCGACAACTGTGACATCGCCATCTCGGCCACCGGCGATGACAAGGTCAACCTGGTCCATTCGCTGCTCGCCAAGACCGAATTCGGCGTGCCGAGGACCGTCGCCCGTGTCAACCATCCCGGCAACGAGTGGATGTTCGACCAGGTGTGGGGAGTCGATGTTGCTGTGTCAACCCCGCGGCTCATGGCGGCACTGGTGGAGGAGGCCGTAACCGTCGGAGAGTTGGTCCGCCTGTTCACCTTCCAGAAGGGCCGCGCGAACCTTGTCGAGCTCACCCTGCCTGACAACTCGCCGCGTGTGGGTGACCGCATCCGCGACATCTCGATGCCCGGAGATGCAGTTCTCGTCGCCATCATCCGTGATGGTCAGGGACGTGCGCCGGAGCGTGAGACCGCACTGGAGGCCGGCGATGAGCTGCTCTTCATGGTCTCACCGAACTACGAGCCCGATCTGGTCGATCTGCTGGCGCCTCACTGATCAGCTGATTCGGATTCTCACCGCCCTGAGGCTTCTTGTGGGGCATCCCGCAACTGTGAGGCAGCACCCACCCTGTTGTCCCGCGCTCCTCTTCGTGTTCTCCTCTTCCCCCTCGTGCCCCGGTTCCCCTCCGTCGTGGTAATCCCGGTTCTGGATAAGGCTGCTGTCAGCTGTGGTTGCATCAGGGCCGGTTGTCACCCAGATCCCCACCAGGGTTGAACGCCTCGACAATCTATGGCTGGCCTGGGGAGCATCAATGCCCCACGCGCCCCGCGCCTCACCCTGCCCAAGTGGTGGCAATAACGGTTACGACGGTTCCTGCTGCCAACCCACATGACAACAGGAGCCATCAGGACCTACATCACCACACCAAGGCGGAGTGAACGCGCGAGGTGAGCGGGAGGCCAACACGGGTCGGAAGGAAGATGGGAAACGGAGACACGAGATCAGGAATGGGGCAGCCATATCAGGGAAACAGGCACCGAGCGGTGAAGAAGCGCCAGCGAAGGGGGCTGGGGCCACCCGGTCTGAAGACGAGTCCCGGGGCCCGGCGAAGGCCCGGAAACCCCAAGATCCTTCGCCGAAGCTGTCACCTAGTCGAGGACTGCCACTCAGTCGGGAAGAACGGTGTACCTGGGGTTGTAAATCACTCGGCGCCCATCCGCCTCGGTGATCATCCCCTCGACGCTGATCCTTCGCCCAGCGCGTAGACCCGGGATGCGACGCCGACCCATCCATATCAACGTCACAGCACCAGTGCCGTCGCGCAGCTCGGCCTCGAGCCAGCGATTCGTTCCGCGAGGGTTGAGGGTCAGCACCTCGATCCTCCCCTGGAGGGACGCACGGGAACGCATCTTGGCCTCGGCAATGGTCGAGACCCCGGCACTAATGCTGGAGCGCTGCAAGTCGTCATCGGCAAGATCCTCGTTGGACGCCGTGACCCGGTGCAGGACCCGCCGAAGCATCGACTCGCGGGGGGCGCGAGCATCGGTGCCTTCGGCCATGATCAGGACTCCTCCGGGTGCAGACCCTCAGGAACCTTCAGTGGGATGACATCGCCGGGGACACGCGGGCTGTCGTCACGACGCACCACGAGGTTGCAGAAGAACTCCAACAGTAGCTGGCCGGTGGCGTCGAGCTTCTCGCCAAGAGCCGACTCGCCCATCAGCACACCGCGCAGCAGCCAGCGCGGCCCTTGGGCCAGCCAGGTGCGGGACACGTGGTACCCATCCTCACCGTCCGGTCCCTTCATCGGGACGATACGACGAAGCTCGGCACCCATCGGTCCGGGGCCGACATTGGCCTCGCCGCCCTGAGCAGCGGTGCCGCGGACCATCTCCTCATGGACCTCGTCAATCATGACGGTCGAGGCAGGAGCAGCGAAAAGGGCCACCTCGATGGCGGAGTTCCCCTGAACGACGAGCAGGCTCTGCACGGCACCAGAGGCCTGGTCCAACTGGATCTGCATCTGCATGTTCTCGAACGGGGTAACGATGAGGGAACCGAAGTCGATGCGCTCAACATCGTCGGCGTCGAGGTCGACCTCGTCGATGTCGAAGGGGCCATCCTCGCGGTCGAGGTTGATCCGGTAGGTGGAGGCGTCCTTCTCCTCGCCGGGCTCGTCCTCGTCAGTGGTCTCCTCGACGTCGGGATCGTCGGGAGCCTCCTCGGTGGTTTCGAGCTCCTCGTCGATGCCCTCATCCCTCTCGACGTCGTCGTTGCGCTTCTTGCGACCGAACATTGTGTCCTTCCTCGACCGACACTGTGGTGTCAACAAATGCAGTCTAACCATCAGCGGGACGCACACCAGAAACGCCGGTCGACCCGTATCCGCCTTGGCCGCGTTCGGTCTCGTCCAGGTCGCCGACCGGCTGGAAGACTGCCTGCATCACCGGGACGATGACGAGCTGAGCTATTCGCGACCCGGCATCAAGGTGCATGGACTCCCTGGGATCAGTGTTGATGAGCAGCACCTTGATCTGTCCTCGGTACCCGGAGTCGATGGTCCCGGGAGCGTTGACAATCGACAGTCCGCACCGCGCGGCCAGGCCTGACCGCGGGTTGACCAGCCCGACGTAACCCTCCGGCAGAGCAATACGCACACCGGTCTCGACCATGGCCCGCTCCCCCGGACCCAGGTCCACGTCATGGCGGCAGGTGAGATCGGCCCCGGCGTCACCGGGCATCGCATAGCGGGGCATGGCTTCCGAATCTGCCACGGTCGGGACGATGACGTCAGTCACGGCTGTCCTCCTCATCACGAGAGTCACTGAAAGGATCCTTGGAAACAGGTGGGGAGGACACAGCGGCAGAATCCGGCGCCACCACGTACTCGGACACGATCGCCGCCAACTTGTCGGGGTGGCGGGTACTGACGATCCATGCCTGATGCGGGTCTGCAGGATCAGCGAGCCTCAACACGAGCCCAGACTTTATCCAGGGCCGTGTCACGAGGAACGACCCGACCTGGTGGCTGGAGTGCATCACGGATGTCATCGTCCCTGCGTCCACGCCCCGAACCCGATCGACCCATCTCCACTCGATCCAGGACCGTCCTGCACCAAATCCGTCCTCAGTGACGACGATGCGTACCCGTCCGGCCTCGACGAAGGCAGCAACGACGAGCACGACGATGATGACGGCGACGATCATCCCAGTGGTCGGGCTCGTCCAGGCACCGATCGCCACGATGAGCGAGATCGCGACGGCAGCTCCGATGAGCCACCATGCAGGCGGGGCGCAGAGTCTCTCGGAGTAGACGACTGGTCCAGAAGGATGGGGGGAATTCACCGTCACAGCCTAGTCGACGGGCCATGACGCAATATCATGACGTCATGATCCCAGAAAAGATCCTGTGGAAGGTCTACGCCGGTGCCCTCGGCGCCGTCACCACCATCGTTAGCCAGAAGGTCGTCGAAGGCGTGTGGAAGTACGTCACCGGCGACGACGAGACTCCCCAGCCTGATGACCCCGAGGTCTCGACCACGAAAGCACTCTCATGGGCGCTGGCCAGCGGCATCGGGATCGCCGGATCCCAGCTGCTGATGCACCGCTTCGTCAACAAGCGCTGGATGAAGTTCAGCTCGGTCAACCCCATCACCGGCAAGGACTTCAAGGACAAGAACGACGACTGAGCCCCTACCCCACGAAACGACAACGGGCCCCCGCCACGTGGCGGGGGCCCGTTCATGTCAAGGGAGGATCAGACGCAATCGACGCAGTAGAACTGACCGTCACGCTCCTCAGCCAGCTGGGAGCGTCCCTTCACGAGGAAGCAAGACGCGCAGGTGAACTCGCCGGACTGGCGAGGCAACACCCGGACGGTCAACTCCTCATGGGACAGGTCAGCGCCGGGAAGCTCAAAAGCCTCAGCAGCCTCGACCTCGTCCTCGTCGACCTTTCCGGAGTTCTTGTCGTTGCGCTGGTTCTTGAGCTCCTCGATGGAGTCCTCACTGACCTCCTCATCAGTCTTGCGGGGAGCGTCGTAATCGGTAGCCATAGTCACCTTCCAGTAAGGACTCGAGACGTCGCCAACTCGCTCATTGCGAGCTGCGACCGCACAACATTCGCACCCTTGTGTATCACACCTGTCAAGTCGACAGACAGCGCGCCAGGGCATCCGGGCGGTACCATCACGCCCGGAGGCAGTAAGTTGGTGACTCACACAGCCAAACCCCGACCACAAGGGGTCGGGAGGGAAGGTGGACGATGGACAGCGCTCTGAGCCCCCGCGAGATTCAGTCGCGGATCCGTTCCGGGGCCACTGTCGAGGAGGTGGCCGCAGAGGCGGGCGTCGGCGTCGACCAGGTGGAGCCCTTCGCCGTACCAGTCCTCGCCGAGTTGGACCACATCATCGAGGTTGCCATGACGTGCCCGGTTCGCCGCGCCGGCGCGGCCGGGTCCCACCGCACCCTGGGTACCGTCATCTCCCGCGTCGCCAAGGCCAATTCAATCCCCGATGAGAAGATCTCCTGGCGGTCGTGGCGCCACGAGGACCTTACCTGGGCCCTCGAGGCCACCTGGCCCGAGACCGAGGATGGAGCTCCGAGCGCAGCGATGTTCCGCTTCGATCTCAAGGGACGCCACACCTCCCCTGAGGACGCCGGTGCACGTTGGCTCGTCAACGACCGGTCCCCTGCTCCCGCTGAGCCGTTGCCAGATGGTGCTCCTGATCCCGATCAGGAGCCGACGCTGGATCTCAACGACGAGTTGGCCATCGTTCGCGCAGTGAGCAATCATCCGCAGCAGCCGGACGACCCCAATGCCGTCGCCGGGATGACCAAACACGACGGGGTCTATGACTTCGTCCCCTCATCCCCAGCCGACATGGACATGCTCTACGAGATGCTGGCGGGCTTCCAGGAGGACTCGGTCAACATTTATGAGGGCTTGGAGACGCCGGTGGTCGACGCCGATTCCGCCCCCGGAACCCAGACGTCGGAAACATCACAGGCCGCAACGCAGAAGTCCCAGACCAACGACTTCCAGGACGAGAACACCCCCTCGGACGCGACCGACGAGTCCTCCACCGCTCCTGAGCCGGAAAGGCCTGAGCCCGGAAAGGACGCTCCTGCCAGGAAGCCGACGACCAGGGCGACGTCTCGCAGGTCGAAGTCCACCAAGGACAGCCAGCCTGCCGACAAGGACGAGCCCCGACAGGATGCCCTCGTCGAGGGTGGCGAGCAGCCGCGCAAGAAGCGCAAGCCTCGCAAGTCCAAGAGAGCGTCGATCCCGTCGTGGGACGAAATTATGTTCGGAGGACCCACCCCCCACGCGTGAGAGGTCATGACCGCCGGAGACGTTCACAACCACACGAGCCCCGCCGTCCAGCCGGGCTCGGGGCATTCGGGGCTCTCAGCCGTCGAAGGGCAGGGTCTGCTCCGAAAGGGTCGCCCTGGACATTTCTCCGGTAATCCCCTGACGGTGGTGACGACGACACAACACCTCGTAGTGGATCTCGGATCCGCCGCCGATGTCGCCGACGCCCACCTGATCCCCCTCACGCGCCATGACGCCTCCGACGATACGGGCGTTGTGGGTCGCAGGACGCCCGCACCAGCACAGTGGCGAGACGGGAGGCTGGACGACACGGTCGGCGAGCTCGACGAGCCGTTTGGAGCCAGGAAAGAGCGCGGTCCGGAAATCGGCGAGGATGCCGAAACAGTAGACGTCAACCCCCAGGTCGTCGACGACCCGCGCGAGCTGATCAATCTGTTCGGGACGGTAGAACTGAGCTTCGTCGCAGATGAGGTAGTCGATGCGCCCACCGCGACTCAACCGCGCCACGACGTCTTGGTAGAGGTCCAGGGAGTCCGTCACCTCGACGGCCTCGACGCTCAGACCGATTCGGGAGGTGATGCGGGCACCGCCAGACCGATCGTGCATGGCATACCTGACACCCTGACGGTCATGGGCCGACTGAGCGTGGTCCATCTGCAGCGCGAGCGTGGACTTTCCGGAGTCCATCGGCCCGGTGTGGAAGACGAGTTCAGCCATCCTCATCCCTCGCAGACCTGCGCCAGCAACGGAATCCTCATCTCTTGCGGGGTCAGGGAACCATGCATGCCGACCAGGGAGAGTTCCTTGGGGGTGGCACGGCTCATGATCGCCCAGTCGTCACGGGTGATCGCCAGCACATCACCGAACCGGGATCGAGTGGATTCATCGACAGGCCCGAAAAGTTCCGCGTCGACGGCGTCATCACCCACCACGACCTGGGCGCGATCTCCGAGCACCCGTCGCCAACGCTGTGCGACCTCGTCGGGGCGTCGGGTGTAGATGTGGCGGAATCTCGGCTCCCCTGCCAGCAGATCGACGTCTGCGAGCAGTCCTCCCTCGTCTTCCACCATGACGCGGTGGTCCTGCGGCACGTCGATCATGCCGTGATCTGCCGTGACCACCAGTGCAGTGCCGGAATCCAGCTCGTCGAGGAGAGCCCCGACGAGATCGTCAACCCACATCAGACGCGACCTCCACGCAGCCGACTGCCATCCCTCACCGTGGCCGACATGGTCCAGGGAACGCTCATAGACGTAGGTCAGAGAGACCTCCCCATCCTGAGACGCGGCGAGGGTCTTGCGGACCCGCTCGTCGACGTCGTCCTCGTCACGAATGGCCACGAATCTCGGACCGCGCAAGCTCGCTCGCGTCAGCCCAGACCTCTCGAACCGAGCCGGACCGACGCTGCTGACCGTCACTCCCGCTGTCACCAGGTCTTCGAAGGCCGTCGGGTGAGGCTGGACCACCTCGGGGTCGTCGCCGTTGGCCCAGCTCAATGCGTTCATGGCCTGTCCGGAGGGAGCACGGAAGGTGTACCCGGCGACGCCGTGGCGTCCGGGAACGGCACCTGTACCGATACAGCTCAACGAGGTGGCCGTCGTCGACGGAACCTGGCAGGTCAGGTCATGGCACACCTGCATGTCCGACAGGGTAGGAGCCAGGTGACGGGACTGCTCGAGGTTCTCCCGCCCCATCCCGTCGACGAGTAGGAAGACGTAACGCCTCGCCTCGGGCAGGCCGAGCCCAGCCGACCTCTGACCCGTCAACACCCTTCCTATGGCGGGCACCAGGTCGGAAAGGGTCTGCGGACCCGGCGCCATGAGATCAGGGCCAAGCAATGAACTCATCGTGCTGCTCCAGTGGCGACCTGCATTCGAGTGGCAAACCCCATCATCCGCTCGACCTGGTCGGGGCCATCAGCAGCAGGACTCATCCGGATGACGATGTCATCCCCGCTGAAGGTGCCGGTGTAGCCATGATCGGCGGTACACATCGGGTCACCGCAAGTGGCAGGCTCGAGCTCGATGCGCGACACCGCGCCCCACGTCATTTGCAGCCAGGTCTCCACGGTCGCCGCGGAGGGGTCCTTGCCGAATTTGTCGGGGTGCTGGACGACACGCGTCAGCACCACCGAGCTCACCTCCGACAGCGGGATCGATTCACTTGAGGTCACGGCCTGGAGCCGTCCCCCCTCGGTCCGCTCGTCGGTGTGACCGATGAGCATTCGCGTCGCAGTACGCAGAATGACGGTGAGATGCCGGTGAACCTCGTCATTGTCGAATGCTGCCTCGAGGTGAAGCAGATGGTCGAGGATCTCCTCTCCTGCCAAGGAGGTTTCGGCGACGTCGCTGACCAGTTCAGGGAAGAACCCACAGGACTGGATTTCGGCAGCTAGGGCAGCCGGAAGAGGAGTTCGGGCTTGATCGACAGACTGGCTCACCGGCCCATCGTCCCACGACGAAGCCCGATCCAGTAATCTCCAAGACATGTCGAACCGGCCGTTCATCGGAGCCCGAGTCGAGGATGCCCTTCACAGGCGCCTCAACACCACGCTGCGTCGACGCGGTTGGGTGCCGCGCGTGATCGGATATCGCAGTTACGGATCGGCCACCCATGTGCGCGTTCTGGGCCGAGTCGTCCTCACCAGTCCTCCCGGTGCCAATCCGGAAGAGGAGCGTCATCCTGACCGTTCTCCGCTCACCCGGCGCAACATGTTGTCCATCGACCTGCTGTCCCAGCGGGGATGGCGCAACTTCCTCGGTCTTCCAGCACCGGGTACCGAGGTCGTCGTCGACGTCAACGGAGAGAAGATCACCGTCCTGGCAGACCGTGGCGGATACGTAGACGTGCGCGTCAAGAACAATGGACTGCAACCGGGATGGCACGAGGTCACCCTCTCGACCTCCGGGGACACGACGAAGGCGAAGGTCCTCGTCGTCTCACGCAACACCCGTTTCGGCATCGTGTCCGACATCGACGACACCGTCATCGCGACCTCCCTGCCACGATCCCTCATCGCCGCCTGGAACTCCTTCGTGCTCACCGAGCAGGCCCGCAAATCCATTCCCGGTATGGCCCGCATGTACCAGAAGCTGTTGGAACGCCATCCCGACGCACCCGTGGTCTACGTGTCCACCGGCGCCTGGAACACCTATCCCTTCCTGGTGAGGTTCCTGGCCCGTCACGGCTATCCGCAAGGACCGTTGCTGCTGACTGACTGGGGGCCGACGAACACCGGTTGGTTCCGCTCCGGCGTCGACCACAAACGGACAGCCCTGCGCGAATTGGCGCGCGATTTTCCTGATATCGAGTGGGTCCTGGTCGGCGATGACGGGCAGCACGACATCCGGATCTACTCCGAGTTCGACGAGCTGCAACCCGGCCACACCCGCGCGATCGCCATTCGGGAGCTCTCGACGACCCAGCAGGTGCTGGCCCACGGCACGACGACAGTGATGGAGGACCGCCACCGTGTGCAGTGGACCCCCGAATCAGCCCCTTTGGTACGCGCCCCTGACGGCGACCAGTTGGCTCCACTCCTGGACAAGGTGCTCAACCACGAAGACTCACCAGGGCGGCCCTGACATGCGGATTTCGCGCCGATCAACCAATATAGGTCGTTAGCGTGTGCTGCTAGGGAGGTATCACGATGGCCAAGAAGACGGTGGATGACGACTTCACCGAGAACATCATCGACGTCGATGTCTCCCGCGAGATGGAGAACAGCTTCCTCGAGTACGCCTACTCCGTCATCTACTCTCGTGCCCTGCCCGATGCCCGTGACGGCCTCAAACCCGTTCAGCGTCGCATCCTCTTCACCATGGGTGACATGGGGGTCCGCCCTGATCGCGCCCATGTGAAATCGGCCCGTGTCGTCGGTCAGGTCATGGGTCAGCTCCACCCTCACGGTGACGCCGCCATCTACGACGCCCTCGTCCGCACCGCCCAGCCCTGGGCCATGCGCCTCCCTCTGGTCGACGGGCACGGCAACTTCGGATCCCTGGATGCCGGCCCGGCCGCCATGCGTTACACCGAGTGCCGGATGGCTCCCCCGGCCCTGGCCATGATTGACGGGCTCGCCGAGGACACCGTCGACTTCGAGCCCAACTACGACGGTAAGGAGACCGAGCCGTCGGTTCTGCCGGCCGCCTTCCCGAACCTGCTCGTCAACGGAGCGTCGGGCATCGCGGTGGGGATGGCCACCAACATTCCGCCACACAACCTCGTCGAGGTCGTTGCGGCCCTGCGTCACATGCTCGACCACCCGGACACTGATCTCGAGGAGATCATGCGCTTCGTGCCGGGACCGGATCTGCCCACCGGCGGGCGGATCGTCGGCCTTGACGGCATCGCTGGCGCCTACCGAACCGGCAAGGGCTCCTTCAAGATCCGCGCCACCGCCCGCATCGAGAAGGTCTCCCCGCGACGCCGCGGCATCGTCGTCACCGAGCTGCCGTACATGGTCGGCCCGGAGCGCATCATCGACCAGATCAAGACCTTGGTGCAGTCCAAGAAGATCACCGGCATCTCCGACGTCAAGGACCTCACCGACCTGGCCAACGGCACCCGTCTGGTGATAGAGGTCAAGAACGGCATCAACCCGGAGGCCCTGCTGGAGCGGTTGTACAAGCTCACCAAGCTCGAGGACTCCTTCGCGATCAACGCCGTCAGCCTGGTCGAGGGACAGCCGCGAACCCTCGGTCTGAAGGAGATGTTGCAGGTCTACCTCGACCATCGCCTCGAGGTCACGCTGCGGCGCACCAACTTCCAGCTCAACAAGGCCAAGGACCGGCTGCACCTCGTCGAGGGACTGTTGCTGGCCATCGTCGACATCGACGACGTCATTGCCATCATCCGGTCCTCCGAGGACGCGGCAACGGCCCGCACCCGACTCATGGCAGCCTTCAACCTCGACGAGGTGCAAGCCAACTACATCCTCGACATGCAGCTTCGTCGACTCACCAAGTTCTCCACGATCGAGTTGGAGTCCGAGCGTGACGAGCTGAGCGAGCGCATCGAGGGGCTTGCTCTCATCGTCAATGACGAGTCCGAACTGCGTCGAGTCGTCTCGAAAGACCTGGCCGAGGTGTCCACCAAGTACGGCACGCCTCGTCGCACCGTACTGCTGGGAGCGGCTCCCGCCGTCGCTGCCGCCTCCGCCCCGCTGGAGATCCCCGACGATCCCTGCTGGGTGCTGCTGTCGGCCACCGGTCTGCTGGCCCGTATCGACACCGAGGATGACCTGCCCAGTGGCGGGGACAGAGCCAGCCATGACGTCATCATCTCCCGTGCCCGCACCACCGCCCGTGGTGATTTCGGCATCATCACCAGTGCTGGTCGTCTCATCAGGGCACATGCCATCGAGCTGGCCAGTCTGCCCATGACTGCCACCGCACCGTCGGTGGCCGGTGGCACCCCACTGGCGGACCTCGTGGGGCTGGAGAAGGATGAGAAGGCCCTCGCGGTGACGAGTTTGTCCGGGGAAGGCCCCTCCCTGGCCCTGGGAACCCGAAACGGCATCGTCAAACGCGTCAATCCGGAACTGCTCGGCAAGGATTTCTGGGAGGTCATCAGCCTCAAGGACGGTGACGAGGTCGTCGGAGCCGTCGAGCTGGACGACGAGGACCTCGAACTGTGCTTCGTCACCGAAGGCGCCTCCCTGCTTCACTTCCCGGCCTCGGCGGTGCGCCCGCAAGGACGTTCCGGTGGTGGTGTGGCCGGTATCAAGGCCAAGGACCCAGTCGTCTTCTTCGGCGCGGCTCCCAGCCATAGCTCGTCGGTCGTGACGATTGCGGCCTCCTCCCCCGCTGCCGCCGGCAAGGAGCCCGGTTCGGTCAAGGTAACCCCCTTCGACCAGTTTCCGCCCAAGGGCCGTGCGACCGGCGGCATGAGATGTCAGCGCTTCCTCAAGGGTGAAACGGCCTTGGTGCTCGCCTGGATCGGCCCTGACCCTGCCGTGGCATGTGCGGCATCCGGTGTTCCTGTCGAGCTGCCGGAGCCGAGCCTGCGTCGTGACGGTTCCGGGGATCAGGGACGCCAGCCCATCCTGGCCGTCAGTACCCGTAATCATGGCGGTGACGACGTGGCCAATCCCGCCGACCGGCTCGATCCGGACACCTCGGACGACGATCTCGAACCCACCGCCGTCAAGGACGGGACGACTCCAGACGCGGGCGGAGCTCTCATCCCCGCCCCGGAGTCGACCCTCGCGAAGGACTCGGAGGAGTCCAAGCCGCACCGCCGTCGTCGCCGTACCAAGACTGAGCACGACGACGAATCAGAACCGGATCTCTTCAGCTGATCAGGAGACTGTGACCATGTTCGACGACCTGATGGATGGCAATGCCCGCTATGCCGAGTCCTTCGACCTGGCAGACGTGCCGGGGCAGGCAGCTCGAGGGGTCGGGATCGTCTGTTGCATGGATTCCCGGCTGGATCCTCCGGCAATCTTCGATCTCAAGGTCGGGGACGCGAAGGTGCTGCGTACTCCTGGTGGCCGGTTGACCCCCGATGCTCGCATCGGGCTCGTCGTGGGCTCTCACGTCCTCGGGATTGATCGAATCGTCATGCTGGCCCACACCAAGTGCGCGATGGCCAGCGGGGACGACACCTCGGTCATCGAGAAGGTGCGACAGACCGACGGCACTGACCTGTCAGGCATGCGTATCGGGTCAACCCCCGATCAGATGGCTGGCCTGCGTCACGATGTCGCGACCCTACGCCGGGACCCGCTGGTGGCCGCCGACGTGTGCGGCATGGTCTACGACGTCACGACCGGACGGGTCGAGCGGGTCTGCTGATCCCAGTCGTCCGCGAACAGTTGCCTGTCCAGGTGTCCTGGTTCAGGTGAGCCGGGATGCCTGAACCAATCACTTGTTCTGGGGCTCGGCGGTGCTGACCGGGATCATCGCCACCAGACCGACCACGAGCATCAGGACGATACCGATGATTCCCCAGTACTGGTTGTTGTCGCCACCCGTGACGGCGTGTCCCATCGTGACGAGGAGACCGAAGAGGGCTGGTGCCAGGAAGGACACCGCCTTACCCGTCGTGGCGTAGAGGCCGAACACCTCGCCTTGGCATCCCGGCGGACAGATCCGGGCGAGGAGACTTCGCGAGGCCGACTGGGCCGGGCCGACGAAGCCGCACATGATGAGGCCGAGCACCCAGAACACCATGGCCGAACCGTTGTGGCCGATGAAGACACCGATGCCACAGGCAGACAGCACGACCAAAGAGACGATGATGAGGTGTTTGGGACCGATCCGGTCGTCCAGGCGTCCCAGCAGGATAGTCGAGATACCGGCGACCAGATTGGCCACGATGCCGAAGATGAGGACATCGGCAGCGCTGAATCCAAAGGTCTGACGGGCCAACGGGCCACCGAACTGGAAGACGCCGTTGAGGCCGTCACGGAACAGCGCCGAGGCGACGAGGAAGATGATGGTGTTGCGGCTGATGTGCCAGATTCTCACCACGCTGCGCCACAGTTCGGCGTAGGCATGTCCCAGCGCGCGGAATCCTCGTAACTGGGGCTCGGACTGGTCCACCGGGCGTGGGTCGTCACGCAGGATGAGGAAGGTGGGCAGGGTCAGCGCCAGAATCCAGACGGCGCAGAACAGCATCGCCACACGGATGTTCATGCCTTCGTGGCTCGTGACCCCGAACCAACCGACCTTCGGCTTGATCCAGGCAATGTAGATGACGAGCAGAGCGATGATGCCGCCCAGGTAACCCATGCCCCATCCCAGACCGGAGATGCGACCGATCTTGCCGGGCTCCGCGACGTCGTCGAGCATGCCGTTGTACAGCGAGCTGCCGACATCCGAGATGACCGTGCCGACTCCCAACAACACCAGCCCAAGGAGGAGGTAGGACGGATGGGGCTTGACGAAGAACAGCAGCCCGGACATCACGGTCAGGGTCCAGGTGAGCCATTTCAGGGCAGTCACCTGGCGTCCTCGTCTATCTGCCCACTGGCCGACGATCGGCGCCAGCAAGGCGATCGCCAAACCGGCCAGACTCATCGTCCATGACAGGGCCGTGACGGTGGTGTCCTTCGGCCCGAAGGCGTCACCGACAAGGTAAACGGCAAAGACGAAGGTGGTGATGACCGATGCGAAAGGCTGAGTGCCCGGATCCCACATGGCCCAGGCGAAGACGCGTTTGCGTTGGTCCGCCGGCACGTCGACGTGGCTCATGGTTGTGGAGTTTAGCGCTGCCCAGCCACTTGTGGTCACTGCTCATCGCAGCATCAACCCAGCACGACGGGAACCCAAAAAGCTCCCACCAGGATCGTCACGACGATCGAGACGGTCCCCGGAATGACGAAGAGATGGTTGAAGACGATGCGTCCAACTCGCGTCGAGCCGGTGTCGTCCATCTCCATAGCGGCAACCGTCGTAGGGTAGTTCGGCAGCAGATAGTAATTAGCCACTGCCGGGTAGCAAGCCAGCATCACCGCGGGTGACACACCGATCTTGGCCACCACCGGCATGAAGGCAACGGTGGTCGCAGCGTGAGAGAACATCAGTGCCGCAGCCAGATACAGGATCACCGACAGGAACCACGGGGCGGAGTGCAGGATCGAAGCGCCAGCATGGGTCAGGACGTCCATGTAGTTATTGACAAACATGTTGCCAAGCCATGCCAGCCCCAGAATACAGATTGCTGCTGACATTCCGGCCCTAAATGTCGCCTGGGTAGTGAGCTGCTTGACGTCCTCATGCGAGATCATGCAGATGATCATCGCTGTCGTCAACATGATGAGCATGATCGCCGCCGACGACGTCATAGGTGGCTTGGACAGCACACCGACTTCCTCTGACGAAATGGTGGCGTAACCGACCACCACGACAAGGGCGATCAGGAAGGCGACAAGGCTGGGTACGGCCGATCGCTTTGGCTTCCAGGCGGTGTCGCCGACAGCCGCATTGTGGCTCACCAAGCCCTTGGCCTCGCGTTCCTGATAGACCGGGTCATCCTCGAGATCTTTGCCCTGGTGCGATGCCACAACCGCACCAACAGCGCACCCGATAAAGGTGGTAGGAATCGTCACCGCAAGAATCTTGAGGTATCCCACCCCCAACGGCTCCAGAACTCCGACCAACGCCAATGTCGCTGCCGAAATCGGTGAGGATGCAACCGCGACCTGGGACGCAACAACAGCTATGGACAACGGTCTCGACGGTCTGATCTTGTGCTCCTTCGCCACTTCGACGATGACAGGCAACACAGAATATGCGGTATGTCCAGTGCCACACAGCAAGGAGAGGAGGAACGTTGATAACGGCGCAAGATAATTGATGTGGTCGGGTTCTTGCGCAGCATGACCTCAGTCAGGTGCACCAAGTAGTGCATACCACCTGCAAGTTGGAGGGCTGCGATGGCGCAAATGACGGTCATGATGATTCCGATGACCGTCCAGGGAATGTCCTCAGCTACTTTCGTGTGGAGACCAGTGGCGGCGAGGACAATACATCCCGCGCCTCCCGCGAGCCCGACACCAACCCCACCGAGGCGCGACCCGATGATGATGAAGATGATGGCCACAGCAAGGTGGAACCAGATCATTGCTGCAGCCTCCCCGCAGCGGATTCTCCATCAATCTTGTCGTTGTATCCGCCACCGGACTGTCGTATGTGATCCAGCATGGCCTACTCCTATCCGCCCAGGGCCGTGGCATCGCTTAAGACCAGTCACCTAGGCAGCACACCGATTGCACCTCACAGCGTCACCGCGAGGCAGCATTAACGAGCCGTGAGCAAGCCCTCTCAGGCGTCGATCTGTTCAGCGTCGAGACGATAGGCCCCCTCGACGATGAACTGCTTACGCGGGGCCACGTCGTTGCCCATGAGGATCTCGAAGGTGCTCTCGGCCTCGGCGGCATCGTCGACGGTGATGCGACGCAAGGTGCGATGTCGCGGGTCCATCGTCGTCTCCTTGAGCTGGGAGGCGTCCATCTCACCCAGACCCTTGTACCGCTGCGGTTCCTTGAACCGCACCCCCTTCTTGGTCAACTGGGCGGCGGTGCGCTGGTACTCGGCGTCAGTGTAGGTGTAGAGGTATTTGTCCATCCCGCGCTTGGGATTGATGAGCTCGAAGCGGTGCAGCGGAGGCACGGCCGAGAACACCCGGCCCGCTTCCACCATCGGGCGCATGTAGCGGAAGAAGAGGGTTGCCAGCAAGCAGCGGATGTGGGCGCCGTCGGAGTCGGCGTCAGCCATGAAGATGACCTTGCCGTAGCGGGCCTGGTCGAGGTAGAACGTCTTTCCCGACCCGGCCCCGACAACCTGGAGGATCGACGCGCACTCGAGGTTCTTGAGCATGGCGCCGAGGTCGGCCTTCTGAACGTTGAGGATCTTGCCTCGGATCGGCAGCAGGGCCTGGTGCTCGGAGTTGCGGGCCACGTTGGCCGTTCCCAGGGCAGAGTCGCCCTCGACGATGAACAGCTCGGTCACGTCGGGATCCGAGGAGCGGCAGTCCTTGAGCTTGGGAGGAAGGTGCGAGGACTCCAAGGCATTCTTGCGGCGCTGGTTCTCCTTGTGGGCGCGGGCCGCGACCCGCGTCCGGGAGGCATTGACGACCTTCTCCATGAGGGTGCGTGCCACCGGCTTGTCGGCAGCCTTGGCCGAGGTCAGGAAGGCCGCCATCCTCTCCTCGACGATGCGAGCCACCAGACGGCGCACCGGCGGGGTGCCCAGCACCTCCTTGGTCTGGCCCTCGAACTGAGGTTCGGCGAGACTCACCGTCACCACGGCCGTCAGGCCCTCCAGGACGTCGTCCTTGACGATCTCCTCGGACGACTTGAGGATCCGCGTCCCCTCCAGGCCTGCGTTGAAGGCTCGCAGCAGGCCCTGCTCGAACCCCTGGACATGGGTGCCTCCCTTGGGAGTGGCGATGATGTTGACGAAGGAGCGCACCGTGGTGTCGTACCCGGTGCCCCAGCGCAGGGCGATGTCCACCTCGAGGTCGCGGTCGACGTCGGTCGGCGTCATGCCACCGTTCTCGTCGAGCATCGGAACGGTCTCGGTGAAGGAGGCTCCACCCTGCAACCTCATGACGTCATTGACCGGCTGGTCATTGGCGAGGTACTCGGCGAACTCGGAGATACCACCGTCGAAGCGCATCGTCTCGGAAACGGTCTCGATGACGTCGCCGGTCTCCGGATCAGTCTGGATCCCACGTTCGTCGGTGATGACGATCTCCAGACCCGGAACGAGGAAAGCCGTCTGACGAGCACGATCGGCAAGCTTGGACCACGACAGCTTGGCATCAGGCAGGAAGATCTGCCGGTCCGGCCAGTAGCGCACCCGGGTACCGGTGGCTCCGCGCTTGGCCTTGCCGATCTTGCGCACCCCGGACTCGGGGGTGAAGGGGGCATCGGGGCCGTCCCCGTCGAAGGAACCGGGGACACCGCGTCGGAAGCTCATCCCCCACACCGTGGACTTGCGGTCCACCTCGACGTCCAGACGGGAGGAGACGGCATTGACGACCGATGCGCCCACGCCGTGCAGACCGCCTGAGACGTTGTAGGCCCCGCCACCAAACTTTCCGCCGGCATGGAGCTTGGTGTAGACCACCTCGACGCCGCTCAGCCCGGTCCTCGGCTCGACGTCGACCGGAATACCGCGTCCCTCGTCGGTGACGAGGATCGACCCGCCCTTTTCCAAGGTGACGGTGATGCGACGCCCGAACCCGGCCAGCGCCTCGTCGACACCGTTGTCGAAGATCTCCCACAGACAGTGCATGAGTCCGCGGGTGTCGGTCGACCCGATGTACATGGCGGGACGCTTTCGGACGGCCTCCAGACCTTCAAGCACCAAGAGGTTCTTCGCGCCGTACTCACGGCTCGTCGACGCCGTGCGCACTGTGTTTCCGGCACTGGCTGAGGTGTCAGCAGCGACGGATGATGGGATGGAGATCTTGTCCATGGTCACGCAGACAGCCTATCGGCACACTCGGACAGGCTTTCGACAAGAATGTTCGTGCCCAGCGGCGTTCATTCCGCGATACTCCTGGGAACATTCGCACGATGACGTACGTTGTTCATACGGTGACTGAACACTTGAACCGGAGGAGGTTGTCATGAGCACCACGATGATCGAGCACCACGCCCTCACCACTGCGGACCGTTGTGATCGTTGCGGCGCACAGGCCTATGTGCGCATCACGCTGCGCAATGGTGGCGAGCTCCTCTTCTGTGCCCACCACGCCAGGGCTCACGAGGACAAGCTGAAGCAGGTGGCCCTGCACATCCAGGACGACACCACGAAACTCTCCTCCCATACCTGAGGAACCCGCGATCGTCGGCGTGTCGGGGTTACCGCCCCGGACGGCGGTGCAGCGCCGAATTCGCCCCCTGGCTGCCCACGCCGTTGCACTGTCCGGTGCCACCGGCGACCCCAGAGTTGGGTGTCTGGCAACGACCTACAGCAACCAGGTGGACCGTCATTCGGCTTCGATCGCGTCCTCACGAATGAGCCGCTGAAGTTCCACCCCACCGAGAGAGTCGTCGACGGCACCATCAGTGTCGTCGACGTGGAACCCGTGGCGCTCGTAGAACTTGATCGCGCGGGCGTTATCAGCGGAGAGCCACACATAGGCCGAGCGATGTCCGATGCAGGCGTTGAGGAGATCGTCCGAGGCCCCGCAGTTACGAGCTTCGGGAAGGACGTGGAGGGTCGCAACCTCCCACGGCGTGGGAGCATCCGGGCTGGTGGAGATGCGTGCCATTGCCACTCCGACGGTCCTCATGTCGAGGCGATCGACGAGGATCTTGAAAACCGCACCGTCGTCCATGAACTGCTTCCACTGCTCGATGGTGGTGTGGACGATACCGGGGCCGGTAACCTCGGTGAGGATGTCGTCGGGGATCACCCCCTGACCGATTTCCCGGAAGCACACTGCCTGAACAGCCGCAGCCTCAGGAAGGTCCTCACGATGAGCATCCCTGACGACGAAACGACCGGGAGCGGTGGCCGAGTCGTGCGCCGGTCTTGACGGCATGTCAACCTTGACTGACGTATCCATGACCTGATCCTACCGGTCCGGGGCCTCACAGAGGCCCGGTTCGCAACGGTCGAATTGTCGAACCAGTCCAGACACCATGGCGAACAGTTGAGGAAGGACTCCTCCAACATCTCCTCATGCACGCCGCAATGGCCTGCCCGTCGCCGGCGGCCGCCTGTCTGATCCGAATAACCATCGCTCCCTCCCGCACCATGATCCCACCGACCACAGCCCTTGAGTACGGTGGACGCGTGGCAGACACGAAAGGCTCTCGTCATTCCTGGCTACGCACCGCTTCTGGTCTCGTGGGTCTGGTACTAGCCGTTCCAGTGCTGGCGTGGTCAGTGGCTGCGATCCTGCCGTCCCACCATGCCCTGACCTTCGTCTCCTCCGTTCTGGCGGGTTCGTTGGCCGTACCGGCATTGGTCATTGCCGCCATTGCCCTCATCCTCGCCCTTCTGGGACGAGGTGGCCTGCGAATGACGGCGGTCGTCATCTCGGTGATGGCCCTCATCATTCCGACATCCGTCACAGCGTCGACGATGTGGGTGACCGATCGGGCCGGTGGATGGATCAACGTCTTCTCAGCCGCTGCGGTGTCATCGATGGCAGATCATCCTGACGAGACGGTCCGGTATGGATCGGGACCCGACGAGACGGCCCAGATCTATCGTCCGCGAAACCACGATACCCCGGTTCTGGTCGACATTCACGGCGGAGGATGGAACACCAATGCCACCATGCCTGCCACCTTGAGGTGGTTTTCCGACCATGGCTGGTTGGTCATCCGTCCCTCGTACACCCTGGCATCCAAAAGTCACCCCACCTGGGACATCGCACCGAAGCAGGTGGCGTGTGCCTGGGCCTGGAGCCTGTCTCACGCCAAGGAGCTCGGTGGCGACCCGACCCGAGTGTCGATCATGGGGGATTCCGCTGGCGGTGGGATGGCCATCAACCTGGCCTACGGCGCCGCGAGTGGGAAGCTGACGAGTTCCTGCGGACCGGTGCGAGCCCCGAAATCAGTTCTCGCCCTGTACCCGACGGTGGATGTCGCAGCCGTCCAGTCAGTCACCACCCTGGGAGCGGGAAATGCCGCGACGAAGTACACCGGTGGCACCCCAGAACAATTCCCTGATCGCTACCGCGCCGTCAACAGTTCCACCTGGATCACAGCCAAGGCTCCTCCGACGATGGTGATCCAGGGTAATCACGACACCTTCGTTCCGCCATCGAGTGTGCGAGACTTCGTTGCCCGCGCTCGCCAGGCCGGGGTGGACATTACGCACGTGCAATTGCCAATGCTCAACCATGCCTTCGACGCCCAGGCGCGAGACTCATTGGGATTCCAGGCCGTCACCAGTCTCGGGCAGACCTTCCTCAGCGAGCACCAGTGATCCGCTGGTGAGCACCCGGGCCAAGGCCTCGAGATCCCCGGCGATGTCGGTGTCCTTGTTCTGGATCCACCTCATCTGCAAGCCCTCGGCCGCCGCCACCGCCAGCCGCACGGCCTGCTCGTCATCGATCCTCAGTGCCATCCTGACAACTTCGTGGACTCGTTGGCGGTGCCTTTCCATGAAGGCATGTGCGGGATGGTTGGGGTCGGCGGCCGCCACACTCATGTCGACGAAGAGCTTCGTCAACCCCGGGGTGCGGGTCGTCCCAGCCATGTATGCCCAGACATGATCGGGGTCGGTGAGCGCGCCGGCGTCGACGGCATGAGCGTCGCGAGCCTCCAGGATGGCGACGAAGAGCTCGTCCATCGTCCCGAAATAATGCAACACGCCAGCCTCGGTGAGACCGACCTCAGCGGCAATGGCAGCCAGGGTGGGTCGTTCGCCGGAACTTGCGCCGTAGAGCCGCAGGGCGACGTCAAGGATCTCGGCTCTGCGAGCAACCCCCTTGGCGTATGGTCCACGTCGAGCCGAGGTTTTCGTCGTCACTGCCATGGGCCCAACGATAGAGGGAAAACGCGGACTGCCTGCCCCTGGCCCACCAATGAATACTGAGCCGTGCTAGGTTTTAGAGGTGCTTCGGGCCGACAAAGGAGTTCTCATGAGTGCCCTCTTCCAGCTCACCTCAAGCAACCCGCGTGTCGTCGATCCAGTCGAGTTGGCCGCCGAAGATTGCGAGTGGATCGACGCGGTGGTACCAGGTGGTGTCCACGAAAGCCTCATTTCTGCCGGGGTGATTGATCACCCCTACCTGAGGAACCACGAGAAGGACTGTCGCTGGGTCGAGGACTGCGCCTGGTGGTATCGCGGGACCCTGCCTGTGCCGAGTGGGGAGGATCCCCTCGTCCTGTCCTTGACAGGAGTCGACACGGTCGCGGACATCTGGGTCGACGGAGAGCACGTCGGACGCCATGCGAGCCAGTACCGTCCCTTCTCGACCATCCTTCCAGCCATTGACGGGGACCAGGCCGAGGTCCTTATTCGTTTCGCTCCCCCGTTGGACGGTCTCACCGAGCCGCCTGCCACGCGGGCGATGGTCAATGCCGTGAGCGACTTCCTCAATGCGGCGGCTCCACAGGAGCTCGACACCGACCCCGGAGCCGGGATCCTCACCCTCGATCTGGCTGCGACTCGACGCCGCAAGGGGATGTTCTCGTGGGGATGGGACTTTGCCCCGCGCGTTCCCTCCATCGGACTGACGGGGGCGGTAGAACTGTACCGACGGGCGCCTGTCGAGCTCACTCATCGCGTCGAGACCGTCTCCATCTCCGGGGACTCCGCCTCGGTCAAGGTCATCGTGGCCGTCACCCATCATGACGGCCCTCGGCCTCTCGACGTCGACGTCTCCTTGACCTCGCCCACCGGAGAGCGCACCGGTGGCCATGCCCGCATCCGCGACGGGGTGGCCACGGTCGAGCTGCACATCGAGCATCCGCAACTGTGGTGGACCCACGATCTCGGCGAGCCGTCGTTGTATCGTCTCGAGGTCAATGCCCATGACAAGGACGCCAACATCATCGCCACGGAGTCCGGGACGGCCGGCATCCGGACGATCGAGGTCGACCGCTCCCCCGATCCCGATGATCCCGAGTACGACGGGCCCGCTCGTCACTTCCGTTTCATCCTCAACGGTGTGCCGGTCTTCGCCCGGGGCGCCAACCTCGTTCCGCAGTCAATGTTGGTGGGCTCGGTGACCCCGGAACAGGATCGCGATCTCGTACGCGCCTGCCGCAACGGCGGAATGACGATGGTGCGTGTCTGGGGTGGTGGGATCTACGCCTCCGATGCCTTCATGGACGCCTGCGACGAGAATGGCATCCTCGTCTGGCACGACTTCATGTTCGCCTGCATCGACTACCCCGGTGACGACCAGGAATTCATGTCTGAGGTGCGTACCGAGGCCGATTACCAGACCCGTCGTCTGGCCAGTCACCCGAGTCTTGCCCTGTGGGCTGGCGGCAACGAGGTGCAGGCCATGCACCAGGCTGTCTGGAGCAATCTGGACCCCGGCCAGTGGGGATCGGAGATCTTTGACGAGATCTTGCCCGAGGCCGTTCGTCGCAACAGTCCCACCGTGGATTACTGGGCTAACAGCCCTGCCACTGACTCCGACACAGACCCGCGTGTCAATGGCACCGGTGCCGGCGATCGTCATGCCTGGGAGGTCTGGCACGGAGCCGACGTCGGAGCCGGAACCCACGAGGACTATGCCAGCCCGGCCGAGGCCATGCACTTCCACCGCTATCGCCATGACACCGGGCGTTTCATCAGCGAGTTCGGCATCCACGCCAGCGCCGATTTACCTACCCTCGAGAGGTGGCTCGGCAGGGACCATCTGAAGCTCGACGATCCGGTGCTCATCGCACGCAACAAGGACACTCCGAAGGCCAAGGGGATGGCCCTCCTCGAGTACGAGGTCGGGAGACCCACCTCGCTCCAGTCCTACGTCACCTCTACCCAGGTGGTGCAGGCTGAGGGGCTCAAGTACGGCATCGAGCACTATCGACGTCGTTGGCCCCACTGCGCCGGCACCTTGGTCTGGCAGCTCAATGAACCCTGGCCAGGGATGACGTGGTCCCTACTCGATCATGATCTCGGGGCCAAGCCGGGCTATTACGCCGCGGCTCGAGCATTCGCTCCGGCCCTACCCATCCTGCGACTGACTGACGAAGCCCTGGAACTGTGGGTCAGCAACGTCCAGCCAAATCGCGTCATCGACACGGTGACCGTCAGCATCGAGGGATTTGACGGCACTGTTGAGCAGACGCACGAGGTCAAGGTGTCCGTTCCGGCATCCACGTCAGAGAGGGTGTGGTCGGTACCGCGTGCCCAGGTGCCGGTGAACGGCGGCCATTACGTGTGGGCTGAAGGGGCAATGCTGCCGAGCAACCGGCTCTTCCTGACACACATAGCTGACCTCGCCCTGCCCGACCCCGAACTCGATGTCGAGGTGACGCCGACGGGAATCACGACGGCGAAGGTCCGGGTGAGGGCCTCGAAGTTCGCCTATTTCGTCCGCGTTCTGACGCCGTGGCCCGGCGTCCGAGCTGACGTCTCGGCCCTCGACATGCGGCCGGGGAAGACTGTCGTCATGAACCTCGAAGGGCTACCCGACGGGTTCAATCCTGACGAGATCACCGTCCGTCACTTCCTTGACGATGTCAAACGATGATGTCTTGATCACTCGGACATGACGAAGGGGCGCCCGATCGGGCGCCCCTTCATTCGTCGTGATGATTCCTCATTCGAGGTAATCGCGCAGCACCTGGGAGCGGCTCGGGTGGCGCAGTTTCGACATCGTCTTGGACTCGATCTGGCGAATGCGCTCACGGGTGACGCCGTACACCTTGCCGATCTCGTCGAGGGTCTTCGGCTGGCCGTCGGTCAGGCCGAATCGCATCGAGACGACGCCGGCCTCGCGCTCGGACAGGGTGTCGAGGACGTCGTGGAGCTGCTCCTGCAGGAGGGTGAAGTTGACGGCGTCGGCCGGCACGATGGCCTCGGAATCCTCGATGAGATCGCCGAACTCGGAGTCGCCGTCCTCACCCAGTGGGGTGTGCAGGGAAATCGGCTCACGGCCGTACTTCTGCACCTCGACGACCTTCTCAGCGGTCATGTCAAGTTCCTTGGCCAGCTCCTCCGGGGTGGGTTCGCGTCCCAGGTCCTGGAGCATCTGACGCTGCACTCGGGCCAGCTTGTTGATGACCTCGACCATGTGCACCGGAATACGGATGGTGCGGGCCTGGTCAGCCATGGCTCGGGTGATGGCCTGCTTAATCCACCACGTCGCGTAGGTCGAGAATTTGTAGCCCTTGGTGTAGTCGAACTTCTCGACGGCGCGGATGAGGCCGAGGTTTCCTTCCTGAATGAGGTCGAGGAAGAGCATGCCGCGGCCGGTGTAGCGCTTGGCCAGTGACACCACCAGTCGGAGGTTGGCTTCCAGCAGGTGGTTCTTGGCGGCCTTGCCGTCCTCGGCGATCCACTCGTAGTCCTCTCGATCCTTCTCGGGGATCTTGGTGTCCGAGGCGGCCAGCTGCTCGCCGGCGAACAGGCCAGCCTCAATACGCTTGGCGAGGTCAACCTCCTCGACAGCGTTCAGCAGGGCCACTTTGCCGATCTGCTTGAGGTAATCCTTGACGGGGTCGGCGGTGGCACCCGCGACCATGACGGTCTGCTCGGGTTCGTCGGCATCATCATTGTCGGACAGGGAGAACCCCTCGGCCTCCTTGTTGATCTGCTGCTCGTCCTTGGCGGCCTCGTCCGGGTTGTAGTCCCGGTCGTCGACGTCATCGAGGGAACGCTTCTTGCCGCCAACGGTCAGTACAACGTCGTCGCCATCGCGCTCCACCGTTACGTCGACCGCTCCGGACGCAGCCTCGGCGATGGTGGTTTCCTTCTTGGCCTTCGCCCTGGTGGTCGACTTCTTGGCCGTGGACTTCCTAGTACCAGTGGACTTGGTTCCGGACGGCTTCGTCGTCGACTTGGTTCCGGAAGCCTTCGAACCGGAGGTCTTCGTCGTCCCGCCTGCGGTCATCTTGGTGGACTTCGCACCAGTCTTGGCACTAGCAGCCTTCTTGGCTGCGGGAGCCTTGGCCTCATCGGCAGACTTCTTGGCTGATGATTTGGTGGTCGATGAAGAGCTCGTCTTCGTCGTGGTCTTCCTGGCTCGGCCGGTGGTACCGGTCTTGGCAGAGGTGGAACGTGTGCTCTTCCTCGTGGTGGCTGTCTTCGCCTCCTCGTCTGCAGCGGTGTTTGCAATGCTGGACGTGGTGGTCGACACAGGTATCCTCTCCAAGGACTGACTAGTCCTTCAGTGCTGTCCCCTCCAAAATGAGTCCGGGAGAATCGGCGAACACACGCCTGACGGACCCAAGGGCATACGACGCCCGGCAGGCGTCAAGACCTTGTACCAATTGTGGCACCCCGTAACCGATGACACAAACTGGGACACCCTCTCCCCACCCTCCTGCCATGGAATGGCTGCACTGCGCAACCGTGTACGACCACAGTCTGGTCCTCCGCCTTCGCCCACGACTGCAGGCGCTCTTCCGCTGATGAGGGATGACATTCGATCCCTTCGGGCGTTGATATAGGTGTCAACCAGTCAGACGGAGAAAGGCGAAGCACATGGACACCAAGTCCCGGGTTCGTACCACCGATGGCATTGATGGAAAGGACGCGGTCGGCCTCTACCTGGACGGAATCGCCCGCACCCCACTGCTCAATGCCGCAGAGGAGGTTGCGTTGGCCCGCCGGATCGAAGCGGGTGTGTTTGCACGCGCCGTTCTCGAGGGTCAGGCCGAGACCAAGTCGGATGCCACTGAGGAGGAGCTTCATCTCATCGCGGCTGACGGTAACGAGGCAATGGCCCACTTCGTGCGCGCCAACCTGCGTCTGGTCGTGTCGGTGGCCAGAAAGTACGGTCGCTCCCAGATGCCGCTTCTTGACCTAGTGCAGGAAGGCAATACCGGCCTCATTCGCGCCGTCGAGAAGTTCGACTACGCCAAGGGCTTCAAGTTCTCGACCTACGCCACCTGGTGGGTTCGTCAGGCCATCAGCCGTGGTATTGCTCAGCAGGGCCGCATCGTCCGCCTTCCGGTGCACGTCGCCGAACAGGTTAACCAGGTCTCAGCCGCTCGCCGCAACCTCGAGCGCCAGCTGGGCCGCGAGCCCGAGACCGCTGAGATCGCTGATGAGCTGGAGATCACCGAGGAGCGCGTCATCGAGCTCATCCGCTTCGGACGCGACCACGTCTCCCTCGACGCCCCGGTCGAGGACGACGGAGACACCAGCCTGGGTGACCTCATTGCCCGTGAGACCTCCCCCGGTCCCGACGACATCGTCCTGGACGCCGAGGACCGTGGTCGTCTCGAAGGTCTGCTCGACGATCTTGACGAGCGTTCCGCCGACGTCGTCCGTCGTCGCTACGGACTTGTTGACGGCCGCCAGGCCAAGCTCGCTGACATCGGCAAGGTGTGGGGAATCACCGCTGAGCGCGTCCGTCAGATCGAGCGTGCCGCCCTGGCCACCATGCGTCAGCGCAACCTGGCCACCATGGCTGCCTGATCCCTACAACGACATCACCAACGACAACGATGGCCTCGGAGAAATCCGGGGCCATCGTTGTCGTCATGACGTGGCCGTTGGTCGGGGCCCAACGGGGAAGGTCACCGAGGCATCCACGTCGTTGGCGTCCACCAGCTTCATGACTCCCTCCTGGCAACACGACGCGATGAGCTTTCCATCTTGCATCAAGCGGCCCATGGAGAATCCGAGTAGACCCGAGGCGCTTGGGGAAACCTGGTCGTAGAGCATCCACTCATCTGCCTTGGCAGTGCGGTGGAACCACATCGCGTGGTCCAAGGAGGCCGGATTGACGATCATGCCCGGTGGGATCGACCCCAGATGGGGCATGACGGCACCGGCCATCAAGCTGATGTCGGAGATGTAGGCGAGGATGGCCCGCTGCACCACCCGATCGTCAGGAAGGCTCGCGGTGGTGCGAACCCACAAGCTCAGATGGGTGACGTGGTTGGGGTCGACGAGGTTGGACCCGTCACTGGCCAGCCGGACGTCGAGGGCGTCCCATTCCTTGACGGTCGGCATCGACCGTCCGAACATCTGTTCCAAGGCCTGGGCCAGGGTCGGACACTTCTCCGGACCAGGCAGGTAGTCCGGCATCGGATCGGAGTGCTCCGGTCCGTTCTCACGGTTCTTGAAGGACAGCTCCGCGGTGAAGATCGTCCGGCCGTGCTGGCGAGCATTGACCCGACGAGTGCTGAATGTCCGTCCGTCACGAATCCGCTCGACGTCGAAAATCATCGGTAGGTCAGTGCGACCGGCATGTAGGAAGAGGGCATGCATGGAGTGGGCAGTACGCTCGGGGACCGTGCGAGCACCGGCCACCAGAGCCTGGGCAAGCACCTGACCACCGAAGGTTCGCTGCCACGTGGTGCGAGGTTGTTTACCTCGGAACAGGTCGAGGTCCAAGTCCTCGAGATCGAGCAGGTCAAGCAGTTCAGCAGTCGTCGATGGCACCCAACCACTGTGCCAGATCGTCAGGTCCGGCACAGCGAATTCCGGTTCTCATCGTCAAGCGGAGATGTCGATCCAGGCAGACCCGGCCGGGGCAAGAGTCACCTCGTCGTCCAGACCACTGATGGTCGTCGTCACCTCGTCGAAACTGAGGTTGGTCACCAGCAGCAGGCCAGCCTCGTCATAGCAGGCCGTCTCGACGCGAGGATCATCCGCGATGAACTGGTCTGCGAACTCGTCGTCGCGACCAGCGACCCACCAGATCGCCCGGTGTAGTAGTCGCGAATTGTCCACGGTGTACGGCAGACCGGCGAGATAGACCGCCCGCCCCTTGCCGAGGGTGTGGACGGCAGCATGTATCGAGCCGTCATGGAGCTCCAGAACCTCGGTGTCGTCACAGACCGGGACGATCTCGGGAGCGACCGGTCCGACATCCAGGGCCAGACCGTCAGTGATGAAATGAGAGTCGACGACATTCGGGTAGCGGTCGGTCGACAGGCTCCAGCCGATCTCACGATCGACGCCGAGGACGTCAGAGAGCCGGAAACACGCTCCGTCGCCAGGCCAGTAGGTGGGATCGCCCACCCCGATGAAACCGCCACCACGAGCCACGAAGGTGCGCACTGCCGCCTGCACCGTGACGTCGGACCACTCCTGGGCCCCCGAGAAGGCTGTCCCGGCAGAGCCGGTGTTGACGAGTACCCCGATTCCCTCGGGAACGCCGTCACGAATGTCGTCGAAATCGAGCCAGTCGATGTTGAAGGGCAGGCCCGCCAGCGCTTCCACGACGCCCAGGTACGGTGCCGCCTGCTTGTAGTACAGGGCATGGGCGACCATGTGGGACATCCAGGTACGACGGGCTCCCCAACAGTTGAGGATGCCAACCCGGAACGGAGCGGTGCGCGGGGTCTTTCCGCCGCTGCGCTCCCAGATGTCGCGGAACTCCTGGCAGATCTGCGCAATTCGCTCCATGAACTCCGGGTACTGATTGGCCAGGGAGAGGTATCCGCCGTAGCCAATACGGTCCAGGGGCTTGCGGACGATAGCGCGACGGGCCTGCACCCAGGAGGTATTCGCCTCCCCCACCGGGTCCCCCTCGTCATTGAAGACGTCGGGGAAGAAGTAGGGCAGGAATCGTCCCTCGGTGTAGTGGACACCAGGGATGTCGGAGATCATCCGGCAGGTGGCGGACGATCCCACCGAGCCGACCACGGCGTCCAGACCGGTGGTGGCGAAGAGCTCACCATAGGGCTCGGTGCCAATCCAGTTGTCCCCGAGGAACATCATCGCCTCGCGGCCCTTGTCATGGCAGATCTCGACGAGTCGACGCACTCGGTCAGTCACGAAGCGGTTGACGAAGTCGATCCACGCCAGGAAAAACTGGGAGGGCGGGCGGAAGGACGAGTTGTGATAGCCGGCGTCGACGAAGTCCTCCGGGTTGATCTGCCAGCCGGTCTCGGCCTCGAAGGCTTCCATGAGAGGTACCGAAACGCTCGCGGAGTAGCCGAACCAGTCGACGAACTTCTCCTTGGCCTGCTCATTGAAGTAGAGGGTGAAATGGTAGAAGAAGGTCGTGAAACGGACGACGTCGACCTCTGGGTGGGCGTCGAGCCACTCGGACAAGGACTCCTGGACGTGATTCCAGGTGGCAGGGTGCACGACGTCGAAAGGATGCTCCTTGCTGCGAGTGGGATCGTTCTCCCAGTGATTCGTCGTGTAGTTGTACATCTGGGTGGTGTCCCACAGCTGGGCTGCCAGGAATGCGACGGTGTAGACGTGTCCGGCCGTCGCGGGCACCGCCACGACGCAGTCGGCACCCTCGCCACTCACAGTCCAGTCGTCGACGACCTCGCCGGTGGTGCGGTCCCGTACCTGCCACCATCGCTTGACGTCGACATCTGTGTCGGGGCGAACCTGCTCAGCGAAGAACCCCCGCATGATGTGGATCTCGAGCGGACCGTCCTCCAGGGCCGGGACTCGATCGGAACACAGGTACAGGCTGACGTGCTCGTCGAGATGGTCCAGGGCCCAGGCCTCGTCCCCACGGGCACAGAAACGGGTTGAGTAGACCTTCTTCCCCAGGTTGGAGACAATCTTCGGCAACCAGGTGCCGTCACTGTTACGCACCGCGTCGGCACCGAGACGATCGATGATCGCAGCCAACTCGTCGTCCATCCCCTCCTCAACTGGCAGGGTGACTCGACCCGAGAAGCGGGGATCAGACGGGGTCATGGGGCATTCCTCCTTGAGTGCGGCCGGGCCACGATCCTACCGGCGGCGAGGCGATGGATCCGGCCTCTTGCTCACTCCATGTGAACGTGTTCATGGCTGTGGTCAGGACACCTTGTTCATCGCGGAGCGAATCCGTTTCGGGGAGACGGTGACCCTGGTTCCGAGGCGCTGGGCAAAGTACTGGACGCGAAGCTCCTCCAACATGAACCCGATCTCCTCGATCTCGGCGGGAAGCTTGCCAGCCGGCTGTTCCTCGCACAGGGCGTCGTACTCGACCAGAAGCGGCTCCAACTCAGCCATCTGGCGGAGATCGCGCGTCGGATTCGTCATGAGGGACTCGATGCGCACGCTCACCCCCTGGATCCAGCGAGGCATGTCGTCGTACCAGGGATCCGGGGTGGCCGAGATGAAGTTCTCGAAGACGAGGTCATCAATCTGAGTGGTGATGTCGGCGCGAATTGCCGGATCCGAAACCATTGCCAGGGCCTGACGGGCGTCGACGAGTCGGGCGAGGATCCGCCCGGCGGTGCGCACCACTCGGGCCATCCGGTCGGCCTGGTCCTGACGGACGGCCAGGGAAAGGTCTTCGAAAGCCTCCTTCGTCCGAATCCCCGACAGATCCCCCGCCTTCTCATGAGCAACCGAGGCAACCGCCTTGTGACGCGCATCTGCCAGCAATGCCGGCACGGTGGGATATGGCGAGGTCGCCAACGCCAACTTCGTGCCATTGTCCATGTGCGAGACGACCCACTTCGTCGGATCGGGCAGGGTGAGGACGAACAGCCTGACGACTCCTGCGGCGTGGCTGGCGCGTTGAGCCCTCGGAGTGTCGAGAACGGTGCTACCGACCGCAGTTCCCTCATCAACCAGACATGGGTAGCCGACGGCGTCAGCCCCCTTGCGCGACAGGTCAACCCGTTCCGGGATCGGATCGAAGGTCCACTGCGTCGCCCCATGGACCTGAGGTCGTCCGGCGGCCTTGGTCAAGGATTGCGAGACCTTGGTGGCCAGATCGGTCTGAAGGGATTCCAGGTCCTCGGACCTGGCGACGTGCTTGGGCTGGGAGAAGGTCGACTTGTTCCTACCCTTCTTCCCGGGCTCCTTGCCGACGGTGCGCCCCTCGGCGTCAACGATGTCGAACCCGACCCGCAAGTGCGCTGGGATGGCTGCGGTGTTCCAGCTATCGGCGTCGACGATGACCCCGGTCAGAGCCCGCAATGCTCGCCCGAGTTCCTCGGTGAAAGGGGCTTGACGGTCAGCATCGTTGTCCTCGAGCCAGGTCAGCGCAGCTCGGGCACGGTCGGGAGCGGGGACGAGCTGGGTCCGAATCCGTTTGGGGAGGGCCCGGATGAGCTCGGTGGCCAACTCGGTGCGCAGACCCGGAACCTGCCAGCTGAAAGGAGCGGTCGGCACCTGGTTGAGCAGGGCCAGCGGAATGGTGACGGTGACACCGTCATGCCCGGATCCAGGTTCGAAGACGTAACGCACCGGAAGATCGAGATTGCCAACCTTCCAATGGTCGGGGAAGGCGTCGGCGTCGACCAAGTCGGAGTCGACGAGGTCGTCAAGGGACAAGTCGAGTTGGTGACGATCCTGGACTCGTCTCCACCAGGCGTCGAAATGGGATCCCGAGACGATGCCTTCCGGAACACGACGGTCGTAGAAGGCGAAGATGGCGTCATCGTCGGCGACCAATCCGCGCTGACGGCTACGTTCCTCGAGGTCGGCTGCCTCGTCCCGGACCCGGTCATTGTGCTTGAGGAAGCCGTGGTTGGATCGCCAGTCCCGCTCCACCAGAGCGGAACGGATAAAGATCTGCCGGGAGACGACCGGGTCTATGCGCCCGTAGTTGACACGATGATCTGCCCACAGCGGTACCCCGAAGAGGGCCGCCCGCTCGGTGGCGACCACGGAGGCCGTCGAGGCTGCCCAGTGCGGAGCGGCCCAGGAACGCTTGATGAGCGGTCCGGCGACCTCCTCCACCCACTCCGGCTGGACGGCGGCCACCGTCCGGGCCCACAGCCGGGAGGTCTCCACCAGTTCGACGGCGACAACAAGTTCCGGGGACTTGCGCGACAGCAGGGATCCGGGATTGATGGCGAACTTGGTACCGCGAGCACCGATGTACTCCTGAGGTCCAGGACGTTGGCCGCGACGTTTCGAGGACTCCCGAACCTGGGCCAGACCGATGTGGGAGAGCAGGCCGGACAACAATGCGACGAGAACACGGTCGGTGGGAGCCGAGGTGCGGTTGACCTCCAGGTGCAGCTCCTTGGCGATCTGGCGCAGTTGGCCGTGCAGGTCGTCCCATTCGCGCACGCGCAGGTAATTGATGTACTCAGCCCGGCACATACGACGAAACGCCGAGGATCCCATCTGCCGACGCTGATGACGCAGGTAGCGCCACAGTCGGTGGATGGCCAGGATGTCCCCGCCCTCGTCGATCCCACCAGGCTGGGGCTGAGGGGCAGGCTTGCCCGGACGGGAATTGGTGTGAGGGGTGTGGCGCGCCGGTGTCCCCGGTGTCGGGGCGTTGGCGGGCCGCCGGTGTACCTGCTGACGAACCTGGGACCAGTCCCCCACCCGGTTGTTGTCGGCGTCGTCGACGGCCTGGAGGGTCTGCAGCAGGTTCGCCTCGGTGGCGAAACGTCGGTGGAAGCTGTCGGCCTCCTCCCGCTTCTCGGCGGGGCGCTCCCTGACATCGCGGATGGACAGTGCCGCGACGATGACGAGGACCTCAGCGAGACTGCCCTGTTTCGACCCCTCAAGCAGCATGCGCCCCAGACGTGGATCCAGCGGGACACGGGCAAGCTGATGGCCAATCTTGGTCAGTCTGGGAGCGTCCCGATGGCCAGGTTTGAGGGCTCCCAGCTCGTCGAGCAGGCGGATTCCGTCATCGATCCGGGAGCGATCGGGAGGCTCGACGAAGGGGAAGTCAGTGATGGCACCGAGTCGAGCCTGGGCCATCTGGAGGATGACGGCGGCCAGGTTAGTGCGCAGGATCTCGGGTTCGGTGAACTCTGGACGGGACTCGAAGTCGGCCTCCGAGTAGAGACGAATGCAGATACCGGGAGCGACGCGGCCGCATCGTCCGGCCCGCTGGTTCGCACTGGCCTGGGAGACCGGCTCGATGGGAAGACGTTGCACCTTGGTACGCACCGAGTACCGCGAGATACGAGCAGTTCCAGGATCGATGACGTAACGGATGCCCGGCACCGTCAGGGAGGTCTCGGCGACATTTGTGGCCAGCACGATGCGCCGGCCGCTGTGCGGGGTGAAGACCCGATGCTGTTCGGCAGCCGACAGCCGAGCGAACAGCGGCAGAATCTCGGTGTTGGCCAGTCCGAGGTCGGCGAGAGCCTCGGTGGTCTCCCGGATCTCCTGCTCGCCCGCCAGGAAGACGAGGATGTCGCCCTCTCCTTCCCGGGTGAGCTCCTCGACAGCTCTGCAGATACCGGTGACCTGGTCAATGACCTCGTCCTTCGTATCGACCGGGGCAGGAGTCGAGGGGCTCTCCGAGAGCTCTTCGTCCTCATCCTCGTCATCGGCGCGGACCTGTTCCGAGGGATCCAGGGGCCGGTATCGCACCTCGACGGGATAGGTCCGTCCGGAGACCTCGATGACGGGAGCGTCGTCGAAGTGGGCCGCGAACCTCACGGTGTCGATGGTGGCCGAGGTGATGATGACCTTGAGGTCGCGACGGCGTGGCAGTAGCTGCTTGAGGTAGCCGAGCAGGAAGTCGATGTTGAGGCTACGCTCATGAGCCTCGTCGATGATGATGGTGTCGTGAGCGCGCAGGTCGCGATCATGGGAGATCTCGGCCAGCAGCACACCGTCGGTCATGACCGTCAGCGCAGTGTCAGAGGTGGCGCGACGGGTGAACCGCACCTGATAGCCAACCTGTTCCCCCAGATCGACCCCCATCTCCTCCGCGACGCGTTCGGCGACGCTGCGCGCGGCAATCCGGCGAGGCTGGGTGTGGGCGATGTGTCGACGCCCCAGTGCCAGGCAGATCTTGGGAAGCTGGGTGGTCTTTCCCGAACCTGTCTCACCCGCGACCACCACGACTTGATGGTCCTGGATGAGGTCTGCGATCTCGTCGGCATGCGCCGCGATGGGAAGCTCGGTGTCGAAGGCGACGACTCCCCCACCGGGCAGCTCACCTTCCAGTCGTGAATCAGGCATGGCCTATTCAGTTTATGTGAGAGGTCTGACACTCAGCGACGGGCTCGTGCTGGCCACCGTCTCGTCGGTCAAGCCGTGAAGATCTCCATCCGCTGGATCTGGTCGAGTGCCTCGGTGATCTGGTCAATCCCCACGCGCCAGATAATGCCGCAGTGGGGCTCGAAGACAGTGCCAACAGCCAGTGAGACTGCGCCCCCTTGCGAAGCCGCAGAGCGTGAAAGGCTGCGCGGTCACGACGTTGTTCTCGTTGATGTCCTTGCTGAAGGATCTGATGGTGATGCGATCGACCACACCGGGAAGGGGCTCATCGGGATGAAGGGCGCCGAGTTGGAGTACACGGTGCAGATGTCATCGGTGATGAGCTCCTCGAGGACCAACCACATGGCGGGACAACCACTGGTAGTCCTTCGAGCCGACAGGTCAGTGGCAAATGGCCAACGGAGATTGGGCGTGAGCCATGATGCCACGGCTGACTCCGCCAGCGGTCCATCCCAGGATCGGGTGCTTCTTCATGCCGATGACGAGGAGGTCGATATCGCCGGACAGGTCGACCAGGGCGTCCACTGGCTCGCCGGAGAGCACCCGAGTCTCAACCTCGACGTCGGGATGCTCGTCAGCGACGGGCTTGACGACCTCGTTGAGTCGCTTGAGTGCCTCGGCGTGGACCTTCTGGGAATCCTGGCCGGGAACGGTCACGGCCAATAGCTTGCAGCCACGGTGGTCCGCCTCGGCGAATCCGAATCCGAGAGCGGCAGTTCCTGCGCTCTGAGGGCCGACGGCGACGGCCACACACTTCTTGCCACCGGTCGGGTCCGGGTTCGACGCACGGGAGATGACGACAACAGGTGCGGCGGACATGCCAGCCACGGCCACAGAGGTCGATCCGACGAACATCCGCTCCAGTCCGGAGCTGGCGCGACGACCGACGACGACGAGCTGGGCGTCTGCGCTGCGGTCGGCAAGGATGGCCGCCGGGTTACCCAGAACCACCTCACCCGAGATGCGATCGGGATCTATGCCGCGGCCCTTGGCGACGTTGATGGCGTCATCGACGACGACCTGGCCGGCGTCCTGCAGAGCGGTCGGGTCATAGACGACACCCCAGGCACCGGCGACAGCAGCATCGTCAACAGCGTGAAGGACAATGAGATCGGCGTCTCTCCTGATCGCGGATCCTGCGGCGTACCGGGCGGCGCGCAGGCCGTCCTCCGAGCCGTCGACTCCAACGATGACGGTAGTACGGCGAGTCCTTGACGAGGTTCGATCGTCGGCCATGGTGGTCCTCCTCAGTGAGACGTCAGGGGCGTCAACCCCTTGTCACATTGTCCCACCACTTGCCTTGTGACAAAGGGATCGGGTCCGGATCATTCTTCAAAAGTGGTTCTGCCGTGCAGCTTGCGAGCCAGTTCGTTGTCCAATCCGTCAGCCAGCCTGGACATGATGGAGACTGCCTGGTGCAAGTGTGCCGCAACGAACGGACGAGCCATCACTGACATCGTGACGAAGACCCGGTCCTGATGCAGGGCGAAGCGTCCGTAGCGGGACTGGACGTTGAGGTCGTTGAGCACCTCGACGGCTCGAGACCGTCCCTCGATGTTATGGACGAGAGCTGCGAAGAGCAGTAGTTCAGAGGCGTCAGGAGTGGTTCGCACGAACACCATGCAGGTGCCCACCCGGATGGCGAAATCTCCCTCGCTGTCGCGAATGGCGGGGTGTCCGAAGATCTGGGACAGCTCGTCGGCCACAAGGCGGTCGAGGTGATCCTTGTCGACCGGCATGATGGCGGGGACGCTGGCCGCCTCGGTGGGAGACAGCGGAGGTTCGGGCTGCAGAATCTCTGCGAGCTGGTCGGGGGCCAGGAAGACCGGGTGCGGGACACCGAAGATGTCACGCAGGGTCGTCACCGCCAGCTCAGCAAGCTGTTCACTGTCATCCTGGCTTCGGTAGACCCAGTAGTTGTCAGTCTTGTGAGAGGTGCAGGTTCCGGGCTCCTGCCATCCCAGGGAGCTCAGTCCGTCGAGCTGGCCGGGGGTGAGCTGAGAGCTGTCCGGCAGACAGCTGTTGCTCGACGCCTCGGCCAGAATCATCGCGGTGTCATCACTGTGATCGGGGTCATCCTGCACGAACCGGATGAAGGGCGTGGGGTCATTGCGCGCTGACATGGTCGAGATCGTCAACTCACCATCGTCGTCAATGACGGAGACGACCTCGGCCAGACGCTCGGTGAACTGGTCCCAGGCCTGTGCTGTGCTGCGATCCAGGTCGAACGCGAAGTCTGGTGGCTCGTCCATGCCTCCAACCTAGTAGGTCCGGAGGCAGATGTGCAGCCTGTGCTCGTCTTCCGGTGCCATCTGGTGAACGTGCATGGTTGAACGCACGCATGGGCCTCGGCATCCGGAAGCCGACGGGTGCGATGACACGCACACGCCAGGGGCCGGAGCACAACCTCTGCTGTACCCCGGCCACCTGGTCAGATCATGACGTCATCAGCTGCAACCGCTGGTGGATCCACAACCTTCGCAGACATAGCAGGATCCCGACGGACGCATCTTCGTTCCGCAGGTCATGCACAGCGGGGCATCGACCTCACGGCCCATCTGCTCCTCGAGCAGTTCGGCACTGGTGTGGGCACCAGCGACTCGCTCAACAGCCTCCTGAGCAGCAAAGAGCCCTGGCTGGTTGGCACCGTCCTCGTGCACCCGGACGCGGTCGGCCGGGGTGTCCTTGAGGGTCTCGGAATCGATGAGCTCGTCCTCCTCCTCGTCTGACGCGTAGGAGCCGGTCTCGACGTATCGGGCACGCTCAGCGGCGGTGTAGATACCCAGCTCGGCGCGCTCGTCGAAGTCCAGGTAGTCCAAGGCCAGACGACGGAACACGTAGTCGATAATCGACGAGGCGATCCGGATGTCCGGGTCGTCAGTCATACCAGCAGGCTCGAACTTGAGGTTGGAGAACTTCTGGACGAAGGACTCCAACGGCACGCCGTACTGCAGACCGATGGACACCGCGATGGAGAAGGCATCCATGACGCCGGCCAAGGTCGAACCCTGCTTGCCGAGCTTGAGGAAGATCTCGCCCAAGCGGCCGGAATCGTAGGCGCCAGTCGTGAGGTAACCGCCAGCTCCAGCGACCTGGAAGCTCGTCGTGCGGCCCATGCGCGACTTCGGCAGACGCTGACGACGCGGACGGTACTCGATGCGAACCTCCGGCGCGGCCTTCTCCTCCTCTTTCTTGACCTCGGAGAGAGGCTGGCCAACCTTGCAGTTATCGCGGTAGACGGCCAGGGCCTTGAGGCCGAGCTTCCAGCCCTCCATGTAGACGTTGGCGATGTCCTCGACGGTGGAGGACTCCGGCAGGTTGACGGTCTTGGAGATGGCACCAGACAGGAAGGGCTGGACGGCAGCCATCATCCGCACGTGGCCCATCGGCGCGATGAAGCGGGTGCCCATGGCGCAGTCGAAGACCTCGTAGTGGGCCTCGTCGAGGCCGGGAGCCCCGACGACCGACCCGTTGTCGGCGATGTAGGCCACGATCTTCTCGGACTGCTCAGAGGTGTAGCCGAGGTTCTTGAGGGCACGCGGCACCGTCTGGTTGACGATCTGCATCGAGCCACCACCGACCATCTTCTTGAACTTCACCAGCGAGAAGTCCGGCTCGATGCCCGTGGTGTCGCAGTCCATCATGAAGCCGATGGTGCCGGTCGGGGCCAGCACCGAGGCCTGGGCGTTGCGGAAGCCATTGGTACGTCCCAGCTTGACGACCTTGTCCCACTCGGCCTTGGCAGCAGCGAGGACGGTGGTGTCATTGTCGTGCAGCGGATGAACCTGGCGGTTGGCGTCGCGATGCTTGGCCATGACGGCCTGGTGCGACTCGGCATTCTCGGCGTAGCCGGCATAAGGACCGACGATGGCCGCCAACTCGGCGGAGCGTCGGTAGGAGACACCGGTCATGACGGAGGTGATGGCAGCAGCCAGGGCACGTCCACCATCAGAGTCATATCCCAGGCCCAGGGCCATGAGAAGGGCGCCCAGGTTGGCATATCCAATCCCGAGCTGACGGAAGTTGCGAGTGGTCTCCCCGATGGCCTCGGTCGGGAAGTCGGCGAAGCAGATGGAGATGTCCATCGCGGTGATGACGAGCTCGACGGCCTTGGTGAACTTCTCGACGTCGAAGTGATCATTCTCGTCGAGGAACTTCAACAGGTTGAGGCTGGCCAGGTTGCACGAGGAGTTGTCCAGGCTCATGTATTCCGAGCACGGGTTGGAGGCGTTGATCCGCCCGGTGTTCGGGTTGGTGTGCCAGGCATTGATTGTGTCGTCGTACTGCAGACCGGGGTCAGCGCACTCCCAGGCAGCCTGGGCGATCTTGCCGAAGAGTTCCTTGGCATCGACGGTGTCGAGTACCTTGCCCGGCTCGGTGCGGGAAGTCAGCCCGAAGGACTTGCCCTGCTCGACCGCCGTCATGAAGGCATCCGAGACGCGCACCGAGTTGTTGGCGTTCTGGTACTGGACACTGGTGATGTCGCGGCCACCCAGGTCCATGTCGAAGCCGGCATCGCGCAGGGCGCGGATCTTGTCCTCCTCGCGAGCCTTGGTCTCGATGAACTCTTCGACGTCCGGGTGATCGATGTCAAGGACGACCATCTTGGCAGCGCGACGGGTGGCGCCACCGGACTTGATGGTTCCGGCAGACGCGTCGGCACCGCGCATGAAGGACACCGGGCCGGAAGCAGTGCCGCCGGAGCTCAGCAGCTCCTTGGAAGAACGGATACGGGAAATGTTGAGACCGGCACCAGAGCCACCCTTGAAGATGAATCCTTCTTCCCGATACCAGTTGAGGATCGACTCCATGGAGTCGTCCACCGAGAGAATGAAGCAGGCACTGACCTGCTGAGGGCTCGTCGTACCGACGTTGAACCACACCGGGGAGTTGAAGCTGAAGTACTGATGGACCAGCAGCCAGGTCAGCTCCTCACCGAAGACCTTGGCGTCCTCCTCAGAGGCGAAGTAGCCGTTTTCACGTCCGGACGTCACGTAGGTCTTGACGACGCGGTCGATGAGGGTCTTGAGACTGTTCTCACGGACAGGAGTGCCCAGGGCGCCACGGAAGTACTTGTTCGTGACGATCGTCGAGGCGTTGACGCTCCAGAAGTCGGGGAACTCGACTCCGCGCTGTTCGAAGACTACGTCACCGGTGCGCCAGTTCGTCTGCACGACGTCGCGACGCTCCCACGTCACCTCGTCGTAGGGATGGATACCCTCGGTGCTGAAGGTGCGCTCGACGTGCAGCCCCTTGGAGCGGCTCGTCCTGCGTGGTGCGGACTTGGTCTCGGTCATGGCTCCCTCTAGATATTCGGTGATACGGGTGGTTTGGTGTCGGTACTTGTCATGAGCTGAGGCGCACTTGGCCAAGGCTCGTCAGAACAGCGGCTCGTCCCGCTTCGAAGGCCGCTTGCGGCCCGAGGACCGTGTTTTCTCGGGGGACTCGTCGCGCAACCGATCGATCTCGGTGGCGAAATCCTCGATGGTGTCGTAATTGAGATACACACTTGCGAACCGCAGATAGGCGATGGGATCCAGCTCACGAAGTGGGCTCAAGATTGCCAACCCAATCTCGTCGCTCGGAATCTCCGCGACTCCTCGGGCTCGAAGGCCGTCCTCGACGCGTTGACCCAACAAAGCCAGATCGGCATCCGTGACCGGGCGTCCCTTGCATGCATTGCGCACACCACGGATCACCTTGTCTCGGGAGAAGGGTTCTTCGATGCCGTTACGCTTGTGAACCGTCATCTGCATGCGCTCGATGGTGGTGAACCGTCGTTCACACACGGGACACTGTCGTCTCCGACGGATCGCAGTGCCGTCCTCGCACACTCGGGAGTCCAGGACTCGTGAGTCGTCATGCTGACAGAACGGACAGCGCATCGTCGCCTCCTTCCCCGACCTCGCTGGGTTCCGAACGGCAGATATGCCGTTGATTCAGAAGACTACTCCGAACTTGGACCGAAAACACAACTTATGGGGATGGCGAATCTGAACACCACAACATCTGGTGTCGAGGGGGAATTATTGAGGATGTCGTTTGATCATCCGTCAAGCTGCCACGCGTGACACGCCGAAGATGCTCAGTCCACACGACCACCTTCCACCATCAGGACCTGATATCAGGCAGGTCGCCCGACTGATGTCCATCGGTCTGGACGACGGCAGCCGGGTCGGGGTGACCGCTCTCGGAGTTGCCCTGCCACACCTGACCAAGGCGTCCCAGGGACAAGATCACACCAATGATCATCACGACAACGGTAGCCATCACGGCGACGTCCCAGAACCGATCGTGGACGGGTTCATGGCGTGCGACGGCACCGGGACGCCCTGCCATCAATTCCTGACGATCGATGACGACCACCGGCTCGGCCAGCTCATCCTGCCACGGTCCGATGACCAGGTCACCTTGCCGACTGGTCGTCGTCTCAACATCCCACTCGTACGTCTGAGCACTCATCGGATCACCTCTCTGTCGACGAGAGCCATCCGCTCCCGTCAGCGGTCCCCGGAATGGATCCCGGGGAAGGGCCCGGCGGCACAACCTCCGCCGGCGCCATCCATGACATCCGACCCGACCGACAGGTTCACCGTCATCAGACTGGAACACCAGGAGAACAACCTAGTCAGAAGCAGTTCATAGGTTCCCTGAGAGCTCAGATCAACGCCGCCCCCATGCTCCGGAACAACCATCAAACAGAGCTGACGGGGAACTGTCGTACCCGACCTATACCGTGACTGGCATGACCACCGATACGCCCGGAACCGACTCCTCGGACTCGGCCGCCGTCTCGTCGGCCGTCCCGTTCACCACTACCCGTCGACCTTCTGCCAAGGAGCACGCGGTGCTGACCGCCGTCAAGGAAGGGCTGCGCCGCGACGGTCGCGCACCGACTGTTCGTGCCCTGGCTGACATGACGGGAGCAGCCAGTACGTCGACCGTCCAGAGGCGTATCTCCGCACTCATCGATCTCGGCCTGTTGCGACGCACTGACGGCACCCTTGAGGTCGTTGAGGACGTCGTCGACGTCAATGATCCCCACGGACCCCAGGCCCTTCAGATCGAGGTTTTCAACCCGAATGAGATTGCCGATGACGAGCATCACGACACTGTCATCGCGGTTCCCCCCCAGTTACTGAGCCACGGAGACCACGTGGTGGTCGTCGTCCGCGACGATGGGATGGCACCCGATTTCCACGTCGGAGACCTTGTCCTCGTCCAGCAGCTACCCATGGCGGACCTTCCCGACGACCCACCCGAGCCCTATTTCGTGGCGGCCACAGTGGGTGGCACGACCATCATCCGTTCCTTGGCCAAGCTCGGGGGGAAACCGTGGCTGATGGCCTCGAACCCCGCTCACTCACCGGTAAACCTCGATGATGCTTCTCTCATCGGTCGCGCCGTCTCCATCATGAGACGACTGTGACCCTGGTGGTCACTCCCCCAGCCTGCACAGAGCTCCGACAGCCATCTCACGATTCGTTGTCGTCCAGAACGAGGGCATTGACGCCCTCAGGAAACCGCCATATCGCGCCGTCGCCAACCGCGGGTCCAGAACCGCGACGACTCCCCGATCGTCGGAACGTCGAATGAGCCGGCCCGCCCCCTGGGCCAACAGGAGGGCCGCATGTCCGGCCGACACCGTCATGAATCCATTACCGCCAGCATCCTGAACTGCCTTGCCCCGTGCCGCCATGAGCGGGTCATCCGGACGTGGGAAGGGAATCCGGTCAATGATGACCAACCGACACGTGTCACCAGGAACGTCCACCCCCTGCCACAGGGACAAGGTCCCAAAGAGGCATGTCGGCGGATCAGCCGTGAATCGGCGTGTGAGATCGGCCAGATGTCCCTCCCCCTGACACAACACCGGAATGTCCGGCATGACCTTGCGCATGTGTTCGGAGGCAGCCACCGCGTTGCGTTGGGAGGAGAACAGCCCGAGGGTACGTCCACCAGCGGCCCAGATCAGCTCGGCAAGATCGTCGAGAACCTCTGGCGCGATGCCATCTCGACCCGGGCGCGGCAGGGACTTACCGACATACAGAATCCCCTGCTTCGAGTAGTCGAACGGTGAGCCGACGTCAACCCCTCGCCACCCCATCTGAGTGTCGAGAACCTCCGGAGCGTCCCCCTCGATCTGCTCACGTGGCGACAGCCCGACGTTCCTTGCCGTGGCCAGGAAATTACCGCCGATGCACAAGGTGGCCGAGGTGAGGATCGTGATCGCCCCCGCGAAGACGTTCTCGCGCAGCAGGCCTGCCACACTCAATGGCGCGACGTGGATGCTGCGGTACCCCTTCTCCGATTCCGAGACCCACACCACGTCAGCAGCTGCCATCGACACCATGCGGTCGACGGTCTCGAAGACCTCGCGCATGGCGGCCTGGGCCTGCACCCTCTCGGCGTCGAGGGATTCCTTAGAATCCTCGTCCCGTCGACCCAACTGGCTCACTGCTTCCCTGGCCAGATCTCGCAATACCGTGCACGCCTGTATGACCTGGGCCTCGGGCTCGGTGACCTGTCCCGGCGCGGTCGCTTCCAGGGCCCTGGCCAGCACGTCCGCCTGATTGAGCAGATCAGCGCTCACGTCATCGTCAAGCCATGTCGAGGCCCGTTTCGACGTCGTCGTCACGAGGGAGGGAGACAGACCCTTGGAAGCAGCCCCGGTGAACCGATCCACCAGCTCGTGGGCCTCGTCGATGATGACGGTGTCGTGCTCCGGCAACACGTTGTTACCGTTCAGCGCATCGATCGCGAGCATGGCGTGGTTGGTGACGACGAGGTCAGCGTTTCGGGCCTTCTCACGGGCTGCTTCGGAGAGGCACTCGCTGCCGAAGGGACAGCGCTGAGTCCCTAGACACTCGTTGGCTGGCACACTCACCTGAGCCCACGCCAACGGAGTGTGCGGAGGTGCGTCATCACGATCGCCGAGCCCCGACTCCTCGACCTGCTTCTCGGCCCATTCACGCAGCATGACGACCTCGGCGCCCAGTGCGGAGGTCGGCGCCGTCCCAGCCTCCCTGGTGTCCTCGGCCTCAGCCGCGAGATCAGCCCCAGGGACCAGCGCGTCCTGTACTCTCGCCCCCGTCGATCCACCGCGAACCTTGTGCAGACAGACGTGGTTGTTGCGCCCCTTGAGCACGGCCACCTTCGGCCTACGGGATAGGACCTTGTCCGAGGCGTCGAGAATTGCCGGAATGTCCTTGTGGGCGAGCTGTGTCTGTAAGGCAAGGGTGGCAGTGGCGACGACGACCTGCGCCTCTTCCTCGACACAATGGACCAGAGCAGGCGCCAAGTACCCCAAGGATTTTCCGGTTCCGGTTCCGGCCTGAACCAAGAGGTGCAGTTCCTCACGCATCGCCTGGTCGACCGCCTCGACCATCGTCACCTGACCAGATCTCTCCTGACCCCCCATCTGGGAGACGGCTACGCCGAGGAGATCGCGACACATCTTGCTGACCTCAGCCGACTCACGCGCCATGACACGCCTCCTCGACCTCAGCGGCCAGAGCAGGATGAAGATGGGCGATCACATGGGTGCCATCGGCGGTGTGGTCAATGAGTTCGATCGTCCCGTCGCGGTGGATCTTGTCCATGAGGTCTCCGCGCGCATAGGGCATGACGACGTCAACCTTCTGGGACGGCACCGGCAGCGACCCCTCGATGGCTGTTACGAGGTTGTCGATTCCCTCTCCGGTATGAGCCGAGATGACGTGAGCACCGGGGAAGGTCGACCGCAACGTCAAGATGATGTCGTCGTCGAGACGATCAATCTTGTTGAGTACCAGGATCTCAGGAATGTCACTGGCACCGATTCCCGCGAGCACACCACGCACGGCGTCGACCTGTCCGATGGGGTCGGGGTCAGATGCATCGACGACGTGCACCAGAACATCTGCCATCGCCGTCTCCTCGAGGGTCGAGGCGAAGGCCTCGACGAGGTCGTGGGGAAGATGCCGCACGAAGCCGACGGTGTCGGTGAGGGTGTAGACGCGACCATCCGCCGTCGTGGTACGACGGGTGGTGGGGTCGAGGGTGGCGAAGAGGGCATCCTCGACGAGCACTCCGGCACGGGTCAGCCGGTTGAGCAGGGAGGACTTCCCCGCGTTGGTGTATCCGACGATGGCGGCGGAGGGCACCTTGTTGCGAAGGCGATCAGCCCGTTTGGAGACACGGGTGGACTCGATGCGCTTGAGACGACGACGCAGCACAGCGATGCGATGACCGATACGTCGTCTGTCGGTCTCGATCCGGGTCTCACCGGGGCCACGGCCACCGATACCGGCGCCGCCAGCCGTGCGGCCACCCGTCTGGCGGGAGAGGCTTCCACCCCAGCCACGCAGCCTCTGCTTGAGGTAGTTGAGCTGGGCCAATTCGACCTGGGTACGACCTTCCACGCTGCGAGCGTGCTGGGCGAAGATGTCGAGGATCAACGCCGTCCGGTCCACCACCTTGACCTTGACGCGGTCCTCGAGGTTTCGAAGCTGAGCGGCGTCGAGTTCACCATCACAAATGACGGTGTCAGCTCCGGTGGCTCGGACTATCTCGGCGAGCTCAACCACCTTGCCCGAGCCGATGTAGGTCGCCGGATCCGGGGTCGTTCGCCTCTGCATGACGGCCTCGAGGACCTGGGACCCCGCGGTCTCAGCCAGTGACTTGAGCTCGGCCATGGCGTTCTCGGCATCGACAGCCGACCCCTTCATCCACACCGAGCAGAGCACCACTCGCTCGAGCCTCAACTGTCGGTACTCGACCTCCGAGATGTCGGACAAGTCGGTCGACATGCCCGGCACACGAGTCAGGGACAACCGGGCATCCAGGTCGAACTGGTCACCGTCATATTCGTTCTGATCGTCGCTGAAGTCCTCAACGAATTCGGGCGCATCCTCGCGCTCGTCGTCGAATCGTGCGGTGTCGCTCACCCGGTCCCCGTCCTGTTGGCCCACTGTCTCGTGCCCCCGACACCTCGTGCTTCGAGGGCATCGGGCCAAGTGTAGGAGGAGAAGCCGACAGGTCAACGGCGGTTCCTTGACCTCGGTGTTCCTCATTCCTCGGGAAGGCTGACCGTCCCGGTCGCGAGAATGACCGCAGGGCCCGTCAGCACCGCGTCATAGCCGTCATCAGCAGGGGTGAGGGTGACGATGACGCGGCCACCGGGCACATGGACCGTCCACGGACCACGGTGACCGGTACGGGTGGCCATCGTCGCTGCCACGGCCACGGTTCCGGTACCGCACGACATCGTCTCTCCCGATCCGCGCTCATGGACCCTCATCGAGACCGAATGACCGTCCAGCTGCTCGACGAATTCGACATTGGCCCCCTCCGGGAAGGCCGACCGTGGACGCCAGGTGGGCGATTCATCGAGGTTGAGCGCAGTGATGGTGGTGTGGTCCGTCACGACCACAGCGTGTGGGTTGCCGACGTCAACCTTGCATGCCGGCCACCACATGTCCTGATGTTCGATGGTGAGATCGTCGCCCTCGACTCGGACCGTCCCCATCGTCACCGACACATCGCCGTTGTCATACAGGGTGACGTGACGAACACCGGCCCGCGTCGCGACGTCAGCCTCGTTACCCGCGATGCGCCCGGTCCGGGCGAGGTGCCGCGCGAAGACTCGTAGTCCGTTGCCGCACATCTCCGCGACGGTGCCGTCGGCATTGCGGTAGTCCATGAACCACAGTTCCGGATCACCGTCCCACCCGGCGACGTCGCCGGCCCGCAGAGCCTGCAGGGTGCCGTCGCCGCCGATACCGAATCGACGGTGGCACAGCCATCGCACCTGCCCAGGGGTCAGGGGGTCGGGGCGGTCGACGATGACGAAGTCATTGCCGGTCCCGTGTGCCTTCCAGAACGTCGTCGTCATGTCGTCAATCCTCCTCGTCGGTGGACAGGGCGGTCAACACCCGCGCCACAACCTTGTCATCGAGATCGGGATCAAGTGCATCGAACCATTCAATACGATCGTCTCGGCGATACCACATGAGCTGTTTCCGGGCGAAGCGGCGGGTGCCGGTCACGGTACGACGACGGGCCTCCTCCTCGTCATACTCGCCGTCAAGGAACTCCAGCACCTGCCGGTATCCCAGCGCTCGACTTGCCGTGAGGCCGTCCCTCAATCCGACGTCGACCAAGGCACGAACCTCGTCAACCAGTCCGTTCTCCCACATCTGGTCGACGCGATCGGCTATCCGTCGATCCATGTCCTCACGAGGAAGTTCCAGACCAATGTGCACCGTGTCAGGCCAGTGAGAGGTGCCGTCGGGAATGGTGGCGGTGAAGGATCCGGTGAGGTCAATGACCTCGAGGGCTCGCACGATCCTCCTGCCATTCCCCGGCAGGATCGATTCAGCCGCCTTGGAATCCCGTCGTGCCAGTTCCCTGTGCAGGGCCTCGGGACCTTCGGCCTCCAGACGTTCCTGCCACTTTGCCCGTACTGTCGGATCGGTGGGGGGAATGGTCATCTCGTCGACGATGGCCTTGGTGTACAGGGCCGAACCGCCGACGAGCACCGGGACGACACCGCGAGACAAGCACTCTTCGGTCGCTTCGCGCGCCAACTTCTGCATGAGGACGATTGAGGAGGATTCGGTGACGTCAAGGATCGAGACCACGTGGTGCCTCACTGCACGCTGCTCGGAAAGCGTGGGGGTGGCGGTACCGATGTCCATCCCCCGATACACCACCATTGAATCAGTGTTGACGATCTCGGCGGGGCGCCCTTCACGTCCCAGGCGTGAACAGACTCGCACCGCCAACCCTGATTTTCCGCTGGCAGTAGGCCCGAGAAGACAAATGACCGGCAAATTCACACGTTCATCCTTGCGCACTGCAACGACATTGCGGGGCCAACGCGTAGAGCGAAAAACCTCACATGAGTGGACCATCTCGTGTGTAGCCTAAAGGGGTCATCCCCGAGAGGGGGAAAACTCCCGAAAGGAGATCACATGGGACTCTTCGACAAGGCCAAGGACGCCATCAGCGACCACCAGGACGACATCAAGGACCAGGTCAGCCAGCACAGCGACAAGGTCGAGCAGGGCATCGACAAGGCTGGCGACACTGTCGACGACAAGACCGGCGGCAAGTTCTCCGATCAGGTCGACAAGGGCCAGGATGCCCTCAAGGACAAGCTCGGCGACCTCTGAGTCGTCCACGACATGACGCGGCCCGTCCTCTGAGGGGACCTGCTCCGGATGGGAGCGGATGAGCTGCGACACGAGGGGTGGTGCTCCACTGAGCACCACCCCTCGTCGCATGTCTGAACAAGTTTCACAGCAGGCTCCGATGCCACCCACCCTTGGTCAGCCCTGCGCCGCGCCGATCGTCGGAATACCGAGCATGGTGACACCGGGCTGAGCGCATGCCCCTTCGCGGATCTGCCATGCGTCGCCACCACGGGTACGACGCAGGTTCACCAGGCCACCATCGGCGACCAGGTGATGGGGATGACCGGACGTGATGACGACCTCTCCTATGTCGCCCGGACGCGGGACCTCGTCATCTGGGGCCAAGCTGACATGAACCAGGCGGTTGTCCCGGGCCCTTCCGGTGACGCGGTGGGTGACCTCGTCCTTGCGCCCCTCGCCCTCGGCGAACATCACCTCGACGGTGCGACCGACCTGAGCCTTGTTTTCCTGCCAGGCGATGTCGTCGACGAGATCGACGAGGCGTTCGTAGCGTTCCTGGACGACCGGCTTGGGGACCTGGTCCTCCATGATCCCTGCCGGGGTGTTGGGACGAATGGAGTATTGGAAGGTGAAGGCAGCGGAGAACCTCGACTCCTCGACGACACGCATTGTTTCGGCGAAGTCCTCGTCGGTCTCGCCGGGGAACCCGACGATGATGTCTGTGGTGATGGCGGCGTCCGGAATGGCCTCGCGCACCCTGTCAAGGATTCCGAGGAACTTCTTGGACCGGTAGGATCGGCGCATCCTGCGCAGCACCTCGTCAGACCCGGACTGCAGAGGCATGTGCAGGCTGGGCATGACATTGGGGGTCTCGGCCATGGCCTCGATGACGTCATCGGTGAAGGCGGCCGGGTGGGGTGAGGTGAACCGCACCCTCTCCAGACCGTCGATCTCACCACAGGCCCGCAGCAGCTTGGCGAAGGCGCCGCGATCACCGAACTGAACTCCGTAGGAGTTGACGTTCTGGCCGAGCAGGGTGATCTCCTGGACTCCCTCGTCAACGAGGGCTCGGATCTCCGAGAGGATCTCACCGGGGCGTCGGTCGGTTTCCTTGCCGCGCAGCTGCGGGACGATGCAGAAGGTGCAGGTGTTGTTGCATCCCACCGAGATGGAGACCCAGGCCGAGTACGCCGAATCGCGTCGGGTGGGCAGGTTCGACGGAAAAGTGACCAGGGACTCCTCGATCTCCACCTGGGCCGTGGCATTGTGACGGGCGCGCTTGAGCAGGGCCGGCAGGGAGCCCACGTTGTGGGTGCCGAAGACGACGTCCACCCATGGTGCCCGTGCGACGACCGTGTCCTTGTCCTTCTGAGCCATACAGCCGCCGACTGCCAGCTGCATCCCGGGATGGGCCGACTTCACCGAGGCCATGTGGCCGAGGGTGCCGTAGAGACGATTGTCGGCGTTCTCCCGGACTGCACAGGTGTTGAAGACGACGACGTCAGCCGGAGCCAAGGTGTCGGTTCTGGGATCGGGAACGTAGCCGGCCTCCTCGAGGAGACCGGCAATGCGCTCGGAGTCATGGACATTCATCTGGCATCCGTAGGTCACGACCCGGTAGGTCGGGGCCTCGGTCTGCCGCACGGTGTTACTGGGCATGGCGCGAACACTCTACGTCATCAGCCCACGTACCGGACCAGCCCGTTCCTCACACGATCGTCTGCAGGACCAGGAGGATCCCGCCATACACCAGGACGAACACGACCAATGGCCACACGAACTTCAGCCAGTGCGAGTACCTGATGTCCAGCATTTGCAGAGTTGCCATGACCAATCCTGTGGGTGCCAGGAACAACATCGCGTACTGACCCCACTGATAGGCGCACAGCACTGTGGCCCGCGATACCCCGGCGGTGTCGCCGAGGGGAGCCATGATCGGCAGTGCCAGAACGGCCAGACCTGACGACGAGGGCACGATGAATCCCAGCAGGAAGAACACGATGAGCAGGGACAGTACGAAGACGGGACCGTTGACATGGGAGACCACCTTGGCTGACTCATACAGCAAGGTGTCAGAAATCAAGCCTTCATTGAGGATGTGATTGATTCCCCGCGCCAACCCGATGATGAGGGATACGGCCACCAGGCTTGATGATCCTGCGCTGAACGCATCGACGAGTTTTTTCTCACTGAGTTTATTTGGTCCGGTCGCAGCAATGAACATGATGACAATGGCAATGGCGAGGAATGATGACGCCATCGCCGGGAACCACCATCCTCGGGCCATAACTCCCCACACCATGATGGGGAAGGCTGCCGCAAAGAGGACGAGGATGACTTTACGACGCCAATCGAATCCCATCTCGGCGCCGTCATCACCCAAACCCCACTGAGCCGCAAAAGCGTCGCGATCCTCCCAGACGTAGGAGAATTCCGGATCTGCCTTCACCTTTCGTGAATACCAGGCGAGATAGATGACGACAGCTATCGCTCCTCCACCCAGACCCACAACACGCCATGACATACCTTCGGTGAGTCGAATACCGGCCGCATTCGCTCCAATGGCAGAGGAGAACGGGTTGATGGTCGAGAAACACGTACCAATCGATCCAGCGAGGAAGACCGACCCAACGACGACCAGAGCGTCATACCCCATGGCGATGAAGACCGGCGCAAGGATGGGATAGAAGGCGACTGCCTCCTCCTCAAGTCCACACGTCGTCCCGCCCACGATCATGAACAGGGACACGGAAAGGACAAGGAGGAACTCTTTTCCCTTGGACTTGGCAGTGAGTCTCCCGAGACCGGCCTCGAATGCGCCGCTAGCCCTCACAACGCCGATGAGGCCACCCAGTACAAGGATGAAAACGATGATGTCGACGGCCTCGATCGTTCCCGTCACCATGCCGTTCGTAATCTCTCCGATACCGGCTGGATGGGATGCCAGGCGTTGATAAGTACCTGGTACTGACACCGACCCCGTCATGGACCCTGAGGTGAATTCCGAGATCTTCATGGCGACCCCGTATTTGTCCAGGGTCTCCTGGGTGGCCGCATGCTTCGTCATGGCGCCATGAGGATCCACAATGACCAACTGCTGCGAACCTGCGGAGTAACTCATCTTTGAGTAACTTCCGGCTGGGACTAGCCATGTACACGCAACGGCGAGAACTGTGAGGACGAAAAGGATTGTAAAAGCTGACGGAACCCGTAGGCGATGGCGGGTCTCAGTGGCATTGTTGCTCGACAAGGTTCACCTACTTTCAGCATCGGTGAGTCGTCGCAACGGAAAGACCGACGACACTGCCGGTTCACCTGCCCTCCGTTGGGCACTAGCAACTCGACTTACAACAGTATAACAACCCAGCACCGGCAGGTACTGGGGCTTAAGAATTAACGCCCGGAAAGGACGGGACGATAGGCTTTTCATCATGATCAATGACGTCATGCTCCCCACCGGCACCCAGTACGAGATTTCCCACGGTCTTTGGCAGGCCGTCGTGACGGAGCAGGGAGCCACCCTTCGCAGTCTTCGCCACAACGGAGACGACGTCATCAAGACCTTTGAGGCCGACCAGTCCCCCGCTTCGTCGCAGGGGCAGCAGCTCCTCCCCTGGCCCAACCGCATCCGTGACGGCCGCTACCGATTCGATGACGTTGACCAGCAGCTGGCTATCAGCGAGGTCGATCGCAACAATGCCATTCATGGTCTGGTGGCGTGGTCACCGTGGCACCTCGTCGAACACACCGACTCCTCGGTGACCCAGGAGATCCGGATCATGGCTCGGCCTGGCTGGCCTGGAACGATTGATGTCCAGCTGACCCACAACCTGGATGATCACGGACTGACGGTCACCGTGAGGGCTCGGAACGTCGGGGCCACGGCAGTGCCTTTCGGCTATGCCGCCCATCCCTATTTCTGCCTTGGCGGGTCCATCGATGAGTGGAAGATTGACGCTCCGTTTGCATCCTGGCTGCAGGTTGACGATCGGCTTCTGCCAGTGCGGATTTGTGGAATGGACGAGGTCCACACGATGAGTGGGCAGTCGCTCGGTCAGCGCACCTTCGACACCGCCTACACCTTGGATCGTGGAGGAACCGTTGGATCGCCGACATGGCGCATCAAGGTCACCAGCGATGAGGCCAGCCATGAGTTGTGGGGAGATGCGACCATGGGCTGGGCGCAGATTTACACTCCAGATGACCGCCTCAGCCTCGCCGTCGAACCGATGACATGCGGGCCGGACGCCTTCAACGAGGGGCCCACCCATGGAGACGCCATCCGCCTGGAATCCGGGGACGAGGTCACCCTCACCTGGGGAATCGCCTGAGCTGCTGCTCGGGACGGCATCCCGAACCACCACGTTTCCACAAGGGCTGGTGGCTCAGGATTCCCCCACCGTCTCCACGGCTTGGAAGGAGCGGATGACGGTGACCCTGGTGCGTCCTGGCACGGTGACCTGCTCACCCACCGCCAACGCGATCTGACGTGCGAGTCGGGACGCGTGCAGATCGTCCACCGTACCCGGATCGACGAGGATCTGGACCTCACGTCCAGCTTGCAGGGCGAAAGCCCGTTCGACCCCGGAGAAGCTGGTGGCAATCTCCTCGATGGTGTCCATCCTGCGGACATGGGCCTCCAAGGAATCTCGACGTGCCCCTGGACGAGCCGCAGAGATTGCATCCGCGGCCTTGACGATGAGATCCGTGACGCTCACGGGCTCAATCTCATCGTGGTGAGCTGCAATGGCATGCACGACCTCATCAGATTCCCCATGGCGTCGTGCCAGTTCAGCACCGATGGCCGCGTGGGTTCCTCCAACCCCCGGGGTGAGGGACTTACCGAGATCGTGCAGGAAGGCCGCACGACGACAGGTGTCGACGTCGCCACCGATTTCAGCTGCCAGGGTGGCCGCGAGTCGGGCGCACTCGACGCAGTGATCGAGCACCTGTTGACCGTAGGAGGTCCGGAAGCGCAGGGACCCGAGGATGGGGAGGAGCCGATCGTCAACGTCGGCGATCCCGGCTTCGGACAGCGCCTCGGATGCGGCTTCCAGACACATCTGTTCGATGTGGTCGACGGCTCGCTGATGGGCCTTCTCGATGCTGATGGGGTGGATGCGACCGTCTTCGACCAGATCTACGAGAGCCTGTCGGGCCACCTCGCGCCGCATGGGGTCGAAGCAGCTCAGCAAGACGATGCCCGGGGTGTCATCGATGATGACCGTGACTCCCGTCACTTGCTCGAAGGTGCGGATGTTGCGGCCTTCTCGCCCGATGACGCGACCCTTCATCTCGTCGCTGGGCAGTGGAACGACGCTGACGACGGTGTCGGCAACCATCTCGGAGGAACACCGCTGAATGGCATCAGCCACGATGTGCCGAGCTTTGCCCTCGGCGTTCGTCGTCGCCTCGGCGATGATCGCCCGGGCACTGTATTCAGCCACCGCACGAGACTCTCTGCCGAGGTGCTCTGCCAGTTCGTCTTGGGCCTGGCCAAGGGACATCCCGGCGACGCGCTCCAGCTCCGCGACAATCTGCTCGTCACGTCGATCTAGCTCGGCGTCCCGCTCATCGAGGTGAGAGCTGCGCTCCGCCAACTCCAAGCGCTCCTTCTCGAGCTTGTCGAGGCCGGCGTCGAGGCGGCGACGGGCTTCGCGCAGCTGACGATCACGCTCTGTCAACTCTTCGGCAGAGCGCTGGTTGATCTCGAGCAGGGCCTCGGCGCTGTGGCGAGCTTGCTCGGCATGATCGGCTCGACGCTCTTCATCAGCGAGCCGCACTCGACTGGACTCGAGCGCAGCGCGAGCTGCCGCGGTCTCGTCACGACTGCCCGCAAGATCTTGAGTCGCACGCACCAGGCGCTCCTCGCTGCGAGAAAGCTCCAATGCTTTCGCATCGCGTTCGGACTCTGCTCGTTCCGCCCTCCTGCCAATGGCTCGACGGTCTGCCAGCCAGCCAATGATGACTGCCACTGAGAGCACCGCCACCACGACGAGTGCGATGAGCATGACCTCCACCCTTCCTCACATCCTGACTCGGAGCTGCAGCGTCGCCCCCCTGACGTCGGTGCCAGGAAAACCGAGGTGAGAGGCAAACGATACGACCCTAGTCGAAGGGGCCGGTTATCGGCGCTTCGGGGGGTTCCTCACCGAGTTCCTCGCGGGCGGCACGGATGGCGGCCCAGCAGACCTGAGGTCCGTAGCCCTTGCGGGCCAGGGCACCCAACACCCGGCGGGTCAGACGGGCTTCCTCGACACCTCGACCTGCCCGCAGCTTGTTCACTGCGAGTTCGGTGGCGGCATCCAACTCGTCAGCCTCCGTGATCTGGGAGGTCGCGTCCTCAATGATCTGGGAATCGACCCCTTTGCGCGACAATTCGACTGCCACTGCTCTGCGGGACAGACCTCGCACACCGTGACGGGACGCTATCCATCGGTTGGCAAAGTCAGCATCATCGACGAGCCCCACCTCAGTGAGGCGATCAAGGACTGCCTCACGCACCTGCTCAGGCACACCTTTGGAATCCAGAGCTGCTGCGAGTTCACTTCGAGTGTTGGCCCGACGATCCAGTCGTTTGAGGCAGATCTCGCGAGCTTCCTCGTACCACTGGTCGTCGGTCAACTCCTCTGGAGAATCCTTGCGTCGCCGGCTCAGAATTCCACCTCACCGGTTTCGGGATCGACTCCCTCGGGAATTTCGGTCTCACGCAGACCCAGGTGGGTGAGGATCTTGTCCTCGATCTCGTTGGCGACGTCCGGGTTGCCCTTGAGGAAGTTGCGGACATTCTCCTTGCCCTGACCCAGCTGCTCATTGTTGTAACTGAACCACGATCCGGACTTGGTGATGATCCCGCAGTCCACGCCCATGTCGATGAGGCTTCCCTCTCGGGAAATGCCCTGACCATAGAGAATGTCGAACTCGGCCTGCTTGAACGGCGGGGCGACCTTGTTCTTGACGACCTTGACGCGGGTACGGTTACCGACCATCTCGGAACCGTCCTTGAGGGTCTCGATGCGACGCACGTCCAGTCGCACTGAAGAGTAGAACTTCAGCGCGCGTCCACCGGTGGTCGTCTCCGGAGAGCCGAACATGACACCGATCTTCTCACGCAGCTGGTTGATAAAGATGGCCGTCGTCCCGGCCGCGTTGAGGGCACCAGTCATCTTGCGCAAGGCCTGGCTCATGAGGCGAGCCTGTAGACCGACGTGGGAATCACCCATCTCTCCCTCGATCTCAGCCTTCGGGGTGAGGGCTGCGACGGAGTCGATAACGACGAGCTCAAGGGCGCCCGACCGCACCAGGGTGTCGGCAATCTCGAGGGCCTGTTCACCGTTATCAGGCTGGCTCACCAGCAGGGAGTCAGTGTCGACACCAAGCTTGCGGGCGTACTCCGGGTCGAGGGCGTGCTCGGCGTCGATGAAGGCGCAGATGCCGCCTTCGGCCTGAGCGTTCGCGATGGCGTGCAGGGCCACCGTCGTCTTGCCCGAGGACTCCGGACCATAGATCTCGATGATTCTGCCGCGTGGGAGGCCTCCCACGCCGAGGGCGACGTCCAGGGCCACCGATCCCGTCGGAATCGCCGCAATCTTCACGGTCTCCTGCTCGCCAAGGCGCATGACGGAGCCCTTGCCGTGCTGCTTCTCGATCTGCTGCAAGGCCGTGGCAAGGGCCTGTTCGCGATCTGCGGTCGCTGCCATGTCGTTCCTTCCTTGAAGACGGTCTCCCGCCCCATTTGCCGCGCGGCATCGCCGCAGCGTTGGTCATGTGTCGTGATGAGGGAGACTCACCGGTTTCCTTGTGTCATCACTCAAACTGTAGGAGCGGGGTCGGACAATCCGTCAGGCACGTTCGTTCCTGTGGATGACTGCCGTCACGGCTGTCCGCTCGCTTGTGGACAACCCTTCCAGATGCCACTGACGACTTTGCAGCGCGTCGTGTTCCGGTTTTGTTCCGTTTCCGTTCTGGCACCGTTCCTCGGCATCCGGACACGTCCCATCTCCCCAGGTCAGCGCAGCGAGTCGGGCAGCTCCAGTGCCTTCCAGCAGGCCCGCCAAATCGTCTTGGCATCGACTCCGTCAGCCAAGGCTTCCTGCACCGTCCGTGAGTCGAGACCCGGTACAGCCTGCTGTGCAGCCCAGATTCGGCAGTAGTCGTCACCCAGGGCCTCAGCCAGTCGCGTCCACAATTGGGTCTCTGTCATGAAGACAAGCCTAAGGGCAGGATAAGATCAGCGCAGATGTGCGAACGCTCACTGCACGGCTCTCCCCACGAGCCGTGAGTCGCGCGAAAGGAGAAGCGATGACGATGCCGTCGGATGCCCACTCATCATCCTCACGGCGAAACGACCGCATGGTCGCCATTCTCGCCATGTTGCGTGACCACGACGAGGTCCCCTTGCGGACCATGGCGGCCACCCTGGGAGCGAGTGCTGCGACGATCCGACGCGATGTCGCCTCACTCGCTGAACAAGGCCTTCTCATTCGCTCACATGGAACAGCTCGCCGCGCCGGAACGGGGGCCGAACTACCCGTCAACTTACGGGACGGCCGTCGTCGTCGCGCCAAGGAAGCCATCGCACATGCCGTTGCTTCCGAGCTTCCGGTGGGACGTCACGCGATTGGACTCACCGGCGGCACGACGACCACCGAGATCGTCCGAGCCTTGCATCATCGCCATGACCTCACCCTCATCACGAACTCCGTGAGCATCGCCCTCGAGGCCGCCAGCCAGGGCCAGCAACGTGTCCTCATCACCGGCGGGGTGCTACGCCCCTCCTCCTTGGAACTGGTCGGCTCCCTGGCCGAGTCCACCTTCAAACAGGTCAACGTCGGCACCGCCATCGTGGGATGCGACGGACTGAGCGCCGAGGGTGGCCTGACGACCCACGACGGCATCGAAGCCGCTGCAAACCACACCATGATCAAGAGGGCAGCTCGCATCATCGCGGCTGTGGACGGTTCCAAGATCGGCCGGGTCACCCTGGCAAAGCTGGCTGAGGCCAAGGACGTCGACCTCCTCGTCACCGACGACTCAGCTGATCCCGACGAGCTGACCCGGTTGCGCGCCCTCGGAATCGCCATTCGCATCGTCCACGCATCGACTGACTGATCAGGCCGCACATCGCCCCAGAGACGGAGCCAATCCGGACCATGCGTGGTCGAGAGACCCACAACACAGAAGTTCCCGGCCCCAACGGGACCGGGAAACGTCAGAAGTTCAGGGTGTTGTTCATGCCGCAACAGTAATGCGGTGCTCGGGGGTGCCTTCACTCTTGAGCATCTTGTCGCTGACGATGCGCATCAATTCGGACTGCGGGAGATCCAAAGCGGTGCAAATGGCCAGGATGAGCTCGCTGGAAGCTTCCTTCTGGCCCCGCTCGACCTCCGAGAGGTATCCGAGGGACACGCGTGCGGCAGAAGACACCTCACGCAGGGTACGGCCCTGTGCGAACCTCTGTTCACGCAGCGACTCGCCGAGCATTTCACGCAGCATAGCTGATTTCATGGGCGTCTCCTCCTAGGTGATTCATCCATGACAACGCTCCCGACGAATGGAACATTCCCCACACGGCGAAATTCTTCACATTTTTTCTTGAGGGGGCGTCGTCAGTTCTGTGAACCGCTCAAAACCTCGCATCCGAGGTCCAGAAGCGCCTGGACCGTCGCCCGTCGAATCTCCTCGCGTGGTCCCTCCAGCTGAAGGTGCTTCACGATCGGAGCTCCCTCGTACACCGCACCGATGAAGACTGTTCCGGCCCCTTCACCGTCCTGGGGATCTGGCCCGGCAACCCCGGTGCAGGACAGACCGATGTCAGCCCGGCAGGCTTTCCGACATCCCATCGCCATTTGGGCCGCAGTGATGGAATTGATGACCCCGTTCTCGGCGATCCAGCCGGCATCGACCCCAGCGAGCTTGGTCTTGAGGTCGCTGGCATAGGTCACGAGACCGCCACGAAAGACCGCCGACGCCCCCGGAACGGTCGTGATGGTCGCCGAGACCAGGCCTGCTGTCAGGGATTCGCAGGTTGCCGCCGTCAGACCGCGTTCCGACAGCTCGGCAATGAGTCGACGTGCGCCTTCGTCGCCGGTCACTTGAGGTTCTGCTTCCGAGACTTCACCGGCTTGACCTCAGCGTTCTTGGCACGGTTACGGATCTGGATGGCGTCCCTGATGTACACCAGGCCAGTGACGACGGTGAGCAGGAAGGCGATGATCATGACGGCCCAGGCGAAGACGTCGACGAAGGTCGGGGTTCGCCACAGGCCGAGGCAGAACAGCGTGATTGCCAAGGACTGCATCGCGGTCTTGAGTTTGCCGCCCTTGTTGGCCGCCATCACCTCATACTTGAGCATCTTCATCCGCATGACGGTGATGCCCCACTCGCGCAGCAGGATGATGATCGTCATCCACCATGGCAACTCGCCGAGAATCGATAGACCAATGAAGGCCATGCCGGTGAGTGCCTTGTCAGCGATGGAGTCACCGATCTTGCCGAAGTTGGTGACGAGGTTGTACTTGCGGGCAATCTTGCCGTCGACGAAATCGGTGAGGATCGCCACCATGAAGACGATCGTTGTCACCGTCCGCCAGCTGCCCTCATGGGCATGGGCCAACAGCATCCATCCGAAGACGGGAACCGCAACGGCTCTCAGCAGGGTCAGCGCATTCGGAACGTTGATGTTGCTGGAGCGGTCCTTCTTCGTGGCCATGGGCACAGTATCTCGCGTGACGACGCCTGATGCGACTCACCGCCCCGAAATGGTTCCCGATTGGTCCGTCGACGTCAGCGCCGTGGGACCACGGTAGTGCCGATGCCGTGGCACTGACGCTCAGGTCAGTACCGGGCGCGCGACGAGGTCGACGCCGTCAGAGCCGACGAAATCGACATCCACGATGTCGCCGACGCTCACCCCGGCAGAATCGACGAGGGTCACGACCCCGTCGACCTCCGGGCCCTGATGCTCCGCCCTGCCGACGATGACTTCGTTGGTCTCCTCAATCATGACCCGACCACGGGTGCCGATACGATCCTCGGCGCGCTGGGAGACGAGTTCGTCGATGAGATCGGCGAGATCTTCGCGTCGTGCAGCAATCACGTCCTCGTCGACATGGCCGTCGAGGGTGGCTCCCTCGGTGCCTTCCTCGTCGGAGTAGGCGAAGATGCCAGCAACATCGAGACGCGCCCGCTGCAGGAAATCGGCGAGGATTTCGACATCGGCCTCGGTCTCGCCGGGGAAGCCGGTGATGAAGTTCGATCTGAAGCCGGCTTCCGGACAACGCGAACGGATGGACTCGATGATGTCAATGAAGGACTCGGCGTCACCGAAGCGGCGCATCCGGCGCAGCAACGGCCCTGATGCGTGTTGGAAGGACAGATCGAAGTAGGGCACGACCTTGGCGGTCGCCAGCATGGTGTCGACGAGCCCTGGTCGAAGCTCCGCGGGTTGCAGGTAGGACACCCGAATCCACTCCAGTCCGTCGACATTATCCAGGCCGGTGAGGAGCTTCTCCAAAGCGCGCAGATCCCCCAGATCCTTGCCGTAGGAGGAGGAGTTCTCACTGACGAGGAAGACCTCCTTGACGCCATGGTCAACCAGCCAGCGTGCCTCCTCGACGATCTCGGCGGCAGGTCGGGAGAGGTAGGAGCCACGGAATCGCGGGATGGCACAGAAGGCACAGCGACGATCACAGCCCGAGGCCATCTTCAGCGCTGTGCTGGGTCCCGAGCCGAGACGGCGTCGGGTGGCTCGAGGTCCCGAAGCCGGGGCCATCGTGGCCGACAAATCAGGGGCGGTGCCATGGCCGGGAATCGACACACCAGAGCTGGCTGACCTGCGGTCGACCGGGCTGATCGGGAGTAGGGTGCGACGGTCATGCGGAACATGGGCCTCGATGGATCCCCCGTCGAGGATGGTGCGAAGTCGATCGGCGATGTCGTCGTAGTCGTCGAATCCCAGCACGGCGTCAGCCTCAGGGAGGGACTCGGCCAGTTCACGTCCGTAGCGCTCGGCCATGCACCCAACCGCTACAACCGACTGGGTTGGCCCGTGGCCCTTGAGGTCTGCGGCTGCCAGCAAGGTGTCGACGGAGTCCTTCTTGGCCTGCTCGATGAATCCGCAGGTGTTGACGACGACCGTCTCGGCCTCGCTGGGGTCGTCGACGAGACGGAATCCGCCAGCCTCCATGCGGGCCGCAAGCTCCTCGGAATCGACGTCGTTGCGGGCGCAGCCCATCGACACGAGATGGACTGTCATGAGGTGATCACCGACAGACACGAGACTCCATTCTGATGGACGAGGTGGTTTCGGCTGCATCCTACGCGTCTACCGTGAGATACATGACCTTTCGTAAGACCGATCACCACAAGAACGCCATCGACTACGAGGTTGCCGGGTTGACATGGCTCGCGGCTGCTCAGCCCGCTGGAGCTGCGATCGTCGAGGTGTTGGACCATGGCAATGGTTGGCTCACGGAACCCGAGCTCTCCCCGATCCGTCCCACCCGTGAGGCGGCTGAGGAATTCGGTCGACGCCTGGCTCACACCCACGCAGCAGGGGCATCCCACCTGGGAGCGGCTCCCGACGGGTTCGCCCCTGACGGCGGATACATCGGCCGCGCTCCCCTGCGCCTGCCCTCCGAACACATCGACTCATGGGGAGAGTTCTACGCCCACCAGCGCATCGAGCCCTACATGGACAGCCTTGACGCCGACGCCCGCGCGATCATGTCCAAACTCGTCGACCGGCTGGCCAGCGGGGTGTTCGACCACGACCAGCCCGCCCTGGTGACCGATCCTGCCGCGCGTACGCACGGTGACATGTGGTCCGGGAACCTCATGTGGACCTCCGACGGAGTCGTCCTCATCGATCCTGCTGCCCAAGGTGGTCATGCCGAGGAGGACCTTGCCTCCTTGTCGGTCTTTGGTGCCCCCTTCACCAACGAGATTCGTGCCGCCTACGACGAGGAGTCCCCACTGGCCGACGGTTGGCAGGAGCGAGTTGGGCTGCACCAGCTCCACATGCTCATCGTCCACTGCTTCCTCTTCGGCGGCGGATATGTTGGTGAGACCGTCGAGGTAGCACGCCGCTACCTCTGATCGCTTTCCCCAGGAACGAGCTCATGGCCCCGCCATGTGAGGAGGCCACGAATATGTCTCACCAGCCGGTTCTCGGCATCGATGTGAGCCGATGAGGCCAGCCTGGACAGGCTCACATGAAAGGAATCAGTGGGAGTCGGACCAGGCCTGCGGATCTGAGGACCAGGTCTGCAGGGTGGCCAGCTGCTCCGGGGTGATGCGTCCGGACTCCGCTGCCACTTCGATGAGGGTCGGGTAGTTCGACAGGGTGTACAGAGGCAGGCCGGCCTCCTCAAACGCACGATGCCCCTTCTCCAACTGGTAAGAGAACAAGGCGAGGACGCCGACCACCGTCGATCCCTCTCGCTCGACGGCCTGAGCAGCCTTGAGCACCGAGCCGCCGGTGGAGATGAGGTCCTCGACCATGACGACCTTGGAGCCGGCCGGGATGCGTCCTTCGATCTGGTTGCCGCGTCCGTGGTCCTTAGGGGCGGAACGGACATAGGCCATCGGGGCTCCGAGACGATCGGCAGCCAGCGCGGCGTGGGCGATGCCAGCAGTGGCGGTCCCGGCGACGACGTCGACCTGATCGAAATTCGCGCGCACCAGATCAGCCAGGCCCGAGGCGATGAGGTCACGGATCTGTGGGTCCGAGAGGGTAACGCGGTTGTCGCAGTAGATCGGTGAGTGCAGGCCGGAGGCCCAGGTGAACGGGGCATCCGGGGACAGCGAGACAGCTTCGATGTCGAGCAGACGCTCGGCGAATTGCTGGGCGATCTCCTTGTTGGTGACGGTCATGACGGTCTTCCTCCAGGTGGTGTTGTCGTCAGGCTGCCGTGCGTCCGGCATTCCATTCGTCGCGGATGGCGTGATAGGCCGCGACCGGGTCGTCGGCCTTGGTGATGGGACGGCCCACCACGATGGCCGAGGAGCCCATGGAGGCCGCGTTGCCAGGGGTGGCAACCCGGGACTGGTCCCCCACTGCGGCGCCTGCCGGACGGATACCGGGGGTGACACGCAGGAAGTCCGGACCCGTCACCGAGGCGATGTCGGCGGCCTCATGGGCCGAGCAGACGACACCGGCCAGACCGGCCGACTGGGCAAGTTTGGCGTAGTTACGCACCGATTCGGCCAGCGGCACCTCGATGAGCTGCTCGGTCTTGAGGGCTTCTGGGGAGGTCGAGGTGAGCTGGGTGATGGCGATGACACGAGTGGTCTCGGCCGCATCCCCGAGGCCCTCCAGAGCTGCCTCCATCATGGCCTTTCCGCCCGCAGCGTGGACGGTCAGCAGATCTGCTCCCAGCCGGGACAGGCTTACGGCCGCGCCCTTGACGGTGTTGGGGATGTCGTGGAGTTTGAGGTCGCAGAAAACATCGTGCCCGGCATCCTTGAGGCTGGTGATGACACTCGGACCTGCCGCGTAGAACAGTTCCATCCCCACCTTGACGAAGAGGCTCTCGTCGAACTTCGCGACGAAGTCGAGGGCAGCCTCGGCGCCGGGAAGGTCGAGGGCGATGATCGGACGGCTGGTGTCCATGTGTACTCCTTGATGGTGGTCGATGATCAGCGAGACCGACGGACCTCGGTGCGGAGGTCCTCGAGGCTGGGGATGTGCAGGTCGTCCATGAGCGGCTCAAGGCCGTCGATGATCTTGGGACATGCCACCGGATCGGTGAAGTTGGCGGTACCGACGGCGACCGCCGAGGCCCCAGCCATCATGAGTTCCAGGACATCGGCGCTGGTCATCACCCCACCCATCCCGATGACGGGGATGTCGACAACCCGGGTGACGGCGTCGATCATGCGCACTGCGATGGGAAGGACGGCTGGCCCGGAGAGCCCGCCCGTGCCGTTGGCGATGACAGGTTTTCGCCATCCCAGGTTGATCCTCATCCCGGTGAGGGTGTTGATGAGGGTCAGGCCGTCGGCCCCGGCGTCAGCGACCGCTCTGGCGATCTCAGTGATGTCGGTGACGTTGGGAGACAGTTTGACGTAAACCGGCACGTTGGCGGCCGCGACGACGGCTTTCGTCAGGTCGTGGGCGGCGGTCGCATTGGTGCCGAAGGTGATTCCTCCGCGCTTGACGTTGGGGCAGGAGATGTTGATCTCCAGGGCTGCCACGTTCGGAGCGGTCGAGATGACCTCTGAAACCGTGACGTAGTCCTCGGTGGTGTACCCGGCGACATTGGCAATGATCGGCAGGTCCGGGAAACGCTCGGCCAGCCACGGCAGCTTCTCGGCCATGACGACGTCGAGACCCGGATTCTGCAGACCGATGGCATTGAGCATCCCGCCGGGGGTCTCGGCGACCCGAGGAACCGGATTGCCGGGACGCGGCTCAACGGTGGTCGCCTTGATCATGATCGATCCCAGCACTGACAGGTCGTAGTACTGGGCATACTCGGAACCGAAGCCAAAACACCCGCTGGCGGGCATGATCGGATTCTTGAGCTCCAAGCCCGGCAGCGAGACGGCCAACCTGTTCACAGCACGACCTCCTCGGCCTCGAACACCGGGCCGTCGTAACACACCCGGAACTGATGATCGGGGTCCCCTGCGTCCCCGATGACACAGGCGTAGCAGGCACCCACCGCGCAGGCCATCCTCTCCTCCAGGGAGAGCTGAGTGCGCACCGTCGGAGCCAGGGCCGACTTCACCCACTTCAGCATCGGGATGGGCCCACAGGCTTGCACGATGTCGGGGATGAACCGTCGCGCTGCGTCAGTCTCGGCGATCTGGGCGACGGTCCCCCTCGTCCCCACCGACCCGTCATCGGTGGAGATGAGCACCTCGCCCAGCTGGGAGAATTCATCAGCCCAGAAGATGTCGTTGCGGCCCCGGAATCCCAGTCGGAACTGCACCTGGACGCCACGCTCCACGAGGCGACGACCGAGCAGGTACAGCGGCGGGATGCCCACACCTCCACCAACGAGCAGGGCCCGTTGTCCAGACTGCGCGGAGTCGAGGGCAAATCCGTGTCCCAGCGGGCCGAGGACATCCATCCTTGCCCCGAGGGGCACCCGCGACAGCTCGTCGGTTCCCCGTCCGACCACCCTGAAGATGAGGGTGTATCCCTCCTCGTCCGCGTCAGCTATGGACAGTGGCCGACGCAGCACGTGCAACCCACCGGGCAGCAGGTCGAGGAAGGTTCCCGGGACGGCCCTCGGCATCGGCCCGTCAGGGATGAGCCGCACCGAGTACACCCCGCGGGCAATCTCCTGGCGATCCGTCAGTTCCATCATCTGAGGGGCCGGACGCTGCCCCGTGGCCCCGCTCATCAGATCGACTCCGTCGAGAAGGCTCGTGACTCCATCACCCGGCAGATTGCTGCGGCGGTATCGAGGGAGGTGAACAGCGGGATGCCCCGGGCGATGGCCTCACGACGGATCTGCTTTCCGTCGATGATGGTGCCCTGGCCGTTGCCCATGACGTTGATGACGGCGTCACAGCCGTTGCGACTGATGAGGTCGAGGACGGACTCGGTGGAACCAGCCTCCCCCGACCCGATCTTCTCGGCCACGTCGATCCTCAAGCCACCCTCGTCGAAGAACCGCGCGGTGCCCTTGGTGCCGACGAGCTGGAATCCAATCCGGTCGAAGCGACGGGCCAGGGTGAGAGCCTCGGGTTTGGCGTCGTCGGCCACCGTGATGAGGATCTTGCCGTATTCGGGGACGTGCAGACTTGCGGCCTCGAAGACCTTGTACAACGCCTTCTCGACGGTGTCGTCAGAACCCATGACCTCACCGGTCGACTTCATCTCCGGTCCCAGGTGCGAGTCGACCAGGTCGAGCTTGGAGAAGCTGAACACCGGAGACTTGACGTGGATGCGCGTAGAGACCGGCAGCAGTCCAGGTTGCAGATCGAGGTCCGAGAGCTTCTCCCCGAGAATGATCCGGGTGGCCACCTCGGCCATCGACACCCCGGTGACCTTGGACAGGAAGGGAACGGTGCGCGAGGCACGAGGGTTGGCCTCGATGACGTAGACCGTGTCCGCACCGCTCGAGGGGTCCTTGGCGATGACGAACTGGATGTTGAGGATGCCCTTGGTGTTTAGTCCCAGGGCCAGCTCCGTCGTCACCTCGACGATGCGATCTGTGACCCGCTGGCCCATCCGCTGCGGCGGGTAGACGGCCATCGAGTCTCCGGAGTGTACGCCCGCACGCTCAATGTGCTCCATGATGCCGGGGATGAGGACGTCGGTGCCGTCACAGATGGCATCGACCTCGCACTCAAGACCGTTGAGGTAACGGTCCACCAGCACCGGCTTGTCGGGGCTGGCGTGGACGGCGTCGCGCATGTACCGCCTGAGCTCCTCGGCGCTCGTCACGATGGCCATGGCACGACCACCAATGACGTAGGAAGGACGCACCAGTACCGGGTACCCGAGCTCCTCGGCGACCACCAGAGCCTCCTCGGTGGACCGCGCGGTACCACCAGGAGCCTGTGGGATCCCCAGCTCCGCAAGCAGGGACTCGAATCCCTCACGGTCCTCGGCGCGGTCGAGGTCGGCAAGCTGGGTGCCCAGAATCGGCACCCCGGCAGCCTCCAGCGGGCCCGCAAGATTGATGGCCGTCTGGCCACCGAACTGGACGATGACCCCCTCCGGCTGCTCGAGGTCGATGACGTTCATGACGTCCTCGATGGTGAGAGGCTCGAAGTACAGCTTGTCGGAGATGGAGAAGTCGGTGGACACCGTCTCCGGGTTGGAGTTCATGATGATCGCCTCATACCCGGCGGCCTGGATGGCCTTGACCGAGTGCACGGTGGCGTAGTCGAACTCGATGCCCTGACCAATGCGGATCGGCCCGGAACCCAGCACCAGGATGCTGGAACGATTCGACTTCACCGACTCGTTCTCCATCTCGTAGGTCGAGTAGAAGTACGGGGTCGAGGAGTCGAACTCGCCGGCGCAGGTGTCGACCATCTTGTAGACCGGCTTGATACCGGTCTCGACTCGACGGTTGCGTACCTCATCGGCGGTCCTGCCCCAGAAGTGGGCAATGGCCGGATCGGAGAAGCCGTTGCGCTTGGCGATCCAGAGAGTCTCCGGATCATCAGGGCAGGCCCGCAGCCTCTCCTCGATCTCGAGGATGTGGGCGATCTTGTCGAGGAAGAAGACGTCAATCTTGGTCTGCTCGTGGAGTTCGTGCACAGTGCGACCGCGGCGGATCGCCTCGGCCAAGCAGAAGAGACGGTCGTCACGGGCGTGCAGCAGGCGTTCCTCGAGGATGTCGTCAGGTAGGTCCGCGACATCACGCAGAGCAATGTGGTCGACGCCGATCTCCAGGGAGCGCACTGCCTTGAGCAGGGATTCCTCGATGGTGCGCCCCAGAGCCATGACCTCGCCGGTGGCCTTCATCTGAGTGCCGAGACGACGATCAGCCCGGGCGAACTTGTCGAAGGGCCAGCGCGGAATCTTGGCGACGACGTAGTCGAGCATGGGCTCGAACATCGACCAGGTCGTCCCGGTGACCGGATTGCGGATCTCGTCGAGGGTCATACCGACGGCAATCTTCGCAGCGATCTTGGCAATCGGGTAGCCAGTGGCCTTGGAAGCCAGGGCCGAGGACCTCGAGACTCGCGGGTTGACCTCGATGACGTAGTACTGGAAAGACTCCGGGTCCAGGGCGAGCTGGACGTTGCAGCCTCCCTCGATGCCCAGCGCCCGGACTATCTCGATCGACGCGTCGCGCAACATCTCGTGCTCGACGTCGGTGAGAGTCTGGGTGGGGGCGAAGACGATGGAGTCCCCGGTGTGGACACCGACCGGGTCGAAATTCTCCATGGTGCAGACGACCATGGTGTTGTCGGCGCCGTCGCGCATCATCTCGTACTCGATCTCCTTGTACCCGGCGATCGACTGCTCGACCAAGCACTCGGTGACCGGGGAGAGTTCCAGTCCCTTCCCGACGATGCGAACCAGTTCGGCCTCGTCATGGCAGATACCGCCGCCGGTACCGCCGAGGGTGTAGGCGGGACGGACGATGAGCGGGTAACCGATGGTGTTACCCACCTCAACCGCCTCGTCGACAGTGTGGACGATCTCGGAAGCCGGCACCGGCTGGCTCAGCTCGTCCATGAGCTGCTTGAACAGGTCACGGTCCTCCGCCTTCTCAATGGCGGAGAGCTTGGTTCCCAGCAGTTCGATGCCCAACTCGTCGAGGATCCCGGACTTGGCCAGTTCGGTGGCCATGTTGAGACCGGTCTGGCCGCCCAGGGTGGGGACGATGGCGTCGGGACGTTCCCGGCGCAGGATTGAGGAGACGAATTCCAGGGTGATCGGCTCGATGTAGACCTTGTCGGCGATGTCGCGGTCGGTCATGATCGTGGCTGGGTTGGAGTTGACGAGGATGACCTCGTACCCCTCCTCCTTGAGGGCCAGACAGGCCTGGGCGCCGGCGTAGTCGAACTCGGCGGCCTGACCGATGATGATCGGACCGGATCCGATGACGAGGATGCGATGCAGGTCGGTGCGGCGGGGCATCAGTTCTGGCCTCCAGAGTGATTGGCGTCCATGAGTGCCACGAAGTCGTCGAAGACGTGGGCTGCGTCGTGCGGCCCGGCGGCCGCGTCGGGGTGGTACTGCACCGAGAAGGACCCGAGACGGGTGTGACGCACACCCATGACCGTCTCGTCATTGATCTCGATGTGGGTGATCTCCAACTCCGTCCCGGCCACTGAGTCGGGATCGACGGCGTATCCGTGGTTCTGGCTGGTGAAGTCGATCCGTCCGGTGGACAGTTCACGCACCGGGTGGTTGAAACCACGGTGTCCGAAGGACAACTTGTAGGTGTCGGCTCCGTTGGCCAGGGCGAAGATCTGGTGGCCCATACAGATACCGAAGACCGGATAGTCCTCCTGGAGCTCACGCACCACGTCCTGGACCTGTGGGATCGACTTCGGGTCGCCGGGGCCGTTAGACAACATGATGCCGTCCGGGGCCAGGGCACGCACCCGGTCGGCCGAGATGTTCCAGGGCACCACGGTGACGGCGCATCCCCGCTTGCCGAGCTCGCGCAGGATGGAGTGCTTGAGGCCGAAGTCGAGGAGCACCACACTGCGTCCACCCAGGGGCGACGGATAGGCGGTGCGGGTGGAAACCTGGGCGATCTGGTCGGTGGGAAGCTGGGTGTCGCGCAGGTTCTCCAGCTCGGCGTCGAGATCGGCGCCCGGGCCCAGCAGGACCCCCTTCATGACCCCCTCGTTACGCAGTCGTCGCACCAGGGCACGAGTGTCGATACCAGCCAGGCCTGGAATGCCATGGGTGGTGAGGAACTCGTCGAGGCTGCTTCGGTTGCGCCAGTTGCTGGCCAGTCGCGGCACCTCTCGGCAGATGACCCCGGCAGTCGTCGGGAAGAGGGACTCCATGTCGTCGCGGTTGATGCCGCAGTTTCCGATGAGGGGGTAGGTGAAGGTGACGATCTGTCCGTTGTAGGACTGGTCGGTGAGGGTCTCCTGATAACCGGTCATCCCAGTGGTGAAAACGACCTCGGCCCTCACCTCGAGGTCAGCCCCGAAGGCCTCCCCCTCGTAACTCGTCCCATCGGCCAACAACAGGGTGCGTCTGCTCATCGCGGGTCTCCCATCTCGTGGTCATCAGTCTTGCCGATCTGCTGTCCTCGACGGTGCACCGTCCGGCCACCGACCATCGTCAGCACGCAGTCACCGAGGACGGGACGACCGGCAAATGGGGTGTTGCGTCCCATGCCGGCACCTTCCTCGGGGATGATCGTCGTCTGGGTCTGCAGGTCGAAGGCGGCCAGATCGGCCGGTCCACCCACTCGCAGTCGTCCGGCATCGGCCAGCCCGAACGTGTCCGCAGGCCCAACGGTGAGCCAGTCGACCAACTGGTCCAGGCGGAATCGACGGTTCAGCACGAAGTTCGTGTACAGCAGGGCGAAGGTGTGCTCATTCGTGATGACCCCGAAGGCGGCATTGCGGAAGGAACAGTCCTTCTCAGCGCCGGCGTGCGGGGCATTGTCCGTGGCGATGCAGGTCAAGGTGCCGTCACACAGCCCCTCGACCATGGCGTCGACGTCATCCCGAGTGCGCAGCGGTGGATTCATCTTGTAGAACCCATCGTCGCCAGGAATGTCCTCGTCAGCCAGCAGCAGGTGATGAGGTGCTGCCTCGCCGGTGACCCGCGCACCGTCCTCCCGGCCACGACGCAGGGTGCGAATCGACTGCCTGGTCGAGGCATGGCACAGGTGGTAGTGGGCCCCGGTGGCTTCTGCGATCATGACGTCTCGGGCCACCTGGACGGTCTCGGTGAGACGGGTCATGGGCGGCAGGTCGAGTTCGCGGGCCCGGCGTCCGTCATTGATGACCCCGCCACGCACCAGGGACTCGTCCTCGGCATGGGCAGCGATGGGACGGTCCGCCGCGGCGGCAGCGCGCATGGCGTCGTACATCGTTCCGGCCAGCTGGACGCCCTTGCCATCATTGGAGAAGGCCACGGCCCCGGCCTGGGTCAGGGCATCGACGTCGACCAGATCGGTACTCGTCAGCCCGACGGTGATGGGAGCGATGGGCCGCATTCGCACCATCGCTGACTCCTTGATCCTGCGCTTGAGGTCGGCCATGAGCTCAGTGGTGTGCGGGTCGGGCACGGTGTTCGGCATCGCGCAGATCGTCGTCCACCCGCCGCGGGCTGCGGCGGCAGTGCCCGAGGCAATGGTCTCCTTGTGCTCCTGTCCCGGCTCGCGCAGATGGACGTGCAGGTCCACCATGCCGGGAGTCACGAGAGCCCCGCCCAGGTCGATGACCTCGGCGTCGGCTCCGTCGAGGGCATTGCGACGACCTCGTGAAATGGCTTCAATTCGGTCATCGTGGACGAGGAGCTGGGAGGGAACCGGGGTGGCTCCCTCCAGCATGGTCAACCCGGTGAGGAGGACCCTTCGGCTCACTTCGTCTCCCTGGCCTGCAGCACCTGTTCCAGAATGGCCATTCGCACCATGACTCCGTTCCCCATCTGCTCAAAGATACGCGACGAGGGGGCCTCCACGAGGTGACCGGAGATCTCACATCCTCGGTTCACCGGAGCCGGGTGCATGATGATCGCGTTCGGCTTCATCCGCTTCGCCCGTTCGTCGGTGAGTCCGAAGGCCTGCAGGTAGTCGGTGGCGGAGAAGTCTGGGCCGGCGTCGAACCTCTCGTGCTGGACTCGCAGCATCATGGTGACGTCGACGTCGGAGATGATCTCGTCGAGGGTGGCCATCGTGCCAAGCCTGGTGACGTCGTGGTCCATCCACTCGCGCGGGCCGGTGAAGACGACATTGGCACCAAGACGGGCAAGGATCTGGGCATCGGAACGAGCCACTCGCGAGTGGGCGATGTCCCCACTGATGGCGACCGTCAGGCCATCGACGTGACCGAACTCCTCGGCGATGGTCATGAGATCGAGCATGCACTGGCTGGGGTGCTGGCCGGAACCGTCGCCACCATTGACGACCGACAGACCGAGCATCCCGGTCGACAACAGGTAGTCGTAGTAATGGTTGGTGGAGTGGCGGATGACGGCCACCTCGGCACCGATGGCGTCGACCGTGCGCACCGAGTCGTAGAGACTTTCCCCCTTGGTGACGCTGGAGTGTCCCGGATCAAAGTCGAGGACCTTCATACCCAGGCGGTGCTCGGCCATCTGGAAGCTCGTCATGGTTCGGGTGGAGTTCTCGAAGAACATGTTGATGGCAACGTGCCCAGGCCCGACGTGCGGGGCCTCGCCGGCCTTGAACTGACGTCCGCGATCGATGATCTTCATGACGTCGTCATTGGACATGTCCTCCACGGACAGGAAGTGACGTCCGGAGTAGTCGACGTCGAACTCGTCAACGACCTCAGCACTCATCGGGATGCCACCTTTCGAATGGTGACAGCGTCCTCGCCATCGACTTCGGTGACGCGGACGTCAACAGCCTCCCCCAGAGAGGTGGGGATGTTCTTCCCGACGAAATCGGCACGGACCGGCAGCTCGCGGTGACCGCGATCAACCATGACAGCCAGCAGGATGCGGTCGGGACGGCCAGTGTCGAGCAGGGCGTCAAGGGCAGCCCGCACGGTGCGACCGGTGAAGAGGACGTCGTCGACGAGGACGACCGTCTTGCCGGCCAGGTCCCTCGGGACGTTGTTGCCGGAGAGCACCGGGTTCTGCGGGCGCTCGCGGTGCTCATTGGGATCAAGGTCGTCCCGGTACAAGGTGATGTCCAGTTCACTGACGGGAACATCCACATCGCTCAGGGAGGACAGCTTGGCGGCCATTCGCTGCGCCAGGTATGCGCCACGGGTGCGAATACCGACGATGACCAACTGGTCGAGCCCCTCATTGCGCTCGACGATTTCGTAACAGATTCTCGTCAGCGCCCGCTCCAAAGCCTTGGAGTCGAGAACGGTGACTTGGCCGGATGACTGGGTGAGTTGCATAACAGGCTCCTACCGCTGGACACCGCGGGTGCGAGGGTGGAGCACACCGGGCGACGCGCACATGCGCAGCCGCCTGTTGGCACGACCTTCGCGACCTCACGGGATCGCCATTAAAGGGCGTCGCTAGGAGCGTAGCACGACCCGGGCTGAAGTTGTCTCAGCAGGCGTGATCAGCGAGCACCGACTCGATGTTCACCCTCTCGTCGTCGGTGAACGGTGTCGCTCCCAGCGCGTCAAGGTCGGAGTCCAGTTGCGGCACCGAGGAGGCACCGACGAGGACGCTGGTGATGCGGGAATCCCGCAGGATCCACGACAGAGCCATCTGGGCGAGGGTTTGGTCGCGGTCCTTGGCGATCGCGTTGAGGGCCGAGACGGCGGCGCGGGTGGCGTCGTCGATCTGCTCGGGACGCAGGGAAACCGCGCCCATGCCAGCCCGGGACTGGGCCGGAACGCCTCTGAGGTACTTGTCGGTGAGGATTCCCTGGGCCAACGGGGAGAAGCAGATGATGCCCATCCCCTCCTGCTCACAGGTGTCGACGAGACCATCCTCAATCCAGCGGTCAAACATGTTGTAGCGCGGCTGGTGGATGAGAAGCGGGGTGCCGAGGTCGCGGGCGATGGCGGCTGCCTTCTCGGTCTGCTCCGGATCGTAGGAGGAGATGCCGACGTAGAGGGCGCGTCCGGAGCGGACGATCCGGTCGAGGGATCCCATGGTCTCCTCGAGCGGGGTGCCCGGGTCGAAGCGGTGGGAGTAGAAGATGTCGACGTAGTCCAGGCCCAAGCGCCTGAGGGACTGGTCGCAGGAGGCGATGAGGTACTTGCGGGAGCCGCCTCCCTGCCCGTAGGGGCCAGGCCACATGTCGTAACCGGCCTTGGAACTGATGATGAGCTCGTCACGGTAGGGCTTGAAGTCGGTGGCCAAGATGCGGCCGAAGTTGATCTCCGCCTGACCGTAGGGCGGACCGTAGTTGTTGGCGAGATCGAAGTGGGTGATGCCACGGTCGAAGGCACGACGCAGCACGGCACGCTGGGTAGACCCTGGGTGAAGGTCTCCGAAGTTGTGCCATAGGCCCAGGGAGATGGCAGGCAGCAGCAAACCGCTGGTCCCGCAACGTCGGTACTCCATGGTGTCGTAGCGATCTTGGGCTGCCCCATAGGTGCTCACTGCCATGGCCTCAGCGTACCGACAGTCAGCCGTGGTGGGAGCAAGTGTCCAGGACCTCGTCACATCGCTGCCCGCCACGATCGTTACGGGATAGTGGTCACGACTCAGGATTGGCACAGTGCAAGGACACCAGTCTCGATGCTCAGCCGCTGGGATTCGAGACGCGGTACCTGACCGATCTCAGCGACGAACCCACACCGTCGTCTCCCCCGGGAGCTCATCCGTGACGATACCCGAGGCCAGTTCGACGGTACCCCCGGGGAGCGGGCTGGGGTCATCACCGAAATTGGAGACGATGAGCCACTCCCCTCGCCGAAAGGCCAGGACGTCGTTCTCGCCGTGACTGGTCCAGATCAGGTCATCGTTACCAATGAGCTCCTTGCGCAGCCGCAGCGCGTCGCGATACATCGTCAGGGTTGAGGTGGGGTCGTTTCTCTGCGTCGAGACGGCGTAGTGGGAGAACCACAGCGGCTGCGGTAGGTGGGGCCCCGCCGGCCCGAATCCGTAGGAAGGCCCGATCGGTTCCCACGGCAGGGGGACGCGGCAACCGTCCCGCCCGACCTCCTCGTCACCGCGACGGAAGAATGTTGGGTCCTGACGCTGGTCGACCGGGATCTCAGCAACCTCCTGCAGACCCAATTCCTCACCTTGATAGAGGTAGGCCGAACCGGGCAAGGCCAGCATCACCAGAGCGGCGGCCCTCGCCCGGCGTAGGCCTTGGGCCGCATCACACATCGCCGGGTCGCCACCGGCCTGTAACCAGTCCCCGCCGTATTTGCGGATGGGCCAGCCGTTCTCACCCAGCCCCGGATAGACCGTGCCGTATCGGCTGGCCGACCTGACGGTGTCGTGGTTGTTGAGCACCCAAGTCACCGACGATCCCGATGCGGCCGTGATGCACCGGTCGATGACGTCGGCAAAGACTTCCGCATCGTACTCGGCGGACAACAGATCAAAGAAGAAGGCCTGGCCCAAGGAGGAGGGGTCGGTGTACCGGGGCAGGCGAGCCGCCGGGACCGTTGCCTCGGCCACCGCAGCGCGAGGCGGGTCGAAGGAATCCAGGAGCCGTCGCCAGGAATGGAAGATCTCGATGGTGGCGTCGCGATCCTGCAGAGGGTGGTCCTCGCCGATGGGCCATGCGTCCAGGTCCGCCTTGGAGGGGAGCGGTTCGTGGAGATCCTTGGCCAACAGGGACGCGGCATCAACACGGAAACCGTCAACCCCTCGGTCGGCCCAGAAGCGCAGGATGTCGAGGAACTCCTGCTGCACCTCGGAGTTGTCCCAGTTGAGATCTGGCTGTTCTGGTGCGAAGGAGTGGTAGTACCACTGCCCGTCAGGAACCTGCGTCCACGTCAAGCCACCAAAAATCGACACCCAGTCACTGGGAGGCTCGTCGCCGTCGCGGAAGTGATATCGCTGCCGTGCCGGTGAGCCGGGTCCGGATGCCAGAGCCTCCCGGAACCACGGATGCCGGTCACTGGTGTGGTTGGCGACGATGTCGATGATGACCTTGATGCCGTGCGCGTGCAGATCGGCGATGAGGTCATCAAGGTCATCGAGGGTCCCGAAGACTGGATCGACGTCGCGCAAGTCGATGACGTCGTATCCACCGTCAACGAATCCGGATGGGTAGAAGGGGCTGAGCCACACGGCGTCGACCCCGAGCTCGACAAGGTGATCGATGTGGTCGCGGATACCGGCCAGGTCGCCAATTCCGTCACCATTGGCGTCGGCGAAGCTACGCGGATAAACCTGATAGACGGTTCCGTCGCTCCACCACTGCTGGGACATCGCACCTCCTGTTGCCTAGGGCGCCAAGCCTACTGGTCCAGTTCGATCTTGCGATGCTGACTCATGATTCCGCCGTGACAAGCCAGAACATCCTCTCCCCTGATCTGTCGCAGGCCAGGACGATAATGGTCTCGACGTTGACGAAGGAGCCAGCATGACCCCAGCTGAGATCACCGACCTCATCTCCCAGCTCACCCTCGAGGAGAAGGCCTCCTTGTGCTCAGGAGGTGATTCCTGGCACCTCCAGACCGTCGAAAGGCTGGGGATTCCCGGACCGATGGTGACGGACGGTCCACACGGCCTGCGCAAGGTTGCCGACGGATCCATGGCAGGGATTTATGACTCCGTCCCCGCGACCTGTTTCCCCACCGCTGCTGGGTTGGCATCGACGTGGGATCCAGAACTCGTCCATGACATCGGCGTGGCTCTGGGTGAGGAGACACGGGCCGAATCTGTGTCAGTCCTCCTTGGCCCTGGCATCAACATGAAGCGCTCCCCGCTGTGCGGACGCAACTTCGAGTACTTCTCCGAGGACCCGGTTCTCGCCGGGACCTTGGCCACCGAGTTGGTGCGCGGCATCCAGTCCCAGGGAGTCGGCACCTCCCTCAAGCATTTCGCCGCGAATAATCAGGAGACCGACCGACTGAGAGTCAACGCTGAGATTGACGAACGCACTCTGCGCGAGATCTACTTGCCTGCCTTCGAGATAGTCGTCAAGCACGCGAAGCCCTGGACGGTGATGTGCTCCTACAACGCCCTCAACGGGGTCTACTGCAGCCAGAATCGCTGGTTGCTGACCCAAGTACTGCGCAACGAATGGGGGTACGACGGTCTCGTCATCTCTGACTGGGGCGCCGTCGTCGATCGGGTCGAGGGGCTACGCGCCGGGCTCGATCTCGAAATGCCCGGCGATGCTCCCCGCAACGATACCCGGATCGTCGAGGCGGTACGCAACGGTGATCTTGACGAAGAGATCCTCGACACCGCTGTGGCACGGATTCTCTCCCTCATTGCGCGGACGTCGGCTGCCATGGCCGATCCCGGCAGCTACGACATCGAGGCCCATCATCAGCTGGCTCGTCGGGCGGCTGCTGCCTCGGCGGTGTTGCTCAAGAATGACGGGGACGCCCTGCCACTGACCGGCACGGACGACGTCGTCGTCATCGGAGAGTTCGCACGCACGCCGCGTTTTCAGGGAGCGGGGTCATCCAAGGTCAATCCGACTCGCGTCGACACCGCGCTGGGCAGTCTGCGCCATATCTGGGGCGACGTCCCCTTCGCTCCCGGATTCGCCCTCACCGGCGAGTCTGATCCCCGTCTGGCCGAAGACGCCGAGTCCTTGGCCCGGGGTAAGACAGCCGTCCTCTTCCTCGGGCTTCCGGCCGTCGCCGAGTCCGAGGGCTACGACCGCACGAACACCGATCTACCGGCCGACCAGCTCGACCTTCTGGCCTGTGTGAGCAAGGTCGCTTCCCACACGATCGTCGTCCTTTCCAATGGATCATCGGTGGGCATGGCCGAGTGGGACGACCAGGCCGACGCCATCGTCGAGTGCTGGCTGGGTGGACAGGCCAGCGGATCCGGCGTCGTCGATGTCCTGACCGGCAAGGTCAATCCCTCCGGACACCTCGCCGAGACCATCGCGGTGACGCTGTCCGACATCCCTGCCCAGTTGAACTTCCCTGGAGAGTTTCAGCACGTCACCTACGGCGAGGGCAGATACATCGGCTACCGCGGCCTTGACGTCACCGAGCGCGAGGTTGCCTATCCCTTCGGCCACGGGCTGAGTTACACGACCTTTGACTACTCCGATCTCGATCTGGCCGTCCGGCCCGTCACCGATGAGACCGCCCAGGACGAGTCGGTGCTCACCGTCACCTTCACCATCTCCAACACCGGTGACCGCACTGGTTCCGCCGTCCCGCAAGTGTACCTGGGATTCCCCGACGCGACTGTCAACCGCTGTGTACGCGAACTCAAGGCCTTCCGCCGCGTGGAGTTGGACCCCGGCAAGAGCCGATCGATCACCATTGACCTCACTCGTCGAGACCTGTCCTACTGGGACATCCTGCTGCAGTCATGGGCCGTCGAGCCAGGCACTGTCAGGGTTGAGGTGGGCAGGTCAAGTCGCGATCTTCCGTTGACCGGAGTGGTCATCCTCGACGCCCCGACAGTCCACCACCCGCTGCGTCGCGATTCCACCGTGGCTGAGTGGATGGCCGCGGATGAGGAGTTCGCCGCCAAGGTCCGGCGGGCCACCGAGCAAACCGGCATCGACCTTGACAGCGACCCGACAACGGCTGCCTTCATCCTTGCCATGCCGGCCTACAAGATGCTCCAGATGGCGTCAATCATGACGCCGGAGGAACTCGACGAGATGCTCGGCGACTGAGACGCGAGTCGATGGCCCATGACGGGTCACCGATGCATGTCAAAGGAAGCGTGCCGCCGCACGCCTATGAGATCAGACTGAGTCAGGAAGTGGACCAGGTCAACGACGTCCACCGCGGGGACGCAAGACCTTGTGGGCCTGCCAGTCCTCGCCGGCGTCATAACTGGTCGTCAGCACCATGCCAGCGGTGTCGACACCGTCGGAAAGATCTGCCGGATCGATGGTGCCAGGACGTCCCACCTTCGGGGTGACGAGCACGATGAAACCGTCGTCGGAGAGGTCGCGCATGGCGTCCACCAGTCCATCGGCCACATCCCCGTCTTCGGCACGCAACCACAACCAGACGATGTCGACGGCATCGATCGAATCCTCGATCATGTCGCCGTCGATGATGTCCATGACCTCCTGACGGAGGTCCTCGTCAACGTCATCGTCCCAACCGAGCTCCTGGACCACCTGCCCGGCCTCGAGACCGAGCTTGTCCAAATCGGTGCCGCTTCCCACGAATCCTCAGCTTCCTCACGTATGTGCGTCTGGCGCGAAAGACGCCTTGGAACAAGCGTGCCAGATGCGAGACGCGGAGGCCACCTCAGGGGTGACCTCCGCGTCGTCAGATTCGATCAGGCGTCGCCGCCGGCATTGCCGGACGACCCGGCGTTGACGTTGAGAAGGTCGTACTTCTCAGCCGCCTTGGCCGGCCAGTCCTGCGGAATCTCACCGCGCTCGGCGAGCATCTGCAGGGCTCGGACGGCCATGGACGGTCCATCGATGTGGAAGAAGCGACGGGCAGCGGCGCGAGTGTCGGAGAACCCGAACCCATCGGCGCCCAGGGACGCATAGTCTTCCGGCACCCACTGAGCGATCTGGTCAGGGACCTGACGCATGTAGTCGGTGGCCGCGACGACTGGGCCCGGGGCATCAGCCAGGCGCTGCACGATGTACGGGGTGCGCTTGTCCTGCTCAGGATGCAGGAAGGCCTGTTCCTCGGTCTCCATGGCGTCACGACGCAGCTTGTTCCACGAGGTGACCGACCAGACGTCAGCGACGACACCGAAGTCGTCCTTGAGGAGCTTCTGAGCCTCAAGGGCCCACGGCACCGCAACGCCGGAAGCCAACAGCTGGACGCGACGAGCGTCCTCACCAACACCCTCGAAGGAACCCTTCGACAGCAGGTACATGCCCTTGACGATGCCCTCGGCGTCGACTCCCTCAGGCTCGGCGGGCTGGACGATCGGCTCGTTGTAGACCGTCAGGTAGTACATGACGTTCTCGGAGTTCTCACCGTACATCTGTTCCAGACCGGCCTGGACGATGTGGGAAATCTCGTAGGAGTAGGCCGGGTCGTAGGAGACGACCGCCGGGTTCGTGGCAGCCAGGATCGGCGAATGGCCGTCCATGTGCTGGGTGCCCTCACCTGTCAGGGTGGTGCGCCCGGCGGTTGCGCCGATGATGAATCCCTTGCACATCTGGTCGCCGGCTGCCCAGAAGGAGTCACCGGTGCGCTGGAATCCGAACATCGAGTAGAACAGGTAGATCGGCACCATCGGCACGCCCTGGGTGGAGTAGGCCGAACCGGCAGCGATGAAGGCAGCCGTCGAGCCTGCCTCGTTGATGCCGGTGTGCAGGATCTGGCCGTTCCTGGCCTCGCGGTAGCTGAGCATGAGCTCGTGGTCCACCGGGGTGTAGTTCTGGCCGTGCGGGTTGTAGATCTTGATCGTCGGGAAGAACGAGTCCATGCCGAAGGTACGGGCCTCGTCAGGGATGATCGGGACGACGTGCGGGGCGAAGTTCTTGTCGCGCATGAGATCCTTGAGCAAACGCACGAAAGCCATGGTGGTGGCGACTTCCTGCTTGCCCGATCCACGCTTGACACCGTCGAAGGCCTTCTGCTCCGGGATTGGCAGAGAGGTGAACTTCAAGCGACGCTCCGGCACGAAACCACCCAGAGCACGACGACGCTCCATGAGGTACTGGATGCGCTCATCGTCGGCGCCCGGGTGGAAGTACGGGGCACGGTACGGGTCGGCCTCCAGGACCTTGTCGGAGATCGGGATCTCGAGACGGTCACGGAACTGCTTGAGGTCTTCGAGGGCCAGCTTCTTCATCTGGTGGGTCGCGTTGCGGCCCGCGAAGTGGGTTCCGAGGTCGTAGCCCTTGATGGTGCAGGCGAGCACCACGGTCGGAGCTCCCCTGAACTCGGTGGCGGCCTTGTAGGCGTTGTAGATCTTGCGATAGTCGTGGCCACCGCGACGCAGCGCCCAAATCTGTTCGTCGGTCCAGTTCTCGACCATCTTGGCGGTGCGCGGATCACGACCGAAGAAGTGCTCACGGACATAGGCGCCGTCGTTGGCCTTAAAGGTCTGGTAGTCGCCGTCACAAGTGTTGTTCATGATGTCGACAAGAGCGCCGTCGCGGTCAGCCTGCAGCAGCGGATCCCAGCCCGATCCCCAGATGACCTTGATGACGTTCCAGCCGGCACCGCGGAAGACGGCCTCCAGCTCCTGGACGATCTTGCCGTTGCCACGTACTGGGCCGTCCAGACGCTGAAGGTTGCAGTTGATGACGAAGGTGAGGTTGTCGAGTTCCTCATTGGCGGCAACCTGCAGGAAGCCACGCGACTCCGGCTCGTCCATCTCGCCGTCGCCGAGGAAGGCCCAGACGTGCTGGTCGGAGCAGTCCTTGACACCACGGTTGGTGAGGTACTTGTTCATGGACGCCTGGTAGATGGAGTCCATCGGCCCCAGACCCATTGACACCGTCGGGAACTGCCAGAAGTCGGGAAGCATGCGCGGGTGGGGGTAGGAGGGCAGGCCGTAACCAGCCTTCGACTTCTCCTGACGGAACCCGTCAAGATCCTCCTCACTGAGGCGTCCCTCCAGGAAGGCGCGGGCATACATACCCGGAGCTGCATGGCCCTGGAAGAAGACCTGGTCGCCGCCGCCGGGAGCGTCCTGTCCACGCCAGAAGTGGTTCTGGCCGACCTCGTAGAGGGTGACTGCGGAGGCATAGGTGGAGATGTGGCCACCGACGCCGATACCGGGACGCTGAGCGCGATGCACCGTGATGGCGGAGTTCCATCGCAGCAGACGACGGATGTTCCGCTCGATCTCGGCGTCGCCGGGGTACTCCTCCTCGTCCTCGGCAGCGATGGTGTTGATGTAATCGGTGGAGGTGAGAGCCGACAGATCGAGATGACCGTGGCTACGAGCCCGCTCCAGCATCTTCAGCAACACGATCCGGGCGCGGTTGGGACCGTCAGCCTCGACCATCTTGTCGAGGGATTCGATCCACTCCTGGGTCTCCTCGGGATCGATGTCAGGCAGTGTTGTCGGTAGTCCGTTGAGGACTGGTCCGCGTTCTTCGCGTGGGATCACGCTGGGTCCTTTCTCATCGACGTTGACGCGCTACCGGCGTCGTCACCGGTGACGGTTCGAGGTGGCAGCCCGAGGGCCCGCCGCCAACCTATTGTGTCGTGTTATGAAAGAAAAGTCACTTGCAGATGTCGTAAATCGACTCAGCGCGAAATTCCCGCCTTGACGGCAGACGCGAGGAAGGACATCGCGGCCAAACCACATCCCCATTAGACTGTCCGACGTTTCGCCGGGGGGAGGCTCAGGTGGCCAGGAATGACATCGCGCCGACGTCCGCGCGCCGAACGTCGAGTACCGGTCGCACCGTCGTCCCCTCTGGCCGCACCCGCCGAGCCATCGCGAAGCGCTTGACTGCTCGCACTTCCGCCATGACAACCGCCACCCTCGAGGAGATGGGCCGTCGTCATTCCTGGTTCCGCGACCTTTCTGCCGAGGAGAGGTCGTGGATTTCGATCGTGGCCCGATCCGGCATCGACGGCTTTGTGCAATGGTTTGCTGACGACGACGCCGAGCCCTACTCCCCAACCGACGTCTTCGACGTGGCACCGCGATCCATGACTCGCAAGATCTCGCTGCACCAGACCGTCGAGCTGGTCCGCACCACGATTGAGGTCGTCGAGACTCAGATCGAAACCGAGATGCCACGCGGAGATCGCCAGGTCCTGCGTACCGCCATCGTCCACTACTCCCGAGAGGTCGCTTTCGCAGCCGCCGAGGTGTATGCCCGAGCCGCCGAGCGCCGAGGCACCTGGGACGAGCGACTGGAATCCCTCGTCGTCGATGCCGTGGTCCGCGCCGACGCCGACGAGCAGCTCATCTCTCGCGCTTCCACCCTCGGGTGGCGTCCCGGTATCAATCTGTGTGTCGTCGTGGGCCGTGCCCCGACCACTGAGCATGAACTGCACGTGCTGCGTCGCGACGGGGAACGGATGCAGATGACCGTGCTGGCCGCCCTGCAGTCCGATCGCCTCGTCATCATCCTCGCCAGTCAGAAACTCGTCGACGCTCCGGCTGCGGTGGCTGCCACCGAAGCCTTGGCCGAGCATTTTGCGCCCGGCCCCATCGTCGTCGGACCGGTTGTCGCTGACCTCACCCTGGCACCGGCCTCCGCTCGCGCCGCACTGTCAGGAGCCCGAGCCGCGCGAGCCTGGCCGGAGGGTCCGCGGGTCATGGCTGCCATCGATCTTCTACCTGAGCAGGTTCTCTCCGGTGACGCCGAGGCCACTGCGTGGCTCGTCGATGAGGTCTACACCCCGTTGGCCGCCGCGAGTGGGGACCTCATGGACACCACCGTCTCCTTCCTCGATCACGGCTGCTCGGTGGAAGGCACCGGGCGGGCCATGTTCATCCACCCGAACACGGTGCGCTACCGCCTCAAGAGGATCCAGGCCGTCACTGGCTATTCCCCATCGGACCCTCGAGAGGCTTATGTACTACGACTGGCGATCACCTTGGGGCGGCTGACGAACTGATGCGAACCGGTCTCAGGGCTCACGCCATCGAAGATGATTCAGTCTCAGGCCACCTCGCGCCGTTGTTCCAGTAGTCCTGGATTTCCTCGAGCGAACGACCAGAGGTTTCCGGGGCGTATCGCAGCAGGAATAGCAGCGCAAGGACGAGGAGCCCACCATATACGCCGAAGGTTCCAGCAAGCCCGATGCCGTCGAGCATCACGGCTCCCAGTTGAGCAGTGATCGCATTGGCGACCAAGTCGGCGGTGAGCACCAAGGACGCACCGAGTGACCGGTAACGAGCCGGGAAGATCTCACCTGCGTAAACCCATACGATTGAGCCGAAGCCGAAGGTGAATCCCATCGTAAACAAGGACATGCCGATGAGGCCCATAACACCGGCTGGGGTACCCTCGAAGCCGCTCACCAGATAGGTCACGATGAGAATGATCGTCGCAACGATCATCGTAGATATTCCTGTAATGAGTACAAACCGACGCCCCACCTTGTCAATAACCAACATGGAGACGACAACACTTATCAGCGACAAGAACTGGACCAGGGACGGCACGAGGTAGGTCGTCGCGGTATCCGTGAACCCCATTCGAGAATAGATGCCAGGCGCATAATAAATAGTGGCATTGATCCCGGTGATCTGGATTGAGAATCCTAGTACAATGGCAAAAATGGTGGTTCGGGCCATGCCACCATGGAACATCTCACGCAATCGTCCCCACACAGATCCGGCAGCTTGGGACGACAATGAGTTTCGGGTCTCGTTGAGGCTTGGCTCAACCAATTCTGCTACTTCAATGCGCTCCATTGCACGGCGAGCCTCCTCCTCTCGTCCCTTGAGCATGTACCACGACGGAGTTTCTTCAGTGCGAAACAGCATCAACAGAACGATGAATGCCGGGACGGCTGCCACACCGAGAATCCAACGCCATGTGTCCGTGGGCAGCAACAAGTACCCGACAAGGTAACCCAAAATAATTCCAATAACGCACGTCACCTGATACGCAGTCGCCAACCCGCCACGCCGCGATGCCGGAGCGGATTCAGCAATAAACACCGGGACGACTGTAATGGAGAGTCCAATAGTTATTCCCAGGAGGACTCGCATTGCGAGGAATGACCCGGCAGACGGAGAGATGGCAGTCAAAATCGCAAAAACAGTGTAGCCAGCGGCAATGATGATCATCGATTTCTTGCGCCCAATGGCATTAGCCATGGGGCCGCCGAGAATAGCGCCAGCTATTTGACCCACGACCGACGCCGTGTTGATGGCACCATAGATACCAAAGTGGCTCATCCCAGTGAACGGTGGGTGGTGAGGTTGTAGGCAGGGGTCGAGGCCCTC